>Ga0247727_10000064_pt1 | contig 226797 bp, 177 predicted proteins | sample WisWelCaveWW1625_FD_202498 | JGI IMG/M metagenome (GOLD analysis project Ga0247727, IMG submission 202498) | Biofilm microbial communities from Wishing Well Cave, Virginia, United States - WW16-25 | ecosystem: Environmental > Aquatic > Deep subsurface > Groundwater > Cave microbial mat... | reverse complement strand
AAGAGGTGACACTCTGTTTCTCTTTCATTGTTAGTGATTTAAAGTTAAACTTACTACTTTTGGTTAACTCAAATCACTCCATAAGCTAAATGCCTAAACTCTCCACTTTATCGCTGACGATATACACCAGATTCAGAAGTTTGAACAGCTAACGAGGGTAGAAGGAGAGATTTCTAATCATTTGCATCAATTGAATGCTGCCGCCGCAGAACTATATGATGCCTCAGGATTCAAGTTGTTACGTTCCACTCACCGAAGGGAGCGCGAGGTGGGGGAGGCTCAGAACAAAGTCAATATTGTGAGGCGTCGTATTGAGGCTTTACAATTTGCACAACGCCAATTGCAATGATTCATCAAAAATTCACCACCTTCCCGAATGCATCTTTGGTTTCTTTGTGTAAGGGTGAATTATTATCGTAGAATTGGGCGATCCTGCTAACTAATCCCAGTAACCATCCAGTAACCAAAATAGGTAAAACAAGGTCAAAAAGGGTCAACAAAGGAGAATTCAAAAAAATTAAACACCTGACTATGTTGACTTTAGTTTGCTTTGTTTGACTGATTTAGTCCCCTACGGGCTACCAACCAACGCCGCTTAGTTCAAGTGGCGTTCCAGTTTTCGAGATAATTCACGTTCATCTTATCAAACTCACATTCCCTTTCCTCACCAGCGGATCACCGTTGGAAAGTGTGGCCTGGATAAAATAGACGAATACCGCCGGATCCATCGGCTTGCTGCGCAGCGTTCCGTCCCAACAGAAATTCGGGTCTGCTGATTCAAATACTTTTTCTCCCCAGCGATCGTAAATGGTAACCGCAAATGCTTTCACACAGTTCTTCCATCCCTGCAAACAAAAACCATCGTTGTTCCCATCTTTGTTCGGCGAAAATGCATTCGGAACGGCGAACTCGGTGTTCGTTTGGCAAGTATTATCGACAGTGACCAAGACACATGCTGAATCCGTACATCCAAGAACATCTGTAACCGTAACACAATATAGTGTAGTGACTGATGGCGCAGCAGCAGGATTCGGACAGCTTGTACAACTTAAACCTGTAGCAGGCGACCAGGAGTAATTTCCTCCTCCCGTTGCCGTGAGCGTGGTGGAATTTCCGTTGTAGATCGTAACATTCGCGTTGATGCCCGCTGTAGGGTTAACTGAATTTGTAATGGTGACGGTAGCAGTTTGTGTACACCCGTTCGCATCTGTGATCACAACAGAATACGTTCCCGCAGCAAGTCCTGTGATAGATGATGTCGTCTCAGAAGTATTCCATAGATAAGTATAAGGCGATGTTCCTCCCGTTGGAGTCGCGCTCAATGATCCGTTGCTGTTCCCACAAGTCGCATTGGATGGTGTCAGACTTGTTGATAATGGAGAAGGATCCGTTACAGTCACCGTTGACGTTGCGGTGCATCCGTTCGCATCTGTGATCGTAACCGTATACGTTCCCTGACCGAGATTCGAAATTGAATTTGTTGTTCCTCCTGTGCTCCATAAATAGGTATACCCGGGCGTTCCGCCCGTCACGGTTGCTGTTGCAGTTCCGTTCGTCCCGCCATTGCATAAAATATTTGTTGCTGTAGCGCCGGGATTGATCGCTGAGGCAGGCTGTGTAATAGTAACCGTAAAAGTAACCGTGCATCCCGCCGCATCCGTTACGGAAACGGTATATGTATTTGCGCCGAGTCCTGTTGCTGTTGCATTCGTTCCTCCGGAAGGCGACCAGCTATATATATAAGGAGTGGTTCCTCCCATGACCGTCACCGTTGCAGCACCCGTTGTATTCCCGAAACAAAGTACGTTCGTTTGCGAGGCGAGCGTAACTGTCTGCGCCCCTGCGGATGTAACACCTACTGTATCCGTTTGAGTGCATCCGTTAGCGTCCGTAACTGTGATCGTATACTGTCCCGCTCCAAGTCCTGTCGCATTGGCATTGGTACCGCCGGAAGGCGTCCAGGCATAAGTATAAGGTCCCGTGCCGCCTGATGCAGTCACCGTTCCGGTACCGGTACTTGTGTTGCAGCCGGTATTCGTGGAAGTAGCGTTGGCAGTTAAAGCTGAAACCGGTTGTGTGATCGTTACGGTAACCGTGATCGGGCACCCACTTGCATCGGTGATCGTCACGGTGTAGTTTCCCGCGCTGAGTCCTGTTGCTGTTGCAGAAGTTCCCCCACTTGGAGCCCAGGAATATGTATAGTTAGGAGATCCTGTTGTGATATTTACAATTGCCTGTCCGTTGTTTTGTCCGAAGCACAAAATATTAGTTGGTGTTGCAGTTGCTGTCAATGGTGGATAACCCAAAAACTTCCCGACAAAACAATAGTCCCCTCCTGCCCCATTCAAAGGTTGAAAAAAAGCGCCATTACCGGGATTCGTATAGGGAAACGTTGCTGCATTCGCCGCACTGTAACCTGAGCCGCCTGCATCACCGGTGAGATAAAAATTTCCCAGGGGATCGCAGGAGAGATTTGCGACATCATCTTTGCCCGTTCCGCCAAAATAGGTCGACCATTTCATCACACCCGCATTATTGAATTCCGCCCAGACAAGATCATAAGGCCCGTCCAGGGTATTGTCAAAGTAGGCACTGTTACCCGGATTCTGTGTTGGCCAGTTTGTACTGGAAGTGATGAATCCGAAATATAAATTATCCGCACATCCTCCTATATCAAGGTAGTTGTACGATAAACTGAAATCTGCCTGGTTGCCACCAAAATAGGTCGACCAGGTCATGATACAACCTACATCGAACCGCACTACCCATGAATCTTCGGCACCTGCATTTGCCGGCTGAAAGTAAGCTCCTCCTCCCGGATTTAATGTGGGAAGATTTCCGCTAAGTGTTTGTCCCGAACCGAAAATATTTCCGGCCGGATCCGAGGCAACCGCAAAACCCAGGTCAGAACCCGAACCGCCAAAATAAGTTCCCCATTGCAGGACGCCTGTATTACTGAATTTGAGATATACTGCATCATCAAGTCCGGCATTTACAGGCTGAAAATAAGCTCCGCCTCCCGGATTGAATGTTGGCGTTACGCCTCCGTTACTTGATCCCGTTACTGCAACATTTCCGGCAGCATCCGTTGAAACATTGTAACCATTCTCTGTTCCTGTCCCTCCGTAATAGGTCGACCAAAGCAATTGACAGTTATTAGAAAATTTAGCAACGTAAATATCATTTGATCCTCCGTTCGCAGCCTGGAAATAGGCGCCGCCGCCGGGATTAAGTGTTGGAAGGTCCACGCTTCCGGTGAAGCCTATCAGAAAAACGTTTCCTGCAGGATCGCATTCAATGTCATAGCCGAATTCAGATCCGCTACCGCCAAAATAAGTTCCCCATAACATCACACCTGTTGGACTGAATTTCATCATCCATGCATCGTTGCCGCCTGTGGTAACGCCTTGGAAGTATGCTCCGCCGCCCGGGTTGAAGGTTGGAAGGTTGCCACTGGCTGTCTCACCTGTAAAGAAAAGATTTCCGGAAGGATCCGTACAAACGGATAAACCCATGTCGGAAATATTGCCGCCAAAATAGGTTGACCACAACATAACAGAGTTATTATCAAACTTTGAAAGGAATGCGATGTTGAAACTCGTTGCTACTCCCTGGAAATATGCTCCACCACCGGGATTTAAGGTCGGGAAGTTATTTGCGTTGGTATAGCCGGTAAAATATCCGTTTCCTGCAATGTCTGAACATACTCCAAATCCTATCCCGGTACTGCTTCCGCCGAATGTGCAACACCAGAAAAGTTGAAGAGGTGGATCAATTACAAGGGTTTGAAAGGGTTTGCCCTGAAGTACAGCTTTGCTGACTTCAGGGTCAGATAGCTTGAATGTTACGATGTTGTCGTTGATGTGATAATAAGTTGGAATTTCTTTTCCATTACAGAAACTTACGGCTTTGCCTTCAGTGATGCTTGCAAGAGGCGTTGAGATGTGAAGGCTTTGCCCGTTATCTTTCAGGCTGAGATCTGCATATTTATATTCCATTTGTATCAGAGCAGGATCTGCCCCGGGATGCACAACAAAGTCATATTTCATCCCACCTCCTTCATCAGCATGCCAAACCCAATCGATACCGGGATAAATATTACTTATTGCGAAAGATGAATATTTTTTTGCTGTTACAAAGTTAGAGCTGCCATTAAGAAAGTACCGGCTCTCCCCCGTCGCATATTCCCCCGCAATAAAATTCTCCTTTTTGACGGCTGCTCCCTTCAACTCGACATCCACCCGCGTGAATTTATATTTCTTCGGTTTACCCTGCTTTTCTTTTTCCTCTCTGAAGGAATATTCCCTTCCTCTTTCCCTGATGAATTCATAGAATACATAAGAGATGCCTTTGTCGGTGATATAAAGGTCCGTATTGGGAAGCTGGGCTCTTAGCAGGATAAAATCGGCGGGCTTGCCATTATCGCAGATCACCTGTCCAACGTTCTCCTCGAAAGAAAAACCGGAAACCGGCATTTGCAAAGCGGTTCTTCCTGATTGCTGAGCAGCAATCGGGGCCGAAAATAATGCGAAGGCTATAAGAACAGAACGCATGAAAGATGATTTGTATTATTTCACAATCAACTTCTCACAATGAATATTTCCGGATTGTTCCATTTGCACAAAATAAATTCCACTTACTAATTGTGTCAGGGTTATTTCCATCCCTGCAGATAATTCCGAAGCAGTGGTCGATTGCTGATGAACGATCTCTCCAAGCACATTCATTAAAGTGATCTGTGCGGGTCCGACAACAGTATTTGAACGAATAAAAAATGAAGCGCTCGCAGGATTAGGATAGATGCTGAAGCTGATCTCAGTCTGCTCTTTCAGGCCAACCAATACGTTTCCATTGCAGCTGTTGGCAAGTGTTCCGGCAATGCCGGTGTAAACGGAAGTTGAAAACTCAGAGGTGTTCAATGCTCCGTCGCGCTGAGTAGCGGTAACGTATCCATTAAAGCTGCCCGACAATGTCCAGTTACCTGTTCCGTTCGCAGTTGCGGCACCGAGGTAATCAACTCCCTGGTTCAATGGCATGCTGGGACAAAGAGACGCATTTGTGTTCATGCTTTTAAAAACTTCAACGATCGCATTAGGAAGAGAAGTTCCGCTAATGGTTGTTGCGTTGGCGACTGATATCACCGGTGGCGTTATTCCGTTATTGGCGCCTGTGTTCACATCGATAGCGCCATAGTCGTTACAGGAATAACTATTACCCTGCAACAAATTATTATTCGTCCCGTTCTGCTTGACTTCAATTCCCCAGTAAAGATTTCCGGCGATCTTGTTATAATGAACAGGTAAGGGTCCGCCCACAATATTTCCAGTGGATCCGGCTTCTATATCAACACCGCGATAACCGCTGCCTGTACATGAACTCAACAGTGGTCCGATGAGATTCCCACGCACAACATTATTATTGGATGCGTTGATCTGGATACCATTGTATCCGTTACATGAGATCTGGTTATTATAAATGGAGTCGTTATTGGCTCCGGTATTCAGATCAATACCATCGTACAGATTAGCGGCGCATGTATTCCCTGTCGGATCAGTCCCGATCTTATTAAAAGCGATCTTCCCGTTATCAGCGGAGGTGATCTGGATACCGTAGTAATCATTGTTCCTGATCACATTTCCCATCCCGCTTGCGCCAATAATGAAATTATCCGCGTTATCTCCGCTGATCTGCAATCCCCAATACGCGAAATTATTAATGTCGATCCCGTAGATCCTGAAGCTAGCGGCTGTCACGCTAAGTCCACCTCCATTAGTAAGTCCTGTTCCATCCAGGATCACAACAGGAGTTCCTGCATAACCCGGCGCAGTTGTCCCGTCAATAGTCACTGCTTGTGTTATGGTGGGAAGCAAGCCGGAAGGATTGTTTATTGCAATAGTCCCTGCAACACTGAAACTGAGCACATGCGGTCCAACCGACATGTTAGCCTGCGTGATACAATATAATAAGGTGCCACTGTTTCCAGAGCCGGTGTTGGTTATGGCAAGTGAGTTGACAGTAAAAGCAGTTGAAAAACCGGAAACGGTCATGATAAGAGCAGCAAAAATGGAAAGAGCGTAGTTAGTTTTCATGGATTGAGGTTTGAAGCACAATATTAGTTCAAAATTCACTACTTTTCAATCATTCCCTCCGCCTCATTCTCAGGCTCATAAGAATCCTAAAATCCGTAAGTCTTTTTTCTAGTTAATTTTCAGCAGCTTACGGACTTTTCTGAAAATTTATTACCGGCCTAAAATGGTCGTTTTTGCCTTAATTGTCCAAGTGCGCCGCACTTTAAACACTGACATGCGGGGTTTCCAGCCTTCTGAAGGTCAATCCGTTGTCCAAGCCGAGAAAGGTTGTATTCCTTGGTTCTATCCTAAATACAGTTCCGGGCTGAACACCATAAACTCGGCAAATAGCTCTTCGGCAGCAGTAAACTCGATGAAACCAAACTCAGGGACTGCGACCTCGTCTCGGCCAAGTAACCCTTTCCTGCCGCCACCATCAAGGATAACGTAGCCACCCTTTTGCTCGCCTGAAGCATTTTTGAAATTCAGGTATATTCTTTTTCCCTCATACTTCGGGGAATACACTATCCGGAGTTCATCCTGATAATAGTTGATGCCCCCTTTAACGGGGAACTGTTTGAGCGCATCTGGCAATAGATGCAATGGCACCCTTTCGTTTTTTCCGATTGCGTTTTCCATAGCTTTCGTTTTACGCGAATATACTTCATTCCCTATCCCCAATAAAAGCCGTTCTGGCTCTATGTTTTCAACATCTTGAGAATAGTAAGGTGATGGATTACAACGGCCCCATCAATAACCTGAAATTGAGATGAGTCTAAAAATGATTTCGTGTTGACAACTTACATGCCGGTCGTATACTTTTAGGCAGGCAATGAGACATTTATCTCCTTTGGGTCATAAATCCTGCCGTGCACCCAAACTCCCGCCACGGGTTTATCCTTCAGGTAATACAATGAGCAGAAATCCGTCGGAGCGTTATCCTTGTTGGTACTCAGATGGTGATACTCCCTGGCTTTTTTTATGACGTGTTCCCCGCGAAGCCAGGCAAAGAAGATTGGCACTATGTACGTGGTTTTGTCGGCATAGTAGGCATCCTCGGCCTTATAGTATCTGAGCCCCTGCGCCATGACGTTATTGATATAGTCAATCGAATCATTATTCATGTATCGGTCACTTTTTATTGTGTATTGCTTTGCCTCAAAAAGAAGACAGACGGGCTTCGCACCACCGTTATTCCAATGAACAAGAAAGTCAGCCCGTCCTACTCCCTTGTCGTAGTAAACACTCCATTCCTGCAACGTGACGACTCGGTCTCCGAAGGCTCTGACTATGGCGTTGTTAAATATCCCGACGTGTGTTCTTTCATTCTGCGCGAAGACCCGTTCCGGATTGCCTGTGTCATACATGGCTTTCACGAGGTGGTTGATTTCCCATCGCAACTGTTCCAGTATTTTCTTGAAAAATTCGTGAATCCCGAACTCCTTCGTCCGTTGTTCGTTTATAAAAGGTATGTGCTCAATCATTTTTCCCTTACATACTTAATGAAGGAACCCTCGGTACTTCCGCCAATGTACTCGCTTTTGCTTATTTCCGCTAGCGTAATAACCCCCTAACGCTGACCATCAGAGATTCTCTTTTTCCTAAAAGAAAGCGCTTTTTGTTTGGAATCGTAGCGAAAGTCGTGTAAGGAATACGCGGGTTGTCCATTAACTAAATATTGATTGTTGATATCAATGGTGAAATACTCGTGTCCCTTATTGCCGGACTTGGTCTGCCACATGTTCTTCCAAGTTCCATCGAACAACTCACAAGGCGATTGCGTTCCTGCCAGTAGGTTTTTCAAGCTATTAACCTCGCTTCGTAGCGACTCGACGTGTTCCTTCTCCTCAACAAGTTCTTTGGAGTATGCCGACATTAAGTCCCGTACCTCCTGGCTTCTCTTCTCTTCAACGTCCTTCAATTCCCTTTCTTTTGCGGATAAATGGCTTCCTAGAGTGGCGTTGGTTGCTTCCAATTCCTTTATTTTAGCGGCCTCCTTTCTCTGCTCTTCCTGGAGGGTTTCATTCGCTTTCCGCATTCGATTATACATTAGCAGCAATTCCTGTTCTCGTTCCTTTGTACTCAGTTTGTTCCTGTCAACTAGCCAAAAAACAAATGGCTTTAGCCACTTGGAGGATAGAGTGAAGAACATGAGCGAAACTGTAGAAAGAACCAGGAAGGAAATAATCGCGATAAAAGCGTAAAGGATAGGGAGCCAAAGGAGTCTGCAGGCACCCGCATCACTCACATAGTCCTTTATGGTTTGAATTCGCCCGGTCAGTAGAGTTGCTTCATCAAAATTAAAAATGACATAAACAAGCTCCCAATTTTGGATAGCCCACGCAACAATAAGTGTTCCTCCAAATGGATTTTTTGCCCGTTCAACAAGGGTGTTCCCGAATTCCTCTATTCTATCGAGAATCATTCATTCCGCTTTATCAGGATGCAATTTGCGATTTCATCTCCGCATTCCTTAGCCATATTCCTTATCGCCGCAATCTGGTGCAGGGGCTGGCTTCTCAGCCCCTCAATTTCATTTAGTGACATGGATGTGGCCATCTTTTTGGCTATCGGCTCGGTGACGCAATCGCATCGGTTTTCAACGAAGGCGTTAACGAGAACGGCAGCCCAGTCTTTTTTTACATATTCAGAAGCCATGTTTGCCAATGCATCGCAATTCTTGGATAAGATTTCGCTTGCAAGCCGGGTTCTCTCTTCGAGGGTATCTACCGATGAGTCGTCAAGGCCATCATTCTTCATTAGAATAACTACTCCGCCAATAATAGCGGCAAATAACAGGATTGAAAAAAACATTATACGGCCAAGGTCCTTGGGACCAGAACTTACTTTTTGACCGGCCCCGCAACTGGGACAGGATTGTGCAGAATCACTTATCTGCTTTCCGCATTCACGACAATATATCAAGGCCATAAAGACGAAAGTAGCATTATTTCAAGCAATGGTATTAAAATCCCCATTCCCCCGCAAGCCGTTTTAACTGCTTTTCTTACATCAGGTAGGATAGAATCAGTCGCTCAACACAACAGGAATGCGCATGCAGTCCGTTCCGGAAAAAATCAGAAGGACATACGGCCCTCGCGGAAATTTGCCGGTATTGATTTGAACCGGAGAACCCCTCGGATGCTTCATTCTGTAAACCTCCCTCCCAAGCATGTCAAGGATGACTATTTCATCCGCGTTTCCCAACACACTCAACGTTTCTCCTGCCGGGTTTGGGAACACAGTTGGACGAATGGTCTGCATATTGGAAAGTATTCCAGTCGTAAGGCACGAGTCTACCGTGATTACTATTTGGTTCGACGTATCGCTTGCGCATCCGTTTAGCGTCACAATCGTATAAAACGTGTACGTGCCAACCGGTAACGTGGGCGAAGTGGTTTTGCACTGGTTGTTTCCCACGGCTACCGTTCCGAAATTAATGTCGTACCTCCACCATTGGTTTCCCGCGGCCGCGTCTGAACATATCGTGTGGGTGTTACCGACGCATATCGTCGTGTCGTTGGAGGGGATTACAACCGGTGTAGGTGGAACCGAATCTACGGTCACGGTGACCGCGGCCGAAACCGTTCCGCAGAAGTTCGAGTAGGATACGGTATAATTCGTCGTCGCGGTCGGGCTGACGGTTATGCTTTGCGTGGTGGCGCCGGTGCTCCATGAATAGGAAGGGAGGGACGACGAAGTGAGCGTCGTCTGGTTTCCCGAACATAGCTGGGTGTTGCCGGTTATGGTCGGCGTCGAAGGCGCCTCATAGATTGTTATTGTCTGTCCGGAAGCGGGAACCTCCGTCACTCCGGTCCCGTTCACAAACTGGTTGGCCGAATAGCTGGCTCCGATGTTGTACTGGGTTCCGCTTGCGGAACCGTATGTATTTGGTATTGTCCACGTAATCGTTCCCGTATAGGGGCTGTAGTTGCTCGTCCACAGCATGGTGTTCATGACCGCGCCGCATCCGCCGTTTGAAACGGTGGCGAAGACGCCGGGGTTGGTGCACGGACCGACCCAGAACTGGTACCACCAGCTCGGGTTTGTGTTGGTGCCGGTCATGTAAAAATTGAGCGTGATGAACTGCCCCTCGCAGAAGCTGGTATTTCCCAGCGTCTGGGTGTAGACCGCGTTTCCATTCTGGGCTGGCGCAGTCAGGGAGAGCGCCATCAGAATCATAAGGGGGTGTAGTCGTTTCATTACATTGAGATTTTGTAAGTATTCAAATGTAAAGAAGTTTTTCTATATACTACGTATCCGTTGTACAACATGTCAGTTGTGATTGCGTCTTTTGAAATATTCAATGAAAAAGGACGTCCTTCTTAAAGAGCTTGGAAATCGAATCCGTGAAATCCGGAAGAAGAATAAGCTGACTCAGACAGAGTTAGCTCATTCTGTGGGGAAGGACCAGCAGTCCATACAAAGGTTGGAAGCGGGCAATGTAAACCCGACTATTTATTATCTTCAGGAGCTGGCCGAGGGTCTTGAAGTCGAAGTTTGGCAACTCGTGAAGCTTTAAGCAGGGATTTGGCAGGCCTGCTTTTCTATTTTCATCCTCATTCCAAAATACGATTGATTACACTGAACGATAGCCTGTTAAAGGTGTTTCGCGTATTCCAAAAATAGTTTCCGCATTTTTCCACAAAACGTGAATTGGAAATGTAAATTGCTTTTATACATTTGCTTCCCACGTCGCGGTCAATTGTTCTTTGACGGTTACTGATTCGTGGATGGCTAATCTAAAAGGAGGAACCAAAAAGACGAATTCCTTATCCCTGTTACTGGGAGGGACAAAACCAATTTTCTTCTCTATTGCTACAGTATTGTATCACTAAAACTTATTAAAATGAAACGTATCGCCCTTCCAATAATTTCGGTTATGGTTGTAACCGGAATATTATTCTTTTCCTGTGGAAAAGAAAACACCCCGGCATCTAACGCCTCCTCAAACCCGGATAATGCATCCCCGGGTGCAAGATTCGAAAATGACCCGACTTTTTCAGAATGGTTTGATGAGAACAAGGACAGGCTCAATGATGTTACATGGCAAGAAATAGTCAGCTTCATGAACAACATCGAGCTTCAGAAACAAATATTCATTGCCTTATCAAGTGAAACAAGGGCAACGGTTTGGATACAGAAAATGGATTATCTTGTTACTCTGCCTGAGTTTAGCACTCAGGAAATCGCGTACCTCAATTCAGTCAAATCGCAAATAACGGCGGATTTGTTTGTGAGTTCACCCGCTCCCGGTTCGGCAAATCACACAAAACTGCAGGCCATGCGTTCTGATGGGGAAGTAATCTTTCCAATGGAAAGGCTCTTTAGAATCCTCGCCAACCTTGATTTTGCCGGAAGGCAAAATTCTGGGGGGACGGATGAATGCAGTTGCAGCACCACGAGTGATTGGTGCGATTTTCCGGTTCAAGTTCCAGGGGGGCATTGCAGCTCATTCCAGTGTAATTCTGAATCTTCCGGGGGTTGTGGCACGTTATGGACATATAGTTGTGATGGCGACTGCACGGTAGGCGCATAAAACTTCTTAATTAAAGTGAAATACGGGAAAACGTATGCTTTACTTCATACGTTTTCCCGTTAATATGGTGGAAGTATGCAAAGAAAAAATCTAATGTATGCGGGCTTAGGTTTACTGGCAGGGGCTCTTACTACTTTTGCGGTGAATTTTACTTTTTCACTAAGGGATACACCTATGGTTTTTACAGTCGCCATTCTTGCCTATTCATTTGCTGGGTGGTTTTTAGCTTCTCACGCATCTTATTCAATTGGTTTTTTCTGCGGGTTTATTGGTTATTTTATTTTGCTGGCATCGCTCAACCTAACGGTATTCTTAGGGATTCTATTTATAACATCGATTATTTCTTTGTTTTCGGGAGTTCTTATGCGTAAACTTCTTAAGAAAAACAAGCTTGTTGTATTGCTATTGATAGGGGGAATAATTGCAATTGGACTAATTGCGCCATCATTGGTTTATAAGAAATTGTATCAGATGGAGTACAACATGCTTGAATCCCCTATTTCATTACCAAAAGATGTCTTCTTTCTATCAGCTGACGGCGATACTGTTTTTATTTCAGAATTGACTGATGACGCTTATTTTATTGAAACTTGGCATATTAAATGCGGAGCGTGCAAGCAGCAGTTTCCAATCATGGACTCCCTCGCGTTTAGTTTTAAGAAGGGAGACGGGATAAAAGTGCTTGTAATAAATAACGGATTGGCGGATACGTTTGAGGAATTCAAAGAGTTCGTACGGCAATCAAACCAGTATTCGTTTGAATTTTTGTACGATTCGAATAAATCTATGGCTTCTCTTTTTAACTTTTACACTTCCCCAAACACTTTCTTTGCTGTTCCTGGGAATTCAGTTGTATTTTATCATTCCGGATTTAATGAAAACAATACGGCTAACTTTAAAAACGAGCTCGGCCGCCTGATGAAGCATTTATCCGCTAGTAACGGAAAGAAGTGATGTGTTTGGTGAAGTTGCACTTGCCGAAAAGTCTAGTTTAAGTGGAAACAATCACAAATCCACCAATTTCGCCAAGGAGACTCTCAGTTCCTTCGCGATTTTCCTGAGCATGTTGATTGAACTGTTGACCTTGCCGCGTTCAATTCTCCTGATTGCATTGTTGCCGGTATCAAGCCTTCGGGCAAGCTCATTCTGAGACATCCTTTTTTTCTTCCTTAATGCCGCAATCTTCTCCCCGAGGCGTTTCAAGTACTTTTCACCGGTCATCTATCAGAATTTTTTCGACTGAAAATCAAGTCATTATCCGCTAAACTATGAAAATTCTTCCTGTAAACCAAACCCAGGAATGACAACCCTCGTAAACGTCGACCGTTTTGCAACGAATATACGACAAATATGTATCATACGACAAATTTGTTGTATGTATCCTTTCCTTCGGTGTGATTCGGGCTTCCGGCACAGGAATCCCCCTGGATTTATCAAAGCTCCGCCTGTTGTTGCGTCGGGCAATGTTTGAATCTGTAATAATCAATGCCATGATAGTGATGCAGTATGCGTCGCAATTGAATTTAATCAGCCTGAAGGTGAACACATTAAAGGAAATTTCATGACGAACTTGCTTTTGATAATGGCGCCGGATAGTTTTGGAATAAATGCAATTCAAATGAATGTACTCAGAGTTGAAACCAATAAGAGCAATGAAATAGCCGGTGTACACACTATTTAAAACGCGAAGGGCGCGGCTGTTGCAAAGCCGCGCACCTTCTATCCATCCAAGTGTTCCCACGTCGGTCACACAAATCACTGGCGCTTTCGCGCAAGTGAAGGAGGAGTTGCGTTTTAAACGCTATAACAAGGTTTATAAATGGGAAACGCACACAAAGTTATTAACACGTTACTAGCAGCCAAATGAAGCCCATAACAAAATCAACTTTCCTAAAGGGATGCCAGTGCCCCAAGGCGGTGCTTCTCTCGCTGAAGCGAACAGGTCCCGCTCTCGAAATCAAAAACATGGAGCAATGGAACGAAGTGGAACTGCTGGCACGGAAGCTTTTTCCACAGGGAGCCGACCTCGGAAATCTTATAAGCGTTTCGAGAGGCGAACTGCTTGAGAAGAGCGGTCAGGCGCTGGATAACCGCGTTCCGGTGGCTTACGGTCTTTCCTTTGAAAGCCGGAGCGGATTTTGTAAAACGGACATAGCGGTTAATTCCGGGAAAGGCCTATGGGTTTACGAGGTGAAAAGCACGACGAAAGTCACGGACGAGCACATTACAGACTGCGCCTTCCAGAGCAAGATTATCACGGAGTCGGGAACCAAACTGCTTGGAATTTCAGTCGTTCACTTGAATCCGGGTTACGTCAGGCGCGGAGAACTGGACTACGACGAATTGTTCGTCGTGGAGGACGTGACCGAGTGCGCGAAGGACGCCGAACCGGAAATCAGCGCGCGTCTCGACGAACTGAAGAAGGTAATCGAAGGCGAAGATTGCCCGGACGTGGATATCGGCATCCATTGCGACGAACCGCGCGAGTGCGAATTCAAATCCATATGCTGGAGTCACATTCCGGAAAAATCGGTGTTCAGTATCGGAGGACTGAGAAAGACCGTGAAGTTCTCCTCTTATTCGAGCGGAATTATCGGGCTGGACCAAATTCCTGAAGGAATGGGGTTGAACGAAAAGCAACTCATACAGGTCAGGTGCGGCAGGAGCAATGAAACGCACATCGACAACTTTGCGGTGCGAATGTTTCTCGATTTGCTCCGTCGTTACCCGATTTGCTTCCTGGACTTTGAGACCTTCAATCCTGCGATTCCACGATTCGAGGGAACGAAGCCGTATCAGCAGGTACCGTTCCAATACTCGTTGCATATTCAGAGAGGTGAGGGGGCCACGCCCGAACACAGGGATTTCATAGCCTCGCCCGATTTGGACCCGAGAAGAAAATTTGTGGAAACACTCCTTGCCGACACCAAGGACGTCGAAACGATAGTCGTTTACAATGCGGCCTTCGAAACCACGGTAATGAACAGGCTTGCGGAAGCCTTCCCAGACCTTGCCGGCGATATTTTTGAAAGGATTGACAAAGTCGTCGACCTGATGGTTCCCTTCAGAGACCGCAGTTACTACCATCCGGCGATGAACGGCAGTTATTCCATTAAGAAAGTCCTGCCGGCGATGGTTCCGGATTTCAACTATGATTCGCTGGAGATAGGCAACGGCGACGACGCGTCAATCGCGTACGCGTCAATGAAAAAAATGCCAAACGAAGAAAGACAAAAAGTAATTCTGCAGCTCAGGGAATACTGCGCAATGGACACCCTTGCAATGGTGAAGGTGCTGGAAGCGCTGCTGGCGGAGTCGGAGCGCGCCGTAGTCAATGAACAAAAGCAAAATAAAAAACCGAAATGAAAAATACACTCCAGGAAGAATTCGAAACGTTCCTTCAGTGCCGGTACACCCTAATCTGGGACGAATCGACGAACGATTACATCGAGCCCGGCGACGTGAGCGATTATTTTAGGATGGGGACGTTCGAAGGGATAATGATAATGGTCGAAGCACCCGTTCCTGGCAGGAACGTTCTTACTGAAAAATCTCCCGAAGCCCGCACCCGGCTTGTCGAGAAGTTTCTCGAGCAAAACGGATTTGATTTTTATCCCATGCGCCGCGATGGATACAATCCGAAAACGTGGGAGCCGGACGGACTGGGAGCGGCCAGTGGCTTCGCAGTGATGAACATTTCGGAAAAAAAAGGAATCGAAATCGCGGAAAGGTTCGGGCTTCACCACGTGATAGTAATTTATCTCGACCAGAATCACGACGTGCGTGTCGAGGCGGTCGGATTAAAAAGGTACAAAGGAATACGAATGATAATTTTCAAATACGAGGATTAATAAAAAAACCAAAACCACGGGGCATACTTGCGGTGCGCTCCCGTGGTCCGGTGAAAGATAACGCTGCTCGCGCAACATTAGATGGCTAAGGTACAAAAGATAGGGGCACTGGCGAAAACAACCAACCATTACGGAGGGATTAACTTCGTCATTGGCGCGCTGTGCAGGAAAAAAATACCCCAGATAATAGACCGTTTCTGCCACGAAAAGAAAAGGAAGGCCAAGCAGGCGAAATATTCTTTCAGCGACATTATCCTCGGGTGGATTTACGGAATGAATTGCGGGGCCGAGTACATCGAGGATTGCAACGGTCTGAGAGAAGAATTGAAAACAATTCCCAAGTCAAGATTCTCGTCGCCGGACCGAATAATCGACACATTCAAGTTTTTCGCGGAACCCGCTCAGAATTATGCTTCAAAAGGCGGAAGCGACGACAATGAAATTTGCGAGAACCCGCGTTTTCAGGACATCCTGATGTCGATATGCAGGAGGCTGGAAGTCCTCAAGCGGGGGGTCGATTACACCTTGGACTACGACACCGTCGTCATACCGACTGAAAAAAAGCACAGTCGCTACACTTACCTAAAGACAAGGGGGTATAACCCGGCGATGGCGTTCATCAACAAAATCCCCGTTTACATTCAGGGAAGGAACGGAAACACGGCGCCAAAATACGAGGTCAGGGAAACCATCGAGAGCATTTTGAAAAGCCTGGAACGGCATGACATCCGCGTGAAAAGGGCGAGGATGGACGAGGCCTCATATCAGGAGGACCTGATTGATTTCCTCGACCAAAAGGACATTGACTTTTTCATAAGGGCGCGCCATTCCGCCAGGACGCTATACAGCCATGACGCATCCGTAAGATGGAGGCGAGTTAAAATCGGCAGGAGACTGCAGGAAGTCAAGTCCACGGAATTCTGGTTCAGCGAAAAAATGGAGAGCACGAAATACCGGCTCGTCATTCAAAGGCAGAGAAACAAATCGAATTTAGATTTAAACAAGACGACCAAGGAGCCGTATACCTACAGGGCCATCATAACGAACAATTGGGAGATGCCGGAGGAGGAGGTCATCGGGTTTTACAACATGCGCGGCGACTCTGAACGCAATTTCGACGACATCCTGAACAGCTTCAACATGAGACGACTCCCCTTTTCTCATTTGAACCAGAACGTGGTGTTCATGTACGTGTCGGCCATCACAATGGCGGTGTATTATCATCTTTTGGAAAACTACAGCGCAAAATGCACCGCGCTCAACAACACCATGCGCATGAAGAAGTTCATCGCGACATTCATAGCAACAGATTCCGAATGGGTTGAGAATAACGGGAAATGGGTTTTACTTCTCGACGAGGAGAAAAAAAAGAAAATCGATTACGACAAGCTGTATGGGCTGTTGCACATATGACATTTGATTACGTTCGTAATTTCGTTTTATGTCCTATTTATTATAATGGGACAGTTTATTGGCTCGGGCTCCACTCCTTATAATTCTTGTAATTTAGCGAGTAAATCGCCTTGGAATCAGTATGGCTTTGCACGAACTCAATATGGAAGCGGGATGGCCACTTGTTGGGTGCTTGCGCCTAGTATCGACTGGAACAAACCGCCAAAGCATGTTCTTGACTGGCTTAATCGACACGGGCAGCACCCGTACTATAATGGGCTGTGGAGTGGAGGAACATTTGGAATTGAGAATTCCGGACGACATTGACACCACCAATGGGTTTAATGAAGGCGTGCAAACCAGATTGTACTATAATATTGACGTCGTCTTCCCTCAAGGCGACCAGTTCAGGATTACGGTTGGCTGCACCGGACAGAACCTGTTTCGCACACACGGAATTCATGTCATAATAGGAATGGATATAATAAGCCGCGGAATTCTCACCATAGACAATGTGGCTGGAAGATTTTCTCTAGAGTTTCGAGCAAACCAATAGGCTATTGTAAAAACATCTTCGGTGACGCTGAAGTCAATTGTGACGATAAGGCTGATAAGTAGGAGATGCCGATTGCGAAAAGGGAGCTACCCGATGTGTGGCTCTCTTTTTTTACCCTTATAATTAGACTTACGGATATTAGGAGAATAATAATATTAGGCCACCATAATAATTATACATATCTTTGCACAGATTCTTTGAAGAGTGTAGTGCGATACCCATTGTAACCTTCCTTTTACAATCCTCCCATTTCACATTTTTCTTGAACAAGGCCATCACCGGAAAGCCTCTTAACGTCCGGTCTATATATATTATTATCAATTAGTTATGACATTTAGTCAATTAAACCTCTCTGAGCCCCTATTACAGGCTTTGAAGAGAAAAAACTACACCCAACCTACTCCCATCCAGGAGAAGTCTATCCCTGCCATATTGGAAGGAAAGGACATCTTCGGACGCGCGCAGACAGGTACGGGTAAGACAGCTGCCTTTGCCCTACCCATCTTACAGATGATGGACGAAAAGCGGACTGTAAATTTTAAAAAGGGTGTTAAAGCCCTCATTCTTGCTCCAACACGCGAGCTTGCAACACAGATCAACGAAAGCTTTGCCGCATACGGACAACAACTCCGTTTCAGGCACATCACCATTTTCGGAGGTGTTTCACAACGACCACAAGCTGATGCGATCCGCAAAGGCGTGGACATTGTGATCGCCACACCGGGCAGGTTACTGGATCTGATGCAGCAAGGGATCGTAAGACTTGATGCGGTTGAATACCTTGTCCTCGACGAGGCTGACCGCATGCTTGACATGGGATTCATTCACGATATCAAAAGGATCATAGCAAAAGTTCCGCAAAACAGGCAGACCTTGTTCTTTTCCGCGACTGCTCCCCAGGATATCATGCACCTTGCGAATGCAATTCTTAAGAACCCGATACATGTGAAGATCGACGCAGAGACAACAGCTTCAGAGCTGGTGGATCAGTCGGTTTATCATGTAAGACGCGAAGACAAGCGTTCACTGCTCAGGCATGTTCTGAACGGAAGAGAAATTTCAAATGCCCTTGTGTTCACCCGTACAAAACGCGGGGCCGACAAGGTTGCGAAAGAGCTCATTAAAAACGGGATCAAAGCGGAATCCATTCACGGAAATAAATCCCAGAGCGCAAGGGATAAAGCATTGAAAGGTTTTAAGAGTAAGCACATCCGCGTACTCGTTGCAACGGATATCGCTTCACGCGGTATCGATGTTGTGAACCTTTCACACGTTATCAATTTCGAGATCCCTGAGCAGGCGGAAACGTATGTTCACAGGATCGGAAGGACCGGTCGTGCAGGAATGGAGGGGAAAGCCATTTCTTTCTGCTGTTCTGAAGAAAGAGATCTTCTGAATGACATTCAGAAATTGCTCAGGAGAAAATTACCTGTTGAATCGCATCCGTTCAGTTAAACATTTTAAAGAGAATTTTTCAATCAATCAATTAATATCAATAAACCAATAACAAAAAAAATCAACACAATGAAAAAAGGTGTAGTAAAATTCTTTAACCCGATCAAAGGATTTGGTTTTATCAAAGAAGACAACGGACAAGAGATCTTCGTCCACAAAACCGGCTTGAAAGACGAGATCCGGGAAAATGACGTCGTCATGTTCGATGTTGAAGAAGGAAGAAAAGGCCTGAACGCGGTAAACGTGCGACTGGCATAAGTATACCCCATCAACAAAGAAAGATGCCGCCCAGGTTTACACCGAAGCGGCATTTTTATTGGACACGACTTGTCCCTTGAACCTTGAACCTTAATTCAGGTGCTTCAGATTCAGAGCATATAGCAGAACAAATAAACCCCCGACCACTGCCATGAAAATGGATTGTACTCCTCCCAAGGCTGTTCCCATCAATACGAAGGGAACGGCGCATTGCGCGATCTCACCCGCTGTATAAACAAAGAACCCGGTCTTTTTCCGCTTCCACATCATGACCACACCCACCAATACAAGTACATTGAGGCAAGTGACAATAAGATAACTCTTCGCCATTGCACCCCAGTCAATGCCCAGGGACTGCATGAAATCATTATATGTCGCGGAATCAATGCCTGTGCCTTCAAGTTCCGACACGCCTGATCCCCCGGCAAGAGCTGCAGCATCAAAATAATTCTTTAATCCGAGTACGATACTGAGTCCTATCCCGACATAACTCAGGATGCAAAGAACGGTAAGAAATGTTGGTCTTTTTGTGGCGACCACGCCTGCTGTCATTGTTGTTTCCATGTTTGCTGTTTTAATTGTTTGATTTGTTTGTTTTTAGTTTAAGTTTAAGTACGCTGTTGCCCATTCTTATTTCGGTGTGAAGTATTCCATTGCTTTTTATTTCCGGTTGGCCGCCAATAAAATTCCAGCGTTCGATATCCTTGTTGTTGAACCTGAATTCCATGACCTCATCCCGTAACTCCCATACTCCGCTCCTGGAGCCGGACCTGGTCGTAATGGTAAATTTGCCATCCTGGAGGATCTCGTAATGACGTTCCTCGTAGCGATGCTGCACCTGTTCAACGATAGAATATTCATCGCTTGTTCCCATCTGCGCAAGTTCAACATCATACCAGCGCGCCTCCATCACTTTCCACTCTCCGCAGATCTTTCTGTTCGCAGGTACCCCGGATACCAGCGCTGCGATCCCGCAGAGGGTTACAACTATTACAAGAACGGATCTCATCTTTGAAATTTGATTGTCAATTACTGTTTACTTAATTATCAATTTGCCTTTGGCAACAACCTTATCCTCACTGAACAAGTTGTAGAAATACATTCCGCTCGCCAGGTCCTCACGCTCAATGATCATCAGTCTTGTTCCCGCCGGGATCGGTATGTTGCGCACTTCGCGTCCAAGTTCATCGAATAATACCAGTTCGCTGTTGGTGTTAAGGTCTTTTAGTTCTAATGTTGCCATGTCTGAAAAAGGATTAGGGTAAATAATGTGAGAAATTGTCTGTTGCTCTTCAACGCCGCTGCAGATATCAACGAAGATGTTCATGTCTGCTGAGTCAACGCAGGAACCCGCGCGAACGTAAAGCCTGATCGTAAAAGTCCCGGTTGTGCCGAAATTGTACACCGCATTTTGATTATTGGAAAATGTGACCCCATTGATCTTCCACTCATAAACAACTCCGTCTATTGAGCTGTTGGTAAAATTCAACGTTGCATAACGACATATTGTATCGAATGTTGTCGTAAAGGCTGCAACGGGTTGTGTGCACATTGCCATCACCGTCAGATCCCGGCCATCGTTTGCATTATTGGTTGTGAAGCCGCAGGAGTAGATCGTTCCATCGGGTGATTGCCATACCGGCCGGCTTTCGTCGTGCTCATTTCCGGCACCGTTGAATTCAGTGACCCATTTCTGGACCCCGGTATTCGAAAGACAAAGGATCCCCCAATCGCGCGAGTTGTTCAGTTCATTGACGGATCCCGACAGATATATATTTCCGTCATATCCGTAATCCAGGACCAGGCAATTATCATCCATATCGGATGTGCCATTATAAGAGTAGGTCCATCGTTGTGATCCCGCTGTATCCAGACTCACCGCAGCAATATCATAGTTATTCAGGCCTCGTGTTACGCCGCCGGCGTATACATTACCATCATCCCCGATGATCACATGATGTGCGATATCATCGCCGAGACCTGTTCCTGTATAAGAATATATCCAGCGCTGGTTTCCGTTGGGCTTAAGACTGATAATTGTAAAATCATCCGAAGTTCCGTTTCGCAGATGTCCGGGCACATAAACATTTCCCGCCCCGTCAAAAGCAGAACCTATGTAACTCATGTCGCTGCCGAGTAAATTCCCATCGCGGAAATACAGGAAACGCTGATTGCCATTAGGATCAATACTCAGGATCAGGATATCCTCACCTGTACCAACCTGTGTGGTATAACCATTTGCATAAATATTTCCATCCGGTCCGATGGTGAGTGAAATGCATTCATCATCCCCATTCCCCGTACCGTTGAACTGGTATAGCCATCGAAAGGCACCCGCTGCTGTTAAACTCAGGATCCCTGCATCTTTACCGCCTGCAATTGTCTCAATAGAAAGCGTTGAATATATATTACCATCAGGTCCTACCGCAAGTCCGAACCAAGATTCATCGGTTCCATTTGCTGTCCCATTGTAGATATAGTGCCAGCGAACCGCGCCATTTGTGTCGAGACTCGTAATAATAACGTCCCTGTTGCCGGCAGCATTCACTGTTACACCTAAAGCATACAGGTTCATCGCTGCATCCTGCCGCATGATATAATACATATCTGTGCTGTCGCCCGCACCGTTCCGAATGTAGGTCCATAAGGTGTCGCCGTTAGGCTTCAACCTGACCACGTATCCGTCTTCATGTTTGGTTGAATCCTGCGTGAGATATCCGGCCGTATAGATCATCCCGTCAAGTCCGTTTCCCATAAAAGCTCCTTCATCGTCGCGATCTGCTATTCCGTTCTGTGTGTAGTTCCACATAATATTCTGTGAAAGACCCATTAAGGATGCAAGCAGTATTAGAATTGTAGTTTTAGTTTTCATGGTTCGGCGCCGCTCACCACGGCATTTTTAATTTGACGGTACAAACGTCCGCCAATACGAGCTTGTGTACAATCCTTAATCTTGCTAATATTGAAGGTTCAGGAGAGGATGAATTTGAGGCTGTTTCTTTGTAACTAATTGATTATCTTTGTGTTAAATAGGTGCCAGGATGAGAGGTTCAGACGAACTTTTTAAGCTCATAAAATCGCTCGATAAGAACGAAAAGCGCTATTTCAAGCTGCTCACCGGGAAGTACGAGAGCGCGAAAGAAAGCAACTACGTAAGGCTTTTTGATGCGATCGATGCGATGGAGGAATATGATGAGGAGAAGCTGAAGAAAAAGTTCAGGGACAAAAAATTATTTAAGAACCTCGCATCAGAGAAGAACCATTTACAACGACTGATCCTCCGTTCGCTGCGAAACTATTCCCCGGAACCAACCGTTGACAACAAGATCAAGGATATGATCCGGGAGGCGGAGTTTCTTTATAAAAAAGCGCTGTATGAACAGTGCGGGAAAACGCTTGCTAAAGCAAGGGAAATGGCGTATGCATACGAGCGTCACCTGCTTTTGCTGGAGATCCACCAGGCCGAAGGAATGCTGATACTTAATACAGAGGATGCATTACATCTCCACCACCACCTTGGTGAGAAGAACGAACAAGCCAGGGAGCAATTTGTAAATGCCCTGAACTTGTTTGAATTCAGATCCAATCACATCCGCTCCTTTCTTCTCAATAAAGAGCATGGTTACGACGGCCGGAATAAGGAATTGGTCAATGCGTTCCGTAAAATTCTCGGCAACGAAATATACTCAGCTGATACCAGGGCTTTTTCCTTCGAGGCGAAACAATACTTTTATTTTATGAACATGGTGTATTACCGCACCATCCGTGATTACAATAACACACTTATATACTCCAGGAAGAACATGGAGCTCTTTCAGGCCAATCCTTTGATGGCTTCCGAAATGCAGCACCAGCATGTGGCAGCCATGATCAATTATTGCTTGTCGGAACTTGAAATGCGTGATTACGATGGTTGCCTGAACACACTTGAAAAACTGAGAGCCCTTCCTTACAATGCTCAATCGATCCGGCTCAAGATCGACTCTACTTATTATCCCGGTATCCTTTCGATATTGATAGAACGGGGAGATTTCAACAGGATCACCGAATACGTTGCAGAAATCAGATCTTTCATCACGAAAAACAAAGGCAGGTTCAATCCCTCCAAAGAAATGATGTTTCTATGGAATATCTGCATCTGTTATTTTGGCGCTGCGCAATACCGTGAGGCCTTGCGATGGCTGAATAAAATGATGAATGATCCTGAATTCGACAAGACCCGGATAGATCTTCATGCCTATGCGCGCATTGTCACGCTCATGATCCATTATGAATTGAATAATTTTGACCTGATAGAGAATCTCCTTCGCTCTACCGGTCGATACCTGAACAAGAATAATTTCATGTATCACCTTGAAGAAGCGCTTATTCGTTTCTTCGGTAAGGTCCTCAGCACCTCTTCTGATAAGGAGCGCAAAAAAGAATTGTCCGATCTGAAGGATTATCTTAAGAAGATCCTGGTGGAGTTTCCTGAGGAAAAAGGATTTGATGCGATCGACCTGCTGGCCTGGATCGACAGCAAGTTGCTTGACAAGACCTTCGGTGAAGTTGTGAAAATGCATTTGAATCATCCCGGGAAAAAGCTGCCTGATCGGGGTTAATCCCCGAGATCTTCCGCCTGGAACCTGAATCCCAATCGCTTTCCGGTTTTGATCTGCATTGCGTTGGATGCCTCGAGAATTTCGTTGACGGTTACTTCCTTGAGGGTGTCGAAGGGGGGCGTGAAAAGATCGAACTCCAGGCAATAGAGAATTGCGCTTTCAATGATGGAAGTGATCTCTGCAGTACCGATATTAGAACTCACAAAATCATTGTGAAGAAAGCCTAATTGCTTCTTCCCGTCTACATAAAAATGAAGATCCTTGTTGATGAAGATCCTTCCAACAAGGTATCCGACATCTGCTGTCCTGTTATATTTGAATGAATCAGAAAGAAAATTATATACCATGATCATCCCGCAATAGCTCCTGCTCTCATCTTCTTTCACATAAGAAGACTTCCAGATCGGGTGGCTTTTATCGAACTCAAATACATTCGTGTGCATGTAAAATATAAGGAGATCGCCTGCCACCCTCAATTCACACTGATGCGGGTCCTTGTCCTTGAATTCGATCAAAACTCTTTTATCCTTTGCCGTTACTTCTTTGCTCAATTCAGTTGCCAGGCTTTTTAGGATGTTCTTAAACTCTGCAAACGTTTTCACCGTGTTGCCAAAAATGTCCTGCTTGAGGGAAGCCTTCTCTTTTAAAAGTTTGAATATTTTCTCCTTGACCTTATTCTTCGTCATGTCAATAAGCTTTTGCAAAAAGTACGCGCTGTTCTGATGGTTTACCGGTGAGAATACATTTCCCCGCTTCCTTTTTATTGTTCATAGGAATGCATCGAATGGTCGCCTTGCTTTTTTCCTTGATAAGATCCGCTGTCTCAACGGTTCCATCCCAGTGCGCCGAAACAAAACCACCGCTCTTCTCAAGGATCTCCGTGAACTCCTCCCACTTATCGGCCCTGAACATATGCGAGTCGCGGAAATCAAGCGCCTTCTTAAATATATTCGTTTGTATTTCTTCCAGGAGTTTCTCAATATGATCAGCGATCCCGGAAAGAGGAACGGAAGATTTAACACCGGTATCCCTTCTTGCAAGCTCAACCTGCTTATTCTCAAGATCCCGCGGACCGATAGCCAGCCTGACGGGGACTCCTTTCATCTCATATTCAGCAAATTTCCACCCCGGTCTTTGTGTATCCCGACTATCGTAGATAACGCGAATCCCTTTTTTCTGCAAAGCCTGCTTTATTTCGTTCGCACACTCGCTTATCTTATTCAATTCATCATCTCCTTTATATATGGGTACGATGACAACCTGGTGAGGCGCGAGTTTAGGAGGAAGCACCAGGCCTGCGTCATCCGAATGTGCCATGATCAGCGCTCCCATCAGTCGCGTCGACACGCCCCATGAAGTTGCCCATACAAAATCAAGTTTCCCTTCTTTATTCGTGAACTTCACGTCGAACGCTTTCGCAAAATTCTGACCGAGGAAATGAGATGTTCCGGACTGAAGCGCTTTCCCATCCTGCATCATTGCTTCAATGCAATAAGTTTCCAGGGCGCCCGCAAATCGTTCGTTGGCGGTTTTTATTCCGCGTATGACAGGGATCGCCAGGAATTGTTCAGCAAAGGTGGCGTACACCCCCAGCATTTTTGTTGTCTCTTCCATTGCTTCTTCTGCAGTAGCATGGGCAGTATGCCCTTCCTGCCAGAGAAATTCCGCAGTTCTTAAAAAAAGTCTCGTCTTCATTTCCCATCGAATCACGTTCGCCCACTGATTGATGAGCAGAGGAAGATCACGATAACTTTGTATCCATCCCTTATATGTGTTCCAGATAATGGTTTCGGAAGTCGGGCGCAGAATGAGCTCCTCTTCCAGTTTTGCTGTCTCGTCCACCACGATCTCACCATTCACATTCTTGAGACGATAGTGCGTCACCACCGCGCATTCCTTCGCGAATCCTTCAACGTGTGAGGCTTCTTTCGAGAAGAAGGATTTCGGGATCATCATCGGAAAATAGGCATTCACATGGCCCGTTTCTTTGAACATCTTGTCGAGCTGCTGCTGCATCATTTCCCAGATCGCATAACCATAGGGTTTGATCACCATACATCCCCGAACAGCGCTATGCTCCGCCAGGTCGGCCTTGGCCACCAATTCGTTATACCACTTGGAATAGTCTGATTCTCTGGTAGTTAAGCCCTTACTCATACTTTTGATTTTGGTATGGTATTTGTACTTTTATCTGTAAGTCAAACTGCCCGTAAACTGCCTCGAATTTAAACTATTTAAACGTTCTGACAACAATTACAGAAGCACCATGAAAAAGATTCTCTACGTTATCGCAGCTGTTTCCATCATAGGAACATCCTGCACCACCGGGAAGTTTGGAACTGCATCTTATGATGATGATATTTATTTCTCATCGAAAGATCCCAAGCCTACTCCCCAGGTAAAACCGAACGACCAGGTTGTTAATAATAACCCGGTTGAAACAAAGGCGCCTGAAAACGTTCCGCAAGACGATTACGTTGATCCGAATGCAAACCGCAATAATCCCGGTTATTCTGATCGGACAACCGACGGTAACGGCAACACCATCATCAATAATTATTATTATGATGAGGATGATTACTATGATTACTACTATTCCACCCAAATGCGCCGGTTTCATAATCCCACGCACTGGGGTTATAACTATGGCTACTACGATAATTACTACACCAATGCTTATTGGTACACAGGAGATCCATATTATTATGGCCTGAGCGTTTACCTTGGGTATTCATGGTGGGGACCTTCCTCTTATTATTATTCATGTTACCCGCAATACTATTGGGGTTGGTACGATCCATGGCATTACGGTCATCATCACCATCATCACAACTGGTGGGGACATCATCATCACCATGATTATTATGGTTATGGGTATTATGATAACTATTGGAATGGCAACTATTACAATAGTTACGATAACGGTAATTTCTATTATGGTCCGCGCAATTCACCTACCGGTTCAAACGGAGCTCCTTATACTTCGCTCGGTGAGAAGTACATCAAAGCGCAGACAGCAAACAACAGCGGTCCGAATATTTCCGGAACCAGCCTTAACGACAATCATGTAAAATCACCTACAACCACAGTTGGCAAGAATCCAACAAACGTGAACGCGACTACAAAACCGCAGGTGATCACGCATGGAAAGCCGGCTGACGGAGAGTACAACCCTAACGGGAATAATCTTCCTTCCGTAGGCAATACGCCAACAAAGAGCAAGGAGCCAAACTATACTCCTCCGACGAATACAACGCCGAAGAATTATGACCCTCCGAAGAATAATCCTCCGAAGAGCTATGATCCTCCTTCTAATAATACGCCTAAAAATTACGACCCTCCGAAGAATAATCCTCCGAAGAGTTACGATCCTCCGTCAAACAACCCTCCGAAGAGCTATGATCCTCCAAAGAGTAATGCACCGAAGAGTAATAGTGGTGGCGGAAGTCATCATTCCTCTCCTCCTAAATCCAGCAGCGGTGGCGGTAATCACTCCTCTGCTCCTAAATCAGGTGGCGGTGGTGGTTCCAAAGGCAGCTCCGGTGGTGGCAGCAGCAAAGGCGGAAGGAAGTAATCCATTTTAAAATACACACATGAAAAAGGCTCTGATACTGTTCATTGCATCCCTTCCCCTTGCCTCATTTGCGCAAAATGAAGTGGATGCCTTAAGATATTCCATGTTGAATTACCAGGGAGGGACGGCGCGTTTCTCCGGAATGGGAAGCTCGTTCGGAGCGCTGGGTGGAGACTTCTCTTCCATCGGTGTCAACCCGGCTTGCCTTGGAATATACCGTAAACCGGAATTCACCTTCACTCCTTCCCTGTTCACACAGTCGACAGGATCAACTTTCAACGGCTCTGTTAATTCCGATTCGAAGATGAATTTCAACTTCTCGAACGTTGGGATCGTCTTCGCTCATGCAGAGCACGGTGATGAGCAGGAATGGAAAGGAGTTGGTTTTTCATTCGGATATACCGGACTTAGTAATTTTAACAATCGCATCAATATCAGCGGCATCAGTGATTCCAGTTCATTGCTCGACATTTACCAGTCGAATGCTTATTCGCAGAATGATCCCAACACACTTGATCCATTTGGAGCCCAACTGGCATGGAACACCTGGCTGATCGATACACTGACTGCAGGTAATTATTACCACGTGATCCCGAATTATGGCCAGAATGTAAGCAAGACGGTTGAAAGTCGTGGTACCATGGGAGAAACATTCTTCGCAATTGCCGGTAATTACGCCAACAAACTGTTCATCGGCGGATCATTCGGTTTGCCGCATATCCGTTATGTGGAAGAAAGTACATATTCAGAATCCGTTCAAAACGACACGGTTTTCAATTTAGAAAGCTACACGTTAAAACAAAATTTAACCACAACCGGAGCGGGATTCAATGTCAAGCTTGGTGTGATCTTCAAACCTGTGGATTTCATCCGCATTGGCGGATCCTTTCATTCACCGAGCATGCTTGAGATGACAGATACCTACAATAGTAAAATGGAATCTCATTTTACTTCCAACGACTATTCTTCTGAGTCTCCTGATGGGGCATTTGATTATACGATCACCACTCCGTTACGCCTGACCGGCAGCCTGGGTGTCATCATAAAGAAATTTGCCGCGATCAATGTGGATTATGAATACGTGGATTACTCTTCCTCAAGGCTTAGCGCTCCATTTGAGAATTTTACGGATGCAAATGCGGCGATACGCGCAAAATATACTTCGGCGGGAACACTGCGCGTTGGAGCGGAATTCAAACTTGCACCACTCAGCCTGCGCGCAGGTTATGCAATGTCGGACAGTCCATACAAGCCCGGTGTCAACGATGGCAAGCGCAACACCCTTTCATTCGGTTTCGGGATACGTGAAAAGAACACTTTCATCGACTTTGCATATGTCATGAGCGAAACCACCGAAGACTACTACATGTATGATCCAAAACTTATTGCCCCCGCAAGTCTCAACTCCAAGGCGACGAATTATCAGCTGACAGCTGGATTTAAGTTCTGAAAAAATAAAGTTCAATATATAGCCTGGAATTTTCCGGGCTTTTTTATTTATAATAGCGTACCTTTATAGCGGCATCGTGCTGTTGTGGACCTTTCTGAGGTACGAAATATCTTCTCTGCTCACCCGAAAATCCCTCTGATACTTGATTCGGGCCGTATTCCTTTTGCCAAAACATTCCTAAAGGGACTTGCAGGCTCTTCGCTCTCCTTCATTGTTGCTGAAATTGCAAATAAGCTTCCGGCCTTACACGTATTGATCGTTCCGGATAAAGAGGAAGCGGCTTATCTGCTGAATGACATGGAAAGCCTATTGGAGGAAGGGCAAGTGCTTTTCTTCCCGGCCTCTTACCGACAACCTTACCAGGTGGAAGAAACCGCCAACGCAAACATCCTGCTAAGAGCCGAGGTGCTGGATAAGATCAACCGCTTTACACCCGGGAAGAACCGATCCTTATGTATTGTAACTTATCCGACTGCGCTTTCTGAAAAGGTCGTTACGCGACAAGTCCTAAGTAAGAACACGCTGTCCTTCAGGCAAGGAGAGAAACTATCGGCTGATTTCATGAACAGCGTTTTTGCAGAACATGGCTTTGAAAGAGTGGACTATGTTGTGGAGCCCGGACATTACTCCATCCGGGGTGGCATTGTAGATGTTTGGTCGTTCAGCTCTGATCTGCCTTATAGAATTGAATTCTTTGGGGATGAAGTCGAAAGCATCCGCCTGTTTGAACCTGTGACACAGTTAAGCAGGTCAACGCTAACGGAAGCAAGCATCGTTCCAAACGTTTCAGAAAGAATTTTGCTCGAGAACAGAGAATCGTTCTTCGATTACATAAACCGGGATCCTGTTCTTTGGATAAAAGATGTTGAGGTTTGCGCCGGGAAAATTGAGAAAGAATATCTTCTTGCGGAAAAATTATTCATCGGTACGGAATCACTTCTGAAACAACTTTCTCCTGAAAAACTCTATATGAAGAAAGCGGAATTCCTGCAGGAGATCGGGGAATTCACACTTTTCGAAACCGGCCTGAGCCCCTATCATGCTGAAAGGAACAATATCAACTTTGATCAGAAGCCCCAGAGATCCTTTTCTAAGAATTTTGATCTCTTTCATGATGAACTTGAAAAGAATATAACCACAAAGAAAAAGAATATCATCTTCTCGGACTCAGCTAAGCAAATTGAAAGACTTTATGCAATTTTTGACGACCTTGTAGCCAGACGAAAGAAGATCCCACCGCCCGGAAAGGATCATCTTGGGGAATTGTCAGCCCATCTCTTCAGCCCGATTTTGCTTCCGATACATGAGGGATTCACAGACCCCGAATTAGGCAGGGTGTTTTACACGGATCACCAGGTGTTTGAGCGTTACCAGCGTTTCCGGATCCGCAACAGCTCCTACAAAAAGAACGAAGCCCTTACGCTTAAAGAGATCAAAGGTCTTAGCCCCGGCGACTATGTTGTACACATCGATCACGGCATAGGAAGATTCGGCGGTTTGGAAAAGATCACAGTGGATGGAAAAGAACAGGAGACCATTCGAATATTATATAAAGATCATGATGTTCTTAATATTAGTATTCATGCGTTGCATCGTATCTCAAAATATGCAGGAAAAGAGGGCGCAGTCCCTAAATTGGATAAACTTGGTTCCCAAGCCTGGACCAATCTTAAGAATAAAACAAAGAAGAAAGTAAAGGAGATCGCATTCGATCTTATCCAATTGTACGCGAAGCGGAAAGCAGAACAAGGATTTGCCTTCGCCCCGGACAATTATCTGCAGAATGAGCTGGAAGCTTCCTTCATTTATGAGGATACGCCCGATCAGGAAAAATCCACACAGGACGTTAAAAAAGACATGGAAGCGGAATGGCCCATGGACAGGCTGGTTTGCGGAGATGTTGGTTTTGGAAAAACTGAGATTGCTATCAGGGCTGCGTTCAAGGCTGTGAACGACGGGAAACAAGTTGCGATACTTGTACCAACCACAATTCTCGCTTTGCAACATTTCAAAACTTTCAGTGACCGGCTGGAAGAATTCAAATTGGGGATCGACTACCTGAACCGCTTCCGATCCGCGAAGGATCAAAAGGAAATCCTCCTGCGGTTGAATGAAGGCAAAACGGATATCATCATCGGAACGCATAAGCTTGTTGGTAAGAACGTGAAGTTCAAAGACCTTGGACTCCTTATTATAGACGAAGAACAAAAATTTGGTGTGGCGGTGAAGGATAAGCTTAAAACGATCAAGCAGAATGTAGATACCCTTACGCTTACGGCAACTCCAATCCCAAGAACCTTGCAATTCTCAATGATGGGTGCACGTGATCTGAGCATCATCAACACGCCGCCACCGAATAGGTATCCTGTTCAGACTGAGATCCATCTTTTCAATGAGGAGATAATCCGTGATGCGATCATTTATGAAAAGGAGCGGGGCGGACAGGTTTTCTTTGTCCATAACAGGATAGGAAATCTGAAAGAACTTGCCGGAATGCTGCAACGGCTTTGCCCGGATATCCGCATTGCGATAGGACACGGGCAGATGGAAGGTGAGAAACTGGAGAAAGTGATGCTCGACTTCATAGAAGGTCAATCCGATGTTTTACTCAGTACCACTATTATCGAGAACGGACTGGATATCCCTAATGCGAATACGATCATCATCAATGATGCCCACATGTTTGGACTGAGTGATCTTCACCAGATGCGGGGAAGGGTCGGAAGATCGAATAAGAAGGCATTTGCGTATTTGCTTTGTCCTCCCTTCTCAACACTAACGGAAGAAGCAAGGAAACGACTCAAAGCTATAGAGCAATTCTCAGAACTCGGGAGCGGATTCAATATCGCCATGCGTGACCTTGACATCCGCGGAGCCGGAAACCTTCTTGGTGCGGAACAAAGCGGTTTCATTTCTGATATTGGCTATGAAACGTATATGAAGATACTGGAGGAGGCGATAGCAGAATTAAAAAATAGCGGAGATCGGATAGCGGATAACGGAATTATCCGGACCGACGTCCTTCCGATATCCGACATCCGTTATCCGATATTTGTCCGTGACTGCCAGCTCGATACCGACCTTGAACTTCTAATTCCCGACAGCTATGTGAACAACATTTCAGAGCGTATTTATCTGTATAAAGAACTTGATAATTGCGGGAATGATGAGCAGCTGGAGTCGTTCAGGAAAATGCTGCGCGACAGGTTCGGCGAGATACCCATACAGACGGAAGAACTAATAAAAGCCGTTCGATTAAGAAGAAAGGGACAAGAGGCGGGCTTCGAGAAATTATTTCTGAAGAACGGGAAAATGACCGGATATTTTGTTTCAAAGCAGGACTCTGCGTATTATTCAAGCGATACCTTCAAACGGATCCTGGAGCACGTGCGTACGGATATGAAAACTGCCAGGATGAAAGAAGGACCAGGCAGACTTACACTTACATTTGAACCGATCCGAACGGTTGAAGCCGGTATCGCAACCATGACAAAGCTGCTGTCATAGATTTCTGTCCATCCTTGGATAAAAATAAATGAAGGTGATAATATACCAGACTCTGAAAAGTATCCAGATAAAATACATGAAGCCGAAAAGTTCCGGAACGGCAGCTAAGAGTAGCAGATCACTTATGAATGAGCAAATAAACAATTCTACCCCCCAGCGCTTCATGTGCCAGATTCCAATGAGCGAAATGAATACGGAAGCGATGATGAAACCGAAAATAGCAGGATACCACATGCCAAGTCGTTTTGTAAACGGAGAAAATACATCCGGGAGTGAGTACACTACGCCGATGAACCCCAGGACGCAAATTATGGATAGGATCAGAGGTCGCTTTAAGACTACTTTCATATCACTTTACGACAACAAATTTTCCATTGGCAATTTGTCCTGACGCTGAAACCACGCGGTAATAGTATATTCCTTTACTGAATTTATCTGACAGGATCTCATATTTCTCACGCAGAGCTGCTCTTGCAACCAATTGTCCATTATTGGAATAAATGAAAAGTTCGAATTTTTGTTTCTTATTACCGCTTACAATGATCACAGAAGTCTCCGTCACAGGATTTGGAACAATGCTCACTGAAAAGTCGATATCGCTGTCAACCGGGTTGATCCCCACCGGGCAAACAAGAGGCGTGCTGCAATTATGAATGTTATTGAAAAGCGTTTGAACGGAATCAATCGGCTCAAAACCCGGAGGGCCGATCGGAACAACCACATCAATGGAATAAGATCCGGGAGCATCGTTCGGACAAGCCACGCGAAGAAATCCCGACTTGGATGAATTACCGCTTGTTAAACAACGCGTGTCAGCGCCCACAACATTTGCGCCCTGCAATGCAGCCATTAATTTGCAGGCCAGATCACCCGGTGCGTTTAGGAAGCGCGATTCCATGGAATCAAGTATCTGCTGCCCAAGAAGGATGTTCCCTTGTATGGCATAGTTCGGTCCAAGGATATGATTTTTATAGTTGAGACAATTTGATCCCGTATACGCTGCTGATCTTGCTCCCCCGTTAAAAAGGTCAACAGCTCCGTATTGGCGGATCAGGGGATTAGCTGTTGCATCATTCGCTACAAGTGAATCCATGATCTGCTGAGGTGAAAGGCCCATATTCATAAGCGACTGGGCGTAAAGTTGGTTGGAAGGATCCCAATAGGATTGAGTGTGGATCACCCCTACTCCATTGTGAATGTCGCTAATGATCAAAACGCCGGTCGCGATCTGGCTTGCGTCAATACATGAGGCTCCGGCGCTGCCGACTTCGCCGGTTACGGTATCCACTGCGCAAATAGAAAAAGTATCCTGTGCGACAAGCGTATTAACCGCCAGGAATGAAAGCAGGAAAGATATTTTTTTCATGTTGTAGTTTTTAGTTGGCTCGTATTGCCTCAACCGGATCAAGTTGAGAAGCGGAATAAGCAGGGACAAAACCGGAAACGATCCCGATGATCGCAGAGATCGTAAGCCCAAGAACTATATTGGAAACGGAAAGAAAAATATCCATTTCCATGATATTACTTCCCAGCATAGCTAAAAAATAAACAAGTATCAGTCCAACCGCTCCTCCCATCAGGCAAAGGAGGACCGATTCAAAAAGGAACTGCGCCAGGATGAATGCGTTCTTCGCACCCAATGATTTCTGAATACCGATCTGGCTTGTACGTTCTTTTACGGATACGAACATGATGTTTGCAATTCCGAAACCTCCCACCAGGATGGCAAATGCCCCAATGAACCAGCCACCTGTTCCCACTACACCGAATATGCTGTCGAATTGTTTTGAGATAAGACTGGTCTGGTTCAACGAGAAATCCTCATCTGCCAATGGTTTCAGTTTCCTGATGGATCGCATGTGACCCGTCAATTCATCAATTAGTTCCTCATTCGTTACTCCTTGCTTTGCCTTTACCATGATGAAGGGATCGAAATTATCCGAACGCATATCAATGATATTACGGGCATAATTGATGGGCACCAGGACCTGGTTGTCGACGTTGTTTCCCAGCAAACTCTCGCCTTTCCGTTTCATTACGCCAATAACTTTCATCTTACTTCCTCTTATTCTAACCGTCTGCCCGAGAGGATCCACATTGGGAAATAGTGCCAGACGTATGTTATCCCCTATCAGACAGACATTTCTACCGCTGGCCGATTCTGAATCTACAAAGTATCTTCCCTGGCTAACCTCAACCATTTGTACCTGGTTATAGTCATGCGAGACGATCACAATGTCCGCGTTCTCCACGTTACTGCTACCCGCCTTTACATTTGATCTTGCAGAGACCAGGAAGGCCATTGCTTCAGCCTTCTCAGACTTGGCTTTGAGGTCCTCCATTTCCGATACATTCGGAACGGGACGGTTCATGTATTTCCACCAGGGATAATCGGGGCCAAAGGTCCAGGGCCACTTTTGAACATAAACCACGTTGTCGCCCAAAGATTTTATCCCATCGCGTAGGTTCTTTTCAAGTGAGTCCACAAGCGTAAAAACGAAGATGATGGCAAAGATCCCGATGGTGATACCCAGAAGGGAGAGGACAGTCCTTAGTCTGTTCACACGCAGTGCATTGATGGCAAAGTGGAAACTTTCACGTAAAATGGACAGAAATAACATGCTTTACAAAATTATCAAAAGACCCTGCACAATTCAAGAATTATGACCAGTGGTTTGGCATCGGCCTTGGAGGCTTTAGCAAAGAAGGGCCTGATAATGAACAACTTATTAACAGCCTCATTTCAAGCAAGATAAGTCGTACTTTTGGCATTCAAACATGGGGAAATCCATCCGAATTAAGAACGCACTGGTTTCGGTTTATCACAAAGATAAATTGGAACCCCTGCTAAGAACCCTGCATTCGTTTGGTGTGAGTTTTTACAGCACAGGAGGCACCTTTGATTTTATTGAGAAACTGGGACTCCCGGTGCAAAGCGTTGAGTCCCTCACTTCCTATCCATCCATCCTTGGCGGACGCGTGAAAACGCTTCATCCGAAAGTTTTTGGCGGCATTCTCAGCAGAAGATCCCTTAAGGAAGATAAGCAACAACTTGAGGAATTTAAGATCCCTGAGTTCGACCTGGTGATAGTTGATCTGTATCCCTTTGAAGAAACGGTTGCTTCAGGCGCATCTGAAGAAGAGGTGATCGAAAAAATAGATATCGGCGGGATCTCCCTCATACGCGCCGGCGCAAAGAATTACAGGGATGTATTGATCATTTCCTCGCGTGAGCAGTATGAGAGGGCAGGAAATATTCTTCATGAAAAGAAAGGAGGTACTGACCTTGAAGATAGAAAACAATTTGCCCTGGAAGCTTTTGGAGTTTCCTCACATTATGACACTGCCATTTTTAATTGGTTCAGCAAGGATCCGCTCAATGGATTCCGGAAAAGCCTGCAGCAAACCCAGGCATTGCGTTATGGAGAGAACCCGCATCAGAAGGGATTTTTTCACGGCGACCTTGAAACTATGTTTGAAAAACTGAACGGTAAGGAATTATCATACAACAATCTGCTTGATGTTGATGCTGCCGTTCATCTCATTGGGGATTTCCTGGAACCAACGTTCGCTATTCTGAAACATAACAATGCCTGTGGCATCGCATCTCGCACTGTTCTTTGTGATGCCTGGAAAGCTGCGCTGGAAGCAGACCCGCTTTCCGCCTTTGGAGGGATCCTGATCTCGAACCAAACTATTGATCCGCCTACCGCGAACGAGATCAGTAAACTCTTTTTTGAGGTAATCATTGCGCCGGGGTTTGAGCCCAAGGCACTTGAAACGCTTCGTCTGAAACAGAACAGGATCATTCTTCAGGTAAAACCGGTGAAACTTCCCTCTTCCTCTTTTCGTACAATACTAAACGGGGTTGCTGAACAGGAAAAGGACCTGCGAGTTGAGACAAAGGACAGTATGAAGCCAGTCACCAAAAAACATCCTTCTGCTATTGAATTCGCCGATCTTGAATTCGCCAATAAGGTTGTTAAACACACCAAATCCAACACGATTGTCCTGGTGAAAGATCAACGACTCCTGGCCAGCGGGACAGGTCAAACTTCAAGGGTTGATGCACTAAATCAGGCAATTGCCAAAGCCCTCCATTTCGGGTTCGACCTTAAGGGGGCGGTCATGGCATCTGATGCGTTTTTCCCATTCCCCGATTGTGTTGAGATCGCTCAAAAAGCCGGAATCACAGCCGTTGTTCAACCGGGAGGAAGCATCAAGGACAAGGATTCAATAGCTTATTGCGATGCCAACAACCTGGCAATGGTATTTACCGGTATTCGTCACTTTAAGCACTGAAATTAGACTTAACTTTGAACGTTCAACTTTGGACTTTTAACTATTGTAAATGGGTTTTTTTAGTTTCCTCACACAAGAAATTGCCATTGATCTTGGCACTGCCAATACCATTATCATACATAATGATAAGGTTGTGGTGGACGAGCCATCCATTGTCGCAATCGATCGGATGACAGGAAAGGTGATCGCTATCGGGAAACAGGCGCAGCAAATGCATGGAAAGACCCATGAGAACATCAAGACCATTCGCCCTCTGAAGGATGGTGTGATCGCAGACTTCGATGCGGCGGAGCACATGATACGGATGATGATCAAGATGATCAATCCAAAACGCCGACTCTTCTCCCCTTCTCTGAAAATGGTGATCTGCATTCCTTCCGGCATTACGGAGGTGGAAAAACGCGCGGTACGCGATAGCGCCGAACATGCCGGAGCAAAGGAAGTATATCTCATCCATGAGCCCATGGCGGCTGCAATTGGGATCGGGATAGATGTAGAAGAACCCATGGGCAACATGATCATTGATATCGGTGGAGGAACTTCCGAGATCGCTGTCATTGCGCTGGGAGGTATCGTATGCGATAAGTCCATCCGAATAGCAGGTGATGAGTTCACGGCCAGCATCGAGGAGTACATGAGACGGCAGCATAATATCCTTATTGGAGAACGCACTGCTGAGAAGATCAAGATCGAAGTTGGCGCCGCGCTTACAGAGATCGAGAATCCGCCAATAGATTACCCTGTGCACGGTAGGGACCTAATGACAGGAATTCCGAAGGAGATCTATGTATCTTACCAGGAGATCGCCCATGCCCTCGACAAATCAATTTCCAAGATCGAGGAAGCGATTCTTAATGCTCTTGAGATGACACCTCCGGAGCTTAGCGCTGACATTTACCGTACCGGAATTTACCTTGCCGGCGGCGGTTCCCTGCTTCGTGGTCTGGATAAACGAATTTCGCTTAAGACCAAATTACCCGTTCATGTTGCGGAGGACCCGCTTCGCGCCGTTGCCCGCGGAACCGGTATCGCACTCAAGAATGTTGACAAATTCCAGTTCCTTATCCGTTAAGAAGCCCGGTTAAGGTCTAATTTCGACAGAGACAAAACAGAAGCATGCGTAACCTGCTGCTCTTCATTACCCGTTATCACTATTTTTTTCTTTTCATCCTGCTTGAGTTTGTCTCATTGTTCCTGCTGATACGCGACAATTACTATCAGCATGCCAGTTTCATGAATACTTCAGGAAAAGTGACCGGTCTGATCCATGAAGGGTTTTCCGGGATCACTGAGTATTTCCGTCTTAGTGAGATCAATGATCAGTTACTGAAAGAAAATGCGCTGCTGAAAGGTCAGTTGCGATCATCTTATTTTCAATATCTGACGGATCCTGACACGATCGTTGATACGATCTACAAACAGAAATACGAATTTGTAATTGCGAAAGTGGTGAACAGCACCACGCACAAGCAGAATAATTATTTTACACTGAATAAAGGAAAAAGCCATGGTGTGAAACCCGGCATGGGCGTGATCTGTGGCGAAGGTGTGACAGGGATCGTAAGAGAAGTTTCCGATAATTTTTCTACCGTGATGTCAGTCCTGCATCAAAAAGTACTGATCCCTTCCATGGTGAAAAAATACCAGGAGCCGGGCATTCTTCACTGGGACGGCAAAGATCACAGGTACGCCTACCTTCCAAACATTCCACGTCACCTCAAACTTCAGAAAGGAGATACGATCGTTACTTCCAGCAGTTCAGCGATCTTTCCTGAAGGTACGCTGATCGGAACTATTGACAAGATCGACAATGTACAGGGGAACACCTTTGTAGATCTGCGGGTCCTGCTCTCCTCGGATCTGAAAAAACTCAGTTATGCTTATGTGGTCGTCTATCTTTTCAAAGACGAACAGGACGAACTCGAAACCCGTACGCAAAATGATAAGTGAGGTTACACGGATAATTCTTCGTTTTGTCGGGCTTGTTGCGCTGCAAGTCCTAATACTCGATAATATAGAAATATCGGGATTTGTCAACCCATATTTTTATATTCTCTTTCTTGCGCTGCTGCCTGTGGAAGCGCCGGGATGGCTTGTATTACTCCAGGCTTTTGTATTGGGCCTCACCATCGATATGTTCAGTCATACACCCGGTATGCACGCTTCCGCCTGCGTATTCACAGGATTTATGCGGAAGTTTCTTTTGAAATTCATGGAGCCGAGAGACGGGTATTCGAATATCGTGACCCCAAGTCTGCAGGTAATGGGATTGCGCTGGTTCCTTGTTTATGCTTCTATTCTTATCCTTATTCATCATTTCTTTTTCTTCTTTGCCGAGAGTTTCCGATTCGAAGGATTCTTCCATACGCTCTTGCGCATTGCATTGAGTTTTCTTGTTACGCTTACGCTTGTTGTCTTCAGCCAGTATTTTATTTTCCGACTAAGGGATAAATGAGTATCAACAATCCATACAGCGACAGGCGCTTTGTTATTGCGATCATCGTCATTGCTGTGATCGTCATTTATGCTGTACGCTTGTTTTACATCCAGATCATCAATGAAGAATATAAAATGACCGCCACGAACCAGGCGTTCCGGTATATGCCGGATTATCCTACGCGTGGCAATGTGTTCGACAGGAACGGAAAGCGGCTCGTGTATAATCAATCGGCTTTTGACCTGATGGTTACGCCGGGGCAGGTGAAGGGGATCGATACGCTTGCGTTCTGCAAAGTGTTGAACATGGACATTGTAACTTTCCGTGAAAAAATGAAAAAGGCGATCTATCACGGGAAAAGGCGTCCTTCCATTTTTGAGAAGGAATTATCCGTTGAACAATCGTCGAGCATCCAGGAAAAACTTTATATGTTCCCCGGATTTTATTTCCAGCAACGAACACTGCGCAAATACCCGATGAGTGTTGCTGCGCACCTGTTGGGCTATGTCGGGGAAGTTCCAAAAGAGATCTGCGATACGAGCAGTTATTATATCATGGGGGATGATATCGGGATCAGCGGAATTGAGAAATCCTATGAAAAAGAACTTCGCGGCATTCGGGGCACAAGGATCATCATGGTTGATAACCTTGGTAGAGAAAAAGGGCGATATATGAATGGAGCGCTGGATACGGCTGCCGTGGCCGGAAAAGATATGTATACTACGCTTGATCTCGACATGCAGATCTATGCAGAAGAACTCTTGAAAAACAAGATTGGAAGCATCGTGGCGATAGAACCTTCCACAGGGGAGATCCTCGTATTTGCATCTTCGCCCACTTATGATCCAAACTTGCTTGTGGGCTCAGTGCGTTCAGAAAATTTCGGCAAATTGGGCAAGGATTCGCTGAAACCTCTCTACAACCGGGCGCTAAGCGCTCCTTATCCGCCGGGATCTACATTCAAGATGCTTGGTGCATTGATCGGTCAACAGGAGAAAGTAATTACACCTGCCTCCCGTTATCCCTGCAGTTTTTCTGTGGGTTCAAAATCCATTCATTGTCACCCTCACCCTTCTCCTGCCGATCTCAGTATGTCCATTCAATATTCCTGTAACCCTTATTACTGTCGCTTGTTCATCAACATCGTCAACAAGTATTCACCAACAGAAAAGGGTTACCTGAATTGGAAAAAGCACGCAAACAGTTTCGGGTTCGGAACTAAATTAGGAACGGATCTCGCGCATGAGCTGAGAGGAAATATTCCTTCCGTTGAATATTACGACCGCTACCATGGTAAAGGCAGGTGGAAAGCCTCATCCGTTTACTCTTTAGGGATCGGCCAGGGAGAGGTTGGGATCACTCCGCTTCAGATGGCCAATTATTGCTCCATTATTGCCAACAGAGGCTTTTACTACACTCCGCATATAGCAAAGAAGATCGAAGGTGGCGAGGTGGCTGCTAAATACAAAGAAAAAAAATACACGACTGTCGACCCCGAACATTTTGCCGTGGTGGTCGATGCAATGTACCTGGTAGTTGAATCCGGCACAGGGCGCGGAGGCAAACTTCCGGGTATCGCCTATTGCGGGAAAACCGGGACTGCACAGAATCCGCATGGCGACGATCATTCGATCTACATTGCCTTTGCTCCGAAGGATAATCCCAAAATAGCTCTGGCTGTATATATTGAGAACGGCGGTTTTGGGGCTGAATGGGGCGTGCCTATAACAAGCCTGATGGTGGAAAAGTACCTGACCGGAAAAATTAGCAGGCCGGATGTAGAGAAGCAAATGAAAGAGGGAGTTGTCTTGCCTAAAAAAGTAAAATGAGGGAACGCACCACGATCTTCCAGGGAACGGATTGGGTGATGGTCATCCTATACATTGTTCTTGTTACCATTGGCTGGCTTAATATATATGCCGCCGTTTACGATGAAAGTTCGCCGGGCATAACCAATATTACGCAGGAATACGGAAAACAAATGATCTTTATCCTGGTGGCTCTGGGTATTGCCGTCGCGATCATGATCGTAGAACCAAATTTTTATCCGGCATTCAGTATGTTCATCTATGCCTTCATGCTCCTTGCTCTGGTGGCAGTTTATTTTCTTGGAACCGAGATAAAAGGCAGCCGCTCCTGGTTTCGCTTCGGGGATTTTGGATTACAGCCTGCAGAATTTGCAAAGTTTGCCACGGCGCTGGCGCTTGCTAAATTCCTGAGCGCCCTGAACATTCGCATGACAGATATGACCACACGACTCTGGTCTGCTTTCATTTTTGCCCTTCCGCTGGGTATTATCCTGCTACAGAATGAAACGGGCACAGCGCTTGTTTACCTGGGATTCATCCTGGTAATGTACCGGGAAGGTTTATCCGGCAATTTATTGCTGCTCGCGTTCTTCGTTTCTCTGCTTGCCGTGTTGTCACTCCTTTATGATCCCCTTTCGCTCCTGTATGCATGTGTAGTCATCCTCCTGGCTTGTTACCTGGTGATTAGAAAGACAAAAAAAAATCTGCTAAAAGTATCTGCTTCACTCCTCGTTTGCGGCGCAATTGTTTTCGGTGTGCCATTTGCATTCTCGAAGCTACACGACTACCAGCAAAAAAGGATCAATGTATGGCTTGGGAAGGACCGAAGCTCAGAGAGTAAGAAGGACGAATACTATAACGTTCATCAAAGCCTTGTAGCTATTGGTTCAGGAGGGTTTACCGGCAAAGGTTACCTTGAAGGAACCCAGACCAAATACAACTATGTTCCGGAACAGAGCACCGATTTTATTTTTTGTACTGTTGGCGAAGAATGGGGATATATAGGAACGGTCATCCTTCTTTCGCTCTATCTTGCTCTGATCTTGCGTATCATTTTTGTGGCCGAGCGTCAGCGTTCTACCTTTTCAAGGATCTATGGTTATTGTGTTGCCAGTATCCTGTTCATTCACCTGACCATTAATATTGGAATGACCATCGGCTTTATGCCTGTTATCGGTATTCCCTTGCCGTTCTTGAGTTATGGAGGATCCTCCATGCTTTCCTTTACGATCCTTCTCTTCATTTTCATAAAGCTGGATTCGCACAGACTGGAGATATTCAGATAAGGGAACAGGGAACAGATTACTTCTCCAGGACCACCAGCTTTTGCATGAAGAGTTTGTCTGCGGAACTTGCAGTGACAATGTATATTCCGGGCGCAAGTGACCTGGCCGGGTCAGTGACAAGGATAGATGATCCTGCTGAGCCATTGATGATCACTTTAGAATAGGATTCTTCACCTTTCACATCATATACCACAACAAGGACTTCCTTGTTTATCAACGAAGGATCCAGAACAACACTAAATTGCCCGTTAAGGGTTGGGTTAGGTACAAGATTGAAAACTCCTGATTGTTCCCGGCTTACTGAAATAATATTCGACCAGGTTCTTTGAAGGTTCACATCCGTTTGCATAAGACGATAGTAAGTCGTGCCGGGGAATGGCGCTTCATCAATGAATTGGTAATCATGTTGGGAGGAGCTTGTTCCGGCACCATCTACAGTTCCGAGGTCAGAAAAAGAAGATCCGTCTGAAGAACTCTGCACAGTAAAGAAATCATTATCTGTTTCACTCGCGGTAGTCCACTCCAACAGGTTGCTTGACATGGTATATGGTTCTCCTGTAAAGACTGTCATACCAACAGGTAGCGGAGAAACGATGCTTGCAAGGGCCCAAGGTGAGAATGCTGTCACTCCAGGGACCGTAACATTGGATCCGCCGGCTATCAATGCTGTGGTTTGGCCCGGTAAGGCAGGTTCCCAACGATTGACAACCGTATTGTACCGCTGTGCTCTTTGATCGAACCAGGGATTATACAAAGCAGGAGCCGGGAGTTCGGCCGTTGTGACTGAGAAGGTCATATCAGCAGTGCCTGAGCCACCTGATTTATCAATTTGCCAAAAGCGTTTATCAGTAGCCAACTGGTTATCCGGTATCAAACCAGTGGTACTGTTCAAATTCAGCACCGGCTGTGGAGTAATAGGCCAGGGCGTACAAGCTGCTGCTGTTGGGTAAGTTGAACAAGTTACGTTCCCCATCGTGCCTGCTGTAATGTTCAGAGTAAATGGAATATAAACGCCACCTGCGGTTCCCCATGGAAATAAATAACTTCCGGTACCGGCGCCAAGATTCCACTGGATCTTATTCAGATTTCCGGTATTCTCGCTGATTACGTATCCTGCTGTTCTCGAGGTTCCTGTTGTTGCGGTGGTATTAATGATGAGCGTATTTAAATTCAGATTAAGAGGTCCTGCAATACAATTCAGCGCTGTACTCACAATGTGATTTGGGGAGGTAAGCGTTGCGGTACCTGCAGTTTTGTTGATGTTCAACGAGCCGAATGTAGTTGTTGATCCTCCGATACTTTGCGCGCCTGTCCCGTTCATTTCAACAGTACTTCCTGCGAATCCGGTGAAAGTGGTAGTTCCGGTACTGTTTGTGAAATTACCGGCAACTTTCAGAATTTGAGCATTGATATTGAATATGCTCGTAATATTACTTGTAAGGAAATTTCCCTGGAGGTCAACGGCGTTGTTCAGAATGACTGAGCCGGTAACTTTGTTAACAGTCAGGTTGCCCAATGCATTTCCTGCTGTAAACGATCCGGTCACGTTTTGTGCACCGGCGCCAATGAACTCAACTGTTGAGGTAGGGAAGAAAATAAGGTTTCCGTTATTTGTAAAATTACCGCATATCTGAAGCGTTACGCCCGCGTTCAGTGTGAGGGAAGCGCCGGGGTTGATGGTAAGATTATTAACCTGGTAGGGACCGGGAGCATTAAGCACAGGTTGAAAGAAGGAAGCCGTAGTAACAATTCCATCAACTGTGCAAGATGGAGCATTGCATCCACCCCAGTTATTATTTGTTGTCCAGGTTGTGGTACTCGCGCCACCTGTCCAGGTCACCGAAGTAGGAGGAGTGTAGCTGACAGTTCCTGCTGAAGAATTAGTGAAATCTATGCTAAAACCGGATTGGCTATTCGCAAAATTTGTAACGCATAATAGGTATACTTCAGCGGCAACAACAGGAAGAGGGGTTTCAAAGGCATTATTAAAACAAGCTCCGGCATACGGTGCCGGTGAATTACCCCCCGTAAAAAGTCCTGTTACGCCCGCAGCGTCGTAATTACATCTTAAGGCGCCACCACCGGCTGAAGCCGTGATCCCGGCACATGTGACTGCGCCAGCGCCAACAATTTTCCACAATACAAAATCATAATCCGTTTCATCAAGACACACTCCGTTGTAATCATTTGGCAATATCGTGAACATAAGATTTCCGGCAAGTGCGATATTGATCTGGAACCAAACGGAACCTTTCTCACCTGTAGTACAGTTTCCTCCTGCGCCAAAATCACAATAATTACCAATAGCCTGGTACCCCGGATTTCCTATGGGCGTTATCACATTGCATATAAGAGAAGGCGAGCTGCAATCCTGGCCGGGCACCGTTGGAAGGGCAGTTGCGCCGTCAATAGCTACAATAGAAAAGATCCCACGCTGGTCGCCATAACCATCCACACTGATCCAATACGTCGCGCCCGGCACCAATGCGCCAACGCTGATCTGGGAATTCACATAGGTCATATTCCCGCATAGGGGTACATTATCATTACAAGCCACTTCCGCCAGTCCGGCGCAGACACCTGAATAAAGCGCGATCTGGCTGTTCTTTAAAATATTTGGTCCGGATGAATATGAAGTGCGGATAAGAAGGCTTCCTGACACAGGGCAAACAACAGTATACCAGACCGTATTAATACCACCATTCGTCCAGCAGGTTCCTGCAGCAGGTTCTGCTGCATTACCTGCACAACGGTTGTCGCCTGTGGTAGGCACTCCCAATGGCAAGGCTGTTGCAGCGCAGGGCAGATCATTCGCCGGTGGCGTAGCGAAAGCATTCGTGGAGATCACGCTGATATTATCTACTGCCATAGCAGGATTTCCAACGAAAGCGCCATCATTTCTCCAGGAAAAGATCAATCGCATAGTTGAACCTGCGTAACAACTGCTATATAAGGTGATATTACTCCAGGTTTGGTGGGCGTTAAGATCTGTGGAGATCTGATAGATAGCAGAGGGAAGTACATTTATGACCGGCGTGAAGGTTGTTGGAGCAACATACACCCGCATGTAATCGAATCCCGGTTCACCAAGGCACTTCCAGTCAAAGCTAATGCTGATCTCATTCTCAGAAGCAGGCACTACGATATCCTTATAGAAATGGGAGACGCGGGTAAGATTGCTGTAATTATTATTTGCCCCAACACCATCGTTCGCAATGTATGCGCTCCTTGTGCCGGCATTAAAAACAAATGTACTTGCGAACCATTGGTTGGTTGTGGCATTTACAACGGTCCATCCATTTGCGGGGAAACCCGCGCCAAGCTCCATACCCCCATCCGTTGCCGGATTAACGAGTAAAGTAGCCTTTGAAGAGAAAGGCTGAAAAAGAATTGATAATGAAAGTATAAGGCAAAGTCTCATCTTAATCGGTCTTGTCTAAAGGTTGTCCGGTAACATTGATCCGTTTAATGCCTTCCTCGCAGTCTGCAACAAAGCTTGAATACCCGGATGTATCAGTTTGTTTGAAGTAAAAAGTCAGGCGTCCGCCCATACAGGCAGACAGAACATTATCGATCTGTTGATTGTCGGGTTGTAGCGCGCGGTCTACTATCACAAACAGCACGTTCTTACCCGGGCAATAGGATACCACATTGACGCCCGTCAATGCCGAAAGATCCTGGTTAACTACCGGAAGGATCTTTGAACTGGAGACATCAGAGATGGCAATGAAAAGAGAGTCCTTTACCGCAAGAGCCGGTAAAGAAAACGCGATCGAGAACAATAAAGAGTAAACAATTTTCATAAAAAACACCTCACTCTAAATGGACTTAAGAGCTAAAGTTCCATACAATAGACGAGATTTCAATTGGAAGGGTTGCATTATTGGACGAATAGGGTATTTGAGTCGACCAATTGCCCTTTATGGGCCATCAAAATAGCATTAAATCGATTTAAGGGATGCAGAAACTATGGAGCACCTTACTGACGAATGAGGATCTTCTGTTCACATGAATCCGATCCCGGTTCAGTCGATAACCTTAGAAGATACATACCCTGATTCAAAGGCCTGAGGTCAATTGAAACCTTATTTACCCCTTTAACAGGGTTCAATCCCTTACTGTAAACTTCTCTGCCGGCCAGATCGAATATTTTTACGATTGCGTTTGCCGGAAGCGTCCCGTTTGCTTCAAAATAAACCTCGCAATTATCATTTGCAGGATTCGGTGAAAGCATCAGGCCGCTAAGGTTAAACTCAGAAACCGTTACGGACTCGAGCGCTGAATACGTGATATTCCCGTCAAAATCAGTTTGCTTTAAACGATAATAGACAATGCCTGTCGGAGGGCTTTCATCCGCCGCGTAATACTCGTTTCTTGTAGAACTTGTTCCTGCACCATCAACGATCAGTACATCCTCAAAGTGTATACCGTCCGTTGAGCGCTCAATCGTGAAGAAATCATTGCCGTCCTCTGATTCCGTGATCCAATGTAACATGACAGAACCGTTCAAATAGTCAGCCTCAAAAACCAGGAGCTCGATCGGCAGGAAGCCGCATATCACGATAGGAATATTAACAGAAGTGCAGGAAGCTCCACTTGTAACACTAAACGTTGCCCAATAAGCGCCGGGAACAGTATACTGCACAGAATAAAATTGTCCGCCTCCGCAGGAAGCGCTTGATCCTGCTCCGCCGTATGTCGGACCATTCGCGCTTCCGCTGGTTGCTCCGCCTGACAATACCGTTCCGCCGGTGAATCCCCATATGAAATTATCGGGACCGCCGTTGTAAGCGCTGCCCACATCCGTGCAATATGTGATCGTTACAGGGCAAGGATTTCCGCTAACAGGCGACATCACGTAGTTTACAACCGGCGCAGGAGTGAGATTATTAGAAGTAATGGTTATGGTGACGCTGTTGGATGAGGTTAATCCGCAGATGTCAGTGATGGTGCATGTATACGTAGAGTTTACAATAGGTGAAACGTTAATGGACTGGGTTGTCTGCCCGCCCGGAGCCCATACATAAGTGTACGGCGGGACTCCCCACTGCCCATTCGCTGTGAGTGTTGTCATTACTCCAGCACAAATGGTGGTTCCAAGCGAAGAGGTCGGTGCCGCAGGCTGTGCAACAGTCTGTCCTTCCACTGTCATAACCCAGGTATTATTAACTGTAAAATACCTGGCTATCGAGCAAACGACAACGCCTACTACGCATCGAATATTTCGTATTGTGAATGGAATAACAGAAGGAGGACACTGAGGCGCAAGGCAAGTAGCCAACCAGGGTGCGCTGCGTACCGGTCCCCCACAAAGCACATTAGGGTTTCCGGGAACATTCGGACAGGCATAATACGCATCAGGATTTACAGGATCGATTCCGCAAGGTCCAACAACCTTGAATCCGCCATTCGATGCTGCGTTTCCGGCTACCACAAAGTAATCCAGATCCCAGAGGACGTTTGTTACAGTTGCCTGACCGGGGAAAGTAATATTCAATGGTCCGCCCGTACACCAGGTTGCAGAACCTCCGCAAAAACCGCTGCCGAATGTGTAATCCGTAAAACCAATCGTTCCGGCTGTCCAGGTGTTGGTCCCCGAAACAAGAGGATCAACCGTTATTGGATACATCCTTGTTGCATCCAATAACCAGGCGGATCGCACCATGGTGCGGATGTGATAGATATTTCCCGGTGAAACAACAACATCATATGCAATATTTGCCGCATCAGGAAACCCTCCGCTATTATCAAAAACAAGTGGTTGAGCCCATGAAGCAACTTGTGAGTTACCTGAGATGTTCATCACTTTCAGATCTCCCTGCCAGTAGCCTTCTGCAGTCTGGCTTCCATCCGTACTTCTTACAACAGTGTATCCCGCAGGAAGTGTAACCACATCTTCAAAAACCAACCATCCCAGTGCGTTTAAGTTCGCAGGGACAGAATTCAAAATGAAATTTGTTTTTATTGCCCCGCGATCATAGCTGAGTTCCCGATCTATCCCCGACCATGCGTTGGTTGTGTAAGCGCCATCCTCTCCCACAGTTGTTGAGGTGAGATTCATCGGTCCGTATCCGCTTAACTCCTGGTTGCTTACAACCTGGTAAAGATCAACGTGCGCATTAAAGGTCAGATCGAAAGCAGGAATTTGAATGGTTGTTGCCCCTGTGTTTATGTCAAATTGTGTAGGGTTAGGCTGATCGGGCGCATGAGAAATATTTGGAAAAAGCGGATGCGGTTGCAAGCGGGGATCGATCGTAATAAGATTTCCGTTCGCATCAGGCATATGCATATCTGCTGCCGACTGTTGAACATAAAAGGTATTTCCGCCGGTGTTCTTCTTAATGAAATACCTGCCGGCAAGTGTGCGTTTCTGGATCAACTCCAGGCAACTGTCGCACTGCACATTGAATGCAGGTTTTCCAAACTCAGGATGCGATTGATAATTCTGCGGAGTATTCTGAATCAATTCAGGAGTGATCTCAGCAACCTTGACCGGACCGAATGAAGTGTAATTATGGATCTTCGGTTCACGCTCATTCTGAGCAAAAAGCAGAGTCGTAGAAAAAAATAGTAGTGTATTAAAGAACTTTTTCATGCGCGCTAATGCAAGGTATCCTGTACGATGTAAAATTACCATTTTCCCAAGGAATTGCAATATGGTAACGGTTCAACTACTCACAAAATTCAATTATCTTTATAATTACAAAATGCTCGCGCTCAAGGACTTCCTTTATGAACATTGTGAAGAGCCGCTTGTAGTCGCGCTCCGGGCGAAGGATCCGCTGGCTATGGGTAGCCATTTTTGGAGGGTAGGCCATTCTTCGAAACCGGAAACAGGGAGCATTCGCTCAAGGGGTTTCGGTTTTATTACATACGATTATAAGAATGAGATCGAAGATCTTACTTCCCGTAACAATGAGAAAATAAAATTCCCGGCTTTATGTTTTTTCTCGCCTGAATCAAAAAAAATTATCGCCGAGTCAGGTTTCCGCGATGTTCCCGATTCGAATTTGAAGCGAGATCCGGATATTCGCCTGAACGCAAGGGTTCCGAAATCGACTTACATTGAGCAGGTAAAGAAGTTAAAAAGTAAGATCTTAAGTGGAGAGATCTACGAAGTGAACTATTGCATGGAATTCTACGCAGAAGATGTCCAACTTGATCCGGTCGCCGTCTTCATATCCCTTTTGGGCAATTCAGATGCTCCTTTTTCCTGCTTTTTCAAATACCGTGATAGTTACTTGTTGGGCGCGAGCCCGGAGTGCTTCCTGAAGAAGCAAGGAAACCGATTGATCTCCCGGCCGATCAAGGGAACGGCGAGAAGAGGAGAATCGACTCATGAAGACAACAAGATCATTGAGGATCTGAGGAATGATAAAAAAGAAAGGTCCGAGAACATCATGATCACGGATCTTGTCCGGAACGACCTATCAAAGGTTGCAAAAACAGGATCGGTTAAGGTGGAAGAGTTGTGCGGAGTATATTCATTCAGGCAGGTACACCAGATGATCTCCACCATTTCTTGCGAACTTAGGGATTCTGTCACTTTTGAAGATATCATCCGGGCCACTTTTCCTATGGGTTCAATGACAGGAGCACCCAAGATCCGGGCGATGGAACTGATTGATCAGCATGAATCATCCAGGAGAGAATTATACTCCGGATGCGTAGGCTATATTGAGGAGAACGGCGATTTTGAGTTTAGTGTCGTGATCCGCTCCATCTGTTACAATGCCACCGAAAAGTATATGTCGTTTCTTGTAGGAAGCGCCATAACGGCCGCCTCCGAACCGGAAAAGGAATACGAAGAATGTCTTCTTAAGGCGAAAGCCATGATGGAAGTGATCGGTGTTGACTTTCGTAAATTTGCATGATGCAAAAGGAGTTCGAAGCATTACTTGAAAAACTGACGGCCGGCAAAAAAGGAAGGATCCTGGTTGCTGTAAGTGGCGGTCTTGATTCCATGACCTTACTCCACCTGGTGGCAGCCAGCGGCAAACCTTTCGCTGTTGCGCACTGCAATTTTCAACTAAGGGGCAAAGATTCCAAAGCAGATGAGCGATCTGTAGAAAAGGCCGCCTTGAAATTGAACGCCCCGTTCCACTGCGTTGCCTTCGACACGAAAAAGATCGCATCCAAGCTGGGATCCGGTATCCAGGAAACCGCCAGGACCCTGCGGTATGAATGGCTGGAAAAGATCCGCCATGCTGAATCGTACAGCCATATCGCGGTTGCGCATCACCTGGATGATTCACTGGAAACCTTTCTTTTCAATCTTACACGAGGAACAGGGCTGAAAGGATTGCACGGGATCCGTACCGTGAACGGGAATGTGATCCGCCCGCTTATGTTTGCCTTTCGTAATGATGTGGAAAAGTTTGCGAAGCAGAAGAGGATCCGTTTCAGGGAAGATAAAAGCAACGCCTCAACCAAATACACAAGAAATAATATAAGGCATACGCTCATCCCGGCATTTGAAAAGATCAATCCTGCATTTCGCCGGAACCTCATTAATTCGATCCTGAACATTTCCTCTGCGGAACAAGTGTATACGGATGCTGTCTGGGATCATTTTAACCACATCTCGGACCTGAAGAATGAATCTGTTCGCATACACAAGAAAAGACTTTGTGAAGCCTCTCACTGGAAGACCCTGCTCTACGAATATCTCAGCGCATTTTCCTTCAACAACACGCAATGTCAATCCGTTGTCCGGGCATTGAACGGTCAGCCGGGAAAGCTTTTCAACTCGCCTACGCACATACTTCTTGTTGATAGAGATCACATTCTGATCTCACCTGCGCGTACCGGACAGATATCCGGCGAAGTGAATATTTATGAGAATTTTGGTTCCATTGAACTTCCATGCAGACTGAAGTTTACCTCGACTGAAAAATCGCAGGCTATTATTGCGAAGAAAAAAAGTATGGCGGTGTTCGACCGCGCTAAATTGCGTTTCCCTCTGGTATTAAGGAAATGGAAGGCAGGCGATCACTTCTTTCCTGTTGGGATGACAGGAAGAAAAAAAGTCAGCGATTATCTTACGGATATGAAACTGCCCCGAACCGAAAAAGAAGATACCTTCGTTCTCTTGTCGGGCGGACAAGTTGCCTGGGTGACAGGCATGCGCATCGACAGGCGTTTTGCTGCTAACGACGGGTCAACACAATTCTTTATTGCTGAAATGATATGATCGCGGAGAAGGTCTGCTTCGAGGAGAAGCAATATCTCGGTTACAATAAGTTTTCCATCCTGCGCCGCCTGGTGTTGAGTCTTTTTTGCTTTGTAGGATATTATTGGTCTCAAAATCCGAAGCCGGTTACGGTTTCAGGGATCCGTATTGGCGCTTACCCCGCTGAACACCTTCCAAACTCAGGTGAGCTTTTCTTTCTTCTTGGCATAACCATCCTTATTCTTTCTGTTCTGCTGATCTTTGTCCTTCATCTGCATACCCAGGTCACTGAAAAAACGGTCATCCTGATCGGCTTATGGACGAAAAGAATGGTGCGGATTGATCTGAAAGATGTACAAAGAGTAGAGGTTGTCCGGTATCGAAAACTTTTTCTGAAACAGCCTGTCTATAATCTGCACTATAAAGGAAAGGTGCGTTTTTACTCTTTCGGAAATGAGGCTGTTGAACTGATAACTACATCAGGGCAGATCTTCCGTATCGGCTCTCAGAAAGCCGGTGAACTGGCCAGGCTTATCGATTCCCTCAGAACATGATACTTTAACTGAATTTTTACAATTATTAACAGTATCAACGGAATTCCCTTCCTGTACCTTTCGTACATTTATTCCCTGTAACCCTATGATCCGAAGCTATTTCCTTACTGCGCTTTTGTCTATCGGCGCTCTTGCCCAGGCGCAAGTGCTGAATCCTGTAAAATGGAGTTTTTCCACGAAAGATCTTGGTAATTGTGAAGCTGAACTTATCTTAAAGGCTACCATCGACAAGACATGGCATTTGTACTCTCAGAAGGTGATGGAAGACGGACCGGTCCCTACATCCTTTGCCTGGATCCCGAATCCTTCGTACACACTGCTTGGTAGGACTTCTGAACCTAAGCCTATCACAAAATTTGAAAAGGTCTTTGATGCAGAGTTATCTTATTATGAGGACGAAGCTGTCTTCAAACAAAGAGTAAGGATCAATTCAGAGAAGAATCTCATTATTAAAGGGAGTCTGGAGTACATGACCTGTGATGATGGGCGTTGCTTACCGCCGGAAACCATCGAGTTTGAGTTCAAGCTGAAAGGCGGCAATGATTGCGCGAATGGGATAAAGTTGGTGAATCAGGATTCGAATCCTCCAAAAAACGGATCCAACGTTCCTGATCCCGGTCAGATGGCCAATGCAAACGGAGTAAAGCCGGTTGGTATTTCCATTTATTCTAATAAACGCTCAGAGACGGAGTATGAGATCATCATTCATGCGATAGCAGATACCGGGTGGCAGATCAAGGGGCATAAGATCAAGTTCACTCATCAGCCATCGATCCGGGAAGTTGGTGCCCTCACAGCATTTGACACCGCAACCTCCGGAAACACGCGAAAGTATAAACAGCTCGTTTCCGTCATGCCGGGCGATTCTGACTGTATGAAGGATATTAAAGTGGAAGTGGAACTGATCGCTTCCAACGGCACCGCAACTTTCAGGAGTGCAGAAACACTTAGTGCCCCGGTAGATCTGACCAAGTCATCTACGGATGGAAAAGCGCAAACAGAAAAATCATACTGGCTGATCTTCATCACAGCTTTTTTCAGCGGCTTTCTTGCTTTGCTTACTCCATGTGTATTTCCAATGATCCCAATGACAGTCAGCTTCTTTTTAAAAACCTCCAAGACAAAAGCAAAAGGCATTTCCAATGCGATCACGTATGGGATCTTTATCATCGTGATCTATGTTGCTCTCGGACTAAGCATCAGCGGGATCTTCGGATCAGATTCCCTGAACGCGCTATCAACAAATATTTGGTTCAATATCTTCTTTTTTGCGATGTTGCTTTTTTTCGCCTTTTCATTCCTTGGTGCGTTCGAGATCGTGTTGCCGGCATCCTGGGTGAATGCGGCAGACAAAGGTTCAGATAAAGGAGGATGGATCGGGATATTTTTTATGGCAGCAACGCTCGGGCTTGTTTCTTTCTCATGTACGGGACCTATCATTGGAACGCTCCTTGTACAGGCATCACAACAAGGTGGTATGGGTCCATTCTTCGGTATGTTCGGATTCTCACTGGCCATTGCATTGCCCTTCACACTTTTTGCGATCTTCCCCGGATGGCTGAACAGCATGCCAAAATCGGGTGGCTGGCTGAATGCCGTCAAGGTGAGCCTTGGGTTCCTGGAACTCGCGCTTGCTTTTAAATTTCTTTCCAACGCGGATCTTGTTGTACAAGCGCACCTTTTTGAACGAGAGGTCTTTCTTTCCATCTGGATCGTGATCTTTGCGCTATGGGGCGTTTACCTGCTGGGAAAAATGAAACTGAGTCACGACAGTGATGTCACGCATCTTTCCGTACCGCGACTCTCGCTTGCTATCTTGGTCTTTTCATTTGTTATCTATATGATCCCGGGTCTTTGGGGCGCTCCCTTGAAGCTTATCGCAGCTTTTCCACCGCCTCTTCATTATAGCGAATCGCCTTACGGCGTAGGAGGGGAAGCACCGGATGCGAAGAATAAATTACCGGAACATGCTGAATATGGTCCGCATAAGCTGGTGACCTTTCATGATTATTACCATGCGCTTGAATACGCCAGAGAGGTTGGAAAACCTGTGATGATCGACTTTACCGGATATGCTTGCGTGAATTGCCGGCTGATGGAAGAGAATGTTTGGTCCTCGCCGAATGTGCTTGAACGTTTGAGGAACGAAGTTGTGATCGCGTCCCTGCATGTGGATGATAAAACTTCGCTTCCTGAATCAAAGCAATATATTTCAGCATTCGATCAGAAGAAGATAAAGACGGTCGGAAACAGGTGGAGTGATCTTCAGAAGTCGAGGTACGGAAGCAATTCCCAGCCGCAATACATGATCCTGGATCATGCTGAAAATACCATGAACGGAACGGCTAGTTATGAATCCCACGGGCAGGCAGATAAATTCCTTCCATGGCTGGAAGCGAGCCTCAAACTTTTTGAGGAAAGAAAGTCGCAAAAAGCATACCGTCCTGAAATGGTACCAGAGGAAGAAAAGCCTTTGTAAGCTTATTCATCCACTCCCGGTTCGGGCGCTTTTTCATACGCCTTCTTTTTTGGTCTGAGCAGCTTGTAAAAGATAACATTGATCAGCTGATCATCTTCCGTAACCAGCGTGGTGGAAATGCCATTCACGATCTTCACATCTCCCGAAATCTGGTTCTTATCGTTGTGCTTGAATTTTTTATCAAGCGGCTCATACGTTCCGCCTTCAAAGCGAAGCCAGATGCCGGTGATCTTCCCGGCTTTCACTTCCACTTTTCCGTTAAAACATTCTGCTTTTGTGCCACGACGAAAAGTAATGATGACATTCTCGTGCGCACCGTCTTCCGCATCATTTCCACCCCGCTCTTCGAACAGCTTTGCCCATTTCAGGTAGCAATTGGTAGGGACATCGTCCTTATCCTGAGATAAAGAAACTAAGCTGAAAAACAGGAACCCTGTGAGAAAGAATAGGCCGGCGCGTCTCATATTTTTTTGATTATCGGTTAAAAGTAGGAATTTTTGAATGATTCAGGAACAGGGAAGCTTTTTGCCTACTTTTGCCTTGTAATTTCATCTGAAATGAGCGCCGGAATAGTTAGAAAGAACTTTGAGGAATCCGCAAAGATCCTGTCTGAGTTCATGGCATCCGAAGCTATGGAGAAGATCGCCGGTGCCGGGAAGGAAATGTCAGCGGCGCTGGCAAAAGGGAAGAAGATCATTTCATGCGGCAACGGAGGAAGCATGTGTGATGCCATGCACATCGCAGAAGAACTTAGTGGCAGGTTCCGCGAAGACCGCAAAGCATTGGCTGCGATCTCCATTTCAGATCCTTCGCATATTACCTGCGTTGGGAACGACCATGGTTTTGAGTATGTTTTTTCACGATTCATTGAGGCGACGGGCAATGAAGGCGACGTATTACTTGCGATCAGCACCAGCGGGAATTCAGAGAATGTATTGAATGCCATACGCGCTGCAAAAGAAAAAAAGATGGTTGTTATCGGGCTCACGGGAAAGGATGGAGGAAAGATGGCAGGATTATGCGATATTGAAATTCGCGCTCCCTATTCAAAATATGCTGACCGCGCGCAGGAGATCCATATCAAGGTCATCCATTCCCTTATACAATTGATCGAATCCGCGCTTACTCCTTAATAAAATATATCATCTGACCAAACAATTGAAGGCTCTAATTTAGAGCCTTCGGTGCGTGATTCCTCTTCCTAATTTTCCAAAGAAAAATGCTTGTCAAAACCTGGGGGAGCGCCGTACACGGCATCAAAGCCACACTCATCACCATTGAAACAGACATCACGATCGGCGCCGGATTCGTGATCGTCGGGTTACCCGATGCATCCGTAAAAGAAAGCCAGCAACGCGTGGATGCCGCGTTGAAAAACATCGGACTTCGCATGCCGGGGAAAAAGATCATCATCAACATGGCGCCCGCTGATATACGCAAGGAAGGATCCGCTTACGATCTAACTATCGCCGTAGGTATCATGGCGGCCAACAATAAAATAAGCAGTAAGAAGCTGGATGATCACCTTATCATGGGTGAACTTTCGCTGGACGGGAGCATACAAGCTATTCGAGGAACGCTTCCCATCTGTATCAATGCGAAGGAGGCAGGTTTCAAGGGGATCATCGTACCCAAACAAAATGCCCCGGAGGCCGCGGTGGTTGGTGGAATCGAGGTTTATGGGGTAAGCACATTATCCGAAGTGCTGGATTTCCTTGATGATAAAATCGCCCTGGAAAACAGAACAATAAATATAGAAAAAGAATTTTTTGAACAACTGGGTAAATATCCTGTCGACTTTTCAGAGGTGAAGGGCCAGGAAAACATCAAGCGGGCGCTGGAAATAGCTGCAGCCGGTGGACACAATGTTATTCTCATAGGCCCGCCCGGTTCCGGAAAAACGATGCTGGCTAAGCGACTTCCCACCATCCTTCCCCCCTTGACGATCGAAGAATCACTTGAGACAACGAAGATCCATTCCGTTGCAGGAAAAACAGGTAAAAATGTATCCCTCATCACAGAACGTCCGTTCCGTTCACCACATCATACCATTTCCGATGTGGCGCTTGTTGGGGGAGGCAGTTATCCGCAACCGGGCGAGATCTCGCTTGCGCACAATGGGGTATTGTTCCTTGATGAGTTACCTGAATTCAAGCGACAGGTCCTGGAGGTGATGCGTCAGCCCCTGGAGGATCGGGTTGTTACGATATCCAGGGCAAAATTCTCCGTTGAGTATCCGGCCAGCTTCATGCTTATTGCCAGCATGAATCCCTGTCCCTGCGGGTATTATAATCATCCTGAAAAAGACTGTGTTTGCGGGTCAGGGATCGTACAGAAATACCTGAATAAAATATCAGGGCCCCTACTTGACCGCATCGACCTCCATGTTGAAGTAACCCCGGTTAATTTCGATGAACTGACAAAGGTGAGATCGTCTGAATCCAGCGCGGATGTAAGAGATCGTGTTATCAGGTCGAGGAAGATCCAAACCGAGAGGTATAAAGGATTACGCGGCATTTACAGCAATTCACAGATGAGTACCAGGCTTCTTCAGAAGATCTGTATCATTGATGAAGCGGGGAAAACGCTGCTGCAAAATGCCATGGAAAAACTCGGTCTTTCTGCCAGGGCTTACGACAGGATCCTGAAAGTATCACGCACCATAGCCGATCTGGAAGGATCCCCGGAGATCATGACCTCCCATTTGGCCGAAGCCATTCAGTTCCGCAGCCTTGACAGGGATGGTTGGGCCGGATAAAGGGGTAAAAAGAGGCTTTAATGAGCGACTTTGTTATAAGAATCAGGATAAAAATAGCCGTTTTTTCACGTTTTTTTCTTAAAATTGTATCCTAAACAAGTAAACCTAAGATCATGAGAAAACTTTACACAATTTTAGCCTGCGTATCGTTCTTTGCCTTTGCGAGCAATTCGTTCGCACAGAACACAGCCGAGGACATTAACGCTGAACCATGTCCTGATCAACAGCCATCGTTCGCTCCAAACCCACAGCCTCAGGCTTTATGGGATATCCTTTATAACTATGACCTTACAGCCGCTACCAGCATCAATGGTAACGCAGGCGTAGCTTTCATCAACAACCAATTCTGGGTATCCAGGTGGCAGACTGATACCATGTGTATCCTTGATGCATCCGGAAACCTGGTGAATAAACTGAACATTGCAGGTGGTATTCGTTCCATCACCACGAACGGGACAAACGTTTATGTCGGAACCAACACTGCAACGATCACGATCATCAATCCTTCTACTTTTCTTGTTACCGGAACAATTCCTGCTCCTGTTACAAATGTTCGTTCCCTCACGTATGATCCTGCCCTTCCGGGGTTCTGGACATCTACCTGGGCAACTGACATTTCACAGATCGATATGACAGGAAACCTGGTTTCTACAGTTGCTTCTGCATCCCACTTGCTTACGGGGATGTATGGAACAGCTTATGACAACTATTCAACAGGCGGTCCTTACCTCTGGGTGTTTGACCAGGCTTACAGCGCAGGCGCTTCTGATATTGTGCAGGTGAATATTTCCACACAAGCTCAGACCGCTATCTTTCATGATGTAATGAGCGATGTTGGCGCTGCTGCTGCATGTACTACAGGTCTTGCAGGTGGTCTTTTTGTACGTAACAACATGGGAGTTACTTCCATCATCGGAGTGTTACAAGGTTCACCGACCAACCGTCTGTTTGCTTATGACATTTCCGCTCTTGGCTCTTCTGTTCAGGAGTACGACAAGGACAACTTCCTTAGCGTATATCCTAATCCTGCCACAGACATGGTCAACATTCACCTGAACAAATCAGGAAATGAAAAAGCTACGCTTGATATCGTGGATGTGCTGGGCAACGTTGTTTATCACGCTGAGCGTACCGGACTCAATAACTATTTCTCGCTTGAGAAATACAAAGCCGGTATTTACTTTGTAAATGTTATTTGCAATGGAGAAGTACATACCTCCAAGCTCATCAAGCAATAAAAAAATCCTCGTTTTTTGCAGAAAGCCTCCTTCCGGGGGCTTTTTGTTTTTAGGGACATTTATAGTAGGTTTGCCCCCTACTCCGCTTCCCATGATCCGCCTGATCATATTATTTTACGTGTTTTTCGCTTACCATCGGGGCGTTGCACAATTTGAACTGTTCGATCCGAAAGGGAAAACGAAGGTACGGGTGGAGACGACCACGTATCATGCTCACGATTCAACATTAAGCGTACACGTTCTGAATTATAACAAACAAGGTCACCTGACCAAAGCCATCAAATACGACCAGGCCAACGAAGCGCTGGAGACCCATGTTTATTCCTATAAGTACCGTAAAGGAGGCCAGATCAAATCACAATCAGGCAGCTTTAAGGATCATACAAAGACATTAAAAGGATATAAGTTCAAAGCCGAATTTACCTATGATAAGAACGGCAGACTGGGAAAGATGGAAAACATAAAGACCGGTAAAGGCTATGAGCTTGTGTATGACAGTATAGGTCAATTGAAGGAAAAAAGCGATTTCAGTTCCAAGGGATTCTATTCCGGATCAAGTTTTAAAAGCAAGAATGGCAGGATCGACCATGAAAAATTTGTGCTTTCAGGGAAGGCTGCGGAGTTCACGGAATATTTCTATGACAGTGAGGGCAAGCTTCTCAAAACTTTACGCTACAGGGCGAAAGTGCTGGTTGAAAGAAGAATCTTTACCTACCTGAATTAGTCTTTACCATTCCAGTCCGATCACCATTACATCATCCACCTGGTCAAGGCTGCCTTTCCAATCTGTGAATCTTTTCTCAAGTATAGATCTGTGTTCATTAAACGGCTTCCTCTGTATTGAGATCAACAGTTCTTCGATCTGCTTGTACTTGAATTTTTTTCCTTTTGGTCCGCCGAACTGATCTGCAAATCCGTCCGTAAAAATATAGAGGCGCTCTCCCTTTATTAATTTCCTGGTGTGCAGGGTGAACTTGCTTTCTGTGCCTGAATATTTTCCAATGGGAAATTTATCCGGCTGCATGTAGTCGATCTTGTTGTTTCCGGCAATTAGCACAGGGATATTAGCTCCGGCATACTCTATTGACATTTTTTCAAGATCGATCCTTAAAAAAGCCATGTCGATTCCATCCAGCGTTTCTTCAGAAGATCCTTCCGGGTTGAGCGATTTGATGATATTCTGTCTCAATAAATTCAAGACGTCATCCGGCTGCGTAATATGGCTGTCGATGGTAAGCTCATTCAAAAATGATATTCCAATCATACTCATGAAAGCTCCCGGGATCCCGTGGCCGGTACAATCGGCAGCCGCAAGGAGGATATTATTTCCTTTCCCGTTGCGGACATTGAGTGCCCAATAGAAATCACCGCTAACGATGTCCCTGGGCTTGTACAGAATAAAATGAGCGGGCAAATGTTTATTCAGATAGGCTTCGCCTGTTAACAGAGCTGTCTGGATCCTCTTCGCATAGTGTATGCTATCCGTAATATCCTTGTTCTTTTCCTCGATCTCCTTTTTCTGGAATTCGATCTCATCTTTTTGTTTCTGGAGCAGCACGGTTCTCTCGGCTACCTTGTGCTCAAGGACACGTTTCTCACGTACCAGGTTTTTTTCACGCACCCTGATAAATAAAACAACGCCGGAGATCGCTGCGGTGCAGCTAAGGATCAAAAACCAGGAAGTTCGCCACCAAGGTGGTGTAATGGTGAATGAAAAACTTGTTTCCTTTCCCGCTCTTCCATATTCATTCACAGCAATAACCCTGAATGTATGATCTCCCGGCGGAATGTTCGAATACGTAATTTCACTCATAGATGTCAACGGCGACCAATCTTCCTCCAGCCCAGTCAGCATGATCTTATATCGTACACGCTCCGGGGTGCTGAAATTAATTCCTACGTAGTTAAATGTGAGATGCGCCCTGTCATATGGCAATACGAGATCATTCGGAAGAAGATTCCAGGGTGAAATGCTGTCCGTATGATCAGACCACTTTGTTTTTTCAAATAAGATCCGAATACCCAGGATGTGCACAATTGGCACCGTATTATTCCTGCTATGCTCTCCCGGATCATATCGGGTGAGCATAGAAGCTGTACCAAACCAAAGCCTTCCTTTAGAATCTCTGTATGCTGAATTCGGATTACATTCAACGCCGGCGAAGCCCTCGTATTTTGCGAAGTTGTTTATTTGTCTGATCCCTCCATCATCATCAAAATTAAGCTGGCTCAATCCTTTGTAAGTGCCTGCCCAAAGGTCGCCGTCCTTATCCAAAACCAGGGAAACAACTGCATTACTGGCAAGACCATCTGCCTCATCAAACAAGATGATCTTGTTCCCGGAAAGACGGATCAGACCAATATCAGCCGTTCCAAACCACATGTTGCCGAACCTGTCTTCAGCAATGCTTGTAATATAAGTGCTGTCATACCCCGGCAAGGGAGGCCTTTTGAACACGGGCATTTTATTTTTATCGTATCCTTCAACGATGAAGACGCCGGAGCCGGCAGTTCCGAGCCAGATGGTACCATCCCCATCCTCATGTATATCAAAGACCGCCATATTTGAGAACCCGTCCTTCAAGCTGTATCTTGTCAGGATCTCACCATTCAAGACCTGAACACCGCTCTTGTCGAGGCCCAGCCAATACGTTCCATTCTTGTCCTCAATCATGGAGCGTACGATCATTCCGGTAGATCTTGCATCCGTAAGAAAGTGAGTGAACCGGGTTCCGTCATATTTATCCAATCCCCTGTCAGTGCCGAACCAGAGATTCCCCGGTTTGTCTTTATAAACCATTCTTACAACGCTGCCGGAAATATCATTCGGACCCGGAATATCCTCAGTAACGCCGAAGCTGGTGAACTCTTTCCCGTCATATTTGCTGACTCCATTGACTGTCCCGAACCAGAAATTCCCATCCTTATCCTCTGTCATGGAGCGTACGGCATTATCGACAAGGCCTTCCTTCCGTGTAAAATGAACGAAACGTTTCCCATCAAATTTATTAGCGCCACCTCCATAAGTTCCAAACCAGATATTTCCGTTCATATCCTCGCACACGGAGCGGATGATATTATTCGTCATTCCTTCTTCTATTGTGAAATTTGCGAAGACTGTCCCGTCGAAACGCGCTGCCCCTGAACCATACGTTCCTGCCCAGATGTTACCCTGGCTGTCAAGGATCATTGAATAAATACTCCTGCCCCGCAATCCCTGTTTCTCGCTATAACTTAAAAAATTTGTACCGTCATATTTTACCAGTCCGAATCCGAAGGTGCCGAACCACATATTCCCTTCCCCGTCCTGCGTAATAGCATAGATCGTATTCGTTGGCAAGCCGGATTCAAAATCAAGATGAAGGATGACTTTTCCATCGTACCGATAAACACCCTGGACATCCGTTCCGATCCACAGGTTCCCTGATCTGTCCTCGAACAATGCGCGGGTTTCGGCCTCGCCGGGTCCATCCTGCTGATCAAAGAAAATAAACTGTCCTTTTGAAAAGTACATGACGCCCGCACCTGTCCCGATCCATAATGTTCCGGTCTTATCGCACAAAATTGTCTTAACATCATTATTAACAAGACCGTTCTTCGTTGTAAACTGAAAAAAGTTCTTCCCGTCAAACCGATCAATTCCACCTCCATCCGTTCCAAACCAGAGATGGCCATTTTTATCCTCGGCGATTGCCCTCACCTTATTGCTGCTCAACCCCTGGCTGGTAGTATAATGCACGAATGCCTTTCCGTCGTACCGGCTAACTCCGCCGCCATTGGTTCCGAACCACAAAAAGCCCCGACTATCCTGGAATATGGTAAGTACCTGGGATTGCAGGCCCTGCTCCACGCCGATGGCCTGTATATTGTATCTCTGGGAAAAGATCGGGCTACAGATAAGGATGCCTGCTATACAAGCAAAACAAAAAGGAAGTCTCATATTTCTTATCAGAAGCTAAATATAGGCAAAACGGGGTAAGATATTTCCGGGGTATTGGCTACCTGGTCCATTCCTGAAATGTGAATGCAAATTCATGCCTTTCATCCGCAGCATGAAATTCCTCCCATACTTTATTCATTTCCCTTTCATCGAAATGGAATGAGGTATCGCCTTCCGGCGAGGCATGTACGCGGGTAAGCAGAACGCGTGAGGCAAGAGGAAGAAATTGCCGGTATATCTCCCCGCCACCAATAATGAAACATTCATTTTCATTCTTCTCCTTCGCAACCTGTATTGCTTTTTCAATAGAGGTTACGACCAGCGCACCCGGGGCTTTGTAATTTGCTTTTCTTGTAATGACGATATTGGTCCTTCCGGGAAGGGGTCTGAATTTTTCCGGGATGGATTCATAATTCTTTCTTCCGGTAATAACGCAATGACCATCTGTTTTTTCTCTGAAGAATTTCATATCATCCCGTAAGCGCCAGATGAGGCGGTTATCCTTACCTATTATCCCGTTCTCGGCAACGGCGACGATGATTGTAATCCTCATACCGCAACTTTGGCCTTAATATGAGGATGCGGATCGTATCCTTCAAGAGTAAAGTCTTCAAATTTGAAATCGAAAATGTTTTTCACGCCCGGGTTTATGTTCATTGCGGGAAGTTTCCTGAATTCACGTGAAAGCTGAAGATCGGTCTGTTCAATATGATTGGAATAAAGGTGCGCATCGCCTAATGTGTGAACAAAATCGCCGGGCTTAAGATCGCATACCTGCGCGACCATCATCGTCAGCAGTGCATAGGAAGCGATGTTGAAGGGTACGCCAAGAAAGATATCTGCGCTGCGTTGATAAAGCTGGCAGCTGAGTTTACCATCCGCGACATAGAACTGGAAAAAAGCATGGCAGGGCGGTAATTTCATTTGGGGTATCTCTCCTACATTCCATGCGCTCACGATCAGTCTTCTTGAATCCGGATTTTTTTTGATCATATCGATCACTTGCGTAACCTGGTCAATATGCTTTCCGTCCGGGGTTGGCCAGGAGCGCCATTGGGAGCCATAAACAGGGCCAAGGTTCCCGTTCTCGTCGGCCCACTCGTCCCAAATGGTGACACCATTCTCTTTGAGATAACTTGTATTGGTCTCTCCTTTCAGGAACCAGAGCAATTCGTGAATAATGCTTTTGGTATGAAGTTTTTTGGTGGTAAGTAGTGGAAACCCCTCGGCAAGATCAAATCGCATCTGGTAGCCGAATACACTTACGGTTCCCGTGCCGGTCCGGTCGGATTTCTTTGTGCCGTGTTGCAGCACGTGACGCATAAGGGTGTGATATTGAAGCATAGTACTTAATCAATCTTATTTAGCGACCGCTCAGATTGAAAACATTGATTTGCGATTCGCAGACTAATAATTGCAATTTTTTGAGTTTCACAAGCACTTTGCCTAAAGACACAACATAAAATTCTCTCTCTTCCCAACATTCCCTGATATTGTTGATCTCCTTGTCCGCGAACTGATCTCCAAAAAGTGTTTTTTCAGCTGTTAGTTTCAGGTACTCGGATTCCAGGTCCTTTAATTTTTTCTTCATGTCCGCTGCAACGCCCTGCGGATCGTTGGGATTATCCCCAACAAGGTAATAGGTACTGATCTCCGTGAGGACCAGGTCTCTTCCGAATGCAGAGGGATGAAGGGTATCCGCTTCATCGCCATACTCCGGTACGCAATGTGAGATCAATTCATTTCTGATCGTTTCGATGAATGCATGAAGTTCTTCTGCGTGCTTCGTGAAAAGCTTTTTCTCATTATAAAGAGAATCTGAAGTGCTTTTCAGAGAATCCGGTATCAATTCTGATGTCATTGTCTGACTCATCTCAATACTTGATTTGCAATTGCTAAGTTCCGCTGTTGCCTCATCCCATCCCTTGATCTCTTCAAGATAACTTTTTGAATTACGCCAGGATGCGCCAAGCGCGAGAAGCGCGACGAAAATGCTGAACAGACCAATAATGACAGCGCTTTTATTCAGTTTATCCGTTTCGCTGTTAAAATGCTTCCAGGCAATGAACGGCAAGATCAACCCGGAACCCGCTCCGCCTATAAGAAACATCATTTCACCACCCGGCCAGTGCTGAATTCGAAATAATATTCCGAGAGAAAAAATGCTGAAGGAAAACATCCCCGCTTTTAATACTTTTTGAAAGGTCGGGGAATACTCCTTTGCCGATCTTATCAATACCGCAAGCAAAAGTATTACGGTGGAAAGTGTGCTAAAGCCAAGAACGGTCATGATCCCCGCCCCGGGCCAATGCATAAGTTTAAAAAGTGTTCCGGCTACAATGAGAAACAGGCTGATTATGATCGGTACGGAAGAAATCGTTTTCATTTTTTTTCCTTCATATTATGACATCAGCATCCCGACGATCGTTGCAGTGAATAAGGAAGCAATCGCACCTCCTATCAGCGCTTTAATACCAAGTTCAGAAAGCATTCCCCTTTTGTTCGGCGCCAACGCTCCAATTCCACCGATCTGTATCCCAATGGAGGAAAAGTTGGCAAAACCCGAAAGAATATAGGTAGACATGATGAGAGATTTCTTCTCAGCGAAAAGATGTCCCGCCTCCATTGTGCCAAGAGATTTATATGCGACAAATTCATTTAATATTGTTTTTTCACCCAGTAATTGTCCAACATACACCATGTCCTGACTGCAGACACCCAGCAGCCATGTGAACGGGGCGCAAGCGTAACCAAGTACGAATTGGAGCGAGAGTGCCTCATACCTTCCAGCCGTGAAATCCTTTATCCAGGCGTTAAGCGTTGTCCACTCCCCTATCTTTCCCATACCATAATTCAACATCGCAATGAGCGCAATGAAGACTACCAGCATGGCTGCAACATTTACAGCAAGTTTTATTCCGTCCGTTGTGCCGTTCGCAATGGCTTCTAATGCATTGGTTCCGAGTTTATCTTTCGGGATCTCTATCTTCTCACTTATCTCCTCCGTTTGCGGCAACAGCATTTTGGAAACAACGATGGTTGCCGGGGCTGACATGACGGAAGCAGCAAGTAAGTGCTTTGCGAAAAACAATTGTTCCGCCGGGTCGTTACCTCCGAGGAATCCCACATAAGCCGCCAACACACCCCCGGCGGTATTTGCCATTCCGCCTATCATGATGCAGAGTATCTCTGACCTGGTCATAGTGGGGATGTAATGTTTGATCATCAACGGCGCTTCTGTTTGACCGAGGAAGATATTTGCGGCGGTGGATAAATTCTCAGCGCCTGATATTTTCATTGCTTTTCCCAGCATCCATGCAAGTACATAAACGATCTTCTGCAGGATCCCAAAATAAAACAGTAAGCTGGTGAGAGCCGAAAAGAAAATGATGGTTGGAAGGATCTGAAACGCAAAAATGAATCCGTAACTGTCAGAGTCCAATAAATTACCGAAAAGAAATTTAGATCCCTGTCTTGTGAAATCAAGAACCTTCACAAAAAAGTAACTTACCCACTCAAAAGCATCCTGCACAAAGGGGACATACAATACGAGGATGGCAAACACTACCTGAAAAAGAAGGCCCATTCCTACAAGTTTCCAGGGAATAGCTTTACGGTTCTTACTTAGAAGGAAGAGCAGACCTATCAAGGTCAGCATGCCGAGCAGTCCGCGGGCTATGGACTCTATGGAGATGTCCAAGCTGCTCAGGATTTTTTTCGACGGTTCAACTCATCACGTATTCGGGAAGCTTTCTCGTAATTTTCTGCGTCAAGCGCATTGTTGAGCATCTCTTTCAACTCCTCTGTCGACTTCTTCTTAAGATCTGTATCATCTGAAGCGCTGGCCTTTTTCTCCACCGGCTCTTCCTTGACAGATTCAGGCGAAGATTCGTCGTCCAGGATAATACCTGCCTGGGAGAGAATGAATTCATACGTATAAATGGGACAACTGAAACGGACGGCAAGCGCTATGGCATCACTTGTCCTCGCGTCGATCTCAACATTGTTCTTTTCTCCGTTCGTACAAATGAGCTTCGCATAAAAGATCCCTTCTACAAGATTATAGATGATCACTTCTTCAATTCCGATGGCGAATGTTTCTGCGAAACTCTTGAACAGATCGTGTGTGAGCGGCCTGCTGGGTGTCATTTTCTCCAGCTCAATAGCAATGGCCTGGGCCTCAAAGCCCCCGATGATGATGGGAAGCCTGCGTTTACCTGTCTGCTCACCAAGAACCAAAGCATACGCTCCGCTTTGAGTCTGGCTATATGACAAGCCTACGATATCGAGCCGGATCTTCTTCATCAAATGGGGGCTGCTCTGTACACTAATTTACAAATAATTTCCTGTGCTATCAGTTAGTTGATTTGAATTTTTTCACGGCGGCAATCAGCCTTGGAACCACCTCGAATGCATCTCCAACAATCCCATAATCAGCCGCTTTGAAGAATGGCGCTTCCTTATCCGTGTTGATGGCTACGATCACTTTTGAAGAACTGACTCCTGCCAGGTGTTGAATGGCTCCCGAAATACCAATAGCAATGTAAAGATCCGGCCCGATGGTGATCCCTGTCTGACCCACATGCTCATGATGCGGCCTCCATCCAATATCGGCCACCGGTTTAGAACATGCCGTTGCGGCGCCCAACAAACCTGCAAGCTCCTCAACCATTCCCCAGTTCTCGGGTCCTTTCAATCCTCGTCCGCCTGAAACCACTATCCCGGCTTCTGTGAGTGCAACTTTGCCACTTGCTTTCTTAACCTCCTTCACGATAAGAGCCTGTTTTGCCGGTGCTGACGGTGAAAAAATTTCAACCATAGCTGTATTACTTCCTGCTTCAACTTTATATGAATTAGGGGTAATGGCAATGATAGCAAGTGAAGCATTCACTACCACATCGGTAAATCCCTTATTTGAAAAACATTTTTTGCGAACGGTAAGCGGACTTACTGAAGAAGGAACAGCCACAACTCCTGTCACCAATCCGGCGCGTAAATTTGCAGCCAATCGGGGTGCGAGCGCCTTTCCGGTATATGTATGCGACATCACGATGGCTTTCGGGGTCACTTGTTTAACTATTTCTGATAAAAGCGCTGTCCAATCCTGCGGCTGAAAGGAGCCGTTACCGGCTGTTGCGGAAAGAACTTTCGTTGCGCCGTATCTTCCAAGTGAACTCAGGTCTTCTGCCGGGACATTCCCGATGCTGATGGCCGTGACAGCGCAATTCATTAATTTTCCAAGCGCTGCAGCATACGACACCGCTTCGTACGTCGATTTTTTGAATTTCCCTTCCCAGCTCTCTGTATATACGAGTATCATACAAATATCATTATATCGACTTCGCCTCAGAATGAAGCAGTTGAACGAGTTCTTCTTCTTTACCGGGCTCAACAAGTTTCACTGCCTGTTTCGCAGAAGGAGCATCAAATAAAACAGATGCAGTAAGCTTTTCGGAGGCAACGGGCTCTAGTACCGTGAGCGGTTTTGTTCTTGCGCTCATTATTCCCCTCATATTCGGGATACGGGGCTCAGCCATTCCTTTCTGCGCGGTAACGAGACATGGAAGTTTTGCACTGACAACTTCTTTTCCACCATCGATCTCTCTTTCAAGTGTGAGTTCCGTTCCATTGATATCCAGTTTCTGAACGACTGACACGGAAGCGATCCCCATCAACTCTGCGATCATAGGTCCTACCTGTCCACTGTTGTAATCTATGCTTTCTTTTCCGGCAAAGATCAGGTCATATTGACCTTTCTTCGCAACCTCAGCGATCTGTTCCGCTACATAAAGCCCGTCAGTTGCTTCTGCATTCACCCGCACCGCGTCGTCAGCCCCAATTGCAAGGGCGCGGCGAACATTCACTTCGTTTACAACCGGTCCAACATGGATAACAGTCACTGTTCCTCCCAACGTTTCCTTCAGTTCAAGCGCCCGGGTAAGGGCAATTTCGTCGTATGGATTGATGATGAACTGAACGCCTGCTGAATTGAACGCTTTTTTATCCTGGCTGAAGGTGATCTTCGTGGTGGTATCGGGAACATTGCTGATGCACACTAATATCTTCATCCTGATCGGGTTTAGGACCTCAAAAAGAGGGACAAATTTAACGATTAAAGGCACATATCCTAGGCTGGTATTTTGCTTAAAAGTGCGGATGATTTTGGGGGATTTATCCTACATTTGCCTTCCAAAAAAGCAGTACAAAACGATGAGAACCATTGAATTCCGTGAAGCCCTCCGTGAAGCCATGAGCGAGGAAATGCGCAAGGACGAGCGGGTGTTCCTCATGGGAGAAGAAGTGGCAGAATATAACGGCGCCTATAAGGTGAGTAAGGGTATGCTTGCTGAGTTCGGACCAAAGCGAGTGATTGACACTCCCATCGCAGAACTGGGATTTGCAGGTATTGGAGTTGGGGCTGCTATGAATGGCCTTCGCCCTATCATCGAGTTCATGACATTTAACTTTTCCCTTGTTGCCATCGATCAGATCATCAATTCCGCATCTAAAATGTTATGCATGTCGGGAGGCCAGTATCCTACACCGATCGTCTTTCGCGGTCCTACGGCCTCTGCGGGTATGCTTGCAGCGCAACACTCGAATGCATTTGATAACTGGTATGCCAATTGCGCAGGATTAAAAGTGATCGTTCCATCCAATCCGTATGATGCAAAAGGATTGTTAAAGACTGCTATCCGTGATGATGACCCTGTGATCTTTATGGAAAGCGAGCAGATGTACGGCGATAAGGGCGAAGTGCCGGAAGGCGAATACCTGATACCGATAGGTGTGGCTGATGTGAGAAAGGAAGGGACTGACGTTACGGTCGTTTCATTCGGTAAGATATTCAAGATGGCTTCAGCCGCGGTTGCTGAACTTGCGAAAGAAAATATTTCAGCGGAGCTGATCGATCTCCGAAGCATCCGACCAATCGATTATCAAACGATCATTAATTCCGTTAAGAAGACCAACCGTCTCGTTGTTGTTGAAGAATCATGGCCGTTGGGAAGTATTGCAACAGAGATCGCGTTCAAGGTTCAGAAAGATGCTTTCGATCACCTGGATGCGCCTGTGAGAAGGGTCACGTGTGCAGATGTTCCATTGCCGTATGCGCCTACTCTCATTGATGCCGCAATGCCTTCCATTCCCAAGATCATTCGGGCCGTGAAGGATGTTATGTACGTCTGAATCGGGGGATTCTATTTGTCCTTCTTCTTCGGTTTGCTGAGGATGAAGTGTTTCACTTCAATGTACGTTTCTTTCTTCCCCTCTTTAAGTAGCAATTCTTCTGTTTTCGGGTCGAGGTCCTTTTTCGTCACCTCGATCACATAGGTGGTATTCCCGGTCAGGGTGAAAAAATAGGATCCGTCTTCGGGAGTAAGCACCTCACCTGCCACTTCTCCTGTTGCTTTATTTTTGATGAGAACCTTCGCCCCTTCGGTTCCCTGTCCTGCATCATTGAAGACAGTGCCTTTCAATATGGAAAGAAATGGCTTAGCATCACGGTCTGCCCGATACCCCATGATATCGTACGTACTCATGTCAACTTTATACACATCCATTTCCCCCTGCCCGCCATCACGGTTACTTGAAATATAAGCCGTGTTATAATCCGTTGAGAGAACAAATCTTGTTTCTCGCCGTGTTGTGTTAATGGGATACCCGAGGTTCACAGGCTTGGACCATTTGCCGCCCTCGAGTTTGGTCATGAAAATATCGTAATCACCCATTGTACCATGTCCGTTTGAACAAAAGAACAATGTCTTTCCGTCAGGATGCAGGAATAAGCCGTTCTCATCATTGGGAGTATTGATCTCAGGTCCCAGGTTGGTCGGGGGGCCCCATTCTGTCTTGGATATCTTCTTGCTCACCCACACATCGCCCTGACCAATACCTTTTGATTCTTTCGTACTTACTCGTTCGCTAATAAAAAAAAGTGTGTTGCCGTCGGAAGAGATGCAGGCTCCATCTTCATAGTAGCTGGTATTGATCACCTTGGGCATTGGTTTCGGAGTACCCCATTTGCCGGAAGCTTGTTGTTTACTGAAAAAAATATCCCCTGACTTTGTCTCATTCGGAATATTGCGATAAATATAAAGCGTTTTACCATCAGGAGAGATGGAAGTGCAAGCATCATATCCGTCGGAATTAAGGGATCCTTTGACTACTTCAGCCTCACCCCATCCGTTTTTCGTATCGTCCCACTTCGACATATAGATGTCTTCAAAAAATTTGAAGTCGCCCTCCTTATCGATCTTGGTCTTTACCTTTCCTCCGGAAGGTCTTCTTGAGGTAAAGACCAAAGTTTTACCATCGGCGGTGATCGAGGGACCTTTGTCGTCGTAGCTTGAGTTGATGCCATCACCCATATTGGATATCGGAGCTGTGACAGGTTTGGAGATCAATTCCTGGGCAGTCTTACATTGGTTGATCAGCCTATCCACTTCCAACTGCTTTGATTTCCCTTCATGCTCCGTTTTAAAGGCGGTATAATGTTCAATGGCGCTGGGTAAATTATCCTGACCCTGGTATACTTTGCCGAGGAGAAAGTTGAGATCTGTATTTGCCTTGGGGTCTATGCTCTTTGATTTTTCAAGATGTTCCTGGGCGTCGGAATAAAGTTCCATAGCCAGGTAAACTTCGCCCAGATGAAATAACACATCAGCATCATTCGGTTTATTCTTCAGCACCTCCTTATAGGTATTGAGTGCTTTGTTATAATCCCCCCGAATGAAAGCCTGGTTAGCCGCGATCATCTTGATCTGGTCCTCTCCTTGCTCAAGAATATTGCCCTTTTTCTGTCCTGATGCCGGCATAAAAAACATCATGGCAATGCTCATGATCGTCATACTAACGCTCCATACTGGTCTCATAGTTCCCTTGATTTTTCTGACAAACAAACCTACAGGATTTTAGGCTAATTCACAACTCGGAAGGTATTTCTTTGACCAGCTTCAGGAACAATTCGAGTCCCTGCATGTGCCTCTCGTTAAGCGTATACTGAATACGATTTTCAAGATAATCTTTCATGAGTGCCGGGGGTATCCCGGAGTGGGCATAGTGTGAGGTCAATTCAGGAATACGCTGCAGGCCCGATCTGAGCGCATCATTGAAATTCTTAAGGTATTCCATCTCCGGCTTATTTCCGGATACCCATAGGGCAAAGATAAAAGGCAGTCCGGAGAAGGCGAACCAGTCTTCCGAAAGATCCCTTGTACAGGAATATTTCCCTGTTCGCTCCAGGGCGCGATCTCCGATCACGAGGATCGCCTCGCCCGGTCCGCATGAATTCTCAAAGCCCTGTTTTCCTTCGGTCCAGATTGGGTTGATCTTCCAGTACCCTGCTGCCAGGATCCTTGCCAGCAACACCGAAGTTCGGGACTGATAATCCAGCACAATTTTTTTTACACTCTCAATGGGATCATTGGAAAACAACATAACGGACAACACGGGTCCCTCGGCGGCGATACCATAAGGTGAAACAATAGCTCCATTCGGGATCTTTGGTAAGAGTGCGGAGGGAAGCAGACCGATATCTGTTACGCCGTTCAGCATTTTTATTCCGCAAACAGAAGGTATGTCAAGTGAAAGCTCTGTGTTGGACCGCTCAAGGAATCCTGAATTCTTGAGTCCGTAAATAAACGGTATACTATTCAGGTAGGAGACACATGAGATGCGGCGGCGCGGAGCCGGCTCTTCACTTCTTTTCTGCATACGCCTTTTTAAGATCGATCACTTCGTTTATGGCAAGTGTTGCAGCTACAACGCTCCAGATCGGAACGATCAAAGGAGCAATGAGTTTACCAATGAACGGTAGGATGAAGAAGACTGAAAAGATCATGCCGTTCCCGATCGCAAGTCCCCGATGCTGCCCTATGAAGGCAACGCTCTGACTGATGGATAACTTCCTGCGCTCATTTGTATAATCCATCATGGCGAATCCGTAAAAGTAGCTTGAGATCATGAACATACAAACCATTGAAACAATTGTTCCGATGAGTGGAATGAAGGAAACAAAAAAGAAAAGGACCATGAACCCTAACTCGATACACATGTTCCTTAAGGAGATCCCTATACCGCGCACCACATCTCGCATGAGCTGATCGCCATTGAATGGGTATTTCTTTCCCGTGATGATCTCATCCACCTTTTCTGAGACATAAGCCATTAGGGGTGAAATGAGAATGAGCAGAATGTACTTATGAAGGGTCAGGAAAACATACCAGGTAAGGATCGTAATGAGAAAACTGAACACCCACTCCAGTACGGATGAGAGCCCGCTTCCATCCATCCCGAACCACCCGGCCACTATACCACCCACCCATTCCGACAGCGTTTCAGAAAAAGCATCAATAGCATAATATCCCCCGATCCAAAGAACCAATGAGACAAAGAGGGAGATGAAGAAGAATTTCCATAGTCCGTGACGAAAGATGAAATCGAGCGCTTTTCCGTAACTGCTCAAAGCAACGCCAAGTTGTTTCCAATTGCTCATCAGGATGCTTTTGTATCCGCAATATTTACTTCGCTTTTCAAGCCTAGCATCTTTTTCCTTCTGGCTGTATGAATACTCGCATTCAGTTCAAATCCCAGTAACAGCACCAGCGAATTCAGGTAGATCCAGATCATGACAACGATCAGGGTTCCCAATGATCCGTATATCTTATTGTAATTGCCGAAATTATTTACAAAGAACGCAAATCCAAGCGAGGTAATAACACTGAAAAGCGTTGCAAACAAGGAGCCGGGACTGAGGAATCTCCAGCCGGTGTTCCTTCTGGCCGGCGCCAGAAAATATAATGCAGACATGACGAACCAGCAAAGAATGAAAATAACAAGCCATTTCCCTATCGTGATTACCATTCCTGTAAATCCGTATTCTCCCTTATCCAACAAACTATGAATAAGGTGCTCCCCATAAACAAGGCATCCGACTGCGATAAAAATGGCAGAAGTAACGATCCCCACCATCAGGAATGCGATGAGCCTTTGCATGAGCGGCTTCCTTTTCTCCAGGTCATGATATGTATTATTGAATGCATTGATCATTGAATTGAATCCGTTGGTAGAAAAATAGAGTGCCAGCAAGAAACCAAACGACAACAATCCACCGTTCTGCCTGGTTAGGATCTCATGGATGGTTTCCTCTGCCGCCGCATAGGCGTTCTCGGGTAACACCATTTTGATGGCTAACAATAACTGAGGCTGGAAATTATCGATGGGTAAGTACGGGATCAACGTAAAGAGAAAGATAATGGATGGGAAAATGGCCAGAAAAAAATTGTATGCTAATGCAGAAGCCCGGGTGGGTAAAGTACCTTTCCTTATTCCCGACCAGAAAAAATGAGATACTTCGTAGACAGAGATACCACCGAAACCAGGAAGAAATATCCCTTGCATTCGCCTGCGTATCCAAGCCGCAAACGCAGAATCCAGGAAACGCTTTTTCAGGCGGCCGATCATACAGGATCCGCTTTAAAGCTGAGATCAAGGCTCTTTATCTGATGTGTGAGCGCCCCAACCGAAATAAGATCAACGCCGGTTAAGGCATATTCCCGAACATTCCCCAAATGAATTCCGCCGGAAACTTCTGTCTCAAATTGCTTATTGATCCGGTTAACTTCCTTAAGAACATCCGCCGGAAGCATATTGTCAAGCAAGATCCGGTTCACGCCTCCGCAACGCATGATCTCCTCAACATCCGCTGCGTTCCTTGCCTCGATCACCACTTTTAATTTCTTGTTTTTTTGCTTCATGTAACGCTTTACGCTCTTTATCGCTTCTGCTATCCCTCCGCAGAAATCGATATGATTATCCTTGATCAGGATCATATCATACAATCCCATTCTGTGGTTTGTTCCGCCACCTATGACAACCGCCCATTTTTCGATGGCGCGGAAGTTGGGAGTTGTTTTTCTCGTGTCAAGTATCCGGACGGACGTCCCGTGACAGGCATCAACTATTGCTTTTGTATGCGTGGCGATGCCACTCATCCGTTGCATCACGTTCAGTAAAAGTCTTTCTGAGAGGAGGAGCGCCCTAATATTACCATGAGCCGTGAAAACCGTTTTGCCGGGATCGACCGTGCCGCCATCCGGAATATTTATCTGAACGCTTGCTTTCGGATCGGAGAATAACAGGATCTGTTTTGCCAGCTCCACACCGGCGATCACTCCGGACTCTTTAGCCAGCAGAATGGATCTGCCCTTTACTTTTGCCGGAATACAGGAAAGCGAAGTATGATCCCCATCTCCTTTATCCTCCCTGAGGGCGGATACAATAAAGCGGCGGAGGAACTCCTTTGTTACGTAAGGGGGTCTATTCTTCTTCTGGTTCAATACGGAGCTGGTGGATGAAGAAAGCAGTGTTTTCCTTTTTGATGAACCAGGTCACCTTAAAAGAACCTTTCCCTGTTACCAGTTTACCGATCGCGAATTTGGACCCGTTCTTCGAAACACCGTTGTGAACAACGTTGAACGACTTCGGGGCATTCTTGGAAAAGAAGTCTTTCAGGATCAATTCTGCCTGGGAGCGACTGTACACTTCTTCCTTATCACCGATGACGATATCCACATTCTCACCCATATACTTGGAAACTTGTTTTGCCTCACCGCTTCGGAACGCCGCAGCAATATCATCGCTGATATTAAACAGAGGTGTTGCAAAAAACAGCAAAACAACAGGGGCGAATAATAGCTTTATCTTCATTAGCATCGCAAAATTAGGAATCAAGAATCACGCCAAACTGGTACTTTAGAGCCTGCCTGGTTGCATGGCTGCCGGGCCCCGTCAACAAATGTAGGATAAATTGAGGACAGGTATGAAGATCAGCATTTTGAACATAGGTAAGACCGATCCGGGATCCATAAAAGAAGGAGTGTCCGCTTACCTTGAAAAACTCCGTCATTATCATACAATTGACTGGATGGAATTGCCTGCGCCGAAAGGGATGGCCTCCTCCGTACCCGCCCAACTGAAAAAGGAAGAGGATGTTTTTATACGGCACTTGGGATCCGGGGCTAATGTTTTTCTGCTCGACAGCGGTGGTAAGGAATACGATTCAATTGAGTTTGCCGGGTTCATTGGGAAAAAGATCTCAGAAGGACAACGACCGTTGATCCTTGTGACCGGGGGGCCCTATGGCTTTTCAGAACGAATCTTACAGTTAGCTGAAGGAAAAATCTCCTTTTCCAAACTGACCTTCACCCACCAAATGATCCGGCTTATCCTTGCTGAGCAGCTATACCGGGCTTTTACGATCCGCAGGAATGAGCGTTACCATCACTGAGAGGTATGATGTTTTTCCCAGATCCAGGCGGTCCGCATCATTTCATCGAGACTGAAACGCGGTTCCCAACCTAATACGCTTTTTGCTTTATTGGCTTTCGAATATATCACAGCCACATCTCCGGCTCTTCGGCTTCCGGTGCTTTTATTCAAGCGAAGGGAATTTGCATTTTCGAAAGTATCGATAGCCTCTTTCACCGTAATGCCGTTACCGAATCCGAGATTAAAAATATTGAATGATCCCTTCACATTCCCGTTGGTTAGCCACTCAAAAGCCAACACGTGCGCCCGCGCAATATCGCAAACGTGTACATAATCCCTCACACAGGTACCATCGCGTGTGGGATAATCGGCGCCATGAATGACGACCTCCTTCCTGACCCCGGATGCCACTTTACAAAGGATCGGAACCAGGTTAGTAAGAAAACGTTCCTGGATCTCACCAATTTTCCCTGAGGGATGGGCGCCAACAGGATTGAAATAGCGTAATGCGACAATGCGAAATTCCTTCTCATTCAGACAAAACTGTTTGCACATCTCTTCACACTCCTGCTTTGTTTCACCGTAGGGTGATTCTGCTTTGTTCAAAGGAGTGTTCTCATCAACAGGTTGATCCGTCACATTGCCATAAACAGAACAACTGGAAGAAAAGATCAGATCTCTCACCTTAAATTCCTTCATACAACTGAGGATCACAGCCAGGGAGTTGTTGTTATTGTCGCGATAAAACTCCGGCTTTTCAACCGATTCAGGCACAGATTTCATTGCGGCGAAGTGAATGATCGCAGTGATGCCGGGATTTTCGCTGAAGATCCGCCGTGTCTTTTCCGGATCGCGCAGATCCACAGGATAATTCTTCACGGAAGTGCGGCTCACCTCTTCGATCCTGCCGAATGTTTCAGGACCTGAATTCGAGAAGTTATCTGCAGAAATGACATGATAGAGGCTGGCTTCCAGCAAGGATAAGATGGTATGTGACCCGATATATCCTGCACCCCCCGTTACCAGTATCGTTGGTTTATTGCTCATGAACTGCAAAATAACATGTTTTACAAGAATACCGCAGTCGAATTATCAATAAATTTGGGTGATCCCACCGGCATGATCGAATACAAGCTTTTAGACATCCTGTTAGCCATACTCTACTTTATCGTAATTATGTCATGGGCGACATGGATACGACAAAAGAACATCCTTCATAAACCTGAGTATGCCTATTTTTCCTGGGCCCTTATCGCCAAGTTGTTCGGGGCGATAGGCGTCTGCATGATCTACACGCTCTACTATTCCGGGGGCGATACTACGCTTTACTTTGAGAGCAGTAAGGTCATGCTTCGGCTGGCAGAACAGGACATGGGCATGTTCCTGGATGTCTTCTTTGGTGAAAGGAACGCTGTGCATTATTCCTACTTCACGAATGATACGGGTTGGCCGAATTACTATCATGATGGCCATTCTTTTTTTGTTGTGAAGCTTATGACCGTTGTTACGCTAATTGGCGGCCAGAGTTTCATTTCTACAGCCCTTGTGCTTGCCTTCATCTCCTTTGCGGGCGTATGGAGGCTTTACCAGGTGCTTCATGAATACTACCCTGACATCCGTAAACACCTTGCCATCTCTGTTCTGTTCATCCCTTCTGTAGTGTTCTGGGGTTCAGGAATCCTGAAGGACACGATCACTTTTTCCTGTGTGGGATGGTACACCTACTCCTTTTATTACCTGATGATCCGTCGCCGGATACGACCATCCTATGTGACACAATTCATACTTTCTTCGGTGCTTCTCATTGCCATCAAACCTTATATTTTCTTCGCTATACTCCCCGGTTCAATGATATGGTTTGCAGGCACTTTTTCCAGTCGCATTCAAAGCACCGGGATGCGTCTTCTGTTCACACCAAGCCTTGCGATAGCAGGACTTTTCCTGGGTTATATAATCCTGGAGAACATGCAAGACCAGCTTGGCGTTTACAAATTTGAAAGTATCCTTGAGAAGGCGGTTGTTTCACAGCGCGATCAGAAGCAGGAATATTATGGGGGAAATTCCTTCGATATCGGTGATTTCGATGCGAATATTCCCAGTATGCTTTCTGTATCGCATAAGGGTGTTTTCGCGGGACTTTTCCGTCCTTCGCTTCTGGATGTCAGGAATATCGTTATGTTCATGTCAGCGCTGGAAAACACCTATTTGCTTATTCTGGCATTCTTCCTCCTGCTCCGTCTGAAATTCTTCGGATTCTTCCGATTCATCCTGAAAGACCCCATGCTTTTATTCTGCGTGCTTTTTGCGCTCTTTTTTGCATTCTCGATCGGTTTGTCAACTTCGAATTTCGGGACACTTGTCAGGCTGAAGATCCCTTGTATCCCATTCTTTGTTTCCGCACTTTTTATCCTTCGCTATTATTATGAAAAGGCCAGTGGTACGAAGCTTGGAGTTTGATCATAACGCGCCTCCGGCCCGGGCTTCAAAATAGCTGTAAACTAGTCTTAATATCTTATTTTTGCAGGAAAGCCGGACCGGAGTATTCCGCGGTCTTTCCCTATTGACCGAATGATGCTATCAGAAAATGAGATCAGACCTGCTGAATTGCAGAAGGTACAGGAACGCCTTTATAGGGCAGATGTCCTAAAATTTGCGGCGCACAAGAACGAATTCCTGTCATGCAACTGTCCGGCATGCGGATCCTCTGATCATTTCCGGTGTTATTCAAAAATGGATCTGACCTATTCAGAATGCATTCCATGCGGTACAATTTTTACAAATCCGAGACCCGGTCATTCCATTCTTAAGGAATATTATGCCTCCTCAGAGAATTACAAATTCTGGGCAGAAAAAATTTTTCCCGCTACGGAGGCAGTCCGAAAGCAGAAGATATTCATTCCCAGAGCTGAATTGCTTGAGGCCTTATGTAAACAACATAGTATTCCTATGCTGAATTTCCTTGAGATCGGACCCGGCTTTGGTACTTTCTGTCGTCTGATGAGGGAACGCGGAAGTTTCGGGAATATTCATGCCATAGAACCCACCCCGGAACTTGCGGATGCGCTGGAGCGTTCAGGGATCAATGTGACAAGGAGCTTTTTTGAGGATGTGAATACGCCTGCCTCCGTGAATGTGATCACTGCATTTGAAGTCATAGAACATATTCCTGAACCTGCTGCGTTCCTGCAAAAATGTTACGAAACATTGATGCCGGGCGGTTTATTATTACTGACCTGTCCGAATGGTAAAGGATTTGACACGTTGGTTCTTGGCGAAGATGCTCCGGCCCTCGACTTCGAACATGTTACCTTATTCAATCCGTACTCACTTTCAATGTTATTTCAAAAGAGCGGATTTGAAGTTGTGCTCACAGAAACACCGGGTGTACTTGACACGGATATTGTCAGGAACAGGCTTGAGCGATCCGAGAGCCTCAGAAGTAAACTGCCGCTTTACAAGAGAATGTTCTGTGATCAATGGGAGACGCATGGAGGATCATTCCAGGTATATCTTCAAAAAAATGTTCTTTCCGGCAACCTGATGGTTGCAGGGATCAAACAACGATGATGGACGGATCCCATATAGCGAACAGAGAATTTTTCAAACTAAACGGATACCTTCTTGTTCCGGGGGTACTCAACAATTCAGAGGTCAAGGAACTTCGTGAGCGTTCGCTTGAGATCTTCAAAAGCGGTGAGTGGAAGCGATCAGCCTTCAATACGGAAAACATTTTAAGCGATGTCTTCAATACTTTCCCTGAGTACATCGCCATAACACTTAAGCCTGCCGTTCTGGAGCACGTAAGAAATTTACTCGGTGATGACCCCGTTCTACTGCCGGAAACTGCTGTCCATCATAATTTTTATGCCGGTTGGCATAAGGATACAACGAGCCAGGAGCGTGCCGGGTATCAATTCCATAAGAATGTCAATGCCTTGATGATCGAAGCAGGTTTTTATCTGCAGGAGAACAGCGGGCACGGAGGAGGTCTTACTGTAATGGAAGGATCCCATCTTACTCCCGATCCATTTCTTATTCCGGCAAAAGAGCCCGGTATACTGCAAAGAATTCGCCGTAAACTTCTGCCAAATTCAGTAAAAGCTGATAGAGTTATGAATCCATTTGGTCATAAAATAACAGACATCCGATCCAAAGCCGGGGACCTTGTCATCTTTGATTTCAGGCTTAATCATAAAGCTACACGGCCCGCCAGCGGAGATCTGAAGGACATTCCTTTCGGCAAGAACAAGATCGCTTTTTTCAATGCATTCAGCGTGCACAACGAAACGGCAGATCTTTATCTTGACTATATCTATTCACGCAAAGAACCTTTCTATCAACATCTCCGCGACACGCCCCGGAACCCTCAATTGCTGAAACATGCAAATCTGCACTCGTTTACTGTGCGTTGATCATGGCGGGCTTCAGAGAAATATTCAAAGCAACTTCAGTATATACGATCCTTGGATTCCTTCCAACTGCTTCGCGTATCATCGTTTTGCCCGTTTTCCTGAAATTCCTTGATATAACAGATTTTGCCTACATCGGACTTAATTCGCTGATCGCTTCTATCCTGCCGCTCATCATGACGCTTGGTCTTGAGCATGCCTACGCCAGGTTGTACTTCGATTACAGATCAAAGCCGAAATTGCTGAAAGCATTTACCTCCACAACCCTCCTAATGATCACAGGCCAGGCGATCTTGTTCTCGCTTGTCTTGATTCCGATCGGTGATCCGCTGTTCAGATCACTATTTGAGTCAGAACGATTTACCTTCAACGCGTTCGGGATCAGCGCTGTCATCATGGCTGTGTTCTTCTCGATCAATTCCCTGATCAACGCTCATTTCCGTAGCAAAAAATCGGTCGGCGCATTTGCTCTTTTCTCTGTAGGACAGTTCCTGTTAAGTCTTACTGCTGAATGTCTGGCAATAATCGTATACCGCGCCAACGCAGAAACCGTGATCTGGGTCCGGCTGATCGCCAATGGATCCATTACCCTGATTTTTCTGATCTATATGCTTTGGAAGAACGGGATCCTGTTCGAAGCTCGCTTCCTTCGTCCTTCCCTGCGTTACGCGCTTCCGCTCATTCCATACACCACTTTTGGCCTCATCTTTACAAATGCAGATCGTGTGATGATTGAGAACCTGGATATTGTGGCGCTTGGCGCGTTCAACCTGGCAATGGCCATTGCCAGCATCAGCGATTCATTCATGTTCGCTGTGCAATCTGCCACGTATCCCAGCATTTACGAACTCTTTAAACAGAACATTGTGACGAATGCTGCCAGGATCGATCAGCTCTACAGGTTGATCGGTATCCTGGTCATAATCGTAATATGCCTGCTGATCGCTGCAACGCCTGTCGGAATCTATTGTTTTCTCGACAAAGCTTATTTTGTTGCAGTTCCTATCGTTCCGATCATATTAGGCGGATACGTCTTCCGTTATCTTTATATCGTTTATGCAGAACCGCTCTTTTACTTCAAGAGAACCCGAAGGCTTCCCTGGCTTAATATTCTATCCGGCAGTGTGAGTTTATTGTCAAATCTTATTCTTATTCCTCTTGCAGGATTATTCGGCGCGGCAGTGGCTTCGGTTCTTGCAAAGTTTTCCCAGTTTTCGCTCACATTTCACTGGTATAAAAAAGATGACAGGGTACATTTTAACCTTCAATACCTGGTTCCGCTTATTTCTGTTGTTTTTATTCTCTGTTGCCTGATCCCTTTAAGTATAACATATTCTTTTCCCCCTGTCGTGGTCTATACCGCCTATTTCGTTCCGCTTATTTTCATTATTACTTCCGTTTGCCTTGTTATGCGTACCCGCTTGGCAAAGAACAAGGATGTATTCTCCTTTCGAAAACTACTTGACGCTATTTGATGAAATTACTGATCACAGACAACGCCGCAGTTTTCGATGAAGAGAGATCCTCTCAAAAGATCCTGTATTCAGAGGGTACAATTGTTGACACTACCGCCACAGATCCGAAGACGCTTAATGAGTTCAACTTTGACATGAATGCGATAGAGAATGAATGCGCCGGTATCATGCTTGAAAGACTTGATGCTCTATGCCGTGCAGCTCCGGACCTTCCCACACACCCGGCCATTGCAACCCGTTCCGTTTGCGATCGATGCTGGTCCATGTTGTACCCGAATTTGAAGCAGTATCTTCTTCCCTCACTTGTATTTCACAAAATAATATCGCGATTTCAGGGATCCTTTGGTTTGACATCTGAACGTGTCACCTTCGATCTGTCAGACGACCTCAGGCTGACCGCTTCTGAAGACTGGAATTTCATTCCTTCGTGCGAGTTCAAATTCAGGTCCTCGCCTTCCGGCCGACTTTCCCTCACGAAGGAACTGCTTTACAAGCTTTACCCTGTCAGTAAAATTCGGAAGACATCCGTCGGCGGAAAGATCCGCATTTTGATATTTCTTTATGACACGTTCAACGACATTGCGCTATTCAGAAACTTCTGCGCCAAGGCAGGTAATACGGACAAGGCCGAGATCATTCCGGTTCAGCTGAGTTCAGGGATCGAAGAAAGCAGAAGACACGATGCCGCTCTCCTGAAAGGTCCAAACGTGGAAATACGCTATTTCAATGAATTCAAGTCGGGTATTTATCGTGAACCCAAAGAATTTTATAAGTGGATCGAGTCAGTACATCCGAAGTATGTTATCCTTGCAGAAAAAAAATGTCTTCAGAATAAGTGGATCTATTATGCATTTGCCGAACAGGCTCTGATCTCCCTTTCACCCGATGTGGTACTTTACTGCAATACAGGAGAGGCCGGAAGGGCGATCAGTGACGTCTCCCGAATGAAAGGAATTCCATCTGTAAATGTTGAATACGGTTTATTTACGGACGACAACATTCATATGTCGTCCAACATTAAATTCACAGCCAGGGCATGCCTGGGCGAAGCATCCGTCAAGTTATGGCAAAAAAGAAAGGATCCTGCAGGCATACACATCTCTATCGGATTTTTGAAGCTTGATGATCTGAAAAACAGAATATATGACCGGAGTGAACTACTCAAAAAATATCATCTTGATCCTGATAAACCCGTTCTTTTTTTTGCAAGTACCTGGGCAGGAACAAGCGGTGTATATTTATTAGAAAAACGTTCCATTGTCGCATACCTGTTGTCGATCTGCAAAAAACACGACTGGACGCTGGTTATAAAAAAACATCCTGCAGAGAACGACCCTATCCTGGAGGAGTTGCTTGCGGATTCTCCGCATGCTGATACGCATTTGTTCAGTCATGAGGAAATGGATCTTTATGAGGGAATATTTCTATCGGCATGTTGCTGCACACAGGCCTCAAGCATATCCGTTGAAGCTCTTTACTTCAAAAAACCGGTTGTCTTTCTTACTCTCTCCCGCGCTGCGAGTCTTGGAAGTCTGACCCTTATGAAAGATGAGCCATTTGCTTTTCTGTGTTCCGCGAATGAAGCATCGGAAATGATCATTACTGAGCTAATTCGAAACAAACTACCGGATTCACTATTTGAAGATGCCATAAAAAAGTACCTCCATTCAACGGATGGCGGGGCATGGGAAAGGTTGCTTGATCTCTGTATCTCACTTAAGGATAAAAATGGATTGCAGGATTTGTAACGGCAAAACAGAGGACCCAAGGAAAGTTAAGGAATGGGTTCAGGGCAAAGATGAATTCTTTGTCTACCGGCGATGCATTTCCTGCCATACAATTCAATTGGATGATATTCCGGATGACCTCTCTCATTATTACGGAAGAGATTATTATTCACACACTCCTATTCAAAGCGCGGACAGATACGGTCGACTGAAACAAGCCTTACTCATAAGGAGGGACAGACACGCGCTGGCTGTAAAACCTGACCTGATAGGTCGGCTTATTCAGGCTATACGGCCCGTACAAGTTTCTTCTCTCAGGGAAATATACAAGTTCATCTACCTTCGGGTTTTGAATAATAAAAACGCAAGGATCCATGATATCGGTTGCGGGAACGGTAAGGTCTTGCGCTACTTCAACCGATTGGGATTTACGGGTCTTTCAGGAAATGATCCTTTCCTGGAGAAAGACATCCTGGAAGATGACCTGGAGATCCGAGCCTGTGAATTTGATAAGATTCCCGGAAATTTTGATGCGGTGATGCTCAATCACGTATTAGAACATGTTCGTGATCCGCTCCGGCTACTTTCTGAGATCCGGGATAAACTGTCGAAGAACGGGCAATTATTGGTACGAACTCCCCTTGCCGGATCCTTCGGGGAACGAACGTATGGTGAACACTGGTCAGGTTATGATGCGCCGCGCCATCTTCATATTTTTACTGCGAAAGAACTAAAGGCAAGGGCTTTGGCTGCGGGGTTGCGATGTTCCCTGGAAGCGTATGACAGCGTGGGTTGGAATTATTCCGTAAGTGAAGGATATAAGAACGGAATTAAACTGGCCGATCAGTCGTTTGATGACATTGTATCATTTGAGGCTTTAGCGCAACGTCTTAACAAAGATTCTGATGGTGACTCAGGGGTCTTTATCTTTACTGCCGAATGAAACTTTCGATCATTATCGTTCATTATAATACTACAGACTTGACGGCAGCCTGCCTACGATCGATATTTAAGTATGCGCCGGTTGTTCCATATGAAGTGATACTTGTCGACAACGCCTCCGCTCCTTCGTCCATTGCTACTTTGCGATCCGAGTTCCCTGAAACGAATATTCTTGCAAATCTATCAAACCTCGGATTTTCAAAAGCCTGTAATGTCGGGATCCGGTCAGCTAAAGGAGAATACATATGCCTTTTGAACAGTGATACAGAGCTTAATGAGGATCCATGGTCAGTGTGCTTAGAGGCCTTTCAAAATTCCCCCGGTATTGGGGTTGTAACGTGCCGCTTGACCTATCCGGATGGTAAGATCCAGCATAACTGCCAGCGTTTTCCATCATTGACGGCCGAATTAATAGAGATAACCAGGTTACATAAGCTCTTTAGCGCATCGGGAGCTGCCGAATTGCTTCGCGGATCGTTTTTCGATCATGAACGGGATCTTGATGGTGGTTGGGTATGGGGAACTTTTTTTATGTTTCGAAAAAGTGATCTCAACAAACTGGAGGAAGGAAAACTAAGCGAGCGTTTTTTCATGTATGGTGAAGACATGGAATGGTGTTTTCAGTTTCGCAAGGCCGGTTTGCGGACCAAATTTCTCGCAAGCGCTGGTATCATTCATCACTCCGGTGGCTCCTCCGCCATTACCTCAGAAGAAAAAACGGCAGGGATCATCAAAAATGAACTGGAATGGTTGCTTTCAACTAAAGGTAAGTTCTACACATGGCTTTTCAGAAAGATCCGCTTTTTGAAATATAAATCACTTCGAAGAAAATATCCTAATTTAGGGGAACTCGCATCCTATTATCGTGGCTGACCTCACCGGCTCTCCTCAACTTTCAATCGTTATTCCTACAAAAGACAGGGTTGCTATCCTGCATAAAACACTTTCGGCTGTTCAATTTGCGATCAGGGAACTGTCTGCTGAAATAATAATTGTGAACGACGGCAACGAGTTATTGCAGATCAATTCAGAAAGGCCCGGGCTTACGGTCATCCTAAGTGGTCAAAGAGGAGTTGCTGCTGCCAGGAATAAAGGCGCCGCTGCCGCCAATGGAAAATGGCTGTTGTTCCTCGACGATGACATACTCGTCAGTCATGAAAATCTCGTGACAAGCATGAAGCAATTTCAGGCTGAACCGAATAAGATCACCGGAACCAACTGGATATATCCTCCTGAACTGGATTTGAAACTAGCCGGAACGAGATTCGGCAGGTACTTAATGATACGGGGGTATACTACGTTAAAAGGATGGAGGAAAGGTGAGACATGGGATGATCATAAAATATTTGCCTGCGAGCATATAGCCAGCGCTTATTTACCTGTTTCCGCACAAGATTTTCATCGGGCCGGAGGATATGATGAAGATTTTCCTCATGCGGGATTTGAGGATATGGAATTCTGCAAGCGACTGTTGAAAGCCGGGATGATGTTGCAAATTGATCCGCACAATATTGTTTATCATAACGAAGAGGACCGTTTGAATGCTCACCAATGGTTGTCCAGGAAAAGAAAGGCAGCAGAAACAAAGCGTGTTGGGTTTGAAAAAGGATCAACAGAAGCCCGCATCCTGTTTTCTCCAATCAAAGAGAAAATTTATCGGCTTCTTGCACCTTGTTATACAGTGATAAGCCGATCCGTTCAGGCGCTTCCACCCTGGAAGTGGTTGGATAGCATATATTTCAGATGCGTGGATCTCCTATTGGGCCTTAACCTATACATTGGTTACAGGAAATGAAACGTATAATCCGAAAAATATATAGTCTACTCCCCTTTAAAAAAGCCACTTTCACTTTTTTGAAATGGTTCCTGCGTCCTTCAACGCGTATTCACAAGCATCTTCATTTCCACGGGACCATCAGTATTAAGATCCCCGGTGAGCAAAAACATTTTATGATGGATCATTTCGGGTATGAGCTCGAAAACGACCTGTTCTGGAACGGATTAGAACACTCCCGTGAAAAAGTATCGGTTGGAATATGGCTTAAGCTATGTAAAAATGCGAATACGATCATTGATGCAGGGGCGAACACCGGTGTTTACTCCCTTGTTGCCTCCTGTCTTGATCCGAAAGCTGATGTATTCGCCTTCGAACCGGTGGAGAAGATCCATAACCGGTTGCGGAAGAACATTCTGCTAAATCATTTCAATATTAAGAGTTTTGCCCTCGCACTTTCAGACTACACAGGCGAGGGACATTATTACGAACCACTTACTGAACATTTCTACTCTGTCACTGTCAATAAGGATATTCATGTGGATGGTCTTTCAACAGAAAAGAAAACACTTCAGACCATCACGCTTGACCAGGTTATCCGGGATAACGCTATCAAAAAGATCGACCTTATGAAGCTGGATGTAGAGACGCATGAACCTGCTGTGATCCGCGGGTTTAAGGATCACCTTTTAGTTCACAGGCCGGACATGCTGATTGAAGTACTGAGTGACGAAGCGGCCTCAGAACTTGACCGGTCATTATCCCTTTGTAATTATCTTTATTATGACATAAATGAGACTACCGGGACCAAACGAATTACATCCATACAAAAGAGCAGCGAGCGGAATATTCTTGCGTGTACCGAAAGAAGCGCAGCCATTCTTGGATTAAAGTGAGTATGAAGAAAAAAAAGATCGTCTCTGTCATTTCCAACGTTTACAGGTCCAAGGTCCTGGAAAGCACGTTCAAAAAGCTTTCGCGCGACAAATACGACCATCATATTATTGTCCTGGCTAAAGAACGAGGGGTGATCATCCAGGTATTAAAGGAAAGCGGGCTTCCTGTATATTATGTTCCATACCGCGGGAAAATGTACCTGCTCTCCGCTTTTTTCAGGATCTTTTTTTTGCTTAGAAAGATCCGTCCTGATATTCTGCATTGTCAATTATTTGAAGGTTCCCTCCTTGGTATGGCAGCAGGAAGACTTGCAGGTATTGCTAAAAGAATATATACCAGGCACCACACAACCTTTCATCATGTTTCGCACCCAAGCGCCGTTAAATACGATCGCTTCATCAATCGGAGCGCACACCATATTGTTGCAGTTTCTGATACGGTTAGGACAGTGCTTGAGGAATATGAAGGGGTTTCCGGATCTAAGATCTCTGTCATTCATCACGGCTTTGATCTACAGTCATTCGTAGGATCCTCGGGGGATAATTCGCCATTATTAAAAAAATACGGGATCGAGAACCGTCAGCCTCGTATTGGTGTGATCTCACGCTTCACTGACTGGAAAGGAATCAGGTATATCCTTGAAGCCTTTCGTGAGATCCATGCCCGATATCCGGAAAGCGTACTTTTGCTTGCCAACCCGATCGGCGAGGACGAAGAAAGCACCCGGAGAAAGCTAAGTGAATTACCTGCGGGTTCCTTCAGGATCCTTGACTTCGTGGCTGAGCCGGCTATACTCTATTCTATTTTTGACGTGTTCATACATGTTCCTATAGACGAACTCTCGGAAGCATTCGGGCAGGTGTACATTGAGGCTATGGCGTCCGGAACTCCCTCCGTTTTTACGCGGTCAGGGATCGGAAATTCAATTCTCACAGATGGGTCCAACTGCCTCATTGTTCCTTATAAAAATTCTTCTGCCATTAAGGATGCGGTCTTCAGAATATTAGACGATAAGTTACTTTCTTCAAAACTTGTTACGAGAGGAAGAGAAACAGTGCTTGGCAATTTTGAAACCGGTCCGATGATAAGACAACTGGAGGATCTGTATGACAGGCTCTGAGAACTTCGTTTTTTTTAGTGTGGTCATACCCACCTACAATCGAAGTGAGCTGCTTTCGCATACACTGGACGCCCTTAGCATGCAATCCTTTTCTGATTTTGAGGTGATCATTGTAGATGATGGCGGCAAGGATGGTACGATGGCGATGGTCAGCGGAAGATCGGATGCCAGGCTTCACTATCACCACGTAAGTAACCGTGAGCGGGGAGCCGCAAGAAATTTTGGCGCTTCATGCGCCTCCGGACGCTATATCACCTTCCTGGATTCAGATGATATTCCGCATCCCGACTTTCTGGAAAATGCTTTCGAGACAATAAAAGCATCCGATACTCCTCCTTTCGTGTGCCTGGGTTACCGGGTGGCTACGACCGGAATGAAAACGCTCTATGCAATGAATGAATTGAAGTCGAACGATGCCAGTATTCTGGAAAAGGGAAATCCTTTCAGCTGCATTTGTAATTTTCTCCGGAAGGATATTGTTGCCTTATTCCCATTCAATGAAGACCGCGAACTTTCCGGTAGTGAAGATTGGGAATTATGGCTTCGCCTGGTTGCGCATCATGGCTATACGTATAACCCGGCAGTCAGCGCTTCCCTGATCAATCACGAAAGCAGGAGTGTAATTCATACAGATGTGAAGAGCCTGTTGAAACGAAAGGAACTGGCCTTGCGCTATTCCTTCACAGACCCGAAAGTTGGCCTTGCTTACGGTCATGCTAAAAGCAAAATAGAGGCTTTCGCAGATTCTTACATCAGCCTTCACCTTGCACTTGCAGGACACAGGTCACTGGCCGTAAGGTACCTTGCCAAGGCGATCGTTCAGTATCCCCTAATGATATTTGACAGGCGACCTCTTGTGATCTTGAAACGAATACTATTAGGCAGATAATATGTGCGGCATTTGCGGATATATCGGTACCAACAAGATCTCCGGCAGGGAGATGCTTGAACAGCTGAATCAAACCCTTTATCACAGGGGTCCTGATGCGGGTGATGTGTGGCTTGCCGAAAACGTTGGACTGGGAAACCGGCGACTGAAGATCCTGGATCTCTCTGACAATGGAAATCAGCCAATGATCTCTCAGAATGGACGTTTCGTTATTGTTTATAATGGGGAAGTGTATAATTACCTGGAACTAGCGAAGGAATTAAAGGAGCGCTTCGGCACAACACTTCGCACCGGAACTGACACTGAAGTAATTCTTGAGGCATTCGCGCATTACGGTCGTAAAACCTTCGCCATGCTGAACGGAATGTTCGCGATCGCTATTTATGATAAGGAAAAGAAAACGTTGCTTCTTGCCCGCGACCGATCAGGGATCAAACCGCTGTATTATCATCATGATTCTACCGGGGGAGTGATCTTCGCCTCTGAACTTAATTCGTTCCGCGTGATCAAGGATATTCCCCTGCAGATCAACAGGGATATCGTACCTGTTTTTCTTCATCTCGGTTTTATTCCTACTCCCTGGAGTATTTACCGAAACATTTATAAGGTCAGACCCGGAACGATCTTAGAAATGAACGGACACTCCGTTTCAGAGGAAAGGTTTTACACGTTCCTGCCCGGAGGTGAGAAACTTTTGATAAGAAAGGAAACGGTTGCGCTAGATCAGCTGGAAGAACTCATGTTGAGTTCTGTAAAGTACCAGTTGCAGAGCGATGTACCCGTTGGGATCTTTCTGAGCGGAGGAACAGACTCAAGCCTGGTTGCGGCGATCGCAGCAAAAGCGCATACGAAACAAGTAAATACGTTTACGATCGGTTTCAGGGAGAATAAGTTCGATGAATCTGTATTTGCCGAAAAAGTTGCGAAACAATTAGGAACCAATCATCATCCTTTCATCGTTTCATTGGATGATGCCACGGAGATGCTTGAGAAAGTAACGGATGTTTACGGTGAGCCGTTCGCTGACTCAAGTGCGATACCCACCATGATCGTATCAAGGCTCGCGAAAAAACATGTATCCGTAACACTGAGCGGTGAAGGCGGTGATGAGCTTTTTTATGGTTATGGAAGTTACCGCTGGGCGCGAAGACTTTCGAATCCATTCTTAAGAGGCGGAAGAAAGATCGCAGAGCTCTTACTCCGCGCCACGAAGTTGAGCAGGAATCAACGCGTTGCAGAGATGCTTGCTTTTGAGTCGGACACCTATCTTCCCAGTCACATCTTTTCACAGGAGCAGTACTTCTTCTCTGATATTGAGTTAAGACGCTTGATGAGCTATCATCCAGGGATCATGGAAGGACATTTTCACCTCTTTGAAACCCGGTTGCGAGGCAGTCAACGAAAGCTATCGCCGAAAGAAAGGCAAGCCCTGTACGACCAGGATTATTATTTGCCGGGCGACCTGCTTGTAAAAGTAGACCGGGCCAGCATGCATTTCAGCCTGGAGACAAGGGTTCCGTACCTGGATCATCGCATAATAGAATTTGCGGGAAATCTGCACGAAGGACTTAAAGTAAAGAACGGAACGGATAAATATCTTCTTAAAAAATTGTTGTTCCGGTATCTCCCCTCCTCTTTATTTGAACGACCAAAGCAGGGATTTACTATTCCGCTCGATCTGTGGATGAGAAACAGCTGGGACAGCAACATCTCAACATACCTGTCGAAAGAGATCGTTGAGCGACACGGGTTTGTCAGATATGACGAAGTACAGTCTGTCCTTAGCCGATACAAAAGCGGGAAGCAGGAATTTCTTTATAACAGGATCTGGGCGTTGATCACCTTACACAGGTGGCTTGAGAAGTTTCATGGATAGGATCGTGTTGTTCAGAACAACTTCATCTGGACAAGGCCCGGTCTTTGAAAGATACTTGTGTCGAGATCGTATCTATTGTTCTTCCCAAAATACTTGTGGACGGAATTGGAAAAAAGTTGAGAAATGGACTCGATCATCTTTCCTTCACCTTTCATACGCGTTCCAAAACGACTATCTGCAAGTTTACCACCGTGCGCTTCGCGAATATGATTGAGAATTTTCTGTTTTTTTTCAGGATAATTCCTATCCAGCCAGTCTGAGAAGAGTTCGCTTACCTTACCATTCAACCTTACTATTGTAAATCCTGCGGTTATTGCACCGGCCGCTGCCGCCTCTTTTAATACTGCAGGGATCTCTGTGCTGTTCAATCCCGGGATGATGGGCGCATTCATCACACCCGTAGGGATCCCTGCCTCACTCAACTCACGAATTACCCGTAAACGTTCCGCAGCGGTAACAGTTCTTGGCTCAAGCTTCTGTCGAAGGGATTCATCCAGTGTGGTGATGGAGATCATCACCTTAACAAGCTTCAGTTTTGCCATCTTACTGAGTAGGTCCAGGTCGCGTAAGATCAGGTTGTTCTTAGTAATGATGGCAACAGGCTGACGGAACGATAAGAGCACTTCAAGCATGCTTCTTGTAATTCCAAGCTTTCTCTCTACGGGCTGATAACAATCTGTGTTTCCCGAAAGCATGATCGGTTCGGGCTTCCATGATCCTTTCATCAATTCTTCACGAAGGACCTCGGCCGCGTTTTTTTTGATAATGATCTTTCGCTCAAAATCAAGACCCGCGCTGAAATTCCAGTATTCGTGTGTATTCCTGGCGTAGCAATAGATGCATCCATGTTCACATCCCTGGTATGGATTCATACTATAGGGTAAAGGAATATCGGGGCTATCGACCTTATTGATGAGCTTTTTTGGAGTTTCCTCAAAGTATTGAGTCCGCTGTTCCAGGGTTAGCGGTTCATCAATCACCTCCGGATGTTCCTGAACATAAACCTGTTTGAGAAAACGGTTATGGGTATTCAGTTGAGCGCCACGGCCCCTGAAGATCACCGGATCTTTTAGCATTTTACAAAAATACGCCCATCCCCACCTGATTACTTTCCACGTTTTGTGGAATTTTGTAAATTCGTCATGTAAATCGACCGGATGAAGATTCTTTACCCTCTCCTGTTAATCATATCAACCCCGTTCTTTTCACCCTCTCAAGTGGTGATGAATGAGTTTTGCTCAATTAACCGGTCGCTTTTGGCCGATTTCAGCGGAGAGCGTACGGATTGGCTTGAGCTTTATAACCCGGGTCCTGCCTCAGTAGATGTAACCGGCTTTGCATTATCAGACGATCCCCAGCAACCTCAGCAGTGGGTATTCCAGGGCGGGGTCATCGCTCCTCTGTCTTTCATGATCGTTTTCATTTCAGGGAAAGACCTTCAAATCCCTGAATTTCACACGAATTTCAAATTAGGATCAGGCGGTGAACCGATCAGCTTGCGCGATGCTTTGGGTAACCTCCTCGACCAACTTAACGTACCTTCTTTGCATGCAGATGATTCCTGGGGACGTAAGCCAGACGGAAATCCGATCACCTCCTATTTTGATATACCAACACCGGGAGCTTCAAACAACCTGAGTCTTGGCTATCTGGGATACTTGCTTGCTGTAAATTTTACACCTGCTTCCGGACTTTCTACCGGTCCTACGGTGATCAGTATGAATTGCCCGGCAACAAACTATGAGATCCGCTACACGCGCAATGGAAGTGAACCGACAACCGGTTCTGCGCTTTTTACTGCTGCCTTTCCGGTCTTCGTGAATACCGCATTCAAAGCAAAAGCATTCAGCACAAATGGTATATATCTTCCTTCATCCACAGTTTGTAAGACCTATATGATCAATGTGGATACAAGATTGCCCGTTGTGACGCTGATAACCGACTCGCTTAATCTTTTCAGTTGGGACAGCGGATTATTTGTGACCGGACCTAACGCAAGTCCGACCTATCCTTTTTACGGCGCGAATTACTGGATGGAAAAGGAATATCCTGCGAATATTGAATTCTATGATGAAAATAAAGATCTACGGTTCACGCAGGATCTCGGGATACAGATCAACGGAGGAAGTGTTTCCCGTACGCGACCGCAAAAAGCGCTGCGACTTATTGCGCGGGATCTTTACGGCGACCAGGATATCGATGAACGTTTCTTCCCGCTGAAGAACATTTCTTCATTCAATAATATCGTGATGAGAAACGCCAGCGGCGACTGGTCGAAGGTCCATTTCAGAGATGCATACGTTCACCAGTTGTTGCTTGAAGGAAAGATCGATGTGGATGTGCTTGCATACAGGCCGGTTGCCACCTTCATCAATGGGATCTACTGGGGCATCTACAATCTTCGTGAACGGGTGAGTAAATATTATCTGGAGGAAAATTATGGGATCGACAGGAACAATGTTGATATTCTTGAAGAAGACACGCTTATTGTAGACGGTGATTTTACTCAATTCAATGCTATGCATGCATTCATGACTTCGAACGGCATGAACATTGCAGCCAATTACGACAGCGCTGCGGTGATGATCGACCTTCCGAGCCTGTGCGATTATTTTATTACTGAGACCTATTTCAGCAATATCGACTGGCCATATAATAATATCAAATACTGGAAAATGCGCAGCCCCGGAAATAAATGGCGATACATCCTGCTTGATCTTGATATCACACTGGGAAACTACAACTGGGCACCCCATACAATGGATGTGCTTGGAAGGTTGATGGGTCCCTACGGCTATAACAACCGACATGTGCAGATCCTTAAATCGCTCCTGGCGAATACGGAATTCAGGCATTACTTCATCAACCGGTATGCGGATCTTGTCAATACGCTTTATTCAACTCCTTCGCTTCTTTCTCATCTTTCAAAACTTCGTGGCGATATCAGCACGGATATGCTTTACCATATGCCGCGATGGGGTTTGACCTATACGGATTGGGAAAATGAGATCGACAATGTTGCGGTCCCATATATTGTTAACCGGCCAGAATATGCGCTGAACCAGGTCAGAGATACATTCAATCTCACGAAAAAAGTTTTATTGACGCTGAACGTCTGGCCACAAGGCGCGGGAGAGATAAAGATCAATACGATCCAACCCGGACCGCTGCCATGGACAGGAACTTATTTTGACGGAGCGCCTGTGACAGTAACGGTAGTGCCGGGACCGGATCATAAATTTGAATTCTGGAGATCCGAAAGGATCATGACGGAGAATAATTACAACAGCAGCATTTACTTTAACCCTGACACAAGTGACGTATTCACGGCGTACTTTTCGCCCCTGAACAATACCGGTGAGATCGTACTTTTTCCGAATCCCGTTTCTGAATTTCCAAGAGCCGGTTTCCAGGCCGATAAGGAAGAGACCGCTTTTGCAGAGATCTTAGACGGATTGGGTCGTGTTGTTTACCTCTCAGGAGAAATTAATTGCACGGATGGATTCAACCTGGTTGAACTTTCAACCATCAATTTAAGCGAAGGCCTCTACTTTTTAAAGATACGTACTGAAAGAAAAGAAATGATAACGCGTTTCATCAAAATAAATCCTGAGCTATGAAAAACATTATTTCATTATTTGCCCTTGTGCCGACTGTCCTGTTCTCACAGGTACAGGGACCAATGGATCCGACCAATGCCATGAATACATCCTGCCCTTTCTCATTCAGCAGTCCCACGGATTACCTGCCTGCAAACAATGTATTCACCTCCAATAATGTTTACGCCACCGCTTCACACTGTGACTGCTGTGATATGAATACACGGTGCCTTGAAACTAAAGGATACGGGTTCACGATTCCTTTTACTGCAACGATCGACGGGATCCTGGTAGAAGTTGAAAAAAAAGGCAGCGCGAACAGCAATATGCAGGACAACGGTGTGATGCTGATGAAGGCCGGCAACACGATCGGCTTGAATTACGCAACTGCTGCCACTTGGGCTTTTGTTGATACCTATTCGAGTTATGGGGGCGCTATGGATCTGTGGGGAACGACCTGGCTTCCGTCTGACATCAACGATCCGAATTTCGGATTAGCGTTTGCTTCGATCTCGTATACATGTTTCGGGAATAACAATCCTGTGATCTCCTCGATCGATCATATACGCATCAGGGTTTACTATACGAATATTGCAACAGAAATTGAAGAATTGCTTGCTGAAAACTTTAACGGCGACTTTCAGCTATTTACTTCTGATGGGAGGCGAGTTGAGATCACAAGCGGAATGCTTTCTCCGGGCATCTATATCCTGATGTCTCCGGATGGAAATGCAAGGAAGGTTGTTGTAAAATAAAAATTGAGGTTTTATTGTTTTATTATTTTTCTCACAACCTGACCATTCTCATCCTCGAACACAAGAAAGTAAAACCCTTGCTGCAGGAATGATGCATCCATTTTAAAGATCCTTGAATTCAGTTCTGCCTTTAAGATCTCTTTCCCGGAAACGTCCGTAAGCGTGACGTTCATCGTACCTGAAATTCCGGGGATGGAGATCGTGATTGTATTGGTAACCGGGTTAGGGTAAACATGTATTGTTCTCTGAAGATCGTTTTCTGAAACTGATGTCGGGCAAGGTATCCACATCAAGGTAATCTCACCATTACCTCCCCAGGATCCACCTGCATGAACGACACCGGAAGCGCTGGCTGCTGTATAACTGCTTCCGCCACCACCGCCACCGGACCAATCCGGACAGCAAAAAAGAGATGCTGCCCCACCGCCACCACCGCCACCATAATATCCTCCGCCACCTGCTCCGCCTCCGCCAAAACCGTTTCCGCAGGTAACATTCCCTCCGGCTCCTCCTGTTGCTAACACTCCTGTTGTGCCTGCTACTCCGCAAGCCCCGGCGCCTGCTCCGCCTGCGCCACCCAAAGTTTGGGTTCCTGGGAATCCGCCTATTCCAGCGCCAGTAGTTCCCATTCCGGCAACGAGGTTACCGCCACTTCCGCCACCAACACCGTTGTATCCTCCGCAACCGCCTCCTCCACCTGCAACAGCAACACGATTATTTATAGATGGTCCGTTCTGTCTTATGTCTGATGCCCCGCCACCGCCACCGCCTGCAGGTCCGTTAGTACTTGTACCGCCGTTACCGCCTCCATTGAAACCCCCGACCGGCGCTGCTCCTGCGCCTCCAACAAAAAGATAGAGAACCTCACCGGGCGTCACGTTCAATCGCCCTGATACTTCCCCTCCCTTACCCGGAAGTCCCAGGTTTCCTCCATCCATTGAGCCTTCGGCGCCATTGACGAAGAAATCAAGTGAGTCCACGCAAGGTGGAACGGTAAACAGCTGTGCCGTGCCTGTATAAACAAATGTTTGAGAACTTGTTTGCGCTATGAGCGCAGCATTGATCGCGATGGCTAAACTAAGAGCGTAGAGTTGTTTCATGTGGTGGTTTTGAAGAGTAAACTTAAGAATAATATCTGTCATCAAAAAAAATCTGAATCAGAGACCGCCGGTTCTGTCTGCGATCTCTGCGTCTCTGCGAGAACCTGGAAATTGTTATTGCACGCAGAGGCGCTGAGGGCGCGGAGAAAAAATGAATTACAGAGATCTCAACTGCTCTTCCAATGCCTTGATCTTCGCTTCCGCATCCGCCCGCTTTTTGCGTTCTAGCGCGATAAGTTCGGGTTTTGCGCTTTGGACGAAACGTTCGTTGGAGAGTTTGTTTGAAACAGAACTAATAAACCCCCGAAAGTAATCCAATTCCTTACTAATTCTCTCCCGCTCTGCTTTTATATCTATTGAAGGATTCACGACACTTTCAATCATTATAACGTGACTCTGAGCACCAAGGGTCCTGGAATCCCAAAGTACGGTCAGCTTAGGAAGAAACTTTCTGATCAAACTAAAATAAGAGTTGCTTCGATTTGCTGCGGAATCCTCAAAAATAAAAAGCAACGAGGTTTTAATATGAACTTCTAGAACATCCTTTTGAACATTTAAGGAAAATTTTTGATACAGCGCGCGGACCTCTTTAATAAATGGAAGAATCACGTTGAAATAATCTAGTATCTCTTTGTCATCATGGTTAACTTCAACCTTCGGCCAAACGGAAACCATAACTAAATCGCGTTTCTCATTTTTACCCGTAAGCTGCCAAAGCTCTTCCGTGATAAATGGCATAAATGGATGAATAATCTTCAGAAGTTTTTGAAAAAAATTAATTGTTTCTTGATATGTATTGCGATCTAATGGGGTCGGATTCCCATCGATAAATTCAGGTTTAATCATCTCCAAATACCAAGAACAATAATCATCCCATAATAACTTGTAAATAGCCATCAATGCTTCACTAATCTTGTAATCAGAAAAGAGTTGGTTAATCTTGTTGAGCTCCTGATTAAAACGCGCCTCGAACCATTTCACAGCTAATCTGTTTCGATCTCCTTGTACTTCATCCTTCTCTGCAAGTCCATTCACTAATCTGAACGCATTCCATATCTTATTTGCAAAACTGCTTCCCTGTTCAATGTAGCTTACATCAAACAGCAGATCATTGCCGGCCGGAGCGCAAAGGAGCATTCCCACACGCATGGCATCTGCCCCATGCTTTTCAATAAGTTCGAGCGGGTCAGGCGAATTTCCTAATTGCTTGCTCATCTTCCGGCCTTGCTTATCACGCACAATGCCTGTCAGGTAAACATTCGTAAATGGTTTTTTCCCGCGGTATTCATAACCTGAAATTATCATTCTTGCGACCCAGAAAAATAAGATATCAGGAGCGGTGACCAGATCATTTGTGGGATAATAATACTGCAGGTCCATATTCCCTTTGTAATCCTTCCCTCCTGCAATTGCTTTCGGATCAAAAACGGTTATCGGCCAGAGCCAGGAAGAGAACCAGGTGTCGACAACATCTTCGTCTTGCCTCAACCCTTCAAACTTCAAACCCTTTTCTTCAAACTGTTTTATTGCCTCCTCTTTTGTTTTAGCAACTACATAATTACCATGATCATCGTACCATGCCGGGATCCTTTGTCCCCACCATAATTGTCGGGATATGCACCAATCGCGAACATTTTCCATCCAGTGTTTGTAGGTATTGATGAATTTTGGCGGGATAAGGCTCACCCCGCCATTCACCACTGCCTCATAAGCCGGCTTCGAGATCTCGCTCATTTTCACATACCACTGAAGGGAAAGCTTTGGCTCGATGACAGCATCTGTTCGTTCCGAAAAGCCAACGTTGTTGCGGATATCATCAACTTTCACAACCTGGCCCATTTCCTCCAGTTGTTTCGCTATTTTTTTACGGACAACAAAGCGGTCCTCACCTATGAAGAACTGCGCCTCCTTACTCATGGTCCCATTCGGCGCGATGGTATCGATCACTTCCAGTTTATGCTTGAGCCCGATGTTGTAGTCGTTGACATCATGCGCGGGCGTGACCTTTAAAGCGCCGGTTCCGAATTCACGATCGATATAATCGTCAAAAATAACGGGCACTTTTCGGTTGACGATAGGAATGATGGCGAATTTTCCTTTCAGATGCCCATAACGTTCATCATCCGGGTGAACGCAGACTGCGGTGTCTCCAAGGATGGTTTCGGGTCGGGTTGTGGCCACTGTGATCCACTCATCATTGGCACCGTCGATCTTATATTTAACGTAATATAATTTCGAATTCACTTCCTTGTAGATCACCTCCTCATCTGAAACCGCGGTCAATCCTACAGGATCCCAGTTCACCATTCTAAGTCCGCGATAAATGAATCCCTTCTTATACAGGTCGATAAAAGTATCTATCACGGCTTCGCTCAGATCAGGATCCGCTGTGAATTTTGTGCGATCCCAGTCGCAGGAACATCCCAGCTTTTCAAGCTGCTTTAAAATGATCCCCCCGTATTTTTCTTTCCACTCCCAGGCATACTTATTGAAATCTTCTCTTGAGAGATCGGATTTTTTGATGCCTTTCTCACGCAGCATCCCAACAACTTTCGCTTCCGTAGCAATGGAGGCATGGTCGGTTCCGGGGACCCAACAGGCGTTCTTTCCCAGCATACGGGCGCGACGGATCAGAACATCCTGGATAGTGTTGTTAAGCATGTGTCCCATGTGCAGAACACCTGTAACATTAGGTGGCGGAATTACGATGGTATAGGACTCGCGCTCATCAGGAACGGATCTGAAATAACCGTTCTCAACCCAGTGTTTGTACCACTTGTCCTCTACCGGTTTGGGATTGTATGTTTTAGGGAGTTCCATAAAATCGCCCAAATTTAGGCATTAGAATTTTATGGTTTCAGTAAGGGATCAGCCCCGGAGTTTGTCCAGGAGTTCATTGAGCGTTCTTACTTCTTCTTGTGTAAGGGCGTGAAAATTTACATCGAACTTCTCCAATTCAGCGTCAATCTTACTAAGGGTCTCAAGTCCTTTTTCATTGATGATAACATCAACGTTCCTTCGATCATCCTTACAGGTTTTACGATTGAGGAAACCCTTTTGGCGAAGCTTCTCAACCAGTCTTGAAGCATCACTCATTTTGTCCAGCATGCGCTCGCGCAAAAGTTTTATGGTAGTTGCCGCCGGGTATTGGCCCCTCAGGATGCGAAGGATATTATACTGCTGGGGAGTAAGGTTATGCGGACTGAAAAAAGCTTCGTTAAGCGTGATCAGCCAATTATTCGTATAAATGATGTTTACAACGGCTTTTTCATACTCGCTCCTGAACTTCTTTGACTGCTTTATTTCGTCCTCCAAACGCATTCCTCCACAAATGTAACACAATATCAAAAACGCTACCCGGAAGCGGGATTTCTGGCGCCCCCGGGTAGATCACCGATCTTTCCTCCGTTTGCTATTTTTGTTTAATAAGCTCGATCTCACAAGTGATCCTGACCTCTTCGCCAACGGTCATCCCGCCTGCTTCCAGCAACGCATTCCACTTCAACCCGTATTCTATTCTGTTGATCTTTCCGCTGAGCTTAAATCCGGCGACTTCCTGTCCCCATGGGCTTTTCACGGTACCGGTGTGTGTTACATCCAGGACAATAGTTTTTGTTATATCTCGGATAGTGAGATCTCCGGTCAGTTTGTAATTGTTTCCCTTTACTTTTTTGAATGTTTTTCCCTTAAAGGTCATTTTGGGATACTTCTCCGTTGAGAAGAAATCCTCACTGCGGAGATGCTTGTCGCGATTATCATCATCCGTATCAATGCTTGTGGCATCAATAGTGAAGTCAATCTTCGCATCCTCAAATTCGTTTCCGTTACTGGAAACGCTTCCTTCATAGAGTTTGAATTTACCTGTCGTTTCAGTGATCATCATGTGTGTGACACTGAACGCAACTTTTGTATGGGAGGTATCGATCTTCCATGTGGTGATTTCTGTTTTAGGTGCGAATGCGATCATTGCAAATGCACCGGCTGATAGGACTGTTTTTTTCATGTTATCTTAGTGTTTTGATTGTTTGACAGAGCAAATGTATGTTATAACATTATATGTTGCAACAATTAATTTAATTATAATCATAATAATCTAATTATTAGCTATTTATAGTTTCTTTGAATAGTCGTTATTTTCCATTCTATTACAGGGATCAACCCTCCCCGCACATCAATCGGGTAGAATACCAGCCTCCAAGACTTTAGGTTCACGATTGAAACTTGTTTCAGACAGAACATCCGGAATCCTTGTCTATACAGTCTATGCAACTCCGAGCCTAGAATTCTTCTCTTTAGCAATGAGAATCAGACATTTCCGTGCAATCTAAACCGCATTAGTGGCATGATTTGTGATGTTTTCTTTCAGAGTAGATATTTACTAAATTTGTACGTTCTAAAAAAAATAACACCATGAAAAAGCTGACCCTTACCCTTTGCGCAGCAGCTCTCATCCTAAGCCTCAATGCCCAGGATGTGAAAAAGGATGCGCCAAAAACAACCCCGAACGTTGCCGGTCAAACCGACCCGACCGTAACGCCTCCCCCTGCGCCGAACACAAGTCCGACCGCTCCGGAAATCTCTTTTGAAAATGATGTACATGATTTCATGACGCTTCCGAAAGGCACGCCTTGTGAATATGAGTTCAAATTCAAGAATACGGGTAAAGAGCCATTGATCATCCAGAACGCGCAAGCTTCTTGTGGTTGTACTGTTCCGATCTGGCCTAAAGAACCCATCATGCCCGGACAAAGTGGTATGATCAAGGTAAAATACGACAGCAACCGAGTTGGCGCTTTCACTAAAACTGTGAACGTAACCTCCAATGCAAAGAACAATCCCAAGATGATCACCATTAAAGGAAAGATCGATGCGCCACCACAGGAAGAACAATTCCCCGGTAATAACAGCCTGAACGGAGCGCCTACGAATAAATAACCCAGATAAAACCGACCCAATGAAAAAGACGTTGTTTGCAATTGCCCTGTTCGTTTTCAGCGCAGTTGCTATGCATGCCCAGCAACCGATCACAACTACGGATCTGAACGATAATCCGAATGCACCTGAGATTGTATTTGAATCTGAAACGGTGGATTACGGAACTATTGATTTCAACGCCAGCGGTGAGAGAGAGTTCAAGTTCAAGAACACAGGAAAGGAGCCTTTGATCATTCAAAGCGCTACCGGTTCCTGTGGTTGCACTGTGCCTACTCCTCCTAAAGAGCCCATCAAACCTGGTGAAACAGCTGTTATCAAAGTAAAGTACGACACGAAGCGTGTCGGCAATTTTGAGAAGGCTATCACTGTGATGTCGAACGCGAAGAGCGGAACAAAGGTGTTGAAGATCAAAGGACAGGTTAAACCTGATCCAACCGCAACACAGAACACCCCTGCGCCAAATGCGCCGGTCCCGCAGCCTAAATAATTTTAATGATAAGAATCCTTTTTGTTTTATTGATCGCACTAACCCCGGCACTCAACAGCCGGGGTTTTTCACAAGCGCCCAAACCCGGCCCTGTTCTTGAATTCGAAGATTTGAAGCAGGGATTTGGTATGGTAAAGGAAGGTGAGATCGTAGCTCTTGAATATAAATACAAGAATACCGGTGACGCCCCTGTGGTCATCACGGAGACTAAAGTATCCTGTACCTGCACCAGCGTTGACTTTCCCAAAGAACCTATCCTCCCGGGGCAGGCCGGATCGATCAAAGTGAAGTTTGACACAAAGAACAAATACGACCGGCAAGACCGGGTCATCCAGGTGATCTCTAACTCGACCGGCTCTCCAATAATCGAATTGCGATTCAAAGGGGTTGTACTGAAAAAGAAGTAGCAAAGCCTTTTCCTTACCTTTGTCCATTAATAAATAGCTTATGCCATCTGTCTCCAAAAAGGCCCTGAACATGCCCGCTTCCCCCATCCGGAAGCTGGTTCCCTATGCAGAAGCTGCAAAAAAAAGAGGCGTAAAAATTTATCATCTCAACATCGGTCAACCCGATATTGAAACCCCTGCCGGCATGATGGATGCCATTAAGAATTCGAATGTAAAAGTTCTCGAATACACACATTCTGCCGGAACAGAATCTTATCGTAAAGCCCTTGCCGGTTATTATAAGGGGTTCAATATCCCGGTTGAAGCATCAGACATCATCATCACAACCGGCGGCTCAGAGGCGATCTCTATTGCTATGCAATCCTGCTTCAATCCGGGTGATGAGATCATTATCCCTGAACCATTTTATGCGAACTATAACGGATTTTCAACTTCAGCGGATGTTATCATTAAGCCTGTCCGTTCTTACATAGAAAGTGGCTTTGCCTTGCCTGAGATCAAGGAATTTGAAAAACTGATCGGTCCGAAAACAAGAGGGATCATGATCTGCAATCCCGGAAATCCCACCGGCTATTTGTATTCAAAGGAAGAGCTGGAGCAATTAAAAGACCTCGTGAAAAAACATGATCTTTTTCTTCTCTCTGATGAGGTATACCGGGAATTCTGTTATGACGGGAAGAAATATGTTTCTGTCATGCATTTGCAGGGAATTGAGAATAATGTGATCCTACTCGACTCTATTTCCAAGCGTTACAGTGCCTGCGGAGCCAGGATAGGCGCGCTGATCTCAAAAAATAAGGATGTGATGGCTGCTGCTTTAAAATTCGCCCAGGCGCGACTCTCCCCTCCCACCTTCGGGCAGATAGGGGGTGAAGCCGCATTGCAAACGCCTCAGTCGTATTTTGACGGAGTGATAAAAGAATACGTGGCACGCAGAGATTTTGTGATCGATACCCTGAATAGGATCGATGGTGTTTTCTGTCCGAAACCAAGCGGGGCATTCTATTGCATCGCTCGTTTGCCTGTAGATGATGCGGATAAGTTCTGTCAGTGGTTGCTTGAATCGTTCGAACACAACAAGCAAACTGTGATGTTCGCCCCTGCAAGCGGTTTTTATTCTACTCCGGGAGAAGGCAAAGATGAGGTCAGGATCGCGTATGTACTGAATACTTCGGACTTGAAAAGTGCAATGCAATGTCTTGCAGAAGCGTTGAAAGTTTATCCCGGTCGTACGCTCACAAAAAAGAAAGAGGCAGTAAATTGAAAAGCATTGCCGGTTTTTTTCTTTGTCTCATACTTGCCTGTAACAGCCCTGAAAATCTTGGAGGCGACTCTGCCCCCGTCAGCAGTATTACTGCAACGTATTGCGACACGCTTCAATCAAAACTTGATCCTTTTTATGAACCTGTCCCGCTCCCAAAACCAGGCGACTGGATATCCAGCCATAACGAGAAACATCAATCTTACAGGGATTATATAAAGACGAAGATCACCCGGCCTGATTCGACAAGAAAGGTCATTTACGTTCAGCCGCTGGGAATATTTGATTCAACGTACTTTAAAATACTAAAGGAAGCAACCAATTATCTCCATCACTTCTTCGGACTGGAAGTGAAAATACTTTTATCGCTCAGTGATTCACTTATACCCGCCAGGGAAAGAAGAATGAATCTTGGAAAGGAACAACTGCGTTCATTATTCATACTTAATAACATTCTAAAACCCCGTCTCCCTAAGGATGCGATGCTTTACATTGCATTTACTACGTTCGATCTTTATCCATCAGAGAAATGGAGTTTTGTCTTTGGGCAGGCTTCGCTTTCGAACCGGGTTGGTGTATGGTCCCTGAACCGTTTCGGGGATCCGGACAAGAGTGTGGCATCCTATGAACTTTGCCTGATGCGAACTTTGAAAACGGCAGCACACGAAAGTTCCCATATATTCAGCATTCCGCATTGCAGGAAACTCAAATGCCTGATGAATGGCGCGAACGGATTGGAAGAAGCGGATAGCCGTCCGCAGTGGCTTTGTCCTGAATGTCTTTGTAAATTGAGTCTCAATCTCCGTGAAACACCTTCCTCACACCTTGAACGAATGCGTTCTTTCTGGGCGTTGAAAGATACTTCGAAAAGTGATTTTTACGGAAAGTGCATGAAAAGGATCGCTGACTGATCAGGAAATACTCTTTCTGAGCGCTTCACCAAACCTGTAACAATCTTCAAAAGAATTATATAGCGGCACCGGCGCCATACGGATCACATTCGGTTCCCTCCAGTCGGTAACAATTCCCGCCGCTGTGAGTTTACTGTGCAGATCCTTTCCCATCCCATGCGCAACGATACTCAGTTGACAGCCCCTTTGGCTAAGCTCACTCGGCGTAATGATTTCCAATTTGGAACCTGGAACCTGAAACCTGAAACCTATTTCTGCTATTATGAATTCTAAGTACCCGGTCAGAAGTCTTTGCTTGGTTACTAAAGCCTCCATCCCCGCCTGATCAAAAAGTTCAAGTGAAGCCTTGTGCGCCGCCATACTCAAAACAGGCGCATTGCTTATCTGCCAGGCCTCTGCTGTTGGTATGGGTTCGAAACCTTTTTCCATTTTAAACCGAGATTCCTTATCGTGTCCCCACCAGCCAGCAAAACGGGGAATGTTTTTTTCGGTATGATGCTTTTCATGTATAAAAGCGCCCGCCACAGATCCGGGACCTGAATTAAGATATTTATACGAACACCAGCAGGCAAAATCAACGTTCCAATCGTGCAGAGAAAGTTTCACATTACCCGCCGCATGGGCAAGGTCGAACCCGGCATACGCTCCCGCTTCATGCGCAGCCTTGGTGATGCCATCCATGTCAAAAAGCTGACCCGTGAAATAATTCACAGCACCAAACATGACCAGCGCCAGTTCCTTCTTGTGTTTTTGAATCGTTGAAAGAATATCCTCGTGCCGGATACAATATTCCCCATCCCTTGGCGCAACTTCGATCACCGCATCTTCATATTTATATCCATGAAATCTTACCTGTGATTCCAATGCATACTGATCAGAAGGAAATGCTTTTGCCTCACAAATGATCTTGAATTTCTTTTTTGTCGGCCGATAAAAAGAGACAAGCAGCAAATGAAGATTCACTGTCAGTTGGTTCATCGCCACAACTTCCGTTTCCTTAGCGCCCACCAGTCTGGAAAGCGGTCCTGCGAACCATTCATGATAAGGTAGCCATGGATTTCGCGCATGAAAATGACCTTCCACGCCGAACGTCGCCCAGTCTTCCAGTTCATCCAGAACAAGTTCTTGCGTATTCTTCGGCTGCAGTCCGAGGGAGTTACCGGTGAAGTACACAACGGGTTTCTCATCCATTACCGGAAAGTAGAAACGCTCCCGGAATGACTTCAGGGGGTCTGCGCCGTCCAGGGATCGGGCGAAGGCCAGAGTATTTTCAAAACTTTGTGTAGACACTCAGAGATTATTAACTATTCTAACCAAACCATTCTTCATTAAATCTACGTTAAAGTTAATAAGAAGTCCCAATTTCAACTTTGTTAATTTCAGATAGGTTAACAATTGTTTATGATGAACAGGAGCCAGAATTTCAACCGATTTTATCTCTATGATAACTTTATTATCCACGATCACATCAGCGCGAAAACCATGCTCCATTGATTCGCCATCAAAGAACACTTCAATGGGTTCTTGCCTCGTGAAAGATAGTCCTCTTTTTCTTACTTCATGGCATATAGCTGACTCGTATACGGATTCGAGCAAGCCCGGTCCGAGTTCCTTATGTACTTTATAAAAGACATCTACGAGGACGCCTGAAATTTGGTTCTCCAACATGTTATTATCTAATTGCACGCAGAGGCGCAGAGAACGCAAAGATCAATAGACATTTGAATAAGAGTTGTGATCTGTGGAAAACTACCGGCTCTAATTTAAAACTCCAATTTTCTATGAATAGTAATTAATGTTGTTTTCTTTGCGACCTTTGCGTCTCTGCGAGAACTTTTGAATTCTCATAATTGACCCGAATGAATCAACCCCTGCAATCAGGTAAACTTTTCGCCAAAGCTCAAATGCTTTTCCCCGGTGGTGTAAATTCCCCCGTACGGGCATTCCGGTCCGTTGGCGGTACTCCATTATTCATCAGGAAAGGCAAAGGCAGCAAAATTTGGGATGCGGATGAGAATGAGTACATCGACTTCTGCTGCAGCTGGGGGCCGCTCATTCACGGACATGCGCATCCGGATGTTGTGAAAGCCATAAAGGATGTTGCGGAAAACGGTACATCTTTCGGGGCGCCGAATGAATTAGAAAATGAGCTTGCGTCTCTGATAATCTCGAATCATTCATTCATTGAGAAACTTCGCTTTGTTTCCTCGGGGACCGAGGCGGTCATGAGCGCTATCCGCATGGCGCGTGGATATACAGGAAGAAACAAGGTCATCAAGTTCGAGGGCTGTTATCACGGCCATTCGGATTCATTGTTGGTAAAAGCCGGCTCCGGGCTTGTCACGCTGGGAAACTCATCCTCTTCCGGTGTGCCGAAAAGTTTTACGGATGAAACGATCATCTGCCCGCTCAATAATGAAAATGCTTTAAAAGAAGCTTTTCAGACTTACAAGGGACAGGTTGCCTGTGTGATCATTGAACCCGTTCCTGCGAATAATGGGCTTTTGATCCAAACCAATGAATACTTAAAATTCCTGCGCAATATCTGCACTGAACAAAACGCCTTATTGATCTTTGATGAGGTCATCACAGGTTTCCGGCTGGGATTCACCGGCGCAGCCGGGCATTACAACATTAAGCCGGACATCATCACTTTCGGAAAGATCATCGGGGGCGGCCTTCCGGTTGGAGCCTATGCCTCTTCATCAAGGATCATGTCCATGATAGCGCCCGAAGGAAAAGTTTACCAGGCCGGAACACTTAGCGGAAACCCGGTTGCAATGGCGGCGGGGATCGCCCAGCTGAAACTTTGCCTGGAAAAAGATTTCTACTCATCACTTGAACAAAAAACAACACAGTTTATTTCCCAAACAATTGCTTTGGCGGGATCAAAAAAAGGTTTCCTGTTCCGGAAGATCGGCTCCATATTCTGGCTTGCGTTTACTGATAAGCAAGACCTGCGCGCTGCTTCTGAAATTGATCCTGAAAGCATGAAACGCTTTGCAACCTTCTATCATCAACTCCTTGAGAACGGTGTGTACCTGGGACCATCCGGCTACGAGGTAGGCTTCATAAGCAGCGCACATACCATGGAGGATCTCAGCAGCGCAGCAGCAGTTTTCGCTTCAGCGCTCTAGCGGGAAGAGTCATGGGAATTCCGTATCTTTGCGCCTCATTTCTCTATGGAACTTACTCCATTGAATGCCATTTCCCCGGTTGACGGTCGTTACAGAAAGGTCACAGAAAAACTTGCGGCCTATTTTTCAGAAGAAGCGCTGATCCGTTACCGCCTCGTTACCGAAGTAGAGTATTTCATCGCCCTTTGCGGTATTCCGTTGCCGTCTCTTGCCGGAATAAGCAGATCACAGTTTTCCAAACTCAGGAACATCTATCTTAAATTTCAATCTGCCGACGCACAGAAGATCAAGGATACAGAACGTGTCACGAACCACGACGTGAAGGCGGTTGAGTATTTTCTTAAAGAGAAGATGGAAAAACTTGGTCTTGGAAAGCAAAGAGAATTCGTTCACTTCGGTCTGACATCACAGGACATCAACAATACTGCTGTTCCGCTTTCCTTGAAGGAAGCAATGGAAGATGTGATCTTTCCGGTGATGACTGATATCCTTGAAAAACTCCGGCAGCTTTGTAAGGCCTGGGATAAGATCCCTATGCTGGCCCGCACACACGGTCAGCCTGCTTCCCCTACAAGATTGGGAAAAGAGATGCGGGTTTTTGTGGAGCGAATGGAAGAGCAGATGCTTCAGCTAACGGATATCCCCTACTCAGCCAAATTCGGCGGCGCAACCGGCAACTTCAATGCACATCATGCTGCTTATCCCAAAATAGATTGGAAGAACTTCGCAGACAACCTGGTCAATAATACGCTGGGACTGAAACGCTCACATTTTACAACCCAGATCGAGCATTACGACAATTTCGCAGCGCTATGTGATGTGATGAAGAGGTTCAATAATATCCTTGTCAACCTGAACCGTGACATCTGGGCGTATATTTCCATGGATTATTTCAAACAGAAGATCAAGAAAGGCGAGATCGGGTCCAGCGCCATGCCACATAAAGTAAATCCTATTGATTTTGAAAATTCGGAAGGAAACCTGGGTGTTGCGAATGCGATGTTCGAACACCTGGCCGCTAAACTTCCTGTTTCAAGATTACAAAGAGACCTTACCGACTCTACTGTATTAAGGAATATAGGTGTGCCGTTCTCTCACTCATTGATCGCCTATGCTTCGCTCCTTAAAGGGCTTGATAAAATTATTCTCAACAAAACCGCCATTGATAAAGACCTGGAAGAGAACTGGGCGGTGGTGTCAGAAGGGATCCAAACCATTTTAAGGCGCGAAGGCTATCCAAAACCTTATGAGGCACTGAAAGATCTCACCCGGACAAATAAAAAGATCACGAAAGAATCCCTGCACGCATTCATAGATAAATTGAAGGTTGGGGATAAAATAAAAAAGGAGCTAAAAAATTTAACTCCTTTTACTTATACCGGGATATAACCGGAAAATCTGAAATTATTTCGTGCAGTTCGCAGAACAGGTATCGTAAACACTTCCGTTCTGGATGATGTAATTCATACTGAAAGAATTAGCGCCGGTTGAATTCGCGCTAAGCGAAACGATATTGAATCCGGCGAATGCCTGGTTGGATGCAGAAAAAGTATTGCCGCTAACACTGGCGAAGGCTGAATTAGGAAATCCCGCCGCATAAAAATTCTCTATCAAAACGCCTGCCTCACTGTTCGGGTCGTTCTTCACGTGAATGGTGAAGGTTGAACTTGAGTTCACCGTGCTATTCTCAGCGCAGGTCCAGGCTTGTAAACTGCCCGCAGTGAATTTATTCCTGTCGGGAGTCGGTTCCGGATCATCACCGCCGCAGGATGTTAAAAATACTGATGCGCAAATAGCAATTGCGCTAAAGAGCGAGAGTAGGTTTCTGTTCATAAAACAAATTTAAGGATAATACCAATAAGGTACAATTTTCATGCCGTGAACAGGAAGTAGATCTACTCCAAAAGCTTCTCATCCACGACGTTGGCTAGGGTAACCACCAGACCCTTTGCCCTTTTCAACTCCCGCTGAATGGCGAACATAGCAGGCTTATTCCTGGCCCATGCGCGTCTGGCGATACCGTTATTCACATCCCAGAACAACATTTCTTCTGCTCTGCGTTCAGCGTCTTTTGTTCCATCCAGTACCAACCCGAATCCCCCGTTGATCACTTCACCCCACCCTACTCCTCCTCCATTGTGTAAGGAAACCCAGGTTGCGCCTCGGAAGGCATCTCCTGCAAAATTCTGGACGGCCATATCCGCGGTAAACTGTGAGCCGTCATAAATATTAGAGGTCTCCCTGTAAGGAGAATCTGTTCCCGATACATCGTGATGATCCCGTCCTAGTACAATTGTACCTTTTATCTTGCCCGCTTTGATCGCACGGTTGAATTCTTTCGCGAGACGAATTCGTCCTTCTGAGTCTGCATACAATATTCTGGCCTGCGATCCCACGACAAGGTTATTTTCCTTAGCCTGCTCCATCCAGCGGATATTATCCTCAAGCTGCTGCTTTATCTCCTTTGGAGCATGCTTATGTATCTTCTTCAGAATCTTCAATGCAATAGCATCTGTCCTGTCAAGGTCCTTCGGATCAGCGCTTGTACAGACCCAACGGAAAGGACCGAAACCAAGGTCAAAGCACATAGGTCCAAGGATATCCTGCACATAACTTTGATAGCGGAAAGTTCCGTCGGGTTTTAAAACATCGGCACCGGCTCTTGAAGCCTCAAGAAGAAATGCGTTGCCATAATCAAAGAAATACATTCCATTCGCGCACATCCTGTTAATGGCACCTGCCTGCCGGCGAAGTGAGTTTTTTACCTGCTCTTTAAACCGCTCCGGGTTCTTCGAGATCATCCCGACGGATTCTTCGAATGAGAGGCCGACCGGGTAGTAGCCACCGGCCCATGGATTATGAAGAGAGGTCTGATCAGATCCCAGGTCGACTTTCACGTTATGCTCCGCGAAATATTCCCAGAGGTCGACGATATTTCCTTTGTAAGCAAGTGAAACTGCCTCCTTGTTTTTTCTTGCTGTTTCAATTCTCGCTGCGAGTGACCCAAGGTCGGAGTGAACTTCATCTACCCACTTTTGAGAATGCCTTGTTGCGGTTGCTTTCGGGTTCACCTCAGCGATCACCGCAATTCCTCCGGCGATTACTGCGGCTTTAGGTTGAGCGCCACTCATACCACCAAGTCCGGAACTGACAAAAACTTTTCCTCTCATCGCATCCTTTCCCCCGCCGGCAAATTTCCTTGCGGCATTCATAATGGTGATAGTTGTACCATGCACAATTCCCTGTGGTCCTATATACATGAACGATCCGGCAGTCATTTGTCCGTATTGCGTTACGCCAAGGGCATTATATTTTTCCCAATCGTCCTGCTTGCTGTAATTCGGGATCATCATCCCGTTTGTGATCACCGCACGCGGCGCGTCTTTGTGAGAAGGAAATAATCCAAGCGGATGGCCTGAATAAAGCACCAGGGTTTGCCGGTCCGTCATGGTAGCCAGGTATTTCATGGTGAGCAGGTACTGGGCCCAGTTCTGAAAAACGGCTCCATTTCCGCCATACGTTATCAGTTCATCGGGATGCTGCGCAACCGCATGATCAAGATTATTTGAAAGCATGTGCATGATGGCGGCGGCTTGCTTGCATTTTGCGGGATATTCATTCACAGGCCGGGCGCAGATCTTATAGGAAGGTTTGAAACGGTACATATAAATACGACCGAATGTATTCAACTCATTAAGAAATTCCGAGGCAAGTATTTTGTGATGTTTTGAAGGAAAATATCTCAGCGCATTTTTAAGCGCAAGTTTTTTACCGGCTTTATCCAGGATATCTTTTCTGCGCGGGGCATGATTCAATGAAGGATCCGGAGAATACGCAGGAGGTAGTTTTGAAGGTATCCCTGCAAGTATGCTCTTCCTGAATTGTTGCTTTGTCACTATTCTTTTTTTTCTTTTTTATCGATCTGGCCTGTCTTGATATTGAATCCGTAAGGACAATGTTTGCATCCGCTCAGGCAGCAATGACCCCTGCGAAGCAGGTATTGTTCCGTGAAAATAATATATCCTTCCGGCGTTTTGTAAAAATCCCCGGGAAGGAGCGCGTCGTTCGGTTTGTCATGCTCATTATCTTTCCCATTCACAACGCTAAATTACTGATTTTCACTATAGTTTGCCCGTTCGAATGGATTTTATTACCTTGTACATTCCAATTAATCAAATTATGAAAAGGTTCCTTCTTCTCATCTTACTCTTCCCGTTTTTCAGCTATTCCCAGCAGCAAAAACATTCCCGTGTAAAAGTATATGCTAATGAAAGCGGATTCGCGCAGTTAACGCAACTGGGCATTCCCACAGATCATGGCGAACTGAAAAAAGGATTCTGGTTCATCACGGATCTTTCTGTCGATGAGATAGCGATCATTCAAAATGCGGGATTCACAACAGAGATCCTGATCGATGACGTGAAGCAGTATTATCAGGGAACAGGGAACAGGGAACAGGGAACAGACCTTCTGTCGATCGGATGCACCTCTCCTCCAACTTATCCCACCCCGACAAATTTTGGATTGGGAAGCATGGGCGGATTCTTTACTTACCAGGAAATTCAGACCCACCTGGATAATATGTTCAACCTCTATCCTAATCTTATCAAACAAAAGACCGCCCTTCCCTTCAATTCAATTGAGAACCGTCCTGTTTACTGGCTTAAGATCTCTGACAATCCGAACATCGATGAAAATGAACCCGAGATACTTTATAACAGCGTTCACCATGCTCGCGAACCCGCATCTGTAGCCCAGCTCATCATGTATATGTATTACCTGCTTGAGAATTACGCAACGGATCCGGAAGTACAGTACCTCGTTGATAACAGCGAAATGTATTTTATTCCATTGGTAAATCCCGACGGATACATGTACAATCAAACCACTGATCCCAATGGGGGTGGCATGTGGAGAAAGAACAGGCGTAACAATGGAGACGGGACCTTTGGCGTGGACCTTAACCGTAATTATGGTTATAACTGGGCCTATGATAACAACGGCTCCTCTCCCAACACAAGTTCCAGTACCTATCGCGGAACAGCAGCATTCTCAGAACCGGAGATCCAGAACATGCGCGATTTCTGCAATGCTCACCAGTTCCGCCTTTGCCTGAATTATCATACTTATGGAAATTTGCTTATTTATCCATGGGGGTATGATGTGAATATTTACACGCCTGACTCTGCGCAATTCACTACCTATGGAAGCCATCTCACCACTTATAATAAATACAGTTATGGAACCGCCAATCAAACGGTGCTTTATACCGCCAATGGTGTTGCAGACGACTGGATGTATGGTGAGCAGGTAACGCATCCCAAGATCTTTGCATTTACGCCTGAAGCAGGCATGAGCGATGAAGGATTCTGGCCTCCGCAAAGCCGCATCATTGATATCTGTAAGGAAAATATCTGGCAGAATCTGCATGCCTGTCATCTTGTATTGAAATATGCCTACGCGACAGATGATGAACCGAATTATATCTCCTCTACAACCGGTTTTTTCAATTACCGGATCAAACGGCTTGGCATGGATGCTCCGGCGACTTACACCGTCTCGATCGTTCCTCTCGGACCGGAGATCCTGAGCGTTGGACCGCCGAAGACATATGCCTCGCTTGCTCTGTTGCAGGAAGCGGCAGATTCCATTTCTTATACGCTTGCCGGAAACCTCACACAGGGCCAGATCTTCAAATATCTTATTACCGTCAACAACGGCGCCTACACGCTCCGCGATACAATTGTAAAACGTTTCGGGAACAGCACCATTGTTTTTTCTTCTAACGGAAATAACCTTACCGGTTTTACCAATAACGGATGGGGAACTACTACAGCGGAATTCTGGTCGCCCGGCAGTAGTATCACAGACAGCCCGGGAGCAAATTACCAGAGCAATGCGTATGAGACCATTCGCACAGGCTCACTAAATTTAGTGAATGCTGTTTCGGCCCAACTTTCCTTTTATGCCCGTTGGGAACTTGAGACCAACTTCGATTGGGTCCAGGTAGAGGCATCAACGGATAACGGAAATACCTGGATCCCACTTTGTGGGAAATTCACAAAATCGGGGAATGGATTCCAGGATCCGGGACAACCGCTTTATGACGCATATCTTTTCGGATGGATCAAGGAGACCATGCCTTTGGATAATTACGTGGGTCAGAACATCATGATACGCTTTGAGATAAATGCGGATAACGGCGGGAACGAGGACGGATTCTATTTTGATGATATGCTGGTGGAGAAGATCATTGTTGCAACACCGGGAATGAACGAATTAACGGAAGCGCCTTACCTATCCCAGAACATGCCAAACCCGGCAGATGAATACACTTACATCAATTATCAACTTACGGGCGGGCAACCGAATGCTATGCTGAACGTCTATGACCTGTACGGAAGATCGCTGCTTTCCGTACCTCTTTCCTCCCCGGAAGGTCATATACAGCTGAATACAGCGTCACTGCCAGGCGGAATTTATTTATACCGTATCGTCAGTGGTGATGTACAGTCGATAACCATGAAAATGACAGTTGCAAGGTAGAACCGTGGAACAGTATTTGTATTAATTTCTGGAATCCAAATAAAATGAACTTACATTCTATCCTCATTGCCTGCTTCCTTCTTGCATTTTTCGGAACAGGAAGGGCACAGGTCAATCCTGACGTTAAGGAACAGCCGCCGAAAAAAGATGATCACAACCACCAGCACGACAGGCCGCCCTTGGGAAAACCACCTGAAAAAATTGAATGGGCTGCTGCTAAAAAACTAAGCTGGAAAGATTACAAAGGGAAATACGATGATACCCGGAAGCTGCCTGCTATGACCTTCATTGCCACTTATTATAATCACTTCCAGAATAAAAAAGGAGATTCGGTTCATATTGAAGTGGTGCCGATCTTTTATCCTACAGATTCATACATAAAATCCGATCTCAAGACAAAGGCAGCGCTGGAAAATGCCCAGGTATTATTCGATCTGTATGAGGTTTGGGCGCGGAAGCTGAGAAAAGAATTCGTGGTCTCACAATTTCAAGTAGCCACATACAGCACGTATATGCAAGCCATGTACAAAGCGAATCTCCAGGCGCGAAATTCTGAGATCCTGAAGTTTAAGACGGATACCAAGGATGGGAAAGACGCGGAGAAACAAAAAGTATGGGCTGCAAAAATTAAAAAGGAATTGACGGATCTCGCAGCTTACAATAAGAAGAACATTCGCGTAAGGATCAAGTAACTTCCGTATCCATCTTTTTTCTGATCCCGCTTATCATCGCGAACTGCAATCCGAACATGACTGCTGCAAGAATAAGATGTATGGGTTGCGCCCAGGCAGGAAATCCCATGTAAGAGATCACGATCCCTAGCCCCGCCTCAATGAGAATGATGATCATCACCAGGTTCATCAGCGGCCAGAAAGGAGTATTACGGACATTAAAATAAATGAAGAGGTTCAATATCACAACTGCAATGGAAAACGACCGGTGTATCAGGAACCAGTTCCCGAGCAGATCCGACCACATAGAACGGTTCTTATTTCCCATGGCAACATTGATCTCATCCACAGCTTCCCGAACCTGGGTACCAAGGATCACCTGCACCAGCGTCAAAGAAAGCGCCAGATAAAGCAAGCGTTGCGTGATCGTGCCGGGAGAAAAGTCAGTTGTTTGATCTTTTAAAGATCCAATGATCAAAAGATATACTCCAACAATGACCAACGCCACCACCATGTGGGTCGTTATTTTCAGGGGAGCGAGATTAGAATCCACAACCGTTTTTCCAAGCCAGGCTTCAAACCCGATCAGCAAGACCCCGAGTATGGCGAGGAGGAACTGTTTTTTATGCGTTTTGCGAATGCGGAAACCGAAAAAACAAGCTATAAGCGCAACCATACCAAGCAGCGCCCCGCATAGTCTGTTGAGATATTCCGTCCATGTCTGGTAAACATTGAATTCTGCAACCGAAAAATGTTCCTGAGAATACTTCTCCTTGTAATCCGCCGGGAGTTGTGATGCATCCGTTGGTGGGATCCAGGAACCGAAACATTTCGGCCAGTCGGGGCAGCCCATTCCGGAACCTGTTGCCCGAACAACGGCGCCGGCCGTGATCACCAGGTACACGAAAACCAGCGTGATATTGGCCCACTTTTTGAAGTGTTTGACCGTCCCGTTCTCTACCAGACTCATTTACCGTCAAAAATACACATTGCTAAAGGATAAAATATCCCTTCTGCAAAAACGTTTTATCTTTATACCCTTGCCTATGAAAAAGCTCCTTATCACAGCACTGTTTCTGCCGTTTATGGCAACAGCGCAAGAGACTGAAACCAAGGATCTCGAATCCGGAAAGTTTGAACTGGGATTACGCTCTACGATGAGCGCTTTCGGTGACGGAGGCTTCGTCAGCACAGGTGTAGGCGGACAATTCCGGTTACGCTTTGGCAGCAGGCTGAATTCGGAATGGTTTGCGGATTACATAACAGCAGACCTTGGCGGTTTGGGAAAAAGAACCGATGCGCATATTGGCTGGTCGGTCATGGCTTATCCTTTCGCTTATGAAGTAAAAAAAGGCGCATGGTTGCCTTATATCATGGCCGGACATTGTTTTGATTACACCCGTATCGAACAAAACTCGGGAAGTCCCGGCAACCAGAATCTATTCCTGCCGGATCCTGAACGATGGAGCTCAGCGATCCAAATGGGAGCAGGGTTGCATTTTTATCCTGCACAAAACTTCAACATTTCACTGGCAGCGCAATACATGATTCATCTGGGAAATGATGTCGAGGCGCAGGTCATTGATGATCCATTTTATCCCGGAAGAGATTACCTGCTGATACAAGAAGGAGATCTGGGGCTGGAAGGACATTTGTTCATTTCTCTGAGTGCGAATGTTTATATTGCGGATCTGTGGGGGAGGAAGAAACAGTAGTAAGTGGAAGTTATTAGTTATTAGAAGTAAGATGACAAAAGCCACGGTTGTTTTAATTATGATTTCTCTTGCCGGCTTCAGTGTTTGCCCTTCGCAATCCGATACGGGAGCTTTTGTGCATAAGGGATTATTCCGCACGGAGGCAACTTTTACGCCGGGCATATTTCTGAAAGGTGGTTTAACTGCAACCTATCTTTCCGGAAATTTGGAATATTATTTTCACCGGAATGTTTCGTTCCGAGGCGACGGATACTACTTCCTGGGTTATCTCGATAAAGAAAAACCATTTGTCTTCAATCACAGTGTCCTCGCCGGAGCTTCTTATCATTTTGCCACAAAAAATCATTGGGATCCGTACTTAGGCTTTCAACCGGGGATCGCATTGAGTCAGAGTAATGAACTGGTAACGATGATGGATACTTCCCATGCATGGGTTGTAGTAGAGAGAAAATCGTATGCTTCTTTTCAACCTCTTGTTTCGACTATACTGGGTGCAAATTATTATTTCCAAAAGGTGTTCCACATTTTTGGTGAAATTCGATTTACCAATGGCAAGCATATTTCCGGTTTTCCTGCGCGGTCGTTAAGCGACATCAAATTATCCTTCGGCCTGGGATTCAATTTCAATTAATTATGTTCGCAAGATTATTCCTAGCCCTCACTGAATACGGTTGGTTCCGTCGACTGGCGTGGAAACCCATTTACCAGTTCCTTGCCAAAAAATTCTCCTTTGCCGACTGGCATTTTATGAATTATGGTTATGCTCCGCTGGATGGAAGCAATATCATGGAACTGAAAGAGGAAGATGAGCTGAACCGCTTTTCAATCCAGCTTTACCATCACCTTGCTACGCAAACCGAAATTGCCGGGAAAGATGTGCTGGAGGTGGGTTCGGGAAGAGGAGGAGGATCCTCTTACATCATGCGTTACCTTAAACCAAATAGTATGACGGGTATGGACCTTGCATCCAATGCCGTCAATTTCTCAAACAACACGCACAAAGTTGAAGGACTAAGATATATTACCGGAAACGCTGAATCCATTCCGCTGCCGGACAACAATTTTGATGTCGTGGTCAATGTTGAATCTTGCCATGCCTATGGCTCTGTTCCTAACTTCCTCAAAGAGGTAAAGCGCGTATTGCGTCCGGGCGGATGGTTTGTTTGCACGGATATGCGTGATAAGACCCGAATTGATATGCTCGAGGGCCAGATGAAAGATTCAGGCATGAACCTGGTCCGTACCATCAATGTCTCCCCCAATGTTGTCAAGGCAATCGAGCTGGAAGAAGCCATCAAGGTGAAACGCATCGACGATAAGATCCCCCCGAAATACAGGAATATGTTCAAAGAGTTCGCAGGTGTGAAGGGCTCTGCGATACATACAGGCGTGCGGGACGGAAACCTCGTTTATAAGCATTTTGTGATGCAGAAGGTTTAGCTGCTGCGCCCTTCTCTCTTACTGTCCCCGCAAATGTATCTCCGGAGTTCCGGCTTAAAACCAGAAGCAGAATTTTAGATTTACACCATGTGTGAATAAGCTGAAGAGCGGGTTGAACGGCAAAATGAAAGATGGCCATTCAAATGAGACTTCTTTTGAGCGATAGTTAGTTTTCCAAGAACCATACACCTGCTCTGATACTGCCCGATTATTGTGATATTTGGCTACTTATAGGAAACTCTGGCCAAAGCACCACAAAACGAAGAAAAAACATTCCTTGAAGGACCGCAGTCCCGTGGTACGGAATTCCGTTTTGCCCTGAAAGTTTTCTGGCAGTTCATCAAAGGCTTTCGGAAATTTCATTTCCTGGATCCCTGTGTGACCGTTTTCGGGTCGGCCCGGTTTACGGAAGACACTCCTTATTATATGCTAGCAAGGAAGGTGGGGGCAGCCCTTGCAAAAGAAGGCTTTACCGTCATGACCGGCGGAGGACCCGGGATCATGGAAGCGGCTAACCGTGGTGCGAAGGAGGCCGGTGGCAGATCGGTTGGATGCAATATCGTTCTGCCTTTTGAACAACAACCGAATCCTTATCTCGATAAATGGGTGGATATCGATTACTTTTTTGTCAGAAAAGTGCTTCTTTCAAAATATTCCTACGCCTTTGTTGTCCTTCCCGGCGGCTATGGAACGCTGGATGAATTCTTTGAGGCGCTCACACTTATCCAGACAGGTAAAATGAAAGAATTTCCGGTCGTGCTCATGGGAAAAGAATTTCACGCCCCGCTTCTGGCTCATCTGAAACATATGTCTGAGCAAGGAACCATTTCTGAGTCGGATATATCACTGTTCCTCTTCACGGACGACTGTGAAGCAGCAATACAACACATTAAGAAACACGCCATTGAAAAATTCGATCTTCGGAAAAAGAAGCGTTATCGCGCAAGCAGGATATTAGGAGAAAGGGACTGAAACCACCCGGCACGCTTTCAGTAATATTTGCTATTTTTAGACATCCAACTCAAGCCCCAAATTGCATGATCGACTCACAGGAAAGAACAGCGCTGGTTTTCAACTGGTTTGAAGACTGCGAGCGCGAAAATATCATCCTCTCCTTCAAGGGAGATTTCAACCAGGACCTGGTCAATGCCATCCTCTTGCTCGCGGAACGTGAGCCGGGCGTTCAGAATGGCGCCACCCTTGTCCGGGCAAGGGTATTCTCTGTCATGGTGGAATGTATGCAGAACATTCGAAAATACGGGTCGGTGAATGAGGATGGAAGCGAACTCAAGCCCGGGATCGTTCTGGTCTGCAAGAATCCTGAAGGCTTCGCGATCAAAACCGGAAACCTGATCCTCAACGGAGAGGTGGAAAGTCTGAAAAAAAGACTGGAAAAAATTCAGCTTATGTCCAAAGATGAATTGAAAACCACACATAAGAACGTACTGAGCAAGACGGAACTAAGTGACAAATCAGGAGCAGGACTCGGACTGATCTCCATCGCCAGGAAATGCGACAAGCTGAATTTCAATTTCAAACACCTCAATGATCGTGTGACATTTTACTCGCTCGACATTCATGTGAATTTCCCAAAGGCCTGATCGTATGGATCCTTTGAGGATTGAAGCTACAGTGGATACCCCCGGCGTGATCTTCGATCAGAAAGAAAATATTTTCGAGATCAGCGGGAAATCGTACCCGGAAGATACAAAGGAGTTCTACGGCTCTGTCCTCGCCTGGATGGATCTGTATGTTGCTGATCCGAATCCGGAGACAAAATTTGTATTTAAACTTAAATATTTCAATTCCTCTTCCTACAAACCTCTGTTCGACATCCTCTCCCGCCTGGAAACACTCCCGAAGAAGAACAAAAAAGTGAAAGTTGAATGGCATTACAAGAACGGAGACAGCGATATGCATGAAGCCGGGGAAGAGTTTGCAGACCTCGTGGATATCGAATTTAGTTATCACTCCTTCTGACAACAGAAATGCCCGGAAAATCCATTTTCTTTCTGATCCTGCTTTGCATTTCAGGATCCTTACATTCTCAAACACAAAACTTTTCAATTTACTCCATTGAAGAAGGATTCCCCCAGTCCCAGGTGCATGCTGTTTTACAGGATCGCAAAGGATTCATGTGGTTCGGAAGCGATGGAGGAGGTTTGACGAAGTACGATGGAAAAAAATTTACAACCTGGACAAGTACGGAAGGTCTTGCCAATGACCTGGTTCTTGTGATCAAAGAAGATTTTGAAGGCGATCTCTGGATCGGCACCTCTAAAGGCATCAGCATCATGCGGAACGAACATTTCCTTCCGATTCCCGAGACCCTGAAGCCACTTAAGGATCTTTTTATACGCGCTATCGCCATACGTTCCGGGGTGATTGCGATCGGAACGAATAAAGGATTATTCATTTACAGGAATGGCGGACTTGAAAAAATAAAGGACCTGGAAGATGTTGTGATCACAGCTGTCGGGTTCGCTGAAAACAATACCTTATTTGCGGGTACGACAGGCAAAGGTTTTTCTGTCATTGAAGAAAACGGGAAATTTCTTTCTTTCAATACTGAATCCGGTCTTTCAAACAATACAGTACACTGTTTTATGTTTCACAAGGGAAAGATACTGGTTGGAACAGAGAGAGGAGTTAACGTATTCGGCAAAGACGGTAAATGTCATCGCTTCCTTTTTGATGCTCCTGATGATGCCAAACAGATCATACGATTCATGGACAAGGATTTAAATGGTGATCTGTGGATTGGAACGCTTGATTGCGGTACATATAAGCTTAACGAGAAGGGCGTGACACATTACGGGGCAAGCGAAGGAATGGGAGTGGACGGAACGTTTTGTTTTACAGAAGATCATGAAGGAAATTTTTGGTTCGGAACAGACGGTAACGGCGTTGTGAAACTCGGAAAACAGACATTTACTTCATTAGGAAAATTGCAGGGAATGCCGGATGAAATGATCCTCTCTATATGTAAGACCAAAAAAGGGAATTGGTGGTTTGGTAACCAGGAGGGAGTGACAACCTTCGATGGAAAAATTTATAAACATTATGGCAAGAAGGAAGGACTGACAGATGAAAAGGTTTGGGATGTGATGGAGGATGCAAAAGGAGCGATCTGGATCACAACTTACGGAAGCGGCGTCTTTAAATACAATGGGAAAACGTTTTCAAACTTTAGTGAGAAAAACGGACTCAGCTCCAATAATGTTCGCGCTGTCTTTGAAGATCCTAAAGGCCGGATCTGGATAGGAACCGCGAACGGATTGACGCTTCTCAATGGAACATCTATACGTGTTTTCAAAATGGAAGACGGTTTGGGAACCAACAGGATACTTGGATTTTATCATGACGGAAATTCCTTGTGGATCGCATCTTCAGCAGGGGGATTGATAAAGGTGATCGAAACCGGTTCGGGCAAATTCAGCTTCAAAAGGTTTACAGATAAGGAAGGGATGGCGGAAAATTCAGTGCTTTCAATTGCCGGAGATAAAGATGGTAATATCTGGACGGCAAGTTTCGGCGGGATCAACGTTCTCGATCCTAAAACCGAAAAGATCAGGAAGGTCACGAAAAAAGAAGGCCTGTTCTCCAACACAGTCTATTCGGTCAATTGTACGAACGATGGTCATTTGCTTATCGGCACCAACAATGGTATCGACAAACTTAATATCTCCGAACTTCTGGAAAAGTGGATCGTTAAGACCAGGCATTTTGGAATGGAAGAAGGATTCCGCGGAGTAGAATGTAATACAGCTTCTATGTTAAAGGATTCCGACGGAAAAATTTGGATCGGTACCATAAAGGGGGTTTTTATTTACGATCCGGCAAAGGATGTCATCAACAAAAAAGAGTCGGTCACCCACCTTACCGGCTTAAAATTATTTTTTGAGAACGAAGATCTCTCTTTCTATTACAATGATCCTGATCAAGAAAATATTTTCGGCGGTCCTCTCACCTTCCCTTATGATAAGAACCATCTCACATTTGAATTTTGCGGACTTAGCTATGCCATTCCGAAGAACGTGATGTATTCGTATAAACTCGAAGGCTTCGATGCAGACTGGACAAAGCCCGGAAACGCTTCAACCGCGACCTATTCCAATCTTCCTCATGGCGATTTTACGTTCAAGATCAAATCAAGTAACGGGGACGGCATTTGGAATGAAGACCCCGCGATCTTCAGTTTTTCCATCACGCCTCCCGTCTGGAAAACATGGTGGTTCTTTTCTTTGTGCACCGGTATGTTTGCGTTTGGTGTTCTTGGTTTCATACGATATCGCGTAAGAAGAATGAAGCAGATCGCGGACATGTTGCATCACCAGGTGCAGGTAAAGACAAAGGAACTACGAGAAGAAAAAGAATTGGTCGATAAACAAAATGTGCTGATTGAAAAAAAGAATAAGGACATCACTTCCAGCATTCGATACGCAAAACGAATACAGGATTCCATTCTTCCCAATAAAGAAAAGCTCAATGAATTTCTTAATGATTCCTTCATTTTCTTCCGACCGAAAGATATTGTCAGTGGTGATTTTTACTGGTTCACGCGACTTAACTCAGGGTTGGTGCTGGTAGCGGCCGTGGATTGCACAGGCCATGGCGTTCCGGGTGCATTCATGTCACTCATCGGGAATAATCTTCTGAATCATATTGTTAATGATCTTAAAATTTCTGACCCGAAGGTCATTCTCGAACATTTGCACGAAGGCGTTGTGCTTGCCCTGAAAAAGAACGAACTGGAAAGCGGAACCGTTGATGGCATGGACATCACGCTTTGTACCTTCAATGAAAAAGATAAGAAACTGGAATTCTCATCCACCGGCCGTCCGCTAATCCTGGTCAGCGGGACAGAAATAAAAAAAATTAAGCTCGGGAAGCATCCTGTCGGGTTGGTTACAAAGAAAGAGACCCGGTTTGAAAAAGAATCCGTTCAACTATCTCCTGGTGACACCTTTTATATATTTACAGATGGTTATTGCGATCAGTTCGGCGGAAATGAGGACGATAAATACCTGGAATGTAACTTCCAAAACCTGCTATTAAAGATCCGCGAGCAGAAAATGAGCGAACAGCTTGTATCCATTGAGGCCGAACTGGAATCCTGGAAGGGTAACCGAGGCCAGTTGGATGACATCCTTGTCATCGGAATCAGGGCCTGAAAATGCAACCTTTATCGACTAAAAACTGTCCTTTGTCGAAGGCTAAAGGCATTTTGGTCTATACATGAGCCAAATCGTTGATTTATAGCGAAATAGGTAGTATTTTAGCCAGGTTTATTAGCGTTCCCGATTGATTTTTTTTGTTCCTCCATACCCCATTTGATGAAAAAAGTTCTACTCTCCCTTGCTCTTGGAATTGTTTGCCTGAATTTTTTTGCACAATCTCCAAATATTACTGTAGTAAACGGCGATCAAGCGCTGCCTCCCGGAACCTGTGGTTCACCGGGAAATAACGCAACGCTACACAGCACACCTACTCCACAAAACGGAAATGGTACGTTGGGTCAGACCTATAACTTACTTAAATGCGGATTGAATTTCGTTCAGGCCAGTCGTAAACTTGGTCAGCGATTTACATTTTCATGTTGTCCTGCAACGAACGGCGTTGTTCAACCTGCGCCTTTCATCATAACAGGTATTCCTGTGTGCGCTGTAATTGAACGCGCTTATCTCTGGGCCGGCACTTCCGGTAACGGACAAGCTGTTACGCTTACCGTTACAAATCCTTTACTGGCTACGGCAAACTATCCCATGACGATCATCGGATCAGGCATAGATAAATGCTGGAGCGCTCCGGGAACTTATACTTATCGGGCAGATGTTACTGCCTCCATCAGCGGAAACGGAACATACATGATCAGTGGTCTTCCTGTGAGCGCATCTTATCCGATCATCGGATCCGATACGGACGGTGCAACGCTCATGATCATTTACAGTAATCCTGCTGCTCCATATCGCGGTCATATGATCATTCATGATGGTTGTGTGGTGGTGAACGGAGGGTCAACTACACAAACCGTAACCGGAATCAACGCTTGCGCCACGTCATCCTTCGCGCAGGCATTCGTTTGCAATGCAGACTTACAACAGATCGGAATGCAGTTCACCATGAACGGCAATCCTCCTTACACGAACGTTCCGGTTGAAGACTGGTGGAACTTTACCATACAACCTACAACGATCGCCGCTGCACAGGCCACTTCTAACTTCACCATGACTAATTTTGGTGACTGTTATAATTTTTGTGTGATGGGAATTTATTATCAGACAACCAATTGTATAGTCTGCGCTCCGAGTTCACTTACGCTCACAACAACGCAGGTGAATGCAGGCTGTACCTGCAATGGCTCTGCTACTGTTACCGCTACGGGCGGAACAGCTCCTTACACGTATTCATGGAGTACAGTCCCGGTTCAAACTACACAGACAGCCACCGGACTTTGTCCCGGAACATATACCGTAACAGTAACGGATGCGACAGGTTGCTTGATCTCAACTGCTACAGTAACGATCACCGGCGCAACTCCTCCTGTAGTGTTGGTTACACCGGCTGCCCCTTCAATTTGTCAGGGAGGTTGTGTCACCTTAACGGCAAGCGCCGCGAGTACATATACCTGGGCGCCTGCAACAAATCTTAGTGCAACAACCGGCGCAAGTGTAAACGCTTGTCCGACTGCAACCATTACATATACCGTTACGGGAACCGCGGTCAACGGATGTACGGATACGCAAACCGTAACTGTTACTGTAAATCCAAATCCGACCGTCACTGTGCCGCCGGCAACAATTTGCCAGGGTAACTGCGCCACATTAACGGCAAGCGGAGCGAGTACCTATACCTGGTCGCCTGCAACGAATCTTAGCGCAACAACGGGGGCAAGTGTGAATGCTTGTCCTACTGCAACCATAACATATACCGTTACAGGTACTGCTGTAAGCGGATGTACGGATACGCAAACCGTTACTGTAACTGTTAACCCTGCGCCGACCGTGGCTGTTGCTCCGGCAACAATTTGCCAGGGTAACTGCGCAACGTTAACTGCAAGCGGAGCGAATACATACACCTGGTCACCGGCAACGGCACTTTCTGCAACGACCGGCGCAAGTGTGAACGCATGTCCGACGGCAACTACAACTTATACTGTAACAGGAACTGCGGTAACAGGATGTACCGATACGCAAACTGTAACGGTTACCGTGAATCCTTTGCCAACTGTTGCCGTTGCTCCCGCAACTATTTGTCAGGGTAACTGCGCAACATTAATAGCGAGCGGTGCCAGCACTTATACCTGGGCGCCGGCAACAAATCTTTCTGCGACAACCGGAGCAAGTGTGAATGCCTGTCCTACTGCAACAATAACATACACAGTTACCGGTACTTCAGTGAGTGGCTGTACCGATACACAAACTGTAACGGTTACAGTGAATCCTTTACCGACAGTCGCTGTAGCTCCGGCAACAATTTGCCAGGGTAACTGCGCAACATTGATTGCAAGTGGCGCGAGCACTTACACATGGTCGCCTGCAACGAATCTTAGTGCGACAACCGGTGCAAGCGTGAACGCTTGTCCGACTACAACAATAACATACACAGTTACCGGTACTTCAGTGAGCGGATGTACCGATACACAAACAGTGACCGTTACTGTGAATCCTTTACCAACCGTTGCTGTCGCACCCGCAACAATTTGTTCCGGTAACTGTGCTACGTTAACAGCAAGCGGTGCGAATACCTACACATGGTCTCCTGCGACCGCGCTCTCTGCTACCACCGGCGCAAGTGTTAGTGCTTGTCCAACCGCAACAACAACATATACTGTAACAGGAACCGCGGCAACAGGATGTACCGATACGCAAACTGTAACAGTTACAGTAAATCCATTACCAACTGTTGCGGTCGCGCCGATCGCAATATGCAGCGGTAACTGCGGAACACTGACTGCAAGCGGCGCAAGTACGTATACCTGGGCTCCTGCAACCGCACTTAGCGCAACTACCGGCGCAAGCGTGAATGCCTGTCCGACTGCAACAACAACTTATACTGTCACAGGAACTGCGGTAACCGGATGTACCGATACGCAAACTGTAACGGTTACTGTCAATCCGCTCCCAACAATTACGATCAATCCAAATCCTGCAACTATCTGTCTGGGCGGAAACGTTAATCTCACGGCAAGCGGAGCCAGCACATACACCTGGACTCCTGCAACAAACCTCAGCGCAACAACCGGCGCAACGGTGAATGCTTCACCAACTGCATCAACAACTTATACTGTTACCGGAACAACCGCTGCAGGATGTACCGGAACGGCATCAATAACCGTTACAGTTGCTGCGACAGTTACATTAAGCATTACTCCAAATCCAGTAACGATCTGTATTGGAAACAGTACGGTTCTCACTGCATCCGGTGGAAATAATTATACCTGGACTCCATCAACTGCTCTTAGCGCAACAACAGGCGCTACTGTAACTGCGTCACCAACTGTAACGACAACTTACTCTGTAACCGGCACTAATCTGCAGGGATGTACAGGTACCGGTACTGTAACCGTAACTGTAACTGTTCCTGCAACGCTTGCGATGTCTATGACGCCTGTGCTTTGTAATGGCGGAAGTACCGGCTCTGCTACAGTAGTTGCAACAGGCGGTAACGCTCCCTACACTTATCTCTGGACACCTACTTCACAAACCGGCGCAACTGCTACGGGACTTTCTGCAGGTAACTACACTGTTACTGTTACTACGGCCAACGGATGTACACGCACTGCCACTATTGTTGTCACCCAGCCTACAGCTTTATCAGCAACAACGTCTTTTATACAATCCACCTGCGGACAGGCCAACGGAAGCGCGAGTGTTGTTGTGAGCGGCGGAACGCCTGCTTACACTTATTCCTGGGCACCGAGTGGCGGTAACGCTGCAAACGCAACGGGACTTTTAGCAGGTAACTACACGGTTACTATTACAGATGCGAATGGATGTACGCTTGCCGCCACGGTGAACGTACCTGCAGCGCTCTCTCCGGTGATCACCGTTACGGGACAAACCAACGTAAGTTGCTTTGGAGGAAACAACGGTAGCGCATCGACAAACACAACGGGAGGAACTGCTCCATACACATACAACTGGACACCTACGGGTGGTAACGGAGCAACAGGCACGGGACTTTCTGCAGGTAACTACACGGTGACGGTAACGGATGCAAACGGATGTTCATCTACTGCAACTGTTACCATCACACAGCCGCCGCTTCTCACAGTAAGTGCCGTCATGACACCTGTACTTTGTAACGGAGGCAACACGGGAACAGCCACAGCTACGGCCTCGGGCGGAACACCGAACTATACTTACTTATGGTCACCAAGCGGAGGTAATGCTGCCAACGCAACAGGACTTTCAGCAGGAACGTACACGATAACTGTAACGGATGCCAATGGTTGCACTGCAACTGCAACGGTAACGGTTACTCAGCCAACGGCGCTTACTGCTACGGCCGTGATGACGCCGGTACTTTGTTTTGGTGGCAATACGGGAACGGCTACGGTTACGGCCGGAGGCGGAACACCTGCATATACTTACCTCTGGGCACCGAGCGGCGGTAACGCTTCAACAGCAACAGGACTTTTGGCAGGAACGTATACTGTCACGGTCACGGATGCTAACGGATGTACACGCACGGCCGTCGTCGTTGTTACACAGCCAACTGCTTTAGCTGCTACTACATCTTTCACACAAGCCACCTGCGGACAGGCAAACGGAAGCGCGAGCGTAGTTGTGAGCGGCGGAACACCTGCATATACTTATGCCTGGGCACCGAGCGGCGGTAACGCTTCAACTGCAACGGGACTTTTAGCGGGTAACTACACGGTAACTATTACAGACGCGAATGGTTGTACGCTCACCGCCACGGTGAACGTACCCAATGCTGCATCACCTGTTATTGTTATTACAGGACAAACCAACGTAAGTTGCTTTGGAGGAAACAACGGTAGCGCATCGACAAACACAACGGGAGGAACTGCTCCATACACATACAACTGGACACCTACGGGTGGTAACGGAGCAACAGGCACGGGACTTTCTGCAGGAACATATACAGTTACGGTAACGGACGCAAACGGATGTTCATCAACGGCTACTGTTACCATCACGCAGCCAACGCTTCTTACTGCTTCGGCCGTGATGACACCGGTACTTTGTTTTGGTGGTAATACGGGCACTGCAACGGTAACCGCATCAGGCGGAACACCGGCGTATTCTTACGCCTGGGCTCCAAGTGGAGGTAACGCTGCAAACGCAACAGGACTTTCAGCAGCAACGTACACTGTAACCGTGACCGATGCGAATGGTTGTACTGTTACGGCCGTCGTAACGGTCACGCAGCCTACGCTTCTCACTGCAACTGCGGTGATGACACCGGTACTTTGTTTTGGTGGTAACACGGGAACTGCAACGGTTACGGCCGGAGGCGGAACACCTGCATACACATATGCATGGGCTCCATCAGGAGGTAATGCTGCAAACGCGACGGGACTTACTGCGGGAACCTATACTGTTACGGTAACGGACGCAAACGGATGTACTGTTACGGCCGTCGTAACTGTAACGCAGCCTACGGCTTTAGCTGCCACCACATCATTTGTTCAGAGCACCTGTTCACAGGCCAACGGTTCTGCAAGCGTAGTAGTGAGTGGCGGAACACCTGCGTATACTTACGCTTGGGCTCCTTCAGGTGGTAACGCAGCAAACGCAACGGGACTTCTGGCCGGTAACTATACTGTAACTATTACAGATGCGAATGGTTGTACATTAACCGCCACGGTGAACGTACCCAATGCGTCCTCGCCTGCTATTGTTGTGACGGGACAGATCAACGTAAGTTGTTTTGGTGGTAACAACGCAAGCGCTACTACAAACACAACAGGAGGAACTGCTCCTTATACTTATAACTGGACACCTACGGGTGGAACAGGTTCAACCGGCACGGGACTTTCTGCAGGCAACTACACGGTAACGGTAACGGACGCTAACGGATGTACGGCCACCGCTACGGTGACCATCACGCAGCCAACGCTTCTCACTGCTTCGGCCGTGATGACACCTGTACTTTGTTTTGGTGGTAGCACGGGCACTGCAACAGTAACTGCATCAGGCGGAACACCTGCATACACATATGCATGGGCTCCATCAGGCGGTAACGCTTCTACAGCAACAGGACTTTCTGCACAAACGTATACTGTCACGGTAACGGATGCTAACGGTTGTACCACAACGGCCGTCGTAACTGTTACGCAGCCTACGCTTCTCACTGCAACTGCTGTGATGACGCCTGTACTTTGTTTTGGTGGTAACTCAGCAACGGCTACGGTTACGGCCGGAGGCGGATCACCTGCTTACTCTTACGCATGGGCTCCATCAGGCGGTAACGCTGCTAACGCGACGGGACTTACTGCGGGAGTCTATACGGTCACTGTAACGGACCTGAACGGTTGTACCGTTACTGCTACGGTAACTGTTACGGAACCAACTGCTCTTTCTGCTACGACTTCAGCCACACAAAGCACCTGTTCTGCTTCCAACGGAACGGCCAGCGTGACGGCCTCAGGCGGAACACCAAACTATACTTACCTCTGGGCACCAAGCGGAGGTAACGCAGCCAACGCCACCGGACTTCTCTCGGGTAACTATACCGTAACCATCACGGACGCTAACGGATGTACATTAACTTCCACCGTGTTCGTACCGAACGCTCCGAGCCCGACGGCAGCCCTCACGGCGCAGAACAACGTTACCTGCTTCGGCGGTAACAACGGTGATGCTACCGTAACGGTCACCGGCGGAACGGCTCCGTTCACATACAACTGGACACCAACGGGTGGCACGGGACAAACAGGCACGGGACTTTCTGCAGGTAATTACATGGTAACGGTCACCGATGCAAACGGATGTACCGCCACGGCTACGGTCACCATCACCCAGCCAACACAGTTGATGCTTATAGGCGGAGCGCCCGTAGTGATCTGCATGGGTCAGTCGGCAACGATCTCTGCAGCGGCTTCCGGGGGAACGCCCGGTTATACTTACACCTGGCAGCCCGGTAACTTAAACGGAACTCCCGTTACGGTCACTCCGTCTGCAACAACTACTTACACCGTTACGGTCACCGATGCAAACGGATGTACCACTACGGCGCAGACCGTAACCGTTACGGTGCGTCCTGCCATTACGGTTGTGGCCACGGCCACGCCTGCTGCCATTTGCCTGGGAGGATCCTCCGCACTTTCCGCCGTTGCTTCGGGTGGTAACGGAGGACCATACACATACATATGGACACCGGGTAACATCACGGGTAATCCGATCACTGTAAATCCAACGGCCACCACTACTTACACCGTAACCGTTACGGACGGATGTACCGTACTTGCTGCAACGGATACGGTCACCGTAACGGTGATGCCGCTTCCTGTGATCTCATTTATTTCTGATACGGCCGGATGTACACCGTTCTGTGTGACCTTTGCCAACACCACACCTAACAGTATTTCCTGTTTTTGGGATCTTGGTAACGGCAACACTTCCACCAACTGCAATCCAACGGAGTGTTACACGGTGCCGGGCCCTTACAACGTATCGCTCACCGTCACCAATACCAACGGTTGTGTCAATACACTTACTATTTTGAACTACATCAACGTATGGCCCCTTCCTGTTGCAGCCTTCAGCGCATCGCCTACCACGACCACCATTTTAAATCCTGTGATCTCCTTTACGGATGAGAGCATAGGAGCCACCTGCTGGAACTGGAACTTTGGTGATTTTGTCAACGGATCCTCTACGATTCAAAATCCGGTGTACACGTATTCCGACACGGGCATGTACATGGTAACACTTGTTGTGTGTAACCAGTGGGGATGCGTAGACCAGGACTCAGCCCTTATTGTGATCACCGACGACTTCACCTTCTGGGCGCCTAATGCCTTCACACCAAACGGCGACGGCACCAATGAAGGATGGACTCCAAAGGGTATCGGCATTGACCGCGACAACTACCAGCTCTGGATCTTTGACCGATGGGGTAATCTCATCTGGCAGACAGACGTTTGGGGTAAACAGTGGGACGGTACCGCTAACGGAGGAAACAAGATCGTCCAGGAAGATGTTTACGTATGGAAAGTATCCCTCAAAGATACATTCGGTAAGAAACACCAGTTCGTAGGACATATCTCGGTGGTGAAATAGAAATATTAAAACTAATTGCAGAGCCCGGTAGTGATTCGCTACCGGGTTTTCTTTTCCAGCCAGTCGATGTAATCAAAATACTCAAAGGCGTTCCGCTCAAAGGGATCCTTATTGAGTTTGATGAACTCGGTGTACAGCCAACGAAATGCTTCTTTCGTTCTTTCGCCGGAACCTGCCGGAGGTAAGCGTTTCCTGATGAAATCCAGTACAAGCGTTTCAAATATATAAAGCCGTTTTCTATTAAGGAGATAACGATATGTGGAACGGATGATGCTATCAAGAAGATCCTGGTTTCCCAGTTCATAATGTATAACCAGCGAGAATATCTTGGCGAAACAATGCAAATCACTCCTGTAGTCAAGGCCGCTTTCGTTCAATCCGAGGTTCAGGAGTCGTCCTGCCTCGCGGAGGTCTCCCAGGTTATACATAACAACTGCTTTGCAAAAGAAGAACAAAGGCATTTGAAAGGGTTGAAGTGTGTTGCCGGATTCTCTGAAGACGCTTTCCACGTGTTCATAAACCTGTAGGGCTTTCCCGAAATCTTTTGTCAGGACATAAAGTTGAGCCTCCATAGTGCTTGTCTGCTCGAAAATAAGTTTACGCACATGTTCGGAGGAGGGCTCCACCTCGCGCATGCGCTGAATGGTTGCAGGAACTTTATCGTAATGGCCGGAACCCAGTTGTGCAAGTGTGAGATTGAGAAGTGAGTTCACAATGGATTGCCGGATCTCACCGGCCAAGTGTGGGTTTTCATCCAGGAGGCGGACCTGTCCTTCAGAGAAAAAAAGCATCTTTTCATAATCAGCGATAGAATAATAATAGCCTATCATGCAGGAATAATAAAAAAAGCGCGCCATAAAGCTTTTCGCATGCTGGCCTTGTTTCAGGACTGAACCCGTAATGATTGCTTCAAATTTATCCCTGTCTTCTTTGGTGCGTACATATCCGCCTTTCTGTTTAATGTGCTGAAATATCAAGCTGATGCTTTGCCAGTAAAGCAGTATCTCGGTTTTGTTATTTGAAGCATCGAGTGCGATCGTGAACAGAGTAGAAATATCCTCCATGCTTTTCCCCTCATAGCGCTGATGACTGATAAGCGTTATCTCGCGTTCGGCGATCAGGATGAGGTGAGCATACTTCTCAAATTTTCCGGCCAGCGCCTTCGCTGCAATGATCTTCTTCTGCGCTTGCAGGTACAGTCGCTTGTGAAACAGGATATCGATCTGTTCTATCCTGCTGTTAAGCTCTGCCTCAACGGATCTGTGCTTTGCTTCAAGCGATTCTAACAATAAATTATAGAGGTAATTTTTTGCGACCGAAAATTGTCTTGTGAATTTTTCAGAACGGAATTTTGTGATCAATTTTTTCTCATCATACTTTTTTTGTCGCTCCATTGCATCGAAGAGAAGCATGTATTTATTCCCGCCTTCCCTTACATGTAGTCCTGCATGCTTCCGGAAGTAGGTTTTTTCCCCTGCATCAAGGGATCTTATCAACTCAAACAGGTCGTCAGATTGCTTCACTAAAACCTAAGATATAATATTACTATATAACTATTTATCAGATATTTACATAATATTTTTAAAATTTTATTTACTAAGATAATACATATTATTGATTGGGTGGACCCGGGCATAAAGGGACATTTGCGCATTCAAAGTTCCCAAATGAAAAGAATAACGTTCCTCTCCTCCGCACTGCTCTTCGGTATGTGCTCGTTCGCTCAACTCACGCGCTTTTATAAAGACGGAAAGGTTGGATACAGGGATATCAATATGGTACTCGTAGCCGGCTATTATGATGCGGGCGGTGAATTCAGCGAAGGTCTTGCGCTCGTGATCCAAAACGGAAAACGCGGATTCGTCAACGAAAGCGGTAAGGAAGTGATCGCGCTTAATTATGCGGATGCCACTTCATTTCATGAAGGACTGGCGGCAGTAAGCAATGGCAAGCGCTATGGTTATATCAATTCTGATGGAAAAACGATCATTCCTTTTATCTACGAGGAGGCGGGAGTCTTCATTAACGGACTGGCACGCATTAAGAAGGATGGTAAATATGGTTTTATTGATTTAAACGGAAATATAGTCGTCAAAGCCACATTTGATGAGACAACCATTTTTTTTAACGGGTATGCTTCGGTAAGGCTAAATGGCAAATGGGGTTTTATCAATACCTCGGGTGTGATCATGATCCCGTGTATCTATGAGAATACAAGGCCCTTTATGAACGGGGTTGCGCGGGTCATGTATGGCGAGGAGATCCTTAAGATCGATGTCGAGGGAAAAGTGATCAGCAGGAGACCGATCGAGTACGGGGAAGATTTTGAGAGGGAATGCAAGGAGATGAAGGAGATGATAGATCAAGGGAAGAAAAACAATAAATAATAAATAATAAATAATAAACTAAAACTAAAGCTAAAATGAAAACAATCTACACAGTTCTTTCAGCATTTGTTCTTTCAATGAGCATGTATGCGCAACCAACTACAGTATGGGCGGATCCCATCACACAATTTTCAAACTGGCAAACGAACATTCCGATCGGGCCAAACACAAGTACCGACCAATGGGTAATTGATGATGTGGAAGGTGGAGTGCCGGCAGGCAACTGTCAACAATTTCTAAACGGTGATGCAACCATCCACGTCACGAACATGATGGTCTTCGGCGGAGCGATCTATAACCCGCAGTCGCTCTCCAACATGCGCATTGCGCATGCAAGCGATATCAGCACCGTTGGTTACCCGAATTTTCTTATGTTGAATTTTGATTTTATCGCCGGCGGAATACCAGGCGCTGATTTCTGCGAAGTGATGTACAGCACAGACGGAGGAACAACATACAATTCGCTTGGCATACTCGGACAGGTTGCTAATTGCGGAAATCAGAAGATCTGGACACCACAGATGTACCTGCTTCCCATGGCCTGCAGTAATATTCCGAACCTGAGACTCGCATTCGACTGGCATGCGAATGGTGACGGTTTGGGAACACAGCCATCCGTCGCGATCAATAATATTACGATCACAACGCAAACCATGACCGGCATCGCTCAATCATTGGTAGAAGTGCCCGCCATATTTTCTCACGACAACACTATCACTGTTGGAACAGGGGAAGACTTCAATGTAGTCTCCTTCACTGATCTCACAGGCAGACAGATCGCCTATGAAAGATCGGACAACAGGATCATACGCCAGGGTAATCTTCCCGGGATCTGCTTTCTTACGATAGAATACAAAGGGCTGGTCATTACAAGGAAATTATTTGTTGAATAATCTCAGACACCCGATCCCATGCGCTCCCTACTTATAGTTTCTCTTCTCATTTCATTCCTCACAGGAATGAATGCCCAGCCCGGCACCTGGACCTGGATGAAAGGAACCAATATAATGAATACTGTTCCGGTACACGGCACTTTAATGGTTTCCTCGCCAACCAATGATCCCGGCGGAAGATATGAGTGTATTGAGTGGAAAGATCCGAATACAGGATTGTTCTATATGTACGGTGGAACTTGTATAAATGGAGTGATGGGCGACATGTGGAGATTCAATACCGTTACGCTTGAATGGACCTGGATCAACGGATCCAGCAGCGCGGGTCCCATTCCCGTTCACGGAACAAAAGGTGTACCCGCAGCTACGAATACACCGGGAACAAGGTTTTTTGGAACTGCGACATGGGTTGATGCTAACGGAAAATTCTGGTTGTATGGAGGTAACGGATTTGATGGAGCAGGAAACGGAGCCGTACAGAATGATCTCTGGGTGTATGATCCGCTCACAAATCTTTGGACCTGGATGCATGGAGATAATCTCATTTCCAGTCCCACCTGGCCGAATGCTCAATACGGACCTCAGGGAGTTCCCGGACCAACGTATCAACCGGGAGCACGTTCAGAAATAAATGCGTCGTGGAGCACTCCGGGTTATCTCTGGTTTTTTGGAGGATTTGGTTTTTCAGTAAGCGGAGGTGGCCAGGCAAATGATCTCTGGCGTTATGATATTTCAACAAATGAGTGGGCATGGATGCATGGCGATCAGTTAGGAAACCAGGTTTTGGGAGTTTACGGAACACTTGGTGTACCTAATCCGGCAAATAAACCCGGTGCGCGCTGCATGTACACAAAATGGAAAGATGCAAACGGAGATCTGTGGATGTTTGCAGGCGCTTACAATATCACCTTTCAACCTACAGGATTCAATTTTCAGAATGATGTGTGGAGATATACAGTCGCAACCAACGAATGGACCTGGATGAGCGGAGCAAATTTTCCGAATCAAAACGGAATTTACGGAACGCAGTGTATTCCTTCACGCTGCAACCGTCCCGGAGCACGCGCTGAGAATCGCGCATGCTGGGTTGCAAACAATGGTATGTTTTATACGTTTGGCGGATTCCGGCAAGGAATGCCTATGCAAGTTTATAACGATCTCTGGTGCTTTGATCCCGCAACCCGCATGTGGACATGGGTGAAAGGAGACAATATTGCAAACCAACCCGCTGTCTGGGGAACGCAGGGGGTTGGCGCACCGGGGAACAAACCTCCACCGGCGGGCGGAGGCATAGGATGGAAAGATGCAGCGGGAAATATGTGGATGTTCGGAGGAATGGACGGTGGCGGTCGCTGGGGTGGTGTGTGGAAATATGAGCCCGATAATCTTTGCGCCGTTCCGCTTATCACCTTTGCACCTACTATCGTTAACGCATGCAATGGATGCAACGGAAGTATCACAGCTAATCCGAGCGGAGGCACCGCGCCCTATACTTATTCCTGGAATACTTTACCTGTACAAACAACGCAAACCATTTCAAACCTATGCGCGGGAACATATATTGTTACGGTTGTTGATGCAACAGGATGCAATGCAGGAACGGATACAATCACTGTAACGAACGCAACGTTATCTGCATCCGTTACCGGAAACAATAATATTTGTTCAGGAGGTTCTTCAACGCTGACTGCAACAGGCGGTGGAAATTATTTATGGAATACCAGCGCTACTACTTCTTCCATCACAGTGACACCCACTACAACAACCACTTATACAGTGACGGTGAGTAACGGGCCCTGCACTTCTACTGCTACATACACTGTTTCAGTTTCCAATTCAATTACAGCTTCTATTACCGGAAATAATTCGATCTGTTCCGGCGGACAATCAACGCTTACCGCCAGCGGGGGCGGAACCTATTCCTGGAATACGGGTTCAACAACCGCTTCAATAACCGTTAACCCGACCACGACAACTTCTTATACAGTCACCGTTACGAATGGTAATTGTACCGCAACGGATACATTTACGATCTCCGTCTTTAACATCCCAACGGCCACCGTAACAGGAAATCTGAACATCTGTACGGGAGGACAAACACAGCTGACTGCTTCAGGAGGAAACACTTATAGTTGGAGTACGGGAGCCACAACCGCTTCCATTCTTGTCTCACCAACAACTTCAACAACTTATACAGTTACCGTTTCAAACGGGAACTGCAGCTCAACAACAACCACAACCGTAGTTGTTCAGGCTATGCAAATAAGTTGCTTCTCCCCTACTCCAACCATTTGTGTCGGTGATACAGCCATCTTACAAGCCAGCGGAGGAACTTCCTATCTCTGGAATACCGGTGATACGCTTTCCGGCATAATTGTAAGCCCGACTACCACTACCACCTATACGGTTACGGTTACTAATAATGTCTGCACATCCAGCGCGACAGTAACGGTTACGGTAAATGCGTTGCCCATTGTTTCCATAACAGGCCCGACACAAATCTGCATCGGATCCTCTGCAACATTAACTGCGGCGGGAGCAAGCGCTTACCTATGGAATACGTCCGCTACAACCGCTTCCATTATTGTTAACCCAATTATTACAACTATCTATTCAGTGACCGGAAACAACGGAGCATGCGCCGATACTGCCATGTATACAATTGTTGTTAACCCGCTTCCTGTATTAACAACGACAGGAGGCAGTGTTTGTTTGGGTGATTCAATTCAAATAAGTGTGAGCGGAGCAAATTTATATTCCTGGACACCTGCTACAAGTTTGTCGGCTTCATCGACTGCTAACCCGACGGCCTTTCCTTCAACAACCACTACTTACACGATCACCGGAACAGATGTAAACGGATGTATGGGAACAGCAACAGTCACTGTAATTGTAAATGCGTTACCGGTTATAAACGTGACGCCACCCATAACAAGTGTATGCCAAAGCGCATCGGTTACACTCAATGCAAGCGGCGCAACAGGTTATGTGTGGTCGCCCGCAACAAGCCTGAGTTCCTCAACAGGAAATTCCGTGAGCGCCACTCCGGTGACAGCTACAACCTATATTGTAACGGGAACAGATGTTAATGGTTGTTCTGCAACGGCAATAGCAACCGTCAGCATCGACCAACCACCATTCATTTCAATCCAGGGCGGGGGATCGATCTGCGAAGGAGAGAGTATTACCTTGAATGCGAACGGAAGCGGTGTGTTAACATGGAGTACAACGCAAACAGGAAACAATATTACAGTTTCGCCGTTGCAGACGACTTCCTATTCCGTAACAACCTCGAATAATTGTGGAGTTGCGACTGCCACGGCTACGGTGACCGTTTTACCCCTTCCCACGGCAAATGCCGGAATTGATGTAACGATATTAGGCGGTGATCAAACACAACTAAACGCAACGGGCGGAGGAACATACCAGTGGACACCACCGGATTTCTTAAGCTGTACCAATTGTCAAAACCCGATCGCATCACCAACCAGTACTACTACCTACTATGTTGAGGTCACGGGATCAAATGGTTGTCGCGCTACTGACTATGTGATCATAACTGTTGAGGATATTTGCGGAACTGAAGGCATGGCATGGTTCCCGAATGCTTTCACACCCGATGGAAATCATTTGAACGATCAGTACGTTGTAGTTGGAGAAGGCATCACTGAATTCAACTTAATGATCTTCGACAGATGGGGAAAAATGATCTTTCATACAAAGGATCCGCTCAAGGGATGGACAGGTGAATATGAAGGAGAAATAGTACAGGAAGATGTTTACGTCTGGATTGCGGAATACAAGAGCACCTGTTCACAGGGAAGGTTGATTCGAAGGACGGGGCATGTGAGTGTGATCCGATAGAGATTTCTTTCTATTTTTTTGACGGAAGTACCTTAAGCTTTACGTAGAAGTCCCAGTGTTGGACAAAAGTATAACCTTTGTTACCCGGCAGTAATAATTCCGAGCTGCTGCAGATCTCTTCGCATCCCGGAAAAGCTTTCATCCAGTTTGTTCCGGTAATTTTTGGCCTCATTCCAGGATATACGTATCCACAGTAAGTATTTATTGAATCTCGTTTCAAATCCTGTTCATAGATGGCTCGAAATCCCAGGGTGTCTGTTCTATCGCCGTAATATTCGAATACGAGTGCAAAGGAAGTTCCGATCATCTTAACATTAGGTTTGAATAAACTATGCGTGTAGCCATTCTTCCAGTCGTTCTTTTTGGATAAGCCTTTTGTTGTGATAACCGTATCCGCCCAGATCTGTCTTTTACCCGGCTTACCATCCTTACCAATATTCACCATTTTGCAGATCAGGGTATCTGCTTTCCCGCTATTATTTTCGTGACTATAAGCGATATAGATCGTGTCGATGAGGTATGATTTTGGCGGATCGATCTTTAAGAACTCCGTATCATTCTTCAGTACCACAAAGGGATCAAAAGTAACAGCTGCATAGGCATAACATCCGCTGTCGCCGGAGTGATAACGTGAATTAAAGGGCCATTGATAGCCGGCATCATCTTTTTCCGTGTAAGGATAGAAAAGATAGTACGATTGGGAAAATGAACCGCTGCATCCAAGCAGAAACACATAAAACAGCAGGAATGCGATACGCATTTCAGTCAGGATTCTTTTCACGCATGAAGATATAATATATTGCCGAGAGTGCCGCCGCTATTCCCGGTACGAAGAAAGCGTATTCCGGCTCCATCCAGATCCACAGTACCCCGAATAAAGAACTGGCGATCATCATTGCGATACTTTGTAGTCCTGAAAAAGCCCCAAGCGCTGTCGCCGTTTCATTCTTACCTGCAAGATTACTGATCCAGGCCTTACTTATGCCATCTGTTGCAGCCGCAAACAATCCATAGATGAAAAATATGATCCCGAAAGATAGAACATCCTCGCATGAACCGATACAGCTATAGGTGATACAAAAGAATGATAATCCGAGGATGAGCATTTTCCTGAAACCGATCTTGTCTGCCAGTATGCCGAAAGGGAATGCTGCGATCGCATAAACCAGGTTATAAAAAATATACATGCCTATCACCCATGTATCACTAAGTCCGGATGATTTTGCCATCAGCAACAGGAAGACATCTGAGCTGTTGAATAATGCGAAGAAGAGTAGTCCGCCAGCGACTTTCCTGTATGCCAGAGAACCGGTCTTCCAAAATGAAATGGAAGTGAAAAATGAAGGGCGTATTGTTTTATTCGGTTCCCGCTTCCTTTCACGAAGAAAAAGAGTGGCGAGCAAGGTAAGAACGCCGGGAATAATTGTCAGAAGAAAGAGGGTCAAGTAGTCGCCCGGAAAATAATAGAGCCAGGCAAGTGCCAGTAAAGGACCGATCACCGCACCCGTAGTATCCATTGCCCTATGAAAACCAAAGACGGCTCCTTTTGTTTCAGGAGTTGCTTCAGCTGAAAGCATTGCGTCTCGTGCGCCGGTCCGTATCCCTTTCCCGAACTTATCAAGCGTTCGTGCCGCGAGGATAGCCCAGGCATTTGCGATGGAGAGCATTGGTTTTGCCAGAGCGCTCAGTGCATAGCCAAACTGAACAAATGGTATGCGCTTTGCGCTTTGATCAGAAAGGCTTCCGAAATACCCTTTACTTAATCCGGCGATCGCCTCCGCAATTCCTTCCAACACTCCGAGCAATACAATAGAGAAACCGATGCTCTTAAGATAGACCGGCAGTACGGGATATAGCATCTCACTCGCCATATCGTTGAACAGGCTTACCAGCGAAAGGATCCAGACGGTGCGGGTGAGGGGTTTCATTGGAATACATAAAATTACCATAAAAGCGTTTCCAGGCCATTGTTCCTAGAAATTTTCTCTAAAAAAAAGGAGCGATTCTTACGAACCGCTCCTTACATCGATATTGCTTTTTCTAATTCTGAATAACCAACTTCTCCTGAAGAATGATCTTTCCAGAATAGAATTTGACAATATATATACCATTCGGAAAGCTCCTTGTATCAACATAATTATATGAACCCGGTGTTTGAATCTCCAACACTTTCTTTCCATCCATAGAAAGGATTTCGATATTTCCTCCATCGGTATTTCCGTTAAGATCGATCTGGACACCATGAGAGGCTGGATTTGGCTTAAGAGTAATTTGAGAGACTTGGCCATTAGGCTTACTGTCACCCTCAGACGGAATAACTCTTCCTCCTCCTCCTCCTCCTCCTCCCATTGCCGAATAAATAATTGGATTCAGCTGAACTTCGCAAGCCTGGCAGATATCATCAATGAATTCTACCTTGAACATTACCTTATGAACACTTTGACAAGTAACATTGTTCGTAATAGGAGGTAATTGTATATTCAGAGTAACCTGGGCATTTGTAAACGTTTGTGACGAACCGAAAGTATAAATCACCTCTCTTGAATAGGTTGGCGTTGCAATGGAGTATGGCGTGAAAACACCATTAACAGCATTTAACACCCCGGTGGATGTAAAAGAGGCATATTTTGCCATGTCCGCGGTTGAACATACCAAGCACCCGCTTGCAGGGATTGTTGTGGTTTCATAGTTCGGGATATAGATCTTCACCTTCCTGATATTGCTCCCGTTCAACGTAAAGGTCACGCTTCCTGTTCCTGTATAATTACAACTCGGCGCTGAAATGGAAGCGATCCCTCCACAAGGCGGGCAACCGTCTGTTGCACTTCCACATGGATCATAAACAAGAATGGTGGGCAATCCGTTCTTACAAGTACCACCAATTACTGTACCTCCTGAAACATGTCCGCATGCTGCATTGTTAGGTGTAGTTATTACGTCAATGGAAGCCTGGTTATTCTTTGCCATATAGATCCTCCCATTGGCATTTAGTTGTAATGCGCCAAAATCATAGTCGTTTACACCGGCTGCAACGGTTACTCTTGATGTAGAAATTGTTGGTGCAGTTGTAAACGATAAATTGAATTGGTATAAACGCGGAGGTAGTGTGCCTCCATAATTTGTACTCACGTATAAATACCCCGGAGATGCGGGAGAAAATTCGACAGCATAAGTGTTCTTATCGGTGCCGCCAACATCGAATGCGCCGCTTCCTGAATTTAATCTCAACCCGTTTGTAATAGCACCGGTAGAAGAGTTAAAATCATAGAGTTCAACACATTTATCATATGTTAGGGCGGCAGCGATCCGTGTTCCGGCAGTATTGAATTTCATTTGTCCCTGTCCGCTGAAGCGTGCGAATGTTGATCCAACATAGGGATGATCTGTCGACCTGTGAGTAAACGTCGGGAAATTTGTCACATTCAGTGTTGCCTGCAGTGAAGCATAAGAAGTTGTTGTAGCTGTTACCCTAACTCTGAAAAATTTGGCTTCCCCTCCAGTATTAATTGGAGTGCTATAACCTGCATTATAAGTGCCAACACCATGGCTAATTACCCAATAGCCTCCAACGCCATCTGAGGTCGCTGCTAGTTTCTCAGCACATAAATTACCCGCATGAGCTGTCCCCGTCAAAAGGTCCTGGTCAAGCGAATTTACGGTGATCGTATACGGATAATTCCCAGACACCGTGATCATGGACACGCGAAAGCCAGTTTTCGCGTTTGTAGTCCCGTAATCAGTTTCAACGGCTGCCGTTGTGAAAAGAAAATATTTATTGCAACCCGTACCTGGAATAGGAACAAACAATGCGGAATGAGTTGAAGAAGCGTCTCCTCCAAGGTTGTTTGTTATAAGTGTATGTACCCCGTTCCAAAGACTCCTGCCATCACTATACATCACAACTTGGTTACCAAGGTCAACCACAATACCGCATCCCTCACTTGTATTTATAGATGGTGTTCCTAAGGGCACACTGGTTGCAGTACCGTTAAAGGCAACTTTTCCGGCATTGCCAAAATACCATGTCCCTGTTTGGGACCAAAGTATTGTTGCTATTAGGACAACAATAGTTGTAAGACTTATCTTTTTCATAGTTTTCGTTTTTAGCTTTAAACGAAACTATGCAGTCTCTCGGTCCGGATTCTTGTTTTTTAGTAAGCGGTTGGAGTTCCTGAGTGAGTGGTTGTTGCAGAAAAAATACAATGGTCTAAATGTTATGGCCTATTTCCCCCGGAAATTATTGCTTCTCTTGTTTCTGCCCGTCTCCTTCTGGAGACTTCAAATTTATCCCCATTCCTCATATGGATTATCATTGGTTCCCCGCGGGAATGAGTACTTATATACACAGTATTAACAAGAATCCCCCTACTGATCCTGATGAAAACCCCCGTCTCCCTGAGAAAATCTTCCACATCTCCGAGCGTTCGCGCCAGGTGATACGATTTTCCTGTGTTATCGATCAAGTAACAATAATTGCTGTCAGCATTAGCGTGAGTTATAATATCTGATCCGACGACCAGCTCATTTCCACGAAATGGAACGATGATCTTTTTTATTTTTTTTGTGAAGATATTCTCCTTCAGGATATTATACTGCTCCTCAGTACGTTTCTTATCGGATAATTTTTTTACTGCTTTTTGCACCGCGGAATTCAATTCGTTTTTGTCGACGGGCTTTAAAAGATAATCCAAGGCGCAGAATCGAATTGCATTGATCGCATACCTTTCATATGAAGTTACAAAGACTGTCTCGAAGTTGATCTGCGTTAAATGATTAAATAACTCGAAGCCATTGCCTCCAGGCATTTGGATATCTAGAAATACCAATTCAGGTTCATACTTTTTTATAGCCGCGGCAGCCTCACGAACATTTCCAGCTTCCGCAACAATGTCAACTATGGTACAATACTCCCCCAAAAGGATCCTTAATGTGCTCCTGCCGGCAATCTCATCATCAACAATAATAGCTTTTAAGCTCATTCGGACAAATGTTGTTCATTAAGATTGTAGCGTAATCGTACCAAGGTTCCTAGGGAAACATCCCTTTCGCTATGCAAGTCAATTACCTCCGTACTTGACCGGAAGAGTTCCATTCTTTGCTTGTTCAACAACATACCAAATGACTCGCGCTTATGGTCTTTACTCTTTGCGGATAATGCCCTGCCAATCCCATTATCCTCAATTTCTATAATTAAGAACTCCATGCTGCGCTTAATTCTGACTTCAATGCTCCCTTTTACCGAATCTCTCATGGGCATAATACCATGCCAAATCGAATTTTCCACAAAAGGCTGGATGAGCATCACAGGAATGAAAATGCGCTCTGCGTTAATATCAGGATCGACCCTAAATTCGAATTCAAATCTGTTGCCGAACCGAAGTTTTTCAAGTGATACGTATAATCTTAGAGTTTCCATTTCATTCGCCAACGATATATGATTTTTGTCGGAGTTTTCAAGTACATTTCTTATGAGTTTTGAGAAACTTGTCAAATAATCATATGCTTGCTTTTCATCCCTGCCAAGGATAAAGCTCTGAATTGAATTGATGGCATTAAAGATAAAATGCGGATTCATCTGGGCTCGAATAGCTGTCAGTTTATATTCTGTAACGAGCTTTGAAATTCGTGTTTTCTCCTCTTCCCTTCTTCGAGTGCGATTATCGTGCCAACGCACGACTGAAAGGAGAGACCCTGCAACAACAAAGCAATAGCCTATCAAAGCCATCGGTCTTGACCAGAATGGTTTTTCGATTGTAAAAGATACTGACGCTGCATTACAACTCCTGACATCTGCCACGTTGACCGCATATACAGAAACTGTATAGTTCCCAGGGTCAAGAGAAGAATAATAGAATTCGCCTTTTTGTAATTCTTTAGTCAGGCTATCTTCTCCTTTCAATTCGAAGATAAATCGGGGGCCGTCTGTACCTTTAAATGTCAATCCATTAACGTGACAGCTGAGATCGTTGTGATTCCATTGAAAATTACTTTTTCCGACACATGAAAGTCCGGATAATGAAATTTCAGAAAAATAAACTGGTGGACAAACCAGCTTGTCTTCCTCAATGCGGGACCCAGTAACAGCAAGTCCGGCGGAAGTCCCAATTAGGACTTTTGTACCATATGATCCTAGGCAGTGGATCTCATCCGAAGGCAATCCGTCCCATGTATGATAAGCATTTATTGAAACCTCGTTTTTAAAAGGGTCTCCGTTGATTGTAATCTTCCCTAATCCTGCCTTTGTTCCAACCCAAATATTTCCACTGATGTCCACCTCTACATCCGTACAAACATTCGTCGGAAGGCCATCCCGATCATCAAATTGAATGATTCGATCTCCATTCCACGCGATAACACCTCTTTCCTTAGACGCCATCCAAAAGATGCCCCTCCTATCTTTTTTGATTGCATCTATCCTTGCTCCAAGGAGAGGATCCAATCTTCCCAATAAGTCGAATGTATCCCCAGTATATTTGTACAACCCTTTTAAAGTACCTACTAACACACCGCTTCCCTCTGCCGCAATGATGCATAGAGAATGCTCAGGGATGTTCACAAGGTTATCCAATAGGGGTCCTTTCATTAAAAAAAGTGCGGAGCTCATATGACCATAGACATTCCCGGTTTGATCCGAAACAATGTTTCTGGGGATCCAAAAAAGGTTCTGACGATCCCTGATCGCAACCGGGGTTGAACCAGAGCCAACGAACAAACTCTTCTTGTCCTGACAAATGACAATCTGGTTATTGATGTAAGCCACGCCGTATATCGTACCGGAATGACATAGCTCCTTATACTTCTCCTCCAGCATGAATGATTCATCAAGATTGTATAAGGTTCCATCAAGCGTTCCTATCCATGTTTGACCTGCCGCCGTGTCAATCGCATAAATGTTTTGTTTCAATTTTTGTTCTTCTCCATTAATAATCATAAATTTTCTTCCCGGGTTATACCAAACTCCCTGGTTCAATGTGCTCATCCAAAGCCCGCTTTCATGATCCTCAAGTATTGAGGTGACGGAAGACCCCCTCAGCATTTGAATTGGCTTTTCCAATAAGTTACCATTAGAAAAGTATAAAACTCCATTCTTGCTTATTCCTGCCCAAACCCCTCCTTCATCGTCCTGGTACAAGGCAAGAGTGTGCCCTGGCAGGCTGATATAACTAATCTTGGATTTGTCAAATATGAGTAAGTGGCTGGGAGTTCCAATGATTAATTGTCCATCACTCAATAGAAGAGTCCGGAACAACCTTCCGGAGCCAAGAGAGAGAACCTGTTTACCGGGAACATAATAACTTCTTGTGACATTTTGGTCAATGACATTTATTTTAACAACTGAATCGGCCATAATACTCTGGGCGATCTGTTTTGCCGGTTCGCCAAGATCCATCATGGCTTTCCTGTTATCTATAATAACTACTTTGACAAATATTTGCTCACTTCCTGAAATTACCTTCTCAAGGTCTGAGTATCCCGTGGCCTTATGAGATTTATACAGGCCAACCATAGTGGCAATCCATAAATTTTCTTCCTCATCCTCATATATGTCAATGATAATTGCATTTGACTTGGATTTGAGTTTAGATAATTTATTTCCGCACTCAGTATTTTGCAGTTTACCATCCTTGTAAAAACAAATGCTCCTGTCAAAGCCACCAAACCAGATGCGTCCATCCTTTCCACCAACCTGGCAGAATACCGTATTATTCGTTAACCCATTGGATGTAGTGAACAACTCCAAAGAGGTTCCATTGTTCCTGCAAACTCCACCATCACTGGAAATCCATATATATCCCTTTTTGTCCTGTATCACAGAGTATGTTTCAGAACTTGGCAGTCCTTGATCTTTCCCAATATTTTTAAAATAATACTCCTGTCCAGAAGCTTCATGAGGCAACAAAGAAATAAAAACCATAAATGGAAAAATAAGTTTTCGGTCAAGAGCCTGCATTGTAAGCTAAAGTTATTGCAATTTGCTTATTTCATACCATTGTCAATTTACAAATAAGAGGACAGAATGTGCTATATTTGAGGCTTACATCCTATTCATTGGGGGCATAGCTCAGCTGGCTAGAGCGCTTGCATGGCATGCAAGAGGTCGTGGGTTCGACTCCCATTGTCTCCACACAGCCGGACAACACTAAATAATCAGAAAGTTGCCCGGCTTTTTTCTTACTGAATACACTGGGATTCATAAGAATACGTCGAATCACTTCGTTGATCCTTTGAGTTCGACATTTATTTCCATCAAAAAAGAGCTTCTCAGGAAAAATCGAACCCGCAATTCGTTGTTTTTTATCCAAATCGGCAACCAGATAGAGCTTTGCAAGATTGGAAATTGCATTGAGACATTTAAGGAGTTTTGCCTTTGCCTCCTTATCTTCTGATTGGTGAGAACTGATGCTTTCTTCCAACTGCTTTCTTTCAGATTCAAAACGATTCTTCATATCAAGGTAATCCTCCGATGGAATCTTACCAAGCGAATACTCATCCTGAACATGCTGCATCCTTGATCTCAGTTCCCCGATCCTCTTTTCGATGAGTGGAATGTTGAATCTCTTTTTTTCCTTTCGCTCAGATATTTTATCTCTGGTAATTGCTTCGTAAAGTTTGGTCGCTTTTGCATTAAACTTAAGTATGGATAAAATCGCCTCGAACGTTGAGTTAACCAATTCCGCCCTCAATCTTGTATGCGCACAGACATTGCAATGGTAATAATAATACCTTTCCCCTGTTTTACTGCGAGAGGCGCTGCCCGTCAGGTTCTTCCCGCAACCGTTGCAGCCAAGCATTCCTCTTAATGGAAGCTCGGGGCGCTTCCTGTTCGTGTTCTTCCTTGGCCGAATGGCATTTTTTACGTTAAGGATCTCCAGCACTTTATTGAACAATCCCTCAGGTACGATACCCTTGTGAACTCCCTGTATGATCATTTCCGGCTCATCACCTTCTGCCGGAACAATCACTTTCCCCTTGTACATGGGATTACGAAGGACATTGGATAAGGTTTGCCGCGGGATCTTAAAACCTTCCTTTTTCAAATAACTACGAATCTCCGCCTGAGACATCCCCCCGGCAAATAACTCAAATGCCTCTGTTATGAATCGTGCTTCATTGGCAGGGATAATATCCGGCTTATTGTTATCATCCCTGACATTCCTGTATCCAAGCGGCGCTCTCCTGGACCATCTCCCGGTTTTTAACGCAGCCCTTACCCCTCCCCTTATTTTTATCGACCGACGATCATTATCAATCTCAGGCATGGCAAGGTAAATAGCCAACATCATTTTGTTATCCGGGTTGGTAAGATCCAGAGGTTGATTAATTGCCGCAGCCGTAACGCCATAACCCTCAAGTCGCCTGATCATAAGGAGTGAGTCGAGGTGATTCCTTGAGAAACGATCCCAGGTAGTAAAAAGAAGGTGATCAATTTTTAGTTTTCGTAAGGAAACCAGTTTCAGAAACTGGGCAAAGGCCGGTCGCTTAAACGATTTGGCAGAATGATCCTCCTGAAAAGCATACACTACTTCGATACCGTTCTGTTGACAAAATCTCCTGAGATCTGTCTCCTGTACATCCAGGCTATAGCCTTTGGCCTGTTCATCCGAGCTTACCCTGCTCATCAGGGCTACTCTTTTCATTTTCGTTGTCTTCATGGTAATAATTTTCAATGGCAATTTCTGTCAAAAGACTTAGCAGGTCTCTGATTTCAAGGATCTCTGCATCGGTATATGCTGCGTATTCATTACCTAAAACTTCTTTACATTTTTCAATTGAAAGCATTGTTCAATATGCTCTGAAAGCAAAGCTTTTTCACGAGGTTTGCTTCCTTTGTACATACCAGAGCCGATCCTTTCGGGTCTGTTAAATCCTTGTCGTGACTTCAACATACAAATGCTTGTTGTTTCGCTGTTTCAATGTTATTTCCTTATAGCTCTTCAATCCTATAATACGTTTTACCTTCTTGACATCCTCCTCAAATAAATCCATCCGCCTGACCTTTTCAATAATAAACTCTTCGCCACCATCCGCAGGTTTAACAATAATCTCTTTAAAGTCTCCTTTTCTTATAGCATCCAGAAGCTGCGTTTCTTTGAAACTAAACAAGCCGATCAACGGCAGATACTTCTCATTTTTCTTTTCATCAAGAAAGTCATGGATGATATTATTTAAGGGTATTCTTAAGAATGGAAGCTGAAACAAGCTCCTCGTTTCAGGAGCTTTATCAAATATGTCATCTGGTAAAATTAAAAAGTCATTCTTCTTGTTCTCTCTGACTACGTATAATGATATTGGAGACCTCTCGATCAACGCTCCTAATACCATCATTCCGAATGTAGTCGTATAAATTTTTTCTTCCGGCGGTAACAAATGCGCTAATCCTAAAATAGCATCCAGACATTCCTTGAAACTTTCCTTTTCTTCTTCGCTAATTTTCATCCTGCTTAGTAATTCAAACACTTGCGCTCTATTCGCAGTCATATCAGCAAGCTGATCTGTAAAAAGTTGATTTTTTGCCTTGCCTATCTCAGACAAAGGCAGACCAAAGTCTCTTAAAATATCACATATCCTTAACCAGATAAAGTCAAACAGATTCACACGTACCCACGTTCTGTTAGCAGCATCTTTAACATCATTCTCAACAATTCCTGATTTCTTCCAATGAAAAAATACCCTTGGTGAAATGCCTGTGGCAGACAGGGGGACTTCCTTTTGTAAGACCATGGGAAAGAGTTCCTTAAACCTGGCTACCCGCTCCGGGAATTTGGCCAAGTTCGATTCCAACTTTAAAATATTTTCCTTAAGTATATTCATTTGCTTTAGTTACTTAAAGGTAATAAATTTGATTTATATAGATAAAAATTATATATGATACACATAAACATTTGATAAACAAATAGTTGTGATATGGCTCTATGTAACAAACCTACCTCTATTCTTGGTGAAAAGACCATCACTGCGCCACTCACCTTCTCCGGCGATCCCGAGCCAAAAAGGAAAACGGACAAGTTCAAGAACATCCTGGACCCGGAGAATGAGCACTATTTCCTGTGTCCTGAGTGCAAGGAGTATTACATGAGAAAGACCCTCCAACAGATCTTTTGCTGCCAACATTGCAAGGACTCCTTTAATAATCGAAAGAAACGCAACGAGAAGATCTTCCAGAAAGTACGTGAGGAAAAGACCAACGGTGCTACAGATGTCATTATACCTCCTGTTGTGTCCGAACCGGAAGGGCCCACAGCTATCCAAGATCAACTGCCACTAAGCAGCCTGGAAAAGACCATAGCGTACCTGCAAACCCTGGCCGTGGATCCAAAAGATGGAACCCATTATTATCTGGATGATCTGATAAAAAACGGGGTTGACCCCTCTGCCTTTTCCGTCCGCGGAATGTTACATAACACTCCGGACAGCCACTACCTCCAGTTCGGCAGGTTCAAGCTGTTCCTGGTAGTGCCCGACATAGTCCTTGTGTATCACGATAATTCCCTCAATCAATAATAACCTAAAACCCAAAACTCATGAAATACCCGGAAATCTTAAAATTGTTTGGAACACCGCTCAGCGGCGTACCAAAGCCCAAAGTACCGTTCAAGCTCAAGGGCTGGCATATTGTTGTCGGACTTACTGTTCTTGGATTCGCTGGATATGGCTTCTATTGCGCCGTTGACAATGCAAGGAAGGGAAACATGCGCGCCGACAATGACAAACCGAATCTGGATTGATTAAGGATGCGGGGAATAAATAAATGTAGGGAATATTATTCATCACCTTGTTCAAATAACCGATTGAGTTCATCCAACTCCCCGGGCATATCTAGCACGTCAGGACGCTCCCGGTTGCACCTGGCAGATCTATGCTTCCGAGATCGAGCGCTACAAAAGAGAGGCCAATGATATTTTCACAGAAGAACTAAACACAAATAAATAAAAACACAATAAGATGAAAAATTTCATAACCCGCCTAAAAAATAAAATAAAATTCGACAGAACCAGAGTCTATCAAAAAGACGAATTTAAAATTTGGTCCCACTTACATTCAAATTATATCTCTGGTAATTTTTTAGTTACAGAGAAGGGGTTACTTGAGAAGGGAATCTATTTGGAAGATTACTATGAAATCGTTAAAGTCAAAAAGACCGGAGAACTTATGCTGTGTTATTGCGGATACGGCTTAATTAAAACTACCGGTGATTTTTACAAAATAGTACGGCATAATATTGATGTATAATAACTGTTTTAATAATAGAAAATTATCACCTAAACCTTAAACACTATGAAAACCATGAACATCGACAACGTAACCGGCCTTTTCTTCCCAAACCTTTCAGGCATACCGCAACCTGGCGAAGGTTTAAAATTCACACCGGCAATGATCATTGGAGGCCTGATCCTTCTATTCTTTGTTATTTATGGCATCATTACGGCTTTTGAACGAATGACCGGAAAGCTGATCCGGGCGAATGCGGAGAAGCTCGGCAAGTGAACTGAGGGTTTAGGCATGAAACCTTCGTCGGCGAATGTTATTGTGAACATTTTTCAACTCTTCATTCATCAGCGCCTCTGAATACGCTATGTACCGGTGAAAAGAATGGCTGTTGTGGCTATGTCCGCTGATCTGTCGAACCAGGTGTTCCTTCATTCCCATATTAAGCATGATGGTGATGGCGGAGCGTCGCATGGTGTGGGATGAAATAATATCGCAGAATCGGTAATTCTCCTGTTTGCCCGGGTCTTTATAGATCACAATATTCTCGCCTTTACGCTTTCTCCGCTTAGGGCTGGGATAGGTCCAGCCTGCCGCTTCTGCCAGTTTTTTGATCTCCCTGTTAAAACGTGCATTGTTATTTGGCGGAAACAGCAGTGACTTGCGCCTCCAGTACTTAGCAATGATGCACCGCGCATGATGAGGAAGCCGTATCATTACGCGCGTGCCTGTCTTTGCATGATCCTTAATCAGGAGCATTTGCCTGCCCACAAGTGAGAAGTCTTCATGCGTGAGATTCAACAGATCGGAGACCCGAAGGCCCACGGTGCAACCAAAGACGAACATATCCTTCACAAGCGCCAAACTCCCCGGAAGGGATGCCGCAAAACGGCGATTATAAGCCAATAACCGGAATTGCTCCGGGGTGATAGCTACCACTTGAATTTCGTCTTTGGGTATGGTAAACAGCTTATAGAAATCGCCGACCGAATATCCCTGGTCGGTTTTCAGATAATTGAAGAATGTCCTGAACAGCTTAATAAGATTGCCAACGTAGCAGTCTAGCAGATCCTTTTCATCATACAGGAAGGAAAGGAAGTCGGTGTAAAAGTTCAGCCAGCGTTTTCGTTCCTTTTGTTTATTTCTGAACGATTCGGAGGAGTTGGTATTGACCCTTAGTTTAATTCTTCTTTTTTCACAAAATGCTACAAGCTGGTGCCGGAGGTACAAATAATTTTTAATGCTCCTTGGCTTAAGTCGCTGGAATTTTTGTCCAAGCCTCGTTCCTTCTCTTGTTGCCTGGAGGAACTGATCATAAAGGCGGAGGAGGTTTCTTCCTTTGTTAGTGGGGTATCTGCTCATTTTTTCCTTCAAAGGAAGGGAAGAGCCGGAAAATTTAATAGTGAAAGTAAGGTAGCAGCATCAGCATGCCAAACGCGCGCTGATGATTTTTTTGTTTTTGAAGTGGCATTGAACGAAATTACGAAATTTCGATGGAATTTATGACCATGGGTATTTATTTCTTAAATAATTTGAGGAGTTCACTGCAAATCCTTTTGCACGAATTATTGATCAAACAACTCATGGGCAAGTTCTCGTTGCAGCAAAACATATCACCCTCATTAATGGCCTTTACCAGGAATGTTTTCTTTGTTACAGGTTCAAGCAAGTCCCTTTTATAGAACACACATTCGCTTCGCATAAAGTAAGTAGAAATACTATCGAAAGTGGTAATGGATTTAATGTGTATCGCAAACATCGAAGTGTCTTCTGTGTGACCACTTGAAATGGAATCCCGAATGCGAAATGCAATATTACGTATATTAAACTGATTGCTTAAAATAGCTTTCAAATAACTTTTTGTTAAGCAGCCAAGATAATAATGATATTTCACTGTGGTTAGATCTGTGAAGCAAGCTGTATCCCACTCTTGGGCCTTTAAGTATTCTTCAGCTTGTCTAAGAAGGCCCTTGTCTATTGTGGTACTCTTTGGAATGCTTATAGTAATGGTGATAGATTCCTTTATCTCTTGTGAAGAAATTTTCCCTAGCTGAAATAAAAGCGCTGCACCTAAGATCCCCGCCCGTATCATAGTACTTAAATATCTAGAATTTAAAATCAATTATTCTCCAGTATCTGCCTAAAGAGTCAATTGTGGCTGGAAGAGCAAACATTAGGTAAATTACTATGTAAGGCAAATTGTTTTTAAAAAACTTCTTGACAAATATTGAAGCGACAACGATGTATCCAATAATAAAGTAACTAATGAAGTAGACCCCAAGGAATAGTATTCCTAAAATCGTTCCGCCGCCGCCAAAGTTGAAAGCATAAACTGATATACATACTATTGCAACTATTACAAGAAGTGTCAGCCATTTCATCGCAGATCATTCTTGACATTTATTTCTCGACTCCAGCATTTCCCGCTTTGGCTTTTCTCGCTTCAACAGTGCCAATTTTTTCGCCAATATTTGAAGTGGCCTTTTCAAAACCTAATATACTATGTGCGCTTAAACCATCGTCATAATCATATAAATCATAATCGGTATTAAGGGTATTTTCAGAGTTATATTTACTCGGATCATTGCCGGCTACCCAATCCTCGCCATGCTGCCCGACAAATGTTGGGATTCCTTTAATTGGAGTATTACGCTTATGTGTAGCATCAAAGGGAGCAAGATCAAGTTCTATGTCGAATTTAACACCTTCTATTTTATGTGCAGCCGCGTAAGCCAAAACACCCAGAACATACCCTTTTGCATACACTCCACCCATGGAATGAGAAACTACTTTAATTGTCTCGATTATATTTCCGTTCTCATCCCTTTTCAACGACGCGATAATAGAATTAGCATCGTTCACGCCATCAATCATTCCCGCACTGTATCTAAATTCCGGATTAATGTTATTACTTACGTTGGGGGCGCCGCCAACTGATCCATCCTTAAACTTATAATGATTATCTCTAAATTGTTCGCTTAGGAGGGAAACCATGTCAACTTTACGTTCTATATATCCAGATGGCTCATCCCTATACTCCTCATCAAACGGGTTATACTCATGGTAAGGTACTTGAATAGTGCCTCTCCAATATGAACTTTCCCCTCCCTGTGTACCATTATGCATACCACCTATAAAAATCACCAACTCACCATTGGGGTCTATTGCCTGAATGGGTGTATTTAAAGCAAATGAAAAGGGCGAACAAAAATGGTAGTCGTTAAAAAGTGGATCAACACTTAACCACTTTCCGAGTCTCGCATCATAAACTCTCGCTCCAAAATCATACGCATCACCGGTATTGCCGTGAAGCTCATCCATTTTTTCCATCCCATTAAATCCCGCGCGATACGTTGAAGAATTATAATTTCTGCCAGGCATCAGCATACCAAACGAATAATAATCCTGAGCACTTTGCAGATCCGCAGCATAATAATCCACTGTTCCGTTGCTTCCAACATCTACCGGCTTTCTTTGATCGGATACAACCGTAAGCACGTTCCCAAGGTGATTGGTCTGCTCGTAGGTTTTCATCCCCGCTGTGTCCTGGAAGTTTGTTGTTGAAAGTGTTGCTGTGAGCATATTCACCGTACGGTTGCCGATTCCTATACGCGATGATCCGTATATGTGCTGTTCGTTCAAATGACAGTTTACCGTTGCCGTAATTCCCGTGAGTTTATAGATACCCATGGTATTGCCCTGGGCATCCCGGTCGTAAAGCGTATAGACCCACGCGCTTTGCGCTGAAGGATTACCTCCGCTTCTCGGCTTCACGATCTTTGCTATACGGTTACCCATCGCATCGTACTTGAATTCCAGGTCATCCTTGTTGGAGCCCGCCGTACGCGTCACGGTCGAAACCTTCCCGTAAACGGTCCAGTTGATGGTATTGATCTGCTCCTGGGCGTCGCCTTTCATATTACCTATCTCATCATAAAGATAGTTATTCGCAGATTGATTATCAATATCCACTGCGTAATTACCTGGGGCTGTGGGATCTGTGACATATGCAAGCCTGTTCGTGGCGTCATTGGGAGTGCTGGTCTGCGGATCATACGTAGTGCCCGCCTTGGTGTAATAATAATACTTCAGGTCGTCCATTGAGGTTGGCGATAAACCATTGCGGAACAATTGGAGTATGTTCCCATTGTGATCATACCTGAATCTTTCAAGATATGCAGTGTTATTCTGCGAAGTGTTGTTCCATTGATTGTTTGTTCCTACATCTGCATTGTTGAACATTTTTAACTGCTTGATACGATTTAACTGATCATAGTGATAGGCATAAGCAAAAGGTTCAGGCGGATTGGCACCGCTCATGAAATAACGTATGGCCGTCACCATGTGCCGTATGTTTCCATTATACAACGATGGGGATGCAGTGTGAAGATCGCTTGTGGTGTTCAGCTTCAGCAGGAACATATTATCGTTCGTGCTCAAAGGTCCGCTGTTGAATTGCCCTATCGCCCCATAATCGGAGGCATAGTACGCCAGGCTGTACCCGGACTCATCCTGCCCGATAAACTGGTTCAGGTTGGTGGTGGTAACATAACCGTCCTTACCGGGATCACGATGTTCCTTGAGTGTATTGCTGTTGACCCCTTTGATCCAACCGTGAATGGTATACGCATAATCATTCCCCTGCACTTTGTTGTGTCCCAGCTCAACCCGCGCAAGCGGACCATGCGGGTAATAGAAATACTTCGCATCCTGGTCCCAGAACACTTTGTCCTGGCTGGTGTATACGTTCGTGATTCGATTATCGCCGTCATACCAGTACTTATGGAAGAGCTGGTCTACGCTGCCCGACTGGTATTGCACCTCGTTCACTTTGCCGCTCACAAGGTCATACAGGTAGTCAGTGCGTTTGAAGCGCTGATTTGTAATGCTTGTTGAGAGCGCCGCGATCTCCTGTTTGTCCTGCACCAGCACCTTCACGTTTCCATGGATATCATAGCTGTAATGTGTGCCGTGATCAAAGGTCTGGTCGCTGGAAGTGTAAGTTTTCTGGAAAGTGACGGCGCTGATCCTGTTACGCAGATTTTCCTGTCCGGGTGATCCGAACGGATTGGGAGAAAGTGTGATGGCTACGGCATCGTAGAATGTTTTTGTCACCTCCGTTTTCGTGGCGGCGGCGATCCATGCGCTGAGCGAGGATGGATTTTTCGAGATGGTTTCTGTCATCGGCGTCCCTGAAGGATGCTGCGCCTGTCCTACAGCAACGATCCTCCCCAATGCATCATAAACGGTATAACTATACACCTCAATCGTATTCGGCCAGTTGGCTGCAACGATCTGTTTGGCATTCTGGCTCACCACAAGCCTGCCGAGATCGTCATACCAGAATTTTGTCAGACCTCCGTCCGGGGTGATCTGCTCGCGGAGCTGGTTCAGGGAATTGTATTTATAGGTAGTGGCAAACAGGTGACTTGTAAACACATTTCTTGGGTTCGGATTGTTTTTTCTGTCGGATTTGATCTGCGCTCCATACGTACCAAGGTTAACTTTATTGACACCTGAAGGCGGAATCGTGCGGCCCAGGTTACCTCCCTGGTCATAATAATAGAGCGTGAAGTGGTATTCCTTGTCGGTGTATGTCATCTCGAAACGCTCCACCGCATCCTTCATGCATTTCAACGCGTAATCCCGCTTGAACTTGTCTTTTATTCCGGCGAGATATGCATTGTACTGCGCAAGACCATTTGCCGCAGCCAGGGCGTTCTGGTAAGTGGAACAAGGGTTGGCGGGTTGAGTGATGGCTGGTACCGTGATCGCCTTCGGCATTTTTTTACAAGGCGTTTCAATTGGATAGCCATTGCAGAATTCAAGGATGGTGATCTCAGGGTTTGCGCCAATATCCGTAAAGGCTTTGTAATTGACCCCGCACGTATTCCCGTAACCTGTCTGGCAGAATTGGGAGATATAGATCTTCAGGGTGGGATTATTGGCCAGGTAGGTGCTGCACTGGGTATGATAATATATGTAATCTCCCGCGCAATCCGTATAACCGCCCTGGGCATATTGCTTAAGACTCACGTAATGGGGGGAACTGGAATTTGTGATATTGAGTACAGAATTGCTCAGGTAGCTGATGTATGAGGTGGAATGATCTTCTAATCCGAAATAGCAAAAATCAGCCTGTGTATAGGTAAATGCAGGATCGTTCTGCCATCCTTTTGTGGTCAGAAAACTCACGTAAGTATTATAGTTGGTCTGGCAATCGACAAGAGCCGGCGCCTGGTCGAAGCCGCAATCCTTGCAGTTACGCATCGGGAAGCAAGCTTTGCCCCTTATCACATAGGAATTGCCCCCGGCCGTAGCGGTGACCGTGAATTCATAGTTCTGGCCGTTGGTATAAGTGATGGCATCCACGATAAGATTGGAAAATGCAGTGATGGTGGTGCAGTTAGGCAATACGTTATAGCTGTTCACAGCATACAGGTCCAGCTGACAGAAAACCGGCCCATCGGGGTTATTGAGATCTTTTATAGGGATAGTGAATTGCGTGGCGTTGATCACACCGTTATGAGCGCCGAAATTTTCGTTACCTGTGATCGCTAAGTAGTTATGCATCTCCTGGCTGAACCATTGTGTTCCGGTGAGAAAATGTTTGTTGGCGGCGGAGCTGTTATTCGGCTCACGCGGTGATGTAGAGCCAAAAGGCACATAGGCATTGAGAAGGTCAAGCAATTCTTTTTTAAAGCGATGTTCTTTAGTAAGGCAATTCCCGGGAACCGGGAGCTGGCAGGTCCCCGATGAAATATAAACACTTGAACCGCCTGTAGTAAAATCCTTCATGTAGAATGTTTTCGTAACAGGATTCATCGTAGAAACATCCATTTGAGCATTATCATTCGCCCCGCTGAATGCATTATTCGGGATAGCGTTGGAAAAAACAGGATTTGTTCCTGTGATCTGTCCGACGGTGAACTTGAACTCCAGGTAATCGTTCGGAAAGCTGGTACCCCCGTCATAGATCCGGTAAGCGCCGGCGGTTCCATCCCATTTCCATAACCAGTTAGGTGAGGCGGTATATGGCAGGTACGACATCAGCAGGCGTTTGAAGATCGTGCTGTAGGGAGCGGTCGTTGTGATGGTGACACCGGTATTGTTCAGTACGCTGTTGGCGGAAAGCGCATTCATGAGGTCCTGCAGGTCATTGAGCTCATCCGAGGGGTAGCATTGGTTCACAAAACCTCCGCTGCAGTTATCAATCCCAAGGCAGGTGTTGCCACTCATGATCACATCAATGGCGGCGGTGCCCGCTGTCATATCATGATCCACTTTTGCTTTGATGTTATAATTACCTGAACCGGTGGCTTGAATATCCGTAAACGATTCCAGCCTCCATGTTGTTCCGTAACCACTCCAGGCAAGTCCCGACGAAGTGGGAAGGGTCACCGTAATATTATTACAGCCTGCTGGAGGAGGTGCAAGGAAAGTGATGGTAAGCGTAGCTCCCGTGCCTGCAGGTGTCCATTGAAGCGCCACATAGGCCTGGTTGGCCGGCAGGGGAAGCGGTCCGGGTACAGCAAGGTTGGTGACGGCTGTATATAAATTCGGGGTAAGGCCATGAATTCCCAAAAGGGCCTGGTTGGTTGTAAATCCCCCGGGGATCACACCGTTGAGAAGCGCCTGGAACTGGATAGCTTTCGGGCAAAGACCCGTTTGCTGGTAAAGCTGGTAATCCACCTGGTTCTGATTATGTGTTTTATCCGGTACGAGATCATTGAATCCATAACGACGCGCTTTGCCTTTGTACATGTAATAATCATACAAAGAACAAGGAAGGTCAGAATCAATCACCGGGCTTCCGGTTAACGGGATCGAAGTATGATTGACAGGTGTTTGAGGACAAGCCGAGAAAGGATTATAATCCTTTTCTCCTATACAACCGCAGTAACTCTTATCCGTAGTGCTGCTGCTTACATAGGCATTGACCATAACCTGGTCCGACATGGCCTGCATGATCTTCTGTTTTTCCCCTATGTAATAACCGATGAAATGTTGCCATTCCATATTGGTATTCCCGGTTGTTCCAAAAGCCGCATTCCATCCGGGACAAGGAGCGGTTACGTAATTATTCCCGTACCAGGTGCCGCAGTTAACAGTAAAGGTAGCTGCCTGGGTCATGGTAAAGAAGAGGTTCGGGCCGGTTTGGTATTGAAGATAATTGGTCATTTTTCCCAGCATGTCGAGGTAATAGGTTTGGCCGGTACATGGATTATTTGTCCCAAGGGGGCCTGCAAAAGAGGTATTCACAAAGAAAGGATCCAGCGCAAGGAATGTTGCGGGAGTGGGTGCCGCCGCTACCAGGTTCACAGCCGTGGTGCATGTTCCGATCATGGCCGATTGTGCTCCTGCGTAAGTATTGATTGTCATGATGGCGTAATCGAATTCATCCGCAGAATAACAGAAGGAACCGCTGAGGTTTTTCAGGGGATCGCACCACACATAATAGGCGTATTCGGGATGGTACTTTACGAGCGCCTTCGCCCAGGAGGGTTGCCAGAGGTTCACAAAGTCTGAAACATTTGCAAGCTGGTGCGGTTTCACATATTCCTGTCCATTGATGGTTACGGGTGTATTGGGATCCACTGGCGGATCATATATGCCTGAGCCAAGATGCACTACAGGGATATACGCAGTTTGGCCAAGCTCATCCGTGTATTCAGGGCTTGGGTTTTTCCAGTCGGGAGGGGTGCCTCCGTTATTATCCGGCAGATCATTGCTGGTGTTGAAAACGGAAATAATAAAATCACCTGCACTGGAACTGGTTGCTCCATATTGCCCTTCAGGACTTACATCCTGAAGCATCATTTTATATCCTTCCTGGCACTGGCTGGGGGTGCTGCAGGGCTCATTGCAGTCATTGTAAATGGCATCCCATTCATCAAGCTTTGCCTGTGTGGTACCGTAAGCGCTCCTTGTCCCCAGGACGCTTGTAAGATTTGCCACGCACTCGGCGCAGGTAATATCGCAATTATCAAGATCAACTTGTGTAAGCTGGTAGGCGATGAAATCATACTTGGTAAGAATGCAATTGGTTGTATCGGCATCCGTAACAAAATAATTGGCAAAAAAGTCGAGGGCCTGCTGGTTCACTTTCAGCGTCTTCTCAACAGTATACTGGCCGGGCGCAAGATTCAGGGCCTGCAATCCTGCTGTCTGATCGTAGGAAGTGCTGATGTTATTGCAATTGTGCGGCTGCGAGGCGTAATTGGAATTGATTGTTGTACTTACTGGAGTAGTGAGTTTCTGAACGCCGCATTGGTCCCTTACATTTATCGAGAGATCATATACAAGCGGATAGCAATCCGGCGTTATGCAGGGATCGGTAAAACTGGTATTCGTAAGCGAATAGTAAAAATTATACGTTCCTGAAGAGGCCACGAGCTTCTGCGCTGAATATTTCAACTCCATGGTGTCAAGACTCATGATGTTGTTGTCATCATCCGTATCGGTATCACCGACATTATACTTATTCAGCAGATCCACCGTAATGGAAGAGCTGTTATCGCTGATGACAGAAGCATTGGTGACAGGATTACGCAGCGCCAGGAGATTGCTTGTGGAATCACCGGCCAATGAAGTGGCGATCACCCTGCCCTGCATATCCAGGTAAGAAACGCTGATCTGCCCGTTGGCATCAATGACCATGTTCTTCTTGTAATGCTGGGCATAACCCACTTCTGTGGCAAAGAGCCGGTCGAGCTGCTCCTGCTCGGGCTGACCGTAGAAATATTTTGTCTCATGGTTGGAGCCATACTTATGATCACCTCCCACACCCGTCTGTGCTCTTACGCGGTTGGTATTGTCGGGTTCGTATTCCACCATCGTGAAAGGAAATCCTTTTGATGTGGGCAGGTAGTCTCTTTGAGGGAATACAAGGTTATTATATGACGAATAATACCGGGAAGCCCCGGAGGTGGAATCCATAAGACTTACTGTAAGCTGGCAAGCTGTAGGATCAACATCGAAATTCAGTTTGGTATATGGTATAGCAGGAGCGCCGGCCGTTGCAATATTAAAGTAGGGATAGAATTTTATGGCAGTTGAACCCGTAGAATTTGTTGAAATGGGTGAAGGAAGCACCTGTACTGCGGGTCTTCCCTGGTAGTCGTAAATAGTTTCACCAATAACGACCTGGTTGTTGAGGTTTGCCCCGCTGTTAACACGGGTAACGGTTTGGCGGTTACGCAGCGTCCCATCGAAATAACTGATCACTTCTTTTTTCTTCCCATCCTCGGCAAAGGTGCTGGTCACCTGCCAGTTCTTTTTCTTTTCATGTCCTCCCGTTACGTTGTCGCCGGCATAAGAATCTGAATAATAAAAATAATGCTGTGTGAACTGTGATATGTTAGCAGGACTGGATAACGCATCCGAGCTCCATCTTCCGTAAACCACTTTAGAGTAATCACCGGCGGTAGGACCGCCACGACTTATAGGCCGGTACCGCAGCACCACGAAACCCCTGTCAAATAAAATGGGTATACGGAAGTTATTATCCGTTACGCGCACCCTTGTACAGTTCAGTTCAAAATCGCGGAGGGTGAATTCAATTTCTGAGGCGGCTACGGTCTGGCTTTGATTGGAGCTGCGGTAATCATTTACAACGGTCCATTCAAGATCATATTCTTCCGCTCCTGCAAAGTAGGGCCATGTCACTTCAATCTCATCTTCGAAGAGATCCCCGTTGAGGTCGATGAGGTTATAAAGTGGGCCAGCGGAAGGAATAGTGGTTTCACTGAAGGTGTGGAAGCGTTCCACCAGCACACCCGTTTCGGAATAAAGATTGAGCGGGATAGGGCTTACGGACGTAGAAGTGCCGTGCAGGTAAACGGCTGTAAGTTTGGCCCTGACACGATGTGCGCCGGGATACACCCTGCGAGCGCGTTCTATCTCAAGTGTGGCTGCTGTGGGATCGTATTTTACCTGCAGGATCCTTCCATTGTCTGTGTTAGAAACAAATGCAGAACCGTTCCAGGTATGATAAGTAACATCAAATACCAGGTCGATATCAAAAGCTGAAGAAACATATGTAAGCGACCCGGTATTAATTCCCGCATCAAGGTAACCGCTCACCACGGTATTCTCAAAGCCCCAGTTAGGGGGCGTATTATTGGCCATGAAAACAAAACGATAATCCTGTGCCTGGCTGATGGCATTGATAAAGACCTGCGCGCCGGAGATGCGGTGGCTGGTGTTTTCATTCCCGGCGAAAATGGCAAGGCCCGAAATAAACGAAAAAAAGATCAGAAAAAGCTTCCTCATGTGTTGCAGACGTTAGTTGAGCTTAATATTGGTCTGGTCCATTAACTCATATTCCTTATAGGCCGGGTTGATCAGCCATTTATCCTTACGCTTATTGACATATTTAGATGCAGAGAACGCATCCTTATCAAACAACGGGTTCACTTTGATGTTCTCATACACGATCTCAAGCCTTGGGCTAGTATACTGCTCATTGACCGTTTCAATATGCGGAAATGTTTCAGCAGGCTGGTTGAGATACATGATCACTTTTTTGGTCATGTAATGCTTCGGATCAATGTAAACCTCCAGTTTATCCATTCCCTGGAAGGTTTTTGGGAAAATAAAACGGTACGCGATCATTCCCTGGCTTGCCGCAGCACTGATCTTCTCCACTGAGGAGCATAATTCAAGCAATTTTGCATAATCCATGTCCTGCTGCAGCCTGAACTCTTTGCTGTATGATTTTTTCAGAATGAATATTTTTCCGGAATCGTCCTTCACCAGAGTCACTTCCCGGTTCCTGATAGTTGTGGTACCGTAAACAGAGAACATAAACTCTTCCTTTCCCCGCTGGGTAAAAGAACCCGTTTGTTCCTCTACCGGGGCCGGAGAAGCATGTGTCGGAAACAAGCGGTACTGGATATCCATGGAAACGCTGCCAAGCGCTGCGAAAGATTCGTTCAGTTTTTTGAAATCCGCTATAGCATCCTTTTTAACATCCGTCTGGCATAAGCCTGCAATGGACATAGTGCAAAAGAGGGCCAGGATATAAAATTGTCTTCTCATCTTATTTCGAAATATTATTTCTTGATTCCTGTATGGTCATAATTCCTTTTTCTGTTTCTTTCTTTACCCGGATAAGCGCGCCGTCCTCATCGTATTCGTAGAAAGTGGCAAAATTCCTTTCATCTAATTCCGCCCATAGGCGCAATGTTTGTGGATCATACACAAAAGACTTCATGGAGCTGTTGAAGGGCTGTATACGCAGGTCATCCACGTAGGCGTCGTTGCCCGCCGTCCCGTTGGTATTGATAAGTTCTACTTTGATCGTGCCTGTATACGAACCAAGGACCGAATACCGCTCTTCCACGCGCTGCCATCCGTCGATGATTGCTGACCTTTGCACGGATCCTGTTACTGGCGTGAGAAGATTGGCATTATTATAAACTTTCAGCACAATATCCGGGAAGTCGAATGCCTTCGCATTATTTGCTTTCGGCTGTTTCACCCAGTAAGAGACCACAAAATCCTTTGTGCCAAGATGCACCGCGGGCGCAAATTCCTGGTAGATATCGCACGGCTTCACACGGTAGGGTTTCTGGTCAGCCATTACGCTACAGGGAGCTGTTATGAGATCCCTTGTAATGGAAATAAAATTGCTGGACCCCCCGCTTAGGAGCTTCATGCTGTAACGGCCCGAATGGGATGTGGTCGTGGAGCGCTGCATGACGTAAGGAAGGAAATTGAATCTTCCGTTGCAGCAATCATCATTCGTAAGGAAATCGTAATCTTCAAACCCGTCGAACGCGATCTCGTTATAGGCAGCATTTGAGGCAACGGCTTTCGGCAGGGTATTGCTGTACCCGTAAATGGCCGCGGAGAAGCGGTTCAGAGCATCCTTGTTCTCAATTTCAAATCCATAGGGAGAATATTTCTGGATCTCGGATGTCCAGGTCCAGCCTGTAGCATTGGTTCCCCAGTCATTTCCTACCGATGGCGCAGTCCAGAAAGTGCTGAAAGAATTGAATTTACCGTCTGCGCGGATAGAGGTGTTATCAAGGGCAGGGCTGCTGGAAGGAACCGTTACCAGCGTCTGATCCCTGTTCACCTGGTAAACGTGGCTTTTCAATGGGCGCCATTGTCCGCGTACGTTTTGCAGGTATGGGTTAATGATCTTATTCGTTAGAGTAGTACATGCTCCCGGGTTTGTGCAATTCCCAAATGGGAAACAGGTGTTTTCTACTTTTACAAGCCAATTGTAAATAGTAGATCCGTTAACAAAAACAGCATATGCCTTACCCGGGACACTGACTCCCGTTGAACAGGAAGTCAGAGAATAGACATCGACGATCTGAAGCGATTGTAAGTTTGACCAATTGCAACCAGATGGAAAGCCTTGGCTACTTGTTGCAGGATTATAAGGAGTAAATGTGGTAATGCAGTCAATGTATGCATTACAGTCAGATGAGCCATTAAGACTTCCGACTGGGTTGAAGAAAGTAGAATATGGTTGAGTGGTGCATGATGAACCCGGATTGATCTCCCATTTAACGGACGATAAATACTGGCCGGCCGAAGTAACGCAGTCATCGTAAACATTCTGAAAATATTGGGCAGGAAGATCCACACCATCTGAACAGAAAAGCCCGTTTGACATAACATAATTCAGGATATTATTGAACTGGGTGATATTCGATATGTCCAGATCACATTTACACGTATTCGGAAAATTCTTATGCACTTCATCACAGTACAATCCCCATTTCTCACTGAACTCAGTAGTGGAAGCATTCAGAATGCCATCCCCTGTTACAAACTCAATATGATCCACCAGCTGATCAGGGTCAGTTCCATCTTTCAGCGGATTGGTCATGCACGTGATGGAGCCCATTGACATATTCTGGAGGTTTCTTCTTCCGCTACGGATGACCTGAAGGTAATATCCCGAGCCAGTCAACCCCTTAGCATTTCCAAAAGCGTCAATCAGTATGAATCCGTCGGAAAGATTCTCATTGTCATCCCATATCCAGGCTTTATCTACCGCATAATAAAAATTTCCAAATACGAATTTTTTCAATACTATCACCTCGTCGCCTTTTGTTACATATACGGCTCCTGACGGAGTAATGGCGCCACTACTTATCGTGGCAGACATCACGAAGCGCAAATTGCGGTAGGCAGCGCCCATCCGATCATAACCCCAATGTGCGGGATACGTGAAATTATAAATGGGATCGTTAAAGTTGTTCTTTGTTTTTGTAAGAAGCACTTCTCCCGTTTCTGCATCCCAGGCCAGGTTTTCCGTGGATACTTTGGAGCCAAGATCATACGCAATGGTCTCCTTTAATATGCCGTAGCGGTTGATCACCTTCGTTGCAACCACGGAACGGAAACGGGTGTTTTCCTGGGAATAAGAAGGATAAATGGTAGGAACCGCGACAGGCAGCATGGCTGCAATGAAGGCGACAAGATTTCCCTGTAATGAAACGGAACGTACCTTATTGACAGATTCTCTGAAATCGGTCACCATATCCACATCCAGCCCCACCTCCCGCAATTCAACCAGGTTATCCTTAGTAATCACATGCACCTTATTATAGAGGCGGTCGGTGTAGGTATTTGCATTGTTGTTGGGATACTGGGAAGCCATGGCTGAATTCGAAATAGAATTCTGCACTGTATTGTATTTATACTCTACCCCTGAGATCGGAGTAGTTTGTCCTTGTGCATATACCCACTGGGCCTTTGGCTTTCCATGCATATCGTTAAGCTCGATAACATACCCCTGCGAGGTAGTCATGTAATCCTTTACATGAATGTTCAGCAGCTTACCAAGGCCGTTGGATTTTTGTTCCGTTGCCTTTAGTGTGGTTTCGTCCACAATGGTTGGAAAATCCTTTGCGGTATAGAATTCATGGATGGTATGCCCGGTAGCATGCTTTGTGACATTTGTCCGGGGAAGGTCCTTGACCTTTACCTTGCCGTAACCCACATTAGGCGTTGGGAAGAAAGATTCGCCGAATGGTTCCTCCATGTATTGAATATCATCCGGAGCCCAGAGGTGTTTGGTAGTAAAGAACCGGGGTTGCTTGAAAACATTCTCATCCCCTCCCGCGATCGGCTCATACGCCGCCACCCCGCTGCTTTCTCCATTAGGTAGGGTATACTCGAATTGCTGGCCGTAAAAGGATTCAACCGCCTGGGCATTATTGTTTGAATAATTCACATCCATCTTGTGCCAGTTGTCATATACCCGGATCTCCTTCACGCGGCTTCCGCCACCACGCTTCTTACCATTGGCATTGTAAACACGGATCCAGGATTTCTGGTTATCAAAGAACTTTCCATAGTTCCTTGCGCGAAGGTCAGAGTTCGGTCCCTGGAAGAGATTGATGATATTATTGATAATGGAGGCGCTGGAAAAATGCTGAAGCACGTCCTGCATGGTGTTGCCATTCGAAGGATCCGGCATGTTGTACGCCAGGCGCTGGTTATGAATGCGGGCGAAGTTCCATGCAGATTTGGCAATCGGATTACAAAAATCATTTCCGCTGGAATTATTATCGCTTTCTTTAGCAGTAGCTTTTATTTTAACCCAACCGTAATTTCCATCAACCGTTGATTTTCCTGCATCTTCTATCTCAAAATAACCTGAAACATAATCGGAGGTTGAAGATGTCAGCTGGTTTGAAAGGCCCGTCATGAATCTGAAATAGACCGGCTTCCCTGTGTTGACAAGGCTGCTTAATGCCTTATCCTTTAGTTCCGTAGTAGAAGTGACACCGGCTGGGAGTAAAAAATAAAGATAATTGTTCCAGGTATTTTGACCTGTATATAACGAATTGCCATTTGTAGCAGGATTGTTATTTGCGGGATCGTTACCGGCGGCAGTAATTTTCAGCATCTGCATAGCGCTTTTATCCTGCACAAAGGCGTAATCGTCGGATTCGTAATCCAGTTGTATCTTCCCCCCGGAAGGAAGCTTAATATCCGTTAGCGCCCAGCTCGCCATTTGCTTGTTTACATCGGTCGCAGATGAAGCAAGTTGATCTACATAGGGATACTCAGCCGTTGTCATTGGGTTAGTGGTCCCTGCTATATCACAGGAAGTTGTAGAGGGTTGTGGCTTATAAAAACCCCACCGGTCATAACCCTTCAGGTCATAAGCGGGATTATTGTCTACTCCTCCATTATGATCGGAATCCCCATAAGTAAAATCATAGGATGCAAGCGTCCCCTTGTAAGAGCTTTGGTAGGTAAAGAATACCTTGGTAAGGGTAAGCTTACCTTTTGCAGAATTAATGTTAGAGGGGCTTTCTTCAGCAACTGTATTCCCATAAATATCGACGGGGGCGCCATCATTGTTGGGGACATTCGGACAAAGAGAATAATCATACCGGAAATGAACGCGTTTGATCGGGATGGCGGTGGAAGGATTTGCTTTGTAATCCGGTAAGGAATAAAGGCTGATGCTATCCAGTTTCAACATCGATTCCGATCCTCTTCCGCCTGTTTCTCCGGCCGATTCAAATCCGTCGCGGCGGTGAGTGGGAAGAGAGGTATGAAAGACCGCAATATGTGTCTTGGTCTCTATGGTCTTCATGTACCATAATTCCTTCTCACCATAGATATAGCTTCCTTTCTCATCACCCGTCTTCGACTTTAATCCTTCATTATAGTATGCTTTATCCTGTTGGTAGGGTGTTCTCCACGCATACTTGTAGATGGACGGCTGTTCTCCCGGGGAATTAACATCAGCATCATAGTTGAACTTTGTGTATGAGCCGAGATCTTTTTCAGAAGGGCCGCGAATAGCATCCACATCTTCATAATCTGCTGAAAGCACTGCTGTGAGCAGGTAAGAATGGGCGAAAGGAGGAAGAATATCAGCAGAATAAAAGTTATCCTCTCCTTTCTTGTTATTGGAAGAAGCGTCCGTTGAAGTATATGTGACCAATCCTGTTTTGCAATCTCCGTCCGATTTCTTCACGCTGAAAGTAACATCCTTCTGCTTGGTGTTGTAAGCGGAAATACCATATATATAACGCGCCCCGTCGGTACGAATGACAGAGTACTCCGCTATATGATGTTCAGATGCATGCGGGGAAATATGTCCTTCAACGCCAAATGCCGGTACTTCCTTCTTAGTAAGGTAGGAAACCGGAGTATTACGCTTTATTCTCCTGATACCGGTTGAGGTGCCGCCGAATCTTTTTGTAAGTGTGCTAAGGGTTGTAGCAGAGCTGCTGTATTTAGGGATCAGTTGATTTGTGGTATACGAATTGAAGCCCGGACCCACGGAATAGCCTACCCTGACAGGCTCCGTTGTCTTGATCGTGGTGTAATAGCCTGGATCCTCATCAATATTTTTCTCGCCGGCCAGTTTAAAATAGAAATTCTCATAGGCGTCATTCGGGGCTGTACCGGTAAAGGGGATCTTGTCCAGGATGAGATCGCCGCCCTGTTTATTCTTCCACATGCCGGAATGACCGGTGATCAGGTTCGCATCTATATCAGCGCCGATGTGAAATGAATTTCCTGTTCCCAGTTCAATTCCAAGAGAACCGCCGCCGCCAACGGTATTCACATAATTATCGTGCACATAGCCGATGTCATTTCTGAAGGGCCTGAACATTCCGCCTATGCCCTGACCGGAGATCGCGTAAGCGTCATAGGTAAAGTTTGTAACTGGAAGATTTGGGGTAGAGCGTGTAAAGCTCGCGTCCTTTTCCCTGTTAAAGTCAAGCATTACGGCATCAAGCGTATAGCCTTTTTCTGAATAAATGAATCCGTAGGCCGGAAGATTTTCACTTTTGTATCTCAACCCGCTCCGGGAAAAGTAAGCCAGAATGTTATTGGTTATGGTGTTTCCAAAGAGGGTGGTAGGCCACTTGGCCGAAAGGCTGATCGACGTATTACTCCTTGAAAAATCCATTTGCGGCATGTATGTATTGTCTACGAGTGATATGGTAGAGCCTCCGTTGGTTCCGTTGATACCGATCTGGTCCCTGTAATCCTTGTTGCGGGTATTGGTTTTAGTAGGGTTATAAAAACTGGTTCCGGCATTCAATGTAATGGATTTGAGTCCCTGGCGTGAATTGATCTTCACACCTACACCGCCTGAGATATTCCCTTTGAAGTCTTTGACCGTTTTCTCGATCTCTTGCGAAAGGCTCACGTTGGGAGAAAGTGTCAGGCCATCATAATTCGCCGTAAAGGAAACGCCAAGGTGAAGATTGGGCCCTTCCTTTCCCATTTTTCCTGCGGAAAAGGAAGGCGTAAGCGACTGCTCAAAACCTATGCCCTGGTAATTGTTATAGTTCACACCAAGGGAATAAGACAGCCCGAAATTGCTTTTGCCGAGATTTTCAATTCCAAGACCATATTGCGCGCCTATGGTCCAGTTATCCTTGATGCTCATTTCTTTCGTTACGGTTTCATTGCTGAAGTCATCCGGCAAGCCCCGCATAGTCCTGTTAATTACTCCCGGGTTAATGTTCCATCCCAGCCCGACCCAGCTGGCCTCCTGGTCCATCGTAATACCGGAATTGTAAACCATGTTGATCGGGTAACCACCCACATCCACTAAAGGAATATTATAGGAGAAGTCACCGGAAAAAGGATCCACCATCTCGGTAACTCCTATCGGTTGGAAACTCTGCACTTCAGGTTGTGAAGGACCGGAGGTAAGCGCATAACCAACTGTAGGGAAAATGATCTCTGATAAAAGAATAACTATGGTAAAGACGCAAAAGATCTTTCCAAAATAACTATGTCTTATCCATCTAAGCATCATCAATGGTTTTTAAGATCAGGGAGATTCCTGATCCTGTCAGTATCAAACATGAATTTCAGCCTGCCAAGGTTGAAGGCTTGGTCGGCATATATCAATTGAATATTCCCCCCTTTGGGCAAACTATAAGGAAAGGAAAGCAGCATCTTAATGTCAGGGCTAATCCCATTGACCCTTTCCATATGAGCGAAACCGCATGGGATGGTGTCTTCCCCCACAACCAGAATAATATCCTGTGCTGCGTCGAATGAAAAGTATTTTACAAGGCTGTAATACTCCTGGTCGCTTTTGGCGCATGCCTTCAGGGGATCATTACCGTCCTCCCTGGAAAGGGTGATCGTGAATGCCTGCATATTCCTAAGATCCTTACAAGCGGAATCGATGGACGCTACACTCCCTATGAATCCCAGTTCTTTTAATACCTGGTACTCTGCCGGTTTATACTGCACGTTCACGGTATATCCGCCGGCATCCTTTGCCTGAACAAGACCATTTTCAGGATCCTCAAGAAACCCGATATACTCTGAAGGGGTAAGTCTGTTGCCGGAAAATGCCCAGACGGCGAATGCCACGCCGGCAATAGCGCCCGAGAGAATTATCTTCTTCATGACACTCATTTCATTCCGGAATAACGGGTGTTAACAAAAGCAAGCACATTGCCGGTAATATCCATGTTCTCTTTGCCATACATCAACGTTCCATCGCCCGATGTCCCGATAAGCAGCTCAATACCCTCGGCTTCGGCAAATTCCTTTACGTACGAATTCAGTTGATTCCAGATCTGCGCATCGTAACCTGCCGAAAGGGTCTCACTTTCTTTGCTGAAATCCTCCTCCAGTTTCATGTAATACTGTTTCCAGTATATCATTTGCTCTTCCGTCGACGGGTTTTTCAAAACCTGCTTGCCGTATTGAAGCGAAAGCATGTCCAACTGAACACGTACGCTGTCGAGGGTGGCCTTCCAGGCGGACTCCTTCTTTTTCAGTTCGCTCTCAAGTTCTTTCTTCAGGGCGAACTCATTGAAGAGTTTCACATTATCGACATAAGCGATACGCTTGATCCCATTCCTGTCAAGGATGTACAACAGCAACAGTGCTACGACGACAAGAAAGGATAAGAGACCTAAAATATTTTTTCTCAATAACATCCTATGGCACTTTTTTAAAACGTAATTTCCAATTTTCTCCCTTTTCATTTTTTACAACCAGCGTGTAATTCGTGTTGGTTGTAAGGCTGGAGATCGCTATCGTTATACCATTATAACCGTACGCAGTGTTCTTCGGATTCGTTGTGCCGGTCATTACTACTGTTCCGTCCTCTTTGATCACTTCGTAACTGAGTTTGCCATCTGCATCCCTATATTCTTCCTCATAAATAAACTTCAATTGGGTCTTGGCGGGATAAAATCCTCCGCCAACTTTCCTTTCAAGGTGGGCGTATTGAGGCGGGTTACCCCATCCAATGGCAAGAGGAGGCGTTGTAAGAGGAATACTGATGTTTGAATTTACAACGCCCTTATTTGCATTGATCACGATAGATCCCTGGCCGGCATTGACCCACTTGGCGCCATCCCAGTAAGTAACCACCATTTCCTCTGTATTGTCGCTGTTCATACTGTTTGCATTCCATCCCAGTCCAACCTTTACATTCGTGCTTCCGGCTAAGCGGTTCAGGAGCCAGTATTCTGATCTGCTTATCATGATAAGTGAGTCGTCTATAGGAGTACCGTATGCCTGGTTGGTAGGAAAATATTCCGCCGAGAATTCATCAGAAACCGATCCCGGCGCAGTGATGTTAAGCGGATGATAATACTTGACAGATGCCGTTATTCCTCCCAATGGAAATATAAACACATCATTCCCAACTTTCCGCATAGGCCCCGTTATATATCCGCTATCCGATCCGTTTCTTGCGTATCCATTATCATTTATCTTCAGATAATTGGAAGAAGTAGTCGTAATGATCCCTTCGGTAAGGTCCAGCGTATCGGTAACGATAACGGGTGAGCTGAACGTGACGCCGCTGGTGTTTGATTTACTGAGCTTGAGTTTTTTGAACGTCTCCGTTGATCCCGGCTTGGAGATGGTTTGCGTTCCCGTGCCATTCAGGGTGACAAAACCTGTTCCCACCGTGAATGTACCCGAGTTGGTCCAGTTGCCTGCAACTTCAATATTTTTGTTGTTGGAATTGAGTGTAGTGCTGCCCGAGATACTGACATTTCCCGTTACTGTAAGGGTATTACCCAATGTAAGCGTTCCCGAACTGACCGTTACATTTCCCGAACAGGAAACAACCGGGTTAAGTGTAAGCGTTATGTTCGTTGTCTTCGATAAATGATGGAAGGTTTCCGTTCCGCTGGTCCTTGACACTGACTGAGCGCCTGATCCTTTGAAGATGACAACAGAGCTTCCCGGTGTAAATGTTCCGCCTGTATTGCTCCAGTTATTTTGAAGCGTCATGGTATCGCCTCCTGAACCGCTGACCCAGGTACCTGCGGCCAGGGTAAAAAGATTGCTGACATGGACATCGCACTGGAAAGTATTTGTGCCCGGGTTTTGCTTGGTGATCTTATAGAATGTCTCCGCCCCCGAACTGGAAGTGATCGTTTTGCTTTGTCCTGATGATGGCTGAAAATATACAAGGCCGCTGCGGGGAGTAAAAGTTCCGCCGTTGTGAGTCCAGTTACCGTAGCAGGCTACATACCAGTTGGAAGTGCTTACATCAAAGGTTCCCGATGTGAAGACAAGATCGTCGGAAATAGAAACAGGGGTCGCCAGAAGCACCGTACCGGTGCAATTCAGGGTGAAATGGACAAAATTCTCCGCGATGACACTCGATTTAATAATTGTCTGCGTACCGGTCCCGGTAAAGGTTATACTCGTGTTTGACACGGAACCCGCCACTGCGATCCAGTCCGACCAGTTACCCTTCAAGGTAATGGTATAATTTTGCCCGTTCAGATAAGAAGAGGAATTGAGGGAAAAATCTCCGTTAACTGTGATATTTCCGGCGAGATTTTTCGTGCTGGACTGGTGAAGCGCAAGGTGATGGTATGCCGGGCTGGCTACATAAATATTAGTGGCGTTCTGATAATAATTTACCGTATTTCCCGAACCAGAAGCATCTAATGTTCCTGTACCCGTAAAACTGTACGAAACCGTTAATGTAGAGTTGGAAGCATTTGTCCAGGTTGAACTTGATCCGAGGTTAACGTACCCGGAACTTCCTAATACCGAAACGCTGCCATTGTTTGTCACAACAGCGGAAGAACTCAGTACCCATGTGCCCTGCTTATAGATCACACTGCCTGAAGCAATTGTCATATCACCTGTTACAGTAATGGAGCCTGTACAGGTTATGTAACTGTTGTCGGTAACCGTCATCCCCGTTCCGCTAAAAACAATTGCGCCTGTGCCCGTGAAAGATCCGGAAGCAGAAACAACTTTTGAGACTGTTATCGAACCATTATTGGTTAGGGTAGCCGAGGTATTGACTGTAATGCTGGTGGCAGAAACACTTGTATTGACAGTTATAGGGTTTGAGGAAGTTACTATGACTGTATCGGAAGCCCCGGGAACCTGCGCCGGGCTCCATGACCCGGTGGCAGTCCAATTACCTCCACCGTTGGCTGAGGAAATTACCGTTGCCAGGATAGTCACCGGACCAAGTATCAGCAAACAGATCGTTATCGCAACTCGTTTGATCATGATCTATTAATAATTTGGAGTAAAGAGATAAACCTGTCCGGGAGAAGGTATCCGGGTCAGGAAGCACATTTGACCTATTGATTCGATTACCTCAGTGGCCGGTTCTGAAGGATTTCCCTTTAACATAAAAACCTTTTGTACAACGCCTTCCTGGAAATATACCAGCCCAACGATTGAACTATAAAGAGAATCTCGTGCATTATAGAAACCATTGGCGCCAAAACGTATTTCGATCTTACTTCCCTGTTCGTACAGCCACACCTGGAGGTTTACATGATTGTCCGAAGGGACCGCTTCAAATCCGACATTGCTCAACTGAATCTTCAATATCCTGGACCCGGAATTTCCGCAGAGCAGGTAAGACATAGATGAAAAGTTTCCGCTGAGATCGCTCTTACAGGTAATCCCTTTAAGGCAATAAAACGAGCGCACATTTTCGGCATCAAAAGAAATAAGCCCGTCGGGTTTGACTGTGAGCTCATTGAACGATGCTCCCATGAAGGAAAAACTGAACCCTATGGGAACAACAAATTGCTTGTTTGCCCAGAAAGCGCCGGAGGCGATATTGACCGGACTTTCCAGTGAAGTATAGGCGGATGATGAAGCGCTGAATGTGTAGTTAAGATCCTGCGCAACAACTCTTTTCGAGAAAATAGCCAGCGCGATGCCAAAACATATCATCCATTTTCCATTGGAGAATCCGAAAATTTTAGTCTTTAAACCGGTGCCGTAAGAAGTCATGAAATAATTTTCTTTATCGCACCAAATCACGGAATTTGATCATGGCGTTAATCGAAATTGAATTAACCAACTGTTCAAAAATGGCATATTTTGTTCTCTGGAACGGTTTAGAATGCGTTTTTTTGTTGAAATCTTCTTCCACAGACTTTTATAAAATTCAGATCATCATACTGTAACGATATATTTGTTCGCACGGTGAGTTTGAAAAAATGCTGATCGGGAGAAAAATGGAAAGCGAAAACTTTAATTCAGGTGAGCAGATTTACCTTGCTTCGGCAACGAAAAATTTCGTATTCCCATAAGAGGTGTAATCACATGAACTTTTTTAGGAGTGATAAACAGTATATGAAGCCGCAGCCTTCTTCGGAACCATTTAGGGATAGATTTGCATTGTCTCTTCCAATACTTTGTGGCAGGAAAGGCCAGGGCAACATTCATTTCGCCGCTGGATTTATTTACCGGGAAATGAAGAAGAATATTTCCCAGGCACGCATGAAATTCAACAGGCTCAATGTGGGAAGTGGTGATCACATTCAGCTTCCAGCGCTGGCTAGTCTTCTCAGAAGCAATGAAATCCCAGGTGCTGTCGTTCACAAAAGACAAGCCCTGCCGTTCGATCCATCTTTTGATTACTCGTTGAATAAGTATGCCGGTCATATCGCCTGGTTTAGTGTCCGGGAAAAGTATGCCAAGCCATCCGAAACTACAGCGACAAATGGACTCAATAATTTCAGCAAAAAAGCATCATCTGAATGAAGAGGCGAAACAATCTGTACATTTTGGTATACCAATATACACACATAAGCAAGACGAAACTCAAGGCAATGACTTTGATGGAACTACTTGTTGTTCTTATCATTATCGGCATCCTGGTGCTTGTTGCACTACCCAATCTTACCCCCCTTATTTCAGAAGCAAAAAGCACGGAGGCCAAGCTGCAGCTGGAACACATATACACCCTGGAAAAAACCTATTTCTATACACATTCAAAGTATTCTCCTGAGCTCACGAGCATCAAATACGAACATCCCAAACTCACGGCCGACGGCGGAACGGCGAATTATAAGATTGAAGTCGTGGAAGCTGGCACCAATCTGTTCAAGGCACGGGCCACGGCAATGAGCGATTTTGACGGCGACGGCTCATTCAACGTCTGGGAGATCGATCATGAGAAAAACCTGAAAGAAGTCACACCCGACTGATGGAAATCTTTGGAAATACGCTCGCCCTGTCTTCCTTGCTTATGCTGGTCTACCAGGATATGCGGTATCGCAGTGTTTCCTGGTCATTACTTCTCTTTCTTTCCACCGGCCTGCTTATCTCCGGAATCAACGAAGGGCTCATACCGAAGTATGCCCTGCTGAATCTTTCATTCCTCATGATCCAGTTGCTTGCTCTTTCCATTTGGTCACGCCTCAGGCTTGGTTCCTTCCTCGCCTTTATCAATCAAGCGCTCGGCCTTGGCGACATACTTTTTTTCCTTGCGCTATGTCTCGCCTTTTCGCCGGTCAACTATATTATCTTCTATCTCTTTGCGTTGGTCGTTTCCCTGCTGATCTTCCTGGCATGGATATTCATTAAACGCCTTAAACCCGCCGAAACAGAATTCCCGCTTATCTCAGGAATGGGAATGGTCCTTATTGCAGTACTCTGTTTAAAAATGAGCGGGGCCTTCGATCAATACACGGATATTTCCATTTCTCACTTCATAAATCTGTAAAAGCCCTGGAAGCGCAAAAAGACATATCCGTTCCCCTTGAGCTCCTTCAGGCCATCAATACGCAGCAGGCATGGCATTACGGCATCATACCCAAGTCAAATGACAAAGACATCATCTCGTTTTATGCGGATGAAGGAAAATTCCACGCCTCGCTTAAAGATGAGCTGGAGATCCTCCTGGGCAAGACCGTCGTTCTGGAAACCGCTTCCTCGGCGGTTGTAAAAAAGACACTGAGTAAATACTACCGCAAGACCGACAGCAAAGCGGGCGCCGAAAACACCCGCATACTCTCCCGAAAAGAAGAAGATTTTTTGCAATCGCTCATCACCGAAGCAAAAACACTTGGCAGCAGCGATATCCACCTGGAGAGCTACGAGGAAAAATGCAGGGTACGTTTTCGAATCGACGGGCATCTGGTGGAACGCTACGCGATCGGCGTGGAGGATTTTCCGGTCATCGTTAACAAGATCAAGATCCGCGCTAACCTGGATATCGCGGAAAAGCGCCTCCCGCAAGATGGCCGTATCCACTTTCATACCTCAGGGCAAAAATTTGATATACGCGTCTCGGTGCTTCCGACCCTTTACGGGGAGAAAGTGGTTTTGCGCCTGCTGAGTAATGATGCAACTGGCATTGAGATAGAAAGACTGGGCTTTTCGAAACGCGAACTGGAAGATTACACGCAGGCCATCAAACGTCCGCATGGCATCGTGCTCATCAGCGGTCCGACGGGTTCGGGGAAGACCACAACGCTTTATGCAACACTAAGAATTCTCAATAAGCGAAGCACAAACATCCTTACCATAGAAGATCCGATTGAATACACGCTCGAAGGCATCAACCAGGTGCAGCTCAAGGAATCCATAGGGCTGACTTTCTCCAGCGCTCTGCGGACCTTCCTCCGCCAGGACCCCGATGTGATCATGGTGGGTGAGATACGCGATGTGGAAACGGCCAGGATGGCGATCCGCGCCGCACTCACAGGGCATCTTGTATTGTCAACGATCCACACCAACTCGGCCTGGGGAATTGTATCCCGTCTGATCGACATGGATATCCCCGGTTACCTTATCGCAGGAATATTAAATACGGCTGTTGCGCAGCGGCTTCTTAGACTTCTATGCAATGAATGTAAATCGTCTATTTCTTTTGATCCCGTTCTCTTTCCCAGGGGTTTTGTTCCTCCGAAAGAAGTCAAAGAGCATTTCACGGCCTGCGGATGTGAACATTGTCATTTCACCGGTTACAAGGGAAGGAAAGCGATCTATGAGGTCATTACGCTTGATAGCGATCTCATGGAACTGATCCGGATGGGTGGATCCAACGTACATGAAATGCTAAAACAAAAAAACATCAGCCTTTTGTCCACGAGCGCCTTTGAACTTTTTCAAAGAGGTGAAACCTCCCTGGATGAAGCCTATCCCGTATTGTTAAATAATCTCTAAACTCCTGTCATGCGTATTCGCATCCTATTCTTTCTAATTCTTTTCACAGGATATACCTATGGACAGGACCGGTTTCTAACCATTGAGACAAAACTCAAAGAGCTGGCGGCCACCTCACCCGGGCTGAACGAAAAAGTTGAGCTATCGGTCAATGGCGCCAGCATACAGGATTTTATTCGGGGCCTTGCCTCAACAAACGGCTTAAACATCAGTGTTGACGCACCGTTGAACCAGAAGATCTATAATAACTTTTCCAACGTAACGGTCACGGAAGTGCTTGTCTTCCTGTGCAGGAAGTATGATCTCGAAGTAAGTTTCATCGGCTCCATCATGTCCTTTACGCAGTTCGTGGTGCCTCTGCCTCCTCCTGTAAAATATGTTTCCAAACCGGTGAAAGTGAGTTTTGATAAAGGCTCGGGGAATTTAAGTTATGATCTCAGTGGTGACAGTCTTTCCCTGGTTGCCAAAGAGATCACACGCATCAGTGGGATGAACCTGGTCTTTTCCCAGGACCTTTCGGGCAAAACGCTTGCCGGCTTTATTCAAAATCTTCCTCTTGAAGATGCGCTTGAAAAACTGGCTTTCGCGAATGGTCTGAAGGTGACACCGGCCGGTAATACCTTCTTCATAGAAAAGTCGGATCAGAACGTGAAACCAAATCTTGTAAAAAAAGGCGGGAATTCCCCTCAGCCCGGGCTTGATATCACAAAGGATGACAACCTCGTGTCCGTTGATGCTAAGAACATTGCCATCAGCGATATTATAAACGCCGTTTCGGCTGAAATGGGCAACAACTATTTTCTCTTTTCAGAACCAAAAACACTTACAACCCTTACCGTCGATAATGTCACTTACGATGAGTTCCTGGGCTACCTGCTCAACGGAACGGAATTTACTTTCCGTAAGGAAGAGAACATTTATATGATCGGCGACCGTAACCTGGAAGGTTTAAGGTCCACCCAGGTGCTGCAGCTTCAGAACCGCACGGTCGATAAGGTGCTTGAGATGATCCCAGCCGAATTAAAGAAAGGCGTGGAGCTCAAGACCTTTCCCGATCTAAACAGCCTTATTGTTTCAGGATCACAGCCGAAGATAAACGAGATCAAGGCATTTCTTTTGTCGGTGGACAAACTGGTTCCCAATATTGTAATTGAAGTGATCCTTGCCGATGTGCGCGATACAAAAACCCTTTCAACCGGCATTGAAGCAGGTCTTGGGAAAAATCCCTCGACAACCGGGGGAACAGTATTCCCGGGAGTGGATCTTACCCTAAGCTCGAACTCCATCAATGAGATCATCTCCGGGGTGAACGGCTTCGGTGTGGTGAACCTGGGAAGCGTTACGCCTAATTTTTACATCAACCTCAAGGCGCTTGAATCCCAGGGGATCTTAAAGCTGCGCTCAACACCGAAACTTTCTACGCTTAACGGGCATGAAGCTACCATGAGCATAGGGAAAACGGAATATTACCTTGAAACCGCCAACAATGTAATCGGCACCCAGAACCCCCAGAACATCATCACCCAGCAATACAAATCCGTCAATGCCGACCTTACCATCACCATCAACCCGGTCGTTTCGGGCGATGACCAGATCACACTCGAGATCACCGTCAAGCAATCCACTTTTACAGAGAGGATCAACCCGAACGCGCCTCCGGGGACCATTACAAGAGAATTCAAGTCGCTTATCCGGATCAAGAACGGCCAGACCATCATCCTGGGCGGATTGGAAGAAAACAGCACGAACGATACAGGCAGCGGTGTTCCGGGACTTTCCAGGATCCCGATCTTAAAATGGTTCTTCAGCAGCCGTAACAAAACAAAATCGAACAACAAATTATCGGTCTTCATCAAACCAACCGTCGTGTACTGACATGAGGAATATTTTCGCCGACATATTAAAAGACAAAAGGATCCTCGGTCTCCAATGTCATCTTGACAAGGACGGTGAGTATTCGTTTACTGCCGCGCTTCTCGAAAGAAGGAAGAATAAAGTCGCCTTAGGAGGAAAATTCAGCGGGAAAGGCAATGCCTTTCTCAAATCAATCCCCAAAGGGATCCCCGTGATCCTCAATTATACCGGTAAAGGCGTTTTGTTCAAAAAAACCAGGTCGGGAAATTCTCCCGGCTTTGACCCCTTGTCTTTCATGTTGCCCGGTGCAGAGCCCAGCGAATTCTATGTGCAATCTGCTGAGGGTTATCACCAGTCGGTTTTTGCTTCTGTGGTAAGAAAAACTTCCGTTGATACGCTGATCCATGAATTGGTGAAGGAAGGGGCCCCGGTCCTGGGGTTGATCGTGGGGCCCTTTTCCGGCGCCTTTCTATTGCCGCTTCTTTCTTTACCCGCAGATGTCGTCTCCCAGATATCGGTTCCGGGATACCTGCTTTCGGTTACAGGAGGGAAACTGGAAGATCTTGTTCCTGCAGACAGTTACGCTTCCACGGATTATATGATCGGCGAAGAAAATATTCCGGGCGAATACCTGCTGGCCTTTGCTTCAGCATTGAAATACATCGTCGGCAGCGGCAGTGATCCGCTCACTCAGCCCGATGGGCCGGTAGGATCAATGGCCAGGGAGCATAAAGAGAAAAAGAAATTTAAGCTTGCCACGATATCCGTACTTACACTGATCTTTTCGCTGCTTCTTATTAATTACCTCTTCTTTGATCACTACTCAAGGCGTGTCGGCGAGCTGTCACAAAAGGTAAACCGGCGCTCCAGCCTTGCCCGGGAGGGAGATTCGCTTCGCTCCCTCATTGCCCTGCGTGAAACGGTTTTGCAACAAATGGGCATGACAGGGCCGGCCCGACAGTCGTATTACGCCGACCAGATAGCAATGCAGTTGCCCTCTTCCATACGGTTTAAGAATATGGAGATCGCTCCCGTAAAGAAGATCAACGAGGCGGGCAAAGAATCGCTGGTCTTTATGGAGGAAGAAATTCTTCTCAGCGGTACCTGCAGCAAGAACACAGAGCTTAGCTCATGGATGGAAGAACTGAAGAACAAGCAATGGGTGAATAATGTAAGCCTTGTCACCTTATCCCAGGACAAAGCCGGTGAAAGGGCAGAGTTTTCCATAAAAATCGAGCTGAACTGAAATGTGGAAGAGTCTTGCATATAAGAATAAAATGCGACTGCTGCTTGCCGGATCACTCCTGCTTATTGTGATCGTATGGCAGTTCGCACTGAAGAAGACCATTGCACTGCGCTCCGAAGCAACGCGGCTTGAAGAAATTTCCACCGGCTCCTCAGCGAGCCCGGAGGAGGTCGCGCAATTAAAGAGCACACTGTCGGAACTTGATGCCATCATAGGGACCGGCAATACAGGAGAAAAGGATGCCCGTCGTTCACTCCTGGGTTTTTTGACATCCTACTGCGCCGAAAAAAAGATCCTGCTGAAGAATCTTCCCGAAACCAGCCATAAAAATGAGAACGGTTTCACGGTCGAAACGAACATTTTCACGCTCGAAGGCGCATTCAAAGACCTGCTCGGGCTTCATTACCTGCTCGAGCAGAAGAACAGGATCGGCCGGATTGCCTCAACGCGCTATGCCGTAAGGACCGATCCAAAATCCAAAAAGAAGATCCTCTCAGCAACGCTTTATATGCAGAATATCAAATCTACTACACATGAATAAAGCAACGATCCTGCCGGCATTCATAATGCTTATCAGCGCTGTCTCCTGTACCCATGATTTCGTCGAGGTGGACCTGCGGGATAAAACACTGGTGCTGCTTTCTCCTCCCGATAATTACATCACCGCTTCCAACCAGGTAAATTTCTGGTGGGAAGAGCTGGACGGTGCGGCCGAATACCGCCTGCAGGTGGTGGATTCAAGTTTCACTTATATCAATCAATTGATGCTTGATACAACTGTTTCCTCGGCTTCTTATTCGGTGTCCCTTCCTCCCGGCGATTATGAATGGAGAGTAAAAGCGCTGAACGGATCAAGCTCCACCGCATTCAGCATACCAAGGAACCTTACGGTGGATACCACCAGTAACATTTCTTCCCAGGTTATTTTTCTTTTATCACCGGCGGCCAATTACTTTACCAACAACCCGACCCAAACATTCAGTTGGAGTCCCCTGGGAAGCGCCGATGATTATCGCCTCCGGATACTCGATCAGCAAAGCACTGTGATTGCCGACATGATCCTTCAGGAAGACACAGCGAGCTATACCTTTTCTCCCGGAACCTACACCTGGCAGGTGCGGGGACAGAACAGTGTAAGCAATACGCCATACTCGTCCCGTTCGATAACGATAGACATTACATCTCCCTCTGCTCCTTCGCCTGTTCTCCCGGCCAATGGAGATACCATTGCTTCACCCGCCCAGCTCAGCTGGACAAGAGACGCCTCAGCTTATGGCGACAGCCTGTTCATTTATCCTGATTCACTTATCTCTGCCGCAGTGTACCAGTCGTTTCTCACAGCCACAAGCTATAGCTTCGCAGGGAATTCCGGACAGGTATATTTCTGGAGATTGAAATCCCGCGACCAGGCCGGGAACTGGAGCGGCATGAGTGTGATAAGAAAGTTTCGCGTTCAATGATAAAGGCGAATAAAAAAATGGTTTTATTTATGATCATTGCCGTGGCGGGTTTGTGGGGCTATATCATTTTCAAGATCTGTAGTACGTACTTTTCAACGCAGGAATCCCCGGTCCAGGTCTTAACAACGCCCGGGACCGAGAGCAGGGCCCCGTTATCCGACACCTTTACACTTGTCAATAATTACACGGATCCTTTCCTGGGAGTTATTGCCGACAATAATGCGCCAAAAAAACAAAACACGGTCGTTAAGACCGAAAAGAAAAAACAAACGCCTCCCGCCGCTCCCTGGCCGAGCGTCGCCTACGGAGGAATGATACGGAACCAGGAAAACAACAACCAGCTTGCCCTGCTCACCGTTAACGGTCAAACGGATCTTGTCAGCCCGGGAAAGCAGTACCTGGAAATAACCGTTGTCAGGATATTCCAGGACTCTGTTGAACTGGGCTACGGTAAAGAAAGAAAATATGTACGGAAATAATAAAGCAAAAAACGGTACCATGATATACAGGCTCCTTCTTTTTCCATGCTGCCTCCTGTTAAGCCATGGAATGTTCTCCCAGCAGGTAAATGAACAGAAGACATACACCATTTACCTGAACTGCCCTGACTCTATGGTTAAGGCTGAAGTTTATTACCTGAACCCGGGCCTTAAGCCGGCGAAGGATCATTTTTATGCATGGTATTATAATAATATGATCCACTCAACCGAAGGAGGATTCAACGGCAAACTTCTTCACGGGGCCTATACCTGTTCTTATCCCAATGAAACAATGAAGGAACAGGGAGAATTCAAGAACGGTTTAAAGAAAGGAACCTGGAAGAAATGGTACAGTAGTGGGGTGATAGCGGAAATAGCCTATTGGGATGATGGTGAAAAAGACGGTGCCTATGTGCTTTACGGGACGTCCGGAAAAAAGATCCTTGAAGCCTCATACAGGAATGGCAAACTCCACGGCACTGTCACTTCTTACGAGGACGGGGAAGTGAAAATGAAGAGAGAGTACAAGAACGGAGAGGAAGTGAAGGAGAAGGAGAAGGAAAAAGAGAAGGACAGGTTCAGCCTGGGAAAGATCTTCGGTTTAGGAAGACGATCAAACTAAAGGTATATCATGATCAAAGCCGGGGCGCTTGTCTTTGCATTGGCCATTTCACTGCTCGTCGCTATGATATCGGGATCGCTCATCCTGCTTTCATGGTCATCCACCATGTACCTTGAAATGAGCCTGAAGACAAAAAGGCTCATCCGCAACACGGAATCCGGACTCACGCTTCTTCTCAGCGAACAGCAGTTGGTCCCTGCTGACAGCTCTATGGTGCTTGATCTCTTCGGAGATGGCACCGACAGCGTTCTGCTTTTACGCCACTCATGGGGAGCTTTCGAGATCATTTCCTCCAAAGCATTTTCACATGGGGATACACTTGGGAAGACAGCCGTTTGCGGTTATGGCCTTGATGCGGATACGACCACCGCGCTTATCACAGCCGATCTTGATCAGCCTTTATCGCTTTGCGGAAAAACGATCCTGAAAGGAGATGTGAAGATCTCCAAAGTAGGGTTCAAACGCGCTTATGTAGAAGGAAAGAACTTTGAAGGATCCCAATTTGTGCAGGGCAATACGCTGAGTTCAAGCCGTTACATACCCCCATTAAATCCGGAACTTACTAAATCCCTGCTGCAGGGCTTTTCAACAGAAATATTTAACAAGGATAGCCTCGTATTCACCGATATCTCCGAAATCCCTGACTCCCTGGCAAACTCATTTCAGCATAAAACCATTTGTTACCAAAGCACGGGTACCCTGTTACTTGGTCATCAGCAGCTTTCCGGTAACATACGGATCATTGCAGGGCGTGAGATCATTGTTGAAAAGGAATGCGTTTTAAAAGATATACTGCTTTACGCTCCCCGCATACGCATTAAGGAAGGCTTCAAGGGAAATCTCCAGGCCTTCGCTACGGACACGCTTATTATGGAGAAGAACGTTACACTGGATTACCCGAGCGTTGTGGCGGTGATCCGCATACCGCGTTCTCCCGATATGATCAGCCTTATTATAGGTGAAGGATCGTCCGTTAGCGGGGCCGTGATCGCCTACGAGGAAAAATACCATGCCATGAAGCAGGTAAATATCCGTATTGAAAAAAAGGTCAGCGTATTTGGAATCGTTTACTCCTCGGGCGACCTTGATCTTAAAGCAGAGGTCAGCGGGCTCGTTTGCTGCAATAAATTCGTGCTGCGCACCAATTCCGGCGTGTACGACCATCATTTGCTCGACGCAGTGATCGACCGCAGTAAGCTCCCCTCTTACTTTCTTTGTCCGGACCTGTTTGAGGACACTCCAGAAAAAAAGATCATGAAATGGCTGTAAAGACTAAGCTCAAAGCTGCCAGCCTTCTTGAAGCGCTGATCGCCATGGTGATCATCACACTCAGCCTTGGCTTCGGAACCATGATCCTGTCAGGTATACTGAGCGCTTCACCGCTTCACGAAAGAACAAGGGCTTTACATCATCCTGCACCCACTATGTCTACAGAAGAATACAAAGGAGCGCCGGGAATCGCGGTAGAAACAAAAAACGTCTTTGACTCAAAAGGAACAATCATTCATACGGAAAAGAGACTTGTCCTGAAAAAGCCATGAAAAAATTACGCGCCTTTACATTAATGGAACTGCTTGTCGCCATGGTCATCTCCGGCATTGTGATCAGCCTCGGCTACGGCATTTTCAGCATGATGCAAAAGCATTATAGGGAGCTCCATGAAAGTGCGGTCGGCGACAGGGACCTGGTCAGCGCTGTTTCCGTGCTTGAACTTGACGCCTTCCGCTGTCAGGCTATTGTTGTGAAAGAAGAAAATACGGTCATAATGAAATGGGAAAATAAAGAAGTGCTTTACCATTTCCTCCCGGATATGCTTGTCAGGACGGAGGGGGATGTGAGTGACAGTTTGCAGCTCCCTGCATATGAACTGAAACTAAGCGCCGGGGGGATCGGCTGTACAATGCCGGGAGAGTGGATCGATGCCATTAGGTTCTCTATACACGAAGAAGAGAATGAATCACTTGGTTATACAATTAATAAGCATTACAGCGCCTTGGAGAAGATAGAAGCTGAACAACGAAAGAAACAAACGAACCCGTGAGCGGAATAGACATTTCAAATATCAGCTCCGTAACTTCTGTGAAAAAAGCCGGCTCTGCGGGAATAAGCGGCCTTCTGCAGAAAGACATTGCATTGTTTGAAAAGCGTTTCGGCGATGTAAAGAAGGAACGTTATTATTCCGGGCTAGGAATCCTGCTTTCTGCCGGGGTGGATATCCGAACGGGCCTGGACTTGGCGATGGAGGGACAAAAAGCAAATAAGGACAGGGACTTATTCCTTGGGATCAGGGAATCCGTGGTCAACGGGAATAGCTTGTCCGAAGCGATGAAGAAGACAGGTAAATTCTCGGCATACGAACTTTACAGCCTGAAGATCGGTGAAGAGAGCGGTCGCTTACCGGAGATCATGACGGAATTGTCGGCCTATTTTGCAAGAAGCGTCAAACAGCGAAGGCAGATCATTAACGCACTATCCTATCCATGCATGGTGCTTGTCACGGCCATCGGAACCATTATATTTATGATGAGCTTCATAGTCCCCATGTTCGCGGATGTATTCAAGCGCTTCGGAGGGGATCTTCCCGGTATCACGCAGTTTGTCTTGAATGTTTCCGACTTTGTTTCCGCCACCTACGGCTGGTTCTTGGGGGCGCTAGGGGCGGGCATACTCCTTATATATGTGTGTCGGAAGACCGAATGGTGGAGGAAGGGCTATACATCTGCGATCCTGAAGCTCCCTGTAATAGGTCCAATCATGCTTAAGATCTACCTGGCCCGGTTCTGCGTCTCCATGAAACTGCTGCTTTCCTCCGGCACACCCTTGGTCAGCGCACTGGAACTGGTGAGAAACATGATCACATTTTATCCTATGGAGCGGGCGCTTGAAAGGATCAAAGAACAGGTAACCCGGGGAAAGAGCTTCTACGAAAGCATGTCGGGATACTCCTTTTTTCCTAAGCCATTCATTTCCCTGGTGAAGGTGGGTGAGGAGGTCAACCGCCTGGACCAGATCTTCAGCCGTCTCTCCACACAGTTCAGTGAAGAAGTCGACCACAAGACCGAGACATTGCGAAGCCTGATCGAGCCCCTGCTGATCGTCTTTATCGGAGCTTTTGTGGCAGTGATACTTATTGCGATGTACCTGCCGTTGTTCAAACTGGGGACCACGGTGTTTTAGGACTGCGGTTTTTCCGCAGTGTTAATTTACTGAATATTTGAATATTAGTAGTCGGAAGGGTGCTTTGCTGTTAAAAACAGTTTAATTCAGGACTCATCCCGTAATGCGCCCTCGAAAGATCATGAATTATGAAATTCCCATAAAAAAATAAAGGAATTGTACATTTTTATGTGCTTTTTGCATATTAAAATTAACAATTTCATAATCGAGTGAAGAAGTAAGGCGATATTATGAAGCGCATTTTCCGTCTTAGGGTTAAACTGCTCGGTATCGAGCCCCCTGTCTGGCGCAGCCTGGAAGTCGACAGCGGGCACCTCTTTTACGAGCTACACCATATTCTTCAGATCGCCTTCGGATGGGAGAACCGGCATCTGTTTATGTTCCGCAAAGGCTCCCGCCAGATCGGTATCCCGGACCCCGGTTTTGACGATCCAAAGATGGACGCATCCAATGAAGTCCATTTGTTCGAGATCCTCGACAAACCGGGATCGGAGATGTTCTATGAGTATGACTTCGGGGACGGCTGGCAGCATCTCATAACACTGGAATCGGAGATATCCAGGACGCAGTATTCCTGTCCGGTCTGCCTTCAAGGCGCCCGCCGTACTCCTCCTGAAGACTGCGGCGGGCCTCCGGGTTACGACCGGATCCTGAAGATCCTAACCAGCAAAAAACATCCCGAATATAAAGCCACCAGGCGCTGGCTTGGCAGAAAACCCTTCTATCCGGAATCCTTCGATCTTGATGCCGTCAACAGGCGCCTTTCCACCCTGGAAAGGTATATCAAGCGATTTGATGACCGGGGCGGATTTCATTTGTAGAATATAAACTTACGCGTCTCGCTCCGAAATTTTTGAGATGGACAAACCTTCACAAACAATTGTAATACACTGATATCACCTGATTTTTGAGATACGGAGGAAAAGATTACGCATGTAAACCCGTGTTTGCAAGGGTTATAATATCTTTGAATACCCGAAACGTTCTTGCAATGCATGCATTACCCATCGAGCAACTTTCCATCGGCAGCATTGAGAAGGCTATTGCCAGGAAAAAAGCTGTGTATCCAGACCACGAGATAATTTTTCGAGGACAGTCGAAGCCCTGGCCCTTGTTACCGGGAATAGCCAGGAATAACGATAAGGGAGATACGACCTTTAAGGAGAAGGAAATGCTTAGCGCATTAAAACACTCCGCTCCGATTCATATCAGTAAGGTCGGCCCCTTACCCGCGAATGATTGGGAATGGATCATCTTTGCCCAGCATTTCGGGATGAAAACAAGGTTACTCGACTGGTCCGCCGATCTATGGAGCTCTCTGTGGTTTGCCTGCATTGACGATCCCGGATCGGATGGGGTCTTATATGGTCATTTCATCAAAGAATCTTCATATCTCGATGTTGGATCCCTGGGGCCGTTTGATATTGAAGGAACCCGGTTCCTGATCCCACGGGTGACTAACCGACGGATTGAAAATCTGTCATCAAGGTTTTCTGTACATCCATATAACTTTAAGGAGTGCCAGCACATACCCATTGAAGGCAACCACGATTTACATACTAAGACCATCAAGATCCTTGTTCCTGCCAGTAAAAAACAAGCTTTATTGGGGGAGTTGGACGGCAAGGGAATCAACTATATTAAGGTCATGGCAGATGCATCAGGGGTCTGTAAGCATATTAACTGGAAGCATTTGCCTCAATGAATCCAGCGAGCGGGGAATATGGCTTTTATGCCGTTACACGGGTTTTCCCGTGTGAACCCGGGTGTACACACTTACACACGTGTTTACCCGTGTAAAGGCGTGTAAGGGGTGGAAATCAGGGGGTTAGCATGAATGGCTTTGGCTAGAATTTGAGGATGGAATTATTTTAGGAAAGCTAGTGATTTATACATTTTGTGTAAAGGAGCCGGAAACGTTCGAAAAAATTCTTATTTCGCGGTTAAGGCGAATAAGGCAAATACACCGAAGGATTCTTACGAAGATGAAATAATATATTTTTTAGATCCAACAGATATTGATGACCCTCTAAAATTAACTTTTACAGAAGAAGGAATGGCTAAACCTCTTTCTTCCAAAACTGCGGATTGGGATTACATAAGGGCAGATTATACGATCTATTATTTAAATCTCAACTTTGAAAATTTGAAGGAGGCGAGAAAGGCAGTTTGGAAAATCTGTTCTGACTTAATCACCGAAATTCAAGCCTTGCTGGATAAAGAACAAGTAAATCAGAGTGCTGCGCGGAAACAAAAAGTTAAGGGTAAAATGGAAGAATTAAGAAAACTTGTCAGACCTGAATCTGAATTTTCAGCAACAGCGAAAACTTGTTTGGTTAGTTCGGGGCTACCTTGGGCCATGAGAATTGCTGCTTAATAAGCTTCAGTTTAAATGAAAAAAAACAAAGAGGAAAATATTAAACTTTTTATTTCCTATTCGTGGGATAGCGAGCCTCACAAAAATTGGGTGCTCAGGCTCGCTAAGGTATTGGAGGATGACGGGATTGAAATTGTCCTAGACAGATTGCATCTTAAGCCGGGAACATATCCAAGGAGATTCATGGAGAGAGCGGTAGAATTTTCTGATGTTGTATTAATTATAATGACTCCGAAATACAAGAAAAAGGCTGATGAACGAAAGGGTGGAGCCGGGTATGAGTATTACATTATCAACGAGAGCCTGTTTGAAATATTGGATAACAATGAAAAGTTTATTCCTATTCTGAGGGTAGGTGATAAAAAATCAGCGATCCCAATTTTTTTAAAAGGGATTACCTATCATGATATGCGCGATGATGAAAACTTTAAAAAAGATGTAAATGAATTGATAAAGTTTATTCGCAAAAAAAATTTAACCCTTGAAGAGCTTTTAGAAGCATATCAACCAGTAAAAACGAAACAAATGAAGACTCCTCCGCAAGATAAAACTAAGTACCAAAGTCTTGAAAAATTAGAACATGTTATAAAATCTAATTTTGATAAGTATTTTGACCGCATTTTTGGACTTGACACACCAAAAGAAAAAATAACTCAGGGCGGTGCCAAACTAATTGTCAAAGCTAACGAGAAGGATAAAGCCAGGGCAATAAGGAATGAGATAGAAATATGGGAAAAAGAAGTAAAAAAATATAGCGATGAAATGCAAGTGGTATTTTCTTCGAAGAATCTTAAAGTATATGCCGAAATAGCCGATGACTTCAAGAATAAAATCTTCAAGACGAAATTATGGACAGTTGGTTCTGCATTGAGAACACCTGATCCCGATCTCGTAAGATACAAGCGTGATTACGGTGATGCCCTCCCCGAAGACATTTTAAATACATTGAAAGGTATTCTGCAAAAAACCGATAAGTATGTCAAAAAGGTCTCGTCAGCCCTCGACTACGGTAGCGTGAAATCTCCCGAGGTGTTAAAAATGGAATACCTTGATGATGAAGACCTGTCTCTTTCAGGCGTGATCGGATTTGGCATTCGATCTGAAATATTGCATCGGTATTATCCTGCATACTTTCCAATAATGACGCAAAGGACTATATGGGGCATGTATTTTTTGAGCGCCCTGGCGGAGGAATTCGTCACCATTGAGCAAAAATCAACGAAGGGAATAATGAGGGTTTCGCATAATTGGATATACAACTATCAAAGATTTACATTTTGTAATAATTATATAGCGATTCTGCTCTCTGATCGCTTGAAAGAAAATTATAAGATTGATTTAAACCCTGAGTTCCACTTTGGCTATGTAAACCTTTTTTTAGTTGAGTTAGCAAAGATACATAAGGACGAGATTAAGGATTTACATCAATGGACCGATGTATAACTAATTGAATGGAGTTGCTAAGAAAATATACCAGTCATTTCCCGAGGATTTCTTCGTTGTACGATAGTCAGCAGAAGGCTATCGAAAATCTATTGAACGAGAAGAATACTTTGGCAATTATTCCTACGGGCGGCGGAAAATCTCTTATTTACCAGTTAACGTCTCTTGAACTTTTGGGGGTAACATTGGTTGTGTCCCCATTATTAGCGTTAATGCAAGAGCAAGTAAACGAATTGCGATCAAATGGGGTGGATGCAATTGCTCTGAATAGCAATATGAGTTTTGATGAACAACGAGAGTTATTACGAAATTTTAAAAAGTTAAGAATAAAACTTATTTATCTCTCTCCGGAAAGATTGCAGAACGGATTATTCAGGGCAAGTCTGTTAGCTTCGGAAATAAAAATATCCATGCTCGTAATAGATGAGGCCCATTGTATAAGTCAGTGGGGCCAGGGATTTAGACCTGATTACGATCAAATTCTTCCGTTCATCAAATTCCTAAAATCAAGTAAAAATAATCCTGTTGTTCTTGCGCTGACTGCCACCCTAAGCAAGCGGGCGAGAAAAGATATAGTAAAGGAGTTTGGAATACTCGAGCGAAATGTTATTCGCCCAGATTCCATTTTAAGGAAGAATCTAATTTCAAAATTTAAAAAGGTTTCGAACGAGAAAGAAAAGGTAAAGCAATTGGAGTCCTTTTTGAGAGAGAAAAAACCAAAGAAGTCGCTAGCCTACCTTTATAGCAAACGAGAATGTGAAAGCTACGCATGTGCATTTTCCGTTTTAGGATTTAAAACCGAATATTTTCATGCAGCTTTGGAACCGGAGGAGAAAGATAGAGTATATAGCGAATTTCTGGAAGGAAAAATTGAACTCCTGTTTGCTACAACTGCTTTTGGAATGGGAATTAATATTCCGGATATTGATTCAGTCGTACATATTCAGATCCCAAATTCCGTTGAGGAGTATTATCAGCACATTGGTAGAGGTGGCAGAGACGCCACTCGTTGTCCTGAATGCTTCTGCCTTGCTCTATGGTCAGAAGTAAATTTTAAGAAGAGAAAAGGAATTATACTCTCTGATAAGTTCACCGAAGAAATGCTTGAACGAAGTTTCAAGCAGCTTAGTCTATATAACAAAGCCGGAAAGATTGTCAGTAAGGACAAAGAGGATTACTTAGCGGCATCCGATAATCTTCATCTGGTTAAATATTATTTTGAAAGGGAAGGCGTACTTAAAACTATTGGCGAAATTAATGGCTCACCTTTGAAAATCATCTTAAAAAAAAATACAGTTTTATGGGATAAGATACTGAAAGCTGCTGGCGGTATTGACAGTTTCATTCATGCCTCAAATCATTCCGGAATAAAAATCGAAGGCATCATCAAACATTTGTACGAACAGGAATTTAGTGGCAACATAGAAAAACTTCCGGCAAGAAGTCGCCAACTTTTTTTCAAATCGAACTATAACACATTGCCTAAAAAAACTGTGAATAAAATTATTCGTGAAGCAAACATGTTTGTTGATTTCAGAGTGAACCAATTGGAGGAACTTCATGAGTTATTTTCTCATTCAAAGCCGAATGATTATATCAAAAAGATATTGAATTAATAACGTAATTTCGATAAAATGGCCAAAACAATTAGAGTTTATAAATCAGCAGGTGTCTGGGTCGCCAAGCAAGACGGTGCGAATAACGCATTGGCCGCTGAGAATGATCAGGATCCTGAATAAGGAGAATATTGTATGCACAGGCAGGTTCTCGGTTTCAAAAAACTAAGCCTATCTGGGGATCCCTTCCTCCATCGTCAAATCACTACCTTTAATAGGAGATCAACATCCTCTTTAAAAGAGTTCGACCCTTGTCCGGCTGTCTCCACCAAAACCTATCCCCTATTGAAATGATCCATCCGGCGATACCGGAACATCTCGCAAGTTCAACAGGTTATCCCGAAAAAAAATTCGTCGCATCTATCCTGACCAGCGGTTGTATCAATAAAGTGTACAAGATCCAGGCCGGTCGGGACACTTTTGTACTCAAGCTTAATAGCTCAATGGCATTCCCCGGAATGTTTGATGCAGAATTTAAAGGGTTGGAATTACTGCAAAGCGCGGGAGCATTGCATATTCCAAAACCAATTTCTTGCTTTACGGTAAATGAAAATCAATGTCTTTTCTTGGAGTTTATAGATAGCGGAAGAAGAAAGAGCGACTTTTTTGAGGATTTCGGCCGAAAACTGGCTATACTGCATAAGCATTCGGCTGAACAGTTCGGTCTAAACCATGATAATTACATCGGATCACTCCTGCAAAGCAACAGAAAACATACATCCTGGGCTTCCTTTTTTTCGGAAGAACGTTTACTCCCCCAATTCAAATTGGCGCTTGATGGCGGTATGCTTGACAGCGATGCAGGAAAAAGGCTGAATAGCCTTTGCGGGCAGCTTGTAAATATTTTTCCTGAAGAAACGCCGGCGCTGTTACACGGAGACCTCTGGAGTGGAAATTACATGACCGGACCTGACGGATATGCGGCTGTTTTTGATCCTGCGGTATATTACGGACACCGTGAGATGGACCTGGCCATGTCAAAACTCTTTGGTGGGTTCGCCCCTGAATTTTATGAAGCATATCACAAAGAATTCCCTTTGGCGCAGGGATGGGAAGAACGAATGGAGATCTGCCAGCTTTATCCTCTCCTGGTTCATGTCAATCTCTTTGGTGCTGGATATTCGCAACCTGTAAAAAGCATTCTCCGGCATTGGGCGGAATAACTATATTTTATTGATTATCAATTATTTATAGCTTATTTTAGGGTGGAAACTATAGATATTAAAAATGTTTCCATAGTTTTGGCCCCGTTTAAATGTCCAGGGAACGTATACTTCAGGGAGCCGAGGAACTTTTCTTCAGCAGGGGAATAAAGTCCGTTACCATGGACGACATCGCCCAGAGTCTTGGCATGTCGAAAAAAACCATCTATGCTTCTTTCAGCGATAAGGATGAGATCGTACTCATGATGATGCGTGCGAAGCTGGAAGAAGACAAAAAAGAGATCTCCGCTATCTGCGGTCAATGCGCTAACATCGTTGAGGAAGTGTTCGGGATCATGAAGTATATGTCGGCCATGTTCTCGAAACTGAATCCAATGGTGTTTTACGACCTGCAGAAATATCACCCGGAAGCATGGAAACTATTCAAAGGGTTCAAGAATGATTTCATGCTCAAACTGATCGAAGAAAATATTGAACGCGGGATCAAACAAGGTCATGTACGGCCGGACGTGAATGTGGGGATCATGGCGCGAATGCGTATCGAACAGATCGAGATGGCATTCAATCCTGTTCTCTTTCCGCCGGATAAAGTGAGTATCCTTGAGGTTCAGGTTTCCATGATCGAACATTTCCTGTACGGGATATGTACATTAAAAGGGCATAAGCTAATTAATAAACACAAACAGATCGTTGAAGAAGATTAATTCATTACTCATGAAAAGATACCTGTTTTTTCTTGTACTGCCCGGTTTGATGAACGCGCAAAATTCCTTCACACTGAAGGAAGCCGTTGATTATGCATACACGCACAATGCCTCTGTTCTGAACGCGGAGCTTGAACAAAAAATGAATAAAGCGAAACAGAATGAGATCATCGGTATCGGACTTCCCCAGGTGAGCGGCAGTTTTGATATCAAAGACTACCTTGATATTCCGACTTCTCTGCTCCCCGGTCAATTCTTCCAGGCTCCTCCAGGAACATACATCCCGGTAAAATTCGGCGTGCAGTATAATGCAACAGCAGGTATCAATATCTCACAGATAATTTTCAATTCAGATTATCTCGTCGCGATCCAGGCTTCCTCGGAGCTTACTGCTTTATCGCAAAAGAACACACAGCGATCCCGTATTGAAACAAATATTGCTGTCAGCAAAGCCTATTACAATGCGCTTATTAACCGTGAACGACTGACCTTACTGGATGCAAGCCTGGCGCGGGTGAAAAAATTATTTGATGATACAAAGGTGCTTCACGCGAATGGGTTTGTAGAACAGATCGATATTGACCGCATCGAGGTAGCGTACAATAATCTTCTTTCAGAGCGCGAAAAAGTTGCAAAGCTCATTGGCATAAGCGAATCACTCCTGAAATTTCAAATGGGGTACGACGTCACCCAAAGTATTGAGTTGAAGGACAAACTGGATCTTACAACGATCCCCGCTTCTGAACCGGAAACCGGACAAAAACCTGACTATAACTCGCGGATCGAATATTCACTTCTCCAATCACAGAAACGATTGAACCAGCTTGAGAAAAAAAGATACCAGCTAAGTTATCTCCCGTCCCTGTTTGCTTACGGCAGTTTCAATAAGAATGCTCAAAGGGATGAATTCGACGTCTTCGATTTCAGCACCGGGCACGACTGGTACCCTATCTCGATCATCGGCGTAACGCTTTCTGTACCCATTTTCAGCGGAGGGCAGAAGTACTACAAACTTCAGCAATCGAAACTCAGCATGATGATGACAGAAAATAATATACGTCATTTTGAGAATGCCATTCAGCTTGAGGTAAGCGCAGCTGTTGTGAACTACAACAACAGCATTTCCTCCCTCTCGATACAAAAAAGGAACCTTGAACTTGCCCAGGGAGTTTTCGAGGTAGCGAAGAAAAAGTACGAGCAGGGCGTAGGATCCAACCTGGAGGTCATAAATGCTCAATCTTCATTGAAAGAATCTCAAACCAATTATTTCAATGCAATATTCGAACATTATAATGCGAAACTGGACATGGACAAAGCTAAAGGCACGATCAAATAATTCTATCATGAAACATACTATGATATTCCGTTATCTTGCCGGCTTTGCAGCTGTGCTGATCATTTCCTGCTCCTCGCCTACGCTGCAGGAACAACTTGAACTACTTAAAGTTGAAAAAGCTGACCTGGATGGCAGGATCAAAGACCTTGAAGATTCAATTACAAAATTTGGCGCTGACTCAACAATTGCTAATCTGAGATCTGTCAGCATAACAGAGCTGAAACCTGTTCTTTTCAAAAGTTACGTGGAGATACAGGGACAGGTGGATGCCGATGAAAATATTACCCTTTCAGCAGAAATAGGCGGACAGGTGACCAGGATAATCGTAAAAACCGGGCAGGAAGTATCAAAGGGTCAATTACTGGCTGAAACCGACAGCAAAATTATTCTTCAGGGAATGGCCGAACTGCAAAATGCGCTTGACCTTGCTAAAATAATGTTTGAGAAACAAAAAAATCTCTGGGACCAGAAGATCGGGACAGAAATTCAATACCTGGCCGCGAAAAATCAGAAAGAAAGTCTTGAGAAGAAGATGTCGACCCTGCAGGAGCAACTTGAATTAACGAAGATCACTTCTCCCATTGCAGGAACTGTTGACGGGGTACATATTAAAGTGGGACAAATGCTGGGACCGGGCATGCCTGCCATTACCGTTGTGAATTTCTCGAGCCTGAAAGTGAAGGGGAATGTGCCTGAATCTTATGCCGGATCCATCAAAAAAGGGAACGATGTGATGATCCTCTTTCCTGACATCAATGATTCCGTTTCTTCAAAGGTGGAATATGCTGCTCGTGTTATCAATACGCTCAACCGGACATTCACCGTTGAGATACTTCTTGGTGAGAATAAAACGTATCACCCCAACATGATCGCCGTGATGAAGATCAATAACTATACTTCAGAGAAGCCTGTCATCACCATTCCAACCAGCACCATACTTCGGGATGAAACAGGCAAGGATTTCGTGATGGTGATCGAGAATGGCCTTACAAAAAAGGTATTCATAAGGACAGGTAAGAAATATAATTCCAGGGCAGAGGTCCTTGAGGGCCTTAAAGAGAACGATAAACTGGTTTCAAAAGGATTCCAGGATCTGAATGAAGGTGAAAAAGTAAATTATTGATACAAGCCGGCGAATTGTTATGAAAGATCTTAGAAAAGAATTCAAGCCTTCAAGCTGGGCCATCGACAACCGGATCAGCATTTATATTTTCACGGTGATCATCACCCTTGCGGGGCTCATGGCGTATGAAAGTCTTCCAAAAGAGAGTTTCCCGGAAATTAAGATCCCAAAATTTTATATCAGTGTCGCTTATCCGGGAACATCTCCTGCCAATATGGAGAATCTTGTAGCGAAACCGCTGGAGAAACAATTCAAGTCGGTTTCCGGGATCAAAAAAATGACCAGCCAGTCGTTCCAGGACTATTGTACTGTAGTGGTCGAGTTCGACAGTGAATTTGATCTTGCAACAGCCAAATCGAAGGTGAAGGATGCGGTGGACAAGGCGAAAAGCGAGTTGCCGAAGGATCTTCCTGCCGATCCTTCCATCTTCGAGCTGAATTTTTCCGAGTTCCCGATAATGAATGTGAATATCTCCGGGAATTATTCGCTTGCACAGCTTAAAAAATATGCGCAGGAGATAAAGGACCGCATCGAGAGCATGAGGGAGATCACACGTGTGGATATGATCGGAGCGCTCGACCGGGAGATACAGGTAAACGTTGATATGAATGCCATGCAGGCCGCGCAACTTACTCTCGGTGATATTGAGCGCGCGATCTCCTTTGAGAACATGAATATTTCCGGTGGAACGGTAAAAATGGATCAGCAGAACAGGACGATCAGCATCAAAGGACAATTCACCAACATAGAGCAATTGGAGAACCTGGTCGTCAATTCACAATCCGGAGCGCATATTTATCTGAAGGACGTTGCGATGATCATTGACGGTTACCAGGAGCAGGAAAGCTATTCGCATCTTGACGGGAAGAACGTAGTGACGTTGAATATTGTCAAGCGTGCAGGTGAAAATCTCATCAATGCATCTGACAAAATCGAAGCGCTCATAAAAGACATCAAAGGAAAAGCCGTTCCCAAAGAACTTACCGTGGTCATCACCGGGAACCAGGCGGATCAGACAAAAATAACGCTGCATGATCTTATCAATACCATCATCATCGGTTTCATTCTTGTTTTGATCATTCTCATGTTCTTCATGGGAGCCACCAACGCGTTCTTCGTTGCGATGTCGGTTCCGCTTTCCATGTTCATTGCATTTCTTGTGATGCCTACCATTGGATTCACAATGAACATGATCGTTCTTTTCTCATTCCTGCTCGCTCTTGGTATCGTTGTGGATGATGCGATCGTGGTGATCGAAAATACGCACCGGCTGTTTCATCTGAAGAAGATGAATATAATTGATGCTGCGAAGCAGGCAACAGGCGAGGTCTTTCTGCCCGTATTGTCGGGAACGCTCACCACGCTTGCCCCCTTTGTGCCGCTGGCCTTCTGGAAAGGGATGATAGGAAAATTCATGTTCTTTCTTCCCATAACATTGATCATCACCCTGCTCGCTTCGCTGTTTGTTGCGTATATCATCAATCCGGTCTTTGCAGCAGATTTTATGGGTAAGGTTCCCGATAAGACGGAAAAGAAAAAGTGGACGCGGAGCGCTACGATCATCAGTATACTGTTTATTTTTCTTGCATTGCTCTTCCTTGCCGGAGGAAATACCGCAACAGGAACATTCACCCTGACATTGCTTGTCCTGCATTTACTTTACCGATTCTTCATTTACCGCTGGGTCAATCACTTCCAGGAAAAGACCTGGCCGTCAGTTCAGAATAAATATGCGCAATTGCTCACCTGGGCGCTGAAGCGGCCCTGGAAAATAGTTGGATACACATTCCTTCTTTTCTTCGTTTCCATTATTGCGCTCATGGCGAGGAAGCCTGATGTTGTTTTCTTTCCGCGCTCCGATCCAAATTTCATCTATGTGTATATCAGTTTGCCTGTTGGAACGGATCCCGCCTATACCAATACGGTGGTGATGGATGTGGAGAAACGCGTGAAAAGCGTTCTAGGAGAGAATAATCCCATCGTTACTTCCGTCATATCAAACGTTACTGTAAGCGTAACCGATCCGCAGGATGAGGACCAGGGAATGTATCCCAACAAAGGAAGGATCGCGATAGCATTTACGCGTTTTGCCAAACGAGGCGGTGTTTCAACTTCCAACTACCTTGATCAGATACGAAACGTTGTAAAAGGGATCCCGGGAGCCGCGATCACGGTTACGCAGGAACAAGCGGGTCCACCTGTTTCCAAACCGATCAACATTGAAGTACGCGGAGATAAATTCGAGGATATTATCTCCTCCTCTACCCGTTTGAAAAAATACCTTGATTCCCTTAACATACCGGGCGTTGAACAACTCAAGAGTGATTTTCAATCCAACAAACCGGAACTTGTTTTCGATATTGACCGTGAACGCGCAAACAGGGAAGGGATCTCCACCGCGCAAATAGGAATGGAGATACGTAATGCGGTATTCGGAAAGGAAGCCAGTAAGTTCAGGGAGGCAAACGATGAATACCCCATTCAGGTCCGATATAATTACAGCCAGCGTAACGATATCGCCAAGCTGAAAAATATCATCATCACCTACCGTGATATGAACATGGGAGGAGCGATACGGAATGTTCCTTTATCGGCCTTCGTAAACATCTATTACGATTATACCTATGCCGGCATAAAAAGAAAATCTCAGAAAAGGGTCATTACTATTTCTTCTAACGTATTGCTTGGTTATGACATGTTCTCCGTGGTAGGAAACGTGGAAAAGGCGCTTAAGCGTTTTAAGCGTACGGAAGGAATTCAGCTATTGATGACGGGAGAACAGGAAGAGCAGGCCGAAACAATGAGTTTCCTTGGAAACGCGCTTCTTATTTCGCTTGGATTGATCTTTCTGATCCTTGTTACGCAATTCAACTCATTTGGAAAACCATTCATCATCCTTACCGAGATCGTATTGAGCATCATCGGTTTTTGCGTAGGATATGCGCTGACCGGCATGACCATTAGCACCATTATGTCGGGTATAGGGATCGTGGCCCTTGCAGGGATCGTTGTAAGAAACGGTATCCTGCTTGTCGATTTTACAGATGTATTGAAAGCGGAAGGAAGAAACACTCATGATGCAATCGTCGAGGCAGGCAGAACAAGAATGACCCCTGTGATCCTGACTGCCACGGCCACCATACTCGGTCTTGTACCTTTGGCCATTGGATTTAATATTGATTTTCAGTCCCTCTTTGCTACTGGGAATCCTCACATTTTCATTGGTGGCGACAGTGTAGCATTTTGGGGACCATTATCATGGACCATGATATTCGGATTGGGATTTGCGACATTTCTTACATTAGTGCTGGTTCCGGTATTATACCTGATCCTGGATCGCAGTAAGAACAGAGCGCATGAAACGCTGGAAAAGTTCGGATTGCCACAAGGTTTGCGATATATTCCATTTGTTGTACTGATCCTAAGAATGATAAAAAAGTGAATGCAGTTGAGATAAAAGGTCTTTCTAAGAATTATAAAAAACTGCGGGCGCTTTCGAATGTCAATCTCGAAGTCCCCGAAGGCGTTATCTATGGATTGGTGGGGCCGAATGGAGCCGGGAAAACAACTTTGCTGAAAGCGCTGGTCGGGGCTCTGAAACCCACAAGCGGAACGGCGAAGGTGCTGGGACTTGATCCGCTAAGGAATAAATGGGAGCTGAGGAAACATATCGGCTATATGCCGCAGGCTCCTGCATTGTACGATGATATTTCCGCGCGCGATAACATCATGTTCTTCGGTAAGGGGCAACATGTTCCTGATCTGAAAAGAAAGACGGATGAGATCCTTGCCTTTGCAGAGCTCACGGCCCGTGCTAATGATCCTGTTGGAACTTTCTCAGGCGGGATGAAAAAAAGAGTTTCGCTTTGCTGCGCCCTTATCCACGATCCTAAAATTATTTTCCTGGATGAGCCAACGGCTGCGGTAGACCCTCACCTGAAAATGCAATCCTGGATACTTTTTCGCAAGCTGGCGCAAAGAGGCGTGACCATTTTTGTAAGCACCCATTTAATGGATGAAGCGATACTTTGCGATAAGGTAACAATACTCCGTAACGGAGAAATACTTGTGGTGGACACACCCCAAAATATCCTGCAGCGGGGAAAAACAAGAATGAAAATTCAGGTTAACGGCGAAACAAAAACTTCAGTGATCGATTCTACTCCGCAAGGCCTCGCGGAAGAGTTGAAAAAGTACGGACTTGAAAAACATGTTTCATCCATCGACCTTCATGCGGACAACATGGAAGAGATCATCCTGGAAATTGTAAGGGAAAAGGCAGGGGAGGAAAAACAATGAACACCTTCATCATAGCCGGTCGTGTGCTTAGCCAGCTGAAGGGCGACAGGCGGTTTCTCGGATTATCGATCGTTGCGCCGCTTATCATCATTTATTTTCTCAAGCTATTGTTGGATACACTTCCTGAAATCCCATTCGTTTCCTATACACGTTTTACCATTCCGATCAGCGCATTCATTGTGCATTTTCTGAGTTTTATTCTTTGTGCGATTCTCCTGGTCCAGGAAAGAACACGAGGTACGCTTGAGCGCATGATGATCGGCGGGTTTTCAAAGATGTCCATTATCGGAGGGTATACACTTGGTTATTTCGGTCTTGCAACATTACAGGCAACGGCTGTTCTCTTCGAATCCATCTGGTTATTCGATCTGGATTATGAAACCAAAACTGTTGTGTTGCTCTTTGTTGTCATTTGGTTGCTCGCTATTGTTTCCGTTATGCTGGGAATTTTTGTTTCTACTTTTGCGAAGCACGAAGGGCACGTTTTCCCGTTTATCCCGCTCATCATTTTACCCTCTGTCTTTCTTACAGGATTGGTTGTGGATCCGGCCGGACTACCCGGTTGGGCGGAAGTCATCGGGAAATGCCTGCCGCTGCATTATGCGGTGAACATCATCAATGAGGTGATGAAGCCGGAATACGATCTGTCGACAGTTTTCATCGACTTCGGGCTCCTTATTGTGTATGTCTTTGCGCTTCTTTTCCTGGCTTCGTTTACATTGAAAGAAACGGAGTGAGCTTTGTCGCGATCCTTCAGAACCTCGACCTGGACTGAAAATAAAACGGGTTTGGGTTCACAAACCGAAGCGATATTTCAACTCCTCCCCTGCCAGTACTAGCTGTTTTCAATCCGGAAACGTTTATATCATAGCTAAGGCCAAGCGTATATTGCCCCATCTCGATCAGAGCTGATGCGATGATCGCATCCCTATGCCTGTAGTGCAAACCAAGGGAAAATGCCGAGCCCTTTACGTAACCCGTGTATTTTGAACTTTCTTTCGTAGTGATCCTGAATAGTGATCCCACGATTAGTTCATTCGATGAACCCTGGGCAGAGAACATGAACCCGGGAACGAGAGAAAGTTGTGTGTTCTTTATTCCATACAGGATCGTACCATGGGCAAGGGTTTTCATTTTAAGCCTTTCACCTGAATTATAGAAAGAGTATTCAGGCTGATGCGGATGAAAAATAGCTACGCCGGTACTGATCTGGACCTGGTCGTTGCCCTTGATATAGGCTTCACCCTTTTTGTACGTCCAGGCTAAACCCGCGCCAAGGTCCGCATATGTAATATGTGTTGCTCCCTCCGGCTCCCCGCTCGGTAAGGAAGCGCTGTAAGATATACCATCATACTGGTTCATCCATTGGAGTTGAGAATAGCTCAAGCTCCGCTGACAAAATCCACCCATCATGCCTAAGCCTAAAGTACTTTTCTCATTGAGCAAGACATGGTATGCAATATCCAGGTTTCCCTGCGTGGTACCCATTCTTGCGTCTCCGGCCTTATCAGCGAAGAAACTTGTTCCGAGCGCCCAAAAACCATTTGTTGCAGCTTTCCTGTTGAGTTTCATATCAAAAGAGGCGCTGAATGTCTTGTACGGCGAAGCAACACTACGCCATTGATCCTTGTAATTAATACTGGCTCTCATATCATGGTCAGCTCCTGAAAGCGCCGGATTTTGCAATAAAGGCGCCATTGTGAATTGGGAAAAGTGAATGTCCTGCGCCGTTAGTGTTGCCGTTACTGTTACAGTAAGCAGCAATAACTTTCCTATTCTTTTTCTCATCGTATCAAAGAAATATTACCCTGTTTATTTACCTGCTCGCCACTGAGGAGCGTTGCTTCAAGATAATAAACGAAGACCGCCGTATTCAGGAGTTTGCCCTTGTAAGCGCCATCCCAGCATTGCGTCTTGTCTGTTGTCTCAAATACTCTTTCCCCCCAACGGTCGTAAATAGTAAAATAAAGTGTCCTGACACAATTCCCCATTACACATTGCATTTCGTTGGCGCCATCGTTGTTGGGCGAAAAAGCATTGGGAACAAAAATATCTCCGCAGGGAATTTCTACCGTGATCGTAATACAGGTACTGTCCGGGCAGCCATTGGCATCCGAAACACGCACGCAGTACGTAGTTGTAACGGATGGTGATGCTAGCGGATTGGAGCAAGTGTCGCAACTTAATCCTGTTTGAGGCGACCACTGATAAGTTGTTCCTCCTGAGGCAATAAGTTGGGTGTTATCTCCGGGATTAATAATAAGCGGTGTAGCGCTAATGGCAGCCAAAACTGCCGGGGGCTCCGTGATCGTCACTGTAAGGGTAACAATACAACCATTCGCGTCCGTAACCGTGCAAGTGTATGTTCCTGCTCCAAAACCGGTTGCTGTAGCGTTTGTCCCGCCGGATGGCGCCCAGCTATACGAATAAGGACTTGTTCCTCCTGTTGTGCTCATAACAGCGCTGCCGTTCACATCACCATTACACAATACATTTGTTTGTGATGTAAGTGTAAGCACCGGACTGCTTGCAGGAGCAATTGTTATTGTTGTCGTCTGTGAACAACCGCCTCCTTCTGTGACCGTAACCGTATACGTACCTGGGCCAAGGCCGGTCGCAGTCTGGGTGGTCTGACCGCCGGGTGTCCACACATACGTATAAGGAGGATTGCCTCCTGTAGTGGTGACTGTCGCGGTTCCATTATTAACAGTGCAGGAAACCGGGGTGGAACTTATGGAAAGAGTTGGCGGGATACAGGAAATACAACGTGTTGAATCGCTAATGACAGGGATGGCAACAGGACAAGTATAATTATTTACAAGCGTGGTATGTGCGACAGAAATCGTGTTAGGATTCCCTGTTACCGACGGAGGAGTAGTTACGATCGTTACTGGCGTAAGCTGGCACGCAGTTCCAATATTGCCCAACGGATCTGTTTTTATAATATGAATATCCGTTAGCGGCGGGCCAAAATTATAAGGATACCCCGTAATAATAAATCCGTTATCCGGGGTCTGCATTACCCATGAAGCCAATTCATCTGAAACCGTGCCGTACGTCCGTGACCATTGCAGCGATCCGGCAGAATCGGTTTTAACGAGATATGCGTCATTCATTCCCGAGCCGAAACTGTTCGTGAACCCTGTAAGAACAAATCCACCGTCCACGGTCTGGCGGCAAGAGTAGCCATATTCCGTGGCTGAGCCTCCAAACGTTTTACTCCAAAGGATATTGCCGGTTGCATCCGCTCTTACAAGGTAATAATCACCATTCCCTGCGCCGAAAGTACTTGTTGAGCCGCCAATGATATATCCCCCGCCGGCAGTTTCGGAAATAGAATACCCTCCAAATTCATTGTTCGACCCACCGTAGGTTCTGTCCCATTGTATGTTTCCTGAAGAATCGGTTTTTATTACATAAACGTCGAACAACCCCGCGCCGGAACCATCCGTATATCCCGCGATAGCGTAACCTCCGTCGCTTGTCTGTTTCAAATCAAACCCGATCTCATAACTATTTCCAACGCCGTTATTGAATTGTTTGCTCCACAACAAATTTCCGAGGGAATCTATTTTCAGGAAATAAATATCATTGTCCGTCCCTGTATAGGTTGATCCCACGATCACATATTTGCTATCCGTTGTTCTTGCTATGGCATAGCCATATTCATTGGGCCCGATATCAAAGGTCTTGCTCCAAATGATGTTCCCGCCCGCATCGGTGTTGATCACATACAGGTCGCCATTTATGCCGTAGGTATATCCAACCGCAATAAAATTCCCGCCCGGAGTTTCAACAGCCGCAAACAGGTCCTCAGAATTTGAGCTTCCGTACTGTTTGCTCCACAGCACACTTCCGGTCGCATCCAGCCGTGTGAGGTGGGCATCATACGTACCGGCGACATTTGTATACCCGCAACTAAGATATCCGCCGGTACTGACCGGGCGAACAGAATGGGCCAGTTCTCCTCCGCCCAGTGAATAGGTCTTCTCAAAAGTGATCTGGCTCATTGCACCCGAAAAGGCGGCCATGCACACAAAAACGGATAAGATCCTTTGAAAACGCATATTACACATTTTAGTTAATGATTAGCTTCCGCATTGTGGACTTGCTTCCCAACCGGGCATGCAGTATGTATATACCTGCAGGTTCATCTGAAACATCGATCACTTCTTGTTGTTGAGTCAGTTTTTTCCTGAACACCACTTCACCAAGAATGTTGGAAAGTATGACCTCATCCATTTCAATTTTCGTTATGAGATTGAAAATTCCGTTAGAAGGATTAGGATAGACAGAAACGATATCCCCGTTTAAGCCCTCGTCAATACCGCCGGGAGTAAGCAGATCAGTTTCAGCAACATTGAATATTTCATCACCCTGGTGATTGGCAGTGAATTCGCTGACAAAAGCAACCAGCTTTATGCGGTTCTCATTGTAGCTGGTCGGAAGCGAATAATTTATTGAGGTCGAAAAATTTTGACCCATCATCGGGGCGGAGGAGATCAGACCGCTTTGTCCCCAGGACTGTGGAAGGGTGGCCCGAACAACGTGTCTGTGTACATATCCAACAATTGGATCGCCGAGTCCGAAGAACGGATTCCCGGAAACTCCGTTATAAATATTCGACTGGTCGTACCCGCTTCCGGTCCCCGTAACAGAATCTTCAACAACATAAAGATTGAATCGATAATCACCCGCAGCCATATTGCTGAGGATGTTGGTCGTTATTTGAGCTGTAATATTTCTTGTGACAGAGTTCCATGTTGCATTGACAGTAACCGAAAGTTGCGGAACGACTGCAAGGCGAGCCTGGATGCGCGCATTCCAATTTGCCGAAGTTTCAGCAACATAGGGCCAACTTCCCCAATATATTCGGTCCGTTGCGCCAACCGGAGCGCCCGGAGCATAAACTGTTCCGATAGTATCGATCTCCGGAAAGAACATGGCATCCTGTATTGAATAGGTATGCAGCGAAACACCTATCAGTTCAGGATATACACTGAGAAGAGAGTCGAGCGTATAAGAACCCATTGGGCATTGGCCGCAATGCGCCCCGGTAAACTCTTCAAGTAAAACCCGTTTGTTCTGAGCGGGGATGATGAATGTGAGGCATGTGAGGAACAGGAAGAATAGGAACTTTTTCATGTGACAAAGAAAGGCGGTTCATTTGCAACCGGCAATTCAATATTATTTTTAACCGACATATCTATTGAATAGATAAATTATTTAACTATCTTTATACCAGCTAATTATACATATATTTATATTTATTAACGACTTTTCATAATGAAATTACCGGACACCCGTTTGCATGAATTAATTCGCAGGATGGGGGGTGCGGAAAAGCGCTATTTTAAGTTATTCGCTTCGTTGCACCGGCGGAAACGGAGAACACAATCTGTTGCATTGTTTGAAGCCATTGCAAAACAAAAGAAGTACGATGAAGTGGCGTTGAAAAAAAAGATCCCCGCTCGTACATCCACATATTTCTTCGAAAAAGCTAAAAGGGACCTATACGATCTTATCATGCGGTCCCTGCGAAACTTTCATGAGAAGAAATATGATGATACGCGTCTTGCGAACAGCCTGTTCGATGTCAGGATCCTTCTCGACAAAGGACTATTCCATAACGCGCAGGTGATCTTAAATAAAAGCCGGAAGGAGGCGCTAAAAGGAGAATACTACTGGCTGCTGCTGCGTATTCGCGAACAGAAGATATATACCATGCTCAACCGGGAATATTTTCCGTTCCAGGATGAAGAAATGATCGATGACACATTTCGGGAGTTCTTTACCATGCTCGATGATTACGGAAATATCATGCGCTACTATAAAGGCGCGTTCACGATCATCAACAGCATTCTGAAAGAAGGTTTCGCAAGGAGAATTGAGCATCCAAAAATTGAACAGTCCGCTAAATTCATGTCGGTGGATGTGAAGGCGCTATCGGCCCGCAGTAAATTATATTATTACCTGTTCTGGTGTCTTTACTATTTCGGAAGTGATGAATACCAAAGATCATTTGATTTTGCAGCAGCAGCGATCGAATTCATGAGGAACAACCCGCTCCCCCAGGAATATGGTCAGTTCCAGTACCAAATATGCTCCTATTATCTCAACAATTGTATTTTCCTTAAACAATACGAGCATATGCCGGTTGGGATACGTCAGTTAAAGGAGATAAAGACAAATTCGACCCCATTGAAAAAGAATATTGAAGGCTCTGCTCTTAATATGACCGCATCGTATTTCATCCGTATGGGGGATTTCGCCGGTGCTAAAGCCGAACTTGTTCCTTCAGTCAAAGAACCCGGACAACCGGGGGATTTTGGATTGACATTACGATTATTATCCTACTATCATATGTCAATAGTCTATTTCGGTATTGGAGATCTGAAGAAGTCTGCGAAATGGCTTAATGATCTCATCAACTCATCCCTTCCCGGACTCGGTCTCGATCTGTTGATCTTTGCAAGGATATTCCAGTTGGTTGTGTATTATGAACTCGACTATACTGACCTGGTGGAATCCCGTACCCGTTCCCTCTACAGGTATCTGCTAAAAAACAAACGACTGTTTCGTTTTGAGAATTGCCTGCTTAATTTTATCCGGAAGGAACTGGTGGAAGTCAATAACAGGAAGGATCTCATGGCTGCGCTTTCACGTTTGCACAAACAACTTACAGAGTTGTTCGACGACCCTTTCGAGCAAAAAGCGCTTGTTTACTTTGATTACATCATGTTCTGGCTTGAAAGCAAAATTGAAAGCCGCGCATTCGCCGATGTTGTCCGGGCTAACAGGAGAAAGTGATCAGAACCTGATCCCAAGCACCAGGATATCATCCGTTTGCTCTGAATTACCTGTCCACTGAATATTCTCCTTTTCCATGAGCAGCGCCTGATCCTGCATCTTCATGAGATGGATCTCCACAAGCATCTCCTTTAACCTTTTCAGCATGAATTTTTTCCCTGCCGTTCCTCCGAACTGATCCTGGTAACCGTCAGAGAACATGTAGATCACATCATTGGCCTGGACAAACACAACATGCTCCTTGAAAGATTTTGCTTCGCCGTATTGTGTGCTCCCGATCGGAAATTTATCTCCCTTAAATTCCCTGTAATCGTTTTTCTTGAACAGGAACATGGAGCGCTTGGCTCCCGAGAAAGTAAGCTCTCTGGTTTTTAAGTTATGCCTGAACAGCGCTATGTCCATTCCATCATTCGATCCCTCACTCCCCTGCTGCTTCAGGGACTCGATCACCTTCATGTCCAGCTGCTTCAGGATCTCAGCAGGGCTTGTGATCCCCATAATGTTCACGATCTGGCTAAGTAATGAACTTCCAATAACCGTCATCAAGGCGCCGGGCACCCCATGACCCGTACAATCCACTACTGCCACGATCACTTCATCACCGCGCTGCGCAAACCAATAGAAATCACCGCTGACAATATCCTTTGGTTTGTAAAAAATAAACGACTGTTTGTATACATCAAAAATTAGATCCTTGGAAGGAAGGATCGCCTCCTGGATGTGTTTTGCGTAATGAATACTGTCCCGGATCTCACCGTATGCGATCTCCAGCTTCTCACTCTTTTCCATCAGTTGACGCGTGCGTGTCTCAACCTGGAACTCCATATCCTCTGAATACGCCTTCAAACTCTCCCGCATCTTTATCAGTGCATTTCCCAGCTGATCATTTTCACTTAAACGCTGAAACTCGGCTGAAAAATTTCCTTTTTCTATTTCCCCCGCGAACGTTGAGGTCTTCTCAAAACTGCCGGAAAGCGTGTTTACAGAAGCGGTCATTTCTCCTACAACATTGTTCGTCACCTCCAATCGCTCCTTCGGGATCTCTCCCTTTGCCATCTTTTGGATGATGCTACGCATTTTCATGACCGGGTTCCTTACGGCGCCTGAAATGAATAAAGTTGCCAGCATGACAGCCACAAGCAGTGCCAGAGAAACTCCAATCACTGAATTTCTTAAGGAATTGGATGAGGAGATCACATCATTCTTCAACGCTTCCGCCTGCTGCTTGTTCTCCAGGATAAGCACCGACAAATGATTTGTAAGTGAATCAGCCGCGGGGATGATCTCTTCCTCCAGCATTTCTACCGCTTGGAACTTCCTTAGAGGATTCTCATAATCATCAAAGGAAGATAGTTTGATCATGATCAGCTGTTGGGTCGTGATAAGCCTTTCAAACTCTTTGAAGATCTTTTTCAGACCAGCTTCCTCTTCCTTCCTTTCCAATTTCGAAACCCTTTGCAGGAGCTTATCACGTAAAGCCGGATAGCGCTCCTTCTGGATCTCCTTCAATGATTCTTTATCATCCTCCTCAACCTGGAGATAGATCCAGTTGGTCGTGTACATTTTTGACTCTGTGGCCATCAGGTTCAGTTCATCCAAACCTTCAACGTACGGATTGATCACATTGATCATACGGGTGACCTGCGCATTATTATGGTCAATAATGAGGTAGCTGACTACTGCATGAATGATCACGACAAGGATGATCACGATCAGCCCATAGTTGATCTTTGGAAAGCCTGTATTGAAGAGCTTTAAGCCCATATTAACTCGTAAGTAAACGACCAAAATACTCAATATTTCCCTTATGAAAAGGTATGAGAATAGAGGCAGGATTTTGAATTGAGTCGCCGTTTTCTACCTTTGGTTCTCAGTATGAAAAGGTTCCTGCTTCCCATCTTCCTGTTCTTCGGCATTGCCTTGCTTCATTCCCAGGACACGCTCAGGTCGGATTCCATTGATTATTATGAAATGTCGCTTGAGCAGCTTATGAATCTTAAGTCGCATGGGATACCCAGTGAATTGGAAGCGCTTATCAACCAGCTAATAGCCGCAGCCTCAAAAAAGCCTCTTTCTACACGTGAATCACCCAATATCGTAACCCTTATTACCGACGAAGACATTCGGAACTCCGGGGCAAGAGATATTATGGACGTCCTCAATCTTGTTCCCGGTCTGAATTTCGGTGTGGATGTGGAAGGCGTTGTTGGTCTTGGTATGCGAGGGAACTGGGGACACGAGGGAAAGATACTTGTTCTGCTGGACGGACAGGAGATGAATGAGATCATGTTCGCCACAACGCAGTTCGGAGCGCATTTTCCTCTTGATATGATCAAAAAGATTGAAGTGATACGGGGACCGGGCAGCGCAACATTCGGGGGTTTTGCGGAATACGGCGTCATTAACATCATCACCAGATCCGCTGAAGAACTGGAGGGTTTCAATTTTACAGGACAGTACAGCAGGATGACCAAAGGACAAGGCGGCTTATTCAATACCATGCATGCCGGTTTCAAAAGGAAAGATCTTAAGATGAGTCTTGGTATTGCGAATGGCGGACGTACACGCAGCGACCAGGATTATACCGATATCTACGATTCCACTACGTATAATATGCTGGATAGTTCCGGACTTTCTCAGTCCATGATCAATTTCGGACTCAGTTATAAAAGACTTTCTTTGCGATATATATTCGACGGATACAGCACTTCCGTGAGAGACGCTTATGATTACGCGAAGGATTCAGCCTATCATGAATCCTTTAATGGGCACTACGCTGAATTGAAATATGCAACAGATCCTCAGAAAAAATATGCGCTGAGTGTAAAACTGAATTATAAACACCAGGCTCCCTGGAAGACGACCAATGTTGATTCTCTTACCTCCGACTACGTAAAACTTGCCGACCGCTACACCGGTCAGGTGCTACTTTCCTGGAACCCGACAAGAAAGATCAATTTCACCGGTGGGGCAGAATTCTTCCAGGATATTGCAACGGACAAAACAGATTCCAGTTTTTTTTCGAACGGGGAGCAAACCGTTGGTTATTTCAACCAGGCCTATTTTTTACAGGGTCTTATCAAGACTCGCATTGTAAACTTCATCGTTGGCGCGCGGACCGATATTCACAGCGAATACGGATCAGCATTTGTTCCGAGGATCGGACTTACAAAAAAGATCAAAAAATTCAATTTTAAGCTTCTTTACAGCAATTCATTCAGGGCGCCATCTATTGAAAACATTAACCTTGCTCCTATAACAGGGATCACACCTGAGCTGACCACGGTGATCGAACTGGAGACAGGCTTCCAGCTGAACAAACACAATATCATTACACTGAATGTATTTGACATTACCACAAGGAACCCCATCATTTATTTTTACGACGATTCTTTGCTCACTGACAATTATGAGAATTCAGATCTGTCAATGGGAACAATGGGGCTTGAGGCGGAATACCGCTTCAAGCACAAGCGGGCATCCGTCACCCTGAATTATGCTTTCTATACTACGTCCGGGAAAGACAGGGTAGAAGATTACGCTGTAGAAGAAAACGAAGCAATGCTCCTTGCCTTCCCTTCACACAAGATCACGTTGAATGCAACCTATGCTTTTACGAAGCAATTTTCTGCCAACATCTCGTCCATTTGGCAGAGCGCGAGGTACGGATATTCCACAGTTGACACATCCTTTACCTCTGTCATTGAGGAATTTGAACCGGGGTTGTATCTGAATGCGTTTCTTCACTGGACGCTGAAGAAAGTTCCAGCTACTTTCAGTTTGGGAGTACATGACATTCTTAATACAAAGACGCTTTACATTCAACCCTATAACGGGTATCATGCTCCTCTCCCGGGACCTTCAAGAGAGATCGTATTCAGAATTTGCATCGATGCAAACGGCATTTTCAAGGAAAAGGAGAAGAAGGAATGAGGGCCGGAATCACATATCGTATTGCCGTCGCTGTCTTGATCCTGTTATGGATTGTACCTTCCCGTTTCTATGCGCAGGAAACGGATTACAAAGCTTACAGTCTTTTCGTATATAACTTCATCAAGTACATTGAATGGCCGGAACCGGCGGATAATTTTGTTATCGGTGTGCTTGGAGATTCCCCGATTCAGAAAGAACTTGAAATTCTCGCAAAATCGAAGAAGGCTAAAGGTCGTCCTATCATTATAAAAAAGATCAGCACAGCTGAAGAAGCGTTGACTTGCCAGATGGTTTACATTACGCCGGGGAAGAGCTCCATGCTCAAAGCAGTCATAGAAAAAACAAAGGGCAAACCCATTTTACTTCTGGGGGAACGGGAAGGACTGGCAAAAAAGGGCGCCGGATTGAGTTTTGTAACGATGGATGATGACACGCTTAAATTTGAATTCAATCAAAGCGCGCTCGAACAGAATAAATTGAAAATACCGGGTGTTCTCTCAAAGCTGGGATTGAGCACTTGATGAGGCGTGTCGCCCTGAGCGCTGTCATGGTGAGTCCCGAGCGTAGCGAAGGGCCGAACCACGAAGGGTCACTTCAACACTACTCCCCCGCCACCGCTAAGTAAACCATCAATATAGATCTCCACTTTGTAATTACCGGCTTCAAAATCAGAACCGGCAAATTCAACAGATCCGTTGGATTTTCTTGATTTTTCGTATTGAACGATCACAGTACTGGTAAACTCAGTAGGATTACTTGTGTCACCGGAATTGAAAGTGCCGCCCCCTAATGTTTTACCGTTCGGTGCGATGATACGGACATGTATATTTTTGTCACCCGTTTCCGCAAGTTTATTTTCCAGCAAGGTAAAGTCGATCTTGAACTTATCTACTTTCTTCGCAAGGGAAGATTCCGAATATCCATCACCCATCACCTTCTTCTTGAGCGCTTTCACCTTGATGTACTCTGTCCTGATCATGGCGGCAACATTCACTTTTCCGGTCAGATTCTTATTCTGTTCTGTCATGTCAGACACCTGGTCCGTAAGCTCAGCATTCTGATTCTTTAAAAGTTGGTTCTCCGTGATGAGTTGGTCGATCTTTTCAAGATAAGATTCAACGAGTTTATTCATCTCATCGATCTTAGCCTGCAGTTCCTTTTTCTTGGATGCATCTTTCTTAGCAGCAACCTTCAGCTTCTTCACATCTTCTTCAAGCTGCGCGATCTGGCCCTTTCCTTCTTCAACTACTTTATCAAGAGAATCATTGATCCCCTTGTATTTGTCCAGTTCCATGCTGGTCATCTCAAGCTCGCTCTCCACTTTCCCTTTTTCGATGTACAGCGTATCGATCTTGGTCTGCATGGTTGTCTGCACCTCATTCTTCTTCATGAAGAGAAATACGTTACCTGCAAGTGAACCGATCAAAGCGATCGCCAGGATGGTGACCACATTCTTATTCTTGTTTTCTGAAGCCATTTGTTCGTTGATTTTTCGGGTACAAAAGTAATAAAAAGGAGGGATTACACGCAGTTCAGAATTCTATTCCTGCAACAGAAATGTCATCCACTTGTGCTTCAGCCCCCTGCCAGTCGGAAAGGGCTTTCAAAAGGCTGTCGGACAGGCTCAACATATCGCCCTTGCCGGAAAGCGATGAACTTAACCTCTGCTGTGAAAACTTGCCTTTTTCTCCTTTTTGATCCAGTATCCCGTCGGTGTAAAGGAATAAACGATCGCCCCTTTTCATGGAGGCTTCCCAGGAGGAAAAATCATGTTCCAGGCTTCCCCCGAGGAATACCCTGTCGCCTTTGACTTCCTGCGGTTGCAATCCCTTTCGTAATAATAAACCCTGTGACCTGGCACCTGACCAGGAAAGCCCGCCGTTTTGGTTGATCTTCACGACAAGCATGTCAAGACCCTGCTTCGGCGCGACTTCAACCTCCGGAAAATGTTTACGCAATGCCAGATGTATAAAATGCATGATCTCATGCGGCATGTACAGATCCTCTTCCATCACTGCTTTGTTCAGCAGGTCGTTCCCAAGCATGGAAACAAATGCGCCCGGAACACCATGTCCCGTACAATCCGCCATAGCAAAGATGGCATGGTCCTTTTTCTGACAGAACCACATGAAGTCGCCACTGACAATATCCTTGGGTTTCGACAAATAAAACGAGGCCGGGAAGCTGCTCTTCATTTGCTTCTCGTATTTTCCGAAAATAATATCCTGGTAATAGCGTGCGTATTGTATGCTGTCGGTCAGGTTTTGGTTGATCGTTCCAATTTTGTCGTATGCTTTCTTCAGCTCCACATTCTTCAAATAATTGATCTCGGCTTCTTTCCGGAGCGTTTCCGACTGGTGGATCAGGTTCAGATTTTCGGTTCGTTTCTTCAATTCGTCCTTATACATCTCCTCCCGGAGTGAGAAATATGAATTCAATGTAGCAATGGCTTCCTGTGGCTTTTCGGCTGCGCTTTGAATATCTGCAAGCAGTTTATAATTCTTTGCGAGGTAATCCTTTATTCCCACAGTGTTCAGAATATCCATCGCAGCGTTGCAGGCGATCAGTGCAGCTTGAAACTCTTTTTTCACAAGTTTCAGCTTGGCATAGCTGGAAAAGTATTTACTCTCCGTCAGGTTCTTTTTATCTTTAACTACCGCAAGAGCCCTGTTATATGCTTCCTCTGAAGAATTAAGATCTCCTTTGTCGCGATAGCAATCGCCCATGTTCACATAGATCTCACCGAGCAGGCTGATATCATTATTTTTTTGGGCTGCGTCTTCCGCATTAAAGAATAATGGGATCGCTTTGGCATATTTCTTCTGCTCATAGGAGGCCATGGCGAGATTGTTGATCATGATCGCCAGGCCGTAGGAATCATTGAGCCGGGCAATCACATCATAGGAACGTTGAAAATATTGCTCTGCCGTTTTAAAATCCTCCAGTGTAGCATAGATCACGCCGATGGAATTGATGCTGTATGCGATCCTTCTTTCATCTCCGGTTGTCTCCCTTATTTCAAGCGCTTCCCTCTGCAGACGCAGGGCCTGCTCATGATCCCCAAGAAAAAAATAAAGATTTCCCAGCAGTCCTATCGAATCCGCTATGCCGGGCCGTTCTCCTGTTTCCCTGAATAGTTCAAGAGCCCTATATGTTGCATCAAATGAATCAGGAAAACGCGACAACGCTTTATAGCTTGCGCCTACACTAAGTAAGGCCGCTGCCTGAGTGGGAAGGTCGTTCTCTACCCGAGCTATTTCAAGAGCTTGCTCGGCCAGTTCCGCTGCTTTGGAGGCATCCGAATTGCGGACCTTTGCAGCAACATCCAGCAATTCTTTGCTTTTTTTCTGAAGGATCTCCGTCATTTTCCTTTTACGTACAGGCCTAACTCATCGAGTTGATCCTTATCGATGGCAGAAGGCGCATCGATCATCACATCTCTTCCTGCATTGTTCTTCGGAAAGGCGATAAAATCCCTGATCACGTCCACTCCTCCGAATAAAGCGCAAAGCCTGTCGAACCCGAATGCAATACCTCCATGCGGAGGCGCTCCGTATTCAAAAGCGCTCATCAGGAAACCAAATTGTTCCTGCGCTTGCTCTTTAGTGAATCCAAGTATGCCGAACATTTTTTCTTGCAGTGGACGGTCATGTATCCGAATACTCCCGCCTCCAATCTCAATTCCGTTGATGACAAGATCATATGCATTCGCTCTAACCTTTCCGGGATCTTTATCCAGCAAAGTGATGTCGGATGGTTTCGGGGAAGTGAAAGGATGGTGCATGGCATGCCAGCGCCTGGCTTCCGCATTCCATTCAAGTAAAGGAAAGTCGACCACCCAGTGGCACGCGAATGTGTCTTTTTTTCTCAACCCCGTTCGCTCACCCATCTCCAGTCGTAATTCAGACATTGCTTTCCCGGTTTTATCTTTATCTCCTGCAAGAACAAGAAGAAGGTCACCGTGATTTCCATCCAGTGCAGTCGCCCATTTTTTCAATTCCTCCGCATTAAAGAATTTGTCGACCGAGGATTTGATCGCACCGTCAGCGTCGATTCGTGCATAGATCAATCCGGTCATACCGATCTGCGGTCGTTTCACCCATTCCGTCAACTCATCCAGTTGCTTACGGGTATATTCGCCGCATCCTTTCACGCAAATTCCTACAATAAGTTCTGCCTTATCGAAAACATTGAACCCCTTTGCTTTCACGATCTCATTCAACTCAACGAGGGTCATTCCAAAACGAATATCGGGTTTGTCATTCCCGTATTTCTGCATCGCCTCGTCATAGGTCATTCTGCTAAAGGCGGGCAGATCGATCTTCTTCACTGATTTAAAAAGATGTTTAACCAGCCCCTCAAAAGTTTGTATGACGTCTTCCTGTTCTACAAAACTCATTTCGCAATCGATCTGAGTGAATTCAGGTTGCCTGTCGGCCCGCAAGTCTTCATCCCTGAAACATTTCACGATCTGGAAATACTTATCAAAACCGGACACCATCAATAGCTGCTTAAAAGTTTGTGGTGATTGCGGAAGCGCGTAAAACTGGCCGGGACTTACGCGTGAAGGCACAACAAAATCCCTTGCTCCCTCCGGAGTGGACTTGATCATGACCGGGGTCTCTACTTCTATGAATCCGATCCCGGAAAGATAATTTCTTGTTTCAATTGCTAAACGAGAGCGCAGTTCCAGATTCTTCCGGACAATGTCCCTGCGAAGATCAAGGTAACGATACTTCATCCGTAGATCCTCCCCTCCATCCGTATCATCTTCAATGGTAAAGGGAGGTGTTTTGGAAATATTTAAGATCAATAATTCAGTTACAATGATCTCAATATCTCCTGTAGGTATCTTATTGTTCTTGTTGCTTCGTTCCGTTACAACACCCTTTGCCTGCACCACGAATTCCCGGCCCAGTGATCTTGCCTTCTCACAAAGCACCTTATTGGTATCCATGTTGAAAACCAATTGAGTAATGCCGTAACGATCCCGCAGGTCTATGAAAGTCATTCCTCCAAGGTCCCTGGAACGATAAACCCATCCGGCCAGGGTGACTTGCTTGCCGGTATCATTCGATCTCAAGTCTCCACAACTATGTGTACGGTACATTTTCACCGGTTTTTAAACGGGCTGATGAAGATACGAAATTCACATTATTCACTATAAAATAGCTGATAAAAGTGTACTTTCAGCATGAATTTTCGGATGAAAAATCTCCTCCTTTGCAGTCTGTTTCTTGTGACGCTTCAGGCGATGCCTTCGGATCAGAAATTCAAGATCGACAGTTTGGAAAAACTGTTGCCTGCGCTCAAAGAACCTGCTGCAAGATTATTGAATATCAATGCCCTTGCCCGTATGTGGTCGAATTACGACCAGGAGAAGTGCCTGTTCTATCTCAAAATGTATGAAGCAGAATCAGGGCCCTCCCGGACGCCCGAGCAGGCTGCCACGCTTCACATGATCAAGGGGATCTATTTTAAAGAAAGCTTTGAAATTGAGAAAGCCGTACCGCACTTTGACAGCGCAGTTGTGCATCTTTTAACTCTCCCGCCCGGTCTTGAACTTGCAGATTGCTATTCAGGGCTTGGTCAGTCGCACCTGGGTTTGCATAGTTATTCGCTTGCCATCCTGAACTTCAGGAAGGCAATTGAGATCGCGCGATTGCTTAAGAACAAGAAATTCGAGTGCGAAAACCTCGCAGGGATCGGGAGCTCATACAATATGATGGGAAACAAGCCCAAAGCGCTGGAAGCCTTGCAAAAGAGCCTGGATATTTCGAAAGAGATCAATTATAACCTCATCACGCTCCAGTCGCTGGTTTTCATTGGCGCTGTGCATCTTGACGGAACGCATCCTGAGAATTCACTTGCATATTTTGAAGAAGCGCTTGCGCTTGCGGAAAAGGAAAAACGCAGGACCACGATCTCAGCGGTCAAGATCTACCTTGGAAATGCTTACCAGCAATTGAAGGACCATGAAAAAGCGCTGGCTTATTATAAAATGGTGGAAGAGGAGACAAGGATCCTGGGTGATTCCAATAATCACGCGGGCACCCTTGGCAATATTGGCAACACGCTTTATGATATGGGACGCAAAGAGGAAGGATATCAATACCAGTTGCGGGCCCTGGCTATGTTTGAGCGACTGCAAGACCGGCAAGGAATGACAATTTGTTACTCGGCGATCGGCAGCATCCTGTTCGACAGAGGAGAAACGGACAGATCACTTGAATACTATCTAAAAGGTCTTCGTATCGCGAAGGAAATAGAATCCTGGGAAGACATGATCGAATCCTATAGTGGTCTTGCCGAGGTATATGAGAGAAAAGGCGATTTCAAAAATGCATTTCTCAATCACAAATTATATAAACAGTTCAATGACTCTATCTTCAATAAAGACAATGTCAAGAAACTCACCGAATTAGAGATGGCTCACGTGTACGAGGAGAAACAGCGTGAACAGGAAATGATCCAGAAAAGCCGGGAAGAACTGGCAGCGGAACAGCTCAAACGACAACGCATCTTCTCCTGGGGTGCGGCCATCACAGGGATCCTCGCGATCATTATCCTGGCAATGGTCTATCGCATCAGCGCTGAGCGTAAGAAGACCAATATCGCCTTGTTAAATTCCAATACCGAAATAACGCATCAGAAGGACATCATCGAGGTGAAGAACAAAGAGATCACCGACAGCATTAACTATGCACAGCGGATCCAACGTGCGCTGCTGAATTCTGAGAGTCATATTAAAAAGCATGTCGCGGAACATTTCATCTTAAGCCTTCCAAAGGATATCGTCAGTGGTGATTTTTATTGGTCTGTTTTCAGCCGGAATAAACTTTTTGTTGCAACCTGCGATTGCACGGGTCATGGTGTGCCGGGAGCATTCATGAGTATGATAGGAGTGAGTTTCCTGAATGAACTGGTTGTGACCAATAACATGCATGATCCCGGAATGATCCTGGATAAGTTACGTAATGAGATCATTGTTGCGCTTAACCCGGAAGGAAGTGATGAAGAAAGAAAGGACGGAATGGATATGACCCTATGTGTCTTTGATATGGAGAAAAAAGAATTGAATTATGCTGCTGCGAACAATCCGTTCTGGCTTATACGTGACGGGTTGGTAACAGAGCACAGCGCCGATAAACAACCTGTTGGAAAACATCTTGTCGACCATAAACCCTTTTCAACAAGAACAGTTCCGCTGAATTCAGGTGACCAGGTCTATACCTTTTCAGATGGATTCGCAGATCAGTTCGGCGGCCCGAAAGGGAAAAAGTTCAAATACAAACAACTTCAAAAAAGGATCCTTGAATTGAGATCTGAAACCATGGATATCCAATGCATTGAACTTGAAAAGAGTTTTCATGCCTGGAGAACAAACTTAGAACAGGTAGATGATGTGCTGATGGTAGGAATTAAGATCTAAGCCAGGACGGGACTGCATTTTCTCAGAGAAATATCATCCAGCGTTTCCATGATCTCAATTAGCGATTCAGAGGTAACTAATTTTGAACGGACACTGCGGATATCAGGCAACCCTTTGAAATAATTCGCATAGTGTCTTCTCGTTTCAAGGATGCCAAGCTTCTCGCCTTTCCATTCTATCGCCTTCATCAAATGTGTTCTGCAGTTCTCAACACGCTCTTCCATGGTTGGAGGCGCAAGCAATTGGCCTGAAATCATGAAGTGCCTGATCTCGCGGAAGATCCACGGATTTCCAATGCTGCCCCTTCCGATCATAACACCATCCACACCATACCTTTCCCGCATCTCTTTTGCCTTTTGAGGAGTATCCACGTCACCGTTACCGAATATCGGAATTTTCATCCTCGGATTTTTCTTTACGTCTCCGATCAGCGTCCAGTCGGCCGGTCCTTTGTATAATTGTGCGCGGGTTCGACCATGAATAGCAAGCGCTGCAATCCCGATATCTTGTAACCGTTCAGCCACTTCAAGAATATTCTTTGATGAATCATCCCAACCCAACCTTGTTTTTACTGTGACAGGTACGTTTGAGATCCGGATGATCTCTTCTGTCATTTTAACCATTTTAGGTATGTCTTGTAACAAGCCTGCACCTGCTCCCTTACAAGCCACTTTCTTGACAGGGCATCCATAATTAATATCAATAAGATCAGGTTTGGCTTCCAGCGCTATCTGAACTGCCCTGACCATGGAGCTTATTTCGGAGCCATAAAGCTGGATCCCCATCGGTCTTTCGTAGTCGAAAATATCAAGCTTTTGAATGCTTTTTTGCGCATCACGGATCAATCCCTCCGAAGGGATGAATTCCGTGTACATGAGATCAGCGCCATTCTGCTTACATACGTAACGGAATGGCGGGTCGCTTACGTCCTCCATCGGAGCAAGTAAGAGCGGAAATTCACCCAGTTCTATGGACCCTATCCTGACCATCCCTTAAACTTTATAACTTTAAACCCGTTTTGGAGTGCAAATTTACCAAATCCGTTTAAATGGATGAAATGAGGGAACCCATCGACCTGCAGTCACTAAACAGGCCCGTTATTGCGCATGGGACACAGGTTGGTATCCTGTTCGGCTTATTGTTGGGCGGAATGCTCCTTGCCCAGGTACTCGCATTTCTCATCATGCTTCCTTTTCTTGACTTTGGCAATCTTGACCTGAATAACCCGCTCAATTTCCAGGATCCCTCTACTATAAATGCGCTTAAAGCAGGTCAGTTCATTGCAACTATATTTAGTTTCATAGTACCCGCCTGGCTTTTTTGTCTCATCACGCGACAGCCCTTGTTTCAATTCACAGGTTTTTCAAAGAACCCCGGTTGGAAGAACGCGATGCTGGTGCCATTACTTGTTGTTTTTTCCTTACCACTCATTGCCTGGACAGCTGAGGTAAACAAATTGCTCCCTCTTCCCGAATTTCTTCTCAGCCTTGAAAAGGATGCTGAGGAACTCACAAGGGTCTTTCTTAAGAGCGATGGTCCATTCGATCTTTTCATCAATATTATGGTCGTTGCGGTTGCTGCTTCAATTTCAGAAGAGGTCTTCTTCCGCGGATGCCTGCAAAAAGCATTTCATGGTTGGACAAAAAACGTTCATGTGGCTGTATGGGTCACAGCTATCTTTTTCAGCGCCTTTCATTTACAGTTTCACGGATTCATCCCAAGGATGTTATTGGGCGGAGTGATGGGATATTTATTTGCCTGGAGCGGTTCCCTTTGGGTACCTATACTTGCGCACTTCATCAATAACGGACTAGGTGTAGCGGTAAATTATCTTGTGCAAAAGGAGGTGCTGCCTGCAACGGTGGAGACGTATGGAGCTGACCCTTCCGACTGGCTTGGAATAGTGACCGGAACCGTTATGATGCTGGTTACGCTCCTGCTGATAAAAAGATCTAACCCGGGGATCCTGTCTGCAGGTCCTACTTAATGCTAAGAAGTGTGAGGTATCCTTTCAGATCGATCAGTTCTCCGTTGCTTTTCAACCCGGCCAGGACAAAATAATACGTTCCATCGGCTGCCGGTTTACCGCTCTTCATCTTCCCGTCCCAACTTTGGGTCAGGGCATCGTTTTCATAGATCTTATTTCCCCAGCGATTATAAATGTTGATCGAGAGCTCTTTCACGCCTTCGTGCGTGATCGTGAACAGATCATTAAAATTATCTCCGTTAGGCGAGAAAACATTTGGAATGATCAGGACAAAATTATCCTCGATAATGGTGAAACATTGGATCGTTGAATCAGAACAACCCGTTGAATTCGAAGCAACGAGCGTTACGCAGTAGGTGCCACTGTCAGGATATGTAAAGCATGGATTTTGTGATGTTGAAGTTCCGGTACTTGTGGTCCATGACCAGGACGTACTGTTGGTACTTGTATTGTTCATGCAGATGTTCTGAGGAACTCCGTTGAAGAGGGTTCCACCGGTTGTAAACTGAGCCTGGGGTGCGGCGTAAACATGGATCAGATTCACCATCGTGTTTGTACTCGTACAACCTGCTGCACTGGTTGTTGTAAGTGAAACCGTATAAAAGCCCGGCGTGTTGAAACAAACTAATCCCGGGTTTTGCAAAGCTGAGGCAGCGGGAGTTCCACCAGTGAAGTTCCATGCAAATGTGGAGCCCAGGACACCGCATTCTGAAAACGTAACACAATACGGTGCACATCCTGCTGTATCACTTACCGCCATACAAGCAGATGGAAGAGGATTCACGGTTACAGTTACTGTTGCCGTTGCAAAAGGAGTTCCGCAATTATCTGTGACAGTTACCGTATACGTTGTTGTAGATGTTGGGGTAACTGTGATAGAAGATCCTGTTCCTGATGGGGCCCAGGTATATGTGAAATTTCCATTTCCCCCGCTGGCGTTTGCCGTGATCGTAGTCGAAGATCCGATACAAACGGAAACATTCGCGGATGCAGTGACTGAAAGCGGCGGATTCACTGTGACGGTCACGGTTTGTGATCCTGTACAACCATTGGCATCGGTAACAATAACGGTATATGTTGTTGTGGTCACCGGGCTAACCGTAACAGAAGCACCGGAAAGATTTCCGGGTTGCCAGTTGTAAGTATACGGCGCATTTCCCCCCGACCCGGTTGCTGTCAGTGTTGCTGTCTGACCAATGCATATTGTTATTGCGCCTGTAACGGTGAGACTCACTGTTGTTGTTGTTAAAGTAACGGTGGATGAATTGGTACATCCGTTAGCATCGGTAACAACAACTGTATATGTTCCGGCACTCAATCCATTTTCAGTTGCATTCGTTCCTCCGCTGGGCGACCATAAATAAGTGAACGGACCGGTTCCGCCTGAAGGATTTGCTGTAGCGCTTCCATTGGCAAGATTGCATGTGGAGTTTGTTGGCGTAATGCTGACAGTCAAGGCAGTTGGTTGTGTTACGTTTATCGTGGCTGTTTGCGTACAACCATTCACATCCGTGATCGTAACAGTATATACTCCGCTTGCAAGGCCCGTGGCTGTGGCGTTTGTTCCTCCGCTAGGCGCCCAATTGTAAGTATAGCCCGGTGTTCCTCCGCTTGCATTGACCGCTGCGCTGCCGCTGTTGCCACCGCTGCACAAAACAGGATTCATGCTCATCACGCCACTGATGATTGTAGGTTGAGTAATGGAAACAATTTGTGTTGTTGAACATCCGGAAGCATCCGTTACTGTTACTGTATAGGTCCCCGCTCCCAATCCGGTGGCTGTTGCAGTAGTTTGGCTGTTACTCCATGCGTAAGTGTATGGTGAAGTCCCGCCTGTAGGACTTGCTGTTGCTGATCCGTTCGTGCCGCCGTTACATAATACGTTAGTGGTTGAAGAAATGCTTACGCTGAGCCCGGATGAAGTTGTAAGCGTGAACGATTGCGTAGAGGTACAACCGTTGGCATCGGTTATTGTTACTATGTAGCTCCCTGCGCCGAGTCCTGTCGCGCTGCTGTTTGTCCCGCCGGAAGGAGTCCATAGATAAGTATATGGACTTGTGCCGCCACTTACAGTGACCGAAGCACTACCGTTAGAATTTCCACAAGTGGGATTCGTGACCGGCCCTGGTGTAACGCTCAATGCTGTTGGTTGTGTAATAGTGAACACCTGTGTGGAAGTACAACCTCCTGCATCCGTAACGGTTACTGTATACGTTCCGGCTGCAAGACCTGTTGCAGTCGCATTTGTTCCCCCGCTGGGAGTCCAATTATAAGTATAAGGCGCAGTGCCTCCGGAAGCTGTTACTGTTGCAGATCCTGTTCCCCCGTTGCATACCGGATTGGTCTGAGAAGAAGTTAGTGAGACTGCGCCTCCGGTAACGATCACGGTTGCAGTAATAGGATTGGTACATGTTCCGGCGTCATCAATTGTGCAAGTGTATGTGCCGGGACAAAGACCTGTTGCGGTTGCATTCGTTCCGCCGCTTGGAGCCCAGTTGTAAGTGTAAGGCGGATTTCCACCGGCAGGTGTCACGGTTGCTGTTCCGTTACAAGTACAACCTGCAGGAGTGGTGGATGTAGTTGTGGTTAAAGCATTCTGGCATTGCATAAAGTCCAGGAAAACTCCGGAATCATAAGCGCAATCTCCCGCATCAGCAATTGCTATTTTGAAATGGTACGACTGGCAGGGACAAAGACTAACCACACGCGTCAGCACTACTGTAAATCCATCATACTGCACGGTGGCGCCGCCGGTATTGTCAAAATAGTAAGTGCTGTTTGTGATGTTGTTTACGTTGTCAATGGACACGGGTGTGACGTTATCAGGTAACGTTGCAACATTCGTATTTGCGTAAAAGTTTGGCTGACAGGCAGGGCCCGGACCGGTAATGAAAAATCCGAAGGCATCGTTAAAAAAAGAATTCACGAATTCAGGATACTCTTCTGAACCGAATACAAAATTAATAGTGAGCGTACTGCACTCCGGCACGATGTCGAATTCAAGGATGCAGACATCCTCTGATGCGGTGGGCTCAATTGCCAGCAGTTCCGGATCAAAAACAATATTGCCATTACATGTCGTAGCGCTTGGAATGGTATTAGGTCCCACAGCATTGATCACATCGCCGGAAGTAAGCAATGCTCCATTTGCCATCCCTATGTTTGAACTGCTTCCATTGAATGTTCCGTAGGCATTAACAGGGCAGTTCATGGTAATGTTTGTCACAGTAAGACCCGCACCGACGAAAGCCTGTACAAGCTGAGCGGGAGTTACGCTTGAATTAACAATGAGCTGTGAGAACGAGTTTTGTGAGAACAAGAATATTACTGATGTAAGACAACAGTAAAACAAGGATGAGGGAGAACGCATGGGAAGTTTGTTAATTCATAAAATAGACGCCAATCAGCTGAGCCGGTTGCTTATCGCATAAAAATAGATAATCCCGACTGAACAGCAAACTTAACATGCTACTGCTTTACGAACGGCGAAGCCGCGCGCTTTAGTCCTGCGTTATCTCTTACGACAAGCAAGTAAACCCCTGGTTCCAGCGAAGGTGGCAGTGCAATGATAACGCTCGATCCATTCAGCCTGATTGAGCTCATAATCAACTGTTCTCCAAGCATATTCACAATTGAGAAGGAATGATCAAGGTTGATCATGGCTTGGCCAAAAGTGATCGTAAGTTGTGTTGTTGCAGGTACAGGAAAAAGCGTCATCTGAACCAGCGACGGGTCATCCGTAAATCCTGTGCAGGCGTCTACGATAATGCTCGTGGTATCGGAATTACTGCAACCGTTTGCATCCGTATAATTATAGGTAAGAATATGTGTTCCTACACCTGCCGCTAAAGGATCAAAAACTCCGGCTGTTACGCCTGTGCCGGAATATGTCCCTCCGATTGGTGTTGCGGTGTTGAGTGTGATAGGAAGCCAATCGATGCAAACGGTGCCGAGCCCATTGAATTGTACGTTGGGAAGAGGGTTCACCATTACACTTGTGTTGGAAGAATTAGAGCAACCGCTCACGCTTGTGATCAATACAGAATAGACCGTTGTAGTTGTCGGGCTTGCTACCGGATTCGGGCAAGAAGTGCAGGAAAGTCCTGCAGATGGTGTCCACAAATAGGTCGTTCCGTTGCTAGTTGCAACAAGAAGCGAGCTATCGCCGGCACAGATCACCGGTTGAGAATTGGTTATACTGATCGTGATGCTTGGATTCGCAGTGACAGTAACAGTCGCGGTAGAGGTGCATCCGTTGCTGGTACCGGTAATGGTATAAGTAGTTGTAACCGTTGGGTACGCATAAGGAGCCGCAATATTAGGATTACTCAATCCCGTTGCAGGTGACCAAACATAAGTTAATGCCCCTGAAGCCGTGACCTGAACTGAATCTCCGGCGCAAAATGAAGGAGAGGCCGGTGAAGAAGTTACGGTTGGGATAGGGTTGATCGTAACGGTGATAATAGCCTGCGTGTTTGGGCCTGAAGGAGGGACTGCCGTAACGGTATAAGTTGTAGTTGCGGTTGGAGTAGCGGTAACTGTTTGCCCCGTTGAGGCGCTAAGGCTTGCAGCAGGCGCCCATGTATAGGATGTGAAACCATTTGAAGCCTGTAGAATTGCGCTTCCGCTTCCGCAGAAAGTTGTTGCGCTTTGCGGTGTTATGGTGACGGCCGCAGGCACGATTGTGAGCGTTCCCGCAATATCAAAATGTCCGAGGGAAGCATAATCTGTATATCCCGTGGAAGGAGTACCATACCCTACTCCACTTACGTGCAAGTAATAGCTACCCGGGGCGATATTATTCAGCACGAGTGTTGCGTAAAGGTCCGTGCTTACGTTGTTTGATAATATAAGTGTGCTGTTAGCGTCATACACTTCCGCCAGAATATCAAGATTCGGTCCCGGCAATCCGGGCTGAAGTGTAAGATTCATGTTAAACGTGGAAGTGATGGTAAATTGAAAAACATCCACATCCGTTCTCAGTTCAATGACCCCGCTATTGGTTGCAGCTGCCACGTTATTTCCAACGATCACAAGCGGTGTTGCGCCTGTAGAAGTGTTGGCATGATCGTCCGGCCTATAACCAAAACCATTTGATGATCCGGATATTTTTGCCAGATCGTCTTCCTGGTTATTCGCGCCGGAATATTCTCCAATGCAAAACTGGCTCACGTATTCATAATACCCGACACCCATGATCGGCGCCCAGCCTACGTTGCCGGTTCCGTGACCCTGGTAATAGGTGGTGCTCGGATTCTGTCCGTCGTGATAAAGACTAAGCGTATGACCCAGCTCATGCGAACATGCCTCCGCGATGTACTTGTTGTTGGAGGTGATGAAAACCCAACAAGGTGTTTTTCCTGTCCACAGGAAAGAGCCGATGTATGCAACACCACCTACACTGGAAGGATACCAACCGTCTGTCGGCGTAATGATGCATTTCATTCTCCTGCCCTGCGGAGCGGCATTATATTTATTTGAATCCGTTGTAACATTAATATTGAAAGGAAGATAATCTTCCGCCACACGCTGCCAAACGCTGGTCACATTTGCATTGCTGAGACCCGCGGTGGCGGCCACAATGGGATTTCCGCCATTATATGTCGAATTCCATGAAGTTCCGGATACAATTTCTCCGTCGAAATCAAGATAGAGTACCGCTGTTGCACCGGGCAGGCTCTCAAGCAGGGGAACCATTTGAAGTTCAGGTATGGTTTTGTTGCCGGATTGTAAATTATTTTTTTCAGTATTTGAAGGTTTAGGATGGTCGAGACACATTACTTCGGAAAGCGGAACTTTCACAATTGAAACTTCCGTTGAATTCTCCTGTGCAGAGAGCTTATACGCAAGCAGCCTGTCATGCATGATTGCAATTCCCGTCACAGAATTCCCCCGGATCTCAAGACGGAATGAAGAATGGGCATCATGAAAAAAAACACCCGAAATAACCGTCGTGCCGGAGAGGGCGTCTTTTGTAATACCATCGACAATACCGGTTCCGTCAACAAGATCCGGCAAGGAGAAGGCAACCCATTCATTAGGCTGCTTTGAAAGCATTTCAGAGATAAACAGGGATTTACTGTTTTGAGCTGTGGATGCGGCGCTGAAAAAGAAGATAGTAATGGCGACGAAAAGAACCTTTTTGAAACGCATGTGAACGTGTTTAAATTACAATAGATAAAGATAAGAATTCTTGGATAATAATCCTAACTCGCTCATTTACAGGTATCGGGGAAATTGCTTAATTTCGCTGCCCGTAATAAAAGCCCTTATCAGGAGAGATGTCCGAGTGGCTTAAGGAGCACGCTTGGAAAGCGTGTGTACCCCAAAAGGGTACCGTGGGTTCGAATCCCACTCTCTCCGCCCGATGGGACTTTCAGAAAAAGTTTTTCTGAAAGTCCCTTTTTATTTTTGTTGAAGTCGTTGTTTATCAGGGGGTTTACCTCGAATAAAGAGTTTACGCGAGGCGTTCGATAACGGTCATTTTGCCTCGAATACAGAATTCCATCAGGGAACACAAGTTTTTGTAAACTTATCTTCTCGTGCGTAGCTTTGGAAGTCCACATTTCAGAGAGAGAAACGGCTTTTTCGACTCCGAAATCCACGAATTCATCAGCGTTCGACAACTGGAACCTCAAGTCTTTCTCCCTTTCCGAAACTTCGGTTAATTCCGCCTTCAATTTGCCGATGTGTTTTTCATAAAGGGAGCGGTCAATCTCACCATAAATAAACCTTTCTTCAACCTTGTCTATCTTCTGCTGAATCTCATTCATTGTGGCATCAATCCTTTTCTTGCTCTCAACGTAGATGGTGTTAATGATTGAATAAATCTTGCTGTAATACCGCTTTGCAAGCGGAAGCATCTCTTTTGTTAAGCTATATTGCGATAAATGCTCCTTAAACAGGTTGTGCATCTCATCTGCCTTGCGATTACACCTGCAACCTATTTTACTGCACTTATAGTAATAGATTCTTTTCTTGGCGATATATCCTGTGAAATGCGAGTTGCATCGCTCACAATGCACGAATTGCCTTAATGGAAGCTCAGGGTTTTCCTTTCTGTGCCGGTAACCGCTGATATGATTGTTTCGCTGAATGGTGTTTATTGCAACAAATACTTCAGGGGAAACGATTGCGGGGTGCTTACCCTTTATTACTTCGCCTTCCAACATTCTGTGGG
>Ga0247727_10000063_pt1 | contig 227576 bp, 199 predicted proteins | sample WisWelCaveWW1625_FD_202498 | JGI IMG/M metagenome (GOLD analysis project Ga0247727, IMG submission 202498) | Biofilm microbial communities from Wishing Well Cave, Virginia, United States - WW16-25 | ecosystem: Environmental > Aquatic > Deep subsurface > Groundwater > Cave microbial mat... | reverse complement strand
AGCGACTGCAGCAGCCGTACCGGCGGCACTCTCGGTAACAGAAGGCCATGCAAGATGCCAGGTGACAAAAGCCACCTTGGCGTCGAGACGAGTCTCGACGCGGCAGACACGAGTGTCTGCGCCACATGGTTGGTTCGGAGGCTGCCGAAATGTACGAACTCCAGGGACAGGCCTCCTGGCCTGTCCAGACTTCTGCCACGGGCTGTTAGATTACGATTGGGTGAACTTGTCCCGGCAGTTCGCCGAGCAGAAGTGGTACAACTTGCCGCCCACGGTCTTCTTGGTCGAGGTCGCCGACGGCACGAACACCCCGCACACCGGGTCCTGCATCAGTTCCCCGACCGAACCGCCGCCGCTCGCCCCGCCGCCGGAAGAGTCCGGCTGCGTCGGCTGCAAGAGCTGGGAGAAAGCCTTCATCACCAGCCCGATGACCGAGCGCAGCAGCGCCAGCGCCAGGACGCTGAGCAGCAGGTACAGAACGGTTCGGATCATGAGGGGCCGCCCCTCTCGCCGGCGCCCCGCGGGCACGCGCCGCTATTTCTTCTTCTTTTTCTTCTGAGCTTCCGGATTCTCGTAGGTCGTTACCAGGCTCGCTTCGATGGTCGCGATCATTCCCTTGGCCGAATCGGCATTGCCGCCGGTCGGCTTCAGTTGCAGGTATTTCTCGAAGGCTTCCTTGGTCCCCGGTAGCGGCATCACTTTCCCTTCCGGCGTCACCGTCGCCTTCGAGATCAGGTAGATCCCGTACTGGAAGAACGCGTCCGCGTGGTTGGGATCCGCGTCGATCGCCTTCTTGAACGCCGTTCCCGCCTGTTCGACTTGTCCGGTATTCACCAGCACCGCGCCCAGGTTGAAGAAGTACGTCCCCGCCTTGGTCGGATCCAGTTGCGCCGCTTTGGTCAGCGCCGCCTCCGCCTCGGGTACCTTCCTCGCCCGCGCCAGCGCCAAACCGTAGTTGTTGAAGTAGGCCGCCTCTTCCGGCTTCAGCTCGAGCGCCTTGGTGAACGCCAGCAACCCCTTCTCCATGATCGGCTGCTGCTCGGTCGCCGGCTTGGACGCCGCCAGTCCCAGGAAGGATTCCGCCAGGTTCGCCCACACCACGTGCTGCTTGGGATCCATCTCGCTTGCTTTGCTGAACGCATCCACGGCCTGGTCCCAGGCCTTGGCTTGCAGCGCCGTCATGCCCTCGTTGAAGGCGTCGTTGAGCGCCTTGTTCTTGGACATTGCCGCCTGGCGCTCCTTCAACTGTTTCTCCATCTGCTGCCGCTGCTCCGGCGACAGCTCCCTCTGCTGCTCCTGGGTGAGGGTGCCCGAATCGGCCGCCCGCTGCAACGCGGCCTGTTTCTGCTTCAGCGCCTGCAAATCGAAATTCACAACCAGCGGGTCGCCCAGCCGCGTGCGGACGTTGTTCACCGTGTCCACGTCCTTGCCGTCGACTTCCACCGTGATCTTGTAGTTGCCCAATGGCAGACCGGCGTGGAAGTAGTGTCCCCTCCGATCGGACTTGGTCTTGTAGGTCCCCTTGATATCCAGCCGCTCGATCTTGACGATGGCATCGCGCAGCAGTTGCCCTTCGGGACCCTTGACGTCACCCTCGATGGACGACGTCTGCGCCTGTCCCGGCGCCGCCAGCAGAATGCACAGGCCGGCCAAGCCGGCCAAACCGCCTGTGAGGGCTCGCATGGTCATGGATGAACACCTCCCTGATGGTTGCGTTCCTACTTGCTTACTATAACCTCGGAGCACTCTCCCGCGCCAGCGCCGGCTTCGAGCCCGATCCCGCCCGCCCTCACGTTGCCCGCCCGCCTACACGTTGCCCGCCCGCCCGCACGTTGTATGATGGTAGTTCAGTTCCTGGCTTTCCCATGAGTCTCCCCCGGTTTGTCCCCACTGCGGCCGCGCTCGCATTTGCGCTGGGCGCCTTCTCGTCCCTCGCCGCTCCCGCCACGGGGTTGCCGGCGGCGTCCCGCCTGTTGCAGAGCCAGCCGGTGAGCTTCGAGCCCAACGTCGGTCAACTCCACGGCCAGGTCCGTTTCTTCTCCCGGTCCGCGCGTCACACGTTGTTCCTGACCGAGCAGGAGGCCGTGGTGTCCCTGGCCGTCCCGGGCGCTCCGCCCGTACTCCGTATGCGCCTGGCGGGGTCCCGCCGCCGGGCGAGCATCGAGGGACTGGATCCTCTGCCCGCCACCACCAGCTACATCCTCGGCTCCCACAGCGAGCAGTGGCGCGCCGGGGTGCCGCGCTTTGCCCGCGTTCGTTACGCCGGCGTCTACCCGGGGATTGACCTGCTCTTTTACGGCAACGGACTCCAACTGGAATACGACTTCGTCGTCTCGCCCGGCGCCGACCCGGCGCGCATCCGCCTCCGCTTCACAGGCTCCGAGCCGCTGCGCCTGGACACGGAGGGCAATCTCCGGCTTCGCGTCGGCGGCGTGCCCCTGTCGTTGTCCCGGCCGCTGGTCTACCAGAAGGCCCAGGACGGCAGCCGTATCCCCGTCCCGGGCAGCTACCGGCTGCTCTCGGCCCACGAAGTCGGCTTCTCGGTCGCCTCCTGGAACCACAGCTTGCCGCTGGTAATCGACCCGGTGCTCGCCTACTCGACTTTCCTCGGCGGCGGCGGCGTGGATGTCGCCACCGCCGTGGCCGTGGACCCCGCCGGCAACATCTGGGTGGCCGGCCACACCTCCTCGCCGCGCTTTCCCGTTTCGGCCGAGCCGGCCCAGGATGCCTTGAAAGGCCCACGCGACATTTTTCTGTCCAAGTTCGATCCTTCCCGGCCGCCCGCCGAGTCGCTGCTGTTTTCCACCTACCTCGGCGGCAGCGGCGACGATCGGCCCACCGCCATCGCGCTCGACGGCGCCGGCAATCTGTACCTCGCCGGTCACACCTCCTCGGCCGATTTCCCCAAGGCGACGGTCGAAGCCGGGGCCGGCGCCAACCAGAACGTGCTCGTCGCTAGATTCAATGCCGCCCAGCCCGGGCCGGAAGGTCTCCTGTTCGCCACACAATTCGGCGGCGGCGGCTCCGACCTCGCCCACGCCCTCGCCCTCGGCGCCGGCGGTAAGGTGATCGTCGCCGGCTATACCGCGTCCCAGGATTTTCGCACCGCCGGCTCTCCCCTCCAGGGCGCCAACCGCGGCGGCTGGGACGGCTTGATTGCCGTGGTCAACACCGAAGCCGCTCCCGCCGACTCGCTCGAGTACTCCTCCTACTACGGCGGCGCAAGCACCGACGTCATCACCGCTATCGCCCGCGACGCCTCGGGAAAAATCTACCTCGCCGGCTTCACCATGTCCGACGATCTCCCCGTCACCGACCAGCCCTACCAACGCGAGCCCGGCGGCGGCGGCGACGCCTTCCTCACACGCCTGGATCTCATCAGGCCGGGCCTGGACGCGCTCGAGTACGGCACCTACCTCGGCGGCGCCGCCCTCGACATTCCCTATGCCATGAACCTCGACGCCGTGGGCAACATCTGGCTGGCCGGCTACACGCTTTCGGAAAACTTCCCCACCGCGGGCTCGCCGTTCCAGGCTTCGCGCCTGGGCCTGACCGACGTCTTCCTCTCACGCATGAACCTCTCGCTGCCCCCGGCCGAATCGCTCACGTATTCCACCTACCTCGGCGGCGGCGACGTCGAGGTCGCCTACGGCATGACGCTCGATGCCACCGGCAATCTCTACGTCACCGGTTATACTTTCTCCGACGACTTCCCCACCCGTGGCGGCCCCGTCCAGCCCGCGCGCGGCGGCGCCTCCGACGCTTTCCTGTTCCGTCTGAATCCCGCTCTCCCCGCCGACCAGGCCCTGGTCTATTCCACCTACCTCGGGGGCAGCAGCGCCGAGGCCGCCTACGCGGTCGCCCTCGACGCGGCCGGCAACATCCACCTGGCCGGCTTCACCCAGTCCGCCAATTTCCCCCTCACCGACCCGACCCTCCAGGGACAACTCGACGGCCTGTGGAACTCCTTCCTCGCGACCATGGACCTTCGCCGCTAGGGCATTGTGGGACAGGCCTCCTGGCCTGTCCTTTTCGGCATTCGGCCACTAGTACAAAAACGCTATTTACTCCCCCAGTGAAGACCCCTAATCTGTAGATTCGGGGGGGGGAACCGTCTTGTCGAAGTTGCGCATCCTTTTTGTTTTTCTTGTCCTGGTGGCGGCGTTTTCACTGGAGAGGTCATCCACGGCGCCCAGGTCTGACTTCGACCGCTCACGGCTCGAGCAGGTCGAGGATCTCTCCGAAGCCCTCGCCAACGACCTGCTGGATTTCTCCGTTGCGGCGCGGCGCAAAGACTTGGGCGCGATGCGCTCCTACCTGGCCGCTTCGCTGAAAGCAACTCCCACGCCCTCGCAACCGGGAGAGAACAAACCCGCCAGCCGGTGGACGGAAGAACACGCGTGGCAGCAGAGCCCAACCCCCATGACCATCGCCAGGGAAGCCTATCTACAGCAGTGGGCCGAGTTTCTCAACCACTTCTCCGAACTGGAGGACGTGCGCTTCAAGGTGAAGTTCGCTACCTTCCCCAGCCCGGGAACGGGAAAGGCCGACCTGAAATTCTTCCTCATCGGCCGGGGCTGCCAGGGCCGGCGGGAGTGGGTCAGCGGCACGGCTCGTGTTACGGCGGAGAAAGCGGCAGCGGAAAAAAGCCGCTGGCGCATCAGTGAAATGATCCTGAGCCCGCTTCAATCCCAGGTAGCGACCGCGGACCTGTTCCACGAAGTGAGTTTCCCGGCGGGCGTTTCCATGCCTCTTCCTTCCTACGGAAGCCCGGGCAACGAGGGCTTCGTCTGGAACGGCGCGGCGGCCGCCGACGTGGACCGCGATGGCCTGATCGACGTGTTTGTCACCGGCCATCCCAGAAACCATCTCTATCGCAACCTGGGCAATGGCCGCTTCCAGGATCTGGCTGAGGAGGCCGGAGTGGCCTGGTTCTATAACCGCGCCACCACGGCGCTGTTCGTCGACTATGACAACGACGGCGACTCCGATCTGTTTCTCAGCGCCGCGGGCACGCAGATGCTGTTTGAGAACCGGCTGCGGCCGTCCGGCAAATTGAGCTTTGAAGACGTTTCGGTCCCGGCGGGCGTTGACCGGCAGGCGGTCGGATTCAGCGCCGCGGCGGCCGATGTGAACCGGGACGGCCTTCCGGACATTTACGTGGCTTCCTACAACCGCTACGGCGTGGTAATGCCGGACGCCTGGGACCGGGCCTCCAACGGCACGCCGAACCTGTTGTTCATCAACCAGGGCGGCGGGCGCTTTGTGGAAAAGGGTCGGGAACTCGGCGCCGCGGATACGCGGTGGAGCTACGCCGCCTCCTTTGCCGACTTTGACGGCGACGGAGACCAGGATCTGTTCGTCGCCAATGATTTTGGCGAGAAGGGATTGTTCCTCAACCAGGACGGCCGCTTCCAGGACGTGGCCGGCGAGCGCGGCGTGCTCGACCCCGGCAACGGGATGGGCGTGGCATTGGGCGACTACGACAATGACGGCCTGCTCGACCTGCATTTTGCCAACATGTCCTCCACGGCCGGAAACCGGATTCTCCAGCGCCTGTTTCCGAAATCCAACGGCGCCTCCGGAGGCGTGCTGAAGAAGCTTGCCGCCGGCAATAGCCTCTACCGCAACCAGGGCGACGGCACCTTCCGCGACACTACCTCCGAGGTGGGCGGATTCCCCGCCGGCTGGGCCTGGGGCGGCGGCTTCCTTGATTTCGACAATGACGGTTTTGAGGACCTCTACACCTCCAACGGCTTTATCTCGGGCAAGTCGATGAAGGACACTTGATCGCTGTTCTGGCGCCACGTCGTGGCGTCTAAAGTCGGCTCCGAAAAAGCCGGGAACAAGGACTATCAGACCAATCACTTTGCCAAAATGTTTCAGGAGGGATTCTCGTTCAGCGGTTTCGAGCGGGACGGCCTCTACTGGAACGCTCAAGGGAAAAAGTATCGGGACCTCTCGGGGGTCTCCGGCATAGACTCTTTGAGCGATGGCCGCGGCGCCGTCTACGCCGATTTCGACAACGACGGCGACACGGACGTGTTCCTGACCACCATCCAGGGAGACGGCCACCTGCTGTTCCGCAACAACGTGGGCAGCCGGAGCGGCTTCCTGCGTGTCGACCTGACGGGCGCCAAGAGCGGCAAAGACGCCTTCGGGGCCATCGTGAAGGTGAAGACGTCCGCGGGGATCCTGACGAAGCTCAAGGCGGGCGGGTCCGGCTACCTGTCGCAGCACGATCCCCGGCTGTTGTTCGGCCTGGGTCAGGATAAGGGCGCCGAGTGGATCGAGGTCGCCTGGCCTTCCGGACAGCGCGATCGGTTGGGTCCGGTAGCGGCGAATCAGTCCATTCGGATCCTGGAAGGACGGGGCTCGATCGAGAAAGTGAGCGAACGCGGTTTCTCGCTCCCGGATCCGCTGGGCCCCGGCGAGTCGTTGTTCACCCAGATCACGCCGCGGAAGGGGGAGCCGTTGCCGGAGGTGCCGGTGATGAAGCTCGATGGGGGCCGTACGTCGCTCCAGAGTGTGCTCGAACCCGGCCGGCGGTATTTGGTCAATCTCTGGGCTACCTGGTGCTCCACCTGCCCGGCGGAGATGAAGGAACTGCAACACCTGCGGGAAGAATTGCGCGGGAAACCGGTGGAGATCGTCGGCCTCAGCGTAGACACCACCGGCAATGAGATCGTGCGAAAGTTTCTCAAGGAAAAGGGGATTCACTATCCGGTGTATCTCCTGGAACAGGAGAACTGGCCTCGGCTCTACCGGACCGAGGACATCGCGGTTCCAATGACGCTGCTGGTGGAAGCCGACGGCAAGGTGGCAGCGGCCTACAGCGGCTGGTCGGCCCAAACGCAGCGAGAAATCCGCCGGCGACTGGGACTCTCGCCGTGAACCCGCGTTCGGCCGCGATCGGCCTAGCGTTGCTGCTGTGCGCCGCGGCCTACCCGCAAGCCGCCGATCTCAAAAGCGAAGTGGACGACCTGAAGGCGCGGGTCCGGTTGCTGGAACGCGAGCTCCAGGAGTTGCGCCAGTTGCTTGTCGCGAAAGCCGCGCCCGTCCCGAGGCAGCCGGTCGCCGACGGTGGCTCGCAGTCTCAACAGGACGCTCCGATTTCCATTCGTGTCGGTTCGGCGGAGGTTACTCCCTACGGATTCTTTGATGTCAGCGCGACGCTGCGGGACAAGACCATCGGCTGCGGAATGCCGACCAATTTCGGCGCCGTCCCGCTGAGGGGAACCGTGGAGGGCCGCTTGGGTGAGACCCGCATCACGGCGCAGAACTCCCGTTTGGGTTTCCGGCTGGAAGCTCCCGCCGGCGGCGCGAAGCTCGCCGCTATGTTTGAGATCGACTTTCTTGGTTCGTTCCAGCCCAATACCCCGGTGATCGGCCACGCCTACGGCCCGCGGCTGCGGCAGTTTTGGGCCGGGGTGCGAACCGGCAGGATCGAGTTTCTTGGAGGCCAGGCATGGAGCCTGTTGACGCCGAACCGGCGCGGCCTCTCGCCTTACCCGCCGGACGTTTTTCTGACCCAGGACCTCGATCCGAACCTGCAAGTGGGATTGCTGTGGAGCCGGTCTCCGCAGTTTCGCGTCGTTTACCACGCCACCGAAAAAGCGGCCTTTGGCGTTTCCGTCGAGGCCGCCGAGCAGTACGGAGGGGGCGTCGGCGGCGCCGGTGTGATCACGCTGCCTTCCGCGCTGGCGGCCGCTTACGCAAACCAGGTCCATAGCGGTGGAAGCGCGTTCGGGACGCCCAACCCGGGGCCGGACATCATCGCCAAGGCGGCCTTCGATCCGACGCTGAGAGGTCGCGCCGCACACATCGAATTCGCCGGACTGCTGAGCCGGTTCGCATTCTACAATCCGCTCTCGGGGCGCCGATTCCACACGGTGGGCGGCGGCGGCAGTCTGAACGCCGGCTTCGAGCTGTTCCGAAACTTCCGGGTGTATACCAACAATTTCCTCAGCTCCGGCGGGGGGCGCTGGATTTACGCCCAGGGGCCGAACCTCGTCATCCAAGAAGATGGCAGCCCGTCGTTGGTTCGCGCCGGTTCCACAGTGGACGGCGTTGAATATCAGCCGTCATCCAAATGGCAGGTGTTCGCTTACTACGGCGGCGCTTACTTCGGGAGGAATGTCGTGCTGGACCCGTCCGCATCCAGGCCCGTAGGCTTTGGATACTCCGGCTCGCCTACCGGCCACAATCGTGTGCTCCACGAAGCGACCGGCGGGGCTTCCTACACCTTCTTTCGCAACCCCGCCAGCGGCGCGGTCCAATTCATCACGCAGTATTCCTATTTGCGACGCAGTCCCTGGTTTGCCGCCGAGCGCACGCCGCGGTTTGCCCAGGCAAACATGCTGTACCTGACATTCCGCTACGTTCTGCCGGGCAGTCCTCGGCCGAGTTTCTAACACCGCCGGTTGACCCCTCCGCCGGCCGCGTTATACCCTGAGCCTTCATGAGAGCCGCCCGCTTGGCTGTCTTCCTCCTTCTCCTTTCGATTCCCACCCTCACCGCCCAGGGCGGCGCCACCCGCGCCGACTGGCCCGGCTACGGCGGCACCCACGCCGCCTGGCGCTACAGCGCCCTCGACCAGATCCACGCCGGCAACGTGAAACGCCTCGTGCCGGTCTGGGTCTTCCAGACCGGCGACTACGAGAACGGCCTGCAAGCCACCCCCATCGTGGTCGACGGCGTCCTCTACCTGATCACTTCGCGCAACTGGGTGTTCGCCCTGGACGCCGCCACCGGCAAGCTGCTCTGGGAGTATCGCTACACGCTGCCGCCGCAACGTCTCGGCTACGGCTATCAGAACCGCGGCGTCGCCGTCGCCCACGGCCGCGTCTTCTTCGGCACCGGCGATAATTTCGTCGTCGCACTCGATCAAAAAACCGGTCGCGAGCACTGGCGCGTCAACGTCGAGGACGCCCGCCTGTGCGGCTGCAACATCACCAGCGCTCCCCTGGTCGCCGGCGACAAGGTGATCGTCGGCGGAACCGGCGGCGACTCCGCGCACCGCGGCTACCTCAACGCCTTCGACGTCCGCACCGGCCGGCTCGCCTGGCGCTTCTACACTATCCCCGGACCCGGCGAGCCCGGCCACGAGACCTGGCCCGGCGACAGTTGGAAGTACGGCGGCGGCGCCACCTGGCTGACCGGCTCCTTCGATCCGGAGTTGAACCTGGTCTACTGGGGCGTCGGCAATCCTTCCTCCGATCTGTGGGCCGGCCCGCGCCGCGGCGCCAATCTCTATACCGGCGGAATCGTCGCGCTGGATGCCTCCACCGGCAAGCTCCGCTGGCACTACCAGGAAATCCCGCAGGACGTCTGGGACTACGACGCCGCCTACGAGTGCATCCTCGTCGATTTGCCCGTCGACGGCCGCATGCGCAAGCTGCTCGTGCACCCCACCAAGAGCGGCTACGTCTGGGTCCTGGACCGCACCAACGGCCGGTTCCTCAAGGCCTGGCCCTTCGTCAAGCACCTGAACTGGATCACCGGCATCACCGAGGACGGCGCGCTGGTCGGCCGCAACGATCCCGAGCTCGGCAAGCCCAAGCTCATCTGCCCCAGCGTCAGCGGCGCCAAGAGCTGGAACCAGGCCGCCTGGTCCCCACGCACCGGCTGGCTCTACTCGCCGGCGATGGAATTATGCAACGACCTGGTCGCCCGCGAAGAACAGGCGCGCCCCGGCCGGGCGTTTCTCGGCGGCTTCTGGCGCATGAAGCCCCCGCCCGACGGCAAGCCGTACGGCTACATCGCCGCCTACGAGCCGCTGACCGGCAAAAAGCAGTGGAGCTACGACTATTCCTACTACCTGCTGGCTTCCGTGCTCGCCACCGCCGGCGACCTGATTCTCTCCGGCGACCCCGAGGGTAACTTCTTCGCACTCCACGCCCGCACCGGCGAGAAGCTGTGGAGCTTCCCCACCGGCGGCGGCCACCGCGGCTCGGCCGTGACCTACAGCGTCAACGCGCGCCAGTATATCGCCACGCCTTCCGGCTGGGGATCGCTCGTCGGCATGTCCTACCGCATCTTCTGGCCCACCGCGCCGGAGTTCCGCGCCGGCTCGTCGTTGTTCGCATTCGGGCTTCCGGAGGATTCCCGATGATTGTGCTGGCCCTGCTGCTCGCGCAGGCGGCTGCCGACCGCGGCGCCGACGTTTACCAGAAAACCTGCGCCGTGCCCTACTGCCACGGCCCGCAGGGAGGTCCGGGCCGCGCACCGCAGTTGGCTGGGCGCGGTGTCTCGCCCAACCAGATCGAGCGGGTCACCCGGAATGGCATTCCCAACGGCGCCATGCCCGGTTTCCAGAAGACGCTTTCGCCAACCGAGATCACCGCCGTCATTGAATACGTCATCCGGTTGTCCGGCCCGCCGGCAGCCGCCAAAGCGGTCGACAATGCCCCACCGCCCGGGCGTGAGGTGTTCTTCGACCCGGCGCGCCTGGATGCCTGTGGCGCCTGCCACGCCGTCGAGGGCTTCGGCGTCGCCGCCGGCCCGGACCTGACCAAGGCCTCCCTGGCCGGTATTGCCGCGCTCCGGACCGGCTCCGGCAGTCGCGTCCTGCTCGCGCGTCCCGCCGGCGAGGCGCCCTTCGCCGCCATCGTCGTCGAGCAGGGCCGCCAGGTTCGCCTCTACGACGTCTCCGTGGCACCGCCGGTGCTGCGCACCTTCCCGCCGGGGGCGCAGGTCGCCGTCGGCGGCTCCGCCTCCTGGGATCACGCCGCCTTCACCCGTCGCTACACGGACGCCGATCTGGAGGCCGTTCTCGCCTACCTCAACGGTCTGCGAAGCGCTAACCGTTAATTTCCAGCATAGGCCAGTCTGAGAATTCATCTCTCAGAGATTCAAGCAGATCGAGAACTTGCCTGAGGCATTCGTCTGCGTTCTTTGCGTCTTGGCGCCTTGGCGAGAGACTATAAAGAGCCCTCCTCACCGCGAGTACCGTTGCCAGGGAAATCGTCGATGCCGCCTCAGCCAGCAACCGAGCTCTGTTGTCTACGGAACCATCCGGATTGATCACCTAACTGCGGCTCGCCGACAAACGGCTTGGCCTGCTGATCACTTTCAACGCGGCGCTGATCAAGGACGGCATTACCGTATCGTCAATAGGCTGGAAGAAGAGTCTCACGCAAAGCCGCAACGACGGCAAGAACACGAGCAAGGCCGCGGGACTCTGCGTCTTGTCGCGGCTCAGAATCAGCGCTTCCGAGCCGCGCGCGTTTAGCAAGCGGTATGCGGAACACCACACTGGCGTGCGGCGCGGCTCTTTCTTGACTTGCCCATACGGTTTCGGTACAGTTCTGGTGTAGGAGATGTTTTCACCCTGAGGAGAGCCCATGGCTTACGTCATTGCTGAACCTTGCATTGGTACAAAAGACACTGCCTGCGTGGACGCCTGCCCGGTGGACTGCATTCATCCCAAGAAGGACGAGGCAGGGCATGCGGAAGCGATCCGCCTCTACATCGATCCGGTCGAGTGCATCGACTGCGGCGCCTGCGTTCCTGTGTGCCCGGTTTCGGCTATCTTCGCCCTGGACGATCTCCCGGAGAAGTGGAAGGAGTTCGCCGCCGAAGATGCCGCCTACTACGGCCGCAACTGATCGCCGTTTGCTTCTCGGCTGAGGGAGTATGAAGCTGAGCGCGCAGGAGGAGTACGGGCTGCGCTGCCTCCTGCAACTCGCCCGTCGTGGCGAACGCGAGAGTCTTACCATTCCGCAGATCGGGCAGGCCGAAGGGCTGAGCGTCCCCAACGTTGCCAAGCTGATGCGTCAGCTCCGCCTGGCGGGTTATGTCCACAGCGCACGCGGCCAGGCCGGGGGCTACAAGCTGGCAAGGCCCGCGCGCCAGATCATCGTCGGCGATGTGCTCGATTCGCTCGGCGGCCAGGTGTTCGGCCCCGGCTTCTGCGACCGACACGCCGGCAAGGAGAGCATCTGCACCCATTCCTCCGACTGCTCCATCCGCTCGCTGTGGCGCGCCATGCAGGAATCGCTCACGGGGATTTTGAGCAAAACCACGCTCCAGGATCTGGTGTCCACGGAACCGGAGATGGATCGCTGCCTGGCCTCGCTCCCAGGCGCCACCCTTAGGGATTCCAAGATGCCGGACCGCGCCTGAGGCGCTGTCCCTGGCCTGGAGGCCACCATGCCGGCCTTGGCTGAACTGCTGGAAGCCAATGTCCGGGAGAGCCCGCTGTGCGAGCCGCTCGAACGCAACCGCCTGCGCTGCTTCGCCTGCGGCCACTGCTGCCCGATCCCCGACGGCCAGGCCGGCGTCTGCAAGGTCCGCTTCCACCGCGGCGGGAAACTCTACGCGCCCTGGGGTTACGTCGGCGCCCTCCAGTGCGACCCCATCGAGAAGAAACCGTTCTTCCACGTGCACCCCGGCGCGGCCGCCTTCAGCTTCGGCATGCTCGGCTGCGACCTCCACTGCGCCTACTGCCAGAACTGGGTCACCTCGCAGGCCATCCGCGACCCGCAGGCCGTGGCGTCGCCGCAGACGGTGACGCCCGAGCAGCTCGTCGGCTCGGCCCTTACGATGGGCGCCCGCGCCGTGGTCAGCACCTATAACGAGCCTCTCATCACCGCCGAGTGGGCCGTCGCCGTCTTCCGCGCGGCGCGCGCAGCCGGCCTGCTCACCGGCTTCGTCTCCAACGGGAACGCCACCCCGCAGGTGCTCGACTACATCCGCCCGTGGGTCGACCTGTACAAGGTGGACCTGAAGAGCTTCCGCGAAGACCGCTACCGCGCGCTCGGCGGCCGCCTCGGGCCCATCCTGGACAGCCTGCGTCGCATTCACCGGATGGGATTCTGGCTGGAGGTGGTCACCCTGCTCATCCCCGGATTCAACGACGATCCCGAACAGCTGGGGTGCCTGGCCGGGTTCCTCGCCGGAATCTCGACCGACATTCCCTGGCACGTCACCGCGTTCCACAAGGATTACAAGATGCACGACCCCGACGAGACTACGCCGGAAATGCTTCTTGCCGCCGCCGCCATCGGCCGCCGCGCCGGACTCCGCTACGTCTATGCCGGCAACCTCCCCGGCCAGGTTGGCGATCTCGAAGACACACTGTGTCACTCCTGCGGCGAGCGGCTCATCCACCGCTTCGGCTACCGCGTCCTCGACTACCGCGTCACTTCCGACGGCCGCTGCCCGGCCTGCTCGGCGAACATCCCCGGCGTCTGGCCGTCCTCGGGCGTCGCCGGCGCCTCACCGCGGCCGTTCCACGTCATCCAGTAGCAGGACCTGGCGGCAGGTTACGCCGGCGGCCCTGTTGTTATTCATCGATAGGTGTCCTCGCGACGCAGTCCGCAGTAGACCAACTCGACGCTGCCGCCGCCGATGTCATACCGAATGCGAAATCGTCCGCTGCGGATGCGATATTGCCCCTGTCCTGGTGGTACCGCAACAAGCTTTCGAATCGGATGCCGCAGGCTTGCGTTGTAAGGATCGGATTGAAGGATTGCAAAGATCTCGGCGATGCGTTCAGGAAGGTCAGGGTGCTTGCGGCTGAGTTTCTTCAACACCCGATTGAACCCTGGCGTGCTGTGGATGACAAAGTTGCCGTTCATGAAACCCGGCGGCGACCGGGCGTAGTCCGAAAGCGCTGCGACATGCCTCGCAGTTCCTCGACCAACTTCGCGGCCGGGCGGCCTTTGCCGGCCTGGTACTCACGGCGCACGGCGGCGATGCTGGCTTTGACCTTGGGGTCCTGCAATTCAAGGTAGTCCTCGAGTTCCTCGGCATCCATGATACCGATGACAGGAATGCCATCCTTCTCCAGGATGAAGTACTCCTTGTTCACGTGCGCCCGTTTTGCCAATTGGCCAAGGTTAATGCGGGCCTTGGTGATAGGCAGGCGGCTGACTGTGATCCCTGTAGCTTTTCTCAAAGGGGGACTCCTTCACGCTGATCAACGTTGCTTGAAGTATAGCAGTCTGCGCCTCAGGAGAGCTGGCGCTCGCGACTGCGGCCAGCACAGCTTCGAGTGCCGCCTGATGCCGGCGCTCGGTGACCCACTCGAGCTGAAGAAGCGGCAGGATGTCGTCGGAGAACCCCCGTAACGCGGCCAGACCCACCCGATGCTGAACCAGGGCCAACGTCTCCATCCACCCGGGCGCTGCTGGCCCGCCAGTCGGATTGCACGCTCGATCTGTTCCTTGCGGTTCGGCCGGGCTCGACCGGAGATTACGTGCTCGATTCCCCTCGCGCACGAGGTCAGCCATGGACCTGCCGCTGGCAATCGAGATCGCCCGGGCACAGACCCGCTCAAGACACCTTCCAGCAGATCAGCTTGGGCTCGGTCATCTCCTCGATCGCGTACCGCGGCCCTTCCCGCCCCGAGCCGCTCAGCTTCACGCCCCCGTAGGGCATCTGGTCGACGCGGTACTGCGGCACCTGGTTGATCATGAACCCGCCGACGTGCACCTTCCGCGCCGCCTGGAACGCTTTCCCGATGTCCCGCGTGTAGATGCCAGCCTGCAAGCCGTAGTCGGAGGCGTTCACGCGATCGATGGCCTCCTCCAGGGTCTGGTAGGAATTGACGCCCACCACCGGCCCGAACGCCTCCCGGCAGGCGACCTGCGCATTGGCCGGCACCTCCGCCAGGATGGCCGGCTCCAGGGTCGCACGCCGCCGCCCTCCCCCTGTCAGCAGCCGCGCTCCCGCGCGTACCGCTTCCTCCACCCAGCTCTCCACGCGCTCGGCCTCCTTCACCGTGATCAGCGAGCTGATGTCGGTCGCCGGATCGTGCGGGTGCCCGATTCTGAGCTTCCGCGCGCCCTCGACGAAGCGCTCCAGAAACTCGTCGCGAATCGCGTGGTGGACGAAAATCCTCTGTACCGAGATGCAGACCTGCCCGGAATGCGCGAAGCTGCCGGTAACGCAGCGCGGCACCGCCTCCTCCAGGTTGGCGTCCTGCTCGATGATGACCGCCGAGTTGTTTCCCAGCTCCAGCGTCACCCGCTTCAATCCCGCGAGGTTGCGGATCCGCAGCCCCACTTCGGCGCTGCCGGTGAAGGTGACCATGGCGACGTCTTTGTGGAAAACCAGCAGGTCCCCGATTTCCCCGCCCGGGCCGGTGATCACGTTCAGCCCGCCGCGCGGCAGCCCGCAACCCTCGAAAATCTCCACCATCCGGATGGCGCTGATCGGTGTGGTCGAAGCCGGCTTGTGCACCACCGCGTTGCCGCCCGCGATCGCCGGGCCGATCTTGTGGGTCGCCAGGTTCAGCGGGAAATTGAACGGCGTGATCGCGGCGATCACCCCGAGCGGCTCGCGCACGGTCATCGCCCAGTGGCCCTTGCCCGCCGGAGAAGCATCCATCGGCACCACCTCGCCATGGAGCCGGTGCGCCTCCTCGGAGGAAAACAGCATCGTCTGCGCCGCCCGGTCCACTTCGAGCAGCGCCTCCTTGATCGGCTTGCCGCTCTCGGAGCTCACCGCGAGCGCCAGCTCCTGCCGGCACTCGAGCATCCGCTGCCACACGCGGCGCAGAATCGCCGAGCGCTCGTCGAGCGTCATCTCGCGCAGAATGGGAGCCGCCGCCCTGGCCGCCGCCACCGCCGCATCCACTTCCGCGCGGCCCGCCTGGAAAACCGTTCCCACTTCGCTTCCGTCGTAAGGGAGCTGCACCTCGATGGGCGCGGCGGTCCTCACCGGCTCGCCGCCGATATGCATCGGGTATTCCATGCCTCTCATCATAATCCTCGGCCTCGATCCGGTTACGGTTCCCGTGCGCCCTTCTCCCACCCCGGCCCGAATTGAAACCATGCCCGCAGCACACGCTGGTTTTGATCGAGCTCGGCCACGGCGGCGAAGCGTCCGTCCCCCGGCAGACCGAATCGCAGGTCGCTCACCTCCACGCGCACGCCGCCCTCGGGCTCGGCCAGCGGCGTCTGCCGCCAGATGGGGAACTGGGCAAACCGAAGAAACTTCCGGAACGCCTCGGTCCGCCGCGCCGCCTCCAGGGCCTCGCCCGGCGCCGCTTTGTAGTAGATCTTGCCCGCTCCCGGATCGAACGCGGCGCCCAGGTCCAGGCGGTGAACCATGTAGAAGCCGCCGGTCTCCACCACGCCGGTCCAGCGCATCGGAAGAGCAAAGCCCGGGAACGCCGCCACGCGCGTCGGGACCTCGCCCGCGTAGAGGTGCGAATCCAGCACCGCCACCGCGCGTTCATGCAGCAGGAAGCGGCCGAAATCGTAGGCGCACAGCAACGTCAGTGCGGCAATCGCCACGCCGCGGCCCGGCGTGGCCCGCGCGCCGATTTCCGTGCTCACCAGCCGAGCCAGGATTCCCCACAGGGCGGCGCCCGCCAGCAGCGCCCAGATCCATACGTCCACCACCCCGGTGATGTCCGCCCGGAACCACTCGCCCGAAAACGGCGCCAGCAATCGGATGCCGTACATGTTCGTCCAATCGAGCGCCAGGTGGCTCCCCACCGCGGCCAGCGATACCAGGTACGCGCGGAGCCACTGTCCTTTCCCCCGCCGGAACGGCCACATCGCCAGGAGCGGAAGCAGCGCCACCACCGGCATTCCCGCCAGCCCGTGCGTCGGCCCACGATGCCACTCCAGGTACGTGTCCTGCCCTCCCAGCAGCCCCGCCACCACATCCACGTCCGGCGCGTTGGCCGCCAACGCCAGCAGAAACCCCGCGCCGGAACACCATCGATTCAGCCCCGCGCGGGCGAGCAGAACACCCGTAAGCGTGTGTGTCAGATTGTCCATTCAGCCGCTCCCGGGGCCCCCTTCGCCGTAACTGGGTTTCGCATAGACTGGACCATTATGCAACCAACCGAAGTCGCCATAGCCTCTCCGGTACCGGCCGAGGAGCGCATCCAGGCCATCGACATGCTCCGCGGTTTCGCGCTCATCGGCATCCTCACCGCCAACATGCGCGGCTTCAACTCCCCGGCGCCGGTCTACTTCGACCTGCGCCTGATGTGGACCGGCGCGGGCGACCGCATCGCCCAGGCGATCGTCGACTGCTTGGTCAGCGGCAAGTTCATCACGCTGTTCGCGTTCCTGTTCGGCCTCGGATTTGCCGTCCAGTTGACCCGCGCCCAGGCGCGCGGCACCGGCTTCACCGGTTTCTACAGCCGCCGCCTGCTCGCCCTGGCCGTCTTCGGAGCGGCCCACTCGTTCCTGCTTTGGTGGGGCGACATCCTGCTTCCTTACGCGGTGACCGGCTTCCTGCTGCTGATGTTTCGCAACCGGACGCAGAAAACCGTCGCCCTCTGGGCGCAGGCTCTCTACTGGCTCCCGGTCATCTTCATGCTGGCGATGGTGATCGCCACATTGTTCGGCGTCAAGATCCCCGGCCCGCCCAAGGCCACCCCGGAAACCTTGCAAAAGACCGTCGCCATCTACTCGCAGGGCGCCTGGTTGGAGATCTTCCGCGAGCGCGCCCGGGAGTGGGCGTCGCTGAACGTCGGCTTCCTGTTCTTCCTCCCACGCATCCTGTCTCTGTTCCTGTTCGGCCTCTGGGTGTGGCGTCGCGGGATCTTCCAGGATCTGCCGGCGCACCTGCCGTTGTTGCGCCGCGTCCTGCGATGGGGACTCGCGCTCGGGTTGGCCGGCAATCTCGCCGTCACCGCGATCCAGGAGATCTGGCATCCCAACATGATGGTCCCGAGCCTCGCCGGTGTCGGGCTGTGGCTGGCCTCCTCGATCGGCGTGCCCGCGCTCAGCGCCTTTTACGCCTCGGCGGTGATCCTGCTGTTTCAAAAAGAGACCTGGCGGCGCATCCTGATGGCTTTCTCCTTCGTGGGACGCATGGCCCTCACCAACTACCTGCTGCAAACCGTGCTGTGCACCACGCTCTATTACATTCACGGCTTCGGCCTCTACGGCAAGATCGGCCCGCTGGTCGGGCTGATCCCCACGGCGATCATCTACGCGATGCAGGTTCCGTTCAGCGCCTGGTGGCTGGCCCGGTACCGCTACGGGCCCATGGAGTGGCTCTGGCGGCTGGTGACCTACGGCGCGGCGCCCGCCATGACCCGCGTGCGGAGCAGTGTCGCTCAGGCCTGAGTGGCGAGTCTTCGCCGCTGCGAAGACGGCATCAGCAGGGTCACGGCGTCCGGGACGATCTCGACCGTCACCGGCAGGCGCCCGGCCGCTTCGCCGTCCACCTGCACGTGCACGCGGTCATCGCCGGTGGCGGCGAAATCGACCTTTTGCGCTTGCACTACGGCGACGCCGCGAAGGCGCTCCAGCCTCCCGGTCAGTACGCCGCCGAGATACTTCAGGTAGCGCAGCGCATGGCGGCCCTCAAAGACCACCAGCTCGAAGCGGTCCTCCAGCAGTGACGCCGAACGCGCGATTTGCAGTCCTCCGCCGTAATGGCGCACCCTGCTGGCCAGCGCGAAGCTCGCCGGGAAAATTTTCTCCCCGGGGCGCGCCTCGAACTGCTCCAGCCGCCGGGCGATCATGCCGAAGCCGGCCACCCAATAGGCCAGCTTGCCGACGCGTTTCTTCAGCTTCAGGTTGACCCGTCGGACAATCTCGGCGTCCAGACCCACTCCGGCCATCAGCAGAAAGTAGCGCGAGTAGTCCGCGCCGCGCAGCAGCCCGACCGAGATCCGCTGCGGGACCAACCTCGCCAGCCGCGTTGCGGTGCGTCCCATGCTGGTTTCCAGATCGAGTTCGTTGGCCAGCACGTTGGCCGTGCCCGCCGGAAGGACGGCCAGCGGCACGTGCGAGTGCACCATGCCGTTGAGCGCCTCGTTGATGGTGCCGTCGCCGCCCGCGATCAGAATCAGGTCCGCCCCGCTCTCGACGCTCTCGCGCGCCAGCCGCGTGGCGTCCCCGCGCCGGAGCGTCGCGAATGCCTTGATGTGATGGCCCTCCTGCGCCAGCGTGCGCATCGCGCGCATCAGGCGCCCTTCGCCGAGGTTCAGGCCACCGGCCCGCGGATTATAGATCAGGTGACCGTTTTGATAGATGTTTTTATGGATTGCTATGGCCCGGTTTCCTTCCGATACTGGAATATCCTAGGATTCCATGGCCGACGCCGTCTCGCAACTCATCGATCAGCTCCGCGCCGCGCTGCGCCGCCACGAGCGCCTGTACTACGTCCTGGATCAGCCGGAGATTTCCGACGCCGAATACGACGCCATGATGCGCGATCTCCAGGCGCTGGAGGCGGCCCACCCCGAGCGGATCGCGCCCGACTCGCCCACCCGGCGCGTCGGCGGAAAACCGCGGGAGGGCTTTCTCCAGGTGGCGCACTCCTCGGCCATGCTGAGCTTGGACAACGCCGTCGACGAAGGCGAGCTGCGCGATTTCGACCGCCGCGTCGGCGAGCTCGTCGGCGCCGAGCCCTTCCACTGGACCGCCGAGCTGAAGCTCGACGGTCTCTCGCTGGCCGTGCGCTACCGCGACGAGCGCCTCGCGCAGGCGATCACGCGCGGCGACGGATCGGTGGGCGAGGACGTCACCGAAAACGCCCGCACCATCCGTTCGCTTCCCCTGCGCGTCCAGGGCGCGCCCGCCTCGTTCGAAGTTCGCGGCGAGGTGATCATGCCGCTGGCCGCCTTCCGCCGTCTCAACGACGAGCGCGAAGCCCAGGGACTGGCGCGCTACGCCAACCCCCGCAATTCGGCCGCCGGCGCCGTCCGCGTGCTCGATCCCGCCATCACCGCCTCGCGCCGGCTCGACTTTTACGCCTACCTGCTGCTGGTCGACGGAGCCCCGGCCGCAGAAAGCCACTGGGAATCGCTCGACCGCCTGGCGCGTATGGGCTTCAAGGTGAATCCGCACCGGTGCCGCTCGGCCGGTGTCGACGAGCTGCTGGCCTTCATCCGCGAATGGGAGGATCGTCGCGATGGCCTGCCGTTTGAAATCGACGGGATCGTCGTCAAGCTGGATTCCGTCCCCCAGCAGGTTCGGCTCGGCTGGACGGCCAAGGCCCCGCGCTGGGCGATCGCCTACAAGTACGCGCCGCGGCAGGCCGAGACAGTGGTCGAAAACATCGAGGTGCAGGTCGGGCGCACCGGCACGCTCACCCCGGTTGCCCGGCTCCAGCCGGTCACGGTCGGCGGCGTCACCGTCTCCAACGCCACCCTCCATAACCAGGATGAGATCGAGCGGCTGGCGCTCGAAATCGGCGACACGGTGGTCATCGAGCGCAGCGGGGACGTGATTCCCAAGGTGGTCCGCGTCGTCCGCGCCGGCCCCGCTCGGCGCCCGTTTCAAATGCCGGCGCGCTGCCCGGTCTGCGAGGGCGAGGTGGTGCGCGCCGAAGGCGAGGTCGCCAGCCGCTGCGTCAACACCAACTGCCCCGCACGGCTCAAGGAATCCGTATGCTACTTCGCCGCCCGCGGCGTCATGGATATCGACGGCCTGGGCGAGGCGCTCGTCAACCAGCTCGTCGACCGCGGCCTGGTCGCGAGCGTGGCCGACATCTACAACCTCCGGCCCGAGCAGCTCGTCGAGCTGGATCGCATGGGCGAAAAGCTCGCCGCGAAGGTCTGCGCCAACATCGAGCGCTCGCGCTCGCGGCCGCTGGCGCGGCTTCTGAACGGACTCGGCATCCCGTTCGTCGGCAGCCGCACCGCCTCCATACTGGCGGAAACCTTCGGCAGCCTGGACGCCATCGCCGCCGCCGGCCCCGAGACGCTCCAGGGCGCCGAAGAGGTCGGACCCAAAGTGGCCCAAAGCATCCGCTCGTTCTTCGACGGGGCCCCAAACCGCGAGATGGTCGAGCGCCTCCGCCGGGCCGGCCTGCGCTTTCACCACGAGGGCCCCCGCAAGACCGGCGGATCGCTCCGCGGGCAGACCTTCGTTCTCACCGGAACGCTGCCCGGCTTGACCCGCGAGCAGGCCAAGGCCCTCATCGAGCGGGCCGGCGGCAAGGTGACCGATTCGGTGAGTAAGAAGACCGGCTACGTCGTCGCCGGCGAGGCCGCCGGATCGAAGCTCGACAAGGCCCGCGCGCTCGGCGTTCCGGTCATCGACGAAGCCCGCCTCCGGGAGATTGCCGGTGGGTGAGCTGGTACGCACGCTGCGGGAATGGGGCTCGCTCGGACTGCTCCTTCTGGCCGCCATCGATTCGGTGGGCTTGCCGCTGCCGGCGGGCGTCGACGCCGTGGTCGTCCTGCTGGCCACCGCCAATCCGCGCTCCGCCTGGCACGGGGCCCTCGCCGCCGTACTCGGGTCGCTCGCCGGCTGCTGGATCCTGTTCGCCGTGGCGCGCAAGGGGGGCGAGTCCTACCTCCACCGCTACACCGCCCACCCCCGCGCGTCGCGCTTCCGCCAATGGTTCCTGCGCTACGGCCTGATCACCGTGTTCATTCCCGCGCTGGTGCCGATACCGCTCCCGGTGAAAGTGTTCGTGGTCTCGGCCGGCGCCCTGGGCGTGCGACCCGTGGCGTTCCTGGCCGTCATCCTGGCCGCCCGCATCTTACGATATTTCGGACTGGCGTACCTGGGCGCCCAGCTCGGCGGGCATTCGCTCACCTGGCTGGCCGCGCATGTCTGGCACATGGCGGCGCTGGCCGCGGCGCTGCTGGTCGCGCTCTACCTGCTGGCGCGCGCTCTGGACCGCGCGAGCGTCGACGCCCGGCCGCGCGGGTGAAGGAATTGCGCGTTACTTTGCACTGGTCAGTACCAATCGACCAGGCTCAACCCGCGAACGCGGCGGAATTCGCCAATGTTGTGGATGACCAGCGTGGCTACACACGCGAGGACTGCGCGATGCCAACTTCGAGTTCGTACAGGACAACCGAGGGGATGGCCACTTCTGCCGGAGGCACTGCCAGAAGGCGGTCCTGGACGCGTCCCGTTCCACGGAAGAAGTAGATCAGCGTGTTGGTGTCCAGGGCGAACATCAAAGCCGTTCCCGCGGCGCGTCTGTGGCCTCTCGTTCTCGTATTTGCTCGGCGGTCGGGAAATCCGGCCACGCGCCCGCCAGCGCGCGCACCGCGGCCGGCCACTCCTTTCGCACGCGCAGGCGCACGGCTTCGGCGATCCACTGGCTTTGCGAAACACGAGCCGCTCTTGTCGCTGCTTTAACCAAGGCCAGGACCTTGTCGTCCAGGTAGATGGTGATCTGGGCCATGCCATCAATCCACTTATATGTTCAAGTATACCTGAACGGCTGACGGCGAGCCGGCCGCGCTTCCGATCAGAGTGATTCCCGGTTAGAATATCCCTGTGGCAAAGAAAACCCGGCGCGCTTTTCTAAACTCGGCGGCGGCCGCGCCAGCCATTCTGCTGGCGGCCCGCAAGTCCACCGACATCCGCATCGAGGAGATCCGGCCAAGTTACGAGGATTACCTCTACCGCACCCCCATCAAGTTCGGCGGCACGGTGGTGGATCGCGTCACGCTCCTCAATGTCCACTGCGTGGTCAGCACCGCCGGCGGCCGCAGCGCCCGCGGCTTCGGCTCCATGCCGCTCGGCAACGTCTGGTCGTTTCCTTCCCGTGTGTTGTCCTATGAGACCACCCTGAATGCCATGAAAGAGCTGGCCGCTCGCATTGCGGCGATCACCGGCGCTTATCGCGAGTATGGCCATCCGGTGGATCTCAACGTGGCCCTGGAGCCGGAGTACCTGAAAGCGGCCGCCGCCGTCTCGGCCATGCTGAAGCTGGTCGAGCCCATCCCCAAGCTTTGCGCGCTGACCACGGCCAGCCCGTTCGACGCCGCCGTGCATGACGCTTTCGGCAAGCTGCACGGACGCAACAGCTTCCAAACGTGCGGACCGGACCTGATGACGCACGAGCTCGGTCACTATCTCAGTCCGGCTTTTCGCGGTGAGTTTCTTGACCGCTACGTCTTGAAAAAACCCAAGCCACGCATGCCGCTCTACCACCTGGTGGGCGCGGTGGATGCCGTCACCGCCTCCGACATCCGCCAGCGCATCGGCGACGGCCTTCCCGAAACCCTGCCGGAATGGATCGCGCACAGTGGGCTGACCCACATCAAGATCAAGCTGAACGGCGAAGACCTGGCCTGGGACGTCCAGCGCGTTTTGGCGGTGGACCGGGCGGCGAGTGAAACGCAAAAAAAACGAGGGGTCGCCTCCTGGAACTACTCGCTCGATTTCAACGAGCGCTGCCCGAGCGTCGCCTACCTGCTCGAGTTTCTGAAGAAGATCCGCGAAGCCTCGCCCGGCGGCTTCGAGAAGGTCCAGTACGTGGAGCAGCCCACGGCGCGCGACCTCAAGGCGAACCGGCAGAACCGGATGCAGGAAGCGGCGAAGTTGCTGCCGGTGGTGATCGACGAATCGTTGACCGAGCTGGAAAGCCTGCTGCTGGCCCGCGAGATGGGCTACACCGGCGTTGCCCTGAAGGCGTGCAAAGGCCAGACCCAGGCGCTGCTGATGGGCGCCGCCGCGCAAAAGTTCAAAATGTTCCTGTGCGTGCAGGACCTGACCTGTCCGGGCGCCTCGCTGATCCACTCGGCCGCTCTGGCCGCGCACGTTCCCGGAGTGGCGGCCATCGAAGCCAACTCGCGCCAGTACGTGCCGGCCGCCAACCGCGACTGGGTCGCGCGCTTCCCTGGAATCTTCGACGTGCGCAACGGGTTTCTGGAAACCGGGCAACTGGGCAAGCCCGGCCTCAGTGCGGTGGCGTGAGCGTGGCGCCGCTCAGCGGGCGGCCAACAGGGCGCGCAGGTGCCGGGCGCGCTCGGGCGAGCGGAGCTGCCGCAGCGCCTTGGCCTCGATCTGGCGGATGCGCTCGCGGGTGACGTCGAACTCCTGGCCGATCTCCTCCAGGGTGTGCTCGCGGTCGCAGCCGATGCCGAACCGCAGCCGGATCACCTTCTCCTCCTTGGGAGAGAGCGTCTTGAGGATGTTGGCGGTTTCGTCGCGCACGTTGGTGTCGACGACGGCGTCGACAGGCGAGCCCACCCAGCGGTCTTCGATCAGGTCGCCCAGGGCCGACTCGCCGTCCCTGCCCACCGGCGTCTCCAGCGACACCGGGTCGCGCGAGATCGTCTTCAGCTTCTGGACCTTCTCCACCGGGATGTCCATGCGCCGGCCGATTTCGTCGTTGGTCGGCGCCCGCCCCATCTCCTTCTCCAGCTCGCGCGTGGCGCGCAGGAACTTGTTCATGCTCTCGTTCATGTGCACCGGAATGCGGATGGTCCGGGATTGGTCGGCGATGGCGCGCGTGATGGCCTGGCGAATCCACCAGGTCGCGTAAGTCGAGAACTTGTATCCGCGGCGGTACTCGAACTTGTCCGCCGCCCGCATGAGGCCGATATTGCCTTCCTGGATCAGGTCCAGCAAGTGCAGGCCGCGGTTGACATACTTCTTGGCCACCGAGACCACCAGTCGCAGGTTAGCCTCCACCAGTGACTTCTTGGCCCGCTCGGCTTCCATCTCGCCGTGGCGGATAACGGCCAGCGAGTGGCGCAGCTCGGCCAGCGAAGCGCCGGCAGCCTGCTCGCGCTTGCGGATCTCCCGCTTGAGCTCGCGCATACGCCCCTGCGCGGCCGGAGAACTGCGACCCTCCAGCCTGACCAGCTCCACATCCAGGTGGGACAACTCCTCGGCCGAACGCTCAATGGCCTTGGCGAACTCCTTCCAGCGGATCGACAGGAACGGGATGGCGCGGAGGAAGCGTGCGGTCACCACGCGCGCCCGGCTCCATTTGTCCGTCCACCGCCGGCGCATTCGCTTGTTGGAGGCCGGAATCGTGTTGAGTTTCTCGGCGCTCTGGTGCTGGCGCCGGTGCGCCAGAACGAAATCCTGGAACTGCTGTCGGACTTCGTTACGCCGCTTTTCGTCTGCCGGGCTGCCGTCTTCGAGCTCGCCCAACTCCACCAGGTTGTCCACTTCCTCTACCCCTTTGCGGAGTAGTTCCTGCATTTCAACCACACGCATCTGCACCCGAGCCGAGCGGCTGATCGCCTTCTGCATCCGAAGCTTGCCGCGCTCCATCTTGCGCGCCAGGTCGACTTCGCCTTCCCGGGTCAGCAGCGGAACGGCGCCCATCTCGCGGAGATAGACCCGTACCGGGTCGTCCGTGTAGATGGACTCCTCGACGTGTGGAACAACCGTAAAGTCTTCAGCATCATGGACTTCCTCGGGATGGAAGAAATTCGTTTCCTCATCGAAGGGAAGACTCAGAGGCTCATGGCTGTCATTTGAAAAGTGATCGTCGAAGTGGGTCACAGCATCACCTTCCCCTGGCGCAAAAGAATTACAACTTATTGTAATACCAAGGGTTACATCTCAAGCACAACAATGTTCACAGATTCAGCCCGCGATCCATACTCCCCCGGCACAGGAGTACATTCCGGTACATTATACCATCATCCGGCGTTGGAGCGAAAGCCCTAACCTAACAGATGCTTCCCTCAGGATTCGGTTGCAGAAAGCTGTTGTTCCCTATTTCAGTGCAAGCCGTTACTATTGATTCTCAAGCGCTTTCTTGCTCCGCAGCCCTTCCAGCTCAACCAGGAACGCATCCACGTCCTGGAAGTCCCGGTACACAGAAGCAAACCGAATGTAGGCGACCGTGTCCAGTTCTTTCAAGTGTGCCAGGATCATGTTTCCTACTTCTATAGTATTGATCTCCCGGTCCTGGCTTGCTGATATCCGCTCCTCCACCTCATCGACAATCCTCGCCAGCTTTGCCATGCTCACCGGTCTTTTTTCGCAGGACCTCAACAATCCTTCCAGCACCTTCTGACGGTCGAACTTCTCGCGCCGGCCGTCCTTCTTGACCACCATGAAAGGGGCCTCATCGGATCGCTCGTAAGTGGTGAACCTCCTCCGGCAGCCGAGGCACTGCCTCCTCCTGCGCACCAGGTCTCCTTCTTTGCTTTCCCTGGAGTCCAGGACACGGTCCCGGCGATGGCCGCAGAAAGGGCACGTCATTTCAGCTCCGCCTGCCTTCCCAGTGCTCTGATCTTATTGAAGTTGATTCCTTCCACCATCGCGAGAACCAATCCGAACGGTACAATTACGACAAACGTAATTATCCAGAGCACAACCGCCAGCCCGGTGGCTTCTTCCAGCCCCAAACCATATAGCTCCGTCAACACGATGATGGCCGAAAGTTGGAGCCCTCCCCCGACGCCGGGGATCTGAACGACGCAGCCAAACGACACAAACCCCACAAAAATGAGGACATCTGTCAGCTTCAACCCCGCCGTCGAAGGCAGCGCTTGAAACAGGCATTGATAGCTGGCCACGATCAGCACCCACTCCAGAACCGAATACCCCACCAGCCAAGCTACCTGGACGTACTCCCGAGTGGATCCGGCTCCCTGGCTGAACGCGTCGGCCACCTGTTCGGCCTTCTTCCTCCAATGACCGGGCAGAACCGCCAGCCCCTCCAGCAGCCTCTCGCGGACCCGCCCGGAAAACCGGTTCAGTGCGAACAGGACAACAAGGGAAAGGGTCCCGGCGACGGCCACGAACAGGCCGCCTACCTCCAGCACCCATCGAAGCTTGACTCCCACCGCCATCCCGGACCGCTGCACCTGGCTCAGGGCGATCCCGAAGATCAGCAGCGCCATGAGCAGGTCGTAAATCCGCTCGAGCAGCCAGGCCGCCATTTGGCTGGAAAATGAAACCCGCTGTTTGAGCGCGATCAGGTAGGGGCGCACCAGCTCCCCTGGCCGGCCAAATAGCACGATGGCTGTGAAGCCCATCGCCGTGGCCGTAAAAAGGTTCCAGAGGCTCGAATGCGGCTGCAGGGGTCGCAGCAGCACCTGCCAGCGGAGCGCGCGGCCCAGATAGGTGAGCAGGGCTATTCCGGCCGCGGCCGCCACCCATCCCCAGTTGAGTTTCCGGAAGGTGGCCAGGAAGGCCTCCCCATGGAACTCTCCCTGGCGGAGCCATAGCAGGAACATGCCCAGGCCCAATAGCCCGGCCACGACAAACAGCGCAGCCGCCCGTCTTGCCCGGCCGGCCGAAGGCAGCTTGCTGTTCATCTCAGCAATGGCACCTTGGGGGCAGCCTTCCAGGCTAGAATAGGTCTCAACTCCATTTCAAGCGAACTTCCCATGATAAGTCCTCGTCATCCATACAGGAAGGCGGGCAACGGGGCTCATGCCCGAAGGCGGGCGAACTTCCTGCTCCGGTTTCCGGTGATCGAGGAGAACTATGGCGGCCGCTGCCACAGTCGTGCATACCATCTATCGCCCTTTCTCGGGCGGCGCCAGGGCGTTGCCGCCCTGGAGGGACAGCCGGAGAATGGGCCCCTCGCCCGTTCGCGCTGAAGTGGCTGCTTTGGATCCCGATGCCGGCCTGGTGGAACGCTGCCTCCGCGGGGAGCAGACCGCCTGGGAGTATTTGATCAAATCCCACACACGTCGCGTCTACGCGATCTGCTATCGGTTCATCGGCAACGACACGGAAGCACAGGATATCACGCAGGATGTTTTCCTGCGCGTCTTCCAGAACCTGCACAGTTTTCGCGTGGGGCAGGGGTTGTTCCGGGTCTGGCTTACCCGGCTGACACGGAACCTGTTGATCGACCATTACCGGCGGAGCCGCATGCAGCGTGCGACCGACTCGATCGAGAACCAGCTCGGGGTGCTCGAGGAACACTCGACCCCGGCCTCGCGGACCGAAGGGATGCTCGCCGGCCGCGAAGCGAGCGAGATCCTCCAGGGCGCCCTGCAAAAGCTCTCGCCCGAGCTGCGCGAGACGCTGGTTCTGCGCGACCTGGAGGAACTGGAATATCGGGAAATCGCCGAAGTGCTGAACGTACCGGAAGGAACGGTGAAGTCGCGGTTGAATCGCGGGCGGGCCGAGCTGGCCCGAATCCTGCGGAGGCAGAAGGTTCTGGCATGAACTGCACGGATCTCGAAGCCCTCTTGTGCGACTACGTGGACGGCACGCTCGCCGGCGGCCACAAGGAGAAGGTCGAAACTCATCTGGCCGCATGCGCCGCCTGCGCCGAGCTGGTCAAGGATGCTTCCCAGGCGGCGGCTTTCCTGGCGCGCGTCGAATCCATCGACGTTCCGGCCGAGCTGATGACGCGCATCCTGTTCCATGTCCCCTCGGGGGACTCGCCCGCGCCCCTCCGGCGCCGCGGCCTGCGCGCCCTGCTTTCCGGGTGGTTCGCGCCCGTGCTCCAGCCGCGCCTGGCCATGGGCATGGCCATGACCATCCTGTCGTTCTCCCTGCTCGGCCGCTTCGCGGGACTTCCGGATCGCCAGCTCACGCCGGCGGACCTGAACCCGGTGAAGGTCTGGGCGAGCGTCGAGGACGGCGCCGGGCGATTGTGGGACCGCGCCGTGAAGTACTACGAGAACGTTCGCCTGGTGTACGAGATTCAGTCGCGCCTGAAGGAGTGGACCGAGCAGGAACAGGAGGAGCGCCGCGCGCAGGAGGGCTCCGCCGCGCGCAAACCGGCCGCTTCCGGCGAGCCGGCTTCCGGCCGCCCTGACACCGGGACAGGTGTCAAATCAGGGGAAAGGGAGAAGAACCGATGAATTGTGCAACCCACACCGAAACAGAAGCGGTCGCCTTTTGCCGCCAGTGCGGCAAGGGGCTGTGCGCGGACTGCCGGCATACGGCTATGGGCACGGTGTTTTGCTCCGAGCACGTGCCGGCTTCCGGGCACCCCGCGCAGCCGCCTCCGGCCTCCGCCCCGCCGCCGACGTCGGCTTCCAGCGCCGCTTCTCCAGGCGTCGCGTTTGTTCTCGGCCTGATCCCGGGCGTGGGCGCCATCTACAACGCGCAGTATGCCAAGGGACTCATCCATGTGGTGGTCTTCGCCATGCTCATCACCATGGCGGGAAGCTCCCGGCTCTCAGGCGACTTCGAGGTGCTGTTCGGCCTGATGATACCGGCCTGGATCTTCTACATGGCTTTCGAGGCTTACCACACCGCCAAGCGCCGCCTGAGCGGCGAGCTGGTGGACGAATTCTCCGGCCTGGTTTCGCTGCGCGGCTCCCCGGCGAGCTTTCCGGTGGCGCCGGTGCTGCTGATCGTGGCCGGCGTCATTTTCCTGCTGAACAACCTGAACGTTCTCCGCCTGGAGCACATCATCCGCTACGGGTTCCCGATCTTCCTCATCGCACTGGGAGTCTACTTGCTGTACGTGCGGATTACCCGCAACGGCGCGCCGGCGGCACGCCAGGAGGAGGCGCCCCAATGAGCGCCCGGAACCCGAGCCTGATACGCGCCGTTCGCGGCCCCATCCTGCTGATCACCATCGGCGCCCTGTTTGCGGTCGATCACTTCGGCCCCCTCGGCTTCTCGCGCACCTGGCCGGTGGTGATCATCATGCTCGGCCTGCTGAAACTGGCCGAGCGGATGTTCCCTTCCTCCCCATCCACTCCCGGAGGGAACCAGTCATGAAACGAGTCTCCTTTATCGGCCCGCTGCTGCTGATCCTGATCGGTGGGCTGTTCCTGGCCCACAACCTCCGCCCGGAGCTGCCGATCCTTCGCCTGGTCTCCGAGTACTGGCCCTTCCTGCTCATCGGCTGGGGCTTTCTGCGGCTGATCGAGATCCTCTACGCGCGGATCCAGTCCCGCCCGCTGCCCGCCGCGGGCATCGGCGGAGGGGAATGGTTCCTGGTGTCGCTGGTCGTGCTCATCGGCATGGGGATGTTCTTCGGCTACCGCCACGGCGACCGCTGGCCGCAGACGCGCATCACGCGCCACGGCCTGGAGATCTTCGCCGAATCCTACGACTATCCGCTGGCGGCGAGCAAGCCGGTCGGCAAATCGCCGCGCATCCTGGTGGAAAACCTGCGCGGCAACGCCCGCATCACCGCCGCCGACACCGAAGAGTTGAAGGTCACCGGCCGTTCCTCCATCCGCGCCTTCCAGAAAGCCGACGCCGACTCGGGCAGCAAGGAGTGCCCGCTCGAAATCCTCGTCCAAGGCGACCAGATCGTGGTCCGCACCAACCAGGACCGCCTCCGCGGCACCCAGCGCATCTCCTCGGACCTGGAGATCAGCGTGCCCCGGGGGGCCAGCGTTCAGGGCCGCGGCCATTACGGCGACTTCGAGATCAACGGCATCCTGGGCAGCGTGGCCATCGACAGCGAAAACGCCGGCGTGCGGCTGCACAACATCGGCGGAAGCGCCCGGATCGACCTGCGGCGCAGCGACATCGTGCGCTGCGTCAACATCAAGGGGACGGTCGAGATCAAGGGCCGCGGCTCGGACATCGAGGTCGAGAACATTGAAGGGCAGGTGACCGTCAACGGTTCCTACACCGGCGAGCTGCTGTTCCGCAATATCGCACGGCCGTTCCGCTTCGAGTCGAGCTACACCGAGTTTCGCGCCGAGCGCGTCCCCGGCCAGGTGCGGATCTCGCTCGGCGAGCTCACCGCCAGCGACCTGGTGGGCCCCCTCCGCCTCACCAGCTCGCGCGCCAAGGACGTGCAGCTCGGCGACTTCACCGAAGCCGCCGAGATCTCGCTCGAGCGCGGCGACATCGAGCTGCGGCCCCGGCTGCCGGTCGCCAAGATGGAAGTCCGCACCGGCTCCGGCGACGTCGAGCTGGCCTTGCCGGATTCGGCCCGCTTCGACTTGCGGGCTTCCACCAATCGCGGCGAAGCGATCAACGACTTCGGCGCCCCGTTGCAGGTGGAAAGCGAAAGCGCCGAGGGCAGACGCCGCGGCAGCGCCATTCGCGGCGCGGTCGGCTCCGGACCCACCCTCAACCTGATCACCGAGCGCGGTACCATCACCATCCGCAAGTCCGTGGTCGAACCGCCCCGACCGCCATCGCCGCCGGCCACGCCTCCTTCGCCGAAAGCGCCGGGTACGCTGAAGGTCGAGAAGCAGTAGGGAAGTACGCGGCCCAACCCGGGGCGGAACACGGCTTCATTTCCTTCGCCTGCCCTGTGCGCCGACCTTGCCCTTTCCACGCGGCACTGCCGGGACCTTCTTGCCGGCCCGCGCTTTCGCGCGCTTCGGCTGCGCGGCTGTGGCGCCAGACAACCCGGTATCGGGGCCAGTGCCGCGGAAACGCCTTTCCGGCCCCGGCGATGAGTTTCTTTTCGTCCACTTCATGCAACCGGAAGAGGAGGTCGGGCTGTTGGTCGATCCGGGCGCCGATGCCGTAGAGCACCGCTGCACACGTTCCATGACACCCTTGGAGAACCGTCCCTGCAAAAGGAGAGTGTGCCGCACGTTATACGCCTGAAGACCCGGCGGAGGCTTTTGCAGCTTCCAAGACAGTGGGCCGTGGCAGCAGCCGTGCGGCGCCCGGGCGTTGGTTTGCCTATGCAATGCATATACAATGGAAGAGTTGATGTTTGACTGGGACCGGAACAACCTTCCCAAGGTCCGGATGCATCGGATCAAGCGGGAAGAGGCGGAGCAGACGCTGCTCAACAATCCGATCCCCATCTACGAGCAGGACATCGGTGGTGAGCTTCGCTTCGTCTACTACGGCGAAACCAACGCCGGCCGACTGCTTGCCGTAATCGTGACAGAGCGCGGCGAGAGCTTGCGGGTGGTAACGGCCTACGATCTCGACGCCGGACAGAAGCGAGAGTATCTCCGGAGACGGGCGCAGGGAGAATGAAACGATGAAACCGAAAACGGTTGAGATACCAAAGTTCAGAAGTGAGAGTGAGGAGGCCGACTGGTGGGCCAGTCGAGCGGGGCGGGACTACGTGAAGCAGAAATCGGCCGAGGTGCGGGCGCAAGGAATCAGAATCGCGGGATCGGCCCTGGTTGCCAAGCTGAACAAGACGAAAAGCGTGCAGATCGCGATCCGCCTCCCAGAAGCCGATCTCGCTCAGGCCCGCCAGATCGCCGGCCGGAAGGGCATTGGCTACCAAACCCTTTTGAAGATGCTTGTACGTGAGGGCTTGGCGCGCGAAGCCCGTCGCGGCTGAACGCCATGCCGATGCACTCGAGAATGCCAGCACGGCGGCACGGCCTGTTCTCTCCGGCTTGGCGACGATTAAGACGGCATCATTATCTTTTTCGAGCCACTGGATTCCCGGGAGGCAGTTGACTGTTTCCGGCGCCCGCCCTGTGCGCGGACCTTGTCCTTTCCGCGCGGCACTGCCGGGGCCATCTTGCCGGCCCGCGGTTTCGCACGCTTCGGCTCCGCGGCTGTGCCTTGAGCCATGTCCAATCCAAAGAGAGCGGAAAGGTCTTCGCCGCCGAGGACCTTCGTTGCCGCCGGCGCCTTCCTGGCCAGCGGAAGCGCCTTGCCGGCCCCGGCGATGAGTTCCTTTTCGTCCACTTTGTGCAACCGGAAGAGGAGCTCGGGCTGTTGGTCCAGCCGGGCGCCGATGCCGTAGAGCACCGCCGCAACATGCTTGCACATCCCGGCCCAGTCCGGACAACTGCACGAGAGCTTGATCTCATTCGGCGACGGGAAAAGGCCGGTCCTCTGCCGGCAAACACGTTCCATGACACCTTGGGAGAACCGTCCCTGCAAAAGCTCAATGAGCGAATCAATCGCGCCGGCGCAGTCTTTGCAGATGGATCGCCAGCGCGCCTTCGTGACCGGGGCGACTTTCACAACGACTCTGTAAATCTCCGAGCCGCTGACCAGAGCTTTGATCTCGCCGGGCGCAATCTGAAGATCGATCACCGAACCGTTGCGCACATAAGTCCGGCCGCGCGGCAACCGGTTGGCAAAGTCGCTATAGCGTTCGAGGTTCTCGCACCACGCCTCGCCCCAGAAGGTCTCGACGATGGTGCGGCCTTCGATGATCACCGGCGAGACGGGATGCCCCTTCTTCCTGAGCTTCGCCATCTCCCGGAACGCTTGCCCCCGCCGCTGCGCCACGGAGACATAGGGTCTCCATCCCCAGTAGCCCATGGATCACGTTTCCTTCAGCGCTTTGTTGATGTCAAGCGCAACCAGATCGAGCAACTCCTCGTCTTTCAACTCCGTCAGGAGCAGGTCGGCGCCGCCTTCCAGTAAGTCCTTCGAAAGTTGCCGCTTCGATTCAATGAGCTGGTCGATCTTTTCTTCCACGGTACCGCGGCACACGAACTTGTGCACCAGTACGTTCTTGGTCTGGCCGATGCGGAAGGCACGGTCCGTGGCCTGGTTCTCCACCGCCGGGTTCCACCACCGGTCGAAATGCACCACATGGGAGGCGGCAGTCAGGTTGAGTCCCGCGCCCCCGGCCTTTAGCGAAAGAATGAAGAACCCCACGGCTTCGTCTTCCTGAAAGCGGCCCACCACTTCCTTGCGCTTCTTCACCTCGGTCTCTCCGTGAAGAACCAGACCGGGGCGCCCGAAAACCGATCCGAGGAAAGTCGCCAGCGGAGCGATCACCTCCCGGAACTGCGTAAAGACGAGCATTTTTTCCTGCTTCGCGGCAATGACCTCGGCGATATCGCGCAAGCGCGCCCATTTGCCGCTGTCGTCTTCGCTCCAACTGCCGTCTCCCAGCCACTGGGAGGGGTGGTTACAAATCTGCTTGAACCGCATCAGGAACGACAACACCAGACCCTTGCGCCGTATCCCTTCGGCATTCGCGAGTTGTTCAGCCAGTTCCTTCACCGCCTGCTCGTAGAGGGCGGCCTGCTTGCGGCTGAGTTGGCAAAACGCCTTGACCTCGGTTTTGTCCGGCAGGTCTGCGATCACCGTTTTGTCCGTCTTCAATCGCCGCAGAATGTACGGTCGCACCAGCTCACGCAGAGGCCCGTAGGAATTGTGGGGGCTGTCCGCAAGGCGCTTGACAAAGTTGGTGAACTCCTTCGACGATCCCAGCAGCCCTGGGTTTACGAAGTCGAAAATGGACCACAGGTCCCCCAGCCGGTTCTCGATGGGGGTGCCGGTAAGCGCAAATCTCGCGCGTGCCTTGAGCCCCTTGGCGATCCGGGTCTGCCTGGCGTTCGGGTTCTTGATGGCCTGCGCTTCGTCAAGGACGACCAAACGCCAGGCGACTTCCGCCACCCACGGAATGCGGAGTAGCGAGCCGTAACTGGTTATCACCAGGTCCACATCCTCCAGTCGATCTGGCCCAAGAGTCTTGAGATCGGCTGCCGGAAGCGCGGACGGATGCGCGATGAGCGCCTTCAAACCAGGCGCAAAGCGTTCGAGTTCCGACGCCCAGTTAGCAAGCAGCGAAGCGGGAGCTACGAGCAGGCTGGGCTGCTCGTTGCCATTCGTTTGGCGCTTCAGCACGAGCAGCAACGAAAGAACCTGAATGGTTTTTCCCAGGCCCATGTCATCGGCCAGGCAAGCTCCAAGACCGAGCTTCGCGAGAAGATAAAGCCAGCGGACTCCCACGTGCTGGTAGGGCCGCAGCGTACCGTTCAGCGCGGCGCCGGGGTCGATTCGGGCCAATCCCTCCGGGCTGCGGAGTCCTTTCAGCGTCTCCGCGAGCCAAGGGCCGGCGACCACTTGAGACCACTCGGCGCAGGCAGCGGCAGGGGTATCACCGGCGTCGACATCGGCGCCGGCGAGCAACCGCATGGCCTCCCGGAAGCCGAGTCCATTCTCGGCGGCCGTGCGCTCGACCTCGCGGAAGTGCTCCATCATGCGGCTCAGCCGCTCCCGATCCACCTCGACCCAACGCCCTCGGACCAGCGCCAGCCCATCGGATTTGGCCAATAGCTCTCTGATCTCGGCGGCGGTCAACCGTTCGCCGTCGAGCGTGACTTCCATGCGGAAATCCAGAAGCGCGTCCTGGCCCAGTCCCGATGGCGCCTTGCCGCCGATTTGGGCCGTCACCTGCGGGCGCGGGGGACGGTTGGTCCGCCATGCCGCCGGCATTCGGATCACCACTCCCGCTTTTTCCAATTGCGGGACGTCTCTTAGAAGCTGCATGGCCTCCCGGGGCGTCCACCGTAGCGGGTGGAAGATCTCACCTGCGCCGACAATGGCCTTCAGCCACGGACAAGTTTCCGATGCTCGCTGCACGGGAACAAGCAGCGACAGTAGACGGTCCTTGTTTGCCGCGCCCGCATACTCGCGCAGAGCCTGCCCCAGCGGAAGGTGTTGGGCCTTGGCGTGCGCCGACAACCGCGTGGTATAGGTTGCGAGAAAGGCAAAGGGCGCCTCCTGGTCTTTCCGGTTTTCGGCAAGATTGAAGTGCACGCGGCCGACAAGGTTCCACGCCGGGTTCCGCCGCTTCAGAAAGTCCTGTACCCCGCATTTCGACTCCGCCAGCTCAATCCCGAATGCCGCGTCCAGTTCCTGCCAGAAAGCATGCAGGACCTCTGTCGTCAGATACTCCGCGCCAGTCATGGGAGGCACAGCCAGGACCAGCCGGTTCAACTCTGTGTCGGGCGGGGTGGGGACGCGCACTTTCTGTTGCGGCCCCTCGGTATCCGGCTGGGTGCAAAGGGCGGTCACGTACCATGCGCCGAATTCTCTCCAGTAGGAAAAAACAGGAGGAAGTACGGTTCCAACTTCATCCGCTCCGAGTCGGAGAAGTCCATGACCCGATCCACGGTCGAAGGCATCCCGCAGGCGTTGAGCAAGCTCCAGATCAAGGTACGGCGCGTCAGCCACCTGGACCAGGGCGAGACGGCCGTGCGGGGTCAGGGTCGGAGCCAGAGCCACTGAACCCATGAAGGGAGTCTACCAGCTTAGGCCACAAAATCACGGAGGTAAAGCCCAGGATCTTCGGCCTTAGGCGTGAGGGCGGCTTCTCAAAATGGAACGGCCTCATTGCTATTCCGTGTCTGCATTGCAAAGTTCCTGAACCACGGCCGCCCTCGAAAACTTGTTCATAACGATGTTTTTTGGGGGAGGGGTGTGTTGTCGTCGTCAGCGGCCTTGTTATGGTTCAAAACGGTCATTGTTGTGATTCACGTCGCCTTGCGCGTTCCTCAAGGGCCCTTCTATAGACGAATTTTCGCACACGCGGGATCGTCCAACCTGCCACTGGTGAAAGGATCGGAGCTCGGAGGTTTTCTCCGGTATACGGCAAGCCATGGGTCTCAATGCAGTGGATAATGTCGTCGTTAACTGCTTCGTAGTCGCCCGCGGGTACGTCATCGTTGAGATCAACAAGTACTTCGTACAGGTCGCGCCAGATGTGGGCGTAGGCCATGTAGCTCAACACCCGCAAATAGTTCTTAGGTCCAGCCTTGTACAGATAGAGCGCCTGCTGCCACAGTCTTGGTAGCTGCCCGAGCTGTTGCTTATGTTTATATGCATCATGGACGTCGACTAATTTCTTGACCATTCCACGATTAAGTTCTGCCAAGGAAGGCGGAGCCCACGTCGAAACGCGAGTGCAGATGCACAGATGGATTTGCGCGAAGACCCAAAGCGAATCCCTGCCTCGCAACGCGGCCTGCTCGACAGTGTCGGCCAGGCCGCCGCAGGGGTCAGGAGTCATGGTTCAAGAGGGATCTCACCTGCGGTTCTTTCGGATATACGCTAGTTCGATCTTCTGAAGGGCCTGATCCACGGTGTTGAGGTTCTCAGGTGAGTCCTTGAATACGCGCAAAGCGAGGTCTTTGAGCTTTCCGCGCAGATCTCCCTCGGCCAACTCAGCCGCAGGTCGGTCCAGCACAGCGCCGCTGACGGCCAGAAGTGTCGGCGCAAGTTGGAGAAGCGCACTGCGCTCGTAGTACTCAATTCCTGTCAGAATCGTGTTGAGCGTCTCGCTGCGCTCCAGAACTTCCGTATCGAGAGCCATTTTCGGGTTCGGTAGCCCTGATGCTGCCAGCCTCGTTGCTTGCCATGCTTCGTCGCGACATCATACCACGACCCCACTTCCGGGCAAAAGGCAACCTTTTTTAGGCGGCACTAAAGCTACACGCCTCCTTCCAAGGATAATCCCTCGACCGCCAATCAGCACTCCGGCTAGGTTCCCTGCCAGGACCACAACTGGCTGAAAGTACGGCGTTTGTCGTACTGGCGGATCTGGGACATCCCTTGTGAATCGACGGTTGTGCCCGCATTCTTTACTGCCTCTCGTACTCTATCCGATTCCCGAACAGTCCGGCTGGTCACCCATCTCGCGCATTGGCGGAAGCACGAGCTTCGTCGTCACCTCCTACCGGCGCGCGAACACCAGGAAGTACTGGTAGGGGAGAAAACCGAAACTCCTCGCCTTCCCGAACCCGGCCGCCTCCAGCTCCGCCACCACGGCCTGCTCGGCAAGCTTCATGTGCCTGGGCGGCCCCACCGGCAGGTCCTTGTCGTAAAAGTCCACGATGACGATTCGCCCGCCGGGCTTTAACGACCGCGCCAGCTTTGGATAATACGACCCCCGGTTTTCGATGTGATGCAGGACGTTGCACACGAACACCGTGTCCAGGGCCCCCGCCGGAAGCCGCGGATCGTCCGGCGCCGCCAGGATCGTCTCGAGGTTCGGCAGCTTCGCCGCGGCCACCTTGTCGAGCAGCTTCCGGTCGATATCGACGGCGTACACCTTCGCCGCGTGGCGCGCGAACCGGCGCGCGAAGTAGCCGCTGCCGGAGCCGAGGTCGGCGATCGCTTCCCCGGGCCGCAGGGAGAGCGCCTCCAGCACCTCGTGCGGCTTCTGCCAGGCGTCCCGCTTGGGATCCTCCAGCACGCGCGCGTACTCCTCGGCCGAACGCGGCGGGTGCTGGTGGTGCGGCGAGAGAAACTCCTCGAGCGCAGCGTTGAACTTCTCCGGCTGCTCCATCATCAGAAAGTGCCCCACCTGTTCCCACTCCTGGTAGCCGCGCAGGTTCGGAAAGACCGTCCGCAGGTACGCCTCGTAGCCCGGACGTCCCTGCTTGCCGCGCGCCATAACCGCCAGCACCGGCGCCTGGAAGGTCTCGTTTTCGAGCGGCCGCATCGTCAGCATGCCCTCCATCGCCGAGGCCACCACGTGCTGCGGCGTCGAGAGCATCCTCGATCGGATGCGCTCCCGCATCTCAGACGAGGTCAGCGGCGAGAACATCCCCTCGACCATCTTCGTCATCGGCGTGCGGTAATCCGGCGTACGATACATCGACGCGAAAGCTTTGCCCGAGGCCTGCATCTTCTCCCGCTCGGCGGCGTCCTTGGGAGGCTGCCGGATAAAGCCGTCCACAATCACCAGGCCGGCGGTCTTCGCCGGGTAGTTCCGCAGAAACGTCAGCGCCACCGGCGTGCCCATGCTGTGCCCTACCAGCACCGCCTTCTCGACACCGGCGTCGCGCATGGCCGCCTCCACCGCGCGCGCGAACAGCTCCTGGGTATAGGCGACCTCGGGCTTGTCGCTCAGCCCGTGGCCCGGCAGATCCACCAGCAGCGATCGCCGCTTCTCGTAGAACGGCGCCTGGCCGCTCCAGAAGGTGAGGTCGCAGGTCCAGCCGTGGATGAATACCACCGCCTCGGTCCCCGCGCCGTGGCTGCGGTAATGCACCCGCATGCCGTCGAGCGTCGCAAAGCGCGAGGGCGCCTCGGCCGCCTGGACAGCCGCGGCGAGCAATGCAATTATCCAAACCGGGGTGGTTCGCATGGTCATCTCTCCTTCGAAACTTGCCTGCCGCCCTCCCGCGAGTGCGACCGTCCCAGGTTTCTCCTGCGGGCGACCGCGGCGTGCCCCGCGGTTAGCGGCTCGTTCCATCATCGCCGCACCGGCGGCGCGGGCGGCAGGCGCACTTTCGCCAGGTAGATGCCGCTTTTCCCCTCATGCGAGGAGTAGTAGCTCACCCACAGTAGTTCCTCATGATAGACGAGACCGGCGTAGCTGGTGTCGCCGCCGGAAGGCAGCCGGAGGAATTCCTTCAGCGCCGGCGCGGCCGGATCCAGCCAGCACAGCGACGTGCGCGGCGCCCCGTCGTAGAGCCGCACGGCGGCGACGATGCGGCCGTCCGGCAGCCGGATCATCTGCGGCCCGCCGATCCGCACCCCCAGGTCCTCCCAGCTCCAGGCGCGATACGGCGGCCGGCTTCGGCCGAGCTGCGCCGTCTTTTCGGCGCCGTCGCGTCGCAGCAGGCACAACGCGGAGTCGTCGGCGCCCTGGAACAGGATCGCGGTCTCGTTGGGATAGCCGCGGTCGTGGATGCGCGCGCCGAGCGTCTGGAAGCCGGTCGGATCCGTGCTCATGTAGATTCGCAGGAACTGGTCGCCCGGCGAGGTGCTGTAGCCCATGCTGTAGGCCTTGCCGCGGTGCCAGCTCACGCGCCACAGCCACACGTCCGGATCGCCGATCGCGACTGCGTCGCTCCACTCCCTGCCGTCGCTCGAGTGCCAGGCGAAGGAATGATGGCGCGCCTTGGACCCGGGCTGCATCGCCGCCGCGCTGGTCAGCATAAGCCGCTGGTCCGGGGTGACGCACAGCTTGGGATCGCGCAGGTCGCCGGTGGCGAGCGTCAGCAACGCCGTCGGAACCCACCTGGCTCCGTCCGCCGAGCTCAGTATGCGCAGCGCGCCGTCCGGCGACACATGCGCCGACCCCTCGCGGAAGGCGCAATACCAGCGCTCGTGGAACCGCACCAGGTCGGTGAAGGCGTTGTGCGCGGCCCTGTCCCAGATGCGGTTCACCTCGATCAGCGTCGCGGCAGCCTGGTGGTTGTCCGCCGCGAGCAACATCGCCGCCGCCGCGAGCAGAACCAGAATCCGCCGCGGGGCGCTCATGGCTCCCTCCGGAGGTGCTCCGCCAGCCGCAGCCGGTCGGACGCCGATATGCCCGGGTGCCGCCGGATGTCCTCCCGCCGGCCCAGCTTCCGCCGGTAGCGCTGGAAGTATTCGCGGATGTCGCCGCCGTGGGCGAAGCTGTACATGATGTCGTCGAACGCCGCCGTGTGCGGCAGCCCCAGCGCGTGCCCGGTCTCGTGCAGGCACGTCAGGTAGACGATGGTCTCGCGGAACAGCGGGTCCTTCTCTCCGGCGTTGGCGAAGCCGGCGCCGAGCTGCCGCAGGTCGGGCCGCACGAAGACCAGCGCCCCGCGCCTGCCTCCCACCTGGATCGGCACCGCCTCCCCGTATCGTCCCTGATCGCCCGCCACCCAGTGGATGCGGATGAGCGACTTGTCCTGCTCGCGCGTCTCTTCCAGACGCAAGGCCCCGCCCGAGGCTTTCTCCCAAGCCTCCAGCGCCCAGCGAGCCAGCTCGACGTCACCGGCCGCGCAGGCGGTCTCCACCGGCGCGCACGGGGCGATCCAGTAGGAGATCGCGCGTGGCTCGGCGCCGGCCGGGAACGTCGCCACCAGCAGTGCCAGCAGTCTCACGGCCGCCGTTTCTCGATCAGCCGCTCTTCGACCAGCGCCCGCAACTGCTCCTCGGCCTGCTCCATCCGCCGCCGCAGCTCTTCGATGGCCTGTCCTTCCGGGTCGGGCAGCTTGCCGTGCTCGAGCGTGTCGTACTCGCTGATGCCGCCGGCGCGCACCACGCGCCCCGGAACGCCGACCACAGTGGAATGCGCCGGTACCGGGTGAATCACCACCGAACCGGCGCCGATCTTGACGTGGTCGCCGATCTGGATGTCGCCGAGCACCTTCGCTCCGGTGCCGATCACCACGTGATCGCCGATGGTCGGGTGCCGCTTGCCTTTTTCCTTTCCCGTGCCCCCCAGCGTGACTCCCTGGTACAGCAGCACATCGTCGCCGATCTCGGTGGTCTCCCCGATCACCACCCCCATGCCGTGATCGATGAAGAACCGGCGGCCGATGCGCGCCCCCGGGTGGATCTCGATCCCGGTGGCGAAGCGGCCGGCTTGCGAGATCAGCCGCGGTACCAGCGGCAGCCGCGCGCGGTAGAGCCAGTGCGCCAGCCGGTGCAGAAGAATGGCGTGCAGGCCCGGGTAGCACAGCAGCACCTCGAGGACGCTGCGCGCCGCCGGATCCTGCCGGAAGATGGTTTCCACCTGCTCGCGGATCGCCCGGATCATCTGGGTTCCATTATCGCGCGAACCCGCGCTACGAAACCGAGCCGCGCCGAAACCGAGCCGCGACCGTTCAGGGAGCGGTCTGCCTACCCCGGCGGTTCCTCGCCCAGGTCGGCGGCCAGGTTCTCGAACTTGGTGAACTCCTTCTGGAAGGCGAGTTTGATGCGGCCGATCGGGCCGTTGCGCTGCTTGCCGAGGATCAGTTGCGCCAGTCCGCGCAGCTCCTCGCGGTCCGGCTTGTAGAGCTCCTCGCGAAAGATGAAAGCCACCAGGTCGGCGTCCTGTTCGATGCTGCCGCTCTCGCGCAGGTCGCTGAGCTGCGGCACGTGGTCGCCCGGCCGCGTGTCCGACGCGCGGTTCAACTGCGACAGCACCAGCATCGGCACCTTCAGGTCCTTGGCCATCAGCTTCATGCCGCGCGAGAGCGCGCTCACCTGCTGGGTGCGGTTCTCCCCCGGCGCGGTCATCAGTTGCAGGTAGTCCACCACCACCAGCGCCAGGCCGTGCTCGGCCTGGAGGCGGCGGAGCTTGGCGTGCAGGTCCATCAGGTGGATGCCCGCCGTGTCGTCGATGAAGATCGGCGCCGAGGCCAGCTCGGTGGTCGCTATTTGCAGGCGCCGCCGCTCGTCCTCGTTCAGCCAGCCGACGCGGAACTTCCGCTGGTCCACGCGCGCCGCCGAGCAGACCAGGCGGTCCAGCAGCGATTCCCGGGACATCTCCAGCGAAAAGACGGCCACCGTCTTGCGCATCTTCGGATGCGCCGCCACGTGGTGGGCGATGTTCAGCGCCAGCGCGGTCTTGCCCATCGACGGCCGCGACGCCAGGATGAACAGCTCGCCCTCGCGAAGCCCGCCCGTCATCTCGTCGAACTTCAGGAATCCCGTGCTCAACCCGTGCACGCGCCGGCTCGGGTCCAGGAACGCGCTCAAGCCGCCGGGAAAGCTTTCCAGGATCTGCCCGGGAGTGGCCAGCGCCTGGCGATCGTGATAATCCCCCAGCCCCAGCAGCTCCTCTTCGGCCTCCGAAAGGATCGCGCCCGCGGCCTCCTCGTCCAGCAGGCAGCGGTCCATCATCTTCTTGGCGGCGTAGATCATCCGCCGCAGCAGCGACTTCTCCTTGACGATGCGGACGTAGCTTTCCAGGTTGTGGATCCGCGGCAGCCCGTCGTCGAGCGAGATCAGGTAGCTGAGCCCGTCGACCGCCTCGAGCTGATTGTTCTTCATCAGCTCGTTGGCCACCGTCACGCGGTCGATCTTCTCGCCGCGGTCGCTGAGCTCGGTCATCCGCGCGAAGATCCGGCGGTGCTTCTCCAGGCTGAGATCCTCCGGCGCCAGCAGCCCGGCGGTCTGCACGAAGGCCGTCTCGTCCAGCAGGATAGCGCCGAGGATCACGCGCTCGGCTTCGATGTTCGAGGGGAGTCCCTTTTCAAAGGTGAGGTCGCGCGTCATCATGACGGATGTTCCAACTTAGACGGACCCGGGGCCGCGGATCAAATTTTTCTTCGCCTCTGCCGATGGAAGCGGATACGCTGAGGAACAACCGGCCCCGCGGGGGCAGCAAGCCTGTGGAGCGCAAGGCGAGAGGAGACAACGCCTGCCGGTCGAGACGCAAAGTTTTCCACAGCCGTTCCACAACAGATTCGGCCCTATATGTTTTGTACACCAGTCGCGGGGAAATTGCCAGCCCTTTCCCGTCAGCCACGCAGGCTTTCCCGCCAGGCACACGGCGCCCGAGGACAACCGACCCAGTCTGCACCGCACTTGCCGGATGCTCGGAAACGGGCTACGTTTGAGGTATGACCGTGGAAGCTATCAAGGAAGCGATCGCCGGGCTGCCCGAGGAAGAGCGGCGCTCGCTGGCCGTGTGGCTCAATGAGCTTGAATACGACGAGTGGGACAAGGAGATGGTGAAGGACTTCTCTCCGGGAGGTCGCGGCCATCATTTGCTTCAAGAGGTCGAAGCCGATACTGCAGCCGGGCGTACAAAGCCTATGGAAGAGTTTCTGGCTGAGGCTAAAGCCAAACGGGATCAATCCAAATCCCGCCCGTGAAGATCGGTTCGGATCACACGATCCTATCGCGCTCTGGCAACGCGCAGCTTTCCGACCGTCGAACCGGCTCCTGTGAGCGCCCTTTCGTCAGCCACGCAGGCTTTCCCGCCAGGCACACGGCGCCTGAGGCGGCGATGGCGTCGCGGCTCCGCTTCACCGGCACTGGGTGTGAATGGCAGACGCCCCGATGACGGTCGTCGAAACCGCAGAGTTCTTGCGAAAGGCGAAGCCGTTGATGTCCGAATCGGAGCGGTCGGATCTGGTGGTGTTTGTCGGGGCGAATCCGGAAGCCGGAGAGATCATCCCGGAGACCGGTGGAGTCCGGAAGCTCCGCTGGGCGTTAGCCGGAATGGGTAAGCGGGGCAGCGCGCGTGAAGCGCCTGGTGCCGGCCTTGTTGGCGGGATATCCCAGAAGGCGCAGGAGGTCTGATATGGCAGCGAAGAAGGCACCCAAACCCACGAAGAAGAACACGGCTGCGCGAAAGCGCCAGACCGTTGGCGCGAGCATGATCGAAGGATTAAAGCAGGCGATCGCGTGGACCAAAGGAGAAAACGATAACGTTCGCGTGACGCTGGTGCACGTGCCACACGTCGACGTGCGCGAGGTTCGCACGAAGATGGGACTCAGCCAGGCACAGTTCGCGACTAAGTTCGGGTTCCCGCCAGCCACGCTGCGCAACTGGGAGCAGGGCAGGTCGCGCCCGGACGCGCCCACGCGCGTGCTGCTGGCGGTGATCGCGAAGCATCCCGAGGCGGTAGAGGACGTTCTGCGTATTGCGAGCTGATGGCGTGAAGCGTGGCCAGGATCGCCTTGCTTCTCTTTCGGATTCTGTTCCAGCCGGAGAATGTCCCGGTTCACTTGTTTCGGACGTGAAGATCGACTTTGCGGAGTTCCTCTCAGCGGCGGGAGTGACTTCAACGCGGTAGGCCAGGACTCAGTCCCCCAGTTCCCGCATGAGGTCCCGGAGAGGAATGGTCCCCTTCTGTTCCGCCTCTTTCAGAGCGGCGCGGGCGTCTTCGAGATCCAGACGGTCCATTTCCTCCCGGGACAGACGCTCCAGGAGGCGGAGGTCATCTATGGGAATGACGGCCTCCAAGTCCTTCACGGCGGGAGACAAAGGTCCGCTCCTTCCCGTAGGCGGCGCGGTTTACGATTCCGGGAAACTCTTCCCGCGCTTTCGAGACATTGAGGCGTGTCATGGTGATGTAGCGCTCGTACAAATTGTACGAGTCCACTACCAGTATCGGGCAGGAAGGGCGGGCTTTGCTTGTGCTGGAAACGAGGGCCGCGAATGGAGCCACCCGCCGGGATCGAACCGGCGACCTGCTGATTACGAATCAGCCGCTCTACCAACTGAGCTAGGGTGGCTCGACTTCCCCTATTTTACACCAGCGCCTGCGGCCGCGAGCTTCGGCGGTCAGAAATTCAGCCGCGCCCCCACCACCACGATGCGGTTGCCGCCGGCGCCATTAATGCGGCCGAAGGTGAGCGAGTTGATGTTCGTATCGGGGTTGGAGAACTGCGGGCTGTTGGTGGCGTTGATGGCGTCGGCGCGCAGGTGGACCTCCCTGCTCTCGCTCAGCTTGATGCGCTTGATGACGTTCAGGTCGAGCCGGAACGAGCCGGGCCCCTCGATCAGCCGCGGCGCGACCGTGCCGAGCTGGCCCGGCGCCGGGTTGGCCAGCAGCAGCCGGCCGGACTGGTCCACCACCGCGAGCATCGTGCTGCGGCCCTGGATCCCCTGTTGGGCTGTGATGCGCGCGATCGCCGGATCGGGCACCTGGCGGAGGCCGGTAAGGTACTGCACTCCGTTGCCGGTGCGCTCGAGCGCACCGAGGCTCTTGGCGATATCGGCCATAGCCAGGGGCGTGGCGCCGCCGAAGGTGTTGAAGGCGTTCACGGCGCCGAACCCGATCGGCGCGCCGGAGAAGACATTGAAGATCGTCCCGACCTGCCAGCCTTCGATCACCCGCCTGGCCATGCCCGAGGCGTGCCCGGCGAAGCGGCGACCGTTGCCGAAGGGCAGCTCCCAGAGCGCGTTGCTGCGCCAGACGTGGGTGCGGTGGTAGGAGAGCAGCTTCTTGTCCATGCGCCGGTTGCGCTGCGTGCGGTAGTTGGAGCCGAGCGCGGCGTCGTCGCCTTCCTCTTCTCCGAGCGTGCGGCTCCAGGTGTAGTTCGCCTGCAAGGTCCAGCCGGCGCCGAAGCGCTTGAGCAGCTCCGCCTGCAACGAGTGGTAGCTCGAGTTGGCGAAGTTGCCGGTGAGCATGGCGTTGCCGAACTGCGGATTGGCGGTGATGAAATTCTCCGGCAGGCCGACGCGGCGCAGCAGGCCGCCGCGCACGTTGGTGAACTGTGTGGTGGTGTTCAGGTAGCCGGCCAGGCCGCCGGGGCTGTTGGCGGCGAAGAATCCCTGGGTAAGCGGATTGGCGCGCAGCAGGTCCGAGCCGGTGACGCGCACGCCGTCCACGCGCACGCCGCCGAGGTCCAGGTCACGGAAGATCCGGTCGAACAGCGGCGCGTGGCCGCCCGCCTGGGTGATCAGGAACGCCTCCAGCAGGCCGTTCTCGAAGATGTTCGTCTCGTTGATGCTGGCGTCGCGGATCAGCTTGGTCCCTTTGCTGCCGACGTAGCGAACGTCGAGCACCATGGTGTTGCTCAGCGCGCGCTGGATGGAGACGTTCCAGTTCTGGATGTAGGGCGTCCGCATGCCGTCGTCGAAGCTGTAGACGGTCTGGGCACGGTCGGTGAGCGGCACCTCGGTGAGCGGACGGCCGAGCGGCTGGAGCGGCAGCCGCAGGTTGGCCACCGTGAGCAGCGATGCGGTGGTGAAGGTGCGCGCTTCCGAGAACCCGGGGTTCATGCCGGAGACGGTGTGGACCAGGTAGATGGGATTGCGCTCATATCCGATCCCGTACCCCATCCGCAGCACGGTCTTGTTGCGCCCGAACCACGGCAGCGACCAGCTCAGTCCGGCCGACGGCGCGAAGTTGTTGTAATCGTCGCGGTAGAGCTGGCGCGCCGGATGGGCCGTTGCCGGTCCGATGGCCTCGACGCGCGTGAGCGCGCCGTTCAGCCGCCCCGGCTGGAACAGGTCGCCGAAGCCGGTGCCGGAGATGCCGAACAGCGAGGAACTGCCGCCGGCCAGCGCCAGCGTGCGCCCGCGCGGGTCGAACGGCACGCCGTACCACTCCCAGCGCAGGCCGAAGGTCAGCGTGAGATTGGGCGTGACGCGGAAATCGTCCTTGAAGAACCAGTCCAGCTCGCGCTGCCGCCAGTTGCGGAAGCGTGTTTGGCCCGGCAGGTACTGGGGATCGACGCCGCCGGGAGAGTTGAAGACCTGGGTGACTCCGTTCAGGGTGCCGGCGAGCTCGGCAAGAAGCTGCGCGGCCCCCGGACCGTTCTGCAACACGCCCGGGATGTTGAGAATGTTCTGCACCGGCACAGCCCCGGCGCCGAGCGTCGCGCGCGGGGTGACGACGAACGCGTCGTAGCCGGCGCTGGAAACGAAGCGGAACTCCGCGCCGCCGCGCAGCGCGTGACGCCCGCGCGACCAGGTGGCGGTGTTGCCGAACTGGTAGACGGGCGAGATGCGCCGGCTGGGCTCGTCGCCGATGCCCGGATACAGCGGGCTGTCGACGATGCCGAAGCTCAGCATGTAAGGATAGTCGCCGGCGCGCGCCAGCAGGCCGTCGCCATCGACCTGCCAGGGGGCGAGTATGGTTTGCAGCGGCCGCATGACGCCGGCGCGGAATTCGTTCAGCAGGTTGGGGCGCAGCACCGAGGTCATCCCGAGCGAGTATATCTTGGTGTCGTTCGGCCCACCGCCGCGGGGCGAGGTGGGATAGCGCTGCGGGCCGGCGACGTTGAAGCTCGCGTAGCCCTGGTTGCCAAACGTGAAGCTCAGCCGGTGGCTGGCGTTGAACTGGTGATCCAGGCGCATATCGACGGTGCTGAAATCCACCACCACGCTGCGGCTCCAGGTGAAGCCCGCCGTGTTCAGGCCGTCGCCGGCGCGAAAGTTGTTGGGCAGCGGGATGGCGGCGATCTGCTTCGCGATCACTCCGCTCGCGTCGGCGGCGAGGCGGTTCGAATCGCGTCCGAAGACGGTGACCGCCATGAGATCGGCGGCGCCGGGCGGGCGCACGGGGTTGCCTTGCAAATCCACCGTGGGAACCGTAGCGTTGGCGTTTCCGTTGCGCGCTCCGGGAAAGAAGCGGAACACTCCCTGGCGCGCGGCGGCCGTGTAGACGGTGGTCGTGACGGCGTTGCGCTCGCGCTGGCGCTGGCCTTCGTATCCGAAATGGAAGAAGGTGCGGTTGCGGCGCACGGGGCCGCCGATGCGCCCTCCGTACTGGTTGCGGATGAGATTGTTACGCGGGGAGACCGGCGCGCCGGTGGCAGGGTTGAGGCCGCGCTGGTTGTTGAACCAGGTGTTGGCCGTGAGCGGCGTATTGCGGTGCTCGTGGAACAGGCTGCCGTGATACTGGTTGGTGCCCGAGCGCGTGAGCATCTGGATCTGGCCCGAGCCGCGGCCGAGCTCGGCGTCGGTGGGCGAGGTGATGATGCGGAACTCCTCGATGCGGTCCACGCGCACGCTGTTGGCGACCGCGGTGTAGAAGGCCCCGTTCAGCAGGTTGTCCTGGATGTTGACGCCGTCGAGCGTGACGTTCATGCTGCCGGTGCGGTTGCCGCTGAAGTTGAAGCCGAGCACCCCGGCCTGCGTCGCGATCAGGTCGTAGGCGCTGCGCCCTTGCAGCGGCAGCTCCAGCACCTGCCTGCCGGTGACCACGTTGCCCACCGAGCTGGTCATGTAGCCCAGGGAGGCGACCGACTGCGCCTCCACTTCCACCGATTCGGCGGCGGCGCCGATTTCGAGCTGCATGTTGATGCTCAGCCGCGCGCCGACCTCCAGCACCAGGTCGTTGTAGACGAATTTGCGGAAGCCGGGGTGCTCGGCCGAAAGGCGCCAGGCGCCCGGTTGCAGCGCGGCGAACAGGTACACGCCGGCTTCATTGGCCACCGAGACGGCGGCGACGCCGGTGGCGAGGTTTTCGGCCATCACGCGTGCCGCCGGCACCGCCGCGCCGCTCGGATCGGTGACGGTCCCCGAGAGGCTGACGTCGGTGCTCTGCGCGGCCGCCAGCGCGGTTAACAGGAGCGCAATGCGGTTGTTCATAAGTGTATCCCCAGAGCAAACAGGCTGGTCCATTCTATCCGCGCGAAGCGCGCGAGGCAAGGCGCGATTCAGCGGCCCAGGTAAGCGCCCAGGTCGGGGAACAGGAGCGCGCGGACGTCCGCGCCCTCCAGCTCATCGGCCAGCACCAGGCGCACGCCGGAATCCACCGTGCGCGGAGGCACGCGGCCGGCGAGTTTGAGGCCGATGGCGCGGGTGGATTCGTAACCCATGCGGAACGGGTCCTGAACGACGAGCGAATCGATCCAGCCGGCCTTGAGATCGGCGACCAGTTGTTCGGAGGAGTCGAAGGCCACCAGCCGCACCCCGCGGTTGGCACGGCTCTTGAGCGCCTGGACGGCGCCCGAGGAGCTGGATTCGTTGTCGGCGAACAGGCCGGCCAGGTCCGGATGCGCGGCCAGCAGGTTCTCGGTGGCGGCCATGGCGCGGGCGCGGTTGGCCATGCCGAACTGGAGCGCCGCCACCTTGATGCGCGGGAAGCCGCGGCGCAGCTCGTCCTGGAAGCCGTGCTCGCGCTCCATGGTCGAGCCGCTGCCCGGCATGAAGCCGATGATGCCCACCTTACCGCGTCCGCCGAGGACGTGCCCCAGGCGTCGCGCGGCGATGCGGCCGCCTTCCTCGTTGTTGGTCGCCACGTAGGAGAGGTAGCCGGAGGTGTCGATCGCCGAATCGAAGATGGCCACCGGGATGCCGAGGCGGGCGGCGCGGTCAACCACCGCCACCAGCGCGCGCTTGTCCACCGGGGCGAGCACGATGCCGGCCAGGCGGCGGTTGATCATCGACTCGACGATCTCGATCTGGCGGCCGGCGTCGATCTCCAGCGCCGGCGCGTTCCACTCGATGGCGAAGCCGAACTCGCGCCCCGCCTTGATGGCCCCGGCGTGCACCGTTTGCCAGAAGATGTGGTTGGCGCCCTTGGGAACAACGCCGACGGTGCGGCGGCGGTCGCGGCGGCACCCGCACGCCAGGGCGAGGCTTGCGAGCAGGTCGCGGCGGCGCATCGTAGCCTATTCTAGTATGGCGTTCCACAGGCTGTGCCCGTGACAGAAGCAGGCTGCTCGTGGAGCGAAGAGGCGATCAAAGCACCAGCCAGTTGTCTTGGGTCGATACGGAGTCGGGACAGGCGACGCCGTTCCGAACCATTGAGCCGGTGAACGGGGTGACGTCCAGTCTGTTCAGCGCGGACGGCAAGACCCTCTACATTTCCGTAATCCACGCCCCGGCACGAGTGCACGAGGTGATCGCACTGGACATGTCCAGCGGCCAGGATGGCTGGCTTTCCTGCGGAGAGCGGGGCGGAGCGGTTGGGAACTGTTCCTGGTTCCCACCGGAGGCGGCGACCCACGCGTGATAGCCGCCTTCGACTACGCGGACAACCTGACGGCTCCGGCCTTCAGCCCGGACGGAAAGTTTTGTTTCATGAACGTGGCGTCGGGGGAACTGGTACATGTCGACATTTCCACCGGGGCCATCGAGCCGGCTGGGCTCAAGCTGCCAGGGCTGCAATCCGTACAGTTTCACTCCTCTGGCCGCAAGATCTTCTTCCAGGCTGGACGGCGTCAACAGGAGATCTGGATCGCCGAGAACATCCTGCCGCGCGAGCGGTGAGCTTTGTGGAAAACCTCCTGGCATTATGCTATGATGCCATAGGGATCTCCTATGGCCACACTCTATGTCGAGCGGGTTCCGGAGGAGCTCTACAAAGCCTTGCGTCAGCGCGCGCAGTGGAATCGGCGGTCGATGGCTGCGGAAACACTGACTATCCTGGAGCAGATGATTCCGAGCAGCAGGGAACGGGCGCGCCGGAGGGCGTTTTATGACCGGGTGCAGCGGCTTCGCCGGCGCGCTTCACCGGCCGCTCGTGGACCGTCGACCGAGCAACTTCTAAGAGAGGACCGCCGGCGTTGAGGCGGTACGTTTTGGACGCCAGCGTGGCGGCCAAGTGGTTCCTGCGCGCCGCTGACGAAACCTTCCTCGAAAGGGCTCTGCAACTTCTGGCCTGCTATGTGGCCGGCGAAGTGCACCTGTTCGTGCCGGACCTGTTCTATGCCGAGTTCGCGAACATTCTGTGGAAGGCGGAACGGCGGGGGCGATGCGACGCCCGAACCAACCAGGCGGCGGTTGAAGAAATCCTGAAGGCAGACCTTCCGACGTTCCCTGGCCGCGCCCTATTGAAGCTGGCGGCCGGCATCGCCCGAACCCACGACAGAAGCGTCTACGACAGCCTGTACCTGGCCTTGGCAGTGGATCTTGGCGCGACTCTGGTCACCGCCGACAAGAAGCTGGCGCGCGCGGTCGCCGGCAGCCTGCCGGTGGTTTGGCTGGGAGCCCTCCAGCCAGCCGATTTTTCGCCGGGGCGCGCCTAACCGCGCTTGCCGCTCCGTTTCACTCCTCTGGCCTCGGCGACATTTCGGAGCGCTTTGAGAAACATCTGGATGTCGCCTTCCTCCCGCGCTGCGTTCCAAAGTGCATCCGCAGTTCGTGAACACCGTCTCCGACTGATCGGCAGTCGCCCAGATTGCCGGTTTCCACCCGGTCCAACCGGGTCCGTATGAGCGCGGATCTGGATCGCCGAGAACATCGCGCCCTGCGATGCCGGCTGTGGTGCGTATTGACGCCCATCATTACATCGATTAGTATGGTGGTATGACGGCCACCCGACGCATCACCGCTAACGTGCCTCGGGAGCTGCTCCAGGCGGCCATGGCGGTCACTGGAAAGGGCATTACCGAAACGCTGGTGGCCGGGCTCGATCGCGTCCGGAGGGCCCGCGCGTACGATCTGGCCATGGCGCTTCGGGGCCGCCTTCGTCTGCGCGTGAACCTGGGGGTCTCCCGTGAGCGGCGTCGTCGTTGACACTTCGACGTGGATCGACTTTTTTGCCGGACGGCCGGCGACGACGCTGGAGGAAGCTTTGCGGCAGAGCGCAGTGGTTCTGCCGCCGATCGTGGCCGCCGAACTGGTCAGCGGGGCGCAACACCCGCGGGACCAGGCTTCCATCGCTGGGTTGCTGGCGGAGTTGCCCCTTCATGAAACGCCCCTGGCCCATTGGATCCGCGTGGGCGAACTGCGGCGGATGCTGAAGCGGAAGGGAGTTTCGGTGTCCACACCCGACGCCCACATTGCGCAATGCGCCCTCGATCTGGACGCCGTGCTGCTGTCCCGCGACGCGGTGTTCACACGAATCGCCATGTGGTCGCCTCTACGGGTGCGCATCGACTAATAGGGCGCCAACCGCAACTTGACACTTTCGTTCAGATCTTGCTCCAATGAGACGACTGCTATGGCGTTCCACAGGATCGGGACGATCCAGCAACTGCCGCCGGGCTCGGTGATGGAGGCGGCCGTCGGCGAGCAAACATTTGCGGTATGCAATGTCGGCGGCGAACTTCATGCCCTCGAGGGTGTCTGCCCTCACCGCGGCGGCCCGCTCGGGCAAGGAGCCATTCACGACAACCTGCTGGTCTGCCCATGGCACGCCTGGCAGTACGACTGCTTCACCGGGGCCAACAGCTTCGATCCCGACCTCAAGCTGGCGAAGTTCCCGGTGACGCTCGAAGGCGATGAGATCTTTCTCGACGTTCCCTAGTGGGACAGGCCTCCTGGCCTGTCGTTTTCGGCATTCGGTGACTTCTGACACGGGCTGCTAGACATGCCTGAACTTCCCGAAGCCGAGACCATCGCGCGCTCGCTCGCCCCGCGGCTGGAGGGCCGCCGCATCGTCGACGTGGAGTTCTTCGCCCGGCGTGCGCATGGGGGACGGCCGCCCGAGGTCGCCGGCCGCCGCATCCGGCGCGTGCGGCGCTACGGCAAGCAGGTCATGATCGAGCTCGACCGGGGCTTGCTGTTCGTTCGGCTGGGGATGACCGGGAGCCTCCTGCTGCGCGCCGGGGCGGGGCCGTACACCCGCGCGCGCTTCACCCTGGACCAGGGCACGCTGTGCTTTGACGATGTCCGCCAGTTCGGCTCCATCCGGCTAATGGACCGTCCTCCGGAACACCTCGGTCCGGACCCTCTCGAGATCCCGGCCACACAGTTCGTCGACCGGCTGCGGGGCCGAAGAGCACAGGTGAAGCGGCTGCTGCTGGACCAGTCTTTCCTGCGCGGCATCGGCAATATCTATGCCGACGAGATCCTTTTCCGTGCACGGATGCATCCTAAGGCCGTTGCCGCCCGAATTAGTCCCCTGAGGGCGCGGCGGCTCCACAGGGCGATTGTTGAGATACTGAGCCGGGCAATCAAAAAGGGAGGGTCCAGTATATCCGATTATGTCGATGGAGAAGGTAGGCAAGGTTTCTTCCAGATTCAGCACAAGGTGTACGGTAAACAGGGCACGCCTTGCCAGAAATGTGGGGCCATCATACGCAGGATCGTGGTGGCGCAGCGGGGGACACACTACTGCCCGACCTGCCAGCGCATTTAGGCCAACCGCTCCCTTCGGTCACGGCTCGGAAGCGCTGAATCTGAGCCGCGCCCGCAGGAAGCTGTATTAACTAAGTCATTGACTAAGGGTAGTTCGCCGCTATAGAGTCCGCGGTTCGCGCCGCCTCGACCATCTCCATAACCTGATGCACACGAACCAGATGCGCACCTGCCAGGATCGCCGCCGTTACTGTTGCGGCGCTCGTCGGCACCCCGGCGCCGGCGCCCACTCCAGGTAATGACTTCCCCGACGGCCCGACCAGGATGGGCCGCCCGAGCTCGCTGAGGTCCTGCATTCGCGCAAGAATCTCGGCGTTCTCCTCCGGGCGTTTGCCAAATCCAAGGCCCGGGTCCAGGACGATCTGCTCGGATTCGACGTCGGCGCGGCGGGCGCGCAGCAGGGATGCCTTCAGGTCATCCAGGACCATCCGGATGATGTCCCGGGAGGGCCCGAGCTTTGACCAGACTTCCGGCATGGCGCGCATGTGGTTCACGATCAGCCCGCAGCGGCAAGAGGCGGCGAGCTTGGCCATGTTCGGGTCCATGGTCAGGCCGGTGGGGTCGTTGATGACTTCGGCGCCGAGCTCGATGGCGCGCCCGGCGACGGAGGCGTGGGCGGTAGCGACCGACACCGGAATCGCCAGCTTGCCGCGCAGGCGCTTGAGGACCCGTTCGAGCCGGGCCAGCTCGTCCTCGGGGCTGGGACGGCGGACGCCGGCGCGAAAGGAGGCGGCGCTGACGTCGATCAGGTCCGCGCCCTGCTCCTCCATCTCGACGGCGCGCGCGAAGGCGCGGTCGGGCTCAAGCTCGCCGGTGACGTGGAGCACGCCGACGAGCAGGGTGCGCTCGCCGAGGGGAACGGGGCGGTCGCGGAGTTTCCAGAGGTAGCGCTTCCTGGGCATTCATCCGTACTCGAATCCGGCGATGGCGTACATTTTGGCGTTGCGGCACACGATCGGCGCTGCGTCCGTTGAACCGCGGCGCACCATGCGGGTCAGCCGGCGCTGCGGCTGGAAACCGAAGCGCCGCGCCAGGGCCTCGGCCTCCGTATTGTCCGCGAGCAGGTCCCAACAGACACGCCGGGCGGGCCAGCGGGCGAGGAACCAGGCGAGCAGCCCGGAGGCAGCCGCGGCGGAGGCGGACACGCAGGGACCGAAGTAGGCCGCCAGGCGGCCGTCGCGGCCCATGGCATAGCCGGCATCGCAGGAGGCCGACTCTTCGCGCAGGGTTTCGAGCAGCCGCAAACGATCGACTCCGAAGACCGCCAGGTCGGCCGCGGGATCGAACCCCGCACCCGGCGCAACGGCCGGCGGCGCCGGCACCTCACCCGGCTCGCGCGTCATTTCACCCGGCTCGCGCGTCATTTCCTCCGGCTCGCGCATCATTTCCTCCGGCTCGCGCATCATTTCCTCCGGCTCGCGCATCCATCGTTGAACAATCGATTCGTCCACAAACTCCAGGCTCGCATAGAGCGGGCGTCCCATGTCGGTTGCGTCCAGCTTGATCCACTCGACCTGGCGACGATCGAGCCAGTCGAGCGTGTGGGTCATCAGGCGACGGGCGAGGCCGCGGCCGCGATAGTCGGGATGCGTGAGAACCATGCCGATCCAGGCGAGGCGGGCGCCGTAGCATACGGCGGTCGTGGTGGCGACCAGGCGGCCGTCGAGCTCGATTCCGAAGCAGCCTTCGGGCTCGAAGGCGAGCACGCGCGCCCAGTCCGCGGGCGTCTGGTTCCAGCCGGCAACGATGCTCAGATCCATCGCCGGGGCGATGTCGGCCGGCGCGAGCGGGCGCGGGTCATTCATAGCGCAGGCAAGCCACGGGGTCGAGTCGGGCGGCCCGGCTGGCCGGATAGTAGCCGAAGAACAGGCCGACGCCGACCGAGATCGACACGCCGAGCACGACCCAAAGGGGAGTGACGGCGGCGGGCACGTAGGGGACCAGCGTGCGGATGAGCATCGCGATGGCGCCGCCGAGGAGGATCCCGAGGGCTCCGCCGGTGAAGCTCAGCGCGATTGCCTCCATGAGGAACTGGACACGGATGTCCGCCTGGCGGGCGCCCATGGCCTTGCGCACGCCGATTTCCGAAGTCCGCTCGGTGACCGAGATGAGCATGATGTTCATGACGCCGATGCCGCCGACCAGCAGGCCGATGGAGCTGACCACGGCGGTGAGCAGCACCAGCGCGCCGGTGAGCTGGTTCCAAAGGTTGGTGATGAAATCCGGGGAGAAGATCTCGAAGTCGTTCTCGGCGCCGTGCGGGACGTGCCGGCGGCGGCGCAGGGCCTGCGTGACCTCGTCGACGGCGCCGGAGGCGTCGGTGCCCTCGGCGACCATGAAGGCGAGGAAGACCTCGCGGACCTCGGGGTAGTGTTTTCGGAAATTGGTCAGCGGGATGGCGGCAATCTGGTCGATGCCCGGGGTGCCGAACAGGCCCTCGTCCTTTTCGAACACGCCGATGACGGAATAGAGGCGGCCGTTGAGGCGTACGATCTTGCCGATGGGGTCCGCGCGGCCGAACAGGGAGAGCGCGATGGCCTCGCCGAGCACGACGACGTCGCGGGCGTGGTCCAGATCGTTGCGCGTGATGAACCGTCCCTGGGCGACTGCGAAGATCGGCATGACGACGGCGGTCTCCGGCTCGACCGCACGGAGGATGACCTGGTCGACGCGCTCGCTGGCGTAGCGGATGTCGTTGACCTCGTCGCTGCGCAGAACGCCGGGAGTGCTGGGGCGGCTGGAGAAGCCGGTGACGGTGGTCACCGACGGGCAGGCCGCGCGTAGGTATTCGGCGTCGGTGAATTGCAGGTACTTGCGCTTGCGGATCTTCTCTTGCATGCCGCCGAAAGAGAGCGAGGGGGAGAAGCGCATGACGAAATAGGTGCGCGATCCCATCCTCTCGACGCGGTCGCCGATGTAGTGATTGAGACCGTCGATGACAGCGGCCACCACGATCACCGAAGTAACGCCGACGACGATGCCCAGCACGGTGAGACCCGACCGCACCTTGTGGGTCCGGAGCGTGTCCAGGGCCGCCATCAGGTTCTCGTGCATCTCGGCGCGTGTCACTGTGGTTCCTCTGGTGGGACAGGCCTCCTGGCCTGTCCCTGGGGTTTGTACATTTTGGCGGCCTCCGAGCCAACGATGTGGCGCAGACACTCGTGTCTGCCGCGTCGAGACTCGTCTCGACGCCGTCGGCGGGAAAGCCTTTGTCTGGATGGTTCGCTACATCGACACTGCCCGGCACGGACCCATGTATCTGCATCAGGAACCTGTTGCCCGCATCGTGCTTCGATCGTCACCGAGAGTGCCACCGGCACGGCTGCTGCAGTCGCCGAAAGGCTCAACCGCACGGGAGGCGAACCGGGTTCTGGGCCGGACAGGGGAGACATTCTGGCAGGCGGGGTCTTACGATCACTGGGTCTGAGAGGAGCGGACGCTGGAGCGAATTGAGCGTGAGCCAGCGGACCGCAGGCACCGAGACGAGTCTCGGCGCGGCAGGCTGAGAGCCTGCGCCACGTCGGTCGCTCCGATCCAGTGCAAAATGTAGAAACTCCAGCAGCAGGCCTCACAAACATGCCTTTACTCGCTGCGCAGCGCGGCGACCGGATCCAGGCGCGCGGCGCGCGTCGCCGGGTAGATGCCGAAGAACAGGCCGATGCCGGAGCTGAGGCCCAGGCCCAGGATCGCGACCCAGGTGCGGACCGATGCGGGAAAATCGGTGAGGCTGCGCAGGGCCAGGGCGGCGGCGAAGCCGACGGCGACTCCCACCAGGCCGCCGATAAGGCACTGGAGGACGCTCTCGGCGAGGAACTGGCGCAGGATATCGGACCGTGTGGCGCCGAGCGCGCGCCGCACGCCGATTTCCTTGGTGCGCTCGGTGACGCTGACCAGCATCACGTTCATGATGACGATGCCGCCTACCATCGCGGAAATGACGCTGACCATGAGGAAGACGGCGAAGAAGGCCGAGCTGATGCTCTCAAAAAGAGAGATGTAGCTGGAGGCGGTGCCGATGAAGAAGTCGTCCTCGGCGTTGGGTCCCAGGTGGCGGCGGGCGCGCAGCGCCACGCGGGCTTCGTCCTGGGCCTGCTGGAAGCTCTGGCCGGGACCGATGGCCTTGATCTCGAGAGTGACGCCCAGCCGCCGTCCGCGTATCTTCTGGTAGGCGGACATGGGGACCACCAGGTAGTTGTCCTGCTCCTGGCCAAGGACCGATCCGATCTTCTCATAGACGCCGATGACGGTGAACTCGTCGCTGCCGGCTCTGAGGACGCGGCCCAGCGGATCTATGCCGTGGAACAGCTCCTCGACCAGCTTGGCGCCGACCAGGCCGACGCGGGCGCTGCGCTCCTCCTCGGCCTCGGTGAAGTAGCGGCCCTGCAGAATGGTGCGCGTGTCGATGTGGACCATGTTCGCCGTCTGGCCGATCAGGAGGCTGTTCTGCAACTCGCGGTCGCGGTACTGGGTGAGGAGGCGGGAGCTCGAGCGCGCACCGACGTGCTCGCAGCGCGGGCAGCGCTCGGCCACCCCGCGGCCGTCCTCGAGGGTGATGTGCTTGTTGCGCAGCGCCTTCAGCACCACCTTGAAATCGGCGGAGGCGAACGGAAGACGGCCCACCTGGAAGACGTTGGTGCCGAGGTTGGCGACCTTCTGCTCGACGTAAAGGTTGGCGCCCTGGATGAGCGTCATCACCGTGATGACCGTGGAGACACCCATGGTGAGGCCAAGCATGGTGAGGGCCGCGCGCATCCTGTAGGCGCGGAGCGAGGCGACTGACTGCGACAGGTTGTCGGAGATCCCCAGCATCATGAAACTCGGCGCATCGTCAAACGACTACCCGCCGCCAGTTCCGCCCGAGGCGAATCACGTACTCGCCCGGCTCGCTCAACTGGAGCAGATCGGTGACCTTGCGGCCGTTCACCTCGACGGCGCCCGCCTTGATCTTGCGCGTGGCCTCGGCGACGGACCCGGCCAGGCCGGCGCGCGCCAGGACCTTGTCGAGACGGCGGGTCTCGCCGTCCAGCGCGATGGTCTCGATCCGGGCGGGCGCTTCGCCCTGGCTGACGACCCGCTGCCACTCCTGGGCGGCGCGGTCGGCATCGGCGGGGGAGTGAAAATCGGAGACGATCTGGCGCGCCAGGTCGAGCTTCACCTGGCGGGGGTGGCCGGAGCGCATGCGATCGATCTCGGCCAGGCTGCGATCGGTGAGCAGCTCCCACCAGCGCCACATCTGGTCGTCGCCGACGGACATGAGCTTGGCGAACATCGGCTCGGGGGGTTCGGCGATGCCGATGTAGTTGCCCTTGGACTTGGACATTTTGTCGACCCCGTCGAGGCCCTCCAGCAGCGGCGTGGTGGCCACGATCTGCGGCGGCTGGCCGTAGTCGCGCTGGATCTCGCGGCCCACCAGGAGATTGAACTTCTGGTCGGTGCCGCCCATCTCGACGTCGCAGGCGAGCGCGACCGAGTCGAACGCCTGGGCGAGCGGGTACAGCAGCTCGTGCATCGAGATCGGCGTGCCCTCTTTGAAGCGCTTGGCGAAGTCGTCGCGCTCCAGCAGGCGGGCGGCGGTGTAGCGGGAGCACAGGCGGATGATTTCCTCGTAGCGAAGGCGGTCCAGCCACTCGCTGTTGAAGCGCACCTCGGTCTTGGCCGGGTCGAGGATCTTGAACACTTGCGTCTTGTAGGTCTCGGCGTTGGCGTCGATTTCCTCGCGCGACATGGGCGGGCGGGTGATGTTGCGGCCGGTGGGATCGCCGATCAGGCTGGTGCTGTCGCCGATGAGGAAGATCACCGTGTGGCCGAGGTCCTGGAAATGTTTCATCTTCCGCAGGATGACCGTGTGCCCCAGGTGGAGGTCGGGCGCCGTGGGGTCGAAGCCGACCTTGACGCGCAGGGGCCGGCCTGCCTGGGCGGCGGCGGAGAGCCGCTGGCGCAGATCCTCCTCGCGGATCAGCTCGGCGAGCCCCTTGGTGAGGTAGCGGATCTGCTCGTCGAGCGAAAGGGAGAGCATCCTCTTATTGTACGATCGGCCGATGCGCCGCCCCCGGCTCGCGCTTGCGGTTGCTAGTTTGGTGTCCCGCATACGGCTTGCTAACGCTTCATGAGAAGCCTCCTCTCGCACGGCCCAGTTTCGCTCATGAGCCAGCACGTGAGCTACAATGAACGCATGGCCGCAACCACTAGCAAGAACGCATTGCAGAAGCGGTTCGCACATGAGAACCGGGCCGCCGCGGCGATGAAGCTCTTTCGGGACATTCGTGGCATCAGCTCGAAAGTCCCCAAGAATGCTTGGCGAAGCGTGCCTCCCGACGGATCTCATAGTCACGACCACTACCTCTACGGCAGCCCCCGCAAATGAACCGCGTTTTTGCGGATACCAGCTACTGGGTGGCTGTCATCAACCCCTCCGACCAATGGGCAGTTCCTCAACTTCTTCTCCGCACGCGGGAAGGAGATGATCGAAACCGCGGCTGGCGCCATCGGCCGGATCGTCTCTGACGATACGGTGACCGTCATCGAAACGAGCTCGGACGACTTTACCGCAGCCCTGCGACTCTACCGGAAATGCGCCGACCAAGGCTACAGCCTTACCGACTGCATCTCGATGGGCATCTTGAGATACCTCAAGATCCATGACGTCCTTACGAGTGACAGCCACTTTGAGCACGAAGGATTTCGAGTATTGATGCACGCGCGGTAGGCTTCCTCTTTTCAGCTCCTCACGGCAGTTAAGTACGACTGCGCATGGACCTGCGGGCCTATTGACAACGTGGAAAATCGGAGTCACAATCATGGTGGATTTTGTGATGCCGGAATGGGACCGGCTAGGAGGTGGATATAGAACCTGGCTACAATGGGGGCGGCCACACTCCGACGCTGCGACAGTCAACACGGGGACGCTGAACTACCGGATTAACGGCGCTTGAAAACGCGCCCGCGCTTCTGCGCACACTGAAGGAGTCAACGCGTTCATCGGTCGCGGGCGGGGTGGCGGTCGCCCCTGCTGTTTTTTGGAAACCCGCTCAGCGTGCGCCGCCGATGCTGTAACTGTACAGGGTATCCTGTTCGCGCAGATACAGCCGTCCTCCGGCGACCACCGGCGGGCTCCAGGTAGGGAAGCTTCCCCTGGCGATCTGGAAGCGCGACTTCTCGACGTAGCTTTTGGGCGTCGCCTCGACCAGTCCCATCACGCCTTCTTCGCCGAGACAATACAAGTGCCCGTCGGCGAAGATGACAGAACCCTTGCCCACGCTCCGGTCACGCCAGCGCACCTCGCCGGTAAGGAAGTCCATCGCCGTGAGGACCGCCCCGGAAAACCCATACAGCGTGTTGGCGATCAGCACCGAGCTGCTGTAGTGGTTGCGCATCTCGCGGCTGAAATAGACCTCGGCGGCCTTGACGCTGCCGCCCTGCGGGGTGAACTTCAACAGCACGGCGCCGGTACCGTAGTCGGAGGAGAAGAAGCCGTGGCCGTCATGGTAGATGGGAGTGGCGATGTTGGCTGTGCGGTTGGAAACCTTGTCGTAGCGCCAGAGCAGCTCGCCGTTATCGGCGCGCAGCCCGAGCGCGGCCTCGCCGGTGAACACCAGCAACTGCCGCGCGCCGCCCACTTCGGCGAGAACGGGCGATGAATAGCCGGCCTCGTCGCTCTGCGATTTCCAAACCAGGGCCCCGGTTCTCTTGTTCAGGGCGACGATGGAAGCGCCCTGGCCGCCGGGTGTTACGATGAGGCGCTCCCCGTCAACCAGCGGCGACTCGCTCATGCCCCAGTGGTTGACCTGGCCGCCGAACTTCTGCACGACGTTCATCGTCCACACCACCTTGCCCGTCGCCGCCTCGAGCGCCGAAAGCGTGCCGTCGGCGCCCAGCGCGTAGAGACGGTCGCCGTCGACGGTGGGCACGCCGCGCGGCCCGTGCCCGCGGCGCTCGCGGAAACTGGCGCCGTTGGGCGTCTCCCACAGCATCTTTCCGGAAGCCGCGTCGAGCGCGATGACGAACTCCTGGGATCCTCGCTGTCCCTGGGTGAACAGGCGGCCCTGCGCGACCGCCACCGACGAGTAGCCCTCGCCCAGCCCCTGCGTTTTCCACGCCAGCCGCGGTCCCTCCTGCGGCCAGCTCTTGAGCAAGCCGGTTTCCGGCGAAATGCCGTCGCGGCGCGGACCGCGCCACTGGGGCCAGTCGGCCGCCATCACAAAGAGAGCCGTCATCAGCAGCGCGCCGATCGTTTTCATGGAATGGACTCCGTTCTCATCTATGACTCCCGCTCCAACAACAACCGGGGCTCGCGAACGGAGTCACACTCCTGTTCCACCCGGCAAAAGCCGGCGGGCCGGCTCATCTGCGCAGAGACTTCAGCAGGCCGTGGAAGGACGCTTCGGCCGCGGCCACCGTCTTCGCGGGCCCGGTGAGCTTGATAAACACGAACCCTTCCGGCGCTTCGACGATCGCACCCAGCAGGCGGAAGCCGGGCTTCTTCGTCTTCGCCTGTACCATGGGGCCGCCGGCGAGGTAGGCGCCGGTGACCTCGACCAGGTGCACTGGAAGCCCGTTGATGTTCTGCCGGGAAAGCCGCTCGGCCTCGGTGCGGGGACGGCCGGCGGAATCCTCGAACTGGCCGGCCCAGCGCCGAATGTTCTCCTCAACGCCACCGCCCTGTCCCGGACCGAAGTAGAAGACCGCGCACTCGCCGGCCTCGGGGTCGCCGGGCGCGGCGGGGACCTGGTAGGTGGCGGCGCGCATAGGCCGTGGAGCCTGCGCGGACCAGCCCGCGGGCGCCTTCCAGGAGACGCCGGCGGCTGATTCAGCCAGGGCCGCAAGCGCCGTCAGCAGGAACAGGAGAATCGTACGCATGGAAACCAGGATACCGCGCGACGGGGGGACGCTTCCCGCCGGATTACCGTTGGCGGAAGTGCTTCTCGAAGAACTCGACCATCTCGCGCTGCGTCTGCGGACCAACCTCGCCGGTGTAATCGTCGCGGTGGCGCACGATGCATTCGATCGAGAGCGCATCCATCTTCTCCTTGAGCACCGTCCCGAAGTTGGGGTGATGGATGCCCTGGCCGGGCTTGGCGTCGGGCGGCAGCGGCCCCTTGGGTTCGCTGTAGAACAGCCAGGCCGGTGGATCGCCCGCCGAGAGGTGCGTAATGGGCGACGCGTCGGTGTACAGGCGGAATGCTTTCGGTGTGCCCAGCTCCTCGCCGCGCAAGCCGTAAAAGGGCTCGAGCGCGGGATGGCGGGCGGCGGCTTCGCCGATCCACTTCGCGATCACGCGCGGGTCGTAGCTGGACTGCGCGCCGAAGACGCCCATTGCCGAGAGCCGCGAGGACTGGCGCTTCACCGGATCGTCGCCGGCGGGCTCAGCCAGGTCGTCGTGAAAACCGACCCACAGCGAGATGCCGGCGCCGGCCGAGCCTCCGGTGGCGGCGAACGCCTTCGGGTCGAGGTTCCACTCGGCCGCGCGCGAGCGCAAAAACTGGATGGCGCGGGCGCCGTCGTGCATGAAGGCGGGGTAGGCGGCGTGGTCGGAGAGGCGGTAGTTGATCGTAGCGACCGAGATGCCGCGCCCCAGACACAGGTCGAGCAGGAGGGGCGCGAGGTTGCCCTTGTCGCCGGCGCGGAATCCCCCGCCGTGGATGTGGATCACCAGCGGCGTCGGTTTCGAGGAACTCGCTTTCCACAGGTCCAGCACGTTGCGGGCGTGGGGGCCGTAGGAGACGTTGGCGACGTCCGGCGGGCGGGAGAAGCGGTTTTGCGCGTCGAGCGGCGCTGCAACAATCGCGGTGGCGGCGACGAGTAGAATGCGCATGGGATTAGCTCTCGCTGACCTTGCCGCCGGCCAGGTCCCATTGCATGCGGCGACCCCGTCGATAGGAGAGGTTGGCCAGGTGCGCGGCGCCGGCGGCGTAGTGCCCCTCGGCGGCGGTCTCACGGCTCGGCTTGTTCTCGCGCAGCGAGAGGATGAAAAGCTCGAAGTGCGAGGGGCCGCGCTCGACTCGTACTTCCTCGGGTTTCTTCGAAGGCGGCAACGGCTCCGCCGGCCGGCCCTCCGGCGTCCAGCCGTGCGAGGCGAAATAGGCTTCCCTCATCGCCTTCGGCCAGCCCAGCGTGCCATAGCTTTGCACGTCCGGCCGCGCGGTCTCCTGGACGAGGGTAAGGCTGTTGAAGTCCTGAAGAATGGTTCCCTCGCTGCCGAAGATGGCGGTGCTGCGGCCCTGGTAGCCGTTGGCCATGTTGACGTAGATGTCGGCGAGAAATCCCTGCGGGTAATCGAAGATGGAGTTCATCACGTCGGGGACGTTGCGGCCGTCGCGGAACCTGTAGAGGCCGCCCTGGGAGACCACCGAAGAGGGTCCGTCCACGCCCATCACTTCGTGCAGCCAGGTGAGCAGGTGGACGAACAGGTCGGTGGCGACGCCGCCGGAGAACTCCCACCAGCAGCGCCACCGGAAGAAGATCTTGGGATCGAACGAGCGCTTGCGCGCCGGGCCGAGGAACGAATCCCAGTCGATGGTCTTCTCGGAGGCGTCCGGCGGGATCGGGTAGACCCAGGCGCCCTGCGGATCGTTGCGGTGGTTGGCCATGCGCACCATGTTGACCTTGCCGATGGCCCCGGAGGCGACCAGTTCTTTCGCCTTGGCGGTCAGCGTCGAGGTCTTGCCCTGGCTGCCGACCATCAGCAGCCGGCCGCCCTTCTTCACCGCCTCGATGATCACCGGCCCTTCCTCGAGGCTCCAGGTCATCGGCTTCTCGACGTAGACGTGCTTGCCGGCGGCCAGCGCGTCCAGGACCATGCGCTTGTGCCAGTGGTCGGGCGTGGCGATGACCACCGCGTCGACGTCTTTGCGGTTCAGCACGGCGCGGTAGTCCTTGGTGGTTTCGGCCTGGCGGTCGGTCTGCTCGCGGGCGCGCTCGAGGTAGCCGTCGTAGAGGTCGCATACCACCACGGGCCGAACGCCGGGAATGGCCTTGAAGTCGCCCAGAAGCTGTGTGCCGCGAATGCCGCTGCCGATGAAGCCGAGACCGACCTGGTCGTTGGCGCCGCCGGCCTGGAGCTGAGGACCGCTGCCGGCAAGCTGGAACACGGTGGCCGCTCCGGCGGTGTGGAGGAACTGTCTGCGGTTGGTCATGAGCACTCCCGTGACTGCTATCATACTTCCGGCGCCGCTCCGGATGCACGCGGGGCTCACCGTACGCAGGTCCGCTGTGACTTCGCTCGACCCAGTCGATTTCCGCTTGCTGACGCGCGCGGCTCAGTAGAATCAATCTGTTACCGAGCCGCGACCGTCAGGGAGCGGTTTTTGCCACGGGCACCTAACGTTCGTTCCGTTCAGCGAGGAAGTCCGCATCCAGTGAGCCGGGAATCCTGGATAGTGCCGCGCGCACGGTTTCCAGCGTCACGCTGCGATCGGCCAGGGGCTCGAAGCGCTCTGGAGCCTCGAAACAAAGCTCCTCATCTGGCGCGACGTCATCAGCCTGGAGCTTGCGCACCGTGACTTCCATTTTACGGGATCCGCGGCCGGGTGCTTAACGATTCTGGGGGAAGCCTGGCTCAGACTGACCGCTCCCTCCGGTCACGGCTCGGTAACTGTCTGCAAACACAGCGCCCCTATTCCGAGCCGCGACCGCAGGAAGCGGATTTAAGCACCCATCCGCGGCCGCGCTGCATACATCCCAGACACTACAATAGTATCCTCGGCGCTGCCGCGAACAAAACCATGACCGACCAGCACGACCACATCAGCCGGCGATACGGCCTCGTCCGCAGCTTCGGCCTGCTCCAGGCCACGGCGCTCAACATGAGCAACATGGTCGGGGTCGGCCCGTTCATCACGATCCCGCTGATCATCGCCTCGATGGGCGGGCCGCAGTGCATGGTGGGCTGGGCGCTGGGAACCGTGCTGGCGCTGTGCGACGGGCTGATCTGGAGCGAGCTGGCGGCGGCCATGCCGGCGAGCGGCGGCACTTACCTTTATCTGAAGGAGAGCTTCCGCAAAACCGCGCTGGGCCGGCTGCTGCCGTTCCTTTTCATCTGGCAGTTCATCTTCAGCGGGCCGCTGGAGATCGCTTCCGGCTACATCGGCTTCTCGCAGTACGTCGGCTATTTCTGGCGATCGATGAGCGCCTGGGAGAGCAAGCTGGTCGCCTTCGCCGCCGGGACGCTGGTCATCTTCCTTCTCTATCGCCGGATCACCGCGGTGGCGCGCCTCACCGTGGTGCTGTGGGCGGGCATGGTGATCACGGTGAGCTGGGTGATCCTGAGCGGGCTGGCAAATTTCGACCCGAAGCTCGCGTTCGACTTTCCGCCGGGCGCCTTCTCGTTCTCCACCGGGTTTCTGCTCGGCCTGGGCGGGGCGATGCGCATCGCGATGTACGATTTCCTCGGCTATTACGACATCTGCTACGTCGGCGGCGAGGTGCGCCGGCCCGAGCGCGTCATCCCGCGCGCCATTTTCATCTCCGTGATCCTGGTGGCGGCGATCTACTCGGTGATGAACCTGTGCATCATCGGCGTGGTGCCCTGGCGGGAGGCGATCGAGTCGAAGTTCATCGCCTCCGAGTTCATGGAGAAGATCTACGGCGGATGGGCGGGGACGCTGACGACGGTGCTCATCCTCTGGACGTCGCTGGCCTCGGTGTTCGCGCTGATGCTCGGCTACAGCCGCATCCCCTACGCGGCGGCGCTGGACGGCTACTTCTTTTCCGCATTCGCCCGCCTGCACCCGAGCGGGAAGTTCCCCCACGTCGCGCTGCTCACCATCGGAGGACTGTCGATGCTGGCGAGCCTGCTCGAGCTCGGCTGGGTGATCGACGCGCTGCTGACGGGGCGGATCCTGATCCAGTTCATCGCCCAGATCGCCGCGGTTCACTGGCTGCGAAGGCAGCGGAAGGATATCGAGCGCCCCTTTCGCGGCTGGCTCTACCCGCTGCCGAGCCTGATTGCGCTCGTGGGATGGGCTTTTCTGTTCTTCTCCGCCGGCGCGCAGTTTATCCTGTTCGGTCTGGGGACGATGGCGGCCGGAGTGGTGGCATTCTTCGTGTGGCGACGCACCGCGGCGCCGCCGGTGCTATAATTACCCGCATCGGCCCCTGCCAGGGGGCCGGAATCAGGACCGTCGGGCGAACGGCTCCGTTTCCTTCCCGGGAGTACAAAGCGTGAGAACCGTTCTGCGCACATCCCCAGTCCTTGTCTGCGCGCTGGCTGGCGCGCTCCAGGCGAACGTGCAACCGTTTCAGGAAGCCTGGCGCTGGGTGCGCTTCTCCACCCAAACCGGACTGCCGGCCAACCAGGTCCACGACGTGGTCGAAACGCGAGATGGCATCGTGTGGGCCAACACCGCCCTTGGCCTGGCCTGGTATGACGGCTACCGCTGGCATCCGGCCGGCTCGAAGGCCGGCTTGCGCGATCATCGAGCCTCCTCTGTTGCCGCCGGGCCGAACAGTGGCCTGCTGGCGGTCTTCGACGAAGCGCTGTTCTCAGGTGACACCCGAGGATTCCGGCGTGTTCCTCTCGCTTACCAAGGATCTCCCCTCCGTGTCGCCTCGGTGGCGGTTAAGGGGGAAAGCACGACCCTGATCGGCACCGCGAAGGGCGGCCTCTTTGCGATCGAGAACGGCGTTCCCCGGCCGGTCTCCACGCTGGGGAGCCTGCCATATCTGGCCAGCGGTGTCCTGTTTCCGACGCGGCACGGGGTGATCTGGGTTTCCACCCTGTCCGGCCTGTATCGCTGGGGAGAGGCATTGCCCGAGCGCGTGATGCCCATATCGCCGCAATCCCCCATGGGACTGTATATCAATGGTGTCGCCGAGAATGCATCCGGGGAGACGCTGATCGGGATCGGCTACCCGAGCCAATCGCGCGGCCTCTGGGAGTGGGATCTCTCCAACCGGCGGGTCCGGCGGCCTGCGGCCGGAGGAGAGCCGCTGAAGTCGGTCGATATCGCCGACTCCGGCGAAGCCGTGGCTGCGTTCAATTCCGGGGAGATCCTCGTACGGCGAAGCGGCCGATGGCGGGTGTGGAGTGATGCGTCACCGCGGTTTCGCAACCCGTTTTTCGTTCGATTTCGAGCCAACGGCGACCTCTGGGTCGGCGCCTACGACGGGCTATACCTGCACCGGCGGTCCTCGATGCCGTGGACGCACCGCCAGCACCCGCCCCAGGACGGCCGCAACCTGGTTTACGAGCTGCTGGCCGCACGCGACGGATCGCTGTGGCTCGGCACAGCCGACGGAATCGAGATCCAGCGGCCCGACGGCAGCACCGAATGGATCCGGACTGCCGCCGGTCAAAAACTGGAGATGGTGACCGGACTGGGCCAGGATCCCGAAGGTAATATCTGGGTCTCCAGCGGGATGAATTTTCCGGGGGCCTGTATGTGGAACGGCCGGGAGTGGCGTTACCACCTCCTGGGGAACCGCCGGTTCCACAAGATTCGCCGGGACCGCCGCGGAGCGCTGTGGTTCCTGAGCACGGGTGGATATCTCCCGACCCCCGTCGGTCCGTCGGGGGTGCTCGTGTACTCGGGCGGCGAATTTCGGGAATGGAGCGCGCGGCACCGGCAGCCCGACGACCGCACGTACGCCTTCGCCGAGGCTCGCGACGGCTCCCTGTGGTTCGGCGCCCGATCCGGGTTGTTCCGTTACCGTAACGGCAACTGGAAAAACTGGAATGAGAAAGACGGCATTCGTCCAGGTCGCATTTTTGCGCTGGCTGTGGACGCCAAAGACCAGGTTTGGTTCAGCGATCGCGCCACCGGGCTCGGCCGGCTGGATCCGTCGGGAACCGTCCGCTACCTCACCACCGAGAACGGGCTTGCGGGGAATGAAGTTTGGGAACTCAAAGCGGATGAATCCGGCTCCTTGTGGATCGCAACCACCACCGGCCTGGGACACTACCGGGACGAGGACTGGACACGAATCAGGTCCGAGCCGTTTCAGTCCGCGCTGTGGCCGCTGGCGGTTCTGGGTGACCGCGTATGCGCCGGCACGGTGGGACGCGGCCTGGTCTGCATGGATCTTCGGAGTCCCGGCGCCGGCCGGATCCGCGCGGAACTGGGGACGCCGTTGTTTCTCGCGCCGGATTACGCCTCGCTTCGGTGGAATGTCTACAGCTCATGGGGAGAGCTCCCCCAGGACCAAATCGAGAGCCGGTGGCGCCTGGACGGCGGTCCGTGGTCGAAATGGGAAGATCGCCGGGAGGTGACGTTGCAGAATCTTCGCCCGGGCGCCCACCGGTTTCAGGTGCAGGGCCGGGGGTACCAGGTCGACTTCGACCCGCGGGTTGAGGAGGTTTCCTTCACCGTGGCGCCTGGGCTTCTGGGGCGGCCGGCATTTTTCATCCCGATCTCGCTGTGCGGGATTGCGGCGCTGTGCCTCGCCATCGCGCTGGTGCGCCGGAAGATCGTCCACGCGCGGGAGCTCGTGAAAGCCAAAGAGCGAGCCGAGGCCGCCTCGCGCGCCAAGAGCAGCTTCCTGGCCACGGTCAGCCACGAGATCCGCACGCCGATGAACGGGATCCTGGGCATGACCGGGCTTCTTCTGGATACCCCGCTCGATGGCGAACAACGCGACTTTGCCGTGGGGATCCAAACCTCTTCGCAGGCGCTGTTGCACATCATCAACGACATTCTGGATGTTTCGCGCATCGAGGCCGGCCGGCTGACCCTCACTGTCCATCCCTTTGACCTGTGCGACATGCTCGAGGACCTGCTGCGGTTGATGAAACCCACCGCGGTCGAGAAGGGCCTGGAGTTGATCCTCGATTATCCCGCCGATGCGCCCCGGCGCTTCCGCGGGGACGAAGGACGTATTCGCCAGGTGGTGTTGAACCTGGTCGGAAACGCCGTCAAGTTCACGTCCCGGGGCTGGGTGCGCGTCGCGGTCCGCGGCCAGGCGGCGCCGGCGGGATATGCCGTTACCCTAACCGTGGAAGATAGCGGCGCCGGAATCGCCAAAGAACACCTCGCGGGGATCTTCGAGGAATTCACCCAGGTGGACGGCTCCAATACGCGGGCGCACGCCGGAACGGGTCTGGGCCTGGCGATCGCGCGGTCCCTGGTGGAACTGATGGGGGGGACCATCGGCGTGACCAGTCGCCTGGGCGCGGGGTCCGCCTTCACAGTGAGGCTCCCGCTTACCCCGGATACAAAGCCAACCGCTCCCGCGGAGCCGGTTCCCGCCTCCGAGCCGCTGCCTGAGCCGGCCCACGTTCTGGTGGTGGAAGACAACCTCGTCAACCGGAAAGTGGCCGTACGGCTCATGGAAAAGCTCGGCTGCCGCGTCGACGTCGCCGCCAACGGCGAGGAGGCCGTCGCCTGTTGGCAGGGCCATCCCTACGACGCCATCCTGATGGATTGCCAGATGCCGGTGATGGACGGCTTCGAAGCCGCGCGTGAAATCCGGCGACGGGAAACCAACGGAAACGGGCGCGTTCCCATCATCGCGCTGACTGCGAGCGCGATCGAAGGAGACAGGCAGAAGTGTCTCGAGGCGGGCATGGACGACTACCTGACCAAGCCGGTCGACCTGGCCGAGCTGGCGCGCGCGCTGCTCCAGTGGGTTCCTCACAGTGCCAAAGCGGAGGCGGCGGCCGGCGGCCGATCGGTAACGTAGCAAGCGCAGCGGCGGCTGCTATGCTCGGGGAATGGAAGGGAAACCGGTTCGCGAGTCCGCATCCGAATACTCCGAGATCACCCTGCCCAACGACGCCAACTCGCTCGGCGCGCTGTTTGGCGGCAAGCTGATGCAGTGGGTGGACCTGGCCGGCTCGCTCGCCGCCGTGCGCCACGCGCGGCGGCCCGTCGTGACCGCTTCGGTGGACCACATGATTTTCCTGCGGCCCGTCCGCATCGGCGAGCTGGTGATCCTGCGCTCGTCGGTCAACCGCGTCTTCCACACCTCGATGGAAGTGGGGGTGAAGGTCTTCGTCGAGACGCTGCGCACGGGCGAAGTGCGGCACGTCTGCTCGGCCTATCTCACCTTCGTCGCGCTCGACCAGGAAGGCCACCGCGTGGAGATTCCGACGGTGGTGCCCGAGACCGACCAGGAGAAGCGGCGCTGGGAGGAGGCGGATCGGCGCCGCCAGTACCGGCTCGAGTTGAAGGCCCGGGCGCAGGCCCCGGCGAACAATTGAGCGACTACCTCCCCCGCATGTGGTGCGCCGGGGTGTAGCGCTTGACGCGGATGTTGCGGAACTCGGCCGCGGCGCCCTCCGACTGGAGGCAGATGTAGCCGACGCGCGGATTGGCGTTGGCGGCCAGTCCCACCACCACGCCGTTGAGCACGGTGGCGACGCGGCCTTCTTCGGAGTAGACCTGGTAGGTGTTCCACTCGCCGGAGGGCCGGGAAGCGGCGTGGATCATCTCGCCGCCATCGGCGGTGGCGCCCTGGATGGGGAAGATGCGGCCCATGTGGGACTGGTAGAGCTGGCACTCGATCGCCCGCGGCCAGACGGCGTCGTTCTGCGCGTGGATCAGCACGCCGCTGTTGCCCTGGTCGGGAAAGCGCACCTCGACGTGAAAGACGTAGTTGTCCCAGACGTCGGGTGTGCGCACGAAGCCGTTGGGCGTGCCGGTGGTTTTGAGCAGGCCGTTCTGGACGGTAAAGGTGGACTGCTGGTCGGCCTCGTGTTCGCGGAAGCGGCGAGCCTTGCCTTCGGGGGTTTGCAGCACCACGATCCAGCCCTTCAGGTCCTGGCCGTTGAACAGGGAGGTCCAGCCTTCCTCGTGGGTCATGTCGGGATCGCGGTAGTCGCCGGTGCGTTGTGCCAGCAGAGCAGCGCCGAGTATGGCGGCGGCGCCCAGGAAGAGCGGAACGGGGATGCGCATGGAAATGTCTCCTAGCTGAGGTCGACGCCGAGTTCGTCCCACGTCATGACCTTCTTCCGGTAGATGGCTTCCCGGCCGAGGATGGCCGTCAGCGCGGCGGTGGCGCCAACGATGATGTCGGCGACGGGTTTCTTGCCGCCGCGGATCGATTCATAAAACGCCGCGACGTGCTGCACGTCCAGCCGTTCCTGGGTCGGCTCCACCAGCACCACCGGCTGGGCGCCGCGCGCGCGCGGGTAGAGCGTGGCGGTGTCCAGCTCGACGGCGCCCTCGGTGCCGTACACGTAGCAGAACTGGCCGCCGCCGGGCAGGCCGCGCGGGTGGAAGAAGACCTGGGTGTAGGAAAGCTTCACGTCGTTCGCGTATTCGTAGCTGAGCGTGTAGCCGTCCATGTTGGTGCGGCCGGGCGGATCGTTCACCCACAGCAGGGCCCCGCCGAAGCCGGCGGCGAGTTGTGGACGGCTGCCAATGGCCCAGTTGCACAGGTCCAGGTTGTGGACGGACATCTCGACGATGACGTCGCCGGACCGGGAGGCGTTGAAGAACCAGTCGGCGGAGGAGCCGTCGTGGGCGAGGTCGTCGCCGGAGTGGCGCTGCGCCTTCGCCATGATCACCTTGCCGACAGCGCCCTCGCGGATCTTCGCGATCGTCTGTGTCAGGCGCGTGTTGGCGCGGAGCTGCTGGCCCACCTGGAACACGGTTTTCGCCGCCCGCGCCGCCTTCACCAGCGCGGCGATCGAGGCGGGAGTGATGCCGACCGGCTTTTCACAATAGACGTGCTTGCCCGCCCGGAGCGCGGCGATGGCCATTTCGGCGTGCAGGTCGCAGGGGGAGGCGATGAAGACCGCGTCGACATCGGAGCGCTCGAGCAGTTTTCGATAGTCGGTGAAGGTGGCCGGCGTGTCGCGCGAGGCGATGGTGGCGGCGCGATCCAGCCGGTCGGGCTTGATGTCGCAGACCGCGGTCACCTTGACGCCCGGCTGTTCCACCGCGACGCGCAGTACGTGCTGGCCGCGGTTGCCGGTGCCGATCATGGCCGTGCCGACGGTGTCGGAAGCGCCGGCGAGCGGGCGCGACGCGGCCAGCGCTGCTGCGGCGGCTGCGGTGCGGAGGAATTTCCGGCGGCTGCGTTCGTGCATGGCCGCCCGTGGCAGAAGTCCGGACAGGCCGGGAGGCCTGTCCCACGTGTACATAGTAGTCTCCTTGTCTCCCACGAAGATATCGCGTTGACCGGCGGCGCGCAATCCGACGACGCGCCGGCCGTCTGCCGTCTACCAGGTCAGCCGCAGCGTCAACTGCAACTGGCGCGCCTCGCTGGCGGAGTTTTGCAGGCTGACGATGCCGCTGGTGGAATTCGGCTGGGTCAGCCCGGGCATGTTCAGCACGTTGAAGAAGTCGGCGTTGAACCGCAGCACGAACTGCTCGCGCAGGCGGACGTTCTTGAACAGCGAGGCGTCCAGCCCCCAGCTCCGCGGCCCCGGCACGAACTGGTTGCGCCACGGGTGCAGGTTGGTGTCGAGCGTGGTGCGCTGTTGCGCTCCGTTCTTCAGCCGGACAAAGACGGTGTTGGTCTCGTAAAAAGCGAAGTTCGGGTCGCTCGGGCTTCCGCCGTTGGCCGGAGTCGGGATTACCGGCTGGTGCGACGGCCGGTAGTTCTGCGGCACGCCCATCACGCCGTTGGGACGCCCCTGCGCGTCGCGGCTGTTGATCCGGTTGGCGGGGATGTAGCCGTTGTACCAGAGGTAACCCTGGAGGCAGCGGCCGCTGCGGCAGTCCTCGATCGGATACTTCTTCCCGTAAATCTCGATCGGCCCGTGCGCGCCCCAGTTGGACGTCGGAAGCGACCAGTAGTTGCTGCGAGCGGTCCCGAAGCCGGCGAGCTGCCAGCCGCCGACCAGGCGGTCGAGAAAGCCGCCGGCGTTGCGCCCCCAGCGCTGCCCGCGGCCGAACGGCAGATCGACGATCCAGTTCCAGTGCGCGCGGTGCTTGGGGATCTCCGTGTCGCGGCGGTAGTAGAGGAGGCGGTTGCGCTGGTTGAGATCGGCGGGCACGGCGCCTTCCAGGAACGTGTTCGCGTCGTCGAGAATGTCGTCGCTCCAGCCGTTGCCGCCGGCGCGGAAGGCGTTGCTCATGACGTAGAAAAACTGGAAGCCATACCCTTTCGAGTACCGGCGCTGGACCTCGAGCTGAACGCCGCTGAAGTTGGACCAGCCCGTCTTGCTATAGACCTCAATGTCGCCGTAGGTGACCTGGTCGAAGCTGCGGCGGGCGACGCCGGAGAACTCGCCGGCCGGCAGCGGCAGGCCGGTATTGACGAACCAGACGTAGGCGTTGGGCTGCTGGTTGAAGCTGTAGAACTGGTCCATGCGGCTGCCGTGCGTGCCGACGTAGCCGGCGCGCACCACGGTGTTCTCCATCAGCTCGCGCTCGATCAGTAAATTCCACTCGTGGGCGCGGCTGGTGGGCTGGCTGGGCTCGAAATAGCTGGTGCGGAACGAGCCGCGGGTGACGCCGCCGGGCGCGTTGATGTCGAGCACGTCCTTGCTGTTGACGCCGGCGATCACCGTGGGCGCCGAGCGCAGCCCGTAATTGGGCAGCCCGTCGGGGGCTCTGCGCGGAGCTGGTCACAGACTGCGTGAAGCGCGCGTTGTTGGGTGCGTTGCTCCGCATGCGGGCGTTGAAGGTGCGCAGCGGAATCGGGAATCCGAACAGCGCGTAGCCGCCGCGCAGCACGGTCGGGCGGCGGCCCGAGCTGATCCGGTAGGCGAAGCCGGCGCGCGGGCCGAAATCGTACCGATTCGAGTACATCATCGTGTCGGGCAGGCCCGCCTCGCGCGGCGTGATGAAGCGCGTACCGATGTCGGCGTACGCCTTCACGATCGCCGGCAAGGTGGCGCCCAGCTCGAGCATCCGGTCGATGGTCACGCCGTTGATGATCGATTTCGACTTCAGGTCGAAGCCGGTGAGCAGGTTGTCGCTCTCGCGCATGGCGGGGGTGAACTCCCACCGCACGCCGAGATTCAGCGTGAGTCGCGAGTTGACCTTGAAATTGTCCTGGAGATAGCCGGCGTACTCGCGCGCCCGCATGACGTACCACTTGCGGACAAACTGCGCCGAGTAGCTGCCCATGACGCCCAGGAACAGGTTGGCGCTGTCGTGGCCGGTGCGCGGCACGGCGCCGTAGGTGGAGCCGGTGCCGGGATCGTAGAGCGCGGTGGCGAGGCTGGAGAAGGCGTGGCTGCCCTGGACCTGCTGCTGATCGGGGAGCACACGCAGGCGCTCATGGCGGAAGCGGCCGCCGAACTGGAGCTCGTGCCGGCCGTGAATGCGGGTGAAGTTCTGGTCCACGCTGACGATCTGGGTGATGTTGTTGCGCTTGTTGTCGGCGTAGCTGTAGACCATTCCGAAGCCGGTGCCGGTCATGTTCGGCAGGCCGGTCTCGTGGAACGGATTGGGCAGCCCGAGGCGGTCGGCGTGATTGATGTGGTCGGTCCCGACGTAGATGAACAGGTCCTCGTTGGAGCCGGAGGCGACGGTTTCACTGAAAAAGGTGGGCGAGAAGGTGTGCGTCCAGGAGAAGACGGCGCTGTCGTCGCGCACCTGACGGAAGGTCACGTTGCCGGCCTCGTCGAGCAGCGTGGGGGAGCCGCTGTCGCCGGAGCGGCTCTTGGCCCAGCGGTTGCCGTGGGTGAAGCGGCCGAAGATCTGGTCGCGGTCCGAGACGTGGTGGTCGACGCGCGCGGTCTCGGTGTGGTCCAGGCGGTTGGAGACGCCGGGGCCGAAATAGTTCGCCGAGACCAGCGGGTTGACGTCGGTGAGCGTCGGCTCGGGCGTGACGCTGTAGAAATAGCGAGCCAGCGGGCTCAGCCGGCTGAGCGGAATCTGATTCCCGGTGAACGGCTGGCGCTGCCAGGTGCGCGAGTCGGTGCTCCACGGGTCGTAGAGTGTGGAGCGGCGTCCGGCGCCGTCGACCAGGCCGCTGAAGTCGCCGCGGCGCATCGCCATGGTCGGCATGGTGGTGCTGGTGGTGACGGCGGAGAGGTTGCGGTAGGCTTCGTAGGCGAAGAAGAAGAACGTCCGGTTGCGGCCGTCGTAAAGCTTGGGCAGCCAGACGGGCCCGCCCAGGGAGGCGCCGAACTCGTTGCGCACCAGGTGCGGCGGCTTTTCGTAGAAATCCTGGCGGCGGCGGGCGACGCCGAAGCCGTTGTTGCGCACGGTCTCGAACGCGGCGCCGTGGATGTCATTGGCGCCGCTCTTGGTGGTGACGATAGTCGTCGCCGGGCGATTCATCCTGGCCGAGGAGTTGTTGGTCTCGACGCGAAACTCATCGATAGTGTCCAGGCCGGGCGGCCGCCCGGAGAGATCGCCGGTGTCGCGATTGGTGAGCACGGCGCCGTCCTGGAGAAACTCCATCGAGGTGCCGCGCAAGCCGTAGACGCGCGGCTGCGAGGAGGCGCCTTCCAGTCCCGGCGTGGTGCGCTGCACCAGCGTTTGCAGGAACCGGCCGTTGAGCGGCAACTGGTCGATGCGGGCGCGCTCCACCACGTTGTGCAGCGTGGCGGCGGTGGTGGTCACCAGCGGAGTGACGTCGCCGGCCACGGTGATCTCGGTGACGGTGACGCCGACCTTGAGCACCGGGTCGACCACGGCGCTCTGCCCCGTTTGCAGCAGCAACTCGCCTTCCCAGGTCTGCATGCCGGCCGACCGAACCGAGAGCTTGTAGGAGCCGATCGGCAACGCGGGCAACAGGAAGAAGCCGACGCTGTTGGTGACCGTCTCCGACTGCCGCGCCGTCTGCGTGTGCGCGGCCGTGACCGCGACGTTCGGCAGCACGGCGCCGGTCGAGTCGCGGACGGTGCCCTGGATGCTTCCGGCGCCGGTCTGTGGCAGCGCGGGTACGGCGGCCAACAGAACCACCAGAGCGAATCGTGCGGTTGTGCAAGACATAGCTACCCCCTTTGTCAGAATTGTAGCGCCGCGGCGAGCGCAAGTACATCCTCCAGCGAGCCGCCGGTGGGCCCGCCCACGGCCGCCACCGAACCGCCGCGCTGGAACAGCACCACCTGGCCGCCCGGCTGTTCGACAGCCAACCCGGAAGCGCCGCCGACCTCGACCGGACGCGTCCCGGCCAGCCCCATCAGGCCGCGCGCGAACAGCCACGTCGCCCAGGCGCGCAGCGGGCCGCCGTAGTCGCCGATGAGGACGTTCCAGTCCCGCCGCGAGGCGTCCTGGTAGCGGGCCTGGGTGATGCCCTCAGGCAGCAGGCGCTTCACTTGATCGAGGATGCGGCGCGCCTGGGCGTCGCCGGCGCCGCCCATCAGGCCCTCGATATCGGTGGGCGACAACCCTACGTCGCCCGGCAGGAACGTCTTGGCTTCCTCGAGCACGAGCCCGGCGGGCAGGTTCGCGGGCAGGCTCCACAGCGCGCTTTGCACTTCCGGGTAGTCGTTGAGCCCGGCGCCGTTGCCGACGTTGCCCGCCAGACGCTCGGCCACGCCGGCGGCGGCGGCATCGGGAGCGAAGACGATCACGCTGATGTCGGCGCCTTGCTTGTCCAGGACATAGACGACAATCCGGGGCGAGCCAATCCGGTAGCCGCTGTAGGCGGCGCCCGTGGGGCTGCGCACCTGAATCCCCGTCGACTCGGATCCGGGCCCGGCGGCGGCGGCGACCTGGGAAGCGACTTCGGGGCCCAGCCCGGGCTGTCCGGGCGTCGTGTTGAGGACGTGGACGTTCACCGGCGGATCCTGCGGGCGCGCGCGGTAGGTGGTCGAGGTCATCGAATCGGCGCGCCGCCCCAGGGTCGCCGTCGAGACGCCCGGTGGCAGCGCATTCGCGGGCAGGTTCGCGGCGGCGTTGCCTCGGGCGAGCTTGCGCGTCGAGACGCCGCCGGGGCGCGCGGGCGCGTTGCGGTCCGTATCGACCGGGAATTCTTTGATGCTGCCGGCCATCCGCTGCGGCATTGCCGGCGCCTGGCGCTGCGGAGTCGAGCCGCGTCCGAGGAACAGCCACCCGGCGGCTCCCAACAACACCAGAGCCAAAGCGGCCACAGCGATCCCGACCGAGGAGGACTTTGGTGCGGGCTGAGAAGAGGAGATCGCGGGCGTGTCCAGGACGCGAGCGGCCAGCGGAGCGCCGCAGTCGCCACAGAAAGTCGCGCCGGCGTCGAGCGGCGCGCCGCACCGCGGACAGCGTGGCGATGTGGCCGCGGCCGGCGACCGTGAGCCCGTCGGTCCGGGGCCCGAGGCGATGAGCAGCGGCATCAGCAGGTTCACCCCCGGGATCAGCATCAGCACGCCGAGCGCTTTCGACTTGCCCATGGCCTCGGCGATCCACATCCACAGCAGGACCAGGCCGATCAGGTTCGCGAACGGCACCAGAATGAGGATCGCCCAGGCCGCCGAACGCCGGCCGATGTTGCACATCAGCACCAGGTTGAGAACGGGGATCCAGGCCATCCATCGGTTGGGCGTCGCCGTCTTGCGCGCGATGACCATGAGAATCGCCGCGATGTAGACGTAGATCGCGGCGATGCCGGCCAGTGCGACGGCCACCCATCCCCCCAGGGCCGCGAGATCGACGGCAGCGCCTTCCTGCATGGAACGAACTCCTCCTTACACGAATGTCGTCCCGCAGGCGGAACAGAACTTCTTGCCCGCCGGCACCGGTTTACCGCACGAAGGATTGCGGCACACCCGAGGCGGCGGCTCTGCTGGCGGTGGCGGCGCGGCCAAGGCGGTCCCGGCGCCGGCGCCCAGGCGGGCGCCGCAAATCATACAGAATTTCACGGCGGGATTGTCGTGGCTCGCACCGCAGGCGGGACATTGCAACCCCGACGGCCGCGGTGCGGCGCGCTTGGAGCCGCATTCTGGACAAAACACCGCCTCGTCGGGCAGATCAATGCCGCACTGGGAGCAGCGTGACCCTCCCGTCGCCGGCTGTGCCGGTGCGGTGGTGGTAAGCCAGGCCGGCGTGTCGCTGAGCCCGGCGTGGGCCAGCGAGAGGGAACCCGGCGGCTCGGCCTGGGTCCACTGCGTGCGATCCCAGCGATACCAGTGGTTGCTGGCGGCGCCCGGCGCCCACAGGTGGCCGGCTTCATCGACGAACTGAAACACCGCCAGGATGTCCTTGAACTGCGTCGGGGTGATCATCCCGTAGCGATAGCGCTCCCGGATCTGGTTCAGCCGCTCGATCAACTGCTGCGGCGTGGCCTTTTCCTGGATCGGCTCGGGGATTGGGTCCGGCATGGTCATCCTTTATAGAAAGTGTTCTTCTGGATGCACTCGTCGAGCATCGGCTTGAGGGTTCGGAGAACGTTGCGGGAGTCGTCGTAGGCGGTCTGGATCGCCTTGAGGTTGTCCAGCTTGTTCTGCAAGTCCTGCCGGGCCTGGGTGAGCACGTTCGCGATCTCCTGGGGCGACTGCCCGCCGACCATGCTTTGCACGAAACCGCCCAGCCTGCCCATCTGCTCTTCCAGCCATTTCACGATGCCCGGCTTCATACGCTCGTGCAGAGGAAGGTTGGCTTCCGAAGCGGCGGACTGGGAGTGCTTGTCGATATCCTGCTGGGCGGCGTCGGCCTCGCTTTTGGCGGCGTCGACCTCCTTCTGCCTGGCGGAATGTTGTTCCTGGGCAGCCTGCCGGCCTTTCAGCTCTTCCGACATCCGCTTTTCGGCCTCGTCGGCGTTCTTCTCCAAAGTCTCCATTTGACCGCGCTTTTCCGACAGCGTCGCCTGGTCCGGCCCGACCGCGCGGGCGGCATCCGCCTTGCCCTTGGCTTGTCCTTCGGCATCGACGGCGTTGTCGAGCTCCTTCTGCGCGGTTTGCAGGCCCTGCTGTTTTTCGGCCAGTTGGTTCTGGCGTTGGGGGATCTCGCGCGGATCGAGGTTGGAGTCGAGCTTGTCGGAAAGGGAGACTTTGCGGGCGCCTGCGGCGTTCGCCTCCACCGTCTTGGCGTCAAACCGGGCATCGTTCTCCGCCTCCAGACGCCTGGTTTCAGAGCGCGCCTCGTCGATCTGGCTCTCCATTTGCTCCATCTGCTTGCCGGTCTGACGGGCTTCCTCCAGACGCCCGGCGTCGCGAAGCGCCTCGCGCTCGTCGGCCAGTTTGCCCCACTGCTTTTGCAGATCGCGGACCTTCGCTTCGCCCTGCGCCTTGAGGGTCGGTTTGGCCTCCAACAACGCGAGCCTTTCTTTGTCGAGCTGGTCCACCTCATCCATGGCTTTGGACCAGGCATCCCACTTGGGTTTCTCCGCTTCCAGGCGCCGGATGCGCGCCTCCAGGCCCTGGATCTCACCGCGGATCGCATCGAAGGCGGCCCGCGCTTTCTTGGCGACTCCCGCGGCCGCCTTGGCGACCTCATCCAGCTTTGCCACTTCGGCCATCTTACTGGCGGCCGACTCGACGAACCAGCGCAGCTCGGCGGCGCGCGCGCGGGCCTCCGTGGCTATGTTTTGCAGGCCTTCGATGACGCGGCTCTTCTTGGCAATCTCCCCGGCGAGGTCGGCCAGCTCGCCGGCGACCTTGGAGAGCCGCGACATGGCCTTGGCCAGTCTTTCCTTGGCGGCGCTGAGAGCCGTGGAAATCAGGCCCCGTCCCCCGGTGCTGCCCGCGCGAACGCCGGCGCCCACCGAATGAATCCCTTCCACCCCGCCGCCGACGATTGAGCCGACGTCGAGGCCGAGCAGTAGGGCGAGCTTGGCCAGCAACTGGTTCAAGTGCCGCTGGGCCTCCCAGTAGGCTTTGCTCGCCGCCTGGATTTCCCCCTCACCACTCACGGAGATGCTCTGCGCCTTGACGTAGCGGTCATAAAGACCCAGGCAAGCCACCGGTATCGTGTCGCGGGGTCGGTCGCGCTCAAACGGAGGCGGCTCTTCGGGCGCGTCGGGTGGCCGGGGGACCTCGTCCGTCCTGGGATCGCGCCAGGAGAGCGTGTTGGGGTCCCAGATGACGCGGCGGTCCCGCCACATGCGCTCCTGATCTTCCTTGCTCGGGTCCCAGGGATTGCTGCGCCCGTCGTAGGTGCGCGGGTCCTTGGGCGGTGGCATCAGCGGGCCGAGTGAGGCTCCGGTGGAGGGTCCCGCGCCGTTGCCGATCGCCTGGCCGCGCCCCTCACTGTTCCACCAGGTCAGGACGCTGCCGCCGGCTTCGGTGCGGCCGAAGTCGTGGGCGTAGCCCGCCTCGGGGAACAAGACGGCCATGAGGACATAAACAGCCGAGCCGAAAGCGGCGATCGCCAGCAGCATGCCGGCCTGGCCGGCGGCGATGGCTCCGATGCGGCCGGTGAACATCAGAAAGCCGACCACCACCGCCGCGACGCCGAGCAGGAACGGGGTCCCCGTCGGCAGGAACCGGATGAGAAGAAACCCGGGACCCATGCCGGCCACCATGAGCTGCACGGCCTCGATCGTTAGTTTCACCTGGCCCCCGCTATGCTGCGCGCCGGCGCTCACCAGCTTCGGCCACTGTCGCATGAGAAACTGGGCCAGCAGGCGGCCCGGCTCGGAGCTTCCGAGCAGCGTCCACACGACGGCGAGGTTCAGGCTCGCCTGGGGGTTCATGGGCGCCAGCGAGGAGAGCGCCAGCGCGACGCCCGCTCCCATGATGCCGGCGCCGAGGTCGGGCTTGCTTCCCGAAGTCAGGCCGCGAAACCTCTGGATGGGCGCCTGGACCATGTCGGTAAGCGTCTGGATGGGGCCGCGCCGGAACATGCCGAACACGAATGTCCAGAGCAGCGCCGACGCCGTGGTCCAGATGATTCCGGCGGAGGAACCGTTGCCTTCGACAAAGATGTAGGGGGAGACCCAGCTTCTCTTCTGGAAACCGTCGTTGATCCATGCCAGAAAATAGGTGTGCAGAAACAGGGAGCCCAGAAAGGTCAGCGCCATCAGCGGCAGGCGCTTCATCAGCAGCGTGGCGAAGCCGCCCGACGCGGCCGGCTGTGTTGCCGCCGCCACAACGGGAGCGGCCGGCGCACCGACGGGCTTGCCGCAGCCCGTGCAGAATCGCTTGCCCGCCGGCACGGGCGCTCCACAATGTGGACACGGCGGCATGTTTCGTTCTTCCCTTTAGCGAAGCTCCTCCACCGGCTCGACGATGACGAAGCTGCTCCGTGTTCGCCAGTCCGTTTTCATGTACAACTGGTGGATGCCGGTGGCGGGGAATCTCAGCGCCCGCTTTTCGCCGCCGGGAACTTTGACAAAACGCCCGCCGAGAGAGTCGAAAACGGAAATGGCCTGGGCGCCGGGGTTATGGACGCGAATCTCACCGCCGCGTTGGATGCGCAGCCAGTCCGGGCGCAGCGCCATGCCGTCCACCCGGAACTCGCTGGGCACGACCGCGGCGTCCTGCCGCCTGTTGTCGACCGAGAGCAGCGGCCAGGCCGCCAGCACGCAGGCGACGGCGGCCAGCGCCCATCGCACGGAGTCCGGCATCGCCCCGAGCGCCGCTCGCGTTTCCCCCCACCGCTGTACCAGGCGGCCGAGCGTGGCGCCGTAAAACACATGCCCCACGTAAGCGATTCCGACAAACCGGAAATCGCCGGTCATGTGGAAGATTGTACCCAAGGGCGAGACCAGCATGATGGTCTCCAGCACGCACCCCCAGGCGACTCCCCACGTCCAGTGGCGTCCGCGGGCGACGAGCGCGTACATGATCCCGAAGGTGATTCCGTTCCAGAAGTGGTAGAGCCAACCGGTGACCTCGGTGAACCGCGAGGACGTTTCGGCTTCCAGCAGCCAGACACCGAAGACGCCGATGGTTCCATACACCCGGGTACCGTACATCCAGAAGGGGAACCGTGCCACGTCGTAGGCAAAGGTGCCGAGCAGGCCGCCCCAGGCGCCGATGGCGAGCGCGTCCGCCAGGCCATCCCGGCCGGCGCGCCGCGCCCAATACCAGCCGGCCAGCAGCATCGCCGTGGCGGGCAGGCCCATCGCCAGAACGCCCGTCCGCATCGGCAGAAGGCCATAGCTTTTCGCCAGCAGCGAGCCGACGGGAGGAACGCACGCCGCCAGGAACACGAGCCGCCATCCCAGGCCGGCGGTCGTGTCGGTAGCCATGGCGTCCCGCAATATCCATTATCCGGCGCGCCGCAAGGAAAATGCTCCGAGCCGTGACCGAAGGGAGCGGTCAGTGCTGGTACCATATTCTCCATGAAGCGACGACACTTTCTCCCCACCCTGGCCGGCGCCGGCGCGCTGGCCGCCCAGACGGTCACGCGCAAGGGCCGGCTGAAACAGGCCGTCACGCGCGGGGTCTTCGGCAAGGGCATGGCCTTCGAGGACATGGCGCGCGAGGCCGCCCGGCTGGGCGTGAAGGGCTTCGACCTGATCGGCTCCGACCTCTGGCCGGTGCTGAAGAAATACGGCCTGACGCCTTCGATGGCCCCCGGCGGCGGCACCATCCGAGACGGTCTCAACCGCAAGGAGAACCACGCGCGTATCGAAACGCAGATGCGCGAAAACCTCGATAAGGCGGCCGCCGGCGGCGTGCCCAACGTCATCACCTTCTCCGGTAATCGCGGCGGGATGGCCGACGCGGAGGCGATCGACAACTGCGTCGAATTCCTCAACAAGGTGAAGGCGCAGGCTGAGGAGAAGGGCGTCACCATCTGCATGGAGCTGCTTAACAGCAAGGTGAACCACGCGGACTACCAGTTCGACCGGATGGCGTGGGGCGTCGCCGTGATGCAGCGGGTCAACTCGCCGCGGGTGAAGATCCTCTACGACATCTACCACGCGCAGATCATGGAAGGCGACATCATCCGCACCATCCGCAACAACATCCAGCACATCGCCCACTTCCACACGGCGGGCAATCCCGGCCGGCACGAATTCGACGACACCCAGGAGATGAACTACCACGGCATCGCGCGGGCCATCGCCGATCTGAACTTCACCGGCTTCGTGGCGCACGAGTATTCGCCGCTGGGGGATGCGCTGAAGTCGCTCGACGAGGCGCTGCGCATCTGCGACGTTTGACCGGCGCTCAGCCGCCGGGCGCCGCTTTGCGGATCTTCTTCCAGTACACGTCCGGCCGCCGGTCCGGACCGAGCGCCGGGTTGGGCTCGATCATCTTTCCGTACAATTCCGGGCGGCGGGCGCGGATGTAGGATTCCCCGGAAGCCAGCCGCAGCTTTTCCGGCGCCAGCGTCGCCACCACCACTTCGTCGCCGAGCCGGCGGCACTCGCCCAGAATCTCGCCGAAGGGATCGAGAATCATCGAGCCGCCGGGCTTGATGGTGCCGCCTTCGACGCCGATGGGATTCGAGTAGACCACGTAGACGCCGTTCTCCCAGGCGCGCGCCGGGAGCCATCGCAGGATCCAGCCGCGTCCCTTGGGCCCGTCGAACTCCTGCCGGCAGCGCACCGGGTCGCGGTCGCGGTTGTGCCAGATCTCCGGCTCCACCGTGCCGCGGCCGGGCATCGGCGAGGGCAGGCAGCCGGTGACGTGCGGCATGAGGACAATCTCGGCGCCGAGCATCGCGGTGAGGCGCACGTTCTCCGGCAGGTTGTTGTCGTAGCAGGTAAGGATGCCGAAGCGGCACCCGCGCAAGTCGAACACCGTGTAGGAATCGCCGACCGCGACGTGGTCGCTGATGAATTCGTGCAGCTTGCGGTGCCGTGCCACCAGGCCGCCGGAGTCCACCACCACGTGGCAGTTGTAGAGACGGTCGCCCTCGCGCTCCACCAGCCCGGCGGCGAGAGCCACGCCCAGATCGCCGGCGATCGCGATCAGCCGGCGGATGGAGGGCCCGTCCGGCACCGGCTCGGCCAGCCCGAGCATCGCCTCGCGCGCGAGCGTCTCCAGGAACGTATAGCCACAGATGGAGCACTCGTGGAAGCAGACCACCTCGGCGCCCTGCGCGGCGGCTTCCGCGGCGAGCGACGCAATGCGGTCGAGATTGTAGCCCTTGTCGGCGTCGCGGGCCTCGAACTGGGCGGCGCCGACGCGGATGTCGCGCATCGAAGCCCAGTGTAACGCAGTGGGGTCAGCGGGCCGGCTCGATCTTTTCCACCTTGATGATTCCCGTCTTGGTGTAGAGCGTGCCCGTCACGCGGACCTTCTGCGCGGCGAATTTCTCCGGCGTCTGCTGGTCGCTGAGCTTGTAGACGTTCTTGCCGTCCCAGAGCGCGTAGCGGGTGTCGCCGCCCATGCGGACGCACTCGATGACGCACTTGCTCTCGGGCGTGATCTTCATCATCTTGTGGTTGGCGGCGCACATGCTGTCGGTGATGACGCCGGTGTACACCTGCGCCCCCGCCGCCGGAAGTACGGCGGCGATCAGAAATAACGTCGCAAAGCGAATCATGGTTGTTTCTCCGTTTCGGAAATGGAAGTAAGCAGGGGAAGCCCCCGGTCTCGGTTCAGCCTCCGCCAGAGGTCGGTGTAGCGCTCCTCGGAGAGCGGCTGCTTCAGTTGAAAATTGAATCCTTTTCGGTTCCCGTAGTGCGATCGCGAGCGCTCGAAGGTGGTCAGGGTGAGCTGGAAGGGACCGCTGCTGGAGACATTGTCGATATCGGCGAACCGCCAGGTGCGCGAGGCGCCGGCGCGGACGGCGCGCCAGGCAATGGTCCGGGCTCCCGCCACCAGCAGCCCCTCGGTCCCGCCGAACCGCGTGAGGTGCTTGACCGGGATCTGCCACAGCACGGGGAACTCCTCTCCGTCGAGGGCCCCCACCAGGCGCTGGTCCAGGCGGCTGCGCAGCATTCGCCAGACGGGCCGCAGATCGGCGGCGCCAGGCAGGAACTCCTGCTCGCGGTCGGCGCCGAGCTTCCAGCGCACATCGTCGTAGGTCAGCACGCGGATCCGTCCGGGGGCGAGCGTCAATTGCTGGATTTGATCGAAAGTCCACTCGCGGACGTGCGGTTTCTTTTTCGGTTTGCCGCTCTCCTGGCGATAGGAGATGCCCGCGGAAGTGATGAGCAGCGTGCCGGAGCAGCTCTTGCGCCAGTGATCGTGCCGCGCCGGGTAACGGAATTCCGACTGCGCGGACGCCGCGGCCGCCAGCGGGAAGGACGCGATTAAGAGAGTTGCCGTTTGAGCTCGAAGTGCCATTTCCATACCTCGTAAATGACCGGGTAGACCACCAGTTCCAGAAGGAACGAAGTCAAAATGCCGCCCACCATGGGGGCGGCGATGCGTTTCATGACGTCGGCCCCCGCGCCGGTGGACCACAGGATGGGGACCAGGCCGGCGAACATGCAGGCGACGGTCATGAACTTGGGGCGGATGCGCTGGACGGCGCCGTGGAGGATCGCTTCCTGGAGATCGCCCAGGCTCTTCAGCCGCCCCTCGCGCCGGGCGCGTTCGTATGCGAGATCGAGATAGAGCAGCATGAAGACGCCGGTTTCCGCGTCCACGCCCATCAGCGCGATGAGTCCCACCCAGACGCCGATGCTCATGTTGTAGCCCAGCGCCCAGAGCAGCCAGATGGCGCCGATCGCGGAGAAGGGAACGGCCAGGACGATGATGGCCGTTTTGGCCGCCGAGCGCGTGTTCCAGTAGAGCAGCATCAGAATGACAAACAGCGTGAAGGGCACGACCAGCAGGAGGCGCTCGCGCACGCGCTCCATCGCCTCGTACTGGCCGCTCCAGGCGAGCGAGTAGCCCGCGGGCAGGCGGATGCGGTCGCGCGCCAGCTTCTTGGCCTCCTCGACCCAGCCGCCCAGGTCGCGCCCGGCGACGTCGATGTACACGTAGCCGCTCAGCATGCCGTTCTCGCTGCGCAGCATCCCCGGACCGGCCAGCAGCCGTACGTCGGCCAGTTGCGAAACCGGGATCTGCATGCGGCCGTTCATGACCGGCACCAGCGCGCGGCCGATGGCCTCGGGGTCGCCGCGGAAATCGCGCTGGTAGCGGACGTTGATCGGGTAGCGCTCGCGCCCCTCGACGGTGGTGGCGATGTTGTCGCCGCCGATGGCGTTCATCACCACCATCTGCGCGTCCTCGATGGAGAGGCCGTAGCGGGCCAGCTCGGCGCGCTTCCAGTCGATATCCAGGAAGTAGCCGCCGCCGGTGCGCTCGGCGAAGCGGTTGCGCGTTCCGGGCACTTCCGCCACCAGCGCCTCGAGTTGTTTTCCGATGCCCTCGATGACGTGGATGTCGGCGCCGAAAATCTTGATGCCAACCGGAGTGCGCACCCCTGTGGTCAGCATGTCGATGCGGTTCTTGATCGGCATGGTCCAGGCGTTGGAGACGCCCGGGAGCCTCACGGCCTCGTTCATTTCCTCGACCAGCGTGTCGGTCGAGATGTGATCCGGCGTAATGTGGCGCAGCGCGGGCCGGGCCCGGTTCGGGGCCCAGGAGGAGTACCAGGTGTCCACTTTGCGCCACTGGCTCTTCGGCTTCAGGCGGATGATCGTCTCGACCATCGAGAGCGGCGCGGGATCGGTGGGCGTCTCGGCGCGGCCGGCCTTGCCGAGAATGCGCTCGACCTCGGGAAACCGCATCAGGATGCGGTCCTGGGCCTGGAGGATCTTCTGCGCTTCGGTCACCGAGAGGCCGGGCAGCGTGGTCGGCATGAACAGCAGGTCGCCCTCGTCGAGCGGGGGCATGAACTCCGATCCCAGGCTCCGGTAGACCGGCACGGTCACCGCCATCAGCGCCACGGCGCCGGCCAGGACGAGCCACTTGTGGCGCAGGCTCCACGCCGCGACCGGTCCGTACAGCCGGATCAGGACGCGGCTGGCGGGATGCTTTTCCTCGGCGTGGATCGTACCGACCAGTACCGCGTTGGCGGCGCGGCACAGCCACCGCGGCCGGAAATCGAAGTTCTTCAGGTGCGTGAACAGCAGCCGCATGGCCGGGTCGAGCGTGATGGCGAGCCCGGCGGCGATGAACATGGCGAAGTTCTTCGTGTAGGCCAGCGGCTTGAACAGCCGGCCCTCCTGCGCTTCCAGCGCCAGCACCGGCAGGAACGAGACGGCGATCACCAGCAGCGCGAAGAAGCTCGGCCCGCCCACTTCCTTCACCGCCTGGATCACCACCGCGTGGTAGTCTTCCTTGCGGCCGGTGCGCTCCCACTCCTCCAGCTTCTTGTGCGTCTGCTCGACGACGACGATGGCGGCGTCCACCAGCGCCCCGATGGCGATCGCGATGCCGCCGAGCGACATGATGTTGGCGCTGACGCCCATCATCCTCATCGGAATGAAGCTGAGCAGCATGGCCACCGGAATGGTGATCACGGGAATCGCGGCGCTGGGGACGTGCCATAGGAAAATGAAGATGACCAGCGAGACCACCACCAGCTCCTCGATCAGCGTCGAGCGCAGGTTATCGATCGACTCCAGGATCAGCTCCGAGCGGTCGTAGGCGGTCACCAGGTTGACCCCCGCCGGCAGGCCGGGCTCGATCTCGGCCAGCTTCGCCTTGACGCGCTCGATTACCTGGAGCGCGTTTTCGCCCTGGCGCATGATGACGATGCCGGAAACGGCCTCGCCTTTGCCGTCCAGTTCGGCCACGCCGCGACGGATATCGGGACCCAGCACCACTTCGCCGACGTCGGCCACGCGCACGGGCACGCCGGTCCCGGCGAGCACCACCTGGCGCAGATCCTCCGCCGAGCGGACGTAGCCGCGGCCGCGCACCATGTATTCGGCGCCGGAAAGCTCCACCAGGCGCCCGCCGACGTCGTTGTTGGCCTGGCGCACGGCCTCCACCACGCGGGAGATCGAGACACCGTAGGCGCGCAGCCGGTTCGGATCGACGCGCACCTGGTACTGGCGGACGAAGCCGCCCAGAGCAGCCACTTCGGCGACGCCGGGCACGGATTTGAGATGGTATTGGAGGAACCAGTCCTGCACGGAGCGGAGGCGGGCCAGGTCGTGGGCGCCGGTGGTGTCCACCAGCACGTACTGAAAGACCCAGCCGACGCCGGTGGCATCGGGTCCGAGCTCGGTTTTCACTCCCGCGGGAAGGCGCGATAGAACGCCGGAGAGGTACTCGAGGGTGCGCGAGCGGGCCCAGTAGATGTCCGTGCCTTCGTCGAAAATGATGTACACGTAGGAGTAGCCGAAGTCGGAGAAGCCGCGCACGGCCTTCACCCGCGGCGCGCCGAGCATGGCGGCGACGATCGGGTAGGTCACCTGGTCCTCGAGAATGTCCGGGCTGCGATCCCAGCGGGAGTAAACGATGACCTGCGTGTCGCTGAGATCGGGGATGGCGTCCAGCGGCAGCCGGCGCATCGACCAGTAACCGGCGAGCGAGGCCGCCGCCACCAGCAGGATGACGAGCAGCCTGTTGCGGGCGGAGAACTCGATGATGCGGTCGATCATGGCGTGCCCGACATGCCGGAGGTGGCGGCCTTCAACTGGCTCTCGGAGTCGATGAGGAAATTCCCCGATGTGACCACGCGCTCGCCGGGAGCCAGGCCGCGCAGGATCTGGACGCGGCCGTCGACGCGCTCGCCGGTCTCCACCTGTCGCGGCTCGAAGGCGCCGTTTCCGCGGTCGACGAAAACCGTCTTGCGCAAGCCGGAATCGAGCACCGCCTCGGCGGGAACGGTGAGCATGCGCGGGCGTACGAGGCGGAACTCGACGTCGGCGAACATCTCCGGTTTGAGCGCCAGGCCGGGGTTGGCGGCCTCGAGCCGCACTTTGAGCGTGCGCGTGGCGGCATCCACCTGGGGCAGGACATGGCTGACGCGCGCGGTGAAAGCGCCGGAGGCCCCGTAGGAAGGACGTACGAGCGCGGCCTGCCCGAGCCGGACCCTGGAGGCGTCCTGCTCAAACACGTCGGCGAGGATCCATACGCGGGTGAGGTCGACGATCGTGTAGAGGCTGCTTTCGGGCGTGATGCGCTGGCCGGGGAAAGCGCGCCGCTCCATCACGTGGCCGGAAGCCGGCGAATGGAGCGTGTAGGTCTTCACCGGAGCGCGCGTGCGCGCGAGCCGCTCCATCTCGGCGGGCGAGAAATCCCACAGCGCGAGCCGCGTCCGGGCCGCCTCGCGCAGAGCGTCGGTGTGGTGGCGCGTGTCGGCGAGCGCGCTGTGACGCAACTGGTCCCCGGCCTTCTCGGCGAGCAGGAACTCCTGCTGCGCGGCGAGCATGTCCGGGCTGTAGAGCGTGAGCAGCGGCTGGCCGCGGGTGACGAGCTGGCCGGTGAAGTCGACCAACACCGTTTCGATCCAGCCTTCCAGCTTCGAGTGGACCTGGCTGACGCGGCGCTCGTCGATGGTCACCCGGCCGAGGGCGCGGATGGTCTGGGTGCCGCTGGTCCAGGCGGCCTCTCCGAAACGGACGCCGATGGTCTGCTGCTTTTCGGTGCTGATGCGGACCGTGCCCGCCGGCTCCTCCTCGTAGACCGGCTCGAGCTCGGCGCCGGTCTCCGGGCTCAGGCCCGGCACCCGCGAGGTGTATTGGGGATTCCGCGGGTCGCGGTAGTGGAGGACTTTGCGCCGCGCCTCCGCGCGCGCCGGCGGATCATCCTCGTAGACCGGGGCGTAGACCGGTTCGAGCTTCATGTTGCAGTCCGGGGCGATGCCCGGCTTGTCCGACTTGTACGCGGGGTGCATCGGGTCGACGTAATAAAGGATGCGGCGTCCGCCCGACGCCCGCCCGGCGCCTGCTTTCCCGATGCCGTACCAGCGGCCGTAGCCGTAGCCGCCGAGCCAGGCCAATCCGACCAGGAGCGCCCCCAGGATCCAGCGCGCTGGTTTCATTGGGAAGCCTCCGTCAGGGGAATCCCGGTCATTTCTTCGAGCCGCGCCAGCGCCACCTGGTAGCGCAGCATTTCCTCGTGGAATTTTTCCTGGTAATCCAGGACGGTAAGGAAACCGGTAAGCAGCGTGAGGAACTCCACGCGTCCGGCTTCATAGGCGGGGATAGCGGACTCCAGCGCCAGGCTCGCCTGGGGAAGGACGGTCGTGGTGTAGATTTCCATCAGGCGGGCGGAGCTCTCGGCGATCAGGTGCTCGTCGCGGATGCGGAACATCAGCGCCTGCCCGGCGGCCACAAGGCTGTGGCGCGCGGCGCCAAGCTGGTGCACCTGCTCAGCCACCCCGGCGCGCTGCTTGCGCCAGAACTGCGCCGGCAGCTTGAAGTCGACGCGGAGCTGGTACATGTCCGGCATCCGCCCCATGTGGAAGTAGCCTGCCGAGACGGTGTAATCGGGATAGTAATCCTTGCGCGCGAGGTTCACCGCCAGCTCGGCGCGCTGGATCATCTTTTCCTCGCGGGCCAGCAGCGGCGAGTGCTCCCGCGCCTGACGCGTCAGCTCTTCGAGGCCGATCGGGAGGCGTCGGGAAGGGGCGGGCTCGGGCCGTCCGAGCGGCGCGTCCGGCGGGCTGCTGCGCAGCGCGTTCAGTTCGGCCTCGCGGCTCCGCTTCTCCTGCTCCATTTTCCCGATGCGGATTTCGAGGATCGAGAGCTGCGTCTGCGCCTGGAGCACATCCTGTTGGGCGGCCCGCCCGGCGGCGTAGCGCGCCTCGGTGATACGCAGGAACTTGCGCAGCAGCTCGCGCTGCCGCTCCATCAGCTCGATGACTTCCCAGGCGTGGTGGAGTTCGTGGAAAGCCTGCTTGACGCGGGCCACCACGCTCAACTGCGCCTGGAGCCAGTCCTGGCGGCCGGCCTCGGCCTCCCGCTGCGCCACTTCCCCGCGCAGCTTCCGCTTTCCCGGGAACGGCAGCTCCTGGGAAAGCATGAAGCCGGCGTTGCTGGTGGGCTCGACGCCGAGCCCGGCGAACGGGCGCGGGCTGCCGTTAGCGGCATAGCCGAGCGAGAACACCGGATCGGGGAGGCTGGCGGCCTGGTCCGGGCGCTGGCGCGCCGCTTCGTAGCGACTCTGCGCGGCCAGCACCTCCGGATTCCGCGCCAGCGCCTCCGCAAGCAGCGGGGCGAGCGTCAGCACAGGCGGCTGCGGCCACACCGGAAGCGGCGACAGGATCAAACAAAGTCCACGTATTATGTTTTGGCAGTTCACCACGTCCTCCTTGCTGCCGGCACACACCGCCGGCACACACCTTCGGCGTCGAAGATATTCCGTGTGGGGAGGATGGATCTCCTATGCAAACGGTATGACCGTTTGCTCCCCATTGTGGGGCGCCACTCCGCCGCCAGGCGGGGGCAGCCCCTGTAGGGGCTAGATCAGAAGAGCGGCGTGGAGAAGGTAAAGCAGCGGCGCGCGCGCGCCGGGCCGAGGCTCGACTGCGTTCGGACCGGCCGGCCCGGGGGCCTGGGGCGCCGCGACGGTCCGGATCCCAAGCGGCTCAGCCGGCGCGGGCGGCGCGATCAGCTTGGCCGCCGACCCAACGGCGGGCTGTTTTTCCAGGCAGGCGGAGGCGTCTTGGGAGGAATGATCGGCCGGGCTGCCCGCGGGATCGCAGCAGTCGTGCTGGGCGGGCGGCCGTTCCAGCAGCAGCGGGCAGGATACACATCGGCCCGCGGCCAGGACCGTGGCCACCACGAGAGCGAGGCTTGCCCGGAGCAACATCAATGCCTCTTACTACCAAAGTATACCAGATCCGGCTACTTTTTTCTACCCTGCGCGGCCACCTGCTCCATGGCGAGCCGGACTTTTTCCGGATCGCCGAGATAGTAGCTGCGCAGCGGTTTCAGCTCCGCGTCCAGGTCGTAGACCAGCGGCATGCCGGTGGGAATGTTCAACTCGACGATCTCACGATCGGAGACGCCGTCCAGGTATTTGACCAGCGCGCGAAGGCTGTTGCCGTGTGCGGCGATGAGCACGCGCCGGCCGGCGCGGATCGAGGGAGCGATGGCCTCGTGCCAGTACGGCAGGAAACGCCCGACCGTGTCCCGGAGGCACTCGGTGAGGGGGATCTCGCCGTCGGCCAGTCCGCGGTAGCGTGGATCGTGTCCCGGATGGCGCGGGTCGCCGATCTCCAGCGGCGGCGGCGGGACGTCGTAGCTGCGGCGCCAGATCTTGACCTGCGCCTCACCGAACTTCCCGGCGGTCTGGGCCTTGTCGAGCCCCTGCAAAGCGCCGTAATGACGCTCGTTCAACTGCCAGGCTCGGTGCACGGGGATCCACATCAGGTCCATCTCGTCCAGAACGATCCACAGCGTGCGAATGGCGCGCTTCAGCAGGGAGGTGAAGGCGACGTCGAAGGTGTAGCCTTCCGCCTTCAGCACCCGCCCGGCTTCCCGGGCTTCCACGCGACCGCGGTCGGAGAGATCGACGTCGGTCCAGCCGGTGAAACGGTTCTCGCGGTTCCAGTCGCTTTCGCCGTGGCGAAGGAGCACCAGTTTCGTCATCGGCGAAGACCTCACTGGCGGAACGCGGCGCGGCCGGCGAAGCGGGCGCTCGCGCCCAGTTCCTCCTCGATGCGGAGCAACTGGTTGTACTTGGCGAGGCGGTCGGTGCGGCTGGCCGAGCCGGTCTTGATCTGGCCGGCGCCGGTGGCTACCGCCAGGTCGGCGATGAAGGTGTCCTCGGTTTCCCCGGAGCGGTGCGAGACCACTCTGGTGTAGCCGGCGCGGGCGGCCATGTCCATGGCGGCGAGCGTTTCGGTGAGCGTGCCGATCTGGTTCACTTTGACGAGAATCGAGTTGGCGATCCCGCGGCGGATGCCGTCCGCCAGGCGCGCCGTGTTGGTGACGAACACGTCGTCGCCGACGAGCTGGAGGCCGGCGCCGAGCCGCTCGGTGAGCAGCTTCCAGCCTGGCCAGTCGTTTTCGGCCATGCCGTCCTCAAGCGACAGGATGGGGAACTGCTTCACCCAGCGGCTCCAGAATTCAGCCAACTGAGCGGCCGACTTTTCGCTTTTATCGGATTTGCGGAAGACGTAGCGCTTCTTTTTCTTGTCGTAGAACTCGCTGGCGGCGGCGTCCAGGGCGAGGCTGATCTGGCGCCCGGGCTGGTAGCCGGCCTTGGCGATGGCTTCGAGGATCACTTCGAGCGCCTCGTCGTTGGACTTCAGGTTGGGAGCGAAGCCGCCCTCGTCGCCGACGGCTGTGGAGTAGCCGCGCTGTTTGAGAACCGCTTTCAGCTTGTGGAATACCTCGACGCCCATGCGGATGGCGTCCGAGAAGCTGCCGGCACCATGGGGAGCGATCATGAACTCCTGGATGTCGACGGAGTTGTCGGCGTGGGCGCCGCCGTTGAGGATGTTCATCAGCGGCACCGGCAGCAGGCAGGCCCGGACGCCGCCGAGGTAGCGATAGAGAGGAGTCTTGCGGGACTGGGCGGCGGCGCGCGCGGCGGCCAGCGAGACGGCGAGGATGGCGTTGGCGCCGAGCCGCTTCTTGTTGGGCGTCCCGTCCAGCGCGAGCATCTTCGCGTCCAGCGCGGCCTGCGCGGTGGCGTCCAGACCGTGGAGCGCCGGTGCGATTTTCTCGCGGATGTTGCGCACCGCCTGGCGCACGCCTTTGCCACCGTAGCGGGCCGCTTTGACATCGCGCAGCTCGATGGCTTCGTGCTCGCCGGTGGAGGCGCCCGAGGGCACCCCGGCGCGGCCGAGGCTGCCGTCGCCGAGGATCACGTCGGCTTCCACGGTCGGGTTGCCGCGGGAATCGAGGATCTCGCGACCCAGAATGCGGACGATCTCGGTCATCACTTTTCATTCTGTCACAGCGATGGCGGCCGGGCCGGGCGCGAGCAGCTTTTGGCCGCCGCTTGCAGCGTTTTGTTAGGCGCCCACCTGCTCCGCCTGGAGTTCAGCCAAAGAGTTTTCCCTGGCGCTGCACCGCGCGCTCAAGCTGTGGCCAACGCTCGACAAAGAGCGCTGCGGAAATACGCGCCAACTCCCTCGGCTCGATCTTGTTCAGGCCACCGCCGTAGACTCGGCCCTCGCCGCGGAGTTCGTGGGCGGTGATTTGGCCGAGAAGTGCGAACAGGTCGGCCGCACGGCCAGGGTGGCGGCGCAGCATGTCGGCCAGAGCATCCCGCGGGTATAGCATGAGATATAGGTTCGTGCCGATCGCCGCTGAGCGGTTCCAGATGAAGCGGAAAGGTTGCCTGTCGGCCGAACCGCGGCCCATATACGTGCACAGGAACGGGGCTGGGTCTCGTTGCTCTTGCCTGTACCACGGGGTTCGCTTGCTGACGAGGTAGCCGTCCTTGATGCCCAGCCCCGCCGCCGTCTGAAGGTACTGCCACAGGGCCGGGTGCCGGGCCTCCAGAACTCCTTCGGCTAGGTCGCAGTCGATGACGCAGAGTTGGCGGTCAATGAGCGGGTACCCGTCTGCGTCGGCGTCAATGAGCGTGGTCTTGAGCAGTCGGGGGCTGGGAAGGATGGGCCGCAGGTAGCGCTTCGGGATGCCGAATCGCTCGGCATCCCGGCGGACGAGCACGAAGAACTTGTTGCTGCCGGTGGCAATGCCGCGTTGGATGCGGAAGAGGTCCCCGAGCGTTGGGCCGTCGCCGTCGCTCGATGCACGCCGATCGTTCCGCGCGTGGCTGGGGTACACGGTCCATTTGCGGGACTCACGCAGTTGATCGAGCGGGATAGAATCGCCTGCGCTCGGGTCGCGAACCGTGCCACCGAAGCTGAACTTGACGGCGTGCCCCGGCGGGGGCGGCGTCTTGCGAAACACCAGGACAACCGAAGACACCAGGGCATCCCCGAACTGAACATCGCCGGGATCGAAACGGTGGGCGCGGATCAGCGTCACACGGTCCGTGAGGTACCGCTTGAGCGCCGCGCCGTAGTTGACGTCCATGAACTCGGAGGGGATAAGCCATCCGGCATAGCCACCATCCTCCATCCACGCCGTGGCGAGGAGGAGGAAGTAGACGTAAAGGCCCGCAAGGCCATTGACCTCGACGCCCGTGATCCGGTACGCCAGAGCTTGGAGACGTTCCTTCTCATCACGCTCCAAGTGATGATGCCGTACGTATGGCGGATTGGCGAGGATCAGGTTGGGCGCAGCCGGGCGGCCGCTGGTTGCGACGATGCGGGTGAAGTCGCCGCACACGAGTTGAAGACCCGCCCCCGCCCACAGCTCGCGGGCAGCATCGCAGAAGCGGGAATCAAGTTCCACGCCAACGGCGCTCTCAACCCGGTCGGGGCCGAACACGGAGAGGGCGGCGGAATAGAAGCTACCAGTCCCGATGGCAGGGTCGGCGAAACGGACCGCGGAGAGCCGGTGGCCAGCTACGGACTGAACGCAGCGGGCGATCTCGATTGCGAGGGCGTTGGGAGTGGCGAATTGACCGAGGCGGTTTCGCTCCGTCGCCGACTTCCCCGCGTCGAGCGCTGCTTGGATCGCCTGTCGGCGGGTTTCAACCGGGTACTCGTGCCCCGCAATCATTGGTGCTAAAGCCCCAGTTTAACAAGTTCGTCGATGCGGTGCTCCCACACCCAGTCCAACCCCTCGGCGGCTTCGTAGCCCAGGTAGTCGCTGCCGAAGTAGCCGCAGAGGAAGAGCACAAATGCCACGGTCGGCCCGTAGGTCGCCTGCAACTGATGGATCTTCGTCGCTTCTTCCTTGCGGCGCTTGTTCGTGTTCGTGAAGTCGCCCGCCGATTTGGCTTCGATCAACAGCGGCAGCCGCTCCTTGCGAAGCCTCTTCGGCTGGATCACGACGTCGACCGGGATGTTCACCTTGAGTGTCTTGCCCACGGGGAGGTTCATGCGGAAGGTGTATGTGCCCCGCTCCATCTCGGTGAGCGGCTTGCCGGCGGGGTGTGGTTGCCTCCGATAGCCGCGCTTTTCCAGGTAGTCGCCGATCAAGGCCAGTTGCCGTTGCTCTTGGGCGTTACGGACGATGGGGTTGGCAACGGCGCTGCACAGACGATCGGCAACGATGGTCGAGGCACGATCGCGCTCGTGGTCGGTCGGGGCTGTGCCGTCGTCGAGCCATGGGAAAATGTCTCGGTCGAGCAGCCGGGTGAGAATGCGGCAGAGTTTCGTCAAATGCGACTCCAGCTCGGCGGCTTGCATCTTCGACGGCAGTTTGCCTTCCTCCATCCGGCCGACGAGGTTCTTGCTGGCGTCGGCCAAGCCAATCAGACGGTCCACGGCGAGAGGAGGAGCGGTGCACATGCGCAGCGTCGGCAGCGCGCTGGGATTGGCTCTCAACGTAGATGCGTTCAGGCCGCGCAGGTCGTTTGTTGCCAAAAGGGCGGCCTTGACGTGTTCGGTCGTCTTGCCTCGCGTGGAACGGAACGCCTCAGGCGCGAAGCGCATGAACCACTGGTTGAATTGGTCGACGGAGGCCGCGATGTCGGCTTTCCAGAGGTGCGGCTTGTCGGCGTTGATCCGCCTGGTCTGCATGAGAGCTATTCTCTAACACCGGCTAGGTTCGCGGCTGTCGGAGCCACCATCTTCATTCGCGTAACGACTCGGGCCTTCAGCCGCGGCGCGGCTTTTGCGTCGCACACGTTCCGGTCCAACGCACATTTCAGACGCGGCCGGGCCGGGTGCGAGCAGGCGCGTCGTCAGGGAGTGGAGACCACGACGATGCCGGAATCGCTGATGTGGTAGCCGCGGGCGCGGTCGGCTTCCGGATCGTAGCCGATGACGCTGGACTCCGGGACGGTCACGCCGACGTCGATGATCGCCCGCCGGATACGGCTGTAGCGGCCGATGATGCAATTGGTGAGCAGGATGGAATCCTCGATCTCGCAGTAGCTGTTCACGCGGACGCCGGGGGAGACCACGCAGCGCACGACGCGGCCGCCGGAGACAATACAGCCCGGCGATACCACCGAATCGACCGCCACGCCCATGCGCCGCCCTTCCTGGGCGAAGACGAACTTCGCCGGCGGCTGCTGGAGCGCGCGCGTGCGCACCGGCCAGCGCCCGTCGTAGAGGTTGAACTCCGGGGTGACGTTCACCAGGTCCATGTTGGCGTCGTAGTAGGCGTCCAGCGTGCCGACGTCGCGCCAGTAGCAGGACTTCTTGCCGTTGAGGTCGCGAAAATCGTAGCCGACCACGCGCGCGCTCCCGACCAGCCGCGGCAGAACGTCGCGGCCGAAGTCGTGTGTGGAGGAGGGGTCGGCGGCGTCCTCGACCAGGGCGTCGATGAGCAAGCGCTTCTGAAAAACGTAGATGCCCATCGAGGCGCTCACCATCTCGGGATTGAAGGCCGACCGGCGCGGATCGCCGTGTTGGGGCTTCTCTTCGAAACCCACCACGCGGTAGTCGCCGTCCATTTCCGCCACGCCGAAACGGCAGGCCTCGCCGACCGTCACCTGGATGGTCCCGAGGGTGACGTCGGCGGAGAGCTCACGGTGCCAGTCGAGCATGTCGCGGTAGTCCATCTTGTAGATGTGATCGCCGGAGACGATCAGCGTCTGCTCGGCGGGCTCGGCCTGGATGCTCTCCATGTTCTGGTACACGGCGTCGGCTGTGCCCAGGTACCAGTCCTCGCGCATGCGCTTCATCGGCGGCAGCACCTCGATATACTCGCCCAGCTCGCCCGAGAGGATGCTCCAGCCGTCGCGCAGGTGGCGCGTGAGTTCGAGCGCCTTGTACTGGGTGAGGATGAAGATCTGGCGGATGTCGGAGTTAATGCAGTTGGAGAGGGTGAAGTCGATGACGCGGTAGGAGCCGCCGAAGGGCACGGCCGGCTTGGCCGTGTGGCGCGTTAGCGGGTAGAGTCTCTCGCCGGCGCCACCCGCCAGCAGAATGGCCAGAGTGCTCGCCACCTCATTTGGTTATAGCAGAAGTGCCGCTTCAACCGCCGGGCGCGTTTTTTTTCGGCCCGGGGCTGCTATCATGGGAGGGACCGCAAGAGGGGGGTGAGTTCGATTTGGCGGAAATTGTCCTGCAGGACGGTGAGTCGCTGGAAGGAGCGTTGCGACGCTTCAAGAGGAAAGTGCAGCAAGAGGACATCATCAAGGAAATCAAGCGGCACTCGTACTACATGAAACCCGGCGAGAAGGCGCGCGTCAAGGCGGCGCTGGCCCGCAAGCGCAGCCGCAAGAAGCGCAGCCGCGATATCGAATAGGCTCCTTCCCGAGCCTCCCACGACCGCAAGGCGCCGTTGTCAGCGACGGCGCCTTTTCAGTTTTCCAGCGCCTCCGTAGCCCCAATCGGTGTGATATATTGCGCTACCGGGAGGTTATCTGGAAAAATGCCGGCTCACGAAGACCCAGGCGCCGGAAACGGATCGGCCTTGCCGCCGTGCGGGCTGACCGCGTATCGTCTTCCAGGGTGCGATTCCTTTTTGAAGATTATTCCGGCGCCCATCGACCGGTTCTGGATGGATTTCTCGACCCACGGGTGGGCCAACCGCTGCCTGCCGCTGCGCGTCGCCAACCAGGCCGGCTGGCACCTGCTGAACGACTGCGATTTCGAAGCAGTCTGGAACGGCAAACCCGCCCTGGAGGGGCTCCAGGTGAAGTTTCCGAAAGGCCAGCGGTCGCCGCTGGTGGGGAGCAACTTCGGCTACGGCATTCTCACCTGGTTCATCCCGTACCTGTTTCGAACCTCCCCCGGCTATAACCTCCTCGTGCGCGGGCCCGCCAACTCGCCCAAGGACGGAATCTACGCGCTGGACGGGCTGGTGGAGACCGACTGGCTGGAAGCCGGCTTCACCATGAACTGGAAGTTCACGCGCCCGTTCAAGCCGGTGCGGTTTCACAAGGACGAGCCGATAGCCCTGATCTTGCCGCAGCGGCGCGGGGAGCTGGAAGAGATCGAGCCCGAGATCCGCAACCTGGAATCGGAGCCCGACCTGCTCGACGGGTTCAAGGAATGGAGCCGGAGCCGAACCAGCTTCGCCGCCGAAATGAAACAACGGCCGGATATCCCGGGCGAGTCGCGGCCGTGGCAGGGGCACTACACGCGGGGAACCACTGTGCGGGGCCAGGCGGCGCCGCAGCACCAGACCAAGCTCGAGCTCCGGCCGTTCCTGGAACGCGAAGCGCCTTTGCGGCAGCCCACGGCACGTGTCCCAAGCGAAGCCGCCCGCGAGTCCGGCTGGAAGCGGCTTGTGAAGTGGGCCGCGCGCGGCTGAGCGCTATTTGGTCGACGGTGGACGGCCGGTGTCGCGCTTCCTGGCGGGCTCGGGCTCGGTGGCGTCGAACAGGTGCGAGATGTACGGGTAGCCGTTCATCGCCAGCCGGCACGAGGGACCCGGGCCGTACCAGCGCGGGAAGTGCCAGGTGTTGCGCGGCACGTAGACCACGTCGCCCACCTCGGCGATGAGGACGCCCTGGCCCTCGATCGGGTAGCGGATCTGGCCGGCCATGATCAGCCAGAACTCGGCGCACTCCGGGTGGTAGTGGCCCTTCTGGCGTGGGTCGATCGGCGGCAGGTTTTTTTCGTAGCCGTAGATGAAGTTAGCCGCGCCGCGGTCGTCCTGGACCACGCGCACGGTGCCCTTCAGCTTTCCTTCCTCGAGTCCGGAGGCCAGCTCGGCGAAGGTCGTATGAGGCTTGTTGTCCTGCTCCCAGACTCCGGAACGGCGCGCGAAGCGGACGGGGATCCACTGCAAGCCGGGGAGCTTGGGCGCGGCAGTCTCGCTTTCGTACAGCGTCCTGGTGCCGGCGATGTTGGTCTCGAAGTACAGCGCGGGCTTATCGCCGACGGTCTCCATCGAGTACAGCGTCTGCATGGGGACCTGCACCATCGAGCCTTTGCTCGCGACCAGCGGCTGCTGGCCCTCGATGTCGAAGCGGACCTGGCCGTCCATGACGATCCACCAGATGCGTGTGTCCGGATGCACGCGCCGCGGCGTCTTCGACCCCGGAGACGACTGGATGTACTCGCCGCGGAGGTGCTCGTCGTCGACGATCAGCTCGCGCCAGTCGGCGTGGCCGGCATGGCGTGCCTTCAGGTCCGCGATCCTGGTGATCGGCTTGTGCGGAGGCGCGTAGCGGGACTGGCCCTTGGGCGCCCAGAGCGACTGCGCGGCGGCGGGCACGCATCCGAGCATCATCAAGGCGATGCCTGCGGCGGTCAGACGGTGGTTCATGGAACGAGCACTCCTTTCGGCGGGAAAACAGGATTGTAGCACAGCGCGGTTGTGGCCCGTGGCAGAAGTCACCGAATGCCGAAAACGACAGGCCAGGAGGCCTGTCCCACAACGCCTTAGATCCACACCTTCTCCAGCGGCACGCCGCGCTGGCACAGATCGCAGGAGCCGGCGTTGGTGTAATACATGGCGTCCAGTTGGGCCAGATGGTAGAACGGCAGCGCGCCGAAGCTGGGCGTGCGCGGCGTAGGCTGATAGATAACCACTCCGAGCCCGACCACCTGGGCGCCCTTGGATTCCACCAGCCGCTTCAGCTCGGTGAGCTTGCGGCCGGTGCGCAGAATATCGTCCACCAGCAGGACCTTTTCGCCGGCCGTCTGCTCCAGATGCTGCCGGAACCGCAGCGGCTCGGACAGGTTCTCCCGCTCGGCCCAGTAGACCTGGTGGGCGCGCAGCGCTTCGCAGACGCCGTAGGCGACCGGCAGGCCGCCGGTGGCCGGCGCGACGATGGACAGCTCCGGGATCATGGCGCGGATCTCGGGATTGGCGCGCAGCAGGCGGCTGAGGCCGACGCTCAGCGTCTTCTGGTGCTGGTAGTAGCGCATGGCGAGCGCCACTTGCAGGTATTCGTTGGAGTGGAGGCCGTTGGGGTATTCGAAGTGTCCGTCGCGCAGCGCGCCGGTCCGGCGCAGCAGCGCCACCACTTCCTCCTGCGTCGGGACCAGGTGCATGGCTCAGTGCGCTCCTTTCCCCGTCAGCACGCGGGGAATCGTTCGCAGCAGGATCTTCCAGTCCATGGCGAGCGACCAGTGGTCGATGTACTCCATGTCGGTGCGCATCCAGGTGTCGAAGTCCAGCGCGTCGCGGCCTTCCAGCGCCCACAGGCAGGTCAGTCCCGGACGCATGCGGAGGCGGCGGCGCTGCCAGCGCAGGTATTGCTCCACTTCTTCGGGGACCGCCGGGCGCGGGCCGACCAGCGACATGTCGCCCTTCACCACGTTCCACAACTGCGGCCACTCGTCGATCGAGAAGCGGCGCAGGTAGCGGCCGAGGAAAGTCTGGCGCGGGTCGTCGGGGATCTTGAAGGCCACCTGCTTGCGATTCATGTGCTCGAGCCCCGGCTTGAGCTGTTCGGCGTCCCGGCACATCGAGCGGAATTTGTAAAAGGTGAAGCGCCGGCCGTTGAGACCGCAGCGCACCTGGCGGAAGATGGCCGGGCCGGGCGATGTCAGCCGGATCAGCAGGCTCACCAGAAGCAGGAGGGGCGAAAGCGCCAGCAGCGCCGCCGCCGACAGCGCCAGGTCGATGGCGCGCTTGACGAGGAGTCGCAGATCGTCATGGGGTGCGGCGTCGAAGGTCAACAGCGGCGCGCCTTCCAGCCGGTCGAGATAAACGTCGCTGTGCGTGTGCGCGAAGAAGTCCACCGCCAGGCGCGTGCGGACGCCGTATTCCTCGCAAGCGAGCAGCATTTCCTCGAGTGCGTGCAGGCGGCGGCTGTCCACCGCCACCAGGACTTCGTCGATCACGCGGCGCTCGAGGATCCGCGGCAGCTCCGCCAGCGGCCAGACCGGATACTCGTTGCGGAAGCGCAAGGTGGTCGGCGCCCCGGACAGCTCGTCGGCCAGGAATCCGATCAGGCGGGCTCCGTTGACGGTGTTGCGCTCGATGCTCTCGCCTAGCCGCCGCGCCCGCTCGCCCACGCCTATCACGAGCGCGTAATGCGGCTCGGCGAACTCGGGCCAGAACCAGCCGACCAGGAGGCGGGCCTTGAGCCGGAACAGGGTGACCAGGATCCAGCTATAAGCGGCCAGCAGGCCGAGGAAGGTCCGGCTGATGTCCAGGCGCAGGCTGTATTGCAACAGCACCAGGCCCGCAGCGCAAGAAACGGCTTGACGGAGGCTCCCCAGCAGCACCGCCGGCGCGCGGGCCGTGTGCAATCGCTCGTAGACGCCCAGCCAGTACGCGGCGAGCGGCCACAGCAGCACGGCCGTTCCCAGCAGGAGCGCCTGCACCGGGGGCACGAGAAAAAACACGCGCTCCAGCGGTAGCCAGAGCCGGGTCTGGTAGGCGGCCGCGAACGCCAGCGCCACCAGCAGAATGTCCACGGCGGCGAAGAGGATGTTAACCTTGCGGCGGTGACGGCTGAACACGATCGGAACACAGGATAGCATGGGGCGCGCAGACGACCGGCTCTCCGCGGCGGGCGCGGCCGGATTCGTCGTTCGCCGGTAACCTGCCGGCGTTCGCCGAAAAGCGCTGGGCCGGCGGGTGGGGTTTGCCTCAGGATGAAGTCATGAACACGTCAGAGTCCACAGCCGAGAACGGCGGGATCGGCTCCGCCTTGTTGCTGATTGCCGCCGGCATCCTGCTGCTGCTGCACCAGATGGACCGGCTGCCACTGGGAGAGCTCGTTCGCGACTACTGGCCGGTGATCCTCATCGTCTTCGGCATCGAGGAGCTGTGGAAGGGTTTCCGCCGTCAAACTGCTCCCGACCGGGGAGGAGTGTCGTGAGCTCGCGCAGGATGCCGCGGGTCACCACCGGGATGATCGTCGGCCTGGTGATCCTCTCATTCGGCGTCGTGCTGCTGCTGAGGAACCTCGGCATCCTTCCGGGACGGCACACCTGGCTGTTCTGGCCGGCCCTGCTGGTGATCTTCGGCATCCACAACCTCTCGCGGGCCGGCAGCGCCTCGTCGCAGGTGTGGGGGCTGCTGCTGGTCGCCGCCGGCGTCTACCTGGGGGTGGACGATCTGGGGTTCGCCCCGGTGCCGATCGACAAGCTCTGGCCCGTGCTGCTGATCGGGTTGGGTATGCTGTTTCTCTGGAGAGCGCTGCGGCGCGAGCGGCCGGCCGAACAACAGGAGCTCGATTCCACGTCCGTGCTGAACGAGTTCGCGATGTTCGGCGGCGTGGGCCGCAAGATCAACGCGCCGGATTTCCGCGGCGGGGATCTGTTCGCCGCCTTCGGCGGGCACGAGATCGACCTGAAGCAGGCCGGGATGAACGGGAACACGGCCATCATCGACGCCAACGTGATATTCGGCGGAATCACTATCGTGGTGCCGGCGGAGTGGAGCGTCAGTGTACAGGGAGTGGCCATCTTCGGCGGCTACGAGGACTCGACCATCCAGCCGAAGCTGGAGCCGGGGACCGTCGCCCGGCGGCTCATCGTCCGCGGGTTTGCGATGTTCGGCGGGGTGGACGTGAAAAACTGAGCCGCCATGCACCCGATCGTCTCGCGCAAGGGCAGGCTGGCCGCCTACCTGGGGGCCTGGGTTCCACTGGGAGCGGTGCTTCTGGTGGTGCTGGTCCGGACCGGGGGGCTGCGCTGGGGCGAGGCGGCGGCAGTGGCGGGACCGCTCACGCTGGTGTACGCGTTCGGGGCGCTGGGCGCCTGGTATGTGTGCCGCAGCTTTCCCGTCGAGTCGACACGGCCGGCGAAGCTGGCTGCCGTGAACCTGGCGGCGGCGGTGGTGGACGGCCTGCTGTGGATGCTGCTCGCCAACGGGCTGGCCGCGGGCTACACCGCGAGCGGCTTGTTCCCGGATCTGGAGCGGCGGTTCGAGCAGAAGCTGCCGCTGGTGTTCGGAATCGGTGTGCTGCTGTGGCTGCTGTCGGCCGCCGGACACTACCTGATCCTGGCGGTGGAGGGCTTCCAACAGGCGCGCGGGCGGGAGGCGGAAGCGCGCCTGCTGGCGCGGGACGCGGAGCTGCGCGCGCTGCGGGCGCAGGTGAACCCGCACTTCCTGTTCAACTCGCTCCACTCGATCAGCGCACTGACGGCGAGCGATCCGGCCCGAGCGCGGCGGATGTGCATCGAGCTCTCCGAGTTCCTTCGCAACACCATCGGGCTGGGAGGGCGGCCGAGCATCCCGCTGGCCGAGGAGCTGGCGCTGGCGCGCAGCTACCTCGCCGTCGAGGGAGTGCGGTTTGGCGCGCGCCTTTCGGTCGCCGAGGAGGTCGAATCGGGCTGCGCGCGGTGCCTGATTCCGCCGCTGCTGTTGCAGCCGCTGGTGGAGAACGCCGTTCGGCACGGCGTAGCCACGCTGCTCGAGGGCGGCCGCATCCGGCTGGTGGCGCGCCGCTCGAGCCGCGCGCTGCGCATCGTGATCGAGAACGACTTCGATCCCGAGGCGCCGCCGCGACGGGCGGGCGGCGTGGGGCTGGGGAACGTCCGGGCGCGCCTGGAAGCGCTCTACGGCGCCGCGGCGCGGCTGGAGGCCGGCGCGCGGGATAGACTGTTCCGCGCTGAGATTCTTCTGCCCGCCGAAGAGGAGCAGCCTGCGACGCCGGAGCCGCGCCCATGAGCCTCACTGCCGTGCTGGTGGACGACGAGGAGCTGGCGCGGCAGGTGCTGCGGGAGTTTCTCGGCCGCCATCCCGATATCCGGATCGTGGCCGAGTGCGCCAACGGCCTGGAGGCGGTCAAGGCGGTGGGCGAGCACCAGCCGGACCTGCTGCTGCTGGACATCCAGATGCCCAAGCTGGACGGGTTCGAGGTGCTGGAGCTGATCGACCCGTGCCCGGCCGTGATCTTCGTCACCGCCTACGATACCTTCGCGATGAAGGCGTTCGAGGTGCACGCGGTGGACTACCTGTTGAAGCCGTTCAGCGCCGAGCGCTTCGACCAGGCGCTGGCGCGCGCGATCGAGCGGCTGCGCGAGTCGCCTCCGCCGGCGGCCCGGCTGGCGGCCGCGGCGCGGGCGCCCGGACGCTACCTGGAGCGGATCGTGGTCCGCGACCGGACCCGGGTGCACGTGATTCCGGTGGAGCGGCTGGACTGGGTCGAGGCGCAGGACGACTATGTGTCGCTCGAGTCGGAGGGCTCGCGCTGGCTCAAGCAGCAGACCATCGCGGAACTGGAGGCGAGCCTGGACCCGTCGCGGTTCGTGCGCATCCACCGGTCCTACGTCGTGAACCTCGATCGGGTGGCGCGGATCGAGTCGTACAACAAGGACAGCCGGGTGGCGATTCTCACCACGGGGGCGCGTCTGCCGGTGAGCCGGAGCGGCTACGCGCGGCTGCGCGAGCTGTTGGGGGAGCGCTGATTTGATAGAATCTCCCCCAAGAGGTCATTCATGAACACCCGACGAACCTTTGTTGTCAGCGCAGGCGGTCTGGTGCTGAGCGCCGCCGCCGGAAAGGCCGCCCCGAGCGACCGCATCCGCCTCGCCGTGCTCGGTGTGAACGGCCGGGGCAAGGATCACATTGCCGGCTTCGCCCGGCTCCCCGACGCCGAGCTGGTCATGTTGTGCGACCCGGACCGCCGAGTCCTCGATTCGCAGGTCGCCGCCGTCACCGAGCGCACCGGCCGGAAAGTCAAGGGGGAAACCGATCTCCGGCGAGTCTTCGACAGCAAGGAAATCGACGCGGTCAGCATCGCCACCCCGAACCACTGGCACTCGCTCGCCACCATCTGGGCCTGCCAGGCGGGCAAGGACGTCTACGTGGAAAAGCCCGCCTCGCACAACATCTGGGAGGGCCGCAAGATGGTCGAAGCGGCGCACAAGTACAACCGCATCGTCCAGCACGGGGTGCAGTTGCGAAGCTCGGAGGCGTTGCAGGAGGGCGTCCAGCTTCTGCGGAAGGGCGTCATCGGGAAGGTGTACATGGCGCGCGGGCTGGTGTTCCGCTGGCGGCCATCGATCGGCAAGAAACCGATCGAGCCGGCTCCCGACCACCTCGACTGGAACGTCTGGCAGGGGCCGGCGCAGGAGCGGCAGTTCACCCGCCGCCTGGTGCATTACAACTGGCACTGGCACTGGGACTACGGCAACGGCGACGTCGGCAACCAGGGCATTCACGAGACCGACATGTGCTGTGGGGCCTCGGTATGGACAAGCTGCCGTCGAAGGTGACCGCCATGGGCGGCAAGTTCCTGTGGGATGACGACAAGGAGACCCCCGAGGTCATCACCAGCCTCTACCACTATCCGGAAGAGAACAAGTTGATCCAGTTCGAGGTGCGCCACTGGTGCACCAACGAGGAACACGGCGTCGGCGTCGGCAACATCTTCTATGGATCGGATGGCTACATGCTCATCCGCAATTACGACGCCTTCGAGGTCTACCTCGGGCAGCGCCGCGAAAAAGGCCCGGCGCGCAAGTCCGGCGGCGACCACTTCGCCAACTTCCTGAAAGCCGTGCGCAGCCGCAAGACCTCCGACCAGAACGGCCCGGTGGAGACGGCGCACCTGTCTTCGGCGCTGGCCCACCTGGGCAACATCTCCTACCGTTTAGGCAGGCAGCTCAGCTTCGACCCGCAGCGGGAGCGGTTCCTCGGCGACGAGCAGGCCAACGCCATGCTCACACGCAAGTACCGCGCGCCGTTCGTGGTTCCGGAGAAGGTGTAGCCCGGCGAAGAGAACCGCATCAACTTTTGGCGGGTCGGTTTTCCGCGGCTTGGACTTAGATGAACAGGTCGGCTGTAACCTGGAAGGTCGAGGCGAGCTTCTTAGCCTGCTCCTTGCTGATGGACCGTTTCCCGCTCAGAACTTCGGAAACGCGGCCGCGCGTTCCAAAGATCGGCAGCAAATCCTTCGCAGTGCGACCGCTGGTTTCCATCAGATACGCCAACATCTCGTGGCCGGGTGACGGCGGCAATGGGTGGTGACGGTCATCGTAAGCCTGGATCAGGATCGCCATGGTTTCAAGCAACGCATCTTCCTCCGGGGAGCGGCTCGCCTCACCCTTGTCCATCAGCGCTTCCACGGCGGTCACCATGCGGTCATATTCTTCTTCGGTTTCAATCGCCTTGACCACGATGCGGTTTGCCAGTCGGACGTATTTCTTTCGATCGACCGTCAGTGTAGCGCTCATGATTTCCAGGCTCCTTTCAGATATTCCTTGTGCGTCAGGACGCCGCGGATGAACAGAACGCCGCGGCTGAAGTTGATCTCGGCGATGAGCCGGTACTTGTTTCCACCGATATCGAACACTATGTATGGCGATACAAAGTCTGCGGTGTTGAACGTCTCTTTCACTTCCGCGAAGTTCTCCCAGAGGGCGCGTTTGGCCACCCTGTACCAGTGGTCGAGTGCGTTGGCGGCATCGGGGTGCGTCCTGGAGAAGCTTCGAATCGCCTTGTGACTCACCACGTGCATTGCAGACCGCCTCTATGGTCCCATAATGGGACCGCCCCGTCAATTCGACATGCCTGGATGGCCACGTGACCGGCGAGTTACTCATGGCGCAGTGCCACGCTCGGCTCCACGCGCGCGGCTAAGGCGCCCGGCAGCAAGCAGGCCAGGAAACTGGTGACTGCGAGTATGCCGATGGTCAACACGAACACCACCGGATCGCGCGGGGTGATTCCGTAGAGCAGCGTTCCAAGAAAGCGCCCTACGACCAGCGCGCCCAGCGCCATTCCAACCCCGAGACCAATCAACGGGCCCTTCATTCCATCCGTGAGCACCAACCGCACAAGGTCCGGGGTTTCCGCACCCAGCGCGCGACGCAGGCCCAACTCGGGCACCCTGCCGCGGACGTTGCAGGCGATCACTCCGTAAGTGCCGAGGGCCGCCAGAGCCATGGCCACGGCCGCGAACAGGCCAAGCAGCAGGGCCTGGAAGCGCGGTCGAGCCAACTCGCCATCGACCACTTCTTCGATCGCCATCGGTCGCCCCAGCGCGATCTGATCGTCGACGGACCGCAATTCACGACGCATCGCGGCCACCACTTGGGCCGTGGGCAGCGCCGAACGCACAACCGTGTCCACAGGGTTCAGCGGGAAGCTCGCGAAAGAGATGAAGACTTCCGGACGCGCCGCCTCGCGCAAGCCGAGGTGACGGACATCCTTCACAACGCCGGTGATGGTAAGAGCGCTCTTTCCTTGAGGCAACACGACGCCCACCGCGGGACGCCCGTCCAGGTGCTTCCGTACGAATGCCTCGTTGACTGCCACCTGTCCCTTGCTGTTGTGGTCGGGCGGGCCGCCGGCAGCCCATCGCATTCCCATGGCCTGGAAATAGTTGCCTCCCACCGCTCGGGCCCCAACCAGTTGCTCTTCGGGAGCGTCGGGCAGGCGGAGCCTGAGATCAAGCAGGGTTGTGTAACGAAGCGGAAGGGAAATCGATATTCCGGCAGCGGACACGCCCGGGATCGTATGTAACCGTTCCAGCCACGCGGCGCCGAATCGGGCGCGGTCTTCCCGTGTCTTATAGCGCGCCTCCGGCAAATCCACACTCGCGGTGATTACGTGCTCTCGTGCAATTCCGATGTCGATGTCACGCATCAGCAGGAAGCTCTTGAGCAGCAGGCCGGCGGCAACAAGGACCACAGCCGTCAGACCCACCTGAACGGCCACCATTCCGCCGGCCCAGCGCCGGCTGCCTCGGCTCATCCACAGATTGCCGACCCGCAGAGCTTCGTCCGTCGCTTCGCTGGTCGCCCGCCAGGCCGGCAGCGCCCCGAACAGCAGTCCGCTCGCGGCGGTAATGCCGAGCGCGAATCCGTAGACCATCCATCCGGCCCCGGCGTCAGTCAAGCGCGGAATCGTATCGGGATAGAGCCCGATGATCAATCGGGAGATGGCCTGCGCCGCCAAAAGTCCGCCGACGCCGCCGGCGAGCGACAATACCATCGCTTCGGTAATCAACTGGCGGACTACGCGGGCGCGCCCGGCGCCTAATGCCGCCCTCACGGCGAGTTCCCGGCGACGCGGCACGGCCTGGGCCAGCAGCAGGTTCGCCAGATTCGCGCAGGCGATGAGGAGAACACAGCCTGTCGATGCAATCAAAGCGGACAACGCAGGCCGCAACTTGTACCCGATCTCCTTGTCCAGAGGGGAAAGCCAGACACGGCGGCGCTCTCCGGGCCCGGCGATCGAGGCCAGTTCCTGCGCAGCTTGGGCGACCGATGTCCCGCCATGGAGGCGCCCGACAACGAAACTTGTGCGTTGCGGGAGCTTGGTCCCCGCGACGCGCGCACGGGAAATCGGCAGATAAGCATCCGGCTCTGCTTTTATCCCTCGCCCGGCGATTCCTCCGCGGGCGACCTGAACCAGTGGTGTGCCAAGAAAAGAGCCCGGCACGATACCGATAATGCGGCAGAGCATGCCGTCGACCGTGATCTCTTTGCCGAGGATCGCAGGCTGGCCGGCAAAGCGACGTTTCCAATACGCTTCGCGAAGCAGAATCACGTTGTCCGCGCCAGACCTCATCTCATCTTGAGTGAAACCGCGGCCCGCCAGCAGCGGCGTGCCCATCGTCGCGAAGAATTCCCGGGAAATGAGCCCGCTAAAGACTTGTTCCGGTTCGCCGCCACTCGCGATGGTCACCCGCCATGGGCGGTAGGAAGCCAAGTGCGTGAACGCCCGGCTGCTCTCGCGCCATCGCTCGGTCAGCGTGTTCTCCGGAGCGCTGCGTTCGTCTTTGCCATCATCGAGCCAAATCTGAACCAGGCGACTGGAATCGGCGTATGGCAAAGGCTTCAGCATCACGTTCCAAATCACCTGGAACACGGCGATGTTCATGCCGGCTCCGAGTGCGATGGTCAGTATCGCCGTGACTGCCACTAATGGCCGTTTGCGCCACACGCGCAAAGCCAGCCGCGCGTCTTGCAGTACGGATTCCATGAGTCGTCTCAGTATGTCCCCACCGGTTGCAACAGGCAAGCGCTCGACTGGCGGCCTCGGAAGTATACTGGACTGCCAATGCGAATTATCTCTCTGCTCGTCGCGATCACCGTCCCGGTCTGGGCCCAATCCCCCGGCCATCCGCTCGACGGCCTGACCACCGCCGAATACTGGACCGTCTACGACACTCTCCAGGCCGCCGGCCATGCGCCGCCTGACACGATGTTCGCGAGCGTCCTGCTCCACGCGCCGGCGAAATCCACGGTTCTCTCCTGGCAACCCGGCCAGCCCATCCGCCGCCAAGCCGATGTGGTCCTGCTGCGTGGGGACAAGTCCTTCAGCGCGCTGGTCGATATCTCCGGGAAGAAAGTCGTGAAGTTCGATGAGCTCAAGGGCGCCCAAGCGCCCTTCCTCACAAGCGAGCTGTTCGGGGCCGACGAGTTCATCAAGAAAGACCCGCGAGTGATCGAGGCGCTCGGCAAACGCGGCATCACCGACCTCAGAACGGTGCAGTGTCTCGCCCTCCCGGTGGCCTATCGGGCAATTCCCGAACAAGCCACCATGCGCATCGGCTTCGGTTCCTGCTCACAGACGCACCGCGCGTATCACAGTTGGGGTCGCTCCATCGAAGGGCTCACATTCCAAATCGACATGGTCGCCAAGAAGATCTTCAAGATCGTCGACACGGAAGTGGTGCCCGTCCCCACCGGCGACACCAACTACGAAGAGATCCCGGAGAATCCCCGGCCTCACACCACCCCGATCGCCACGTCCCAGCCCATGGGTCCCGGCTACAAGATTGACAAAGGCGAAATCTCCTGGCAGAACTGGCTCTTTCGCTTTCGCATCGATCCACGCGTCGGCACGGTGCTCAATCTCGTACGGTTCGTCGACCAGGGTCGCCCCCGCTCCATCCTCTACGAAGGCAGCCTCAGCGAACTCTTCGTCCCGTACATGGACCCGGCTAACGGCTGGAACAACCGGGCGTTCATCGACGCCGGCCAATTCTTCGCTTCCGCCGGCCATCTCAAACCGATGCGCCCCGGCCTGGACTGTCCCGCAGGCGCCACATGGTTCGACGGCCTCTCCGCCGGCGAGACGGGGGCGCCCAAACTGAGCTCCAACATGGCCTGCCTGTTCGAGCGCAATCCCGAGAGCCCGGCCTGGCGTCACTGGGAAGGCGGCGAAGTCCACGGCCGCCCCACCAGACAGCTCGTGCTCCGCTCCACCGCGGCGATCGGGAATTACGACTACATCATGGATTGGCGCTTCTCACCCGACGGCACCATCGAAGTCGCTGTCGGCGCGACCGGTGTCATCGAGACCAAAGCCACCGCGCGGAAAACGGCGCCTGAGGACACCAGCCATTCCACGCCCGAAACCGGACAGTTCGTCGCCGAGCGCACCGTCGGTGTCAATCACGATCATTTCTTCTCGTATCGCCTCGATCTCGATGTAGACGGCGCAAGCAACAGCTTCCTGCTCCACCGCATGGTGCCCCGGCGCATCGACAACGACCCCATGCGAAAGTCGATCTGGGTCTCGCAACCTTCCATCGCGCAGCGCGAGAAAGACGCCATCCTCGACATCAGGCTCGAATCGCCGTCGATGTGGATGTTCATGAATCCGGGCGTCAAGGGCCCCCTGAACTACCACACGGCCTACGAAGTCATGCCCGGTGCCACGGCAAAGTCGCTGCTCGCGGCCGACGACCCCGTACAGAAGCTGGGGGCCTTCTCAGAGCACCAGTTCTGGGTTACCCCCTACAACGAGAACGAGCGCTACGCCGCCGGAACCTACCCCCACCAGTTCAGACGCAAAAGACGGCTTGGCGATCTGGACTCAAGCCAACCGACCCATCGTCAACACGGATATCGTCGGCTGGTACACGCTCGGATTCCACCACATCCCGCGTTCGGAAGACTGGCCGGTGATGCCGGTCATGTGGCACCACTTCCACATTCGCCCATTCCACTTTTTCCAATCCAATCCAGTGCTCGACCTGCCGAAGAGCCTGTCGACTCGACCTTAACGCCGGAGTGCAGCGTCGTGAGAAACCCGATCTTCCGACCGCTCCCTTCGGTCACGGCTCGGTGACCCGCGGCGGCGGTAACTCAGGTATCCTGTTCCCATGCGACGGCTGATATTGCTGCTTGCCTTCGTTCCGCTGCTTTCGGCCCAAACCATCACCGGCTCGATCGTCGGCTCCATTCGCGACTCCTCCGGCGCCTCGCTCCCCAACGCTTCCCTCACCCTCACCCACACCGCCACCGGCGTCGAGCGCACCGCCAGATCCGACGATCGCGGCGACTTCGTCTTCTCCGCCGTCTCCCCCGGCCAATACTCGCTCTGGGTCCGGCAGCAGGGTTTCAAGACCGCCGAACACCGCAACATCCACCTCTCGGCGTCCGAAACCCTGCCCCTCGGCGAGATCCGTCTCGAGCTCGGCTCGCTCACCGAATCCGTCACCGTCGAAGCGCAGGGCGCCGTCGTCCAGACCGCCTCGGCCGAACGCTCCGGCGTCATCACGTCCCAACAGGTGGAAAACCTTCTCATCCGCGGCCGCAACGTCATGTCCGTCCTCCAGCTCCTGCCCGGCGTTGTCGACCTGACGGACAACGAATCCATCGAGCGCAACTGGAACGTGAACGTCAACGGCAGCCGCCGCGCCTCCAACTCGGTCACCCTGGACGGCATGACCATGAACCAGCTCGGCAACCAGTTCAACGGCACCGTCAGCGTCTCGATGGACGCCGTCTCGGAAGTCAAGGTTCTCCTCGGCAACTATCAGGCCGAATACGGCCGCATGTCCGGCGCCAACGTGCAGATCATTACCAAAAGCGGCACACGCGACTTCCACGGCCTGTTCTCCTACTTCAAACGCCACGAACAGTGGAACGCCAATAACTTCTTCAACAACCGTCTCGGCGTCGACCGCCCCCGCTATCGCTTTCAGACCTTCAACTACACCCTCGGCGGTCCCGTCGCCATCCCCGGCAGGCTCAACCGCAACCGCGAAAGACTCTTTTTCTTTTTCTCCCAGGAGATCTGGCCGCTGCGCATCCCTCGGCCCATCGGTCAGCTCACCGTCCCCACCGAGGCCGAACGCGCCGGCGACTACTCTCGCTCCGTCGATCTCAACAACCGCCCCATCCCCATCACCGACACCACCGTCGGCCAGCCCTTCCCCGGCAACCGCGTCCCTGCCTCCCGAATCGACGCCAACGGCCGGGCCCTCCTCAACATCTTCCCCGCCCCCAACTTCTTCGATCGCGGTCTCTCCGCCGGCCGCTACAACTACGTCTTCCAGTCGGAGAATCAGCAGCCCCAGCGTATGGAGACCGTCAAGCTGGACTACCATCCCTCCCGAGGCCACCAGTTCGCCTTCAACTTCTCGCAGCACCACGACACCCGCGAAGGCGCATTGGGCGTTCCCACCTCCGGCTCCACCAACTGGCCGCAGATGTCCAAAAAATTCTTCACTCTCGGCCGCATCTACGTCCTCCGGTACCAGACCCTGTTCTCTCCAACATTCATTAATGAGCTCTCCACCGGCTTCGCCACCCGTCCGGAAGTGGATCTCTACACCCAGGCCGAGCTCGAACGCAATCAGCGCGCGAAAACCGGATTCCGCGCCGGCCAGTTCAACCCCGGCTCCAACCCGCTCGACATCATCCCCAACGCCACGTTCGGCGGCGTCACCAACCCCGCCAATCTCTTCGTCGAGGGCCGCTTCCCCATCGGCCAGCCCCACATCATGTGGAGCCTGACCAACAACCTCACCCGCATCCTCGGCCCCCACACCCTCAAAGCCGGCATCTACGCCGATCGCATCTGGCGCAACGCCTCCTCCGGCGCCACTTTCAACGGCTCGTTCGACTTCGGCCGCAACGTCAACAACTCCCTGGACTCCGGCTACGCCTATTCCAACGCCCTGCTCGGCGTCTTCAACTCCTACACCGAATCCTCGGCCCGCAACCTCCGCCACTGGCGCTCGACGAATCTCGAATGGTTCGCCCAGGACAACTGGAAAGTCAACCGCCGTTTCACGCTCGACTACGGCGTCCGCTTCGCCTGGATTCCGCCCATCTTCGAACGCGACAACTTCATCGCCGCCTTCATCCTCAATCGTTACGACCGCGCCAGGTCCGTACAGCTCCTTCGTCCCGCGACCGACTCCGGGCGTCGCGTCGGCGTCCATCCTGTCACCGGCCAGGTCTTTCCCACCTCCGCCATCGGCGCCATCGCCCCCAATACCGGCGATCTCACCAATGGCATCCTGCTCGCTCCCTCCGATCCCGCCTTCCCCAAAGGCGCCATAGATACCCGCGGCGTTCACTTCGCCCCACGCATCGGCTTCTCCTGGGACCCCTTCGGCAAAGGGCGCACGGCCATCCGGAGCGGCTTCGGCCTCTTCTACAACCGAAACGCGCTCGCCTCCTCCGTCGAGCCCCTCTCCAACCAAACCCCGTTCGTCGACAACCCGGTGGTCAACTTCGGGACCATCAGCGGCCTGCTCACCTCGCCCGGACTCGTCTACCCGCAAGCGGTGACCGGCCTGGACGGCGCCGGCCAAATCCCAACGGTCATGAACATCTCCTTCTCCGTTCAGCAGAACATCGGATCCGGGACCGTCATCGACGTCGGTTACGTCTCCGCGCTCGGCCGCCACCTCCAGTGGCAGCGCAACCTCGGCGCGATCCCCTTCGGCGCCAACTTCGATCCACGCAACGCCGACCCCACCAACCCCCGCGTCCCGCTTCCCCAGGCCTTCCTGCGCCCCTTCCCCGGCTACACCAACATCAACTACCGCGAGTGGGCCGGCACCTCGAACTACCACTCGCTCCAGGTGACCGCAAACCGCCGCTTCACCAAGGGCCTCGAATTCGGCGTTTCCTGGACCTGGTCCAAGGCGCTCGATTTCAACGACGCCGACGGGGACGCCGTCTCCACGCTCGTGCCCGTCCGCGTCTGGAACTACGGTCTGGCTTCGTTTGACCGCACCCATGTCCTCAAGGCCAACTGGATATACGATGTTCCGAATCTCCCCACTTCCTTCCGGCTCGCCAAACTCGCCGCCCACGGCTGGCAGATCTCCGGCATTGCCAGCTTCATCAGCGGCCAGCCCATGGGTGTCGGCTTCTCTCAAGTGACCGCCACCGACATCACCGGCTCCCCCACCGACGGCCCGCGCATCGTGGTCACCGCGAATCCTGTTCTTCCCCGGAGCGAGCGCACCTTCTCGCGCAATTTCCGCACCGACGTTTTCCGTCTCCCGGCGGCCGGTACCATCGGCAACTCGGCGAAGACCATCCTCCGCGGTCCCGGCATCAACAACTGGGACATCGCGGTCTTCAAAAACTTCACCCTGCGCGAATCCCTCCGCCTCCAGTTCCGCTCGGAGTTCTACAACACCTTCAACCACACCCAGTTCAGCGGGCTCGACAACGCCGCCCGCTTTGACAGCGCCGGCAGCCAGGTCAACGCCCGCTTCGGCGAATTCACCGCCGCCCGCAACCCCCGCATCCTCCAGTTTGCCCTGCGGCTTTACTTCTGAGCCCCCACGGACATGAGAACCGGGACACCAGTTATTCAGGCCGGCAGCTATGGTGGTTGGCTGTAGCGGACAACGCAATGAAGAAAGCGATGCGGATCCATGAGGCCGCGGTAAGAAGGTGGAAGGATATAGACCCGGAATCGTACCGGATCACTGACTCTGGGCACGATGAAATGAACGCCGTAAGCGTCCGGTGTCAGAACGCCAGGCGCAACCCTAACTGGAAAGTGCGCGGGTCGGTGGCGCTGGTGACCTGGCCGAAGTTCGACGCTCCCACCTGGGTAGCCACACCGAAATAAGAGAAGTGGTGCGGAGCGTTGTAAGCCTCCACGCGGAACTCGAGGTTCATCCGCTCGGTGAAGCGGAACAGCTTCTGCGCCGAGATGTCCCAGTTGTGGGTGCCCGGACCAGTGAGCGCGTTGCGGCCGAGGTTGCCGAAGGTGCCGAGCGCGGGGTTGTCGAACGCAGACGGGTTGAACCAGCGGGTGGCGATGCCGGCGCCTGTGGTCCAGTCACCGATCAGGCTCGGACGCTGTCCGCCTTGTCCGATGCCGGCGCGATCGCCCGGGATGCCGATGTTCAGGGGCCTTCCGGACTGCACCGTGGTGACGCCGGAAAGCTGCCATCCTCCGAACGCCGTCTTATACCAGACGTCCGCCGCCTGCCAGAACGGGAGCGGGTAGATGTAGCTGGCGACGAAGATGTGCCGGCGGTCGAAGTCGGCCCGCGAGTATTCTCCCTTGAAATTGTAGCTTTCCTGCGGCTGGTCGCTGTAGCCGGTCGCATCCGTCATGTTCCGCGACCAGGTGTAAGCGATGTTGAACAGGCCGCCGCGGCGAAGCTGCTTCTTGAACTGCGCCTGCAGCGAGTGGTAGTTGAAGTTTGACCCGGTGATGAGCTGGGTGATGCCGGCGTAGCCGAGATACGGCCGGAGGGCCTGAATGTTGACGCCGGGATTGCGCTGGATGGTCCCGACGGGAAGCTGGTTCAGGTTGACGCCGCGGTACTGGTGCCAGCCACTGGAGCCGACGTAGGCGACGTCCAGCAGCGCGTCGGCCCAGACCTTGTGCTGGACGCCGAAGCTCCAGTTCTGGACGACCGGGACCTTGAGGTCGATCTCGTAAGAGCCGATGTTGGACGGGAAGATGCGCTGGGAGCCGCCGGCGGGCCGCTCGACGTTGGCGCTGAAGATGGACGCCTCCCGGATGAACGGCGGGTTATTCACGCGGCTGAAGACGAAATTGCCCTGGATGCGCTCGAAGAACAGCCCGTAGCCGCCGCGGACCACGGTCCGCTGATGCCCGGTGAGGTCGTAAGCGAAGCCGAGGCGAGGGCCGAGCGTGCCCAGATCGTACGGCGAAATCTCCTTGGGCAGGCCGCGGTAGAGCCGCTTCACGTCCGGGTCGTTGGCATTTGGGATCCGGCTCTGCGCGAAGTCCGGCAGGCCCGTGCCGCCGGCCACCAGGCCGTTCACGGGGTCGCCTGTGCCCGCCACGATCTGCCCGTCGCTCCGCAGGATGGTGGGGACCTTCGAGCGATCGAAGAAACGCGGCGCGAACACGACAGCGTTCTGGAGGGAAGCGTACTGCGGCTGAAGGAGCATGTAGCGGGCGCCGAGGTCGAGCGTCAGGCGGCTTGACACTTTCCAGTTGTCGGCCACGTAGAATTCCGCCTGAGAGAAGCGGTACCAGCCTTCGCGGCCGTCTGAGGCTTCCGTGTAGGTGTTGAAGTTGCCAATGAGCGCGTCGGCCAGCGGGTTGCCCGAATGCAGCGGGTGGCCGGGAGAAAAGCCGAAGCTCCCGTTGACGGCCGGCTGGTTGTCCTGGTTCTTCCGGCTCCGCATGATCAGCGCGCCGACCTTGAAGTTGTGGTTGCCACGCACTTTGGAGAGATCGTACTTGCCCTGGAAAACGCGGTTGAAGTTGTTCCAGTTGCGCGGCTGCGTGTTGAGCGCGTTGAATCCGGAAATGCCGATGTTCGGGATCGACGTGTCGTTGGCGTACACCATCGGATAGTTGATGCCGTTGGCCTGCCGCGAGTAGTCGCGCACCAGGATCGGATTCGCGCGGAACTTGCCCTGGAGGATCACGTTGCCGGTGAAGGTGAACTGGAAGGAGTTCACCGTGGTCGGGCTCTTCACCCAGGTCCACTTGGCGCTGGTGTTGGTACCGGGAATGTCGCGGTCGTAAAGGGCCGTGTTGGTGATGTTCTGAATCGAGTGGTAGTAGTCGCGGAGCCAGTGGATGGAGAACTGGTGCTTCTCACTGATGTTGTAGTCGCCCTTGAGGATGTACTGGTTGGTGTCGAGCAGGTCGGGCGCATAGAAGTTGAAGTTTCCCCCCGTCCCGGTGAAATTGGGCTGCGGGTAGAGGTCGACCAGCCGCTTGCCGTTCGGCGAGAAGCGGCTGGCGGGAACGATGCCGCCCGCGAACGGCTGGTTGTTGTTGGCGACGTCGCGGGGCTGCTGGCCGGCAGGGAGCGCCGAGAAGTTGCCACCGCGCTGCGCAGCCAGCGGGACGTTCCAGAGCTGCGGATTGCCGCGTCGCAAGCGTTTGAACTCCATGCCAGTGAAAAAGAACAGCTTGTTGCGGTCCTTGTTAAGACCGCCGGGCAGCAGGATGGGACCGCCGAGGTTCCAGCCGTAGTTGTTGAAACGCAGTTTCTGCTTGGTGAGCGTGTTATAGGCGCGCGCGTCGAAGGCGTTATTGCGCACGAACTCATACAGTGTGCCGTGGAAGTCTCTCGTGCCGCTCTTTAATGCGAGATTGATCACGGCGCCGGAATTCTGACCGTATTCGGAGCTGTAGTTTGTTGTCAGCACCTTGAACTCGGCAATGGCGTCCGGGTTGATATTGACGAAATTGTTGCCGCCGCCGCCGTTGTCCTTGTTATCGGCGCCGTCGATGTTCCAGGAGAACGTGTAGTTCCGGCTCCCGTTGATCGACTGCGCGCTCATGTTGGATCCGAAGCCGCCGAACAGGTCGAAGCTGGAGCGGTTGCTGGTGGAGACGCCGGGGATCAGCGCCAGAAGCTGCGCAAAATTGCGGCCGTTGAGCTGCAACTTGGTGGCCTGCTCGCCGGTCACCAGGCGGCCCACTTCGCCCGTGGAGGACTCGACCATGGCGGCGTCGGCCGCCACCGTGACCGATTCAGTCACCTGGCCGACCTCGAGCGCGATGTCGACTGTCGGCTTGGAGTTCACCGTGACGACGACCCCGGACTTCTGGAACCGCTTGAAGCCCTGCGCCTCGGCCGCGATCTCGTACTCGCCGATGGGGATGTTCGAGATGACGTAGTAACCGCTTTCGTTGGAATTGGAGTTGCGCACGAAACCGGTCTCCACGTGACGCGCCGTGATACGCGCGTTGACTACGACCGAGGACGTGGAGTCGCGAACGAACCCCGAAATCTGCTGCGTCGTGTATTGCGCCGCCAACGGCGCGGCCCAAACGACGGTGAAAGCGGCAAGCAGTGATTTGGTTTTAGACATAGTGGTCTCCTTGCTACCAGGTCAGACGCAGGGTCAACTGTAGCTCGCGTGCCGAGTTGCCCGAATTCAGCGTGCTCAGAATTCCGTCGCCGCCGATCGAGTTCGGATTTCCCGGCGCGTTGAACACGTTGAAGAAGTCGGCGTTGAATCGCAGGTTCAGGCTCTCGGTGATCGGAATGGTCTTGAACAGCGATGCGTCCACTCCCCACTGCCGCACGCTGGGCAGATACTGCTGCCGCCAGGCGTGCAGGCCGTCGTTGAAGGTGGTTCGCTGCACCGTCCCGTTCTTGAGCGGGATCCAGACCGTGTTGGTGTCCCAGAAGCTGACCAGGTTGGTGCCCGCGGGCATGTTGGGCTGCGCCGCGGTGCTACCCGCCGGGATCAGCGGCGCGGTCGCCGGGCTGTAGCCGGCCGGGACGCCCATCACTCCATTCGGACGGCCGGCGGCGTCCAGGCTGTTGATGCGGTTGGCCGGAATATAACCGTTCCACCAAAGATAACCGGGCCTGCAAACGCCGCTGCGGCAATCCTGGATCGGGTGCTGGTAGCCGTAGAGCTCCACCGGCTTGCCCGTCGGATAGGTGCCCGTGGGCAGCGTGAAGTAGTTACTGCGAATCGTGCCGAGGCCGGCCACTTGCCAGCCTCCGATCACACGGTCCAGCACGCCGCCGGCGTTGGTCCCGAGCAGCTTGCCCTTGCCAAACGGAAGATCCGCGATCCAGTTCCAACGTACCCGGTGCTTGGGAATGCCGATGTCGCGCTGGTAGTTCAACAGCCGGTTGCGCGCGTCGATATTGTCTGGCACCAGACCCGGCATGAACTGGTTGGTGAACGGAATGATCGAGGTTCCGCTGAAATCCTGGCCGCCCGCGCCCAGTGCGTTTCCGACCACGTAGAAGATCTGGTACGCGAAGCCCTTCGCATAGCGCCGTTCGAGCTCGAACTGCATGCCGTTGAAGTTGGACCACCCCGTCTTGCGATACTCCTCCACGGTGCCATAGACGGTCTGATCGTAGGGGCGCCGCGCCACGCTGGCGAATTCTCCGGTCGGGAGAGGTTGACCCGTGGTTTGGAACCAGATGTAGTCCGGCGTTGGTTCGTTGTAGCGGTTGAACTGTTCGAAGAAACCGCCGTGGTTGCCGATGTAGGCGATGCGCGCCACGGTGTCTCGCATGACTTCCTTCTCCACAGTCAGGTTCCAATCGTGCACGCGGGGATCGGGCTGGCTGGCGGCGAAATAGCTGGCCAGCGGCGATCCACGATTGAGGGCGCCGGCGTTCTCCAGGGTGACGACAGTTGTGCTGTTTTGTCCCGCCACCACCGTTGGTACCGTGCGCATTCCGATATTCCCGATGCCGTCCGGAGACAAGGACGCGTCGGTCTGGCTGACCCGAAACCGCGCGGTCAGCGGAGCATTCGAGCGCATGCGCGCCGACCATGGCCGCAACGGAATGGGAAAGTACGAGATCCGGTAGCCGCCTCGCAGCACAAACGACCTGGCGCCGTCGCCGGCCCGATACGCAAATCCGAAGCGCGGGCCAAGGTCCTTCTTCGTGCTCGACATGAGGCTCTGGGAAACACCCGCCTCTTTGTACGTGATGAACTTGGCGCCCAACGACTGGAGACGGTTGACGATGGACGGAGCGGTGGCGCCCAGCCGGTACATGGTGTCCAGGTCGGTGCCCAGCACGATGGCGCGCCGCTCGGGATCGAACGTGCTGAGAACGTTGTTCTTTTCCTTAAACGACGGCCAATACTCCCATCGCAGGCCGATGTTCAGCGTCAGCCGCGGGGTCACCTTGTAGTTGTCCTGGAAGTACAGCGCGTACTCCTTGGCGCGCATGTAGAAGTAACCGCGGATGAACTGGTTGGAATAGTTCATCACACCGAAGAACATGTTGGCCAGGTTGTGCCCGCTGAACGGCACCGCCAGCGGATTGGTGCGGCTGGTGGAGGAATCGTACAACGAGGTTGCCGCGGTGGACCAGCTATGGTTGCCCTGGTTCTGCTGCTGGTCCGGCAGCACGTTAAGCTGATCGTAGCGATGGTGGAAGCCGAACTGGAGTTCGTGCTTGCCCATGATCTTGGTCGAGTGGTTGTCGAGAATCCCGTAGAAGATTCCGTAACCCTGAGTGTTGTCGGTCTCGAAATAATAGCTCGACAGCCCCGTATCATAGAGCCCCGGCCATCCCACCGCGCCCAGTGGGTTGGGCAGGCCGAGCTGGTCGGCGTACTTGACGCCCGGCTCCCCGGTCCCCAGAAAATAGGTTTCGCGATTGCCGCTCACCAGGAGCTCGTTGAAGAACGTCGGGCTGACATTACGCACCCACGTCATGGCCAGGCTCTTGTTCGGCGAAAGGATGTAGACCGTGCCGGGAGCTTTGTTGAGCATCGGTTGCGTAAACTTTTGCTGGAACGTATTGGTGTCGCCGGCCGTGTAGCGCGCGAAGAACTGGTCTTTATCGCTGATCCGGTGATCGATGCGCGTGGTAGCGGTCCACTGCCTGGACGTATTCGGAACCGGGCCGAACCAGTTGTTAGCTACCACCGGATTAACGGCCGGAACCGTGGGCAACGGCGTAATCCCGAACAGAAACTTCGCCAGCGGGGTGATCCGCGCGGGGTCGATCACGTTCGGCTGCCCGCGGAAGGCGACCTGCTGGCGCTGCCAGGACTGCGGGTTGGTGGTGTAAGGATCGTAGATGTTGAACTGCCGGCCCTGGTTGTCCTTCAGCTCACGGAAATCGCCCTGCCGCATGGCCTCGGTGGGCACCTGGAAGCCGAGGGTGAACGGCGCCACGCTGCGCAGCCCCTCGTAGGCGAAGAACCAGAAGGTCCTGTTCTTTCCGTTGTACAGCTTCGGAATCCAGACCGGACCGCCCGAGGATCCGCCGAATTCGTTGCGGATCAACTGCGGCGGCTTGTTGTAGAAGTCCTGGCGCTGGCGGGCCTTGCCGATCGCGTTGTTGCGGTGCGTTTCAAACAGCGCACCGTGAACATCGTTGCCGCCGCTCTTGGTCGAGATCACCACGGTGGTGGGCCGCGTGAATTTGGCCGTCGAGCTGTTGTTCTCCACCTTGAACTCCTGGATGGTGTCCAGACCCGGAGGCCGCCGCTGGACGCCGCCGTAGACCCGCTCGCTGATGGCCGAGCCGTCCAGCACGAATTCGTGCGATCCCTGCCGCAGCCCGTACGCGCGCGTTCCTTCCATGCCGGGCACGGTTTGCAGCAGCGTCACCAGGTTCCGGCCGTTGATGGGCAACTGTTCGATGCGCCGCCGCTCGAGCACGTGGCCCAGCGTCGGGTGATCGGTGGTGAGGATCGGCGTCACGTCGACCACTTCCACCCGTGTGGTGGTCTGACCTACTTTCAGAACCGGATCCACCACCGCCACCTGTTGCACCTGGACGGTCAGTACCGCGTCAAAGACCTGGAATCCGGGCGCCTCCGCGCTGAGGTTGTAGGTGGCCGGGATGACGCCTGGAAAGATGTAGAATCCGGTTTCGTTGGTGGTGGCCTTGGAAGCGATGCCGGTGGCCGTGTTGGTCAGCGTGACCACCGCGCCGCTGACAGCGGCCTCGCTCTGGTCGCGGACGTTGCCGCGAACCGTGGTCGTGCTTCCCTGCGGCCACACCGGCCCAACCAAAAGCATCGAAACAACACCAACCGTGAAACGTTGCCAATGGGACATGAGCTTTACTCCTTGACGAACCCCTCTTGGCTTGAACTATATGCCTGAGCGTGTCGCAAGTCAAGGTGCTTCGCACGGTCTTGCCCGCGGTCAGCGCATCGTCGGGATGGAAGGGCGCGGCCGCGGGGGTGGGCCACCGCTTCGCGGCGTCTTGCCCGCGGAGGCCCGATTCGTAAGAACTGGAAGGGCACGGCCGCGGGGGTGGGCCACCGCTTCGCGGGGTCTTGCCGCTTGGCGGCGACCGAGCCCTGACGATAATAGTGGTGACTGAGGGGAACTCGTTTGCATAAGGCTCGTCACGAGATAACTGTGTCAAATTCTCCTTGACTTCCCTCCGACATTGTGACATTTTTTACTGAGCCAATGTAAATTGGCTAACGACACTCTCCGGTGGAGGTTTTATGGTCCGCCGATTAGGTTTTCTGACACTGGCCGCGCTTTTCGCAGCGCCGGCCGGATTTAGCCAGCCTCGGGTCGATCCCCGCAACCTGTACGAACGCATTCTGGCGGTAGTGCCGCTAATCGGCTCGGGCGTCCATGGCGACCCGCGGCGACCGTTGTTTGCGCCCACCGGGCAGAGTGTCCCCCCCACAGCCTCCGCGGGCATCATAGCCTTCTCCTGCAGAGAGTAGCTGACGCCGGTTGGAAGAGAAACACTCCCAATTACGGGATCGCTGTCAAGGGCGCCTATGAGGCTATTCGCAGTCGAAGGGATTGCACACCCCCTCTGATGGTTCCTAATCCGAGCGGTCCTCCAATATGAAGCAATGTGTCACAGGAGTCGGCGATGCCCGATAAGAGCGACCTGAGCGCCAATCGCAATAAGATGATGACCGTCCCGCTTGTCCTGATTGTGATGGGTGAAGTCACGGGAATCTGCACCCCGGCCCTCGCACAGGCGCGGCTAGGTTTGCGGGACGCCATGAAGATCGTCCAGCACCTGCCGGAGATTCAACGAGCAAGGCGGGCGGGCCAATGTCCTAGGCTTGAAGCAGCAAGTTTTGGCGCGCAGGTGGCTATGCTAAGCGCAAGCATTGCTTGCAATAATCCTTCGGAGAGCAATGTGCTCGCACATTATAACGTAGATTTGTCCACTGGTGTAGTGAGAAGCGGAATCACGGACGAGCTGCATCCGGATCACGACAGCGAGGCTGTGGTGTTAGCCCGGGGTGAAGTGCTCCGCGCAGCCGCTGCTCGCGCGCTGTCACCCAACGAGGCGGCTTGCCTGATGAAATGGTCGCCACCGTTCCTGGAGGCGAAGGCGAAGGGGCTTTGCCCCGAGCTTCCCGGCGGCGCCAAGGATTTTCGTTTCTTTATCCTTGACTATCCTTTCACATTGACCGGTGGCTGCGAAGGCACTGGCACACCGAGGCCCCTGGGACGGTTCTTTGTGGACCGGCAAACAGGTCTGGTCGTAGACCAACGCACTGAGGAGGTTATTGAGTCCGCGGAACTAGGACTGTTGAGGCGGTATCTTATGGGGATGCGCAGACTGCCGGAACTCACGACCGAAGAGGCTAGAGTCCTGGCCGAGAACGCACCCCCTGTAGTAACGGCAAGAGAGTCAAAGTTGTGCCCCGTGCTGATCGAGGAGGCCCCCCAGTGGGCCGAGGAAATGTTCTTCGCAATGAGGTACGCGTGTTCGAAGAAGCAACCAAACTACCCGGATGAAGGTCTGCGTGTGAACACCTTCAACGGAGAAGTCATTGATCCGGACTCTTTGCACGTGTATGATTCACCCGTCTTGAGAAATCTTCGCGAACAGTTTCTCACCGCGGCGCGAAAGCGCAGGGAGTTTATGGCTGACAAGGCCAAAGAACTCTGTTCGCGGGACTAATGATTTGGGGCGCCTGCACCGGTGAGTGTGATACTCACACTTGGCCCACCCCCTCCAAAACAAAACGAGGCTATTCCTGTTTCGGCAGGCGGCCTCCAACGAATGCAAGGGAGAACCAAGATGGAACTGTTCGACACGATCCTGCGCCAGCAGCACCAACCCGGAGAATAGCACGGTCAGCTATACGTATCATCCGGACGGCCGGATGGCGACGAAGACCGATGCGATCTGGGACCGGGTGGAGTACGACTGCGGATAGAAAAGCCTGCCTCGATGGACCTCCGGACCAATGGGCGCATTGCCTCCAGCGCCCACTGTTTAACCTTGAGCGTTGTATAGACAAGTTACCGCGGGTGTGAACGTGATGCCGTATGAATTGATGCGTCGCGCCTTCGAGCTTGAATGCCAGGGTGATCTGGACGCGGCGATCAGCCTGCTGACTCGAGGAATTGACTCGCTTGATCTGTCCGAGCGGCACCAAGAATTGTCTGTGTTAACAAACACTTTGTCAATACTGTGTGAGAGGACAGGACGCCATGAGTTGGGCATTGAGTACCTGAGAAGATGCCTCGGGACGTATCCAGATGACCTAGCCTCGTGGCACCACCTTGCACAACTGCTCATGAAGATAGGACGCGTTCAGGACGCCCGTACTGCTGTTGATAAGCTTCGCCGAGCCTGCAATTCGTCGACCCACAGATTTCAGAGGGAATGGCAAGAACTCCTAGAACGACTGGAACAAAGCGTCGGGTGATCGGTGGTAAGGATGGGCGTCACGTCGACCACTTCCACCCGTGTGGTGGTCTGACCTACTTTCAGAACCGGATCCACCACCGCCACCTGTTGTACCTGGACGGTCAGTACCGCGTCAAAGACCTGGAATCCGGGCGCCTCCGCGCTGAGGTTGTAGGTGGCCGGGATGACACCCGGAAAGATGTAGAATCCGGTTTCGTTGGTGGTGGCCTTGGAAGCGATGCCGGTGGCCGTGTTGGTCAGCGTGACCACCGCGCCGCTGACAGCGGCCTCGCTCTGGTCGCGGACGTTGCCGCGAACCGTGGTCGTGCTTCCCTGCGGCCACACCGGCCCAACCAAAAGCATCGAAACAACACCAACCGTGAAGAGTTGCAAATGTGACATGAGCTTTACTCCTTGACGGACCCCCCGTTGCCTTGAACTATATTCCTGCGCCTGTCGCAAGTCAAGGTGCTTCGCACGGTCTTGCCCGCGGAGGGCCGATCGTAAGAACTGGAAGGGCACGGCCGCGGGGGTGGGCCACCGCTTCGCGGGGTCTTGCCCGCGGAGGCCCGATTCGTAGAACTCGGATCGTATCACCGACCCCCTGCGATGTTAACAGGGCCGATGTTAAACAGCGCTTGCGCCCGCCACCAACAGGTAGTACCGTAGCTGGAAGAAAGTGTACGCCGCTGACGCGCGGCGAGTTGCGTAAGGGGGTTATTATGCGATTTGCTTGGGTCCTTGAAACGGTAGCGCTGCTGGCCCTGTTGCCGGCGACGACTCTCGCCCAGGAAACCCGCGCTTCCATCAGCGGCACGGTGACCGACGCGTCGGCGTCGGTGGTTGCCGGCGCGCAGGTCCGGCTGCTGAACCAGGGTACCGGCGTGAGGTTCGAAACCACCTCCAACGCCGCCGGCCAGTACCGGTTCCTGTTCCTGAATCCCGGCCGCTACCGGCTCACCACCGAGATGGCCGGCTTCAAGAGCTTCGCGCGGGAATCGATCGAGCTGCACGTCAGCCAGGCGGCCACCATCGACGCGGCGTTGCAGGTCGGCGCGCACGCCGAGACGGTCACCGTGACCAGCGAGGCGCAGTTGCTGGAGACGGAGAAGGCCGACCGGGGCGTGGTGATCGACCACCGTCGCGTGACCGAGCTGCCGCTGAACATCCGCAACCCGATCATGCTGTCGTCGCTTTCGGCCGGCATCATTCACACCGGCGGCACGCAGCACCTGAACCCGTTCTCCAACAGCGGCATCTCCTCCTGGTCGATCAACGGCGGGCTGGCCAACAACAACGAGTTCCTTATGGACGGCGCGCCCAACAACGCCATCTACGGGCGACTGAACCGGATCGCCTACGTGCCGCCGGTCGAGGCGATCGAGGAATTCAAGGTCATGACCGGCAGCTACGACGCGCAGTACGGGCGCACCGGCGGCGGCGTCATCAACGTCTCCACCAAGAGCGGCACGAACGCCTTCCACGGCGCCGTCTATGAATTCCTCAAGCGCACGCCGCTGAACGCCAACACGTTCTCCAACAACGCCAGGCCGCAGCGCGACGGCACCGCCCAGCCGCGGCAGGGCAACGCGCTGGACCAGTACGGCTTCACCACGGGCGGTCCCGTGCTGCTGCCCCGGCTCTACCAGGGAAAGGACAAGACGTTCTTCTTCTTCGGATTCGAAGGCTACCGCGAGGAGACCTACTATCCCGGCGAATCCATCACCTCGGTGCCGACCCTCGCGCAGCGGCGCGGCGATTTTTCGAGGACCAACGACAATGCCGGCCGCCAGATCGCCATCTTCGATCCGCTCACCACGCGGCAGTCCGGCAACACCTGGATCCGCGACGCCTTCGCCGGGAACCTCATCCCGTCCAGCCGCATCAATCCGGTGGGCGCCAAGATCGCCTCCCTCTATCACGAGCCGAACACCACCACGCCGGGATCCACGGACTGGCAGAACAACTTCATTCTCGAAGGCAACCGGGGGCGGTTCGACTTCCATAACTACACCGCGCGGGTCGACCACCAGTTCGGCCCGCGGCAGCGCGTCTACGGCCGCTGGGCGTACAGCAACTTCGACCAGCTCCGCATCATCAACGCCACGCGCGGCCTGGGCGCCAACTACCGCCGGGGAGGGAAGATCAGCAACGGCGTGGTGCTGGACTCGGTCACCATGCTCAATGCGCGCACCGTGCTGAACGTGCGCGCCTCGCTCACCCGCTGGATCGAGGACCTGCGCGCCCAGCCCGAGAACGAGAACTTCGACGCCACCCAACTGGGCTGGCCGTCGGCGCTGGTCAACCAGCTTCCGATCCGCAACATGGTTCCGCGGTTCTCGGTAGACAACTTCGGCACGCTCGGGCCGGACCAGTTCGCCTTCGAGCCGACCAACGTGCTCTCCGTCCAGCCCAACCTGGCGCTGATCCGCGGCGTGCACACCATCAAGCTCGGGCTCGACTACCGGCTCACCCGTTACACCCAGCACGCGCTGCATTTCATGGGCGGCCAGCTCGGATTCGGCCGCGCCTTCACCCGCCGCGACTACCTGGTGCAGGACGCCCTGAGCGGCAACAGCATGGCCTCGCTGCTGCTCGGCTACCCCGCTTCCGGAAACATCGACAACAACGTGAAGCCCTACTGGCAATGGATCTACTACGCGCCCTGGATCCAGGACGACATCCGGCTGACGCGCCGGCTCACCCTGAATCTCGGCCTGCGCTGGGATCTGAACCTGCCGCCGACGGAGCGGTTCGACCGCATGAACCGCGATTTCTTCACCGACCAGGTCAATCCGATATCCAGCCGCGTTGACCAGGCCCGCTTCCCGGGCTTCAAGGCCTTCGGCGGTATCGGCTTTGCCGGCCGCGACGGCCTGCCGCGCCCGCCCTTCGACGCCGACTACAACAACTTCCAGCCTCGCCTGGGCGCCGCCTACCAGATCACCCAGGGCACCGTACTCCGGGGCGGATGGGGGATCTTCTACGTGAATCCGGTCTCGGCGGGGCGGCAGCAAGGCTTCAGTCTCCCCACTCCTTATGTCGCCTCGATCGACTCGGGACGCACGCCCGCCAACGTCGTCTCGAACCCGTTCCCCACCGGAGTGCTTGCCCCGGCCGGGTCCGCCGACGGGCTGCTGACTTTCCTCGGCCAGGGCCCCGCCTTCTCCAACACGAAGGCGCGCGTGGCCTACGTCCACCAGTTCTCCCTCGGCCTCCAGCGCCAGTTGCCGTGGAACATACGGCTGGACGCCTCCTACGTCGGGTCGCGCACCCGCGCCGCCATCGTCAGCCGGGGGATCAACGAGCTGGCGCTGGATGTGCTGGCGCGCGGCGACATCACCAAGGGCGGCGATGCCAACTACCTGACGCAGCAGGTTCCCAATCCCTTCCAGGGCCTCATTCCCGGCACCGGGCTGAACGCCGCCACCATCGCGCGGAGCCAGCTTCTGCGGCCCTTCCCGCAGTTCACCGGGGTCACCATGCTGGATCGCAACGACGGCCGCGTCTGGTACAACTCGCTCCAGGTTGTGCTGGAGAAGAGGTCCTCGCACGGGCTGACGTTGCTCACCACCTACACGCTGTCGAAGAATATCGAGGCGAACTCCTACCTGAACGCGCAGGACCCGGCGCCGGGCCGCGTGATCGCCGACTGGGATCGCCCGCACCGGCTGGTGATGGCGCCGATGTACGAGCTTCCGTTCGGCCCGGGGCGCAGGTTTCTCGGCTCAAGCGGCGGCTTGCTCGGAAGGCTGGTCGGCGGCTGGGAAACGATCATGACCACCACGATCCAATCCGGCGATCCGATGGCCATCCCCGGCAACGTCTGGCTGCTGCGCGACCCGCGCCTGGCCAACCCGACCTGGGACCGGCTGTTCAACACCGGCGTGATCGACGTGGACGGCCGCGTCCGCAACGTGCTGCCGGGCGAGCAGCCCGCCTTCCAGGTGCGGCCGCCGTTCACGCTGCGGACCACTCCTCTGCGCTACGGCAACCTGCGCAACCAGTGGGCGACCACCGTCGACCTTTCCCTCATCAAGTCGACGCGCATCCGGGAAGGGATGTCGATGCAGTTCCGCGTGGAGGCGTTCAACGCGTTCAATACGCCGGTGTTCTCCTCGGACCCGAACCTGACTCCGACCGACTCCAACTTCGGCAAGATCTTCCGCGACAACGGGCAGAGCAACTTCCCGCGCAACGTCCAACTGGGTCTGCGGTTCGTTTTCTGAGCCCCCACGGGGGCTGTCCCGGCCTGCGGCCGAGCAGCTCCCGTCATGGATAGAAAAGAACGGTCATGCCGTTCTCTGGAGAGCGCTCACCGCGCGGCAGCCCGGTGCTACCATGGCTGAGATGCGGGGCTACCGCCGCACTCTGCTTGGGCTCTGGCTGGCGGGCGCCGTCGCCGCGGTGGTTTATGCGAGCGGGCAGCAGATCCCCTGGCCGGTGGCGGCTGCCGTAGCACCCGCGTTTCTTCTGGAGCTGTCCTTCTACCTGATCCCCGGATTTGAGGACGTTCGCCGGAGGTTCACGCACCCGGCGGCGCTGGTCGCGAGCGCGGTGGCCCCCTACGCCGTCTACAGCCTCGGGACGGGCGTCTTCCGGTGGTCGTCGATGGCGCTGGTGGCGCTGCTCGCGGCGGCGGTCGTTTTCTGGTTTCGCGCGCTGCCGCGCGGCCCCTTCGCGGACCTGGGATTCCTGGCGCTGATGTCCGGCGTCTACCTGGCCAAGGCGTTCCACCCCCTATACCCGAGCCCCACGCCGGATCTCGACCTCCACGTCCTGGGCCAGTTGATGTGGATCCGGCTGGGCCTGTCGACGGTGATGGCGTTTCGTCCCATGGAAGGCGTCGGCTTCGGTTTTATGCCCCAACGGCGTGACTGGTTGATCGGCCTGCGCCACTTCCTGTACTTCTTGCCGGTGGGACTGGCTCTGATAATGGTGTTTGGAACCATGCGATTCCAGCCGGCGCCGGGGCTGTGGTGGAAGATCCCCGCGACCTTTGTGGGAATCCTCTGGGTGGTCGCGTTAGGGGAAGAATTTTTCTTCCGGGGCCTTCTGCAACAGTGGCTAAGTTCTTGGCTAGGCTCTTGGGCCGGCCTTGCCCTGGCCTCTCTCCTGTTCGGCGCCGTTCACCTCCCCTTCCGCTTTTTCCCCAACTGGAAGTTCGCCGCCGTAGCCGCCGTGGCCGGCTGGTTCTATGGCCGCGCGTTCCTTGCCGGCGGCGGCATCCGCGCCTCCATGGTGACCCATGCGCTGGTGGTCACCACCTGGCGCACCTTGCTCGGCTGACAGCCCGCGGCAAGAACCGCTCCCTACGGTCGCGGCTCGGTTTCGGTGTTCAGCCACCGGGCGATGTGGGCGGCCACCTCTTGGCCGGCATCCTCCTGGATGAAGTGGCCCGCGCCCTCCACCCAGATGGTAGGCGCGGCGTTGCGAAAGATCGACCGCAGGTGCGCCTCGGAGGGAGCTGTAATGTCGTCCAGCTTGCCCCAGATCAAGAGCACGGCTATGTCCAGAGTGCGGAGCCGTTCGATGGCGAGCCGGTTGTCGTAGGCGCCGGGATGATCGGGGCGAATCGGCACCAGGCGCGGGAAGACCAGCGCGGCCGTCTGGTATTCCCTGGACGGGAACGGAGCGGCGTAGGCGTCGGCCTCGGCGTCGCTGAGCCGGCTACGGCGCAGGGTGTTGCGCATCAGCCTGCCCGGATCGAGCGCCTCGACGCGCTGCGAGAATCGCCGCCATTTCAGGAAGGCCTCGCCGCGACCGTGGCCGTCGGCGATGCCGGTGTCCATGGCCACCAGGCGCGCGAATCGCTCGGGCATCGCGGCCAGCGCGCGCAGGCCGAGCGAGCCGCCCCAGTCCTGGCAGACCAGCGTGATCCGCCGCAGGTCGAGCGCTGTGAGAAAACCGCGCAGCCACCGCGCGTGCGACTTGTAGCTGTAGGCGTTGGCGTGGCGCGGCTTGTCCGAGCGGCCGAAGCCGACCAGGTCGGGCACGATCACGCGGCCCAGCGCGGCGAGCGGCGGAATCATGTGGCGGTAGAGGTAGCCCCAGGTCGGCTCGCCGTGCAGCATCAGGATGGGATCGCCGGCGCCCTGCTCGACGTACGCCATGCGGAGGCCCTCGACCTCCACGTAGCGCGGGTCATAGGGGAAATCGGGCAGGCTTGCGAAGCGCTCCTCGGGAGTGCGCAGCACGGCGCCTTCGGGCCAGCAGGTGTCGATCCCGGCGAACCGGGCGACCTTGGCGATGTCGGCCGCATCGATGCTTGCGCCGGGGCCCGCCCCGGGGCCCGCGCCGAGGCCGGCCACCCAGGTGAGGAACTCCAGCAGATCGGCGTCGATCTCGTGCTCGGGCGGGCGCGGCTCCCAGCGGTCCCAGTGGCCGTAGACGGCGGCCATTGAGGGTCTGCCGCGTCCCAGATCGGCCAGCTCGAGCGCGTAGAGATGATCGTGCGCGGAGCGCCAATAAATGCGCCCGGCGCGCGTGCCGGCGGCGCGCTCGATGGCCTCGGCGACCTCGGGCCGCGCGTCGAGCTCCTGCTCGAACAGCAGCGGATCGGCGCGCAGCAGCGCCAGTTCCTGGGGCGGCGGCGCGAGGAAGTTCATGACGATGCCCCCCGCAACGCGCGGTCCAGGAACGCCACCACGGCGCGCGCCAGGTCCGGGCCGCGCTCGTCGGGAAGAAAGTGACGGGCGTTTTCGAACAGCAGCGGACCCTCGGCGTGCGGCAGCAGCTCCTTGAGGCGGTGGGCGAACTCGATGGGAAACACTTCGTCCTCGGGGGCCCACAGCAGCAGCACGGGCACCCCGGCCAGCTCCGGCAGGCGCCGCTCGATAGCCAGCATGTCGGCCCAGCCGCGATCGCCTTCGCGCATCGGGATGGAGCGCGGCCAGGTGAGGACGACGTGGTCCGAATCGGGCTCGTCGAAGACGTGGTGGTAGGCGCGCGCTTCGGCTTCGCTCATGCCGCGGCGGCTGACGGCCGAAGGTCCGTGTTGCGAGAGAGCCTTGTGGCGTTTCAGGAAGAACTGGCCGGCGAGCGGCGCCTGCCAGGTGGTCCACGGCCGGGGGGAGGCATGGAAGCGGCTCACCATGCCGGTGAACAGCCAGGTGTTCATGAGGACCAGCGCCGAGAGGCGCTCGACGCGCTGGAGCGCCGCGCCCGTTCCCTGCGGGCCGCCCCAGTCGTGACCCACGATGGTGAAGCCGCGCAGCTCGAGCTGGTCGAGAAAGCTCACCAGGTCGGCGATGTGGTGGGCCGGCGTGAGCGCCGCGTCCACGCGCGGGTGGTCCGAATAGCCGGCCCCGATCCAGTCCGGCGCCAGCGCGCGATAGCCGGCCTGGACCAGCGGTGCGATGAAGTCGCGGTACAGGAACCCCCAGGTGGGATTGCCGGATAGCAGCAGGACCGGCGGCGCCGCCGGGTCGCCTTCATCTATATAGGCCATGCGCCGGCCGTTCACCACCAGGTCGCGCTGAATCCAGGGGAACAAGGGATCGAGCCACGCAGGCTTGGGAGACGGCACCCCAGGAGTCTAACACGGGTGTACGCACGGGGCTCCATCGGCCGAAGGGGCCGGGAGGTAACAGCGATTCATCAATTTCGCAGGGGTCCGACGCCGTTTTCGAATGTTTTCATTAGAAGCGCCCTTCGGTTGACCGATTCGTCTCAGTGTGGCTCACTTTCGAGTGGGGAACCCACGGTCGGGAATACGACCATGTCACGGAGGGGTTGCCAAATGAATAAATGGACGATAAGAAAGCGGTTGTTCGCGTCAATGGGCGCGATGCTGGTTCTGACGGCTGTCAGCGGTGTGTTCGGCTTCCGAACCGCCTCGGGCATCCAGGCCCGGCTGGAGGAAACCGGACACGGAACCATTGCCGCGATCGAGCTGGCATCCGAAATCCAGGGGCTCCTTGGCGGGATCCTTAACGGCGAAAGGGCCGCGATCCTGGCGGCGTACGAAAAGAATAGCCAGCAACTCGAAGCAGCCCGCCGGCAGACAGCCGGGCAAGCCAAGGATCTGGATGTGAAGCTGGAGCGGCTTCTCAAGCTCATGAATCAGGAAGGCGGCCGCCAGGCCTGCGGGCGGCTGAGGGAAGAGATGCACGCCTGGAGGCAGGTAGACGAGAAGCTACAGGCGAAGCTGAACGGAGGCCAGCCGCTCGAAGCACAACGACTGGCGGATCAGGAGAGCCTGCCGCGGGTGGACGCCATGAAAGCGGCGGCCGGGGCAGCGCTGGCAATCCAGAAAAAGTCGCTGGAAGAAAACAACCTGGCGGCGAAGTCGAGCTACGAAACGGCGCGGCTGATCATCATTTCCGTGCTGGCGTTATCGGTGCTGGTGGCCGGCGGCGTGGGGTGGGCGTCCCGCCGCATCAGTGGAACGCTGGACAGCATCGTCTCGGACCTGATTGAGCGGGCCGAACAGATGACCACCGCCTCGACGATGGTGTCCTCGGCGAGCAATTCGCTGTCCCAGGGAGCCACCGAGCAGGCGGCGTCGGTCGAGCAGACTTCCTCGTCGATGGAGGAGATGTCGTCGATGACGCGCAGCAACGCGGAGAACTGCCAGAAAGCGGCGGAGCTGATGAGTGAGACATCGCAACTGGTGGAGCAATCCAACCAGGCGCTTTCGGCCATGGTCGCCTCGATGCAGGGTATCCGGAACTCCTCCGACAAGATCGCCAAAATCATCAAGGTGATCGACGAGATCGCATTCCAGACCAACATTCTGGCGTTGAACGCGGCGGTGGAGGCGGCGCGGGCCGGAGAGGCCGGCATGGGATTCGCGGTGGTGGCCGACGAAGTGCGCAACCTGGCGCAGCGTTCGGCGCAGGCGGCCAAGGATACCGCGTCGCTGATCGAGGAGGCCATCAACACCTCCAACGACGGCGACCAGAAGCTGCAACAGGTGGCCACTTCGATCCACACGATCACCGCCTGTTCCAGCCGCGTCCAGGCTCTGGTGGACCAGGTGAACGAGGCCAGCCAGCATCAGACGCAGGGGATCGATCAGGTGGCGTGCGCGCTGTCGCAGATGTCCAACGTCACCCAGCAGACGGCGGCCAACGCGGAAGAGAGCGCCGCCGCCGGCGATGAGCTGAGCGCCCACGCCGAGTCGGTTCGCAACATTGTCAGGCGGTTGGAGGCACTGATCGGAGCCGCGTCGGCCAGCCACCAGGCACACAGCATGGACCACGACAGGATGGCGGTCTAGGAGGCGAACCATGGAATCGACGATGGCGACGCCGTCGGAAGCGACCGTTTCGAAAGTCGACGCGCGAGCGGGGAAGTACCTCACCTTTCACCTGGACAACGAAGAATTCGGAATCCAGGTGGCCAGTGTGCGCGAGATCATCGGGATCCAGGAGATCACATCGCTGCCGCAGATGCCCGACTTCGTGCAGGGAGTCATCAACCTCCGCGGCAAGGTCGTCCCGGTGATCGACTTGCGGCTGAAGTTCGGTCTGGTAGCCGCCGAGTTCAACCAGCGCACCTGCATCATAGTCGTGGAAGTGCGCAAGGGCAGCGCTACGATTCTGATCGGAGCGATCGTGGACGCGGTATCCGAGGTGATGACCCTGCCGGCGAGCGAGATTGAGGACACACCGGACTTCGGCAGCGGCGTGCGGATGCCGTGCCTGCTCGGCATGGCCAAGACCAAGGGGAAGGTCCGGATCCTGCTCGACATCGGCGAGGTGCTGATCGGCGGCGATGTGGGTGGCCTGAGCGAAGCATTGAATCACGGGACTTTGTGAATACGGGCAGTCAGGGATAACGGATGCGGGTAAGGCCTACTAACAGCGATTCGCCGGCTAAAGTCCCGGAGCCGATGGGCAGGGATGAAGGAATGCCGTCGGAATCGGACTTGCGCCACCAGGTGGAAGAGCTGGCGATGCAGTGCGTGCTCGGGATCCAGCCGGAAGGGGACGAGAATCCGGGGATCGAACTGTTCGGCGAGACCCTGGAAAGCGTCCGGCGACAGGCTGAAGCTTTGGGCTGGCTGAGCGTGGCGCAGACGGCCGCCGAATTTTCCCAGGCCCTCTCCGCGAGGGCCGGCCAGCCGGCGGCTCAGGAGCAGTGTATCCAGCAAGGCCTGGCACGGTTGCAGGCACGGCTGAAGGAGGAGTCCACAGGCGAGGCTGGGGACGATCCCCCGGCCGGCACGTTGGCCAGTGTGGCGCAGGACCCGGAGATGATCTCCGACTTCATCTTCGAGGGGCGGGAACATCTGACTGCGGTCGAAAACCAGTTGATGGTGCTGGATAAGGAGCCGTCCAACGAGGAAGCGGTTCACACCATCTTCCGGTGTTTTCACACCATCAAGGGACTGGCTGGTTTTCTGGAGCTGAAGGCGATCCGGGAGGTGGCCCACGAAATCGAAACCCTGCTCGACCGGGTGCGCAGCGGCGAACAAACGGTGACCGCGACGTTGATCGACGCCGTTCTGGCGTCCGCCGATTACCTGAAGCGTGCGCTGGACCATGTGGACGCGGCGCTTGGCGGTGAGGTCGGGCCGCATCCGGATAACACGGTCCTGCTGGCCAAGGTACGAGTGCTGGCGTCGGGCGGGCCCGGACAGGTCGCCGCGGAAGCCCCCGCGCCCGAACCGGAGCCGGCGGCGGAGACCCAGACCGGTCCGCGGGAGGAGGAGCCCGGCGCTCCGGCCAAGGCCGCCGAGGCGACGACGCTGCGCGTGGATGCCGGCAAGCTGGACTACATGGTAGACATGATCGGCGAACTGATGATCGCCCAGGTGATGGTGCGTCATGATCCGACGCTGGCCGCCCTCCAATCCCCCCACCTGCAACGGAATCTCTCCCAATTGGCGCGCATCACCGCCGAAGTGCAGCGTGTCTCGATGGGGCTGCGAATGGTCCCCATCGGTCAACTGTTCCGCCGCATGGCACGGCTGGTGCGCGATCTCTCCCGGAAGTCGGGAAAGCAGGTGGACCTGGAACTCGCCGGCGAAGACACCGAGCTCGACAAGACCGTCGTCGAGGAGCTGGCCGACCCGCTGATGCACATGGTGCGCAACGCGGTGGATCACGGGATCGAGTCCCCCCAGGATCGGCGGGCCGCGGGCAAGAAGCCGACCGGTCGGTTGACGCTGCGAGCATATCACCAGGCCGGTCACATCGTCGTCGAGATCTCCGACGACGGCCGGGGGCTGGACCCGCAAAAGATCCTGGCCAAGGCACGCCAGCGCGGGCTCGTCAGCCAGGACCAGGCGCTGACGGAAGCCGAAACATTTCATCTCATCTTCGAGCCGGGCTTCTCCACCGCCGAGCAGGTAACCGATGTCTCCGGCCGCGGCGTGGGGATGGACGTGGTCCGGAAGAACCTGGAAAAACTGCGCGGGCGCGTCGAGATCCAGTCCGCCCTCGGGCGCGGCGCCACCTTCTCGCTCATGCTGCCGCTGACTCTGGCGATCATCGACGGGCTGATCGTCGGCGTGGGCGGCCAACGCTATATCGTCCCGATCTTCGCCGTCCGCGAGATGTTCCGTCCGACCCAGGAGATGATCTCAACCGTGCAGAAGAAGGCGGAGATGGTCCTGGTCCGGGGTCGCCTGCTGCCGGTGGTTCGGCTCTACGAGCGGTTCCGCATCGAGCCTCGATCGCGGGACCCGTGGGAGGCGCTGCTGATCGTTGCCGAGAGCGGGGACCGGGAATTCTGCCTCATGGTCGACGAGCTGATCGGAAAGCAGGAGGTCGTCCTGAAGAGCCTGGGGGAGATGCTCAAGAACGTCCCCGGGGTGTCCGGGGGAGCCATTCTGGGCGACGGCCGGGTGGGCCTGATCCTGGACATGGACGGAATCTACCGCCGGTGGGAAGGGGTCTAGGGCGTGCTGCAAGCGTTGGTTCCGCAGTTGTCGATGGAGGAGTTCGAGAAGTTCCGCCGGCTCGCCTACTTGAAATTCGGGCTGAAGCTGGGCGACGAGAAGAAGGAGCTGGTGGCTGCCAGACTGGCGCAGAAGCTCCGCGAGCAGCACTTTCACTCCTTCGACGACTACTACCGGAACATCGAGCAGGATTCCACGGGTGCGGCGCTGATCGCCATGATCGACACCCTGACCACCAACCACACCAGCTTCTGGCGGGAATTCGCCCACTTCGAGTTCCTGCGGGCGGTGGTCCTGCCTGGCCTGCGCGGCAGAGATCACATCGAGATCTGGTGCGCCGCCAGCGCCACCGGCGAGGAAGCCTACACGCTGGCTTTCTGCCTGCTGGAGGGGCGCCTCACGGGCTCGTCTCCCCCGGGGCGGATCCTGGCAACGGACATTTCGACGCGCGCCCTGAACGCGGCAGCGCAGGCGGTCTACCCCGCCGGACGCCTGTCGACATTGCCCGGGGGCTGGTTGCAGAGATACTTTGTGCCGGTGCGAAAAAACACCGACGACTACAAAGTCTGTCAGCCGGCGCGTGCGATGGTGGAGTTTCGCCGCCTGAACCTGATCGAACCGTATGTCCACCCAGGCCCGTTCCAGGTGATTTTCTGCCGCAACGTAATGATCTACTTCGACAACCCGACGCGCCAGGCGGTGGTCAGCCGGTTGATCCAGTTTCTCGAGCCCGGTGGCTACTTGTTCATCGGTCTGGCCGAAAGCCTCATGGACATCCAGCACCCGCTGCGGTATGTGCGCGCGTCGGTGTATCAAAAACCGGGTGCGACCGGCTCCGGGAATACCCCGCACAGGAGAAAACGATGAACCCAGTGAAGGGAACCGTGGTCGGCGTGGGGGATTGCGCGGTGATCAACGACACTGCCGGATCCCTGGTGACCTATGCCCTGGGCTCCTGCATCGGCCTGGCGCTGTATGATCCCATCCGGCACGTGGGCGGGCTGCTCCACTACATGCTGCCGGAATGCACGATGGACCATAAGAAAGCGTCGCGGAACCCTTACATGTTCGCCGACACGGGCATCCCGATGATGCTGCATCGCTGCCAGGAGCTGGGCGCCTTGAAATCGCGCCTGATGGTGTGGGCCGCGGGAGGTGCGCAGGTGATGGACGAGCAGGGCTTCTTCAACATCGGCAAGAGGAACTATGTTTCCCTGCGCAAAGTTTTGTGGAAATGCGGGCTGATGCTGCTCGCCGAGCATATCGGCGGATCGACGTGCCGCACCGTGCGCCTCGATCTGGCGAGCGGCAGGTTTTGGATCCGAGTGCCGGGCGAGACGGAGGTCGAGCTCCGGTCGCAGCGGAAGTCCTCGGGAGGAATCTTGAATGCCGTTCAACCTGTTAATCGTTGATGATTCGCCGGCGATGCGGAGTTTCATCCGCCGGGTGATCGACCTGTCCGGCCTGGAGGTCGGCCAGCTCCACCAGGCCGGCAATGGCAAGGAAGCGCTCGATCTGCTGGCAGGCCATTGGGTGGACGTCATTCATGACCGACATCAACATGCCGGTCATGAACGGAGAACAGTTCCTCCGCTCATTGAAGAAGGACGATCTGCTGCGCACAGTTCCCGTGGTGGTGATTTCCACGGACGCCACCATCGGCCGCGTGAGCCTGATGCTCGAGCTCGGTGCGAAGGGCTACGTGAAGAAGCCTTTCCAGCCGGAAGGCTTGCGCGCGGAGATCGAGCGCGTGCTGGGGGTGTCCGGTGTCTGACGCAAAGGTTAGCCCCCTGTTATCGGAGGCCGTTGGGGAAGTGCTGGAGACCATGTTCTTCAGCGCCGTCATCCAGGAGGCCGAGCACCCGCCGGAAGCGGCGGGCAGAGAAATAGCCGTTGGGGTGACCTTCCATGGGGAGCCGGCCGGTGTGATGTGGCTCGCCATCGAGTCGGATGCCGCCCGCGGCATGTCGGCGAACTTCCTCGGTGTCGACCCGGGGGAGGTCTCCGACGACCAGGTGAGCGAAGTAATCTGCGAGCTTTCCAACATGGTTTGCGGAGCCGTCCTGAGCCGTGTGGCCACCGAGTCTGTGCTCTCGCTGGACTCGCCCAAGCCGGTTCCATTGGAGGAGATTTCCTCCGGCGCGGGTTCGCGGCGCTGGTTCGCCCTGGAAAACGGTTCCCTCCGCGTCCTGTTGTCGCTCACTACGAACTGATGGAAACCGGACGAAAAATCAAGGTCCTGATCGTGGATGATTCCACGATGGTGCGCAAGATTCTCTCCGCTGCGCTCGCGGGCCAGAAGGACGTGGAGGTGGTCGGTACGGCGCCGGATCCCTACGTGGCTCGCACCATGATCCAGCAGCTCAAGCCGGACGTGCTCACGCTCGACCTGGAAATGCCGCGGATGGACGGCCTGACCTTCCTCAAGATGCTGATGCGCCATCACGCGATGCCGGTGATCGTGATCAGCTCGGTCGCCCAAGCCTCCTGCGAAAAGGCTATCGAGGCGCTGCGGCTGGGGGCGGTGGAGGTCCTCGGCAAGCCCTCCGGTCCGGATTCGGTCGGCGACCTGCGGTTCAGCCTGGCGACGAAGGTTCGTGCCGCGGCGCAGGCAAAGCTCTCGCGCCCGGCGGCGGCCGAGGCGGGCGCAGGCAAGCTGGACCTGTCCCTGCCGGCAGGCTCGGACCGGCAGATCATCGCGATTGGATGTTCCACGGGGGGAACCGAAGCACTGGCGGCGGTGCTTCCACTCCTGCCGGAGAATTGCCCCGGAGTCGTCGTCGTGCAGCACATCCCGGCCGGCTTCTCGCGGACTCTTGCCCGCCAGCTCAACCAGATCTCCCGGATCGAAGTCAAGGAGGCAACCAACGGCGACCTGGTGAGGCCGGGATGCGCTCTCATTGCGCCCGGCAACTTCCACATGCTGGTCGTCAAGGCGCCCAACGGCTACTGCGTCCATGTTAAGGACGGCCCGCCGGTCTGCTACCAGCGCCCCTCGGTGGATGTGCTGTTCGCGTCGGTGGCGCAAGCGGTCGGGAAGGAAGCCATCGGACTCGTGCTCACCGGCATGGGAGTCGACGGCGCGCAGGGGATGCTGCGGATGAAGCAGGCCGGCGCGCGGACCATGGCGCAGGATGAGGCCAGTTGCGTGGTGTTCGGCATGCCGCGGGAAGCGATCCGGCTGAACGCCGCCGACCAGGTGGTTTCCCTGCACCACGTGGCGAGCGCCCTCCTGCACGCCATCCGCGGCGGCCGGAAAGCGGCCTGAGCGTTCTAGCCCGGGCTGTCGGGCACCAGGCAGGCTCTTTCATTCTCGAGATAGGGATGCCGCAGCGCATCTTCCATGCGCCGGAATGCCGCTTCCACCTCGTCGAGCCGATCCTTGCCGGTGATGAGGGAGCCGTTGTCTTCTCATCCCGCACGGAGAAGTAGACGTAGTGCCCGTCAGCTTCCTTACTTGACGATGACCTTATCGCCGGCGCGATCGCGCAGGACCGAGGAGCCGCGCCAGCTTTCCTTGCGGGTGAGCTTGTAGCCGAGGGAAGCGGCATAGGCGCGCAGGTCGATACCCGTCTTGCAGGCTTCCAGTTCCTGGTGGTGCGTCAGGGCCATTCGTCTTCCTACTGTCTCAGGCCAACCTGTCTCAGGCCACGCAAGCTGTCGCTCGGAGGGAGCGGCAAACAGGGTGAAATTTGTACGTTTGACGTCACTCATCTATGATGGTATTCAAGATTTGGATGATAAGGAGTTACCGTGACAAGGACACGGAGCGTTTAGCGGCTGGCGAAAAGGTCCGCCAGTGGGAGCCGTTCAGGCGCCAAGCCGAGAAGCGTTTACGCATTCTCGACGCCGCCACGTCGCTGGGCGACCTTGCCACGCTCAACTCCAACCGTCTGGAAGCCCTGAAGGGAGACCGCAAGGGGCAGTATTCCATACGGATCAATGGCCAGTGGCGCATCTGTTTTCAGTGGCCCAAGGATGAGCCTGGCCCATCGAATGTTGAGCTTGTTGACTACCACTAAAAGAAAGGAGAAGACCATGCCACGCACACCCATTCACCCCGGAGAAATTCTCGGCGACGAGCTGGAGGAGACCGGCCTTTCGGCGAAAAGGCTGGCCGACATTATCGAAGTGCCGCCCAACCGGCTTTACCAGATTCTGGCCGGGAAGCGGAACATGACGGCGGACACGGCCTTGCGCCTCAGTCAGTACTTCGGCATGTCGGCCGATTTTTGGATGAACCTCCAGAGCGCCTATGAGCTTGACCTGGCGCGCCAGCAGCTCGGCAAGTCCATACAGCGAATCCCGAAGCGCAGCGAGATGGCGGAGCCGCGGCCTGCGGCATAGAGAGACTCACGCCTGGGCGATGAGCGCGGGTTCATCGATCTCTTCTGGAAGGGCGTTCTCCTGGTCGAGCAAAAGAACGCTGGCAGGGACCTTGTTCGCGCCAAGCAGCAGGTCCTCGATTACTTCCCTGGCCTCAAAGAACACGACTTGCCCTGCTATGTGCCCGTCCCGTTCACGGCAGAGCATGTGATGCGATGGGCCGAGCAGTTTGATGAAGAAGACCGGCTTCGGATGCTGCGGATGAAGCAGTCCGGCGCGCGGACCATCGCACAGGATGAAGCCAGTTGCGTGGTGTTCGGCATGCCGCGGGAAGCGATCCGGCTGAACGCCGCCGACCAGGTGGTTTCTCTGCACAACGTGGCGGGCGCCCTCCTGCACGCCATACGCGGCGGCCGGAAAGCGGCCTGAGCGTTCTACCCCGCCCGGGTCGGGCTGTGCGGGCTGACGCCGGGTGTGGTTACAGTCTCCAGCGTCTGATCCCGGGCGCTGCGATAGGCGGCCTCCACCACAGCCACGGTCTTTAGAAGATACTCGCGGCCGGCGGTCTCAAACGGTCGGCCGTTGAGCAGGCAGTCGATAAAATGTTCCTGCGTCGCGCGCACGCTGTCGCCGCGATAGCCGGCCGTAACCGTGTTTTTCCAGATGGTTTCTCCGCCCAGCAGGACGTCGCCGGAAGGCGCCACGTAGAGGAGTCCTTCGTCGCCCTCGAAGACGGCGTCTCCCAGGACCGGGCTGTCGGGCGCCAGGTCCAGGTACCGATGCCCGTCCACCCAGCCGGCCAGGACATCGTGCGTCAGCAGCAGCCAGGCCTGGTCCTCGCCGGCGATCGCCGGATTGCGGCGGAGCAGCCGCGCGCACACCGAGCGAACGTCGCCGAACAGAAAGCGCGCCACGTCGATGTTGTGCACCAGCGTTTCATGAATGAGCAGGCGCGGCATCCCGCGGAAATACGGCTGCGCCGGGTACGGGGCAGCGCCCGCGCCGTCGTGCCTGCGGCTGCGAAACTGGTAGGCCAGCGGCTCGCCGATGTCGCCTCGCCGGATCCGGTCCCCGACCACGCGGTACCACGGTTGCCAGCGCCAGTTTTCATGGATCATCAGCGGGATCGCCGCCTGCCCGGCGGTCTCGACGATGGCGAGCGCCTCCTCCCAGGAGGGCGCCATCGGTTTCTGGCAGATGACCGGGATCCGGCGCGCCGCGGCCGCGCGGACCAGCTCGAGGTGAGTCTCCGGACGGGCGGCGATGTCCAGGAAGTCGAGCGACTCGCGCTCCAGCATTTCCGCGACCGAGCGGTAGCCGCGCGGAGCCGACGCGCGGGCGCGCTCCAGGTCCGGGTCGCAGGCCGAGACAATCTCGGCTCCCGCGATGCGCCGCCAGGCTTCGAGCTGGATCTGACCGAAGAAGCCGCAGCCGGCAATGCCGCCGCGCAGCCGCCGGTTGTCGGGACTCGTCATGTTCTGCCAAGATAGCCCAACGGATGTCGCGAGTCTACCGAATCGCCGTGCTGCCCGGAGACGGAATCGGCGCGGAAGTCATCCCGGAAGCGGTGCGAGCGCTGCGCGCGGTGGAAGCCCGGATCGACGGGGTGCGCTGGGAGTTCGCCGAATTTTCTGTCGGCGCCGGCGAATATCTCCGCGGCGGCGACCCGCTGCCCGCCGGGACCCTCGACGAGCTACGCCGGTTCGATGCGATTCTGCTCGGCGCGATGGGGCTGCCCGATGTCCGCTGGCCCGACGGCCGGGAGATCGCGCCGCAACTGGACCTGCGGGAGCAACTGGATCTGTACCTCGGCCTCCGGCCCGTGCGGCTCTACCACGCGCAGGATACGCCGCTGCGGGATCGCGCCGCCGGAGAGATCGACCTTCTGCTGGTGCGCGAGAACACCGAGGGCCTGTTCTCCTCCCGCCACGCGCGATGGGAAGGGCGGCCCGAGCAGGTCTGCGATACGCTGCGCGTTTCCCGCGCCTGCTCCGAGCGGCTGTTCCGCGGCGCTTTCCACCAGGCCCGCCGCCGGCGGCGCCTGGTCACGCTGGTGGACAAGTCCAACGTGCTGCCGTCGATGGTCTTTTTCCGGAAGATCTTCGACGAAGTGTCCGCGGAATTCCCCGACGTGCGCGCCGAGCGCGTCTACATCGACGCCGCCAGCCTCTACCTGGTGCGGAACCCCGAGCGATTCGACGTGCTGGTGACCGAGAACCTGTTCGGCGACATCCTCTCCGATCTGGCGGCGGGCCTCGTCGGCGGCATGGGAATGGCGCCCTCGGCCGACATCGGCGACCGCCACGCCGTCTTCCAGCCGGCCCACGGCTCGGCGCCGGACATCGCCGGCCGCGGCATCGCCAATCCGGTCGCCGCAATTCTCTCCGCGGCGATGATGCTGGACTGGCTGGGCGGAGACGAGACCGTGCGCGGCGCGGCGCTGATCCGCGAGGCGGTGGCCGGCGTCCTCCGGCTCCCGGAGCGCACGCCCGACCTCGGCGGCACGCTCACCACGCTCGATCTCGGCCAGCGGATCGCCGGCGAAATCGCGGTCGCCGGGGAACCTCGCGCACCAGCTTGGTCGTGAATCCGCCGTGGTGTATACTTGCTGTGGGCCGGGACGGCGAGTGGGGAATCCCGGCAACCGTCGGAGAATTGGGGATAACAATGCGCGCGATTCAGACTGCCGGCGCGATTCAAACTGCCGGATGGATACTCCTCGGTCTGCCGCTGATGTTGCCGGCGGCGGCCAAACTGCCTCCCGCGGCGAGCATGCAGGTGGACTTCACGCGGCATGTGCTGCCGATTCTGGAACAGAAGTGTCACGCCTGCCACGGCGCCAAGCAGCAGCAGTCGGGTTTGCGGCTCGACAAGCGGCAGAACGCGCTGCGCGGCGGCGACTACGGTCCCGTCATCCTCGCTGGAAAGAGCGCCGAGAGCCGTTTGATCCTGCGGCTGGTGAGCGGCGACGGCGGCATGCAAATGCCCCCCACCGGCCCGTTGGCGGCCGAGGAGATCGGCATTCTGCGCGCCTGGATCGACCAGGGCGCCGAGTTCGCCGACGTCGAGCTGAAGGAGGCGGAGACCGCCCGTCCGGTGGATCCGAAGCTCCGCGAGCTGATCGCGGCGGTGCGCCGGCAGGATGCCCGCGGCGTCGAGAAGGCGCTGCGCGCGAATCCCGAACTGGTGAAAGCGCAGGACGCCGGCGGCTCGACGGCCCTGCATCACGCCGCCGGGTTCGGCACCGTGGCCATGTTGCGGCTGCTGCTGGACCGCGGCGCGGACGCGAGCGCCGCCAATCGTCGCGGCGCTACCGCGCTGCACTGGGCGATCGTGGACGAGGAGAAGGCGCGGCTGCTGCTGGAGCGCGGCGCCGAGGTGAACAGCAAGACCGTCGAAGGCCGCACGCCGCTGTACATGGCCGCGACCCAGCTAAACATCCGGGAAAGCCTCCTGCGCCTGCTGCTGGAAAAGGGCGCCGATCCGAACCTGCCCGACCTGGTCGGACGCACCCCGTTGATGGCGGCGGCCGTCAGCGGCTCGGTGGAGGCGATGCGGCTGCTGATCGGGAAGAAGGCCGACATCCACGCCGTCAGCGGCGCCGGCTCCACCGCGCTGATCGACGCGGCGCGAGGCCGCAACCTGGAAGCGGCGCGCCTGCTGGTGGAAGCGGGCGCCGACGTGAACGCCACGACCAAGCGCGGGCAGACGGCGCTCGCCCAGGCGGCCGCGCAGGGAGCCGATGACATCGTGAAGCTGCTGCTCGATCGCGGCGCGAAGGTCAACGTGCGCGACGAGCGAGGCTATTCCCCGGTCATGTACGCCGCCTATTCGGAAGCGATGCCGGCCGCCACCGTGCGGATGCTGCTCGCCAAAGGCGCCGACACCAGCGTCAGCGGCGAGGGAGAGACGCCCGTGAGCCTCGCCGCCAAGCGGGGCGACAGTGAAGTGGCGCGGCTGCTGGGCGTCCCCCAGCCGCAGCGCGCGAGTGGCGGCGTGGCAACCGGAGAGCGCGGCTCGGCGGAGAATCGGCCGATTCCCGAGGCCGTCGGGAAGGCGCTGGCCGTGCTGGAGAAGCAGAGCCCGACATTCGTGAAGCGCGGCGGGTGCAACTCCTGCCACAGCCAGTATCTGCCCGCGGCGGCGGTGGCGCTTGCGCGCGAGCGGGGTATCGCGGCCGGCAAGACGATTGCCGAGCTGCCGCTCGAGATGCTCGAGGTTTCTCCGGAGCGGACCATGGAAGGGTCCGGCTTCGGCGTGAACAGCTTCGGGTTCGAGATCTTCCGTCACGGCTCGGTCGGCAGGCCCGCCGACGAGTACACCGACGCCATTGTTCACTACTTCAAGACGATGCAGACGCCGCAGGGGCACTGGGAGACAGTGGGGAATCGCCCGCCGCTGACCTGGGACAACTTCCTCACCACCGCCTTCGCGATCTACGGCCTGCGGCACTATTCGCCGCCGGCGCAGAAGGCCGATACCCGGAGTCGCCTGGCTCGCGCCGCCGCGTGGCTGGAATCGGCGCAGCCCGGCACCGCGCAGGAGCGCGCCTTCCAGCTTCTCGGGCTGGGCTGGGCCGACGCCGCCCCGGCCGCCATCGCGAAGTCGCTGCGCGGGCTGGTCGATATGCAGCGCCCGGACGGCGGCTGGTCGCAGTTGCCGACCATGGCGTCTGACGCCTACGCCACCGGAGAAGCTCTCTACGCCCTGCGCCTGGCGGGCAAGATGCCCGGCGACGACGCGGTGTACCGTAAGGGCGTGGCCTACCTGCTTCGGACGCAAGCGCCGGACGGCTCCTGGCACGTCAAGGCGCGGGCGCTGCCGGTGCAGCCGTACTTTGACAGCGGCTTCCCCTACGGCCACGACCAGTGGATCTCGGCGGCGGGAACCGCCTGGGCCGCCATGGCGTTGAGCCTGACGGTGGAGCCGGTGAAGCTGAGCCGTCGTTGATCTTGGCCGCTCCCCGAGACAACTACGGCTTCCTGCTCGCTTCGCTGGTCCTGCGCGATTTCAAGATCCGCTACCGCAACATGTCGCTTGGCGTGTTCTGGAGCCTCCTGAATCCGCTGGTGATGATGGGCGTTCTGACGTTCATTTTCACGACCATCGTTCCCAACCATTCCATCCGCGATTTTCACCTGTTCGCCCTCTGCGGGCTGGTGGTGTTCAGCTTTTTCTCTCTCGGCTGGTCGGCGGGGACCACCTCGATCCTGAGCAACGCGAACCTCATCAAGCGCGTCCCGATGCCGCGGGAGATCATTCCTGTTTCGACGGTGCTCGCCAACGCGATTCATTTCCTCATCCAGATCGCCCTGCTGCTGGGGCTGGCTTTGTGGGCCGGCTACGGCGTGAACATTCATTGGATGTGGCTCGCGCCGGTGTTCGCGCTCGAGGTGGTGTTCGTCTGCGGGCTGTCGCTCATCACCTCGGCGCTGGACGTCTATTTCCGCGACGTGCGGTACGTGGTGGAGTCGCTGATCACGGTGCTGTTCTGGCTGGTACCGATCTTCTACAGCTTTCCGATGGTCCCGGAGCGGTTCAAGGTGGTCTACCTCTACAACCCCGTCGCCGCCGTGGTGCTGGCGTGCCGCAGCGTGCTGCTGGAAGGCAAGGAGCCTCCGGAGAGCCTGCTGGTGAAATTGCCCCTGGTGTCGCTCGGTGTCCTGGCGGCCGGCCTGGTGCTGTTCCGCCGTCTCGAGCGGCGCTTTGCGGACCATCTCTGATCGCATGCCCCGCATCGAGTTCGAGCGTGTTTCGAAGACGTACAGCCGGCACGCGCGGGGATTTTTCTGGAAGTACCTGCTGGAGGCCGGCCGCCGCCGCGAGCCTTTCTACGCGCTGCGCGACGTCAGCTTCCGCATAGAGGCCGGCGAATCGGTGGGCATCGTCGGATCCAACGGCGCGGGCAAGACCACCATCCTCAACCTGGCGGCGGGACTGACCGGCCCGGAACAGGGCACGGTGAACGTGGATGGCCGCCTGGTGGCGCTGCTCGAGCTGGGCTCGGGATTCCATCCCGACCTGACCGGCAGGGAGAACATCACAATCAACGCCGCGCTTCTCGGCTACTCCCGCCGCCGGGTCGATACGCTGCGCGAGCGGATCATGGAGTACTCCGGCATCGGCGGGTTTATCGACGAGCCGTTGCGCACCTACTCGCAGGGCATGGTCCTGCGGCTGGCGTTCGCGGTGGCCGTGCACGCCGACCCGGATATTCTCCTGGTGGACGAGCTCCTCGCGGTGGGCGATCAGGAGTTCCAGCGCAAGAGCTTCGACCACCTGGTGGCGATGAAACGCGCGGGCAAGATCCTGCTGTGCGTCTCGCACGCCGCCCCGCTGCTCGAGCAGCTCTGCGACCGCTTGCTTTGGGTTCACGGCGGCCGCCTGGTGATGGAAGGCGCCTCGCACGAGGTGATGGCGGCCTATCGCTCCGGCGCCCTGCCGGTCAGCGCGGGCTGATCGGCGTCTCGGGCGACGCCCCACGCCGCCGCGCGCGCCAGCGACGCTCCAGCGCTGCGCGCGTCATCACCGAGGCCCACTCGCGCCCGTAACGGATCGGGTGGCGGCGGTTGAGCCACAACCCCGCCGGCAGGCTGACCAGGTACTTCAGAACGGAGGGCCGCAGCGGCTCGAAGAACTGGTCCCGGCCGTCGATCCGGTAACAGCAATAGCCGTGGACCCACGAAAAGGGGATGTAGCCGTAGTGCTTGCGCAGGACGCGCATGCCTTCCTCGAACACCTGCCGGCGCTCTCCCAACGTCTTGGTCCGTGCGTGCATGCGCACGGACGCCATCGGGACATCGATCTTGCGCAGCTCGTGCCGGCGGCTCATGCGAATCCACAGGTCGTGATCCCACCCCAGCCGGAAGCTGTCGTCCAGCGGGCCGATCGACTCGAGGGCTTCGCGCCGGAAGAAGCAGGCGGGCATCGAGATAAAGCACTCCCGCGCGAGCAGATCGCGGTCGAAGGGCCGGGTGGGATACGGCCCAAGCGGCCGCCCTTGTTCATCCATCCAGCAGGCTTCGCCGTACACCGCGGCCGCTCCAGGGTGCTCGCGCAGTGCGGCGACAGCGCTTGAGACCGCACCCGGAGCCAGGAGATCGTCGGCGGGGAGGATGGCGAGAATCGTGCCGGGCGCCTCGCGGAAGGCGCGATTGACGGCATCCGCGGGCCCGGCGTCGGGGCGGGAGAAATAGCGCAGCCGCGCGGCGCACTTCTCCAGGATCTCCAGGGTGCCGTCGGTGGAGCCTCCATCGGCGACGATATAGTCGATGCGCGGATAATCCTGCGCGAGCACGCTCGCGATGGCTGCCTCCAGGAAACGGGCGGTGTTGTAACTCGGCGTGACGATACTGACGAGCGGGTATTGTGCCACCGGAGTCACTCGACACTCCTGTGTGTCCTACATGCCCACATATTTGGCGTACAGGCTGCGGGCGACGCCGACATCCGTGGTTCCCTTGATGATGGCGCGCCCATCGGGGAAGATGGCCAACTCGTAGGGATTCAGGAAAAACCGCAGGCACAGGTCGTTGGCGCGGACCTGGCCGAGCGCGGCCAGCCGCCGACCCAGTTCGACCAGGTCGAGCGGGCGGGCGCGTTCGTGGATCTGCACCGCGTTGCGGCCGCACAGGCTGATCGGGGCGTGGCCTCGGCCCTCCAGGTGCGGGAACCGGCGCAGGGCGCAGGCCATGCACTCCGGCTGCGGTGGGCGCGGGTCAAGCTGGCGGATCGTTCCCTTCCAGATGTCGATCGTCGTCAGGCGTGCGACGACCTGCTCGGGCTTGCCGGCGAGGATCTTGAGCGCCTCGGTGGTTTGCATTGCCGCAACGACCGCCGTGATGGTGCTGAGCACCCCGGCGGTCTCGCAGGTCGGCTGTGCGCCGGCCGGCGGCTCCGGGTAGAAACATTTCAGGCAGGCGGTGCGGCCAGGCAGAATGGGGAGCACCAGGCCGTAGCCGGCGATGGCGGCGCCGTAGATCCACCCAACGCCGCCGCGTACGGCGAAGTCATTCACCAGGTAGCGCGTCTCGAAGTTGTCGGTGCCGTCCAGCAGCAGGTCCACCTCGCCGAGCAGGTCGTCGGCGTTGTCCGGCACCAGGTCGGCGACCACCGGCTCCACCACGATCCCGGAATTGATCCGGCCCAACCGCCGCGCGGCGGCCACGGCTTTGGGCTGCGCGTCCCGCGCGTCGGACTCGTCAAACAGCCACTGCCGCTGGAGGTTGCTCAGCTCGACGTAGTCGCGGTCGATGATGCGCAGGTAGCCGACGCCGGCGCGCGCCAGCGCCTCGGCCTGGAAGCTCCCGAGCGCGCCGCAGCCGATGATGGCGACGCGGGCCTCCCCCAGCCGCTTCTGGCCGGCTTCGCCGATTCCGTCAAACAGAACCTGGCGGGAGTAGCGCTCTGTGTCGTGTAAAGACATCCCACCTCAATGCTATCAGCAGCCCCTGTGGGTGCTGCTGATATCATGACAGTCGGTGGTCGCTTCCGGCGCCTGTAAGCTGATGATCCTCGCGCTGCTGTGGGGTAGCTGTACGGCCGCGCTGCGCGGGGCGACCGAAGAACTCCACGGCCTGCGGGTGGCCGAAATCCGCTTCGAGCCGTCGCTCCAGCCGATGCCGGATCTCGAGCTGCGCGGCCTGCTGCCGCTCGCCATCGGCGATCCACTGGAACCGGAGAGAATCCGCGGCTCGATCGCCGCGCTCTACGCGACCGGTCGCTATCTGGATATCGAGGTCCGGGCGGAGAAGAACACGCGCGGGGAAGTGTCGGTGCTGTTTGCGACCAGGCCGGCGTGGTTCGTCGGCCGGGTCGAGGTGAGCGGCGTCCCCGAGCCTCCCAGCCCGGGACGGATGGTCAGCGCCACCAAGTTGGTGCTGGGAAGCGAATACACCGACGACCAGATCGAGAGTGCGCGGGCGAATCTCCTGTCACTGCTCGAAAGCAACGGGTTCCACCAAGCGCGGGTGGAGCCGTCGATAGACCGGGAAGCGCACACGCAGCAGGTCCACGTGCGGTTCCGCATCGACCCCGGGCCGCGCGCCCGTTTCCGCCAGCCGGAGGTGGAGGGCGTGGACGCCGCCGCGCGGGAAAAGGCGATCAACGCCACCCGGTGGAAGCGGCTGTGGGGCCTGCTGGGATGGAGGCAGGTGACCGAAGCGCGCGTCGCGCGCGGCCTGGAGCGCGTGCGCCAGTCCTACCGGAAACAGCAGCACCTCCTCAACCGGGTCACGCTGGAGGATCTCGCCTACGACGCCGGGCAGAATCGCATCACGGCCACCGTCGCCATCGATCCCGGGCCCCAGGTGCATGTCGAAGCCGCCGGCGCCAAGCTGTCGCGGGGGAGGCTGCGGCAACTGGTGCCCATCTACCAGGAGAAGTCCGCCGACCGCGACCTGCTGGTGGAGGGCATGCGAAACCTGACCGACTATTTTCAACTGCGCGGGTATTTCCGCTCCGAGGTGAACTTCACCGCCCGCCAGGAAGGCGCCGGCCGCCAGGTGATCGCATTCCGCATTGTACCCGGCGAGCGGTACCGGCTTGTCCGGGTGCAGATCGACGGCAACCGGTTCTTCGACCAGTCCACGATTCGCGAGCGGATGAATGTGCTGGCGTCCACCCGGCTGCGGTACCGGCGAGGACGCTACAGCGAAAACCTGCTGGCGCGCGACCTGGACGCGATCACCGAGCTGTACCGCTCCAACGGCTTCCGCGACGCGCGGGTGAGCGCCGAGATGATCTACGACTACGACGGCAAGCTTCGCGAAGCCGCCCTCGCGGTGCGGGTCGAGGAGGGGACGCAGTCGTTCGTCGGCGCTCTCGAGCTGGTCGGAGTGAGCGGGGAAAACCAGGAGGCTGTGCGTTCGCAGGTCAGTTGCGAGCCGGGACAGCCGTTCAGCGAAGCCAACCTCGCCCGCGACCGCGACCAGATTCTCAACTTCTATTACAATCACGGCCATCCCGACGCGACCTTCGAATGGACCAGCGCGCCCGGCAGCCGGCCGGGCCAAGTCGACCTGCGCTTTCTCGTGCGGGAAGGCCCACGCCGGTTCGTCCGCGGTTTCCTGATCGGGGGACTGAAGACCAGCGATGCGGACATGGTCTACAACCGCATCCGGCTGGAGAGCAGGGAACCGCTGTCGCAGAGCGCCATGATCGACAGCCAGCGCCGCCTCTACGACCTGGGCATCTTCGCCCGGGTCGACATGGCCGTGCAGAACCCGGAAGGAAACGAAGCCAGTAAGTATGTCCTTTACCAGTTCGAGGAGGCGCGCAAGTACTCCGTCAGCGTCGGCCTGGGGGCCGAAGTGGCGCGCATCGGCCGCGGCACGCCCACACCCGACACACCGTTCGGCGGAGCGGGCTTCAGCCCGCGCGTCACGCTCGGGGTCAGCCGCGCGAACTTGTTAGGCACCGGCCACACCGTCGGAGTGCAGGGGCGGGTTTCCAATATCCAGCGCCGCGGCGTGTTCACTTACCTGGCGCCCCAGTTCAAGGGAAGGGAGGATGTGAACCTCACCTTCACCGGGCTCTACGACTTCTCGCGCGATATCCGGACCTTCGACAGTCGCCGTCTGGAAGGCTCGGTGCAGATCGGCCAGCGGCTCTCCCGCGCCAATACGCTGCAATACCGGTTCGCCTACCGCCGCGTGACCGTCGACGAGGGCACGCTGAACATCTCGCCGGAGCTGGTGCCGGTGTTCGCCCAGCCGGTGCGCGTGGGGATCCTTTCGGGCACCCTGATCCAGGACCGGCGCAACGACCCGATCGACGCGCGCAAGGGCCACTACACCAGCGTCGACTTCGGGGTGGCATCCAAAGCGTTCGCGTCCCAGACCGATTACCTGCGCCTGCTGGCCCGCAATTCCAGCTACCACCGGGTGGTGCCGGACCTGGTGCTGGCCCGCTCGTTCACTTTCGGCGTTCTGCACAACCTTCGCGGCGCGGGAGAGGAGATCCCGCTGCCGGAGCGCTTTTTCTCCGGCGGCGCCTCCTCCCACCGCGGCTTCCCCGACAACCAGGCCGGCCCGCGCGACCTGTCGACGGGTTTCCCTCTCGGCGGCGAGGCGCTGCTCATGCACAGTCTCGAACTGCGATTCCCGCTGCTCGGCGACAACCTGGGCGGGGTGCTGTTTCACGACATGGGCAACCTTTACTCCAAGCTGCACGAGGTAAACCTGCGGCAGCGCCAGCGCGACGTGCAGGACTTCGACTACATGGTGCACGCCGCCGGTTTCGGAATCCGGTACCGCACGCCGATCGGCCCCATCCGGCTGGACCTAGCCTACAGCGCCAACTCACCGCGCTTTTTCGGACTACCGCAGGAGGTGCTGTTCACGGACCCTGGGAGGCCGGGGAGGCCGGGACACCAGCGGATCAGCCGGCTCCAGTTCCACTTCTCGATAGGGCAGACATTCTGATGCGACGCGTGCGGATCCTGATCGGCGGATTGCTGGGGCTCTGCCCAGCGGCGGCGGAGACAATGGACCGCATCGCGGTCACCGTGGGCAGGACCGTCATCACCGAGAGCGAGATCGTCTCCCAGATCCGGATCGCGGCGCTGCTCGACGGGGTGGAACCGGACCTGGGGCCGGCGGCGCGGCGGCGCGCGGGGGAACGGCTGGTCGAGCGCGCGCTCATCCGGCGGGAAATGCAGTTGAGCCGCTACCCGACCCCGGGGCAGGCCGAGGCGCAGCAGGAGCTGGAACGGATCCGCCGCGAGCGCTTCCCGGAGGATTCCGCATACCGCAGCCTGCTCGCGCGCCACCGCACGGGAGAGGAGGAACTGAAGCTCTACCTGCTCGAGCTGCTCACAACGCTGCGGTTCATCGAGTATCGCTTCCGGCCGGCCATCGCCAACAGCGGCGCCGAGCTGGAGCAGTACTACCGCGGGAAGCTGCGACCGCAGTGGGCCAAGAACGGTTCCGGCGAGCCGCCGAGCCTGGAGGACAGCATCGAGGAGATCGACCGCATCCTCACCCAGGAAAAGATCGACCGGGCGCTGGAGGCATGGCTCGATCAAAGCCGCCGGCAGACGCGCGTCGAGTTTCGCGAGGAGGCTTTCCGATGAGTCGCCGCAACCGGGTCCTGCTGCGGCTGGGGCTGGCCGGGTTCGCCCTGGCCGTGCTGGTCGGTCTGGGGGCGCTGCTGGCGCTGCGGTCGGCGTGGTTGGCCGAGCAGGTGCGAAGGCGCATCGTGCGCGAAGTCGAAGAAGCCACCGGCGGCCGCGTCGAGATCGGGAAGTTCGCTTTCGACTGGCGCGCGCTCCGCGCCGAAGTGAGCGACTTCGTCCTCCATGGCACCGAGCCGGCCGGGGAAGACCCGCTGTTTTCCGCCGAGGCGATCCGCGTCGATCTGAAAGTGGTCTCGTTTTTCCGCCGCCAGGTCGACCTGAGAGCGGTCGAGGTCCGCCGGCCGGGCGTCACCATCCTGGTGGACGAGCGGGGTCGCACGAACCTGCCCGTGCCGAAGCGGGCGCGGCGCCGGCACCCGCTGGCGACGATCGTGGACCTGGCGATAGGGCGGTTCGATCTCGCGGGCGGATCCTTCCGCTACGCCGACAGCCGCGTGCCGCTCGACGTCCGCGGGGAGAGCTTGCGCGCCGCTCTCCGCTACGAGCGCGCGGGAGGGCTCTATCGCGGGGAGGCGACGGCGCGGCAGATCACGCGGGCCGCGAGCCGGTCGCTGGCGCCCCCGCTCGACACCGGGATCGAGATGAGCGTCGAGAAAGGACGGATCGCCTTCCCCCGGATCCGGCTGGCCTCGAAACATTCGCGGGCGGAATTGTCGGGGGCGATCGAGATGGCGCCCTCCGCCCGCGCCGTCTTCGAACTGACCGCGGCGCTTTCCATCGCCGAGTTCGGCCCCCACCTGCGACTGCCGGTCGACCCCGTCGGCAGGGTGGAGTTTTCCGGGACGCTGGGGCTCGGCGGCGGCTCACCGTATTCGCTTCGGGGACAAGTGACGGCGCGCGGGATGGCCGCGCGCTGGGCGGGAGTCGGCGTCCGTGGGGTCGACGCAACCGCCGCGCTGCGACTTTCTCCGGAGGAGCTCCTGTTCGAACAACTGCATGTCTCGGCGCTGAACGGCGCCTTCCGCGGAGAGGCGCGCCTGGAAAAATTCCGCCGCCTGGAACTCGAGGGCGACGTCAGCGGTCTTGCCATTCACGAGCTGGCCGCTCTGCGAACCGACACCAGGCTCCCGTGGAGCGCCGAGGTCCGGGGCCCGCTGCGGCTGGAGGCGCAGATTGCCGGGCCGGCTCCGGCGGGGATGTCCGTATCGACGCAACTCACCCTGGCCCCCCGTACGGGAAAGATTCCCCTCGCGGGGTTTCTCGACCTGACCTGGGACCAGCGCGGACGCGAGGTCCACTTCGGCCTTTCCCACCTGGAGACCGCTCACACGCGCGTCCACTTTTCCGGCAGCTTGGGCGATGGTCTGCGCGTGGGTCTTTTCTCGCGCGACCTGAACGACCTGTTGCCGGCGCTGGAAGTCGCCGGCGGCGATCCGCGCACGGTGCCGGTGCGCTTGAATAATGGCGTCGCGCGTTTCGACGGTCATCTGCATGGGCCCTTCGACAGCCCGCGCCTTTCGGGCGATCTCTCCTGCGGGCCGCTCTCGCTCTATGGACACCGGCTGGATCAGCTCACCGCCGAGCTGGTGGCCTCAGAGGGGAACCTGGAAGTCCGGAGCTTGGCGGCGCGCCGCGATTCCTGGCTTCTCCAGGGGCGGGCGCGGATGGGCCTGGTCGGCTGGAAGGCCGGCGATGCGAGCGCACTCCAGGGCACGGCCACCCTGCGCGGCGGCCGGCTGCGCGAAGCCCTGACCGAAGCCGGCGTCGGCACGCTCCCGGTCGACGGGCTCCTCTCGGCCGGTTTCGATCTCACGGGAACGCTCTCTTCACCGCGCGCCGTGGCCCGGGTGCGTGTCGAGAAACCCGTCGCCTATGAGGAGGAGTTCGACCGGTTCGACGCCGAGCTCCGTTATTCCCCGGGCGAGATCGGGTTGTCCTCAGGACGCCTCGCGGGCGGTTCCGGCGTCGCTCTGCTGTCGGGGGCGTATCGCTATACACCCGGCAAGTGGAAAGACGGCCAGGTGCGTTTCGAATCGACCGGCAGCGCCTGGTCGCTCGGCGGTCGCAAACTCATCCGCGAGTTCCGCAAGGGCCTCGACGGACAGCTCACCTGGAAGGCCACCGGCGCGGTGGAGGTGATTCAGGCTCGCCCGCGGCTGGCGGCGTTGAACGGCGAAGCAGCCGTCGCCGGGATCGTACTCGATCGGACCCCGCTCGGGAGCCTCGGCGCCGGCGCCGCGACCCGTGGGCGGCTGCTGGTCATCGACATGAACGGCTCTCTGCGCGATTCGCGCGTGGCCGGGCGCGGCGAGTGGAGCCTGGCAGGGGATTCCCTCGGCCTGGGCGAACTCCACGTCTCCCACCTCACCACGGCCGCGCTCCAGGACATCGGCCTGCTCGGCGGGCCGGGCGTCGAGCTGCCCTTCCGCGGGCTGGTGAACGCCGAGGTCGGCTTCTCCGGCCCGGTGCTCCAGCCGCGGCGATGGACGGCCGCGGCCAAGATCACCACGCTCGAAGTCGCCCCGGGAGCTCCCCTGCCTCGGGCCGGCGAGGCCGCCCCGCGCGATCTGACCGTGCGCAATCGCGAACCGTTCCTGGTCATGATCGACAGCCGCGGCGTTCACGTGGAAAGCGCGCGCTTCTTTTCCCGGGACCTGGACCTGGAGGGCATGGGCACGGTTTCCTTTGGCGCGCGAAACCCGTGGAACCTGCAACTGAAAGGCACCATGGACCTGGGGGTGCTGAGCGCGCTGCGGCCCGATCTGCTCTCCGTCGGCCGCTCGACGCTGGAGGTGGCCATCCGCGGATCCCTGGTGCAGCCACAGATCGTCGGCCGCATGGAACTGGCCGACGCCTCCTTCCACCTGCGCGGAGTGCCAAACGGCATCGAGAAGGCGAACGGGGCGATTCTGTTCGACCGCACCCGCGCCACCATCGAGAAGCTGACTTCGCAAACCGGGGGCGGCGACCTGGTCCTCTCCGGCTTTCTCGGATTCGGCGGCGAGGAGCTGGTCTACCGCTTGCAAGGGCGGGCCACGCGCGTTCGCGTCCGCTACCCGGAAGGAATCAGCACCTCGCTCGACGCCGATCTGAGCCTGACAGGAAGCTCCACCCGCAGCCTGCTGGCCGGGGCGGTCACCGTGAGTCGCCTCGGCGTGACCACGCGCACCGACCTGGGCGGCTTGCTCGCCGAATCGCTCCGGTCCGGCCCCTCCCTTGCGGTGACCAACGAGTTCCTGCGCGGGATGCAGTTCGATATCCGCCTTCAGACATCTCCGGACATCGAGCTCGAAACCGCTCTCACCCAGGACTTCGAGCCGGAGGCGGATCTGCGGGTGCGCGGCGGTCCCGCGCGCCCCGTGCTGCTGGGCCGCGTCGCGATCAACCGCGGCGAGATCCGGTTCTTCGGCAATCAGTACACCATCACGCGCGGGGAGGTTTCCTTTTTTAATCCGGTGCGAGTGGAACCCGTGCTCGACCTGGACCTGGAAACCCGCGTCCGCGGGATTACCGTAACCATCAACTTCTCCGGGCCGGTCAACAAGCTGAATGTCTCCTACCGGTCGGATCCGCCGTTGCAGTCGACCGAGATCATCGCCCTGTTGACGGTGGGACGAACGCCGGCGGGGACCGCCGGCACGACTTACGGAACCACCCAGGGAACGCAGAACCTGTTCCAGGCGGGCGGCAATTCGCTGCTCGGCCAGGCCGTCTCGGCGCCCCTCACCGGCCGGCTCCAGCGCCTGTTCGGCATCAGCCGGCTCAAGATCGACCCCGAGCTGACCGGCGTGGCCAACACGCCCCAGGCGCGGCTGACCATCGAGCAGCAGCTTTCGCGCGACATCACCATCACCTACATCACCCACCTGAACCGCGCGCAACAGCAGATCGTCCAGGTGCAGTGGGATTTCAGCAAGGATTTCTCCGCGCTGGCGGTGCGCGATGAGAACGGCGTCTTCGGGATCGATTTCCAGTACCGGCGGCGCTTCAAGTAGCGGCGCGGGAGTTTCGTCCGTGGTCCAGCAGCATTCGTCGTGGCAGCAACGGCGTCGGCAGATGGTCGAGCGGCAACTGGTCCGCCGCGGCATCCGCGACCGGCGCGTGCTGAGTGCGATGCTCGAGATCCCGCGCGAACGATTCGTTCCGGAAGCCGTTCGCGGCGCCTGCTACGAGGATGAACCCGTCCCCATCGGCCACGGCCAGACCATTTCCCAGCCGTACATCACCGCCCTGATGGCGCAGTGCCTGGAGCTGGAGGGCCACGAGACGGTGCTCGAGATCGGCGCCGGCTGCGGGTACCACACCGCATTGCTGGCAAGGCTCGCGGCGCGAGTCATCGCCATCGAGATCGTCCCGGCGCTGGCCGAGATGGCGCGGCAGAACCTGAGCGCGGCCGGCCACGACTCCAACGTCGAGCTGATCTGCGGCGACGGATCCATGGGCTGGCCCCGGGAAGCGCCCTACCAGGGTGTCTCGGTGGCGGCCGCGGCGCCCGAGGTGCCCTTTGCGCTGCTCGATCAACTGGGGGATCCCGGCCGGCTGGTCATTCCGGTCGGCACCCTGGCCGATCAGGATCTGCGCGTGATTACGCGGAGCCAGGGTCGCCTCGAAACGCGCGTCGCGTCGATGTGCCGGTTCGTGCCGCTGCGCGGCCGCCAGGGATGGAAGTAGCGGTATTCGGTAGTTCCGAGTAGCGCGTAATTCATGCACAGTTCGCGAGAGGCCGACGAGAAACCACTTTTCAACAGATCCGACTGGTCAGGCGGCCAAGCGGGCCCGTGCCTTACACCTACTTTCGTGAACGGCGTTAAGTTAAGAGGAGTTACACGCGCCAACTCGGACTGGGGCCTTGCCAGAATCTCGTTCAAAGGCTACTGAACCGCGATCCTCACCTCCGGCCCGGCAATCCAGGCTGCGCTCACCGAGAGGCTCGCTGAGCCGGGAGAAAGCTGCGACGGCAACCGGAAGTTCACTTGGTAGCCGTCAATGCTTCCCGGGAAGCCGCCGGCGTAAAGGACCTCGGCCGGCGAGCCGTTGACGGTCACGTCGATCGGGGAATTGGCCACCTGGGGAGGAGCTGCGGGAAAGGGTTGACCGGGCTCCACCCCGGGACGGGTCGGCCCGAGGCCCGTGGCAAACAACGTCAGGATTTCGCCCGCTCTGGCAGGCCTTGCGGTTGTAACCAGGCTAAAGTCACTCGCGTGGACCACAGCGGGGCCGGTGGGGGTGATGAGCACTTCCGGCCGAAACATCGGAATGATGTAGATGCCTTGCCGGAGGGATCCGCCGCCGAGCAGCCGACGGTTCGCGGGGTCTTCGGCTATCGAGGCAGGGCGCGGTTGGGTAGAACCTGGTCCTACAGCGAGTCCCATGTAGCCGCGCACGCCCAGGAATGCGCCGTTCCCTCCGACCACGACGTAGCTGGCCTGCTGGATTTGGCGGGTTTGGCCCGGCGGCGCCTGGCCTCCACTCATCCCACTCACCCGGATGCTGCCGATCCGCTGGCCGACTTCGTCGAGAACCTCGAAGTACCATTCGATCATGCCCCCGCGCGTGATGTCGGCGATGGCTTGGCCGGGAGCAGGCGCCGGCCGCAAAGCTAAGAAAGTCCCCGTTTCGACCACAGTGCCTTTCACACGCCTGCCGTTTACGGAAATGATGTCGCCGATGATGACGAGCTCGTCAAAGTTTCGCGGCACTACGGGCGTGGTTCGGTCGGGCTTGGTGGCCAGCAAGGAGTAGTCGGCGACATCGCGGACATAGGCAACATGATTCGCCGTCTCGACCACCAGCAGGCTGCCGACCGGACCTTGGGCTGCGGCCGAAAGCGCGAGTAAAACTGAAACCAGACCGATCCGACGGAGCCTGGCGATACCGGGTGGGCGGTGAGCGCTGTGTCGAGACATGGAAGTTCCCTCCCCAGAAGGATTGTGCGGTAAGGGCGTGAGCGAGACAAGAGATCTGGGGATACATTGGGGTAAAATACCCCCGAAAGGACTCGTATGGAGCGTTCTTCCCCCGATGCCGTGCGGGCGCAGTTGGCGAGAATCCTGGCAAGCCCACAGTTCGCCCGTTCCGAACGGCTCGCGACCTTCCTGCGCTACGTCGTGGAGCGTGCGGCCGAGGGCAAAGCCGAGGAACTGAAGGAGACGGTCATCGGGATGGAGGTGTTCGGCCGCGCTCCCGGATACGATCCCAAGGCCAACCCCATCGTGCGCGTTCAGGCGGCGCGGCTGCGGGAAAAGCTACGGGATTACTATAGCGCCAGCGACCTCAACGGGGAACTGGTAATTGAGGTTCCTAAGGGGAGCTATGCGCCGCGGTGGCGGCCGACAATCGCGGAACCCACGGGTCTTCGCCGATGGCGGCGGCTCGCGCTTGGCGTCGCGGCCGCGAGCCTCTGCGCACTGGGCCTGGGAGGCTGGCTGTGGTGGCGGGTTGCCTCCAGCCCTCTGATTTCCTCCATGGCCGTGCTGCCGCTGAGGGCCTTGAACGGCGGCGCCGAGAACGAATGGATCGCCGACGGGCTCACCGCCGAGATCATTCACGACCTGGCCGGCCTGCCGGGAGTGGGCGTGGTGTCGGCAACCTCGTCGTTCGCGCTCAAGGGCAAGGGGAAGGCCATGAGGGAGATCGGGACGCTGCTGGGCGTGGACGCTGCTGTGGAGGGAGACCTGAAGCGCGACGGCAGCAAGGTAAGGGTCCTGGCCCGGCTGGTCCGCACTTCCGATGACCGGCTGCTATGGTCGGGCGCGTTTGAACGAGATGTGGGAGAGCTGTTCGCGCTCGAGAACGAGTTGGCGTCCAGGATCGTCGCGACTTTGCGGCCGAACCTGCGGGAGCAAGGGCGGCGACAGCAGGCGATGGATCCAGAAGCATATCAGTTGTATTTGCGGGGCCTTTCTGCCCGCCATCGCTGGACGGCGGCCGGGAGGCGGGAGGCGTTGTCGCTGTTCATTCAGGCGGCGGAGAAAGACCCGCGTGCGGCGCGCGCCTGGGCGGCCCAGGCGTTCACGTACTATGACCTGGGCTTGCAGATGACCCCGCGTGAGGCATATCCGAAGGCCCGGGCGGCGGCCCTGCGGGCGCTCGAAATTGACGCCAACTCGGCCGACGCCTACGTGTCCCTCGGCTACGTCCACTGGTTTCTGGACCGGAACCGCACCGCCGCCGAGGAGGCCTTCAGCCGAGCGCTCCAGTTGAAGCCCAGCTCGCAGGAAGCGCTGCAGGATTATTGCCACTATCTGATGGACCGGGGTCAGTTGGAGAAGGGGCTGGAGGTGGCGCTGCGGGCAGAGCGTCTGGACCCACTATCGCCGGAGACCGGCCGAATGCTGGCCCTGATGTATTTCCATAGCCGCCGGCCGGACGAAGCGATCGCGCAATGCCGGAAGGTTCTGGAGCGCAATCCGGAGTACAGGCGAGCGTACCACACGCTCGGCCGCGCGTATCTCGCAAAGGGCATGTGCACGGAGGCGATGGATGCGTTCCAGCGCACCCCAAGCTGGAACCCGGAGGGGCGCCAGGACGCCATCGTCGCCTACGCTTATGCTCGCTGCGGGCAGAGGGAGGAGGCGCTGCGCCTCCTCGCTCGCTGGGAGCAGGCCGCGAAGGCCGGGCATATCGGCCCGGGTTCTATGGCCCGGATCTGGGCCGGCCTGGGCGACAAGCAGCGGGCGATCGAGTGGCTCGAAAAGGCGCACCAGGAGCGCTGGTACTTCCACCCATTGGTGGCTCCGGAGTGGGACCTGTTGCGAGGCGAGCCCCGGTTCGAGGCGCTGCGGAAGGAAATGGGGGTCGAGTTTCCGGGCGACGGGCTGGCGCAGCGTTAGGGGAGGCGTGGGAAGCTCGGTTCGCTGTCAAGCACAGCATGCCAATCCGGGCAAGCTGTTGAGATGACGCTGCAAACTGCCCTAAATGGCCGCTCCGGTCGGATCGTAGGCTATCCGGAAGTTGAGGTCTCGTAGAAGAAGGGTGTTCGCGGACGATGAGGGCCCTGCTCGGTCCTTTGAGGGCCAAACTGACCCACTACCCGGTATTCCCGCTGTTATACTCGATTCATATCATGGCGACTGCTTCCGTAAAAATCGCGATCAGCTTGCCGCGCAACCTCCACCGGCGTGTGGAAAGCATCCGCAGGCAGCGTGGCGAGACGCGGCAATACATCGCCGGGTATCGCCACCAGCCCGAGTCGGCCGGGGAGATCGGGGCAGCGGAAGCTTCCGCGCGACTGCTCCTCTCGGCGCGCCGGTCACGACACGAGTCCGGCGCATACCTACCGAGGTCCCTGGAGACAAGCAAGGGAATGCCCAAACCATGCGGGATGAAACCTGGACACGGTCACAACAATTCCGAAGCGATGCCTGACACGGCGGATCTCGGTGTTGACGCCGGAAAAACTTGAGGCCGTGGAGGAAGCACTGAAGTTCGCCCTGGAACTGCGGTGAATTCAGGAGAGAATTACCACATTCCGCAGAGGATCATCGAGGGTATCGAGGAGCTGCGCGGTTTGGTGGGCCGGGAGGCCGGCTCGAGCGACTGGATCGAGGTCACCAAGGAAGCCATCGATCGGCCGCCAGGGATGGAAGCAGCCGCCAGCGAGCGCGCCCAGGGCAGGTCTTGACCATCGCGCAGGCAAGAGACTACAATGGTCACATGGTAGCCACCCTGCGGGAGGGTAAGGCCAAGCTCTCGAAGCTGGTGGAGCGCGCCAGCCGTGGCCAGGACGTGTTGATCACCGTGCGGGGAAAGGTGAAGGCCCGGCTGACTCGCGCGGCACCCACGCTGCCTGCCCGGACTCGGTCCGCTTGGGTCCGCCGGCTTGAGAAGCTTGGGAAGAAGTACGCGGTCAAGCCGTTGCAGTCGAGCCTCGACCGGATCCTGGCCGAGGACCGGGAGCACCGCTTCTGAACTACTGGGACACGTCGGCCCTGGTCAAACTGTATGCGGAGGAGCCGGATTCCCGGTACTTCCGGCGCCTGGTCGCCGCCTCGAAGGAGCCCCTCGTCTGTTCGGGGATCGGTACCACCGAAGCGCTCTGTGCGCTTCACAGGAAAGAATCCCTGGGCGAACTGGAAAGCGGCGGAGCCGCCGCGGCGTTCCGGGAACTGCGAGCGGATCTGCGGGCGGGCCTGATCCTCACGATAGCTTACGACGACGAGGTTCTGGCGGGGGCGGAAAGACTGGTGCAAATCGCCTGTCGACGGCCCCGGCTCAGGCCCATCCGGGGCATGGACGCGATCCACATTGCTTCCGCCCTGGCCGGCAGGGCCGAGGCGCTGGTGACCACGGATGCACGAATGCGGGAGGTGGCCCTGCTGGTCGGACTCCCGTTGCTGCCTGAGCCAGACTGAGGAGGTGCTCGAACAATGCCAAGGATCATCGAGGGTATCGAGGAGCTGCGCGGCCTGGTGGGCCGGGAGGCCGGCTCGAGCGACTGGATCGAGGTCACCCAGGAGGCCATCGATCGATTCGCCGATCTCACCGGCGACCACCAGTGGATCCACGTCGACACCGAGCGCGCCCGCGCCGAGTCACCTTACAAGACCACCATCGCCCACGGGTTCCTCACCCTGTCCCTGCTCAGCCGGATGAGCCGCGAAGCCGTCCAGGTGCGCGGCGAATTCAAGATGCGCATCAACTACGGGCTCAACCGCGTGCGATTCGTCTCGGCCGTCCCTGCCGGCGCCCGCGTGCGCGGCCGCTTCCGGGTGCAGTCGGTCGAGGACGTGCCCGGCGGCGTCCAGACGCTTTGGAACATCACCGTGGAGCTGGAAGGCAGCGACAAGCCGGCGCTGGTGGCTGAGTGGCTCACGCGGGTCTATTCATAGTGTTTCCACCAGTGTCGAAGCCCCCGCGGCCACAACCGGGGCTGAACCGACCCGGTCCGGGATCGCCGTCCCGCTCACCCAGCAGAATCGCGAGAATCGCGGAGCTATCCAGGATCACGGCGCGCTCCGGCAGCTACACCCCATCCGGCCCATAGCCGAGAATCTCCCCGCGCTCCTGTTTGGAAATCCGGCGGCCCCGAAGGCTGGCGGGAATCTCCGGCCAAATCCGCTGCTCCAGCAGTGCCCGCAACCGCTCCCGCCGGCCGGAACCGGAGCGGTAAATCAACAGACGTTGCCTGCGGTCGAGCAGAGCGCGGCGAATGGCCTCGGTCTTGGTTTCACCAGCCAAGGAGGCGACTTCGTTAGCGAGACGTTCGACCTCAGGGTTCTTGATGTTGAGGGCCATCAATCTCTACACCATTTCACCCCGCCGCATCGTCCAAGTCATGCTCGATGGCCGCAAACTCTGCGTTCACCTTCAGGTCCTGTTCCCGGCACTTGCGCGCCGCCGCCCGCATTCTTTTGGCCCGCAGACTCGCGCCAGTCCGCCGGTTCATCCGGTCGATGGCCCGGCGAATATATTCGGCCCGAGTCAGGCGCAGCGCCGCCGAGTGACGGGCACTGGCAAGCAGCAGTTCGTCAGACAGGTTCAGCGAAATAGTTCGCATCTCCCTCAGTATCGCCGAGAACCGCTCCCGCTTGGTCGCGGCTCGGTCACGTGCTCCATACAGAGCCGCGACCAAAGGTTAGCGCGCCCCGAACCTCTCCAGCTCGGAACCGAACCCGCCGCCACGCGCATGCGCCGGCCCTCCGAAGACGGCGTTCAGGAACAGAATGTTCATGCCGTCCATGTAGGCGCGGTAATTCGGATCGGCCGTGAAGCCGATCACCAGCCCGCGGCCTTCCCGCTGGACCATCACCAGCGGCTTGTAGGCGAGCTGCTTGCGGTTCTCCTCCCACAAGTAGCCGCTGGCCAGCAACTGGTCCGGGCCGAGGAAGACGGCCGCGTTCACTCCTTTGTCGAGCTTCAACGGAGTGTAGATGCCGCGCCCGGCGAACAGCGCATGCACCGTGTCGGCGACGCCGGCGGTGATCCAGTGATCCGGATCCAGGCGCGCGCGCGCCAGCACGCCCGGCACGGTGTCGGGGGGCTCGGCGTCTGCCTGAATGGCCTTCAGGTAGTCGTCTTCCTTGGCGAACAGCTTGCCCGCCGGCCGCGCCTCGGCTCCTTCGGGCCTCTTGGGAGGCTCCACCGCGCGGGGCTGGTTCTCCTGGGTGGTCGCCAGCAGCGCCACGTTGCTCGCGGCGAGAAAGCTCACCGCGCCGCCACCGAGGCCGACCACAGTGCCGCCGGCGGCCACCCAGTCCTTGAGCCGTCGGATGCCGTTGGGGCCGAGGGCGGCGGCATAGCCGGCGCCGAACCCCTGGTCCGGCAGGATCAGCACGTGGTAGCGGCTGAGGTCGGCGGCGCCCAGCAACTGGGTGCGGATAGGCGTCACCGGGTACTGATACTGCCGCTCGAGCACGAACCGCGCGTGACCGGCCGAGCCGGAGGAGACCGGCTGGTCCCACGCCAGTGCGATCGCGGGCTTGCGAACGTGGACCACGTAGCGGCTGCCGAAGTTGACCCCGTCCTCCACCCAGCCGGTGTCGGTGGCGAACACTTCCGCGCCGGTGGAGGCGGCCAGCTTGGGGATGGCGTCGTGCAAGGACGGCGGGTTTTCCTTCGCCTTCAGGATCAACGTGCCCCGCGGATATTTGGTCCCGTTCTGGGTGAAGCCCTTGTCCGAGCTCCAGACGCGGAAGTCCTGCCGGAGCGCGGCGGCCAGCAGGCGGCCGGCGGCGGCGTTGCCCCAGGGCGCCAGGTAGGCCACCGCGGCCTTGCCGCTCACGCGGCCGGCGGGGGCGGCCGTGGCTTTCACCGCTTCGAAGCTCCCCTGGATGGATTCGCCGACAGCGATCGCCTCCACGTTGTACTGCATCGGCACCGACCAGGCGGTGACGTCGTAGATCTCGTCGGGAAGGCTTTTCTTGCGCCGGCGTTCCTGCTCCTGGACGAAATGCTCCTCCATCGAGACCTGGGCGTCGAGCAGGGTTCGCACCAGCCGCTTGGCCGGCTGGGCCAGCGAGATGGCGTAGCTCGCCGCCGGGTATTGCTTGCCGCCTGCCTGGAACGCGGCGGTGGCGCGCCGGACCTCGACCCCCTGCTCGGCCAGCAGGAGCGCCAGCTTGTCGACGGCGGCGGTGTCCCCGCGCCGCGGCAGGATGTACTCGCGAATCGATTCCTTGCTTCCTTCCTCGATGGCCGTCTGGCGGTAGCGGTAGAAGTTGGTAAGCAGTTGCTCCCGGTAGCGTGCCGAGCTTTCGGCGGTGGAAACGGAAGCGACGAAGTGCTGCCGCACGGTGTCGCGGAAGTGGAACACGGTCTCGTCGCTGCGCCGCATCAGCAGGCCCCGCGCCGAGGCCTGCTCGTAGGTCATGGCGATGCTGCCGTAGTAGGACGGCCAACTGGCGCCGTAGCCGGGATAAAAGGCGTCGTAGACTTCGCGGGTGAAATAGCTGAAGCCGAACTGGTCGAACCAGCGCGCGTTGTTCTTGCCGAACCAATCCAGGCTCGACTTCTGTTCCCTGGTCAGGTGAGGGTTGAAGGGCACCGCTTCCGGCGCGAAATAGTAGGTGGAATCGGCGCCCATTTCATGCAGGTCGACGAAGACCACCGGGTACCATTCCTGTAGCGCGCGGACTCGGCCGCGGGTCTCCGGCTGCGTGATGGCGAACCAGTCGCGGTTGAGGTCGAAGTGGTAATGATTGGTGCGGCCGCCCGGCCAGGGCTCGGTGTGCTCGACGGCCAGCGGGTTGGCGTCCGGCTCCAGCCCCTCGCTCTGCTCGAAGTGGCGCACGAAGCGGTCCCGGCCATCCGGGTTCTGGAGCGGGTCGATCAGTACGATCACATTGGCCAGGATCTGGTCGACCACTTTGTCCTTCCGCGACGCCAGCAGGTGGTAGGCGGTGAACAGGGCGGCGTCCGGCGAGGAGATTTCATTGCCGTGGACGCCGTAGCCGAGCCAGATCACCGCCGGAAGGGAAGCCATCAGCTTCCGCGCCTCGGCTTCCGGGGTTCGCCGCGGGTCGGCCAGCTTCTTCATTCCGGCGCGAATTTCCTCGATCCGCTTGATGTTGGCCTCCGAGCCGACGGCGGCGTAAACCAGCTTGCGGCCCTCCCAGCTTCGGGCGTACTCGAAGATCTTGAGCCGCGCCGGCGCCGCGGCCGCCAGGGCTTCCAGGTATTTCAGGATGTTGCCGTGGGAGCTGATGCGCTCGCCCGGGTCGTAGTCGAGCACCTTTTTGTGATTCGGCACGGCGGGATCATACACCGCACCCGGCCAATGCTCGAATCTCGCCTGCGCGACCAGCAGGCCGCAGCAGAACAGTTGCGCGTAAAGCAAGGCTGGAGTTCGCATACCAAACCAGCATACGGTATCCCTGCGCCTTTGGGGGTGGCCCCGGACCTGAGACGACCTATCAAGGAATCGCCTACCCCCGCCGATATACAGGGGTGCCCAAAGCAACCCTGGACGTGGGATGGTGCTACCGGCTGCTGGAGCTGGATCCCGGCGTCTCCGCCGAGGAGGTGAAGCATTCCTACCGGGACCTCATGCAGATCTGGCATCCGGACCGCTTCAGTCACGATTCCCGGCTGCGGCAGAAGTGCGAAGAAAAAGTCAAGCGCATCGGCGACGCCTACCGGTCCCTGATCGCGGTTCTGCCGTTGTACCATGCAACGGCGGGCGAGCCGAGTTACTCGGCATTCACGCTGGAGCAGCAGCCCGATCTCGGTGCGACGATGAAGGCTGTCCGGATCGAGGGGAAGTGGGGATTCACGGACGCCTCGGGCAAGCTGGCGATCCCGGCCGTCTTCGATACTGAGGCGGAGTTCGCGGAAGGACTGGCGGCTGTCCAACTGGACGGCCAGTTCGGCTACATCGATCCATCGGGACACTTTGTGGTGAAGCCGCAGTTCCGCTCGGCCGATTCGTTTTCCGACGGCCGGGCGATGGTGCAACCGGTGGCGCGATTCGGCTACATCGACAAGTCCGGGCAGTTCGTCGTGCGGGCCCGGTTCGAGTCCGGCCAGCGGTTTGCCGAAGGCTTCGCGGGAGTCCAGTTGAACGGCCGCAGCGGCTACATTGCGGCCGACGGGGAGTGGCTGGTGGAGCCGCAATTCGACGAAGTGCACGCATTCTCTCACGGCCGCGCCTACGCGCGCCTGGGAAGCCGCTGGTACCAGGTGCTTTCCACGGGCGAGGTCCAGAAAAAAGACTGATCGAGGTTGCCCCGGCCGCCGGTGCGCGATAGAAGTGGCACCGATGCGACGGTTGTGGATCCCTCTCCTGCTGGCGGCCGGCCTGGCCGGTCAGCGCGCGCCGCTGGCGCCGCCTTGTCTGTGCGGTTCGCCGGCAGCCGCCGAGCGAAACCGGGAGGGCATGGAGTCACACCGCCTTCGACGGCTGGATGAAGCCAGCTCGGCCTACCGGCGTGCGCTGGATCTGGCGCCGCCGCGCGATCCCACCCCGGCCGAAAGAGAACTGATCCTGCGCTTTGCGCCGAGGATTCTGGTGACTCCGGCCGAACCGTTCGCTCTTCGCGACGCGGCCGCGGTGCTGCACCCCTCGGCGCCCTGGATCGCGTACCACTTCTTCTGGGAGGACGACATCGATTTCCCGGACGACAACGACCCCTGCGACCACGAGCTGATGTGGGTCCGGCTGGACCCCGCCCGCATACGCATCCTGGACTACTACACCTATTTCCACGGCCGCCTGCTGCGCGCGCCGGCCGGGGCGGTGGAGAACGCCGGCAACCATGGCGGGCGCCCGGCGGTGCTGGTGCAATGGGGCAAGCACGGCTCGATGCCGCTCGAATGGAACCGGCTGCCCATGGTCGCCGATCGGGGAGACGTCGAGCGCGCCCACATGAAGCTCGATCAGCAAATCCGTCTGGAAGACTATAACCGCGCGACCTGGGAAAAGCTGGCCACGCTGGGGCGCCAGTCCCAGGAGTCGCCGCTCGCCCGCGGCTGGCCTCTCAAGTTCCCCGGCGCGTGGAAGGATTTCACGGATTTCTCGCGTCCCGTCGACCCGACGCCGCTGCTGCGGCGGAATGCGTACTGGAAGGTCTCCTGTTGGAACAACGCGGTGATCGACCGCCACTTCCTGGTCTACAACTTCGCTGTGAAAACCGAGTGGCCGGAAGCGGTCTGCCAGGACCGCTGAGTCGAAGCATCAGCGTGTCGTCGATGAACCGCGGTCAGTAGTGGTAGCGGGCCTGTAGGAAATCGATCCGCGTCTCGCCTTAGAGTTGACAACCGCTTCCTGCGGTCGCGGCTCAGAATCAGCGCATCCGAGCCGCGCGCGTTAGCAAGCGGTATGCGGAACGCCACACACTAACGAGGCTCTGCCTCAGACCGACGAGGCATGTTGCAAGAACCTTCACCGCAGAGACGCAGAGAACGCCGAGGTTCGCAGAGAAAACTTTCCCCACTGGATTTCTCTGCGCGTCTCTGCGCTCTCTGCGCCTCTGTGGTGAGCAAAACTTGACTCATTTGCACGAACTTCTCGGTTTCAAGACCTCTAGCGGCCCCGTTCAACTCCCGCCTCCCGTCGCAACTGTTCGAGCGACATGGGCTTCCCTCTCCCCTGCTCCGCCCGACGCATCGCGGAAAGCAGGCGCCGCGCGTTCCTGGGTGAACGCAGCAGATGCGCCGTTTCCAGAAGCCCGGTCAACTCCTCCGCCGGCACCAGGGCCACGTCCTTCGAATTCCGGCGATGCACAACCTCAGTACCCCTTCCCCTTGTCCACCACGTTGATCAGCGGCAGGGCGGTGGCGTAGCGGCGCAGGTTGTCGGCGAACACGTCGATCAGGCGCACCTGGCGGTCGGGGCTCCAGCCGGAAGTGTGCATGGTCATCACCACGTTGGGGCAGTCGAAGATCGGGTGCGAGGACTGCGGCGGCTCCTGGGGGAACACGTCCAGGCCGGCGCCGGCGATCCAGCCTCCCTGGAGCGCCTTGACCAGCGCCATGTCGTCGAACAGTCTTCCGCGCGACATCGCCAGGAAGTAGGCCGTGCGTTTCATGCTGCGGAAGACCTTCTCGTCGAACATGCGCTCGGTCTGTTTCGTGTGCGGCGCGGCGGCCACCAGCACGTCGACCTGCGGCGCCATCGTCTGGAACCAGCCCGGGTCGTGCAACTCGGCGACGTAGTCCGGCTTGGGGATCGGCTTGGCGTCGGTGGCGACGATGCGCATGTCGAGCCCATAGTAGGCGCGGCGCGCGATCATGCTGCCGATGCCGCCCAGCCCCACGATGCCCATGGTGCGTCCGACCAGCTCGACGTGGTGGTCGGACTTGGGGGTGCCCAGCGGCTTCCACTCGCGCCGGGAGAACTGCGGCATGTAGTATCGCGAGATGCCCCGCGTGAGGCACAGCAGCAGCCCGATGGCGGTCTCCGAGATGCCGTGGGCGAAGGTGCGCGCGTAGTTGGTCATCACCACGGCGCTCGCGCGCATTCTCTCGTCCACGTTCTCGACGCCGGCGCCGCCGTTCTGGATCCACTTCAGGCGGGGCGCGTAATCCAGGTCGGCGCCGCGCAGGCCGCCGTAGACCACCTCGGCGTCCCGCAGGTGGCGTCGAAACTCCTCCTGCGTTTTGGCGACGACGATCTCGACTTTGACGTTGGTCGCCGCCGACAGGAGCTTCTCGATCTCGTGCGGCTCGAACTGGTAGGTGGTCACCACCTTGATCGGGTCTGTCGCCGCCTGCGCCGCGCTGGCCTGGGCAAAGGGTGCGACGACGACGGGCTTGCGCGGCTCCGGTGGCGGCGATGAAGCCGCGTCGTGAGAAGCGTTTCTGGGGCATGGGAACTGTTTTACCATAACAGACATGCGCTACCTTCGGCCGGCCGCACTCGTCTGCGTCGCATCCGCGCTTTTCGCCCAACCCGCGGAGATTCTAAAAAAGATGGACGTCGCCGCGCCGCGCTACGGCCGGCTGTCGCGCCAGATCTGGGAATTGGCCGAGGTCGGCTACAAGGAGCACAAGAGCGCCGAGCTGCTGAAGGCCGAGCTGCGCGAGGCCGGCTTCCGCGTTCAGGAGAACGTCGGCGGTATTCCGACCGCGTTCGTCGCCACCTGGGGGCAGGGCTCGCCGGTCATCGGGATTCTGGGCGAGTACGACGCGCTGCCGGGCCTCTCGCAGGAGGACGTGCCGGTGAAGAAGCCGCGGGCCAACGGCAACCCGGGACACGGCTGCGGCCACAACCTGTTCGGCGCCGCCTCGGCCTTTGCCGCCATCACGGTGAAGGACTGGCTGGTGGAGTCCAAGCGCTCCGGCACCATCCGGTTCTATGGCACGCCGGCCGAGGAGGGCGGCGGCGGCAAGATCTACATGGCGCGCGCCGGCGCGCTCCAGGGCGTGGACGTGGTGCTCGCCTGGCACCCGGGCAGCGAGAATCGAGCCTCCAGGCGCAGCTCGCTCGCCAACATAACGGCCAAGTTCCGTTTTTACGGAAAGGCCGCCCACGCATCCGGCGCGCCCGAAGCCGGCCGCTCGGCGCTGGACGCGGTGATGCTGATGAATCACGCCGTCGAGCTGCTGCGGGAGCACGTACCGTCGTCGGCGCGCATCCACTACATCATCACCAACGGCGGCGCGGCGCCCAACGTGGTCCCCGATTTCGCCGAAGCCTATTATTACGCCCGCCACGGCAGCATGCCCGTGCTCGACGGCATCTGGGGTCGGATCATCAAGTGCGCGGAAGCGGCGGCGCTGGCGACGGAAACGCGTATGGAGATGGAGCTCGTCAACAGCGTCTACAACGTGCTGCCGAACGACGCCCTGTCCGCGGTGCTGGACAAGAACCTCCGGCTGGCCGGCGGATTCCGTTACACGCCCGAGGAGCAGGCGTTCGCCGAGACGCTGCGCAAGAGCTTCGAGACGACCGGCGCGCTGCCGATCGGCAGCCAGGAGCAGGTGCAGCCGTCCGAGGAAGGCGGCGCGCCGGGGGGCTCCACCGACGTCGGCGACATCAGTTGGCAATGGCCCACGGCGCAGTTCACCGCCGCGACCTTCGTCCCCGGCACGCCCGGGCATAGCTGGCAGTCGACCGCCTGCGCCGGCACGAGCATCGGCCGCAAGGGCATGGTGGTCGCCGCCAAGACGCTGGCGCTGTCGGCGATCGATATCTTCTCCGATCCCAAGCACGTCGCCGCCGCGCGCGCCAGCTTCGAGAAGCGCCGCGCCGGGCACGAATACCGCTCCCGCGTCCCGGCCGGCCAGAAGCCGCCGCTGACTTACCGCGACAAGTAGAGGAGCGCGCACATGCTCGCCGTGTTCTCCTCGCCCTGCCGGTACACGCAGGGCCCCAACGCCACCGCGTCCCTCGGCGCGGAGATGAAAAGCCTGGGGCTGGAGGGACCGGCGCTGATCGTCGCCGGCTCGAGCGCCCTGCGGCTGCTGGCCCCAACCTGGAGCCGCGCGCTCGGCGAGCGAGGCACCGCCTTCGAAGTGCACCGCTTCGGCGGCGAGTGCTCGCACGCCGAGATCGCCCGCATCGTCGAGGCGGCCCGGCAGGCCGGGGCGCGAGTGATCGTCGGCGCCGGGGGCGGCAAAGTGCTGGACGCGGCGCGAGCGGCCGCGGCCGACCTCGATCTCGCCGTCGTCAACTGTCCCACCGTCGCCTCGAGTGACGCCCCGTGCAGCGCGCTCTCGGTCATCTACACCGACCAGGGCGTCTTCCTCGAATACCGCTTCTATCGCAAGAACCCCGACCTGGTGCTGGTGGACACCCAGGTGATCGCGCAGAGCCCGCCGCGGCTGCTGGTGGCGGGCATGGGCGACGCGCTGGCCACTTGGTTCGAGGCCAAGACCTGCGTCGCGGGCAACGTCCGCAACATGCGCGGCGGCGCCTCAACGCAAAGCGCTTTGACCCTCGCCGAGCTGTGCTACCGCACGCTGCTCGCCGACGGGGCCGATGCGCTGCGCGCCACGCGCCGCCAGGTGGTCACGCCGGCGCTCGAACGCCTGGTCGAGGCCAACACGCTGCTCTCCGGGCTGGGCTTCGAATCCTCCGGTCTCGCCGCCGCCCACGCTGTCCACAACGGGCTGACGACGGCCGAAGCCACCCATTCGTTCTTCCACGGCGAGAAGGTCGCCTTCGGCGTGCTCGTGCAGCTCGTGCTCGAGGGCTCCCCGCGCGCGCGGTTCGACGAGGTGCTCGCCTTCTCCACCGAGGTCGGCCTGCCGGTCACGCTCGCCGGGATCGGGCTCCAGGATGCGCCCGACGAGCTGCTGGCGCGGATCGCCGCGCGCGCCACCGCGCAGGGAGAGACCATCCACAACGAGCCGTTCGAGGTCACTCCTGCGATGGTCGCCGACGCGATCCTCGCGGCCGACGCGGCCGGCCTAGCCTGGCGCGAGAAGCACCGGTAGGTCCTAAACTAACCGGTGAACGGCATGACCGTTCTGTTGCATCCATGACGGGAGCGGCTCGGCCGCAGGCCGGGACAGCCCCCGTGGGGGCTAACCGGTACACACCGGGAGCCGCCTGGGCAGCACGGTGATCTCGACCGGGAGTTGCCCCAGCGGCTCGCCGTCGACCTCGATCGAAGTCGCCTCGGCGGACTCCGCCGTCACACGCCGCGCGCGCCGATGGCGTGTCTTGGGATGCACGTAGATGTTCTCGGAATAGAGCACCGGCAGGCTGCGCACCATCTCGATCATCCCCAGCCGGTCGATGACGGTGACCTCGAGGAGGCCGTCGTCGGTCGAGGCGCGCGGGCAAACGTGCATGCCGCCGCCGTGGTAGCGGCCGTTTCCCACCGCGACATTCATGACGGTGAACTCCTCCGGGGCGCCGTCGTCCAGGCGCAGGCGCACGGTTTTTCCCTGGTATTGGAAAAACACGACCGCGGTGGCCCACAGGAAAGCCAGCCGTCCGCCGAGCGGGCTGAGCCAGTTGCGCGACCGCGCCGCCACCTCGCCACCCATGCCGAAGCTCACCACGTTGACGAAGTAGCGCGTGGCGCGCGAGCCGTCGCGCGCGTCGTAGCTGACCCTGCCGACGTCGATCGGCCGGGTCGAGCCGCGCGCCAGCACGTCGAGCGCCTCCCGGATGCCGGCAATCCCGAGCGTGCGGCGAAAGTCGCCGCCGGTGCCCGCGGGCAGGATGGCGAGCGAGGCGCCGGGCCGGACGGGCTGGTCATCGCGGAGAAAACCGTTGGCGACTTCGTTGATGGTGCCGTCGCCGCCGACGGCAATGACGCGGTCGAAGCCGCGCTCGAGCAGCTCGCGCGTGAGAACGGTGGCGTGGCCGGGCCGCTCGGTGAAACGCGTCGTCACATCGCCGACGCGCGACTCGAGCGCCCGCGCCAGGCCGGACCAGCGGCGTCCCGTCGCGCCGCCGGCCGAGCGCGGGTTAACTACGGCGGCGCAGGTCATCGACGGTCTCGGCGAGTGTGGCGAGCGGGTCGCGAATCGTCAGGCCGAGCTCGGAGACGGCTTTCGAGGAATCGCAGTACCAGAACAGCGACGACATGCGGATAGACACCGCGTCGAGCAGGAACGATTTCCCGACCAGGGGCAACAGCCGCCGGAGCAGCCAGGCGCCGGCGAGAGAGACGCCGAGCGGGACCTCGACCAGCGGCGGGCGCACGCCGCTGAAGGCGCCCAGCTCGTTGACCACCCGGCGGAAGGTCCAGTTGGGCCCGCCCAGCAGGTAGCGCTCGCCGGGCCGGCCGCGTTGCATCGCCGCGATCACGCCGGCGGCGGCGTCGCGCGCGTCGATGAAGCTCATGCCGCCGGGGGGCACGGTCAGAATCTGGCCGTCGAGGAACAGGGCGACGTCGCCGGTGGAGGAGTCATGGTCGTCGCCCGGACCGAGCAGCAGCGCCGGGTTTACCACCACAACGGGGAGCTGGTCGTGCTCCCAATACGCGAGCGCCAGCTTCTCGGCGAAAATCTTGCTCAAGTAGTACGACCAGCGGCCGACCACCTCGTGCTTGTAGCCGGAATTCTCGTCGTGAAGGATTGGCTCGCGGCTGACAGCGATGGTGCCGGAGGAGGAGACGACGACGAGTTTCTCCACACCGTGCCGCCGCGCGGCCTCGCACACGTGCCGCGTGCCGTCGACGTGGACCCTGTGCATGCGCCAGCCGTCCCGCGGATTGCGCGAGACACTGCCGGCCAGGTGATAGACGACGCCCGCGCCTTCCACCGCGCGGCTGACATCTTCGGCCGCGGTGATGTCGCCGTGCGCCACGGTTACCGCGGGATCGTTGTCCCACCCCGAGGCGTTGCGGCAGAGCAGCCGCAGCCGCCCGCCCGCTCCTTCGGCCTTCAACCGCTCGACCAGGTGCTTCCCCAGGAAGCCGGTGGCTCCCGTGACCAGGATCGGCTTCATCCGCGATCAGACGCTCTGCGGCGTACCCGCCACGTCCACCATCTGGATCGGCGGGATGTGGACGTGCGTGATGCTCGGGGTGCGGCCGACGTGCGAGCGCGCCATGTCGAGCGCCTCCTCCATGTTGGCCGCCGTCTCCCAGCCGAGCGTCGCCGCCACGCGCGGATCCTCGGCGCCCACCACGATCACCTTGCCGACGTGCGCGCGGCCGTTCTCGCCCCAGTACCACATGTAGAACGGGTGCACGCCGTGGTAGGCGTGGCCGGTCCGGTACATGCGGATGTAGTCCGGGTTCGCGGCGAACTCCTCTTCGTAGCGGCGCTGCAAGCGGTGCGAGTCGCGCGTCTCGGCGAGGATGCGGTGGAAGAACTCGATGTAGGAGGGATGATGCAGCGGGTCGAACTCGTCGTAGAGCGGGTGCGTGAGAATCATGACGCCGTTCTTCTTCAGGATGGGCATGCCGCGGTACATGTTAAAGAAGTAGCCGAGCGCGAGCACCTGCACCAGGACGGGGTTGAGGATGGAGTTCACGTTGTACGGCGAGATGAACGGCACGCCGAAGATGGCGACGTCGGCCTGGCCGTCGACCGGCACGCAATACTGCGCGTAGCAGTACTGGACGGTCTTCTCGTGGGTGGCGTGGGTTTCGCCGGCGTGCACGGCGGTCATCTGGTAGGCCGCCGGGATGGCGAACAGCACTTTGCGTTTCAGCGGCCGCGAGAGCATCCGCAGGCCTCCCTGCGCCGCGCGGAACGAGAGCCGGTCGAAGGCGTTCCAGCGGTCCTCGTTTTTGATGAAGAACGCCATCATCGGGTCGAACATCGCGTTGTTGAGCGCCGTCTCGACGTGGAACACCTTGAGGTGTCGGTTGATCACCTCCATGATGCGGTCGCAGGAATCGGTGAGCGCCGAGCGGGTGTGATCGAAGTAGGAATCGCAGGCCAGGATCGTCTGCGGCGTGTGGTTGGCCTGCAAGGTGGGGTAGTCGCACAGGCCGATCGCCACCGACTTGCTGCCGCCGTCCATCGGCACCAGGTTGATGTTGACGTAGATCAGCAGGTCGGACTCGGCCGCGCGGCGGTTGATGCGCACGCGCTCGCCGAGCTCGGTCCGGCCCAACTCCACCATGCCGCCGGGCGCTTCCGCGTCGTGGTTGTACAACCGATCAGGCCAGTGCGCGTCGAAGATGCGGTCGCCGACGGCGCGGCGCATCTCGAACTCCGCCACACGCCGGTGGAAGGAGGTGGCGACGATGATGTGGACGTCGTCAATCGCGTGCGCCGCCAGCGTCTCCAGCAGAATGGTCAGCACGGACTGGCGGACGTCCGGCGGACGCATCTTGGGCAGCGGCAGCGAGATGTCGTCGATGGCGATGGTGACGCGCATGCCGGGCTTCAGTTGGGCCTCCAGCGGCGCCATGCCCTCCGGGTGCGCCAGCGCGTGGCGGATGGCCCGGTCGCGGTCCTTCAGACCGGGGATCGTCGGCTTCGGGTAGACCATGCGGGTGCCCGCCGGCAGCTTGACATCGAGGAGGTCCTCGCCGGACCAGAGCAGCCGCGGCGCGGCGTCCTTTTCCAGGTGCACCACGCAGCCCTCGGAGGAGACTTCGGCCAGCCGGCCCACGGTGTTCGGACCGGGCGGGGGAAACTCGAACCGGCCCCGCCGGAGCGCTTGCAGTTGCTCGACGCGTGCGGACATAACGGTCCCCTATTATACTCTCGCGTGCGCGCCGACAGGCCGGGAGGCCTGTCCCAACAAGGAAAACGACAGGCCGGGAGGCCTTTTTTTCATAAGAGCTAACATAGCGGCTGACGCGGATTCGAAGTGCGAAGGGGATTTCGCGACAGCTATGTGATCACTACGGGGTCCGCTCCCCAAAGCCGGTCCTCAATTCGGAGCCTAACGGTTGCGTTCAGGCGCGTTGCGAAGCGTAGCGGAGCAACATCGCCTGCAACGCGGTTGTTAATTTGTTAGCCTGCAACTTTGTTACCTGTTCCCGGTTGCACAGTGACCTTGCTTGGGGAGCGCACCATTCGCACGATGGCCATATCGAATGCCATCAGAATTGCAGCGACGGCGGCACCAAAACAACCTACGAGAATGGCGTAGATACTCCAAGGAACAATGACTTGGGAAAGAGGCAGTGGTGCCGGTGCCCCCGCACGAAGGCGCATGGACACGGCGTATGCAAAAGTGGAGATCGCCATCAGTGCGAAGCCTTCCAGCGGCGGTCGAGCCCACATGTTCGATCCACGCAGAAGGTCGCCGACGTACTTTGCGGACCGCCACGCTGTGAATGTGCCGTACGGTATGGCCAGCCAATAGGGAACGAGCCACACGCCTGGGCTACTCAGGAGCGTGTATGCGACGTCCACGAGAAGGACGGCAAGAACGCCCGTCAAGGCGCCGACGAGCCAAACACGCCAGGAAATGTTGTTCATCTGACCTGCATAAACCGCCACAGCGGTCGGCCTAATACAGTCGCCCCCCCCCACGAGTGCCGTAGGGTAAGTACTTGCCAAGTAGACACTTCCAATTCATTCTACATTGCCTCCACCTTCTTAGGCTGACCGGTCACCTCGCCTAATCCTCCGTGTCTCGCCGGATACGAGCATCCGCTTGCGCACGCCTCGTCCGTCGTAGATCAGCCGACAGGGCGGGGTTGTTCATCGCGCCGAAGCTCTTGAAGAGATGATTAGGCCGGGAGGCCTGTTCCACAACGCCGAATCACACCACGCTACACCGCCAGCATATGGCGCCGGCGGGGCAGGTCGAGTGGGGGGCCCTCACGGCCGGGTCGCCGCTCGTCGTCGCTCTCCAGCATGTGGCACCACCAGATGCCGGGCTCCCAGATGTGGACGTTGCTCTCGTTGCCGGCGGCGTCGATCAGCCGCAGCGAGGCGGTGAAAAAGCCGATGGTCAACGAGCTGGCTCTCCAGGAGACGACGAAATCCACGCGGCCCGAGGTCTGGCCGGGGCGATTGAGAAACGTGCCGCTGCCGGTAATGGTGCAGCCCGGCCCGGAGACGCGAATCCTGGCGCTGGTCTGGACGTTGCCGGTAAAAACGATGTCGCCGTCGGAGTCTTCGAACTCGAAGCTGCCGGAGATGGCCACGTTGTCTGGCGTAACGGGAAGCGGCGAGCTGGCCCGCACGTTGAAGATGAACGGCGCGCGGGAGCCCGGGGCGGGCCGGACCAGGAAGTTGAAGTTGTCCGAACGACCCGCAGGCGAGATCAGGCGGAACGGGCGGTCGCCGACGGAAGCCGTGGCGGAGACAGCGATCTGTACGGTGACGCGCGTTTCGGCGGCGCGCAGGCCCGCAACCGTGATCCCGGTCGCGTTGACGAACTCGAGCCGGTTCACCTCGGCCAGGTACTCCCCGGTGATGGTGACTTCGGTGGCGGCGGCGCCGACGCTGAGCCCGTTGGGAGCCACCGCGGTGATCCGCGGCCGGCCCCCCATAAAGACCGTGACGGTGTTGGCGGGACGGCCGTCCACGGTGAGCACTATGTTCACCTCGTCGCGGGCGATGAGTGCGGCCGGGAGCCGGACGTTCAACTGGTCCAGCCCTTCGAATTCTCCCTGCGCTCCGGCGAACAGCACCTCGACGTTCTGCTCGCCGATGGTGACGCGAACCGAGGAGAGATCGCGGCGGAAACGGAACCCGGTGCCGTACAGGGTGAGCACGGCCTGCTCGACGGGCGGCCGCAGGTCAATGGGGACGGCCACGCGCCGGCCGGTTGCGGCATCAAAGCGGAAAACGAATTCATTGCTTCGCGAGCCGTCCCTCCGGACCAGCGTGACCACGGCCGCGGCAACGCCGGCTCCATCCGAGTTGGCGGAGAACAGGGAGGGGGCGACCGGATCGATGCGCATTTTGCCGCTGGCGACGACGCCGCCCTCGCCGGCGATGGTGATGGTGGCGATGCCCGGGGCGGTTCCGGCCGGAACCACGAAGTTGACCTGGGTGGGAGCTACCGAGATGAGCCCCGCGGCCCGCTCGACTCCGGCGCTGTCGGTCACCTGGACGGTGGTGCCGGCGAGCGTGGTCACGAGCGGCGTCGGACCGACCTCGGCGGAAGCCGCCAGGTTCTGGCCGAAGACGGAAACAATGGACTCCGGCGCCATGGCCGCGCCAGAGAAGCTGGCTCCGGAAAGAATCGTCAGCGGAGCCCCGGCCGGCGTCAGGTCGCTGAGCCTGGCGACAAAGCCGTCTCCGTCGCCGGCGTAGGAGGCCTGCGCGGCGCCGGTGCTTGTGAACAAGGAGGTCGAAGTCGTGACACCGGTCAGATAGATGCTGCCGGAGGGACCGCGAGCAACCGCCCGCCCGATTTCGCCGCCGCGGCCGCCCAGAAAGGTGGAGAACAACAACGCCGAGCCGGAGGCGTTCAGGACGGAAACAAACGCGTCGTTGAACCCCCCGCGCAACGGTTGCAGCGCGGCCACCCGCGGGAAATTGTCGGAGAAGGTCTGCCCGACGACGTAGGCGTAGCCGGCGGCATCCAGAGCCACTGCGCGGGCCTCGTCGGTGCTGCTTCCGCCGAGATACGTGGAGTAGACCAGGCGCGAGCCGGCGTCGTTCAGTTGAGCCACGAAGGCGTCGCTCATGGCGCCGCCGTAAGCCGCCTGCAACGGGGAAGCGGTGGGAAAATTGGTCGACACGGTGGTTCCGGCGACCGTGGCGTTGCCGGAGGCGGTGACGGCGATCGATTCCGCCTGATCTCTGGCGCTTCCTCCGAGATAGGTCGAGTACACCAGGGCGGAGCCCGCCGGATTGAGCTTGGCGACGAAGGCGTCATCGCTGCCGCCGCCATAGGCCGCCTGCACGGGATTTCGTGTCGGAAAGTCTGTCGCCGAGGTCCGGCCCGCCACGTAGGCGTTTCCGGCGGAATCGATCGCGATCGCGCGCGCGCCGTCGATTCCGCTGAGTGCCCCGCCCGTCAGGCTGCCTCCCAGGTAGGTCGAGTAAACCAGGGCCGAGCCGGCAGGGTTCAGCTTAGTGACGAAGGCATCCGCGCAGGGGAAGCTCTCCGTGAAACCGAAGAAAGTGAAACTGCACGTTCCCGCGGCGCGGCGCGCTTGCAGCGGATTCATGGTGGGGAAGTTGTCGGACTCGGTGTCTCCGGCAAGGTAGGCATTACCCGAGCCGTCCACCGCGATTCCGTAGCCGGAGTCGGCGCCCAGGCCGCCCAGATACGTGCCGTAGGCCAGCGCCGAGCCGGCGGGATTCAGTTTCACCACGAAGGCATCGGCGCCTCCGCCCGGCGCGGGCCGGAGCGCGTTCAGGGTCGGGAAGTTGCTCGATTCGGTCTGGCCTGTGAGATAGGCGCTCCCGGAGGCATCCACGGCGACGGCGCGCGCGCTGTCGTTGCTGTCTCCGCCGAGATACGTGGACCAGACCAGGGCGGTGCCGGCGCCGTTGATCTTGGTGACGAAAGCGTCGGAGGAGCCGCGGCGGCTGGCCTGGATCGGGCCGGTGGTCGGGAAATTGAGAGATTCCGTAGAACCCGCCACGTAGGCGTTGCCGGCGCTGTCGACAGCAATCGCGTAGGGCTGATCTTCGCCCGCGCCGCCGAGGTAGGTGGAATACTCGAAGACCGGGTCCAGCACCAGGGGCAGGTTCGTGTCATAGCCCGGGACTTCAAAGCCGACCTCGGTCCCCCCGCGCAAGAGCTGGCGCCCCACCAGGGTGCGGCGCGAGCCGCCCTCGGGCTGATACACAATCGGCCGCGGCTGGCGCAGCAGGCCGCCGGGGGTGTCCATGAGCAGGTCGCCGCGCGCGTCGATGCGCAGGTTCCAGGCTCCCTCGAACGACACGCGCACGGCCGACGGCGGGACGCCCGGCGCGAGGACGAAATCATACTCCAGCCGGCCCGAGTCGGCCCGGCTGCCATGGAAGACCAGATCGACGCCGGGAAAGATCTTGCGCCAGGCGGCGCGGCGGAAATGGGGGACGTTCGTGCGCCAGCGCGCCGGATCGCTCCCGATCAGGTAATGGCTGCGGCCGGGCAGCGGATCCAGGTACTCGACGCGCGCCGCCGGATCGGCGCCCACGAGTTTCATCCGCACCACGGGACGGCCGGCGTTTTCCGGAGGACGCAGGCTGAACAGCGCTTCGCCGGGTGTGAAGAACACGGTGTAACCGGCCGAGCGCGCATGAAACTGCACCTCGGGCGCGAGCTGGCCGAGATTCGGCTCGAAGTGGAGCGGAAGGCTCAACAGGTCGGCGCGGCGCGAAGCCCGCGCCGGCGAGTCCTGAGGAATGGAAAGACTGCGCTGGATGGTCCAGGCGACAAGCACAACCGCGGCCAGGCAGGCCATTCGCTGCGTGGTGCCGTTCCGGTCCGGCATGGGGCACCTCCTGCAAGCTGTCTTTGCGTTGAATTATTATATGGACTGCCAGCCGGCAGTGCAAAGCGCTAACCGCGTGCCCGCGACGATTCCCGCACAATCCATCGCCCGCGGGCTGGCGCGATGGGCGGCCCCGCTGTCGGTTTTCGGAATCAATCTCTACATCTGCCGCGAACTGTTCCACACCGCTCACCTGGCCTACATGAATTCGATGCAAGGTTTCTGGATGGCCTTGGCCAGGCTGGCGGGCGATCACTGGTGGCGCGGCGGGTGGTGGCCTTACTGGGACGGAGGCATGCCGTTCGAGTACACCTACACTCCGCTGGTTCCGGGAGTCACGGCCCTGCTCGCATGGATCACAGGATCTTCGCTCGCGACGGCGCTGCATGCCCTGACGGGGCTGGTCTGGTGCGTGACTCCGCCGGCGCTCTACTGGATGAGCCGGCGAGCCACGAACGCTGTGGTACCCGGTCTTCTGGGCGCGCTGGCATATTCTCTGCTGTCACCGGCTTCCTTACTCGCGCCCGATGCCGCCTGGCGCCTCGGCGCGATCCGCGATGCGCGGCAGTTTTACGTGGCGGTTGTGTGGGATGAGCTGCCGCACCTGCTCGCGCTGGCCCTGTTGCCGTTGGCCGTGATCGCACTCGTCGAGGCGTCGAAAACGCACGCGTGGCGCCCGCGCCTGGCGGCAACGGTCGCAATGGCCGCCATGATGCTGGCGAGCGCTTTCGGAGCTCCCCTCCTCCTGCTCGCGACGGCGTGCCTGCTGGCGGCGGTCGATCGCGGGCATCGCCAGGGCCTGTGCCTGGCTGTCGCCGCCTCGGGCACGCTCGCCTACCTGATCGCGTGCCCTCACCTGTCGCCTTCCATGCTGCTCCGGATCGAGGACCAGCAAGCGTTTCACGATCACGGCTGGACGCGAGAATCGCTGTGGGCTGCCTGCCTCGTGGTGGGCGGCGGGCTTCTGCTGGCAGCCGTCCTGCGCAAGACGCGCGCCGGCTGGTGGCTGCGCTTTCTGGTCCTGTTCACTTTCGCGACCACGATGATCGTCTGGCTTCACCGGTGGCTGAACTGGCGCCTTCTGCCGCAACCGGGGCGCTACAAGATCGAGATGGAGATGGCGTGGGCGCTGCTGGCCGGGTATGCCGTGTGGCGTCTTGCGGCGACGCGGCCGCGCCTCGTACGGCTCGCCGCGCTGGTTGCGCTCCTTTTGGCCGGCTGGCCGCAAGTGGTGAAACACCGCCGGTATGCGAAAGATACCCTCCGCAACAGGCCTCCCATCACCGACACCATCGAGTACCAAGCCGCCCTCTGGCTGAACGGGCATTTGCCTGGACAGAAAGTGTTTCTGCCCGGCTCGATGGCGATGTGGCTGAACACGTTCGCCGAAAACCCCCAGCTCTCCGGCGGCAACTGGAGCACGGCCATGAGCCGCGCGCAGCAGTTGGCGGTGGCGACGATCCTCTCCGGGGAAGACTTCGGCATCCGCGATCCACAGGTGTCCCTGCTGTGGTTGAAGGCGTATGGGGTGCGGGCGATTGCCGTCACCGGTCCGGAGAGCTCCGAATTCTGGAAGCCCTACCGCGATCCGAAGAAGTTCGAGGGAGTGCTGCCTGTTTTGTGGAGCCAGGACGGAACCACCATCTACCAGGTGCCGCGGCGTTCGGATTCTCTTGCCCATGCCGTTCCTCGGGAGCGGCTGGTCCGGCGCGAGCCGGCGCGCGGCGATGAGGTGGACGAGCTCCGGCCCTACGTCGAGGCGTTGGAAGATCCGCGATCGACGCCAGTGGAGATTCGATTCACGAATCCCGGGGCGGCGCGGATTCGCGCCGCGCTTCCCGCCGGCCACGTTCTCTCTGTGCAGGTGTCGTACCACGCGGGGTGGAAGGCCCGGACGGGAGGTCGCCCGATTCCCGTGCGGCGGGACGGCCTGGGTCAGATATGGCTTCAACCGGACTGCCCCGGTCCGTGCGAAATCGCGCTGTGGTATGACGGCGGCCTGGAGGTGCAACTCTGCCGGCTGGCCAGCGGAGCAACGCTTGCCGGCCTTCTGTTGTTTCTCGTGACACGAGTGCGGGTGAGAAGACGCCAAAATTCCCGGGAACATCCCGGCCCCTGATTGCGTACCTTCCCGGGAGAGGAGGACGCCATGGGTGGAGTGTCTCCCGATACCGTGGGGCGGCCGCTGGTGAAGGTTCTGTTCGCGGCCAGCCTGCTGCTTTCCATCGTTTCCTACTACACAACCCAGCAAGGAATGGCGATGTACCTGGCGCCGTGGTTTGCGGTGCTGGCGGCGCTGGGAGTGCAGACGACGCTGGTGATGGTGGCCTGGCTGATCGGGTTCACGCGCCGCGGCCGGGCGCTGCTGGTGGCCGTCTACGCGATCACCGCCGTGGTGTCGATGGCCTTCTCCTACGTGGCGCTCCACACCTGGTTCACGGCGCGGGAGCGCCCGGCGCTGGTGCAGCGCAAACTCTTCGACGAGCTGACGCGCGCCGTCGGCCAGGGCGACGAGCTGCTGTCGGCTTCCATCGCGGAGGGCGAGAAGCACGCGCTCGCGCTGGAAGAGATGACCGATGCGGAGAAGTCCCACGGCTTCATCTCGCGCGCCGCCGACTCGGACCCCTGGCTCCACCAGGTGCGGGAAGCGGTCGCGCGCGAGGCGGCCACCTACAGCGAGTCCTACCGCGAAGGCGCCGGTGTGGGGCTGCGCTACACCGCTTTTTCCAGGCACGCCCGGCTGGCGCGCCAGTCGCTGGCCCAGTTGGAGGCGGGCCGCGCCGCGCTGCGCGCTTTTCGTTCCGGGGGGAAGCCGGAAACGTCCACCGAGCGGCAGCTCCGGGAGTTCCACCAGGCCTGGGACGCCGCGCCGTGGGCCGTCGCCGAGCAGACGCTGCATCGCGGCACGATCGCGCGCCCGCCCGCGCCCGCTTACGCCGATTTCGTCGAGCGCTCCTCGAGCGGCCAGGAAGACCTGATGCGCGCCTTCGACGAACTGTTCACCGCACCCGCCAGCCGGCACGTGTTCGCGCTCACTCTCGCCGCTTTCATCGACGTCATCGTGTTCCTGCTCGCCTATGCGTCCGGGCCGTACTTCTTCGGCGCACCCGAGCAGCGCTGGTCGGCCGCCGGCGCGATGCTCGACGCTTGCGAGGAGCAGGTGTTTCTGCGCGACTTCCTGCGCAAGCTGAAGCCCGGCCGGCTGGGTTTGGCGCGCGTCGACGTCTCCGAGCTCACCCCGGGGGAACTCCAGTTCTGCCTGTTGCTGGCGGCGAAGGGCCAGGCGGCGCCGGCCGAACAGGACGGAGTGTCTTTCTACCTGCTCGAGCGGGAGACGCACCAGCGCCTGGTGGAGTCGCTCGAAACGCGGAATCTGCCTCTGCGCGCGGCTGCCCAGCGTGCCGCCGCCGGCGCCTGATCCGCGGGCCCACCCGCGTTGTAGAATGATAGCAGCCCGTGCCAGAAGTCACCGCTGGAGTTTCTACATGTTGCAAGGGTCGGGGCGACCGACGTGGCGCAGGCTCTCAGCCTGTCGCGCCGAGACTCGTCTCGGCGCCTCTGTCCGGCCCAGAACCCGGTTGGCCTCCCGTGCGGTCGAGCCTTTCAGCGACTGCCAGCAGCCGTGCCGGTGGCACTCTCGGTAACAGAAGCGCGGGAACATGGTGCGTTAAGCCTCTGGAAATTCGCCGGCGTCGAGACGAGTCTCGACGCGGCAGACACGAGTGTCTGCGCCACATCGTTGGCTCGGTCCCTCTCGCACTCCTTTTCGCCGCCCTCGCATCCGCCGAGGATCTGCCGCGGCAGGCGCTGGAAATCCTGGAGGCCAACTGCTGGGCGTGCCACGGCGAAGCCCTGAAGATGTCCAAGCTGGACCTGCGCACCCGCGAGGCGATGCTGACCGGTGGCGAGCGCGGGCCGGCTCTGGCGCCGGGGGACGCGGCGCGGAGCCGCCTGGTGCGGCTGGCGTCGCACATCGAGGAGCCCGCGATGCCGCCGGGGAAGAAGCTCCAGGGCTGGCAGATCGAGGTGCTGCGCCGCTGGGTGGGAACCGGCGCGCCGATGCCGGAAAACTTCGCCCGCGCAAGCGACAAAGCCGCGGCGCTGGCATCGCTCGAGGAGCGCCCGATCACCGAGCGGGAAAAAAGGTTCTGGGCGTTCCAACCCGTCCGACGCGTGGAGCCGCCGCCAGTCCGCCGGTCCGCATGGGCGCGCGGGCCGGTGGACGCGTTCCTGCTGGCGTCGATGGAACGTCGCGGGCTGAAGCCGGCGCCCGCGGCCGACCGCCGCACGTTGATCCGCCGCGCGTACCTTGACCTGACCGGCCTGCCGCCGGAGCCCGCCCAAGTCGAGTCATTCCTCAAGGACGACTCGCCGGACGCGTGGGAGAAGCTCGTGGATCGCCTGCTGGCGTCGCCGCACTACGGCGAGCGCTGGGGCCGGCACTGGCTGGACCTGGTGCGCTACTCGGATTCCGGCGGCTACGAATTCGACCGCGACCGCCCCAACGCCTGGCGCTACCGCGACTGGGTGGTGCGAGCGTTCAACCAAGACGCGCCCTACGACCGCTTCGTGCGCGAGCAGATCGCCGGCGACGAGATCTCTCCCGGCTCCCGCGACGCGCGCATCGGCACCGGCTTCCTGCGCATGGGTCCGGAAGCCAATATCAAGTCGGAGATGACGCGCATGGACGAGCTGGACGACATTCTGGCGACCACCGCCGGGGCGCTGCTCGGGGTCACGCTCGCCTGCGCGCGCTGTCACAACCACAAGTTCGATCCCATCCCGCAGAAGGACTACTACCGCATCCAGGCCGTCTTCTTCCCCACCAAGTCGGTGGAGGCGCCGCTTGAGTCCGAGGACGCGGTGGCGCGCCACAAAGCGGCCCTGAAGGGCATCGAGGAGCTCGCGACTCCGCTGCGAAAACAGAGAGAGGCGCTGGAGAAACCCTACCGCGACCGGCTGCGCGAGGAGGCGGTCGCGCGCCTGCCGGAGTACGTGCGCGCGGCACTGGGCACCCCGCCCGAAAAGCGCACCGAGGGACAGAAGCTCAACGCTCTCCAGGTGGAGAAGACGCAGAACTTCACCGACAAGGAAGTGCTCGCCTCCATGACGGAAGCCGACCGGGCCGCGCACCGCGAAGTGTCGGCCAAGATCGCCTCGATCGAAAGGAGCAGGCCGCGCCCGCTCGCCGCCGCGATGGCCATCGGCGAGGAGGGCGCCGAAGCGCCGCCGTCGTACTTCCTCCACCGCGGCAGCCCGGATCAGAAGGGCTCGCGGATGGAGCCGGGGGTGCTTTCGGTGGCCTCGACGCGTCCGTTCGCGGTTCCGGCGCCGGAGCCCGGAGCGACCTCCAGCGGCCGCCGGCGCGCGTTCGCCGACTGGGTGGCGTCGCCGGAGAACCCGCTGACCGCGCGTGTGATGGTCAATCGCATCTGGCAGCACCACTTTGGGGAAGGGATCGTCCGCACGCCGAATAATTTCGGCGCCACCGGCGAGCGACCCACGCATCCCGATCTGCTCGATTGGCTGGCCTCGGAGTTTGTCCGCGCCGGCTGGAGCGTGAAGGCGATGCATCGCCTGTTGATGACCTCCAGCGTCTACCGCATGGCGAGCGACGATCAGGCGGCCAACGCCGCCATCGATCCCGAGAACCGACTCTTGTGGCGAATGCCCCGGCGGCGGCTGGAGGGCGAGATCATCCGCGATTCGATCCTGGCCGCGGCCGGTTCGCTCGACCTCGCCTCCGGCGGTCCGGGAATTCATCCCTACATCGACCCGTCGTTGTTCCAGGGCAGCTCCGGCCGCACCTGGCAGGGCCGGCCGGACAGCGACCCGCGGACCTGGCGTCGCAGCCTGTACGTCTTCTCCAAGCGCACCATCCCGCTGCCGATGCTGGAAGCCTTCGACAGCCCGGACGCCATCGGCTCCTGCGCGCGGCGGAACCGCTCGACCATCGCTCCGCAGGCGCTCATCCTGATGAACAACGCCTTCGTACGGATGCAAGCCGGACATTTCGCGCGGCGGCTGGAGCGCGAAGCCGGCGACAACCCGGCGCGCCAGGTGGAGCATGCCTTCCAGGTGACGCTGGCGCGTCCACCCTTGGCCACCGAGCGCGACGCGGCGTTGAGTTTTCTCCAGGCGGGCCCCGACAGCCTGGTCGATTTCTGCCAGGCGCTGTTCAACCTGAACGAGTTCGTCTACCTGCCATGAGCGCGACGTCGCCGAAATCGCCGGATCGCGATGCACGCTTCTGCTCGCGCCGCCAACTGCTGTGGCGAGCGGGGGCGGGCATCGCCGGGGTGGCGCTGACGGACATGCTGGCGCGTCCGGCCGCCGCTGCCGCCGGTTCCGCGCTCGCGCCGCGAGGCGGCCATTTTCCGGCCAAGGCCAGGGCGATCATTTCCATCTTCTGTTACGGCGGCGTCAGCCAGGTGGACACCTTCGACCCCAAGCCGGAACTGCTGCGCCGTCAGGGCGAAGCGCTCACGGGAAAAGGCGAGGTTGTGGTTTCGCAGGGCAACCCCGGCGGGATGATGCCTTCCCTTTGGAGCTTCCGCAAGTACGGCCAGTGCGGGATGGACGTCTCCGAGCTGTTCCCCCACGTCGCGCAACTGGTGGACCGCATCGCGCTGATCCGATCGATGTACGCCGTCAGCAACGACCACGCCCCGGCGCTTTTCCAGATGAATACCGGGACGGTGCTGGCCGGCCATCCCAGTCTGGGAAGCTGGGCCACCTACGGGCTGGGCACCGAGAACCAGAGCCTGCCGGCGTTCATCGTTTTCACCGATCCGCGTGGCGGGCCGATCGGCGGGTCGCCCAACTGGGGCAACGGCTACATGCCGGCGGCGTTTCAGGGAACCCAGTTCCGCTCCACCGGCGATCCGATCGTCGACCTGCGGCCGCCGAAGGAGATGAGCCCGGAGCGCCAGCGGAGGTGGCTTCGCCTGATGGCGACGCTTAACGACGAGCACCGGCGGCGTAACCCGCAGGACACGGAGCTGGCGGCGCGCATCGCTTCCTACGAGCTCGCCTACCGCATGCAGACCCACGCGGTGGAAGCCGTCGACCTGGAGCGGGAGACGGCCGCCACCCGCCGGCTCTACGGGCTCGACGAGAAGATCACCGGGTACTTCGGCCGCCAGTGCCTGATGGCGCGCCGGCTGGTGGAGCGCGGGGTCCGCTTCGTCCAGCTCTACTCCGGCGGAGGGAATTTCCAGGAGAGCTGGGACGCGCACTGGGATATCCGCGCCAACCACCAGATGCACGCCGCCGAGACCGACCGGCCGATCGCAGGCTTGCTGCGCGACCTGGAATCGCGCGGGCTGCTGGATTCCACGCTGGTGATCTGGCACGGGGAATTCGGACGCATGCCGATCTCGCAGCGCATGGACGGCCGCGACCACAACCCGCTGGGGTTCAGCATCTGGCTGGCCGGCGGGGGAGTTCGCGGCGGCGTCATCGTCGGCTCGACCGACGAGTTCGGCTACCGCGCCCAGGAGAACCGCAAGTCCGTCAACGACCTGCACGCCACCATCCTGCACCTGCTCGGGCTGAACCACGAGAAGCTCACGTATTTCCACAACGGCCGCCACATGCGCCTGACCGACGTCTCCGGCTCCGTGATCGGCGAGATTCTCGCCTGATCGGCGTCGCCACAAAGCGGCCGCACTGAGCGCCCGAGTGGTCAGGCCGCACCACCTCGTTCGGAAAGTTCCCTTGGGGGGATTGAATTCTCCTTACATTGTAGTTACACTGGCTGAGTGTGGCTGCGCTCCGCTTCGAGTGGGACGACCGAAAGAACGCGCAAAACAGGCGCAAGCACGGTGTGCCTTTTGAAGAGGCGCAAACGGTGTTTTTCGACGACCACGCCCTTCTGATCCCCGACCCCGATCATTCCGAGATGGAAGACCGATTCATCCTTCTCGGATTGAGCAGCAAACTGCGCACATTGCTGATCTGTCATTGTTCTCCCGGGCAGAGGGACGTGATTCGGATTATCTCGGCTCGACGGGCCGATCGCCAGGAGCGTGAGCAGTACGAGGTCAGGTTTACACAATGAGAACGCATTACGATTTTTCGAAGGCCAAACGCAACCCCTACGCGCGACGCCTGAAGCAGCAAGTGACGATTCGGCTGGACCAAGAGACCATCCGGTACTTCAGACACCTTGCGGAGGAAACAGGCATTCGTTATCAGACACTGATCAACCTGTACCTCCGGGAGTGCGCGTCGCGCAGAAGAAGGCTCTCGAATGTCTGGCGACCGGCCGTTGGTCGAGGGGCGGCTTGACAAACCGCCGCGAGGGCGACGGCCAAAACCGGGCCGCGCCTTGAGCGCCCCCGCTTCGACGGCCGGCGGCTCCGTGAGGTTCGTTCTGGCCAACCCGGGTCATCCGGACTATAATGAGCGTCTGAGAGCTTGTCCCTTCCGGCAATGGAAGATCTGAAAAAGAAGCTGCAAGTGGAAATCAACGCGCTGGAGTTCGAGTTGAAGGTCGAGCTCCCCAAAGAGATCCAGAAGGCGCGCGCTCACGGCGATCTGAGCGAGAATGCCGAATATCATGCCGCCAAAGAGCGCCAGCGGTTCGTCGACGCGCGGCTGTCGCAATTGCGGCAGCGCATGGGCGAGTTGTCGATGGTGGACCTGACGCGGATCCCGCGCGACCGCGTGGGATTCGGCTCCCATGTCGTGGTGCTGGATCTGCAAAAAGAAGAAGAGGTTAGCTACAAGCTGGTGACCAGCGAGGACGCGGACTTCTCCAAGGGAATGATCTCGACGACATCGCCGATCGGGCGCGGCCTGATCGGGAAGAAAGTGGGCGACTCGGTCCGCATCCCCAGCCCGGGCGGCGTGCGCGAGATGGAGATCATGCGGTTGACGACGATTCACGAGGTCTAGGAGCCCGATGACCTATACCCGCGCCATCGGCGTGGTCTGCGACAAGATCGTGGTGCGCATTGTCGGCGCGCTGGCGCTCTCCCGCATTCACCCCAACGCGCTCACCTTCATCGGGCTGTTGATCAACGTCGTGGCGGCGGTCCTGCTGGCCTCGGGGCGGTTCCTGGCGGCGGGACTGGTGATCACCGGCGCGGGCATCTTCGACATGGTCGACGGGCGCGTGGCCCGGCAGACCAACCAGGTCACCCGCTTCGGCGGCTTCTTCGACTCGGTGCTCGACCGCTATTCCGACCTGGGGCTGCTGATGGGCCTGCTGGTCTATTACGCCTCCATCAACCGCTTCTTTTACGTCGTGCTGACGGCGATCGTGATGACCGGCTCGGTGATGGTGAGCTACACCCGGTCGCGGGCGGAAAACATCATCCCTCGCTGCAAGGTGGGCTTCATGGAGCGGCCCGAGCGCGTGGTGCTGCTGATACTCGGCGCGTTGACCGACCGCATGGCGGCGGTGCTGTGGGTGATCGCGGTGCTTGCCAACCTGACCGTGATCCACCGCCTGATCTTCACCTGGCAGGAAGCGAGGCGATTGGAGGACGCCCAGCTCCGCGCCGCCCCCGAGCCGCGAAACCCGGTTCGCCGACCTTAGTCGCGCGAGCCCTCCAGCACGACGAACGCCATCCCGGTGGCGGCCGTGTGCGTCAGCGAGAGGCTGATCGAGCGCACGCCGAGCGACGCGGCGATCTGGGCGGCCCGGCCGTGCAGCACCAGCGTCGGCCTGCCGGAAGGCTGGTTGACCACCTCGAAATCCAGCCAGCGGACGCCGTGCTTCCAGCCGGTGCCGATCGCCTTCATCCCCGCCTCCTTGGCGGCGAAGCGGGCGGCATAACGCTCGAAGCGGTTGGCCTTGGGATCGGCGTAGGCGATCTCGGCGGGAGTGAAGATACGCCGCACGAACCGCTCGCCGAAGCGCTCCACCGAGCGGCGGATGCGATCCACTTCCGCCAGGTCGATGCCCGTCCCCAGGATCACAGGCCCGCCCCCGTGGTGGTAATCGTCAGGCGTCCGTGCTTGACCCCCTTGGTGCTGAGGAGGGCATCGGCGATCTTACGCACGTCGCCGGCGCGGCCGCGCACCACCAGCACTTCCAGGCAGTGATCGTGATCCAGGTGGACATGCAGCGCCGAGAGGATCTGGTGGTAGTGGTCGTGTTGCAGATCGGTAAGGCGGTCGCCGAGCTTGCGCACGTGGTGGTCGTAGACCAGCGTGACCGTGCCGACCACACGGCTGCCCGCCCGCTCCCAGGTCTGCTCGACCAGGTCCTCGCGAATCAGGTCGCGGAACGCCTCGGAGCGATTGGTGTAGCCGCGGCCGGCGATGAGCTGGTCGAACTTCCGCAACAGCCCGGCATCGATGGCGACGCCGATGCGTCGGAGCCGCCCGGGGGCGGTTTGCTTCCTTCGTGGCATCCGGTTTCCCGTCCATCTTACCCCAGCCCGGGCGGGCCCTATCGGGTGGCACGAATGTTGTGTTCGTGCTACCGTGAAAACTTCCGATGCACATCCCCGACGGATTCCTCTCCGCACCCGTCTGGATCGCCCTGGACGTCACGGGCGTCCCGGCTGTCGCCTGGCTGGCGCGCCGCGCCGCGCGGAGCCTGGAAGACACGCACGCCCCGCTGCTGGGGGTGATGGGCGCCTTCGTGTTCGCCGCCCAGATGATCAACTTTCCCGTGGGCGTGGGCGCGAGCGGGCACCTGGTCGGCGGGGCGCTGCTGGCGTGCACTCTCGGACCGGCTCCGGCCGCACTGGTCATGACGGCGATTCTCCTGCTCCAGGCGCTGGTGTTCCAGGACGGCGGCATACTCGCGCTCGGCGCCAATGTCTGGAACATGGCGATCCTGGGCGTGCTGGCCGGCTACCTGCCGTTCCACTACTGGAGCTCCGGAGCCTGGCGCCGGGCGGCGGTCTTTGTTGGAGGCCTGCTCTCGGTGCTGGTATCCGCCTGCCTGGCGATTTCCGAGCTGCTGCTTTCGGGAGTGGCGATACCGGCCGCGGCGCTCGGCCTCTCGCTGGTGGTTTTCCTGGTCACGGCGATGCTCGAAGGCGCCATCACGCTGGCGGTGTTCCAGTCTCTGGAATCGCTCGATCCCGGCTGGGTGCGGCCGGGCGCCGCGGTTCCGCGACGCGCGTTGGGCGCGCTGGCGACGGCGGCCGTGCTGCTGGCCTGCGTCGGCGTACTGGTGGCCTCGGCGGCGCCGGACGGTCTCGAGCGGCTGGCGGACCAGGTGGGCATCGCCGATCGCGCGCGCTCTCTCATTGCCACCCCGCTGGCCGACTACGAGCTGCGCGGGCTGGCCTCCTCCCGGCTGGGCAAGGCCGCCGCGGGCTTGGCGGGCCTGGCGCTCGTCTATGGCGTGTGCGTGGTGGTCTCCCGACGAATGACGCGGCGGGGGAGCCCCTGATTGCGGCATCTGGTCCTGGAGTCCTGGAGCCGCCGGCGGAGCTGGCTGCATGCACGCGACGCGCGTGCCAAGATCCTGGTCGCGATGATCTTCCTGATCTCCCTCGCCACCCGGTCCTCGTTGCTCGGCTGGGCGACCGTTGCGGACGCGGCGATCCTGTTCGCCGGCATCGCCCTGGGGCGACTTCCGCTGGCCGGCCTGCTCGCCCGGGCGGCGGTGGTACTCCCGTTCGCGGTCACGATGGCGCTGTTCAGCCTCCTCTCGGGCGACCGCGGCCGGGCGATCGACCTGCTCGGGCGCAGCTATCTCTCGGCGCTGGCGGTTTTGATCGTGGTGGCGTCCACGCCGTTGCCGCAACTGCTGCGTGGCCTGGAGAGCCTGCGGGCGCCGCGCCTGCTGGTCTTCGTGGTCCAGATGGTCTACCGCTACCTGTTCGTGCTGGTCGAGCAGGGGCAGCGAATGCATCAGGCGATCCAGTGCCGTGGCTTCACCGCCACGCGCCTGCTGGCGCCTTCCGGGCCGCGCCGGTCGCGGTTTCGCGGCGCCGCTGGAGCCATCGCCGTCCTGTTCGGCCGCTCCTACGACCGCGCGGAGAACGTTCACCACGCCATGCTGGCGCGCGGCTTCGCGGGCCGACTCGTAACGCTCGCCGCACCGCGGTTTCGCGCCGCGGACGTGTGGTTCCTGATCGCCGCCGGCGGCCTGGCACTGGCGGCGCGACTGACTTTGGGAACGGGATGGAACCGCTGATCGAAGTTCGCAACCTCCGGTTTCGCTATCCGGACGGCACGCAGGCGCTCGCGGGCGTCGATTTCCGCCTCTACGCCGGCGAGACGGTGGCGCTGCTCGGTCCCAACGGCTCCGGCAAGACCACCTTTGTGCTGCACCTGAACGGCCTGCTCGCCGGGGAAGGCGAGATCTTCGTCACCGGCCTGCGCGTCGGGAAAGGGACCCTCGAGACCATCCGGCGCAAGGTCGGCCTCCTGTTTCAGAACCCCGACGAGCAGCTCTTCATGCCCACCCTGGTCGAGGACGTCGCTTTCGGCCCGCTGAACCTCGGTGCCGCCCCGGCCGAAGCGCGGGCGTCGGCGGAATCGGCGCTGCGCGAGGTTGGGCTGGAAGCCGCCTTCGACAAGGCTCCCTATCACCTCAGCGCCGGAGAGAAACGCCGCGCGGCGCTCGCCGCGGTGCTCGTCATGCGCCCGGAGATACTGATCCTCGACGAGCCGACCACCTATCTGGACCCGCCCGGCCAACGGGACCTCGCCGACTTACTCCACCGCCTGCCGCAGCCGAAGATCCTGGTCACACACGATTGTTCCCTGGTCCGCTCGCTGGCGACACGCGCCCTCTTCTTCCAGAGAGGCAGGATTGTCGGAGAAGGTCCGGTCGAAGATGTTCTGCGACGATTCGACTGGGATGAGCCGCGAGCGCCCGGCTGTCGCTGAGTCTTAGCCGGTTGCCGCGGCTGGCTTTGCTTTCCTGCTCGCCTTGGCCTTCGCTTTGGCCTGCTTGCGGAAGGCCGCCCACCGGCGTCGCTGCGCGGCTGCGATCCGTTCCCTGGCGGCTGCGCTCAGGGCGCGCCTCTTGCGGCGCTTGGCCGGACGGCCGCGTTTCGCCGCGGTCCCTGCGTCCGCCATCCCGAGAAACCCGCGCAACTGCCGTATGCGCTCGTCCATCTTCCCACGCTCGGCCTCCAGGCCCCGCAGCGCGGATCTTAGTAAGGCTTCCACTTTCGTGGATTTAGAAGTTCTAGGCACCGACACCCTCCCTTTCAGAATGATCCTCAACTATCTTACTACGAAATTACCCGGCGCAATCCAGCCGGCCCGGCCGGAGCGGGTGTGTAAGCTCGGAAGCGGATCGACGAAAGCTGGTGAAAGTCAGGCGGGGAGCCAACTCTCTTCGTTAAGGCGATCCCAGGCCCTTTTGATGTGAGAGGCCTTCAGCATGTTGAGCTTTCGCTCGTTCCATCCGTGAACGAGCCGAATCGCGGAGTCGGCATCTTTCGCCGGCGGAGTTCCGTTGCGAGCGACCCAATGCACTGAAGAGAGCAGCTCCATTCCGTACGGGGTCTCGAAGCCCTCGATGAGAGCCGCGACACGCTCCAAGCGCTCGCGAGAATTCGGATGGTCTTTCAGGAATGCTTCCGCCAGTTGAACCGCGCCATCCAAGCGTTCGATTTCGGCATCGGGTCGTTGACTGTCGCCGTATCCCCGGATGAAGTGACCTTCGATTCGCTCCAGAACCTTGTTGAGGTTGTCTGCGTACGGCCCGTAATGTCCCGCCTCGTAGCGAAGCTTCAGTGGCTCGCCTGCCTCTTGAAGAAAATAGGCGAGCTTCTGGATTTCGAGCAAAGTGAGCCGGTAAGCAAGCTGGCAGTATTGTTCGATTGCCTTGACGAAGAGAGCTCGTGCACTTGTCATCTGGGGAACAGAGGTTCGAACGGGCATCGTTGCAGCCTCGGGTGCACCATGTGGTGCATAGAGGTGAGCTTCTACGTTCTCAAGGGGTGCGAGGGCTTCAACAATCAGGGGCCTGACAACCTTCCAATCGAGCCCGCCGTTGCCACAACCGAGCGGAGGAACAGCGATCGACTTGAGGTCGCGAGATTGAATCTCCTTCACCAAAGCGACCAGGCCGGCTCTAATGTCTTCCAGTTTGGACTTGCCACGCCAGTGCCGCTTCGTCGGGAAGTTAATGATGAACTTCGGATTGAAGCAACGTGCGGTATCGAAGACGAGCATGTTGCCAGGCTTCACTTCACCGGCGCGGCAGGCACGCTGGTAGATGCGGAAGTTCTCGGGGAACGCCTGCTTAAACTGCAGAGCAATGCCTTTGCCCATGAATCCGTCACAGTTGACGGTGTTCACGAGGGCCTCGGCATCTGTCTCTAAGAGGTTTCCGGTCGCATCGAGAATCATGCGCGCTCTCAATAGTACCAATCCGACTTTACTGCGATCCCACGGCGGACAGAAGGATCGAATCCGCCCAGAATCTGTTCAACCCGCTGCCTTGCGGTGTCGTTCAGGACCGCAATCTCAGTGATGAGGTCCCAACTGCACAACCTGTGGATCAAAAACTCAGCTTGTTTGCGCCGCTGTCGATCCATGTCATCCACCGTGTCCTTCCACAGTCTAGCGTAGGCAGCGGTCCAGTCCACTTCGCTCAGGGCAACAAGATCATCGTACCAATCCGTCACGGATGCAATCCCATGGCCATCGGAGAAGACGAATGGAGTCGCACTGTCCCGCACCCGTTCAACGGTCGAGACCAGGTAAATGAGCGGCACCTGCCCTTCGTTGTAGCCCGGCACCCATCCCGTGCAAAGCTGATGGAGCATCGGCGAGCGCGGGCCAAAATAGAACGCCACGTAGTCGTGGATAACGCCTCGCGGTCCGCAAGGGATGCTTCGCACGCGGCGCTCTGCCTGGATGTCGGCGTTATGGATGTGTCTGTATTGTAGACCGTCATTCGGAGTGTGGTTGGGCGCATGGAGGCCGCCGCGGCGCAGAAGGACCGGCAAGTTGTCGATATGGACAATTCGGTAAAATCGGCGTGGGCACGGGAGCCATCAGTTTGAGCCTGGCGAAGTGTTCCTCTGATAAACCTCTTACGTAAGTGTCCTTTCGCAGGAATGTTCCATCCCCAAGAATAACGGCCCGGGGCGCGGCCGGGTTCTCCAGTCAACGACTTTTTCCACCCCTGCCGGGAGCTGCTCGGCCGCAGGCCGGGACAGCCCCCGTGGGTGCTCAGAAATTGAACCGCAGCACGAACTCGATCACCCGCGAGCCGGGATCGTTGGTGTTGGTGAGGTCGCGATAGGCGCTGCGGGTCTGCCCGAAGTCGGCGCCGATGCCGGTGGCGTTCACCGTGTTGCCGGCGGCGCCCAGCAGGAAGTTGGTCACGTTGAACGCGTTGAGGAACTGCGCGCGGAACTCGACGTTGCGGCGCTCGCCCAGGTGGGTCTTCTTGATGAGGCTGAAGTCCCACTTCTGCTGCCAGGGCCCGTAGAGGAAAGTCCTCGAGCCGAGCTGGCCGGGCGTGGTTGGCGGCCCGATGTAGGGCTTGGAAGGATCCAGGTCGCGCAGGCTCTTGCCGCCCTGCTCGTAGGCCGCCAGCGTGTTGTCCACCAGCGCCTGCGGCAGCACGTAGACCAGTCCGCGGCCGTCGGCCGCCGTGACCTTGCGCACGCGGACCATCTGCTGGAGCTCGCGCGCGGTGAGGTTGTGGAGCACCACGCCGGCGTCGTCGTCGTTGAACGTGCCGCGGCCGCCGGTGAGCAGCTCGGGCGAACCGGACTGAATGCGGGTGACCGCGGCCACCTCCCAGCCCTCGGCCGCCTTTCGCAGGAAGCTGTTCTGGATGCTTCCCAGCAGCCGCTGCCGCCCCCCGAAGGGCAGCTCATAGATCCAGTTCAGCTTCACCGCGTGGCGGATGTCCCAGGGCGAGACACCTTTATCCAGCCGCGGATTGCGCAGCGTGGTGAAGCTGCCTCCGACGCCGTTGGTGAACTCGTTGGAGAGCGCCTTGGCCCAGGTGTAGCTTCCCTGGAGGAGCAATCCCTCGCTCATCCGCCGCCGCACCTCCACCTGGAGCGCGTGGTAGGTGGTGTGACCGCCGTTGATCATCAGGCTCGCCCCGCCGTTGACCACCGTCGGGTTCACCATAAACAGGTTCGGCGGGCATCCGCGCGGCGTCCCGTCCGGGCCGCGGCAGCCGGCGGTCGCCAGGCGGTCCATGCGCTGCGCGTTGGTGGCGATGCTGGTGGCCAGCGTGCCCGCCTGCCCGCGCGCGATCTGGGTGGCGATGTTGGTGTCACTGGTGGTGCCGAGCGCCGTCTGGATCAGCGGGATGGCGCGCTGTCCCGCCAGCCCCTGGTTGCCGAAGTTCACACTCGCCGGGTTGGCCCCTCGTGCGATCGCCAGGTTGCTCTGGGCGACGCGAAACTCATCGAGGAAGCCGCTCTCGAAGATGTTGATCTCGTTCACGTCGATCTGACGCCACAGGCTGGTACCGTGGTTTCCCACGTAGCGCACCTCGAGCACCGTGTCGCGGGTCAGCTCGCGCTGGATGCCCAGCGTCCAGCTCTGCACGTAGCCGACCCGCAGGTTGGGATCGAAATCGCGGACGTTGTTGCCGGCCAGCACGGAAATGGGATAGCTGGGCCGGGACGGCGCCGCGCGCGAGGGCAGCGTCGCGTCGCGGAACAGGACCGATCCGGCCGGGCCGAACGCGGCCTGAAAATTGTTGGGATCGACGCTGGTGGTCACCGTGCGGCCCTGGTTGCCGCCCCAGACGCCGTTGAACTGCCCGATGTCCTCGCGCACCGTCGAGATGGAGTAACCGGCGCGGAGCACGGGATTTCCACTACCCACCAGCCACGCCAGTGGCCGGGACGCGGTCTTGGGCAGTACCAGCGCGAAACCCACCGAAGGGGAAAAGCTCTTGTTGAGGTTCTGGTAGGCCGGTGTGCCGGCCTCCACCGGATAGTAGGCCGGCGTCCGCCCGGTCAGCACGCCGGGTTGGAACAGGTTGCCGACGCCGGAAATCCCCCAGATCCCCTCGTAGCCCGGACGCGTGTAGACGCCGTTCAGGTTCACGTACGGATTCTGGCGGTCCCAGCGCACGCCGTAGTTGAAGGTGAAGCCCTGGCGGACGCGCCAGGCGTCCTGCCAGTACAGGGCGAACTCGCGCTGGCGGTTGCGAAGGATCGGCGAGAACTGCCCGTAGGTCTTGCTCTCCTCGTCCAGGACCACGCTGCGCGCGATGCTCGACACCCGGCCGGTCAGCAGCGCGTACATCGCCGCGGCGTCGGTGCGGTTCTGCGGCGTGCTGTTGGGGAAGTTGACCGTGTCGAACAGCGACGTGGCGCCGAAGTTCACCGGGTCGCCGGTGGCGATGCCGAAGGTGATGCCGGGGACCAGTTGCGTGCCGTTGAAGGCGGCGTTCCACGCATTCACCTGGGTAAAGCTGAAGCCGAAGTTCAGCAGGTGCGACAGGCGCGACCAACTGAAGTTCGCGTGTCCCTGCCAGACCGGCGTGTTGCGGCGGCTCTGACCGGTGGAGCGGTGAGCGTTGGTGACGAAGCCCAGCGTGGGCGCGTAGCCGCGCCACTGGGCGAAATCCGCCGGCGTGACCCCGTCGTTGAAGATGACGCTGCCGCCGGTGAGGCCGAAGCGCAGCTCGCTGGTCAGCCGCGAGCTGAGCGCCGAGCGCACGGCCCATACCGCCGAAAACGCGATCCCCTTCTGATTGCCGATGACCTCCGAGCCCAGGACGATGCCCGTGCCCGGCAGGATGGGAATGGCGGTGTTCAACCCGTCGGGCAGACGCAGGTTCTTCTGGTAGTTGTAGACGAACTCCACCTGGTGGCGCGGGGAGACGATCCAGTCCAGGCGCACGGTGGGGAAATCGCGGTCATTCTTGCCGCGTGTCTGGAAGTTGAAGCTGTCGCGGTTGTAATCGTTGTTGGTCTCGATGCGGCTGCGCAGGTTGCCCGTGCCCGACGTCAGTCGCGCGATCCGCGACAGCGTGTCCATGACCACCGGGTCGGAAGTGGCGGGAAAGGGCCGCACGCCGGAGCCGAGCGACGGGTTCCGGGCCTGCGCGAGCTGGTAGAGATTCACCGTGCGCACCTGGCCGCCGACGGTGTCGCGGTAGCGGAACTGGCCCTGCATCGCTTCCGGGGTGAGCACGGTCTGGTTGGGGGAGGCGTAGGTCTGGGGCAGGCGGAACGCCTCGTAATGGACAAAAAAGAAGAAGCGGTTCTTCTTCACCGGCCCACCGAGGAAGGCTCCGGCCTGGTTGAACAGAACGCGGTCGCGCGGCAGCCCGTCGATGTTGTTGAAGTAATAGTTGGCGTTGAACACGCTGTTGCGGTGCTGCCAGAACATGCCGCCGTGAAACTCGTTGGAGCCGCTGCGGGTGACGTACTTGATCTGCGCCGCGCCCTCGCCGGTGTTGTCGGCGCCGGCCGCCGCGGTCATCACCGTCATTTCCTCGATGGAGTCGGCGCGGGGAAAGATCAGGTTGAAGAATCCGTCGCTCGACTTGTTCGAGTTGTCCTGGATGTTGACCCCGTCCAGCGTCACATTGAAGGCGCCCTTGGGCAGGCCGTTGATCGACGAGGTCCGCGGGATGCCGGGCGTGGCCGTACCCGGCTGGGTGACGATCAGCTCGGTGAGGTTGCGGCTGGTGAAGGGAAGCTCGTGGAGCTGACGGCCGACCAGGGTCGAAGAAACTGTGGCCGTGGCCGTCTGCAACATTTCGGCGCCGCCCCGCACCTCGACGGTCTCGGCGAGCGAGCCCAGGTCGAGCGTGACGTTGACGGTGGCCGGCACGCCGGCGTCGATCTTCACCTTGTCGACCGTGGTGGTCTTGAACCCCTGGTGCGAGATCGTGACGCGGAAGGTGCCGGTGGACATCGACGGCAGAACCCAGTAGCCGCGCTCGTCGGTGGCGCGTTCCAGCCTGTGCCCTGTCTGAACGTTGACCACGCCCACGCGCGCGCCGGGTATCGCCGCCCCCTGCGGGTCCGTGACGGTCCCTTCCAGGCGGTTGGTGGTGGTCTGGGCGAAGGCCGCCGCAAGGAAGGCCGCGAGCAGCGGAAGGCAACTGGCAAAGAGCTTCATGGGACCCCCTGTCGAGAGCTGTAAGCCCCCTGGACCTGCTCTGAATTGTATACTACACTCAACCGAGGTTGTCGCCATGTCTCTCAGATTGCTTCGCCCCATCGCCAGCTTTGTTCTGCTCGCCTTCGTTGGTTCGGCCCAGCAAGATACCGGGATCATCACCGGCCAGGTCACCGATGCCACCGGGTCGATGATCCCCTCGGCCGCCATCTTGCTGGTCAACACCGCAACCAACGTCCGCACCACCGTGACCACCAATGCCGACGGGCTTTTCGTCGCAACACCCATGCGCATCGGCGTCTACTCGATCACGGTCGAAGTCAGAGGATTCAAGAAATCGGTCCGGGACAACGTAACACTGCGCGTGCAGGACCGCCTGCGCGTCGACTTTCAGTTGGAAATCGGCGAAGTCACCGAATCGGTGGAAGTCACCTCGGAAGCGCCGCTTCTGCAATCCGAAACTACCTCGCTCGGCCAGGTCATCGCGACCAAACCGATTTCCGAGCTTCCGCTCAACGGACGGAATTTCATTCAGTTGATCGCGCTCACTCCGGGCGCCTACATTCCGCAGCGCAATAACTCGCTCTACCAGGACTTCCTGATCGGCATCAACGGCAATCGCATCCAGAACAACAATTTCCTTCTGGACGGGATCAACAACAACACCACCGACAATAATCAGGCCCCGGTGCTGCCGAGCCCGGACGCCATCGCCGAGTTCAAGGTGCAGAGCAATCTGCTGCCGGCTGAGTTCGGACGCGGCCTTGGCGGCACCATCAACATCAGCCTCCGCTCCGGAACCAACAACTTTCACGGTGTCCTGTTCCACTTTCTGCGGAACAACCACATGGACGCCAACAATTTCTTCAACTCCGGCCGCGCCAAGCCGGCCTTCCAGCAGAACCAGTTCGGCGGCGCCCTGGGCGGTCCCGTGTATCTGCCCAAAGCGTATGACGGGCGCGACCGGACGTTCTGGTTCGCCAACTATCAGGGCACGCGAATCCGCAAGGGGCTGACCCGTCTGTTCACTGTGCCCTCGGGCGCGATGCGCGCCGGCGATTTCTCCGGCTTGCCCGTCCTCTACGACCCGAACACCACCTCCGGCAGCACACGACAGCCGTTCGCCGGCAACCGCGTGCCGTCCGCCCGGTTCGACCCGGTCATGCAGCGATACCTTCCGCTGTATCCGCTTCCCAACCGCGCCGGGGCCGCCAGCAACTACATCCTCAACCCCAAGTACACCGACAACAACGACCAGGGCGACGTCAAAATCGACCACAACTTCTCCACCCGCGACGCCGTCATGTTCCGCTACAGCCGGGGAGACCGCGAGTTCATCGTGCCGCTCAACGTTCCCGATATTCCCTTTAACGGCTACTTCTCGTCGAACGAGTTTCTTCCGCAGGTGATCGACAATCGGGGCGCCGTGCTCAGCCACACCCACACCTTCTCGCCGCGCGTGATCAACGAGGCGCGCGTCGGCTTCAACCGCTTGTACGCCACGGTCACTCCCCGCAGCCAGGGCAAGAACCTCGCCACCGAGTTCGGGGTGCGCGGCGTTCCGGACGACCGCCAGTCGAACGGCCTGACGGTGGTCGCCATCACTGGATTCTCCTCCCTGGGCGACAGCTTCGACACTCGCCGCGGCCAGAATGTCTCCCAGGTGGTCGACAACCTCACCATCATCACGGGCCGCCACTCGTTCAAGATGGGCTTCGATCACCGGCGCACCCAGTTCAATCTCGGCCAGGGAAGCTCGCCTCGCGGATCGTTCACCTACAACGGCGTGTTCACACAGAATCCGGCCGGACGCACAGGCACCGGGAACCCCTTCGCGGATTTCCTGCTCGGCAATCCGACCACCGCCGCCATCGGCACCAATGTCCGCGCGGGAATCCGCGTCCGCAACTACAGCTCCTTCATCCAGGACGACTGGAAAATCGCTTCGAAGCTCACACTCAACATTGGCCTGCGCTATGAGTACACCACGCCGGTCACCGAAGTGGTGAACCGTATGGCGAACTTCGATCTGGGGACCAACCGCGTGATTCTGGCCAGCTCGGGCGGCATTCGCGAGCGCGCTCTCGCCAATCCGGACCGCAACAACTTCGCCCCCCGGTTCGGCCTCGCCTATCAACTGAACGGAAAAACTGTGTTGCGCACCGGCTACGCCATTTTCCACACTCTGGAGGACGCCGGCCATCACAACCCCACCTTCAATCCGCCCTTCTCGGCCAGCTTCTCCTATCCGAGCGATCAGCTCAACCCCTCCACATCGCTACAGCCGGCGCTTGGATTCCCTCCCGTCGGCTTCCCTGGCGGCGACTTCAATAACCTGTTCATCAACATCAATGGCCGCCCGTTTGATTTCCCGGCGGCCTACAGCCAGCAGTGGAACTTCACGGTCGATCGTCAAATCGGCCGGATTCACGTCGAGGTCGCTTACGTCGGTAACAAGGCCAACAAGCTGATGGCCAACCGCAACATCAATCAGCCGCTGCCGGCAGCCGGTTCGGTGAACAGCCGACGCCTCTTCCCCGGTTGGGGTAACATCACCTTCCAGGAGCCGCGCGGGAACTCCATCTATCATTCCCTGCAGACTAAAGTGGAGAAGCGCTTCTCCAAAGGCCACATGTTCCTGCTCTCGCATACGTGGGCCAAGGCGATCGACGATTCCGACTCCACCCAGCTTTCCACCACCAGCGGCACGGGCAATCTTCAGGATCAGCTAAACCTGCGCGCCGAGAGGTCCCGCTCGTTCCAGGATGTCCGCCACCGCCTCGTGCTGAGTTACCTGTACGAACTGCCCTTCGGCCGGGGTCGCTCGCTGTTGACGGATGCCTCTGGGGTTGTAGACAAGATCGTCGGCGGCTGGCAGATCAACGGCATCACGTTCTATCAGAGCGGCCGGGCGTTCACCATCTCGTCCCCCTCCGACCACTCGAACACGGGTTCTTCCAACATCAGACCGAATGCCACCGGCGTCTCGCCTCAGCTTCCCTCCGACCAGCGCTCTCCGCAGAGGTTCATTAACGCGGCCGCGTTCGCCATTCCGGCCGGATTCGCATTCGGCAACACCGGCCGCAACGTTGGAACCGGCCCGTCGCAAACCAACTTCGATTTCTCCGTGTTCAAAGACTTCGCTGTCGACGGCGAGGGCCGTAGGAAGCTGCAGTTCCGCGCGGAGTTCTTCAACATCATGAACACCCCGCAGTTCCAGATTCCCGGCCGCACCTTCAACACGCCGCAGTTCGGCACGATGACCGAAACGATCAACGACAACCGCGATGTTCAGTTCGCGCTCCGATTCCTGTGGTAGTACGGGCCGGGTAGGGTGAGCTGCGTTCGCTCTGCCGTGCCGCTTCCGCGACGGCCTCCTTGCCGGCGGCCAGTGTACACTATGTGGTGTACCGCAAATGAACCGGCTTGCGCCGTTTCTTACCACGCTTGTGTTCGCCGCCGGGTTGGCGCGCGCCTACGACTTCAAGGCGCTCAAACACCAGGGCTACGTGAGCGATTTCGCCCGCGCGATCGACCCCGCCTCGCGCCTGGAGCTCGAGCGCTATTGCGCGCGGCTCGAGCAGGCCACCGGAACGCAGATCGCGCTGGTGACCCTGGACTCGCTGCGCGGCGAACCCATCGAGGACGTCGCCAATCTCCTGTTCCGAACCTGGGGCGTGGGAAGCAAGGGGAAGGATGAAGGCCTGCTGCTGCTGCTGGCCATCGGCGAGCGGCGCAGCCGGCTGGAGGTGGGCTACGGGCTCGAGCCGGTGCTGCCCGACGGATACGACGGCAGCCTGCTGCGCCAGATGCGACCCGCGCTTCGCCAGCGGCAGTATGGCGAGGCCCTTCTCGCGGCCGCGCACGCGCTCGGGGCGCGCATCGCGGAGAGCAAGGGAGTGAAAGTCGAAACCGGCGCCGCGGGCGCGCCGCGACGGGCGCAACGCCAGGAGCCCGTGCCGTGGCTGGTGATGTTCGGAGGCCTCGGCGTGGCGTTCTGGATGCTCTCGTTCGCCTCCCACGGGCGCCGGCGCGGCGGCTGGGGCGGCGGCTTCCTGCCTGGCGTGCTTCTGGGAAACCTGATGGGCGGCTCCTCCTATGGCGGCCGCAGCGGCGGCGGCTTCGGCGGGTTCGACTCCGGCGACAGCTTTGGCGGCTTCGGCGGCGGCGACTCGGGCGGCGGCGGCGCCTCCAGCTCGTGGTGAACCCCGTGGAACGCCATCTCCAGCAACTGGTCGAGCGGCTTCGGAAAGCCTATCCGGAGAGCCTGGTGTCGGTCATCCTTTACGGCTCGGCGGCCGGCGGCGACCACCATGCGCGCTTTTCGGATCTCAACATCTTCTGCGTGCTGCGCCAGGTCACCCCGGCCGAGCTGGCGGTCTCGGAGTCCGTGTTCCGCTGGTGGCGCTCGCTGGACAACCCCGCGCCGCTTTTGATGAGCCAGGAGGAGGTCGGCCGCTCCACCGACTGCTTCCCGATGGAGTTCCATGACATGAGCGAGCGCCGCCGGGTCCTGTTCGGAACCGACGTCATCGAAGCGATCCAGATCGACGACCGCTTCTATCGCGCCCAGGTCGAGCACGAGCTCCGCGCCAAGCTGCTGCGGCTGCGGCAGAAGGCCGCCGGCGTGCTCTCCGACAACGACCTGCTGCTGCGCCTGATGGCAGACTCGGTCTCGACGTTCTTCATCCTGGCCCGCCACGCCCTCCGCCTGGCCGGGGCCCAGGCGCCCTGGCCGCGGCGCGAGATCCTCGACCGCCTCCTGGAGTCGCTGGGCGTGGAACCGCGGCCGTTCGCCACGCTGCTCGACCTGCGCGAAGACAAGATCAAGCCGCGGTCGGTGAAGCCGACCGAGTTGTTTGCCGAGTACCTGGTCCAGATCCAGGCGCTGATCGGCGCGGTCGACCGGCTGCACCAATTCCCCCGAGGTGACTCATGAAAATCGTTCTCATCATCGGCGCCGTCCTGCTGGTGGCGGCGGTGTTTTTCGGCGCTCAACTGGTCTCCATCCGCAACGACCTGGCCACGCAGCGGGAGGCGATCAACGGCTCCTGGGCCCAGGTCGACGTGGTGCTCCAGCGCCGGGCCGACCTGATCCCCAACCTGGTGGAAACCGTCAAGGGCTTCGCCAAGCAGGAGAAGGAAGTGCTGGAATCGGTGGCCAACGCGCGTGCCGCCATGATGGGCGCGCGCACGCCGCAGGAGCGCATCCAGGCCAACTCCCAGGTGGACGGCGCGCTCGGGCGGCTGCTGGTGATGGTCGAGAACTACCCCAACCTGAAGTCCAACGAAAATTTCCTGCGGTTGCAGGACGAGCTGTTCGGCACCGAGAACCGCATCGCGGTGGAGCGGCGGAAGTACAATGAGACGGTGCTGAGGTACAACACCACGATCGCGCTTTTTCCGAACAATATCGCCGCGCCGCTGTTCGGCTTCTCGCGCAACGACGCCTACCTGAAAACCGAGCCCGGCGCGCGCACCGTCCCCAAGGTGGCTTTCTGATGGGCGCGGAGACGTTCCGCAACTACATCGACGGCCAGTGGGTGGACGGGGCGACCTTCGAGAACCGGAACCCGGCCGATACCTCCGATCTGGTGGGGCTGTTCGGCAAGGCCACCGCCTCCGACGTGGACGCCGCCGCCGCCGCCGCCCAGGCCGCCCTCCCCGGATGGGCCGCGACGGCCGCCCCGGCTCGCGGAAACTACCTGTTCAAGGTCGCCGAGATCCTGGATGCGAAAGTCGAGCAGCTCGCCGTCGAGATGACGCGCGAAGAGGGCAAGACGCTGCCGGAGTCGCGCGGCGAGGTGCGGCGGGCGATCAACATCTTCCGCTACTTCGCCGGCGAAGGCTCGCGGCTGCCCGGGATGCTGGCGCCTTCCGAGCGCGACCGCGTGCACATGTTCGCCATCCGCAAGCCGGTCGGCGTGGCCGGCCTGGTGACGCCGTGGAACTTCCCCATCGCGATCCCCGCCTGGAAGCTCGCCCCGGCGCTGATCTGCGGCAACACGGCCATCCTGAAGCCGGCCTCGGCGGCGCCGCTTTCAAGCTGGCGCATCGTCGAGGCATGTCACCAGGCGGGCATTCCCAAGGGCGTGGTGAATTACCTGGCCGGCCCGGGCGGCGAGCTCGGCCGGGCGCTGGTGGACGCCGCGCCGCTCAAGGCGATCTCGTTCACCGGGTCCTGCCCGGTGGGGAACTGGCTGCACGCCGAGGCCTCCCGGCGCCGGCTGCGCATCCAGCTCGAGATGGGCGGCAAGAACCCCACCATCGTGCTGGGCGACTGCGAGTTCAACCTCGCCGTGGAGAACGTGGTCAACGGCGCCTTCTTCTCCACCGGCCAGAAGTGCACCGCCACCAGCCGCGCCATCGTCGAGGAGGCGATCTACGACCGGTTCCTCGATGCGCTGCTCGAACGCACCCGCAAGCTGAAGGTCGGCAACGGGCTCGAGGCGGGCGTCGACATGGGTCCGGCCGTCGACCAGGCGCAGCTCGAAACCGACCTGGGCTACATCGAGGCAGGCCGCCGCGAGGCCGGCCCGCCGCGCATCGGCGGCAACCGCCTCACCGGCGGCATCTACGACAAGGGCTATTTCGTCGAGCCCACCATTTTCGCCGATGTCGGCCAAACCATGACCATCGCGCAGGAGGAGATCTTCGGCCCGGTGCTGGCCGTGATGCGCGCCCGCGACTTCGACGACGCCATGCGCATCGCCAACGACGTCCCGTTCGGCCTGTCCGCCTCGGTGCAGACCACCAACGTCAGCCGCATCTTCGAATACATCCACCGCATGGAGGCCGGCCTGCTGACGGTGAATCTCCCCAGCGCCGGGGTCGAGTACCAGCTCCCGTTCGGCGGCACCAAGGATTCCAGCTTCGGTCCCAAGGAGCAGGGCCCGGCGGCGCTGGAGTTCTACAGCGACTACAAGACCGTGTACCTGAAGTACTGACGGCGCGCGATGAAACTGGCTCAGGTACAGTGGGACGGAAAGCTGGCGGCGGCGATCGTCGAGGCCGGCCGGGCGCGCCCTATCCCGAACTACACGGTGCAGGACCTGATCCGCCGCGCGGAGCTGGAAGCCAGGGACCTGGCCGAGGTGGCGGCGAAGCTCGCCATCGCCCACCAGGAGGAGCTGCCGCTGGCCATCCCCGTCCAGCCGCACGAGGTCTGGGCCTGCGGATGCACCTATGAAATGAGCGCGTCCTTCCGCGACGCCGAGCACGGCACGCGCGAGGGCTTCTATGCCCACGTCTACCGCGCGCCGCGTCCGGAGATTTTCTTCAAGGGCACCTCGCGCGTCTGCGTCGGCCCCGGCAAGCCGATCGGCATCCGGGCCGACTCGCGCTTCACCGCGCCCGAGCCGGAGCTCGCCGTGCTGCTCGGCGGCAAGGGCCGGATCCTCGGCTACACGCTGGCCAACGACGTTTCCGCCTGGGACATCGAGCGCGAGAATCCGCTGTACCTGCCGCAGTCGAAGGTCTACAATGGCTGCTGCGCGCTCGGCCCGGTGATCGTCACCCCGGACGAGCTGACGGATCCGTACCGCCTCGAAATGACGTGCGCGATCACCCGCGGGGAGCGCCGGACTTTCTCCGGCAGCGTCTCGACGGCGAAGCTGGGGCGCAAGCTGGAGACCCTGGTCGAGTACCTGCTGCGCGCCAACAGCGTCCCCGCCGGTTCGGTGCTGCTCACCGGGACCGGCATCATCGTCACCGAGGAGGCCGCGCTGGCGCCCGGAGACGTGGTCACGATCCGCGTCGCTGAGATCGGCGAGCTCGCCAACCCGGCGGTGTCGGTCGGCTGATTACCGCCGCGGGCTCGGCGCGACCCCGTACGCCACCCAGTGCATCGACAAATGCCTGCACGTCGAGAGCTTCGATTCCTGGCGCCAGCGCCCGGCTCGGCCGCGCTGTAGTGGACGGGCGGTGCACCACGCTCAACCGGACCGGCGCCTGGTTCTTCATGGAGCGGCGCAGGGATACCAGCGGCCCCGCCATAGCCGGCAGGACGGTCTTGGACGCTTTGCACTCCACCATCCACAGACCACCGTGGCCGCCCGGAAAGAGGAAATCGACCTCCAGTGCCTGCTGATCGCGAAAATGGTACAGCTCCTTCCGCCGACCCTGGTTGATCTGGCTCTTCAGGATCTCCGCGGCGACGTATCCTTCGAACAAGGCGCCGAGAAACGGTGACCGGTCTAGCTCCGCTTGTGTAGTGATCCCCAGCAGGTGGCACGCCAGCCCGGAGTCTCCCATATACACCTTGGGTGACTTGATAAGGCGCTTGCCGAAATTCTCGAAGTAGGGCGGTACCAGGATGATCTGTCCCGTGATCTCCAGCACGTTCAGCCAGTCGCCTACGGTCGGCACGGAAACGCCGAGCGGAGCAGCCAGATCCGTCTTATTCAAGGTCTGACCGTGCCGGCTGGCCAGCAGGGCGAGGAAGCGCCGGAAAGTCGCCAGATCGCGAATCTGGATGATGGCGCGAACGTCCCGCTCCAGATACGTTTGGATGTAAGAACTGAACCATAACCCGCGCCCCCTGGGACGCTCCACGACCTCCGGATAGCCGCCCAGCAGAAGACTCACGCGATCCGTCTCGGCCAGGCTGAATGGCAGCAATTGCAGGATCGCCGCGCGCCCCGCCAGGGATTCGCTGACGCCCTGCATCAGGGGGGCCTCCTGGGAACCGGTGAACAGCCACCGGCCCATTTCGCGCGGTTTCTGATCGATGCGTGTGCGGATGAAGGGCAACAACTCCGGCACGTTCTGGATCTCGTCGAACAGGACAGGCAGCCGGAGTTCTTCGAGCAGGGCGCGGGGATCGGCGCGTGCCCGGGCCTGCACGTCGAGGTCTTCCAGCAGCACATAGCTGGCGCTTGGAAAGAGCCGCCGAAGTAACGTGGTTTTCCCGGCCCGGCGCGGCCCGGTCAGCACCATGGCGGGGAAGGTGCGAGCCGCCTCCAGAACAGCCGGCTGCAGGGCGCGGGGAACAAAACGCATCTGAGAATTCTAAACTATCAGTTAAGATTTCTCAAGTTGATTCTGAGCCGTGACCGTAGGGAGCGGTCGTCAAATCTTACGCGGGACGCCACCCTACAGCGCGAACCGGTCCGCCTCGCCGGCTTGGCCCGCCAGCCGCGGATCCCCGCCGGTGGCGGCGAGAATCTGCGCCATCCGCGCCTGCATCGCCTCGACCAGCTTCCGTGTCGCGGGGTCCTGGAGATGGTTCACGTAGCGGCCGCGCATCCGCGGACCGATGCGCGCCTCGGCCACCAGGTTGGCGACCTGGTCCGGGTCGCGGCGCAGATCGTAGAGCTCGGGAATGTCCCAGGCGCCCGGATACTGCATCAGCGCGTGGGATTCGCTGCGCAGCCCGACGATGGACGGCGTGTAGGGAAAGTCCTGCTCCCAGGCGTACTCGTAGACGAATTCGCGGCGCCAATCGGCCGGTGTTTCCCCGCGCGCGGGGCCGACCAGCGAGCGCCCGTGCATCGCGGCAGGCGGCTTCATCCCGGCGGCTTCCAGCAGCGTCGGCGCGATGTCCAGGTTGAGCGCCATGGCGTCCACGGTGCGGGGCGGGCCGAACAGCGACGGGCAGTGCGCCGCCAGCGGCACGCGGATGGAGGCCTCGTACATGGCGCGCTTGTCGATCAGCCCGTGCTCGCCCCACAGGTAGCCGTTGTCGCCCATGTAGATCACCAGCGTATCGTCCAGCAGGCGGCTCTCCTCCAGTTGCGCGAGAATCTCGCCCACGCTTTCGTCGATGGCGATCAGGCACTGCGCGTAACGGCGGTAGTGCGTATCGAAGGGCTCGTCGCTGTCGAGCATTCCATCGACGCCGTGGCGGGTGAGTCGACGGCGGAGGACCCATTCGGGCCACTGGCGATAGTACTCCTGCTTGTGCAGCATGGTGGCCGGACGCGGCGCGGTGAGGCCGTGGAACAGGCCGGCGTGGCGTTCGGGCGCCTGGAAGGGCGAGTGCACGGCCTTGTGCGAAAGATAAAGACAGAAGGGGCCGCCGGCGCTCCGGCGCAGGAAGGAGCGCGCTTCGGCGGTCAGCAGGTCCGTCATGTTGCCGCGGAGCCGCTCGCGCGAGCCGTTGCGGTTCACCTCCGGGTCTCGATACTCGCCCTGGCCGCGGAAGCTGAGCCAGTGATCGAAGCCCGGCTGGGGCTGATCGCTCTCGCCGCCCATGTGCCACTTGCCCACGAACGCGGTGCGGTAGCCGTTCCGGTGCAGTTGTTGGGGAAAGGTCGCCAGCTTCGGGTCGAGCGGAGAGAAATTATCCGCAACGCGGTGGGCGTGCATGTAGAGGCCGGTCAGGATGCTGGCGCGGCTGGGCGAGCACAACGAGGTGGTGACGAAGGCGTTGCGGAAATGGACGCCGCCGCGGATCATGCGATCCAGGTGCGGCGTGTGTCCTTTCAGCCAGGGATGGCCGAGCGCGCCGATGAAATCCCAGCGGTGATCGTCGGCGAGGATGAACACGAGATTGCGGCGCGCCGGTTGCAGGTGGAGGGCGGGCGCACCGGCCAGGGCGGCGCCGGCGGCTTGCAGAAACCGGCGTCGTCGGATCATGTGTCCGTGGCTGTCCCTTCCTCGACCGACTCCAGATCCTCGGCCCGCTCGCTGTACCCCTTCAGCGCGCGAATCGAGCCGCCGGCGCTGAAGCCGGCGTAGCGGAGCTGGCGGTAGGCGGCCGCCAGCCGGCGCGGATCCGACAGGTGCTCCTCGAGCCGGACGCGTCGGAATTTTCGCGAAAGGAACGCCGCGATCAAGGCCGGCTCGTCGGCGTCGCGGTAGGTATTCCGCACCACCTGGTCGGCGAGCGCGGGGGCCACGCGCCGCTGGCGCAAATCGCGCAGCACGCGCAGCCGTCCCAGGCCCTCGCTCTCCAGGCGCGCGGCAGCGAAGTTCTCGGCGAAGCGGCGGTCGTCGAGGTACCCCAGCTCCTTCAAACGCGACAGAACCTCGGGGACCGAGGCGGGGGTCTGGGCGCGCCGCAGCAGCTTCTGGCGCAGCTCGGAGATCGAGTGCGCCCGCCCGCCGAGTGCGCGCAGCGCGTACTGCCAGAGCCCCTGGCCGTCCAGGGGCCGCGGGCCTCGTTTTGTCCGGGAGTCCGGCATAGGTGGCTGCCCCGCCGTTGGCGACCGCCTACCCAGCATACGCCGGTGACAGGGCGGCGGTCCTGGAGTACACTGGAAGCTCAGCAAGGAGTTTACATGGAAGAAGACAGCAAGCTGCCATATTTTTTCCTCGGGCTGGGAGTCGGGGTGACGCTGGGGATCCTCTTCGCACCGAAGTCGGGCGAAGAAACCCGCGACCTGCTGCGCTCCAAGGCCGACGAAGGGCGGGATTACCTGAAGCGCCGCGGCGAGGATCTGCGCGAATCGGCCACTGAGTTAGTGGATCGCGGACGAACCGCGGTGGCGCGGCAGAAGGATCGCCTGTCGGCGGCCGTGGAAGCGGGCAAGCAGGCCTACCAGGAAGTCGTGAGCGGCTCGGAGAGTGAGAGCGCCGCTTCCGAGGGCGCTGGGGGGTAAATGACTCAAGACGGACTCATGCTCGTGATGACCGTGGCGGTGGTGGTTTCCGCCCTCGCCTTGCTGGCCCAGGCCGGTTTCCTGCTCGGGCTGTACCGCTCGACCAGATCCATCCGCGAGCAGATCACCGCGTTTGCGCCGCGGGCTGAGTCGCTGGTGGATTCGGCCGAACAGACCCTCATACAGAGCCGGAAGCAGCTCACCGAGGTCACCTCGAGGGCCAACGCGGTGCTGGAGTCCGCCCAATCGCAACTGGCGCGAGTCGACGACGTGCTGGCCGATGCCGCCGGCCGGGCGCGCGTCCAGATGGAGCGCGTCGAGCTGGTGCTGGACGACACTGTCAGCCGCCTGCACGAGACCATGCGCACGCTCAACAACGGTGTGCTGCGTCCCATCAAGGAGTTGAGCGGAATCACCGCCGGCCTGCGCGCCGCTCTGTCGTATCTGCTCGGAGGAAGCCGTACCTCGGTGGCGCAGGCCACCAGCGACGAAGAAATGTTCATCTGAGCCGGTGGGCGTCGCCGGTCCGCTTCTCTGCTGGTCCTTTTGCCTGGGCAACTGCCATGGTCGATATCCACAGCCACATTCTCGCCGGCCTGGACGATGGCGCCGAAACCGTCGAAGAAAGCGTCGCCATGGTGCGCATGGCGGCCCAAGCCGGCACCACCGATATCGTCGCCTCTCCCCACGCGAACCTCGATTTTCGGTTCGAGCAGCAACGGGTCGAGGCCAAGATCGCCGAGCTGGCCGAGGCCGCCGGCCCCGTCCCGCGCATCCATTACGGCTGCGATTTCCACCTCGCCTACGACAACATTCGCGACGCGCTGGAAAACCCCGCCCGGTACACCATCAACCACAAGAGCTACCTGCTGGTGGAGTTCTCCGATCTCCTGATTTTCAAGAACACCGAGGAGATCTTCGACCACCTGCTCGGCGCGGGCATGATCCCCATCGTCACCCACCCGGAGCGCAACTGGCTGCTGCAAAACCGCGTCGCCCGGCTGGAGGAGTGGGTCGGGAAGGGCGTTCTCCTGCAAGTGACCGCGCAATCCCTGCTCGGCCGCTTCGGCCGCTCGGCGCGCGACTTCAGCGAGGCGCTGTTGAAGAAAGACCTGGTGCACATCGTCGCCAGCGATGCCCACGATTGCGACGACCGGCCCCCGCGGCTCGATGAGGCGCGCCGCCAGGTGGCCCGCAAGTACGGAGAAGCGCGCGCCGACCGGCTGTTCACCGCCAACCCCACCGCCGTGATTCGCGGAGAGTCGATCGAGGCGTACGAGGAAGAGCCTAGACCGAAGAAATGGTTCCGCCGCTGGGCGTGAGCTTCATGCGATCGGCCGCATATCGCCCAGCAGGCGATGAACGATCGCCAGCGCGATCAGGTGAAACGTCCCCAGCGTGAGAAACACCGGCGTGTAGCCGAAGTGGCTGACCACCAGGCCCGGGATCACGGCGCTGAACAACACACCACCGAACCCGCCCAGGCAGCCGCCGATGCCGGTGACCGAGGCGACCGCCCGCTTGGGGAACACGTCCGAGGTGGTCGTGAACAGGTTGGCCGACCATCCCTGGTGCGCGGAGTTCGCCAGGCTCACCAGCGCGATCGCCACAATGGGGTTCGGCGCCAGCACGGCCATCGAGGCCACCGGCATCGCCGCGGCGCACATCGCCATCGCCGCCTTGCGCGCCTTTCCCGACGTCCAGCCGCGCCGGATCAGGAACCCGGAAATCCACCCGCCGCCCACACTGCCGAAATCGGCCAACAGGTAGACCACCGGCAGCGCCCAGCCGATCTGCTTGAGGTCGAACTTCCGCACGTCGTAGAGGTAGGGCGGCAGCCAGTAGAGGTAGAACCACCACACCGGGTCGGTGAAGAACTTCGCCAGCGCGAACCCCCAGGTCTGGCGGTAGCGCAGCGCCTCGAGCCACCCGAGGGCCGGCTCGGCGCTCTCGTCGATCGAGTCGGAGCGGATGTAGTCGAGCTCGGCGCGATTCACGGCGGCGTGCCGCTGCGGCAGCCGGTAGCTCACCAGCCACACGGCCAGCCACAGGAACCCGAGCGAGCCCGTGATCAGGAAACAGGCCCGCCAGCCCATCCAGGCGGCCATGGCGACGAAAACCGGCGGGCCGATCATCGACGCCACGTTGGTGCCGGCGTTGAAGATCCCGGTGGCGAACGCGCGGTCCTTCTTGGGGAACCACTCGGCCACGGACTTGATGGCGGCGGGAAAGTTGCCCGCCTCGCCGAGCCCCAGCATCAGGCGCCAGAAGCCCAGCCCCCAGGCGCTGCGCGAGGCCGCGTGCAGCGCCGCCGCCACAGACCACCAGGCGATGGCCACCGCGTAGCCGCCGCGTGTACCGACCGTGTCGATGAGTTTTCCCAGGATCAGGAACCCGATGGTATAGGCGAACTGGAACGCTCCGTTCACGTAGCCGTAGTGCTCGGTGGTCATCTTCATTTCGTCGCGGATTACCGGGATCAGCACCGAGAATACGATGCGGTCGAGGTAATTGATGGTGGTGGCGGCGAACAGCAGCGCCAGAATCCACCATCGCACCGAGGTTCTGCGCGTCGATGGCACCGAGCGATTATAGTGGATTGGTGAGGAAGGCCGTGATCCTCGCCGCGGGCCGCGGCACGCGCCTGGAGTCGCGGACCGGCGGGCTGCCCAAGCCGATGATCGAGATCGGCGGCCGCCCGATGATCGAGCACGTGCTCGACCGCCTGCGGCGGGCCGGGATCGAGGCCGCGCGCATCGTCACCGGCTGGCGCGCCGAAGCCATCGAGCGATACCTTCCCGGCTACCCGATGGAGATCAGCTTCCGCCGCCAGGAGCCTCTCGACGGTACGGCCACGGCCGCCCTGCTGGCGCGCGATTTCATCGGACCCGGCGAAGGGTTCCTGCTCACCTACGGCGACATCCTGGCCGACCCGGACGACTATCGCGCGATGGCGGCAATGCTGGACGGGGATCCCGACGCCGACGCCGTCGTCGCCGTTCAGCGCGTCGACGATCCCTGGCAGGGCGCCGCCGTCTATGAGCGCGACGGCCGCCTCACGGCGATCGTCGAGAAGCCTCCGCCCGGCGCTTCCACCACACCATGGAACAGCGCCGGCATTTACGCCTTCCGCCCCGGGGTCTTCGACGAGATGGCCCGCGTGCCCCTCTCCCCGCGCGGCGAATACGAGCTCACCAGCGCCGTGTCGCAGAGCATCGCCGCCGGCCGCAAGCTGCTGCTCTACGCTCTCCGTGGCCGCTGGCGCGACGTCGGCCGTCCCGAGGATCTGGACGCCGCCGGGGAGATGCTGTAGCTTGTGGGACAGGCCTCCTGGCCTGTCCAGACCGCCGCTACTGATACAATGTCCTCCCGGACCCTTCCCATGGAATCCTCCCTTCCAAACCGCTGGCGATTCGTCGCCGCCGCGCTGGTGATGCAGCTCTGCCTCGGCGTGCTCTACGCCTGGTCGGTGTTTCGCGGGCCGCTGGCGCAGTTGCATGACTGGTCCAAGGCCACCACCATCGCGCCGTACCGCTATTCGCTGCTGCTGTTCACGGTCGCCATGATCGTCGGCGGCTTCTGGCAGGACCGCAAGGGACCGCGCATCGTCGCCAGCGCCGGTGGTTTTCTCCTCGGCACCGGCTGCCTGCTGGCGGCATGGCTTGGCGACACGGCGCGGGGGCTGATCTTCTCCTACGGCGTCGTCGGCGGGCTGGGCGTCGGGTTCGCCTACGTCACTCCCATCGCCACCTGCATCAAGTGGTTCCCGGACAAGCGCGGGCTCATCGTGGGCCTGGCGGTGATGGGTTTCGGAAGCGGCTCGCTGATTTTCGCGCCGCTGCTCGAAGCGCTGATCGGCGCCGACCCCGCGCGCTTCGCCGAAACCATCCCGCGCACGTTCCTCATCATGGCGGCGATTTTCTACGTCTGCGTGATCGGAGCCGCGCAGTTCTACCGCGTGCCGCCGGCCGGCTGGAAGCCCGCCGGCTGGGCTTCCGCGGCGGGCACTGGATCGCAGGCGCGGCCCGACTACTCCGCCGCCGGGATGGCGGGAACCTGGCAGCTTTACGCGCTCTGGATCACATACTTCCTCGGCGCCTCGGTAGGCCTCACCGTCATCGGCGAGGCCGCCACGCTGGTGGCGGAAATGGGTAAAGCCGGTGCGTTTCTCTCCGCCGGCGCGGCGCTCGGCGCCATGTCGCTGTTCAACGGCCTGGGCCGGCTGAGCTGGGGGATGCTCTCGGACCGCATCGGGCGCAACGCCGCCATCGTCCTGATGTTCGTCAACTACGTCTTCGCCTGCCTGGTGCTGCTGCGCGACGCGGCCGGCTTTCTGCCGCTGGTCGCCGGCATTTGCCTGGTCGGCTTCTCCTTCGGCGGATTCCTCGCCATCATGCCGGCGCTCACCGCCGACTACTACGGGTCGAAGAACCTGGGCGCCAACTACGGCATCCTGTTCACCGCCTACGGCCTTTCGGCTTACTTCGTCCCCGCCTATGTGGCCGGGATCATGGACGGCGCGCGCCAGTCCGGCAGCCTGGCCGCCGGCTACAGCCGCGTATTTCTGATTCTCGCCGCGATCGCCGTCGGCGGCGGATTGTTCGCGATGCTGGCGCGACGGCCGGCGCATCGGGCCGCCTCGCAGACGGCGGCCGCCACTGACTAAACATAGGAGGCACTTCATGTTTTCGACCCGATTCTTGTTCTTCTTGCTCGCCGGCGCGCTCGCGGCCGCGCCGAATCTGCGGATCCACGGAGGTCTTGCCGATCACCAGGTCCTCCAGCGCAACGCCCAGGGGCAGGCCGCGTTCGAGCTTTCCGGCGAGGCCGAGGAAGCGGAAGGCGCCACGGTGGAGCTGCGCGTCCTGGGCGACCTGCTTGCGGTGAACGGATTCGACTGGCGCCCGTCGGCGCGGGTCCAGGGCGGCAAGTGGCGCGCGCAGGTCTCCGCGCTTCCCATAGGAGGGCCTTATCGAGTCCAGCTTCGCTTGGCCGGCCGCCAGGACGTCGTCACCGTCCGCGACATCCTGGTCGGCGACCTCTGGGTTCTCGCCGGCCAGTCCAACATGCAGGGCGTCGGCGACCTGGTCGATGTCACCCCGCCGCACGCGCTGGTCCACAGCTTCGACATGACCGATGAATGGGGCGCAGCCCGCGAGCCGCTCCACACGCTGGTCAACGCCGCCGATCGCGTGCACTGGCCGCTCAATGCCAGCCGCGAGCCGCAGATGTTCCCCGAGGACCGGCTGCGAAAATTCCTCGCCGAACGCAAGAAAGGCTCCGGCCTCGGGCTTCCCTTCGCCGCCGAGATGATCCGCCGCACCGGCGTCCCCATCGGCCTGGTTCCCTGCGCCCACGGGGGCACCTCGATGGACCAGTGGGATCCGGCCCTCCGGGACAAGGGCGGCGATTCGCTGTACGGCTCGATGATCCGCCGCGTGCGCGCCGTCGGCGGCAAGGTCACCGGCGCGCTCTGGTACCAGGGCGAGTCGGACGCCAACCCGAAAGCCGCGCCGCTGTTTCAGGCCAAGTTCGAACGCTTCGTCGCCTCCGTCCGCGAGTACATCGGCGATCCGGGCCTGCCCTTCTACTACGTGCAGATCGGCCGCCACGTCAACCGCGCCAACGAGGCCGAGTGGAACCTCGTCCAGGAGTCGCAGCGCCGCGTCGAAGCCACCATCTCCCGCTCCGGCCTCATCGCGTCGGTCGACGCCGTCCTGGACGACGGCATTCATGTCTCCACAGGCGACCTGAAACGCCTCGGCGTCCGCTTCGCCAATCTTGCCTGCCACGACCTGTTCGCCGCCGTCGCCGAATGCGCGCGGCTCAAGCGTGGGCCGCGCCCGGCATCGGCCGTCTTTCGCGACGGGGTCCTCCGCGTATCGTTCTCGGAAGTGAATGGCAGCCTTTATTCCACCGGCCGTCTGTCCGGATTCTCGGTGCACGGAACCGACGGCGCGCCGCTGGCGGTCATCTACAAGGCCCGTGTGGATGCCGCCGATCCTTCCGCGGTCCTGTTGTCCATACAGGGCAAACTGCCGCCGGGGGCCACGCTGCACTACGGTTACGGGAAGGATCCGTATTGCAACCTGCGCGACCGCGCCGACATGGCTGCGCCGGTCTTCGGACCGATGGAGATCCAGGTCCCCTAGGTCATGCGTGCACATCGTCCGCATCGGCCGACGGCTGTGGCCGCGGTCCTGGCCGCGCTGCTCGCCTTCGCGACGATTCTGAACGGGCAGCCCTCCGCCAGGGCACTAGTCATCCGCAACGCCAGCGTCTTCGACGGCACGCGCCTGCTGCGCGGGCATTCCGTGCTCGTCCAGGACGGCAGAATCTCCGCCGTCGGCACGCGCATCCGCATTCCCGGCGGCGCCGAGGTCCGCGACGCGGCCGGTGAGACCTTGCTGCCCGGCCTGATCGACTGCCACGTCCACGCGCTCTCCGCGGAGGTGCTCCAGCAGGCGCTGGTGTTCGGCGTCACCACCGAACTGGATATGTTCACCGCGCATTCGTTGGCCGCCGAGATGCGCCGGGAGCAGGCCGCCGGCCGGGCGCATGACCGCGCGGATTTGTTTTCGGGATCTACTCTGGTGACGGCGCCCAAAGGGCACGGGACGCAATTCGGGGTCGCGATCCCGACCATCACCACGCCCGCCGAAGCGGTCGCGTTCGTCGACGCCCGCATCGCGGAAGGCTCCGATTACATCAAGATCGTCTATGACGACGGCAAAAAGGCCGGCTTCAATTTCCCCACCCTCGACCGGCCGACGCTCGAGGCGGTGGTCGCCGCCGCCCACAAGCGCGGCAAGCTCGCCGTGGTCCACGTCGGGGCGCTCGAGTTCGCGCGGGATGCCGTCGCGGCCGGCGCCGACGGGCTGGTGCACGTGTTCGCGGATCGCGCTCCGGATCGTGCCTTCATCGATCTGATGGCGTCGCGCAAAGCTTTCGTTATCCCCACGCTCACGGTGCAAGAGAGCGTCACCGGCACGCCCGGCGGCGCCACTCTGGTCTCCGATGCCGGCCTGGGACCCTGGATTCACGACGGCGACGCCCTCAACCTCCGGCGGTCCTTTCCCGCCCGCGGCGAATCGCGCTACGCTGTGGCCGTCGAAGCGGTTGGCATGCTACGGCGCGCGCGCGTCGCCATTCTCGCCGGTACCGACGCGCCGAATCCCGGCACCGCGCACGGCGCCAGCATCCACCGCGAGCTCGAGTTGCTGGTCCAGGCCGGGCTCACGCCGCTGGAGGCGCTGGCCGCCGCCACCTCCGTTCCCGCTTCCCGCTTCCGGCTCGCCGACCGCGGGCGCATCGCGCCGGGCCTGCGCGCCGACCTGGTCCTGGTCCAGGGCGATCCGGCGGCCGACATCCGCGCCACGCGCCGGATCGTCGCCGTCTGGAAAGGCGGCGTACCGGCGGATCGCCAGGCCTATCGTGCGCGCCTGGAGAAAGCTCGCGCCGAGCTGCGGAAGTTGGCGGAATCGCCGGGACCGCCCGGATCGGAATCCGGGCTGGTGAGCGATTTCGAAGACGGAAAGCCCGCGTCGCGCTTCGGCGCCGGCTGGATGGTCTCCACCGACGCCATGATCGGCGGCAAGTCCACCGCGCAGCTTGCCGCCGTCTCCGGCGGCGCCGGCGACAGCAGGTACTCGCTCTCGGTCACCGGCGAGATCGCGGCGGGCCAGACGGTTGTTTGGGCCGGCGCCATGTTTTCTCCCGGCGCACCGCCGATGACGCCCGTCAACCTGGCCGGCAGGAAGGCCATCTCTTTTTGGGCCAAGGGCGACGGCCAGAGCTGCCGCATCATGTTGTTCGCCGCCAGCCTGGGGCGACAGCCGGCCACGAGAATCTTCACCCCAGGCGCCTCCTGGCGGCAGTTTCGCTTCGCGTTGGCGGAGTTCCAGGGTCTCACCGGCCACGACCTGATGGCGGTGCTGTTCTCCGGCGGCACGGGAGGGGGCAAATTCGCTTTTCAAATCGACGACGTGCGCTTCGAGTGATTCACGCCGGCCGGCCGCGCGCCAGCTCCGCTTCAATGTCGCGGCCTTCGTAGAACCACAGTCGTCCGCGTACGCGGGCGGTTTCGCCCGGCGCGCAATCGCCCAGGAGAGGGTCGCAGTGGAAACACGGACACGCCGCGTTGCCCCACAGCCGCCCGGCGTTCTCCCAGGCGGTGAGAATCCAGCGATCGCCCGAAGCCGATCGCGCCGCGGCTACCGGCGAGCGAAACAGCTTGTTCGCGTCGGTCTGCGCGGCGAATCCCGGCGCTGCTTTGAGCAGCACGCACACCTGCGCGCGCAGCCGGCGCAGCGGCTCCAGCGAGCCGTTCTCGACCCACAGCTCCATCGCGGCGCCGCCCGCGGTTGACGCGATCGACGCGCCGATAGCAACGCGGTTCGGTAGCGTCCATCGCGACGCCAGGCTACCGTCGGGCCGTCGGGTCCAGTCCACGTTCTCGATCACCGTGTTCTCGCTATCCCACACCGTCGGCACGTGCGTGTGCGCGAGGAACAGCAGGGAGGAGCCGGCGAAGACCGCTTCCGGCAGGTCCACCACCACGTAGCCAGTCCGGTCCAGGAAGACGCTCGCCTTGGAGCCCCGCCGCGGGTCGATCGCGCCCTCCAGAAAGCCGATGCGCGGGTGCCGCCCGCCGGGATAGGGCGCGAGCGATGCACGCGCCGCTGATGGAGACACCGCCGGTGCGCCGAGGCCCGTGACCTCGGCGATCTCCCCCGGCGTGTAGCCGTGCCGGCCCATGTTGGCGAGCCAGTAGTCGAGCTGGGCCCGCGTGGCTTCCATCTCGACGGGCAGCCGGAGGCGTCCGTCCCTGGGCTCGCGGTGGCGTTTTCCGAGCGTCGGATCAGCCGGCGGGCGCTCGCGGCTCACCCACCGTTCCAGGTCGCGGACGGCGATCGCCCGGAACCCGTTCTCCTTCAGGTATCGCATGTAGCGGCGAAAACTCTCCGGCGGCGTGTGCACCCAGGGGTGCGCCTCGTCCGGCACCCCGTGGAACTGCAACACCACGATCCCGCCGTCGGCCGCTTGCGACACCAGGTTGCGAAAATGTTCGAACGTCCAGTCCGGGTAGGCGTCGCCGGTGGTCGGGATGAGCAGGGGATGATGCCGATCGGGCCGGTACGCGGGGCCCGCCACCACCTTGCCGTATTCCACCTCCGGACTACCTCCCCGTCGCGCGAATTTGTACCCAAGCCGGCCGAGCGCGGCGACCGCTTCCGGGCCGAAGAAATTTCCCGAGTACGCGAAGCTCACCGGCGCGGGCACCCCGACGCGCCGAAGCTCGTTCTCGACCAGCGCCAGCTCGCCGGCGAGCCGCGCCGCGTTCCACGGAACGGAAAAATCCGCGTGCGTCCAACTGTGGTTCCCGATCTCGAAGCCCATGCGGTGGAGCTCGGCGATTTCTTCCCAGCTCATGAACCGCGCCGTGTCGTTCATCCAGCGGTGGGTGACGAAGAAGGTGGCGCCGAAGCTGAGCTCGGCGAGCAGCGGCCCGACGAAGGTGCGGTGCGATTTGACGCTGTCGTCGAAGGTCAGAACGACTGTCTTATCCGGCACCGGCTCGGGCGCCGCGCCCGCGGGCCACGCCAGCGCCGCCGCCGCTTCCAGGAACCTGCGCCTACCGGGTTGCATAGAACTCCCTCGCCTGCCGGCACAGCGCGAGCCACTCGTCTTTCTGTTTCGCGCTCAGCGCCGCCGGCGGCAACCCGCCCACGCGCTCCATGTACGTGTCGATCCATTCGCGCATTGCCGCCAGCGCCTCCGCCGACCGCCGGGCGACGTCGCCGACGTACACCGGGCTGGTGTGGGCGAAGCGCACCGTTTGGGCGTTCTTTTCGAAACAGCGCGCCGCCAGCCATCCCCCCTCTTGCACCGCGATGCGCGCGGAGGCCCGGATGCGCCCGCGATCAGCGCCTCCGGCGGCGAAGGTTTGCGCCACAACGCCGTCCACCACCACTTCCGCTTTTTCCAACTCCCCCGCCGAGAGCGCCTCCAGTTCCACCCGGATCGCGGCGGTTTTCCCCGGAAGAACGGTTCCCGGGCCGCCTCCCCGCACACGCAGAAACAGCATGGGCCCGTTGGTGACGAAGTTGTTGCCCGCCTTCTGCGCGTCCAGCCATCGCGCCGGCGTGAAGTCCTTCCCCAGATAGGCATAAGAACGGCTGTAGCCGAGCGGGTTCTTCAGCACGCCGTTGGCCGAGCCGGCCGACGCCGGCACGCGAAATCCGGAATTGAGGTAGCGGTAGTAGAGGTCGAAGACGTAACGGGCGAATCCGGCCTGGCCGGGATAACGCTCGCGGTCCCTCGGACGTCCCCACGCCTCCGAATCGAGCATACCCTCTTCGAGGAAATGGTTGATCGCCAGGCCCATCGTGTCCGGCCGCACCAGCGCCGCGATCACCGGCGCCGCCCACCAGATCACTTTTTCCTGGTCGATCATGGCGCCGCGGCCGCGCGCCACGCTCCAGGTGGCCGTGGGCGGCGGGTACTCCGAGCGGCGCGCATACAGCGGCATCGGCGTCTTCAGCCCGAAAAACAGCGCCGCGCCCCACTCGCGCTCGTCCTCGGCGTTATCGACCGAGTAGTAACGGTCCGCGGCGGCGCGCCAGGTGGTCTGCGCCGGCCACTCGGCCATGTTCGTGTTCTCGTTCCAGCGCGTGATGGTGGGGGCGAAGTGAAGGTCGGCGGACTCCAGTAAAGCGGGCATTTCCGCCGGCAGCCGATGCACGTGCAGATCGCCGGACCACCAGCCGCGGCCGGCCATGTCAATCCAGCGCGCCAGGCGCGCCTGTCGTTCGAGGGTCTGCCCCGGCGCGGGGTCCAGCTCGAGCGTCACCGCGCGGTACTCGGCGCCGCGCTCCACCACCAGGGTGGTTCGGCCCGCGGGGAGCGTAATGCGGGCCTCGCGCTCCACCACCACGCCAAGCTCGGGGAAGCGCGGATGAATCGCGACCTGCGGTTGGGCTGCGCGAACCGGCTGCCATCGGCCTTCCGCATCGCGGAGCCGCACCCGCGCCGTTGCCGGCCGGCCGTTCTCGTCGACTACGCGCAGCAGGAGGGCGGCCGTCTGGTCCTCGGCGCCGGAGCCGGCGGCCATCGCGATCAGCAAACACGGGAAAATGACCAGGCGCATGAGTGGTCCTCAATCCTCGGGAACGATCCATCCCTCGCCACACTGAAAGATCTTGAAGCGCTGCGCGGGCCGCTGCCCCAGCATGTGATCGATGAACCGGTTCACGTCGGTCCCGTCGGACGCGAACAGGTCGTAGTGCATCGGCGCCAGCCACCGCGCGCCGATGTCTTCGGCAAGCTGCGCGGCCTCGGCGACATCGAAGTTTCCCCCGCGCGGCTGTTTCCCGCGCCCGCTGATCGGCAACAGCGCCACGGTGACGTTGTAGGGCCGCAGCCGCTCCACCAGGCCGTCGTAGGGAATGCAGTCGCCCGGATGGTAGATGGTGAAGCCGCCGAACCGCAGCAGGTAGCCGAGGAAGGGATAGCCGCCCAGCGGGGTCCATTCAAGCTGATCGTGCGCCGAGGGCGCCGCGTAGACGCGCGCGTAGATGCCGCCCTTGAAAAACTCGACGCGCAGGTCGGCGTCCGTGGTCGTCATGCGCGCGTAGTCGATCCCCAGCGACCGCGCGTATTCGGCCGCGCTCTTGGGCAACACCAGCTTGCCCTGCGGCGAGGCGGCGAGCATCCGGGGGAGCGATCCGGGATCCATGTGCCCCGCGTGGCGGTGCGTGCACAGAATCAGGTCGGCGTGGCGGATCTCGCCCGGCCGCAGCGGCGAGTCGATCCGCCGCCGGCGCGGACCGCCGCCAGGGCCGTCGCCCGTCGCCAGCCAGTCAGAGAGGTACGGATCGATGTAAAAGATGATCTCGTGATACTTGACGACAAACCCGCTCTGGCCGAGCCACCACAGCGCCGGCGTGCGGCAGGGCGTCGTTTCGATTTCCTCGATCAGTTCGCGACCGCGCTTGAGCGGCTGGATCATTGACTATCCCGGTATTGTATTGGAGGCGGGCTTCAGGCGGGCGGCTGCCGGCCCGGGCCCATCATCGCCGTCAGAATGCCGAGGAAGCTGAGGCCGCCAAGGAAGGCCAGCGGCACGCTGTAACACAGGTTGAAGGCCGGATACGTCCAGCCCGGAAAGTGGCCCTCGCTCAGGGGCAACCACGCTCCCACGGCGCTGTCAATGGCGAGCACACCGGCGGCCATGGCCCATGGATTGGAGCGTCTCTTCGGCGCGCTCAAAGGCTGCACCAGGTTCCAGGTGGATGGTTTGAAATTCTGCAAGTTCTGTCGACTGAAGGCCATAGGTACGCGCAAGAAACCCGCACACGGAACTGTACCATGTAGCCCAAGCGCTGCCGCGCACGGGCGCGCTCTTGAGGTGTTGGATCTCTTCTCGCAGCCGCTGAAGTTCATCGCGCTGATCGCGATTCAGCATTGCCGAAAACCTACAGATGGAGAAAGCCTTTATCGACGCCCTTCAAACGCTTCTCGGTGATGTATACGGCTTGATCGCGGTCCTCTATTACCCGCCCGATAATTTGCGCCCTCTTCCCATGGCGCTCTGCGGTTGCAATTACCGCTTCGGCTCCTTCTGGGGCAACGACAACGCAGAATCCGACGCCCATGTTATAGACGACGAACATCTGCTCCTCTTTCACATCTCCTCTCTCACGAATGAGAGAGAAGATCGGAGGTTCAGGAAGAAGGCTGGCCAGCTCGAATCCAAGCCCTTGCGGCGCGACACGGGGCAGGTTCAAAAAACCATCGCTGGTAATGTGGGCAAGTGCTCGGACAGGCACGCCCTTTTCCAGCAGCTCGACAATCTCTCGTACGTAGATGTGGGTCGGTGTCAAGAGTTCTTCCCCGACAGAACGTCCGCGGAGTTTGCTCGGAGTAGAGTGAATCGTCAAACCATCGCCAAATAGAACCTTGCGGGCCATCGTGACGCCGTTGCTATGGATTCCGCTACTGGCAAGTCCGATGACCACATCGCCGGGCCGCATGTCTGTTCCCACTAGAATCCGATCGAGCGGAACCATCCCGACCGCCATGCCCGCGATGTCGAACGCTATGCCGCGCTCATGCTTTCTGAAGACATCGGGAAGTTGGGCAATCTCTCCGCCCGGAATGGATATGCCCGCTTTTTGTGCGCCCTCTGTGAGGCCCTTCGCGATCTCCGCAAGGACGTTCGGATCGGCCTCCTCAATCGCAATGTAATCGACCATCGAGAGTGGCTTGGCTCCAACACAGATGATGTCGTTGACGTTCATCGCGACGCAGTCGATTCCGACCGTGTCGTACTTTTCCATCGCCTGGGCAATGAGGACCTTGGAGCCGACTCCATCGGCGGAGATTGCCAACCCCATCCCGCCACCAATATCCAGGACGTTCGCGAAAGCCCCAATCGGGAGCTTAACCGCTCCGAGTCCATCTTTGGGCCACGTCTTCGTGATTTGTTCAGTGAGGAGATGAAGGCCGAGTTCTTCGGTGTGTGTGTCTACACCGACTGATCGGTATGTGGTTTCAGGGGTGCTTGGCATTGAGCTGCGTCTAACGAGGATAACGCGGATTCCTGCTGATCATGCCCCGTTACCCACAGCCTAAATTGGCATGGCTGTCAATAAGTTAGCATGCCATGTCTGTGCATGTTGATGTTGAAGGAATGTGGAAAAACCACTTCACTGCTGATATGTTCATAGGTCTCAGCCATCTTTGCGGGGCTTGCCGCACAAGACTACCGAGGAAACGCAGCCGGTCCACGAGGCCGTCGTAGGGAACGCAGTCGCCCGGATGGTAGATGGTGCAGCCGCGCGATCACAGCACAGAGAAGGCCGTATCGCCGCGCAACGAGCGGTCGAAGGTGAGCGTGAAACGGCAGCCTTTGCGGAGGTGGAGCTGCCCGATCAAGTGGTCAGCCAGGTCCCCAGGGCGCCGGCGGCTGATTTGTACCGCCCTGCGGACCGCGTCCTCTTCCTCCACCAGGAACAAGTCGGTATCGAGAATCTGCTCTACTGCATTCAGGATTTCAGCCCGGGGACGACGGAAAGCGGATCGCAAGATCCAGAGGGTCTCGCACAAGACTACCGAGGAAATCCAGACCTGCTCGCCGGCGGCCCGTGCCGTCCCGAGGAACTTGTGGACCCGGCGAGCCTGTTCCGGATCGTCTTCCACCAGGTAGCGCACCAGGACGTTCGTATCGACGCCGGTCATCGTCGCCGCCTGCCCGCGGCCCGTCTCCAGCGGAGGCGGACCTGCCGCGCGATCGCCCGGTCCATGTCATCGAGGGTCAGGGGCGCGCGTCCGGCCGGTGATCGGAGGATTCCTCGCAGGTTCTCGAATGGGATTCTGACGGGTAGCAGGGTGATACTGCCGTCCGCTGCAAAGACGAAGTCGATACGGTCCCCTGTCTTCAAGCCGAGCCGCTGCCGCACAGCAAGCGGGATGGTGAGTTGGCCCTTGCTGGTCAACGTGGCGGTTGCCATATCCTTACCCATGGTAAGGCTCTGGGGTGCCTTGCAACTCAGCTCCCCGTTGTGGGTCGCTTCTCCGCCCCAGGGCGGAAACGGCACCCGTGGGTGCTTAAAACGTCACCCCGACGATGAACTCCGCCTGGTTGCGGATCGTCCGCAAAAGGCCCGTGGGGTCGCGGACGCTCTCCGCACCCAGCCGCGTGTAGCGGATCTCCGGAGACAGGCGCAGGAAAGGCAGGCGCAGCTCGATTCCTCCGGCCACCACCACGCCGGCCGCAGTGCGCCGCGTCAGATCGAACGGATTACCCCCGATGCCGCCGCATCCGGTCACCAGCGGGATGCAGGTGACCACCTGCTTGACGTTGCTCAGCCGGTGTATCATCGCCCCGGCGGCCAGGTACGGGCGCGCCACCCCGCCGCTCACGCGATGTTTCACAAGCATGGGAAACTCCCACCGGTTCGCCGAGGTCGTCGCCGCTTCACCCGGCGCCGTCGAGTCGTAGCGCACGCGCCGGTACAAGGCGTCGATGGAGATGCTGGTGCGGAAGGGCAGGTTCAGCTCCAGGGTCGGGCCAGCCACCCAGCGCTGGCTCGCTGCGAGGTAGCTCACCCGCAGGCCGGAGGCCGCCGAGAAGGCTTCCGTCAGCGGCACGCCGGCGCGAAATCCCCACGAGACCGGCTGCGCCGCGGCGGCCGCGCACATCCCCAGCCACAGCGCCGCCGCTCTCACGCCCCCTCCTTGAGCAACTGCCGGATCGACCGTACCGCCTGCCGCGTCCGGTGTTCGTTTTCGATGAGCGCAAACCGCACGTGCCCCTCCCCCAGCGGTCCGAAGCCGATGCCCGGCGAGACCGCCACCAGCGCCTTCTCCAGCAGGAGCTTGGAAAACTCCAGCGAGCCCATCGCGCGGAAGGCCTCCGGCAGCGGCGCCCACACGAACATCGACCCGCGCGGCTTCTCCACCGGCCATCCGGCGCGGCCAAGCCCCTCCACCAGCACGTCCCGCCGCCGCTGATAGGTGGCGCAGATTTTGCGCGTCTCCTGCTCGCACTCGCGCAGCGCGATGATCGAGGCGATCTGGATCGGCTGGAAGATCCCGTAGTCCAGGTAGCTCTTGATGCGCGCCAGTGCGGCGATCATCTTGCGGTTCCCGAGGCAAAAGCCCGCCCGCCAGCCCGCCATGTTGTAGCTCTTGCTCATCGAGAAGATCTCGACGGCAACTTCGGCGGCCCCGTCCACCTGGAGGACGCTCGGCGCACGGTAGCCGTCAAAGCACAGGTCGGCGTAGGCGAAATCGTGAACCACCATGGTGCCGTGGCGGGCCGCCATGCGGATCACCTCGCCGAAGAAGTCCAGCTCCACGCACTGCGTGGTCGGGTTGTGCGGAAACGAGAGGAGAATCATCTTCGGCAGCCGCGTCGAGGTGCGGTAAAGATCCTCCAGGCGTTGGAGAAACTCCGCCGGGTTCGGCATGGGAAGCATACAGGCGTGGCCCTCCGCCATAATGACGCCGTACTGGTGGATCGGATAGGCGGGGTTCGGAGAAACCACGGCGTCCCCCGGTCCGATTACGGCGAACAGCAAGTGAGCCAGGGCGTCTTTGGCTCCGATGGTGGCGATGGCCTCGCCCTCCGGATCCAGCTCCACGCCGTAGTTGGCCTGGTAACGGCGTGTGATCTCCAGACGCAGGTTGGGAAGCCCGCGCGAGACCGAGTAGCGATGGTTGCGCTGGTCGCGCACCGCCTCGATCATCTTGTCGACGATTCGCGCGGGCGTAGCGCCGTCCGGGTTACCCATTCCGAAGTCGACCACGTCCTGGTTGGCCGCGCGAAGCTGGGCCTTCATCTGGTTGACGACGGCGAAGACGTAGGGCGGAAGCTTCTGGATTCTGTAGAACTCCTCCGAGGAGAGAGACATCTCTCTATTGTACGGCGGTGGCAAGAAGAGAGGTGGGAGGATGAGGCAGGAAGCTATTGACTTAGTTTTCAACTTAGTTCATGATGCCCTGGTGCCCTCTCATATCAACGTTCACTTCGCCAAGACGCATCTTTCCCGCCTGTTAGCCAGAGTCGCCACCGGCGAGGAGATCATTCTCGCTCGCGCCGGCACTCCCGTGGCGGTCTTGTCTCCGATCAGGCAGAAATCCATCAATCGCGACCCGGGCTGGGGCAAAGGACAAGTCTGGCTGGCGCCCGACTTCGACACCCCGCTCACGGAGGAGGAGGTCCGCGCCTGGTACGGCGGCCAGGGGATCCGGCGATGAAAGCGCTGGTGGACACGCACGTGCTGATGTGGTGGGCCCTGGACCATCCCAAGCTCTCCTGGCAGGCACGCGCCTTTATCGCCGAACCGGACAACCAGCTCTTTTTCAGCGCAGCCAGTTGCTGGGAGCTGGTGCTGTGGCACCAGCGCAAGAAACTGCGGCTGCCGGAGGAGTGCGAATCCTTCCTCCAGCGCAGCTTTGAGCAGCACGGAGTGGAGGTGTTGCCGGTGCACTTCAGTCACGTGATGCAGACCTTCCGGCTGCCTCAGCACCATGCGGATCCGTTCGACCGCCTGCTGGTCGCCCAGTGCCAGGTGGAGAACATGCCGTTGCTCAGCGACAACACGCAAATGGATTCCTACGACGTGGAGCTGATCTGGTAGCGACAGGCCAGGAGGCCTGTCCTGTACCCTTCCAATTAGACCGAGTTTGTAATGAACTTGGTAGTACGCACGACCAGCCGTCAGGAGAACCCATGCCTGTCTGCGAGACGAATCGCCTTTGTGGG